>TARA_R110000751_G_scaffold234229_9_pt1 | contig 197642 bp, 171 predicted proteins | sample TARA_R110000751 | Tara Oceans TARA_R110000751 (sample SAMEA4398001) | marine metagenome | biome: Polar Biome; feature: [MES] marine water layer (ENVO:01000295) within the mesopelagic zone...; material: water (ENVO:00002006), including particulate matter (ENVO:01000060) such... | reverse complement strand
CGGCGGACGCCGATGCGCCATCCACCGAAGCCATTGCGCGCGTCGATACATTCATGAAAAACGGCGGTACGGTGCTGTTTGATACCCGCGATGCCCTGGCCGGTCTCAATGCCAATGGTGCGGTTTCACCGGAAACAGCGCGCCTGCGCGCCATCCTCGCCGAACTGGATATTCCAGCCCTCGAACCCGTTCCCTCCGATCATGTACTGACCAAGGCCTTCTACATTCTGAGCAATTTTCCCGGACGCTACAACGGCAGCCCCCTTTGGGTTGAGGCCGCAGCGGAAACGGACAGTCCGGACAATCGGCCGGCCCGCGCCGGTGACGGCGTTTCATCCATCATCATCACCGGCAATGATCTGGCCGGCGCCTGGGCCATAGACGAAGACAACATACCCGTCTTTCCCACCGTGCCACCCGATCCGGTGCAGCGTGAACACGCCTTCCGGGCCGGCGTCAACATCATGATGTATATGCTGACCGGCAACTACAAGGCCGACCAGGTCCACATTCCGGCGCTGCTTGAGCGGCTTGGGCAATAGGGGGCGGCATGTCGATAGAATTCTCACCCCTCATACCGCTTCTCTATATCGCGTTGCTGGCTGCCGCCAGCGCTCTGCTTGCCGCTCTTGGCCTGTGGCAACGCGTGCGCGGCGCCGTTCTGCGCACGCTGGCGCTCGGCGCCCTGTGTCTGGCACTGCTCAATCCCGTTGTGCTGCAGATGGAGCGCCAGCCTCTGGACAGTGTCGTCGCCGTCGTCGTCGACCGCAGCCAAAGCCAGTCGGCGCCCGATCGCACGGCGATGAGCGATGCCGCGCTGGCCCGCCTGAAGGTGCAGCTTGACCGTCTGCCCCAGCTCGACGTGCGGGTGATCGAGGTTGGCAATGACGCCTATAGCCAAACCCCGTCGACGCAATTGTTCAGCGCCCTGTCGGCGGCTTTGGAAGACGTGCCGACGTCACGCATCGCCGGTTCTATCATGATCACCGATGGCCAGATCCATGACATTCCGCAGGACGCGGCAGCGCTCGGCTTCAACGCCCCGGTGCACGGGCTGATCACCGGTTCGCCGGAGGAAATCGACCGACGGATATCGCTCATCAATGCACCACGCTTCGGCATTGTCGGCGAGCAGCAGGAGATCAGCTACCGGGTGGATGATGATGGCGGCCAGGGCTCACAGATGACAGAAGTCACGGTACGCCTCAACGGCGCATTCTACAGCCGCGAACTGGCGCCGGTCGGCGCGACTGTACAGCTCTATATCGACGTCGAAAATGCCGGGGACAATATTGTTGAATTGCAGGTCGAGCCGGTGGAGGGGGAAGTCTCCCTGACCAACAACCGCGCCGTCACTGTGCTGGATGGCATTCGTGAGAACCTGCGGGTGCTGCTGGTTTCCGGTGAGCCCCATAGCGGTGAGCGCGCCTGGCGCAACCTGCTGAAATCCGACACATCGGTGGATCTGGTGCATTTCACCATATTGCGCCCTCCGGAAAAGCAGGACGGCACACCGATTGACGAATTGTCCCTCATTGCCTTTCCGACACGCGAATTGTTTGTCGAAAAGATCAGCCAGTTTGATCTGATCGTCTTTGACCGCTACCAGCGGCGCGGCGTCCTGCCGGTTCTCTACTATGACTATATCGCCCAATATGTCGAAGATGGCGGCGCCCTGCTGATTGCCGCCGGCCCGGAACATGCCGGCCGCGATTCCATTGCCAATACGCCGCTGGCGCCGGTCCTGCCGGCCATTCCAACCGGGGACATCACCGAAACGGGTTTTTATCCGCGCCTCAGTAACACCGGGCGCAAACATCCCGTTACCCGGGACCTGCCCGGTTCCGCCCTGGAGCCGCCGCAATGGGGACGATGGTTTCGTGCGGTCGATGTCAACGCGCCGGAGGAAAGCACGGTGCTTGATGGTCCCGATGGCAAGCCATTGCTGATCCTCAACCGCGTTGGCGAGGGGCGTGTTGCCATGTTGATGTCCGACCAGGGCTGGCTGTGGGCGCGCGGCTTTGAGGGGGGCGGCCCGCATGTGGCGCTCTATCGGCGCATTGCCCATTGGCTGATGAAGGAACCTGCCCTGGAGGAAGAATCCCTGCGCGCCGATTCCACCGGAAACCTGCTGACCATCTCCCGGCAGACCATGTCCGACGAAGCGCCCCAGGCCATTGTCACCACGCCCTCCGGCGAACGCATTACTCTGCCTTTGACGCGGACAGCCGACGGCCTGTTTGAGGCCGAACTGGCCGTCGAGGAAAACGGACTGCACGACGTGGAGAATGGCGACAGGCGCACACTTGTCCATGTCGGCGCACTCAATGCACCGGAATTTGCCGCAACCGTTTCAAGCACCAAATTGCTCGCCCCCCTCGCCGCCGAGACAGGCGGCCTGGTCAAACGCCTTTCGTCAGGCGACGGCGATGTGTCCATGCCCACCATCGTGCCGATCAAGGGCGTGCCCCGCGCATCCGCCGACCGCCTGTTTTTGAAAATGACCTCCGAGACAGAACTGACAGGCGTCAATCGCCTGCCCCTGTTTGCCGGTTTCTTCGGTTTGGCCCTGCTGTTCCTGATGCTGGGCAGCACCTGGTACAGAGAGGGGCGTTAGGACATGTGAACGTTTGGGTTTCCAAAGCGTCCACACCACCTCGCGTGAAACAGGAGGGACCAAAATGACATTTGCAGATGAAATGAAGGCCGCGCTAAAGCCGGGTTTTGTAATGCCTGATGCGCTCTTGAAGCTCTATCAATGGATTGAGGCCAACAGGTTTGTCGAAACATATCCCAATGGCGGGCGATTCGGCACGCTTGCACCTTTGACGCTTTTGGAAGCCGAGGAGCCTATATTCAATGAACACAATGAAGAGATAGCCATAAGGCGTGGTGGCGGCTCCGGCACAGTTCTGGCGCCTGATCTCAATGAGGGGTTGCATTATTGGTTCGGCCTGGATGAGGTAAACGCCATTGATCATCGGGTGTGTGTCTTTGCACGGACTGGCGGTGACGGATCAATGGCGGCCTTGTGGTTGGATGACGAGGGTGTCCAGCACATCGTCCACATGGGCTCGGGAAGCGGCTCGCTTATGACCTGCGTTCTGGCCAGCAATCCTGTGGACTTTCTGCGCCTCAACGCAATCGGATATGACGAGATTTGTTGGGATGAATTTTTCGATGCGCCGCCAAATGCGGATTGGGAGGCTGAGGGACTGTTTGTAGAGCCATACCGACCATTTCAGGACTGGGTAAAGAGCGAATTTGGTGTGACCATCCCCAAAACCGCACGGGAGATCGTCAAGCTGACACCAAGTATGCAGGATGAGGAACCAACCGGTGATCCATTTCACGATTGGACAGCGAAGGTCGTGGGCTGAAAAGCGCGACATTGCTTAGGATTGCGCTGCCTACTACAACACTATAACTAGAGCCTGCCGCTCAGCGTAGCGACCAATCCAGCGCATCGGGGCTTGCGGCATCCCAGAACTGTGCAAGCGACCGCCTCATGCTCTCTGCCCCAGCCTCCGTCCAGCCAGCCCCAAGCGCCTGCATTTGGTATTTCCGATGCGCCCATTTCTTATCGCGGTCACCGTCGCGGGGATCCGCACTCAGACGTTCGCAGTAACCTGACCGAATGCTGCCATCCTTGAACGTCACGACAACCTCACAACCGGGGCGCCCATCGGTGCTGGGTTCATATTGCGTCAGGTCGGTGAGACGGCGGGCAGCGGCCCAACCCGCATCGCCGCGCAGGTACAGGTCCGGCACCACACGCCCCTCCTGCAGGGCAAGCGCCACCGGAAAGGCGTAGTTGAAAATCGCGTCGCAATGGGGAAATTCTCGCGGCACAAAGGCCTTTGCGTAAAAGTTCTTCAGGCGCGCGGCGGGCATGGCAATTTTGATTGCCGCTATGTCTTGTGCCTCGACGGGTGCATGGGAGACAATCTCCAGCGCAGCCTCAATGGCGATATGCGTCGCCATGCAGGATGAATATTTCTTGAAATGGGCCTCGGCGAAATAGGTTGCACCGATGGCCTCTTCAAAGACTTCAGGCCGCGCACATCCGCCCGTATACTGGTTGAAAAAGCCGAAACGCGCGCCCAGGGGATCACGCATCCCGGTTCATCCACCCTTTGCCAATTGAGCCGAAACGATCGCATTGCGCGCTGCAGTTCCCTGACCGAACTTGAACCCCGTGGACCCGTCATAAAGGTCCTGTATCGTATGGCTGAGTTGCGCCACCGCAAGGCCGATCGCATGGATGGTCTGATTGGGTGTCAGTTGCAACAATCTTGCCGCCGTCAACGCGGCTCCCGGTCCTGAATACAATCCGGATCCATCCCAGCCCTGACCGAAATCAAGACCGGAAGCGATGAGAAGACGGGCCGACAGATCTTCGCCAACAAGCATGGCTGCAAGAGTTTCTGCGCCCGATGCGCCCGTTGCCTGCCCCAGCGCCAGAGCCACCGGAACAATCGTGGCGGCATGATGGGATGGAATGAGTTCGTCATGATAGCGGACCGTCATCACCTCGAAGTCGAAGGACCGGGCGCATATCGCATTGGTCATGGCGGCATTGGCCGCGGGCAGCCGATAAGCTGTGCCCAGAACGGATGCTTCGGGCGCACCACCTTGATCAACAAATAGGTCGCGGAGTTCTGCGCAGCCGTCGGCCCGCGCCCCACCCAGCGCACAGCCCACCACGTCGACAAGTCGGGCGGTGACAGCCGTTCTGGTATCGGGCGGAATATCATCCACCGAGACCGATAGCCCGTGATGAACCAGGTGCATCAACTGATCTGTCAGATTCCATTCCTGCCGTGCCATTACCGCTTGGCCTGACTTTGGCGAATTTCACCGAGGATGCGCCCACGATAGGTAGAGAAATCCGCGGAGCCCTTGGTTGCAATCTGATCTCGGGGAAAAGGCAAATCGATTTCGACATTGTCAATGACAAGAGCCGGTGATCCCGAAAGCACAATGACCCGGTTTGACAGATAAACCGCCTCGTCAATGTCGTGGGTCACCACGATGACACTTATGCTGAGCCGCTTGCTCAGATCAAGCACCAGATCTTCCAGCTCAAACCGCGTTTGCGCATCGACCGACGCAAAGGGTTCATCCATCACAAGAATCTTGGCGTCATAGGCCAGAGCCCTGGCAATGGCCACACGTTGCTGCATACCGCCGGACAATTGCCAGGGGTATTTATGCAGCGCATCGCCAAGACCCACGGTTGCCAGCACTTCTGATGCCTTGGCCTCACGCTCCTTGCGGCCCATTTTTCGCCCCTTCAAAGGAAGCGCCACATTTTGAAGTGCATTCATCCAGGGCAGCAGGGAACGCGAATAATCCTGGAAAACAATCGCTATTTCCGGGGGTGGCTCCGTAACCTTGCGGCCATAGACATGAATGCTTCCCGTCGTAGGGGTCAGCAAACCGCTCAAGGAACGCAGCAAGGTTGTCTTGCCCACACCAGACGGGCCAACGATACAGACGAACTCTCCCTCCTGCATGGAGAAATTCAAGTCGCTGAAAACCGTTTTTGAAATTGCCCCGGTCGTATAGGTGACCGACACGTTCTCAGCACGCAACGCCGGCTCGGGCGAGACAGCTGCGCGGTCGGATTTGGGCAGTACTTTGTTCATTTATCGTCTCCGGGGCTGATGCTTGCAGCGATCCACGCTCTAACCACGCTGCGATTGGGCAGAGGATTCGAAGTACCAACGCAAGGCGATGTGTTCGAAAACCTCGAACAGGCGACTCAGCGCATAGCCGATCAGGCCCACGAGGATGGTACCAGCCCATGTTTCACGCACGGCAAAATTGCGTCCGGACTGCAAAATGTAATAGCCGATGCCCGAGTCCGCGCCGTAAAGTTCGCTGACGACCATGACAATCACGCCAATCGCCAGGGCGATGCGCACGCCGGGAATGATCTGAGGCATTGCGGCGGGAACGATCACGTCAAGGTAGCGGGCTATCTTCGGCAATCGATAGGCCCTGGCGAAATCGATCTGGGAGGGGTCCACCCCACGCACGCCGTCAATGGTGCTGAGCAGAATTGGCCACATGCATGCAAAGCCTATGGACCAGATTTTTGGAACTGCGCCAATTCCCAGCGCGCCGATGATCAAAGGCACAAGTGCCACCTGCGGTATGGACCGCATGAATTGAATATAGGGGTCAACGGCTGACAGGACGCGCGGCAAAGACCCAAGCAAGACCCCGAAGACCACGCCGGTTGTTATGGCGATTGCAAGCCCAAAGACCAGATTCGTCAACGAAAACCCGAGATAGCCGACCAAGGGTCCGGATGTCAGATCACGCCATGCGACACGGCAAATCTCCGACAAGGGAGGGAAATACAGTGATTGCGACCCCGAAGATGCATACCACCAGAGAACGAGCAGGGCCAAAGGCAGCCAATATTTGGACACAAGAGCCGGGACTTGCAAACGCTGTTTCATATCACACTGCCCTTTCCCGGATGGAGGGGTGCCAGGCAAGGAGCCACCGCTCCAGTGTCGCAAAGCCGTGATTGAACAACAGCCCAAGGACGCCACTGGCCAGAACATAGGCGATGACTTCCGCAGAGGCGCCGTCAACGCGGGCGGTGCTGATTTCGTAGCCCATCCCCGGAACCGATACGAGCACTTCAACACCGATTGACACCAGTATCGACAGGGTCGCTGAAATTCGCAGTCCTGTCACCACATATGGCAGCGCATTGGGAATACCGACATTGGTAAACCGCAGCAAACCGCCGATATTATAACCGCGCAGCATATCGTCAACGATGGGCTCTATACGCCGCGAACCATAGATGGATTGAATGAGTATGGGCCAGATGGCTGCAAGAACGACCATGATGACTTTCATTTTGAAGCTCGCTCCAAAGAGCAGAACGAGAACCGGCATGAGTGCGATGATGGGCCATGACCGAAACAGGTCGATCAGGAAGCTCGTCGCCCGATCGATTGCCGGCGACGTGCCGATGATCAGCCCCAGCGGGATGCCGATCAATGCCGCGATGGAAAGACCGAGAAGCGCCCCGGTCAAGGTTTGCCGGACAGCCGTCCAGAAAGCACCGGTGAAGGGCAATTCAGCCAGTTTGACAAACACATCAACAGGCGGCGGCAAGAGGTCATACCCAACGAACTGGGCCATGGTCGCGAACTGCCAGACTACAATGAGAGCGACGCCTACCAATATTCTATTCAGCATCACGACATTCAATGCGCGCGGTAGCATCGTTTCCTCACTTCACGATTCAGGCAATTATGGACTATGGCGTCACCAGCACCCGGTGCCAATATGAGATATTGGCACCGGTTCAGATATTCTGCAGGCATTAAGCCGACAGTCAGCCCTGGGGAGAAAGCTTGGATATCAGCTTGCTCAAATCCGGGGCATTTTCGACCCAACCATTTGAGACGAGCGCCTCGCCGACTTTTTCCAACGCTGCCCGGTTGAGCGTCGGAGTGAACGTGGGCAACGTCCTGTTGGCGATAACCTCTTCGCTCAGCTTTGTATGTGCCCGATCGACATCTCTGACAATATCGGGATTTGCATTGGCAAAGGCCTCAGCCTCGGTCATTGCAGCAATGAATGCCGCCACCGTATCCTGATTGTTCGCAACATATTCCGAACCTGCCGCAAAGCTCACAGATGGAAGACCATCCATGTAGATGGAAACGCTTTCCTCGATCTTGATGTACCCATTGCTGGCAATCGCAGCCGACATATAGGGGTCCAGCGCGTAGATTGCATCCACTGTACCCTTGTTGTTGGCAGTGACCATGGCAGGTGGCGGAAGCTCGACGAAGGTGAAGGAATCGGCAGCAAGACCCTTGTCAGCAACTGACATCAACAGGGCCAGATGCGGTTGATTGCGCAAGCTGGTGAGACCGATTTTCTTGCCGACCAGATCGTTGACAGTCTTCAGGCCGGAATCTCCGGGAGCGATCAGAGCCGCGGTTGCCACAGCATCTTTGGACGAACTCAGATTGCCGACAACCAGTTGCACTGGCAAACCACGGGCGACGGCGTTCACAACGGCAAGACCGGATGTAAGCGCAAACTCGGCCTGACCGGTGATCAGCTGCGGCATCATGGCGTCAGGAGGCCCGCCCGGCAGAATTTTTGCCTTCAGACCGTGTTTTTCAAAAATGCCCTGCTCGTCAGCAATATAAAGTGCTTCGAAGGCTGTTGGTGCATTGATAACACGGATTTCAGTCAAATCGGCCGCCTGAGCAGACCATGAACCAAACAGCAATGTAATCGCTGTCGCAACGATCTTGGCCTTGTTTCTCATGTGTTTCATAGACATTCCTCCCCTTGGATGGTGTAGTTATTATCGTTCAGGCGCTCAGAATTCCTGTGCGCTCGCTCCGCCGCTTGTCATCAAAAGAACGGATTGCCGTCTATCTTGCAACGGATATGCTCATTATGGGGCCTATAAGTAATAGGATATGTATGGCGCAGTCGATGAATGCCATTCAACCACACGGCCAGTGCACGCAAGCAATAAGGATGGCCTTATGCCTTTCATAGGTCCTCACTGGCTTGCATTCTCTCGCGATTGTTTGCGAAAATCTTTCCAATGCATCATGCAGTGCAGGCAATATTGCCGCGGGAGACCAAGATATGTCGGTACTTTTTCCACGTACACCATCCTTTTCCGGTGTCAACAAACCCGTAAGGATGGAAGTCGATCTTTTCGAGCTGGAATATGAGGGTGAAATCCCCGCGGTTGTCGAAGGCGCCATGTACCGCTGCGGGCCCGACCCGCAATTGCCGCCGCTGCTGGACGACGACATCTTCATAAATGGCGACGGTCAGGTCAGCATGTTCCGATTTCAGGACGGGCATGTGGATTTCAAACTGCGTTACGTGCGCACGGACAAGTTTGTGGCTGAACGCAAGGCCCGCAGAGCCCTCTTCGGTGCCTACCGCAATCCCTATACGGATGACAAAGCCGCTGCCGGCATGGATCGCACCACGGCAAATACCGCTCTGATGTGGAACGCTGGCCGATTGTATGCACTCAAGGAAGACGGCCTGCCCTATGAAATGGATCCACTCACCCTGGAAACGCGCGGCAAGACCAATTTCGGCGGCTCTCTCAAAAGCCGAACCTTTACCGCACACCCGAAAAAGGACCCGGTCAGCGGCGAAATGATTTTCAACGGCTACGCTGCACGCGGCGAGGCGACCAATGCCATTGCCTATGGGGCGGTTGACGCTCAGGGCAATCTTGTGTCCGAACACTGGTTTGAGGCCCCCTATGCCAGCATGATTCACGACTTCGCAATCACCGAGAATTATCTGGTATTTCCCATTATGCCGGTCGTCAGCGATCTCGATCGTCTCAAGGCCGGCGGCTCTCACTGGGCGTGGGATGGCACGCGCAAGACCTATGTCGGCATTGTACCGCGCGATGGAAAGCCTGAAGACATGCGTTACTTCGAAGGCCCGGCTGCGTGGTCGTTCCACACGCTGAATGCCTTCGAGGAGGAGGGCAAGATACACCTCGATCTGACGGTCGGCGACCGGGTCGGTTTTCCGGACATACCGGATCTGTCCGGCGCCCCTTTCGACCCGAAAAAGGTCGGCAGCTATCTGACCCGTTGGACCTTCGACCTGGCCAGCAATCGTGTTGACTTCGACTCGCGCCGCCTGTGGGACAGGCCAGCGGACTTTTTCGAAATGGACCCACGCTATGTGGGACGACCAAACCGCTACGGCTTCATGGCCGCCAAGGCGCAGGACATGGTCTTCAATCTACTGGCCAAAATCGACCACCAGAGTGGCGAGGTCAGTGCCTACTATGTCGGCGACGGCGCATCGACGCAGGAACCGGTTTTTGTCCCGCGCAGCGACGATGCACCGGAAGGTGACGGCTATCTTCTGGGCGTCGTCAACCTGCGTGCAGAAAATCGCGCGGAACTGGTTATCCTCGATACTGCGAATATCACCGGGGACCCGGTATGCCGGGTTCATGTCCCCATGCCCCTGCGGATGACATTCCATTCCGAGTTTGTTCCAACACTCGAACTCCCGGATTAGGACGTCTTTGACCGCTTTTCCCCGGGCGCTTCGGCTTCGATGGTCCGCCAACCGGCCTGTAGCAGAGATGTGACCAAAGGCCTGCCCGGACGGTCAAACTTGTGAAGCTCGGAATCAAAAATCTGACGCGCACGCCCCACAAACAGGCCTGCGGCCTTTGCCGCAGTGGCGCGCGGCTGGAAAACCTGACGGATTTCGATCGGCGGAAGCTCAACCAGTTGCACAACTTCGCCACGCTCGATCTCGTCGGCGAGCGCATGATGAAAAAGGCTACCCACATGCCCGGCCAATATCATTTCCTTGATGATCGGTGCATCGCGCAACTCACATGAGACCCCGTAGCGATCAATCCCGGCCTGTGTCAGGCATTTGTCGATCACCCGGAAAAAATGACTGTTTCGGCGCGGCAGGATCAGTCGCAGATCTCGCAATGCATCAGGGTTTTTGCCGAATTCGATAACTTGAGGGTGATCCGCACGTGCGAAGATGCCATGGGGCGCCAGGTGAACGACTTCACTGGAAAATTCTGCAATCTCACCCGATCCCATGAAGTAGGCAATATCGACCTCACGATCACGAATCTGGCGGACAGCCTCTTCAAAAGAACCCAGTTCAACCGACAATTCGACCTCTGCATGATCCAGCACGAACTGCGGCACCAGCGATTTCAGCCAGCGGTTCATTATCGGGTATTGCGTCCAGACCCGCAGTGGCCTGCGTCCGCGCTGTGTGCCGGATCTCGGCATTTCCAGAGCAATCTTGTGCGCAATTTCCAACAGTCCGACGGCCCGCTCGTAAAGATTGCGGCCCTCTTCTGTCAAAACGCAGATCGTCCCGCGGCGACGCTCGAGCACCGTGAACCCCACCTGACTTTCAAGCGCGCGAATATGATTGGAGACGGCTGGTTGGCTGATATCCAGCCGTTCTGCGCTGGCGACAAAGCTACCTGCATTCACGACGCTGACAAAGACTTCAAGTTGTCGAAAGGTAGAGTGCAACATGGTGATCTGCCATAAAATTCATCATCATTTGGTTATAGGTGACATAGCGCAATCCTCGCTTGCTCGCAAGACCGACATCCCCGATGTTGGAGCATAGCAATAACCTACAGGTGACGTAAATGATCGTGAAAGCGCGTGATGGGACCTCGTTGAACGTCGATATTCGGGGCAAGGCAGGTGCGCCTTTGGTGGTCTTCGTGAACCCGCTCGGGTCCGACCTTGGATTTTGGGACAAAGTTGTACAGGATTTTGAAGACTTCCAGACTGTCAGGTTCGATTTTCGTGGCACAGGCCGGTCGGGGACAAGCCAGAGCGCTGCCTCGATCGAAGTATTCGCCAACGATGTTCTGGATATTCTGGACGCACTTGACTGTCGCAAGGCACATTTCGTCGGCCTGTCTCTTGGAGGGATGATTGGAATGTGGCTTGGCGCTGCGGCTCCGCAGCATTTCGGTCGCATGGTTCTGGCCAATACCACGCCACATATCCCGCTACGCGACATGTGGAACAGCCGCATACAACAGGCGCGCAACGGAGAGCTGGAAAAAATCGCAGCAGAGACCGGCGCACGCTGGACGAGTGAAGCATTCCGTCAAAATCATCCTGATGAATACGCCAAATTCGTCAAGACCTTCGCCTCCACCCCGATTGAGGGATACGTGGGCTGCTGTGAAGTGCTTCGTGATACCGACCTGAGAGATACGCTGCCGCGCATAAAGCTGCCAGTCCGTATCATCGGTGGCCAAATGGACCTTGCAAGCTCGCGAGAGATCGCCGCCCAGATGGCGCAGAGCATTCCGGGCGCGGATTGCCAGATCATACCGGGCGCCGGTCATCTGACAAATATTGAATCCACCTCGACCTTCAACGCATTGGTGCGTGAATGGGTCGCTGGATAGCCAAGACACATCGTAACATTCAAAAAGCGAGGAGAAACCATGTCAACTGACGATCTCGACCTGAGTATGCCGCCATTGGAAGTGCCGCAGCTGAATCTTGAATTTGCCTTTCGGATAAAGATCCCTTTCAAGGAACGACATTTCTTTGAAGGCCCACGCGGACGTCGCGCCTTCGTGCAGCCTGCGGGCGGTGTTGTCGAAGGTCCGTTGCTCAATGGAAAGGTGCTTCCCTACAGCGGCGCCGACTGGGCACAAAATGGCGTGCTGAATGCACACTATATGCTTGAAGCCGATGACGGGACGAAGATCTATTTGAACAACCTGGGCTATCTTTACCGAACGGACGGCAAGGTCACTGACATCAAGAATCCGCTCTGGGGTCCGGATATTCCATCCTATTTCCGCCTCACGCCCTATTTCGATGCACCTGTTGGCAAGCACGACTGGCTTGCAAAACATGTTTTTGTCGGCACGGCGCAACGCTACAAGGAGCCTGACCACACCATGTTCCATTACTGGGTCGTGCGCTAAGGCATGAGGCTTGAGTGCGCTATACGCTTTGAAAACAAGCCTATAGCACTATGACGACTGTCTGGCCGCCTGCCCGGCCTGACGCCTTTGAAGCTTTTCGCTCCCGAGTGCGACCATGCATCCGGGAGCGAAACGACAGGGTGCGGTGTCAAAGCCACCTTTCAACCCGCTCAGCCGCCCCTCATTCCATGCTTACAAGTCTGTCGATCAGCAATCATGCACAGCAGGCAGAGGCGGCATCAGCGGATGATTGCACACCGCAACAGGCGCTTGCAGCGCTTGGAACGCCACAACAGGCATTCGTCGGAACGTCGAGGAACCGGTTTTTCTGCGCAGGTTTGCACAGGGCCTTTGCGTCTCGAAGTTTCACAGAAACCCGACCATCCTTCATGAAGGGTGTACCGAGGGCCATCAGTTTGAGCCCCAGATTTTCCGGTGAAAACTCGACCAACAGGGGTGCATCAGCCAGTTCTGGCAGTCTGTCGAGGCTCTTTTCCACAATGGCCCTGAATTTGCCCAGGCTCATATGCGTCTCACCGGGGCCGTCAAGCAGTTGCAGGCGGGCCTCCTGCCATGTCTCGACGTTGCCGCCGCAGTCGATGCCGGTTGACAAGGAGTGTCGAAGTTCCGTGACGTGGTAGCCCGCGCCGATAATCCGGTCGTCGACTTCGAAGGTCAGGGCGGCAGCGCCATCAAATGTTTTGAGGCTGGAGAGCAGTGTGGCGAAAGTCATGTGCGTTTTCCCTTTCATTTCAATATTTCTTGAAATATAAGTGACACAGTTCGGAAATCATTTCAAGAGGTCTTGAATTATGCACGAGGAAGAAGCCGCTTCGCTCTTTCAGGCCCTGTCCAATGCAGACCGGCTGAAAGTCATTCGGGCCTTGGTGATCGCAGGTCCTGACGGTCTGAACGCCGGAGACATTGCCAAAAAGGTCGGCGCAAGCCCATCGCGCGCCTCATTTCACCTGGCTGCGCTATCGGATGCAGGGATTGTTCACAGCGAAAGACAATCGCGCAGCCTGCGTTACACGGTTGATTTCGCGCGCATCGGCGCATTGTTGACGTTTCTCATGGATGATTGCTGCAATGAAAACCCGCAGCTGAAATCCTGTTGCCGCTGATCTCGCGGCATCTGTGTAGCCGGTTTGCAGGAATGTAGACCAATTCCAAGGCGGGTCCCGCTCGCATAGCGGCTCCCGTCAATGTCCCTGCCATGGCTCTTACACCCTACCCCTTTGCAGCCAATGCCTTTTGGGGATCGAAGAAGGGCGTTGGGACGACTTCACAGGTGCGGCGCCCGCTCGCCAGTTCCACTTCGAGCTGCGTGCCGATGGCAGAAACCTGCGCTGCGACCATGGCAAGGGCAATGTTCTGCCTGAGCCGCGGCGAATGCACCGATGAGGTCACAAAACCGACCTTGTGCCCATCATCGAAGACCGGCCAGTGGGTGTCGTTCGAACCAATCAGCGGTGCGCCCGAGATCCGCAGACCCACAAAATACCGGGACACACCCTGCTCCTTGATCCTGTTCAGCGCCGCTTTGCTGACGAAATCGGCCGCCATCTCCAGATCGACCAAACGATCCAGCCGAAATTCGAACGGATTGTTCTCCAGTGTCATGTCCGCGTGGTAGGACAGCATCCCTGCCTCGATCCGGCGAATGCTGGAGGTGTGACCGGGCTTCAGGCCCAGCGGCTGGCCGACCGCCATCAGATGCTCCCACAATTGATCGCCAGCCGATCCGTCGCGTAGGAAAATCTCGTAGCCGAGCTCGCTTGACCAGCCGGTTCTGGAGATGACCAGGGGAATGCCGTCCCAATCATGTTCCATGAAGCGATAGTATTTGAGTTCTGTCGGCGCATCGCCAAATGCCGCACGCAGCACGTCACGGGATTTGGGCCCCTGGAGCTGCAGGGGAGACACGTCCGGCTCTGTAATATGCACATCCATAGCGCAATTCACCGCCAAACCTTTGGCCCACAGCAGAACGTCGCTGTCGGCGATCGACAGCCAAAAGTGATTGGCGCCCAACTTCAACAGGATCGGGTCATTGATGATCCCACCGTTCTGATCGGTGATCAGCACATATTTGCATTGGCCCACCTGCATTTTGGACAGGTCCCGGCAACTCATATATTGCGTGAATTTTGCCGCATCCGGGCCGGTGATCTCCACCTGGCGCTCGACGGCCACGTCGCACAGGATGGCTTCGTTCACAAGATTCCAGAAGTTCTGTACCGGATCGCCAAAATCGCGCGGGATATACATGTGGTTGTAGACGGAGAAGCCCTTTGCGCCCCAACGCAGCGCCGCATCTGAATAGGGTGATTTTCGCACCTGGGTCCCGAAGCTGAATTTTTCGAATGCGTCCTTGTTGGCGTCCATTTGCAATGTGTCCCTTGGCCTCAGATTTCAGGGTAATGCGACAGAAGTCATGTCTTCAGCCATTTGTGTTCAATGGAATCATATGGCCGATCCCACTTCCCGCCCTCAATTGTTTTCACTTGAAGACGATCGGCTGTCGCTGTCTGGAAGTTTCGCTTGGCCCGACTGCATCGCCGTCTTTGCGTCCTGATATATCGCGCGAACGATCTCGGCAGCCGGCAAGATATCGCGGACAAGCGATACACCCTGACCGGCCCAAAGCGACATGGCCTCAACATCGCCTGTGGTGCCTGGAAGCGGCGTGTAGCTTTGATAGCGAACAACGGGCCCTCCATTTGGACGCTGCCCGATGACCTCTTCTTCACCTGGACGGTTTCCTGGCAACGGGGTTCCGGCCATTTGCCATTTTTGAGAGGTTGAATTCGACAAAGCCCGATGCGGCGCGTCCGGCCAGGCCACATCATAAAGATCGCGATACCATTCCGTCTGGTTTTCCGAAGCCTCAAGGACAGTTTGCTGATATGTCTCGTGAATGGTCGCCTCTGTGCTGGCCAGAAAACGGGTGCCGATCCATACGCCTGACGCACCCAGCATGAGCGCTGCCGCAAGTCCGCGCCCATCGGCAATCCCGCCGGCTGCGACAACTGGAACACGAACCGCATCGACGACAGCGGGGACCAGCGCCATGGTCGCAACCTGGCCCCAGACGTGTCCACCGGCTTCCCATCCCTGCGCGATGATGATGTCGGCGCCTGCGTCGGCCGCCAGTTTTGCCTCCGCTGCAGATCCAACGCTGACCATCACGATCAGGCCCGCCGCTTTGGCGATCTCGATGGCGGAAGGCTCCATGCCCCAGAAAAGTGAAACGGCAAACACCTGCGCGTCAATACAGGCCTTGAGCTGTTCTTCATAGGGAAACGAAAGATTGAGATTCACCGCAAAGTTCCGATCGGTCAGAGCGCGAACTTCGGCAATACCCTGGCGCACCTGATCAACAGGCTTTCCCCACAGGGGAATCACACCAAAACCGCCGGCGTTGGACACTGCCGCGACAAGGTCAGGCCCCGCTGCGCCCCCCATCGGAGCTGATAGAATTGGAATTTCAATATCCAGAAGTCTGGTCAGTTCACTCTTCACTTTCAGCCTCCCAAAGTCATGCAATCATTCTGAGCCTTATGACAATGGCCTGTCAATATTCCCCAAAGCGGCCAACCTGAAAACAGCGTCTCGGCCTTGCTTTGCCCCGGGGACATCGGCCGAGAAAAATCGTTGTTATTTCAAACCAATATTCCTGTAGTCTGAGGGCAACATATTTTCTCATGTGAGGGGGCGACATTTTGCTTTTAGACCGAATTGTTTGGAGGAAGCTGTTTTCAGCCTGGCGCTTTTTGCCCTCATTTTGCGCCCTTGCCCTGAGTGTTTTCGTGGTGGTCTCATGGACGTCAAATGGGTCTGCGTCTCAGGCAATTGCGGATCAATATCCCGCATCCCTGCTCTATTCAAAACCCGTCGAAGTCATTCCCAATGTCTGGAGTGCGATTGGCCAGACCGGGCCGTCCACCTATGAAAACGCCGGGCACAACAACAATTTGAGCTTCATTGTGACGCAAGAGGGCGTCGTTGTTGTCAATGGAGGGGGCAGCTATCTGCTTGCCCAGGCACTGCATCAGGAAATCAAGGCAATCACCGACCAGCCGGTCCGTCTGGTCATTGACGAAAACGGTCAGGGCCACGCCATGCTGGGCAATGCCTACTGGGGCGAACAGGGGGTGAAGATCCTGGCGCATGAGGACGCCGCCTCGAATTTCGAAGAACGTGGACATACCATCCTGGAATCAGCCAGATCGCGTCTCAAGGACAGGGCCGCCGGCACAGAGGTGAGACTTCCCGACGAGACATTTTCCGACCGCCGGGTCCTGCAGATGGGTGACGTCACCATCGAGGTGCTGATGCTGGGCCCGGCCCATTCTCCCGGCGACACACAGGTCTGGCTCCCGCAACAAAAGCTGGTGATTGCCGGCGACATCGCCTTTCATGAGCGCATGTTGCCGATATTCGAAGACACCGACACTGCCGGTTGGATGGAAACCTGGGAAAATGCCTTTGAGCAACTCGACGCACTCTATGTCATTCCCGGACACGGGCACCCGACCAACATGGATCAGGTGCGCCGCTATACCCTCGATTACCTGACAGACCTGCGGGCCAGGATTGCCGAGCACATCGAAAAGGGTGGCGGTCTGGAAGATGCCTATTATGTCGACCAGTCACGCTGGCAGCACCTCGATACCTTCGAGGAACTGGCCACCCGAAACGCCGGACGCGTCTTCGAGGTCATGGAATTTGAATGACAGGCGCCTGATCTGCAATCCACGGGGCGAAGCCAAAGTTCAATGGACCTGGCGCAACAGGCGGTCAATCGGTGCGTAATCGTCGGTCAGTATCCGGGTGCTGCGAAAATCCAGCACGTCATCGTAAAAACTATCGGCAAAGGCGGCAAAGCGCGTGGGGTCCGGGGCCAGGGTTTCCAGCGTTGAAATTCCGCTGGGCTGGTCTGCAGCAACCAGCACGAAGACCGTCTGTTCATCGGGTATCGGCGGCGCGGCGCGTGTCCAGATTTCAACAGACGGGAAAACAGAGCGCAGGGTTGCATAGATGGCTGACAGGGCATTCAACTGCCCGGGGAAATCCACGACATTCATCAGATAGACGCCATCGGGCGCGAGGCGGCTGCGCACCAGTTGGAAAAACTCGCTGGTGATCAGATGGCTGGGGACGGCGATATCTCCAAAGGCGTCACCAATGACAACATCGTATTTTTCCTCCGGTCGCATCAGCAGGGCGCGCCGGGCATCCTCATGCAGAATCCGCAGACCGGTCGGATCCAGCCAGAAGTCCCTGATGGCTATCTGCGTGACGTCCGGGTCGATCTCTGCAACGGTAATCGGCCCCGTCTCGCGGTTGATCCATGCGCGGGGAACCGAATAGGTTCCACCGCCAATGAAGAAAGATGAAAAGCCGCCACCCTCCATCCGGTTTCGCGCTATGCCATCCAGCATCGCGGTAAATTCGCTGAACATGATTTGTGGAAAATCGCGTGAACTGGTGCCATGGGACAGGTGGTCCAGAACCATGCGGCGAACCGGCTTTTCCGGATCGGCAGAAACGTCAATCACCCGGATGCAGTAGTAATTGCTTTCCTTTGTACAGGGCGACAAGCGGCCAGCTGAATAGAACCCCAAACCAAGAGCGATCACCGCCAATGCCATCGGCGGCAGGGATCGCAGGCTGCTGCCGGCAAGAAGGAACAGGGTTGCCGCAACGGCCACATAGGACACGCAGACAATTGCCAGCGTCAGGGCCGTGCCGAGCCAGGGGATGAACAGGAAACCTGCCAGCAATGTGCCGCCGATGGCGCCCAGTGCGCCCGCTGCAAACATGGCGCCGAGGGCGCGGCCCGACTTTTCGCCGGCGATGTTCACCGCAATCTGCGCCAGAACCGGCGCCGGAACGCCGGCAAAAAGCGAGGGCAGAAAGAAAGCCCCTGCTGACAGCAAAGTTATGGCAACCAGGTAATCGTCGCTCGCATTCAAGATGGGACCGGAAATGGTGCGCAGAACCAGCAGTGCGACACTGGTTGTCAGAGCTGCTGCAAGAAGCAGCCATGCGGTATGCACAAGGGCCGGCCGCGTCTCCTTTTCGGCAATCCGGCCACCCCACCAATGGCCGGCGGAAAATCCGGCCAGAACGACCGCAATGACAGACGTCCAGGTGTAAAGGGACATGCCCACATAGGGCGCCAACATTCTGCCGGCGACGATTTCGACCACCAGACTGGAGGCGGAAACCATTGCTTGCAGAAAGACAAGAAGAGCAGGAATTGCTCTGTTCAGAGGCTGGATCACCAGTTCACTCACCCCGTTTCATTACGCAAGCACATAGAACCAGACGCACGCAGCCTGGCAAAGTTTAAAATGCATGGACCGATGTTTTCCTGGTCCCGGCAACAGGCAACTGCCAGCTCATGCATCCCATTCAATTGCGGTGAACCGTTACAACAATCATCTGCAGTCCCTTCAGTTTTCCGCGATGGCAGGGCCACAGACGCTTGTCTAACCCAAATTAAACTGTAGCCTGTCGGGAGAATTTTGGCGGCCTGGAATACCGCTTTATTGAAAACTTGAGTCCAGGCATTGGAGGAACGCAATATGGCTGACAAGACAAAACTGAAGCCGGAGTTTTTGATCAGGAACGAGGAAGAATTGAGATCGCTGTTTCCTGCAAAGCATCCCCTGGCCATCGCAAAATGCCTGGATCGTCTCGACAAACATGCCAGGGATTTTGTGGCGCGCTCACCGTTCCTGTGCATCGGAACACAATCGCCCGACGGCTCGGCGGATGTCAGCCCGCGCGGTGATCCATCCGGTTTTGTCAAAGTTCTAGATAACCGAACACTCCTGATCCCGGACCGGCCGGGCAACAATCGCCTGGACACCCAATCAAACATTGTGGCCAATCCGGTGGTCGGTTTGCTGTTCATGGTTCCCGGATTTGATGAAACCTTGCGCGTCAACGGCAAAGCGCAAATCACCCGCGACCCGGAATTGCTTGCAATGCTGGCGGTGAAGGACAGGGTGCCGACGATCGCCATCGCTGTTGCTGTCGAGGAAGTGTTCCTTCATTGCGCCAAGGCATTTCGACGCTCCAGACTTTGGGATCCGGACCACCGCCAGGATCGCAACGAAATGCCGTCATTGGCCAAAATAATACTCGATCAATCCTCGGGCGCTCCTGACGACCCGGAGGAGATGAAAAAAATAGACGCTGACCTTGAGGTCGAATATCAAAAGACGATGTATTAGCGGACCATGAGGCCATCGGTCTGGGTCCCTGACTGTCTGGTAAAAATGCGCGTCAGACAGCGCTGGAAGCCATCCGCGCATTGGTAATCGCCAGAATCATCATTCTGAACGGGACGTCAAGTTCAGGAAAGACGCGTGTCGCTGGTGAACTCAGAAAGCTGTTGCCCGATACATTCTGCTATTTCGCATCGGATCAACTTGCCTCAACCGGCTTCAGGGCGGTCAGAAAAACGCCTGATGAACGCCATCGATTTTTTGACGGGTTTCATAAGTCCATTGCAGCCTTTGCCTTTGCAGGCAACGACATGATTGTCGAGCACATTGTTGAGGAACAATCATGGTCAGAAGAGCTGCGAGATTTGCTTGGCCCTTTCGATGTCTTCTGGGTCGGAATTCATGCGCCACTAGAAATCCTTGGAAAAAGGGAAATACAACGCGGCGACCGTGCAATCGGCGAAGCGGAGTTCCATTTGCGCACCCACAATTTTTATCACTATGACTTTGAGGTTCAAAATACAGCCGCACCCATGGATACGGCCCACGCCATAAATCAAGCCTGGTTGGCAAGATAAAGAACAACAACATTGGGTGTCAAACCGACATGCGGCAGCGTAGCGCTCTGGAAGGGTGGAGCGATATCAGGGGCCTCGGTCAGGACCCAATCTGGCCATTCCAGTTAAATTGTGTCCGACCCCATTGGTAGGCGACGCAGCTTTATCTCTCTCCCGCAGCTTTGTTTTTACCCAATGACTGCAGTGCAGATAAAGTGACCAAAACATCGGTCTTGATCGACGGTAAAATGGGCGGGAACCTGACCTCGCTGCGTGGGGAAGGAATGATGGCGAAGACCCTAAGCAGACGCACACAAACCTTCACCCGGTTGAGGTTGGGCCGCGGCAGATGTCGATGAATGCGCGTAACGGCGTCGACGTGAAGCGGCTCGGATAGTAGAGCCTCGGGCCTTCTTGCTCAGCCCACCAGTCCGGCAGTACAGGGACCAGGTTCCCGGCGCGAAAATCATCATCAAGCCAGTTGCGGAAGGTGGCGAGAATGCCCAGTCCAGCTCGCGCGTAGCTCAAGCCAGTGTTCAAGGCATTTACGCTTAGAACCAGTCGCGTCATGGGCCTCACCTGGACTGTTTCGTCCCGGTTTCGCAAATTCCAGGGTATTAAAGGCCCCCCAGGCAATTTGTAGCGGATCGCATAATGGTCTGTGAGTTCAACAGCATTCCGAGGTAGGCCGTGCTCCTTCATGTAAGCGGGCGACGCAGCAAGCGCGATCTGCTGGACGCGAGGACCGACTGGAATGGAAATCATATCTTTCTCTATAGACGCGCCATAACGGATGCCAGCGTCACATTCGGCAGCGATGATGTCGACAAGATTGTTCTCCACCACGATTTCGACTTCCACTTGCGAGTGTCTGCGCTGAAACTCCACGAGGAGGGGTGGCAGGATGTCCGGCATGACAGCACCTGGCACGTTGAGCTTCAAACGTCCCTGTACACGGTCAGTGGAACTTGCCGTTTCCAGACAGGCCGCCTCCATTTCCGCCAGGAGCGGCTGAATGCGGTCTGCCAGCGCACAACCTTGTTCTGTGGCCCGGACGCTTCGGGTCGTGCGCAGGAGAAGCGGCACGCCGAGCTGTGCCTCAAGCCGCGAGACCGTCGTGCTGATCTTGGAGGGCGCAACGTTCAGCCGTTTCGCCGCGGCCCGGAAGCCGCCTTCATTCAGGACGGTGAGAAACACCACGAGATCGTTCGGCGACATATTGTTCTTCATACGGAACAAGCTATTCGAATTTCAGCCGATTATCAAAGAATTCGATATTAATTAGGTTGTCTCCGATCACAGCGCTTAGCGCGAAGCAAACTCAGGAGATAAACCATGTTCATCGTTACAGGTGCGTCCGGCAAACTCGGTCGCAAGATCATCGAAAACCTTCTGCTGCATGTGCCCGCCGCAAGCATCGGCGTCAGCGTCCGTGACCCAGCAAAAGTATTTGACATTTCGACACACGGGGTGCGCTTGCGTCAAGGGGATTACAGTGATGCTGAGAGCCTGCGCCACGCCTGGGCCGGCGCCAAACGCCTTTTGATGATCTCATCGAACGCCGCCGCCATAGGCGGCGATCCACTGAGGCAACATGCCACCGCCATACGTGTTGCGGGTGAAGTCGGCGTGGAGCGCATTTTCTACACCAGCCAAGTGTCGAGCGCAGAGGCCTCTCATTTCCCTCCCGGTCGAGACCACGCTGCTACGGAGAAGATGTTGGCAGAATCGGGGCTAGCCTGGACTTCTATGCGCCACGGTTTTTACGCTGAGAGTGCGTTGATGCTGAACGCGCGCGGTTTTGACGCTGGTAGGCTGGAGGGTCCCGAAGACGGCAAGGTCGCCTGGGCGACCCACGATGATCTCGCGGCCGCCGACGCCGCGTTGCTGGCCGGTGTCGAGGTGATTGACGGCCCAACACCGCCCCTGACGGGCTGCGAGGCTTTAGACCTTGCCGATCTCGCGGAGCTGGCTGGAGAGATTTTGGGCAGACCGATCGCGCGGGTCATGGTGAGCGAAGAAAACATGGAGGCGAAGGCGCGCGCTGCAGGGGTGCCAGAAGGTTCCATCGCTGTGATGCTGGGATATTATCGGGCAGCGCGTGCTGGAGAATTTGAAGTGGTTGATCCTACGCTGGCCAGGATACTGCAACGAGCCCCCGAGACCATTCGCACCTTCCTGACGTCAAAGCTCTAAGGCGCGTTGTCTTGTTATTGAGCGGATACTGTTGAACATCAGTTTTAAGGCGTCTTCAACGACTGCTCTGGGACGCTGCGACCGTGTCACGAGCCTCGGCCAAAGGTCTGCTTTGGGCCGAAAATGTCGATACCAGCACATAATCCGAAGGACTCGAACGGGTTCCAACCAGCCATTGCCCCGACCTGAATCCGACGCCTGCTTGCCAAACCACTTTGATCGTGCATCAATCATTGAGCCGTTTCCTGATGGAGAAAACCCATGTTGATGATTGCCATCGCATTGTTTGCGATTTGTGCCCTGGGCCTATGCGCAATGGGCGCGAAATATTGTTTTGGGCCAGTGCCGGCGGACTACCATCTGAAAATAATGGGCCTGTCGAAAAGTGACCTTAGCCCCCAGCAAATAACTGTATTCTCTGCAATTTATCGGGTGATGGGTGCTGGTTTCTTCGCTCTGGCAATCGCCTTGGCGTCCTTGTGCTTTTTCGCCGTTTCATTGGATCTGATGTGGGCCAAGTTGACGGTACTCATCGTTGGTTTGGTCGCAGGCATACCGGCGCTGGGCATTACCTATTCGATCCATAAGAAGACCGGTGTTGAAACACCATGGAAACCCGCCGCCGCAATCGTCATCATCCTGATTTTGGCGTTCATCTTGTCTGTGCTGTAACTTCAGCAGTATTCATACGTGCGCATTTTACAGACATTGCTTCGTGCCGTTTGGGTGTCACCTGAACCGGTCATTCGCGATGAAAGGCCTTTACGCGTTTTCGCTGACGCTATCGGCCCGCCAGGCAATCTTCCCGGCCAGCCGCTGGTGGATTTCTTCGCCTTTGGGCGCAACCAGCACCCGTGAACGATCGACCGGTCCCGGAAAATCCAGACGGGCCTTGACCGGCTCGAAGCCGAGCGGCGCGTAATAGGGCGGGTCACCGACCAGGATCACGCCTTCGCTGCCCGCTTGCAGCGCGGCATCCACCGATATGCGCACCAATTGCTTGCCAATACCGAGATTCTTGTAGGAAGGCCGAACCGCCAGCGGGCCAAGCATATGTCCGGCGACCTGGCCTGCCATGACGGGCGTCAGGCGCACGGAACCGATGACTTGCCCCTCGACCAGGGCGACAAAACACAGGGCCGTATCATGCGGCCCCTGCTCGCGCACCCGCTCGGCTGCACGGGCAAAACGACCCGGACCAAAGGCTTCGGCATTGATCGCCTCGATGGCGTCATGATGGGTGGGGTTTTCGTTCAGGTATACAGGCTTGATGTCAGACATGGAATCATCCGGAAAGTAACTGGCAGGCAATACGACAGGAAATACGCCCGAGGGGCGCTCAAGCATCAACGTCGTCGCAATTGTCCAGTGTATTCCATGATCTGACCCTTATTTGGTTCAGCGCGGATAGCATGAAACAGATTGCTTTTGCAATCGAAAACACACTGTTCAACCAAACAGGCTTCGCATGGCGGCACCGAAGCACTACTTACGGGATCACATGGACGTCACGCAGCGTGATTGCTGGGTATGTCGAAAACAGGAGACAAGGCATGGGTTTATTGGTTGACGGCGTCTGGCGGGATGTCTGGTACGACACCAAGGAAAACAAGGGACAATTCAAGCGATCCGAATCGCAGTTCCGCAATTGGGTCACCGCCGACGGCAATACCGGCTCGAGTGGAAGCGGCGGCTTCAAGGCTGAGGCCGGACGCTATCATCTCTATGTGTCCTATGCCTGCCCCTGGGCCCACCGCACGCTGATCTTTCGCAAGCTGAAGCGGCTGGAACCGCTGATTACGCTTTCCGTCGTTGACCATTTCATGGGAAGCGACGGATGGGCGTTCCTCGGCCGAGATGGCGGGACCATGGATGATGTCAATGGATCCGACAAGATGTGGCAGGTCTATACGGCCGCTGACCCGACCTATAGTGGCCGCGTGACGGTGCCCGTCCTTTGGGACAAAAAGACCAATACCATTGTCTCGAACGAATCATCCGAAATCATCCGCATGTTCAACAGCGCCTTCGATGGCCTTGACGGTGTGAACGCGGATCTCGACTTTTACCCGGAAGATCTGCGAGACGCCATCAACGCCGTCAATGACCCGGTCTACAATCATGTGAACAATGGTGTTTACAAATGCGGCTTTGCAACGACGCAGGCGGCCTATGATGAGGCGTTTGATGCGCTGTTTTCCCAGCTCGACAAACTTGAAGAACGCCTGTCAGGACAGCGCTATCTGGTGGGGAGCCGATTGACGGAGGCAGACTGGCGTCTGTTCACCACCCTGGTGCGCTTTGACCCGGTCTATGTCGGACATTTCAAATGCAACAGGCAATGCATTGCCGATTACCCGGCCCTGTCGGGCTATCTGCGCGAACTCTACCAGATGCCGGGCATCGCCGAGACGGTCAACATGCAGCATATCAAACTGCATTATTATCGCAGCCATGAGACCGTCAATCCGACGCGCATCGTTCCCAAAGGCCCGACGCTGGATCTGTTGTCCCCGCATGGCAGGGAAAATCTTTAGGCTTTGCCTACCATCGCCGCGCCGGTTCCGCCTGGCTGGAAAGCTCAGCCAGGCGCCTTTTCGTTGCCGGCGTCGTGTTGGTCGGCAATGCATCAAGCGCAAAAAATCCTGTCTCGGCGATCTCCCAATCGGGCACATGCGCCTTCACCTGAACCACGTCGCGGCAGACAAACAGCGCAATATGGTCGCGCGGCTTGCTGCTGTTGAGGTAGAAGCCGAAGAGTTGAGCCGGGCCTGACAACTGCAGATTGCCCTCTTCCGCCAGTTCCCGCTCCAGAGCATCATAAATGGTCTGGCTCTTTTCCACCCCGCCTCCCGGCAAATACCAGCCCGGAACATAGGTGTGACGGACCAGAAAGACCCGGCCCTCCGGGTCAAGGGCGATACAACGAACACCCAGTGTCATGGGACGCGTCAAAAAAAACACCCCTTGCATCAGCCGGGAAATGACGCGCGCGAACAACCGGTGAGATTTCGATTTGCCTCTGTCCGATGGTGAACGACTGCCTTGCCCATCTGAGCAAGGACCGCTATGTCCGTTGTCATGTTTCGTCTTGCTCATATCTCCGACATCCATCTTGGCCCGCTGCCGCGCATTACCCTGCGTGAACTCGCATCGAAACGCATCACCGGTTATGTGAACTGGCAGCGCAACAGGCGCAAGCGTCTGTTTGGCAATATCCTTGAATCATTGCTGGAAGAAATCAAAGCAACAGCCCCGGATCACCTGGCCATCACCGGCGATCTGGTCAATCTTGCAGCTGAGGCTGAAATCGAGGTGGCGACCGCCTGGTTGAAGGCCGTCGGCGATCCTCTCTCCGTCTCCTATGTGCCAGGCAATCATGATGCCTATGTGCCGGGCGCCTACAAGAAGATCTACCAGGCCTGGCGGCCCAATATGCTGGGTGATGACCATCAACATCGGCAGGTGGATGACAGCCATTTCCCCTATCTTCGGGTGCGCGATCAAATGGCGCTGATTGGCGTATCCACCGCTTACGCCACCCCGCCATTGCTGGCCAGCGGCCTGTTTGGTCGTCGTCAGGCAAGAGAACTGGGGCAGGTGCTCGATGAAACCCGCAAGGCCGGACTTTTCCGCACCATCATGATCCACCATCCACCGGTGCGCGGCGCCGCTGCCTCGCACAAGAGGTTGCTGGGAATTGGTCGTTTTGCCCGGGTCATGCAAGACCATGGCGCTGAACTCATCCTGCACGGCCACACGCATCTGGACACGCTGTACCACTTGGACGGCATGCATGGATCAATCCCGGTGGTTGGCGTACCTTCAGCCAGCGAAGGCCCAGGCGGCAGCAAACCGGCTTCGGGCTACAACCTGCTGACCATCGAGGGAGAGCAGGACAAATGGCAATGCCAGCTGGAGCGCTTCGGACTGGGCCAGAACGGCCGGACGTTTGATCGCGTCAAATCAGAAAAGCTCATCTGAAACCTCAGGCGTATTGTTTCGCATCAGGGCGCCAGGCAATCACACCTTCGGTGCGCGCCCGAACTTCGGGCGTAGCAAGACAGGTGGCCACGGCCTCATAACCCGGTGCGCCGGGAAAAGGTGCAACGCGGATTGGCGGACTATGGTTGGCGGGGCAAAAGGTTATGGTCTCGTTGGAACCCACATGCCTCAGATCGAGGATGGCACTCGAGCGTGTCGTCAGGAAAAGTGGCGGAGCCTCTGCTGCACGCTGGCGCAGATAGGCCATCAGAGCAACCTGTGTGGCATGATCCAGGCCCTGCTCCACCATATCAACGACAAGGACGGATGAATCTTCCGACGCCAGCGCCGTGACCAGTGCGGTCAAAGCAGGCGTGATGCCAGCGCCCTGGTCGACCAGCAGACAGATGATGCGGTCCACCCGCGACTTCAATTCCGAATCCGCATCCAGGAGCGCATGCATCGTTGCACCGGCGCCGAAAGTGCGTTGCAGATCCAAATAGCGCGCCTCCGGCAAGGACCGGGCAACCATTTGAGCAAACCGTGTCTTGCCGCTGCCCAGCGGGCCGATAATGTAGTTGAGCGCGTGAATGTCACGCAATTGGAATGTTTCGCCGCCCCAGGGCCAGGGGAGATCAAAGGAAACATCACCGACTGCGCGGATTTGTGCTCTGCTCGCGGAGTCGGGGGCCGCAGAATGGGGACCCGCAGACTGGTGGCCCGCAGACTGGTATCCTGTCAAAATTTGGGCATTGCCCAGACCAGCGCGAATGGTGCGAACCCTATCGACCCTTTCGGCCAGTCCACGGATTTGACCTTCAAGGGCTGTTTCATGGGTCGCCAGCGCCGGCGCAAGACCGTCAGGATCACCGTTCAGAACGCCTGCCACATCTGCAAGACTGAGCCCCAGCGACCGCAAAGCAACGATCTCTGCGGCCCGGGCCATCTCAACCGGGCCATAGATGCGCCAGCCTGCGGCGGTGCGCACAGGGCTGATCAGACCGCGCTGTTCGTAGAGGCGAAGGGCTTTTGGAGACACGCCGAGCCGTCTGGCGGCCTCGGAAGGGGGGAGGAACTGTGCGGATTGGCTCATGAATCACCTCGATGTTTGCTGACCGCTATCCTTATCGGGGCGGCCCCAAGGGACAGGTCAATAGAGGATTCAGGAATTTTGCTCTTCGCAGGCAATACAAAACGTGATCGCAGTCACCTTTGTGGCAAGGCATCCCTGTGCAGTCGTCGCTTTACGGCTTTTACGTCCAACCAAAAGCTGTGGCGATATCTTCCAGAAAAATGAAGGCGATGATTGCAACGGTCACCAGCACACCAAGGCCAAACCAGAGAATGGCAGTGATCACTCTGGCAACACTTCTATCTCTCGCATGCCCGCTGGCGGCTGGCGATGCAGCCTTTGCCTGGGTCTTGTCTTTGGATGTCTGACCGTCAGCGGGCCTGGGCGTTTTTGCTTCGCCATGGGTACGCTGCAGATCATCCCGTCGATCCTGTTGCGCAGATGTTTTGCTTTGGCCCGCCGGTGCATCGGAGGCGAGAAACTTCTGCCTCTGGACAATGCGCTCGGCCACATAATGGGTCACGCTGTCGGCAATGGTGATCAGACTGCCGCTTTCGGCCATCACCACACGACCGTAGCGCGTGTCGCGCACAAAACGATAGGTGCGCCGGTCAGGCCCCATCTGCACATGGGCAATGGCGTCTATCCACAATCTGGGTTGCAGGCCGGAAGAAAGAAAAAAATCGAACTGCTCGTCGTCTTCAGGCACCTCATCAAAGATCGGCGCCAGTTCCTCAGCCAGCAGTTCCAGCCGACCCCGATCCGCTTCCTTCATGTCAACGACAACGTCTTCCCGCTCTGCGGCGGCAATTTTTGCCTCGCGCACAACTTCGGAAAGTCGTCTCCCCGTATCACCGGAAACTGAAGTGTTGCTCATCGGATCGTTCGCCTGCCAACTGGTTAATCAGACCTTAATATAAAGGATGTTGTGGCAAAATTCCGATTTTTTTATAGGAGTTTACAAGGTTCCGGCGCGCATGTTCTGGCGAATGAGCACGATCACATCATCAGTGCACTCTTCGATCAGCATATGTCCTGTATTTTCAAAGACATGGGCTGCAAATATCGACGGCAAGCGGTGCGATTGACGGGTTGGCAGGACCCGGTCCTGCGTTCCCCACAGAACCTTTACGGGCATCGAAAGTCTGGAAAAATCGTCACGCACGATGAGACCCTGGGTGAATTCGCCGCCTTTTTCACGAAGAATGGACTCCAGAATCACCAGCAATCGGTCCTGCGCGCCCGGCACATTGCGTGCCTGCACCAGGCCATCCACCATCGGCGCGGGTATGGGCCTGTTCCAGCCGAACATGTTTTCCAGCACCAGTTCCATTTCGCCAGAGGTTCGGGCAAGGGCAAAACGTTTCAGCAGACGGTGGTTGATCTCATGTCCAAACCCGCCTGGGGCGAGCAATGTCATGGATGCGGCCAGTTTGGGGTTGCGCAGGCCAAGCATTGTGGCAACGGCTCCACCCATCGAATGGCCCACCAGATGCGCACGCCTGATGCCCCGCGCCGCCAGATCAGCCGCAATGGCCTTGGCCATCCGACCGGCGCCACCCAGTCCATCGGCATTGAGAGAGCCGCCATGGCCGGGCAGGTCGTAGGCCAGTGACCCTGCCTCACTGGCAAAGACTTCCTGCATATCAAACCAGACGCGCCCTGCGCCGCCAAATCCGTGGAGAAACACGAGCGGGGCATCGCTGCCCCTGCCCGCTTCCACTGCAAAGAGCGCATTGTCTGGCGCTTGAGCGGTCATTTCTCGTCAAGCAACCGGTTAACCGCCGAGACGACCGCCTCCAGTGAGGCTGCGACGATATTGGTGCTGATGCCAACGCCGAAGAGCTTGCCGCCGGGATGTTCCACTTCCATGTAGCAAACGGCCGCTGCATCGGTGCCGTGCTTCATCGAATGCTCGGAATAATCGGCCACCACGATCTCTATGCCGATATGCCTGGAGAGCGCATGGACAAAACCGTCAATGGGACCGGTGCCCCGGCCGGTGATTTTCAACGGTTGGCCGTGATCGGTTATCTCCGCCTCGATCTCGCGGACACCCTTCTTATCCAGATCCGGGAATGTGTGGTGATCCAGATAGGCGAACCGGCCGCCCGGCTGGTTCACATAGAGTTCCAGGAAACGCTCGTGGATTTTTTGCGGTGTCAGTTCCGTTCCCTGTTCTTCGGTGATGCGCTGAATATCGCCTTGAAATTCCACCTGCAGGCCCCGTGGCAGTTGAAGCCCGTAATCCTCGGCCAGAACATAGGCAATGCCGCCCTTTCCCGACTGGGAGTTGATACGGATGATCGCTTCATAGGTGCGCCCGACATCCTGCGGATCAATGGGCAGATAGGGCACTTCCCAGGTCTCCGTATTGGCCTGCCTGATGGCCTTGATACCCTTGTTGATGGCATCCTGATGCGAGCCGGAAAAGGCCGTGTAGACCAGTTCACCGACATAGGGATGCCGCTCGGGAATCGTCATCTGGTTTGAATATTCATAGACATTCTTGATGCGTTGAATGTCCGAACAATCCAGCTGCGGATCGATCCCCTGCGTGTACATGTTCAGGGCCAGCGTGACGATATCCACATTGCCGGTCCGCTCCCCATTGCCAAACAGGGTGCCTTCGACCCGGTCCGCTCCGGCCATCAGACCCAGTTCGGTTGCCGCAATCCCGGTCCCGCGGTCATTATGCGGATGCAGGGAAATGATGAGATTTTCGCGATTGTCGAGATTTCGGCACATCCATTCGATCTGATCGGCATAGATATTCGGCGTTGACATCTCGACCGTAGAGGGCAGATTGATAATCAACTTGTTTTCCGCAGTCGGCTGCATCACCTCGGTGACCGCATTGCAGATTTCCAGTGCGACCTCCAGTTCCGTTCCGGTAAAACTTTCCGGTGAATACTGGAACCGATAACCGCCGCCAGCCTTTTCTGCGGTATCCCTGATCAGCTTGGCTGCATCGACTGCGATCTGCTTGATACCCGCCACGTCCTTGGCAAAAACCACCCGGCGCTGCAATTCGCTGGTCGAATTGTAAAAATGGATGATCGGGTTGTGGGCCCCTTCCAGCGCTTCAAAGGTGCGGGCGATCAGCTCGGGCCGACATTGTACCAGGGCCTGCAGAGACACATCTTCAGGCATGTTCTGCTGCTCGACGCACCAGCGGGTAAAATCGAAATCCGTCTGGGAGGCAGAAGGAAAGCCGATTTCGATCTCCTTGAAGCCCATCGACAGCAGCAGTTCAAACATGCGCAACTTGCGGTCATGGCCCATGGGATTGACCAGCGCCTGGTTGCCATCGCGCAGATCGACCGAACACCAGATGGGTGCCTTTTCGATGCGCTTGGACGGCCATGTGCGGTCTTCAAGTCCCAATGGTGGATAGTGCGGATATTTGCGTGCGGCATCGGCCATGCCGATACGTTTGCCTTGGGGCGCCGGGGATGATGAGGTGACGTTCATGATTTCTCTCACTGGTCTTTCAGCCTTGTCCGCCTGCCAATGGGCAATCCGGACCGGCATTTGCGCTTTGGACTGAATATTCCAAGGACGCGTTGTCTTGCGATAATGTGAAAAAAGGAGCTCGTGCCTTCAGCGTTTCGACCGCCGGACGCTCCTCTATCGAGCCCGACGATCGCCAGTAAGGCTGAGAAGGAGCAATAGATCGCACAAAAACACCGACTGCACCGGGGCGCAGCTGTCCTGAGTGTTTTCAAAACTGGCGATCACGTTCTTGTTCATGGTCCCGTTATAGACCCGACTTTCCGATACGGCAACAATGTTTTGCCTGCCATAATCAATCGCACCCAGCGCTCAGACAACAGATGTTCAGCCAGAAGCCTCGCGGCGCGCCAGATGAGCAACGACATTCTCGATCATTCTCATGCCCGCATCCTGCCCCAGCGTCATGATGGATTCGGGATGGAACTGGACCGCCGCAATAGGCTCGGATTGGTGCTCAATTCCCATGATGACACCATCTTCGCTTTCAGCGGTAATCATGAAATCTTGTGAAAGAGTCGAAGGATCGGCAAAAATCGAATGATAGCGCCCGACGGTTGCTTCCTTGCCAAGCCCGGAGAAAACCCGTCCCGGATCATTGATCCTGATGCGCGACGGCTTGCCATGCATAGGCACTGCCAAGGTGCGCAACTCGCCACCAAAAGCCTCGGTGATGGCCTGCAGGCCAAGACACACGCCAAACAGCGGCAAGCCGCGCGCCCGCACCTTCCTGATCGTCGCCTTGCACTCAAAGTCCTTCGGCCTGCCGGGTCCCGGAGACAGGACCACAAGATCTGGATCCACCTTGTCAAAGACTTCGTCCGAGATCGGTGAGCGCATGGTCGTCACTGTGGCACCGGTCTGGCGGAAATAATTTGCCAGCGTATGGACGAAGGAATCCTCGTGATCCACCAGCAATATGCGCACCCCCTGACCGACGGAGGCAGCGTCGCGGCCAGCAGCCGCTGCATTGCTTTTGCCCGCCTCGCGAATGGCCATCAGCATGGCCGAGGCCTTGAGTTCAGTCTCCGCTTCCTCTTCTTCGGGAACCGAATCATAGAGCAATGTCGCACCGGCGCGAACCTGCGCAATCCCGTCCTTGATGCGGATGGTGCGCAGCGTCAGCCCGGTGTTCATGTCGCCGTTGAAATTGACCATGCCAATTGCCCCGCCATACCAGGCACGCGGGCTTTTCTCATTTTCTTCAATAAAGCGCATGGCCCATAATTTCGGCGCACCGGTGACAGTGACCGCCCAGGCATGACTGAGGAAGGCGTCGAAAGCATCCATGCCATCGCGCAACCGCCCCTCGATATGGTCGACCGTATGGATCAAGCGCGAATACATCTCGATCTGCCGGCGCCCGATCACCCGCACGGATCCGGGAACACAGACCCGGCTCTTGTCATTGCGGTCGACATCCGAACACATGGTCAGTTCGGATTCGTCCTTTTTGGAATTCAGCAATTTGAGGATCTGTTCCGAATCTGAAATCGCGTCATCACCGCGTTTGATCGTCCCGGAGATCGGACAGGTTTCCACCCGGCGGCCATTGACCCGCACGAACATTTCAGGCGATGCGCCGATCAGATATTCCCGTTCTCCCAGATTGATGAAGAACGAATAGGGCGACGGGTTGGTTGTTTTCAAGCGCCGGGCAATGGCAGACGGCTGGCCCGTGCATTGCTCCATGAACATTTGACCGGGGACCACTTCAAACAGGTCGCCGCGCTTGAAACTTTCGCGGGCCTTGCTCACCAGCGCTGCATATTCGCCGGGCCTGTGGTCAGAGCGCGGTGGCGTTTCCTCGGATGGCGTGAATGGCGCCGATTCACTGTCACCGGCCTTGCCGATCGTGCTTTGGTCACGGCGTGAAAATTCGTAGTGATCAATCCATGCCTGGGCCGAATAATGGTCAACGACAAGAATTTCGTCGGGCAGGAAAAGCACCAGATCGCGTTGATCATCAGGCCGGTCCAAATGCTCGGGCACATTGTCGAACTGAAAGGCCAGATCATAACCAAAGGCCCCATAAAGACCCAGATTGCTGTCTTCGGTCGTATAGAAGAGATCCGTGATGGCCCGCAAGACGGAAAACACGGTGGGCACGCGTGAACGTTCTTCTTCGGTAATGGCGCGCGACGGCGTGTCGACGGTCAGAGTGATTTTGACGGCGTCACGCGTTCCGATTGTGATCTCGCTCAGTCGGTCAAGACGCCGGGCGATGATCGCCAGCAGAGCCTCGCCACGCTCATTGTGCGCTTCGAGGCGCATATCACGGCCCTTGGCGATGATCGAAATCGGCGGGTCGATAATGGCCGTGTCCCAGCGCGTGTAGCGGCCAGGATACTCATAATTGGAAGAGAAAACAGCGCCACGGCGGGAATCAAGCCCATCCACATAGGCGTCAATTGCACCGGCATAGGGCGTTTCAGATCGGCTGCGGCTGATCTCCACACCACCGCGCGTCACAAAAATATCCGGGTTGTTCTTCTGGGTGGTCGTCATCTTGTCCGATCCTCAATCTCTGAAGTCCCGGCATAAAAAAACCGCCGGGAAGGTTCCTCAGCGGCTTTGCAAGTGTGTATACACAAATGGTCGCGGCCGCTATCAGCGAGCCCACCACCAGTTCATGTTGTTGCGTGCGTTGTTCATGCTCCTGTGTTAGCGCCCAATGCTGCCCAGCGCAAGATATCTTTGGCATTTGCCCGAATTTGCGTCGGACCAAAAAAGTCCTGGACCCATAAATATTACCCTGCTTTGTGCCCAATACCGATGAAAATGGCCCAGTCGGGCCATTCTCCGCTTCGGCATCAAAACCTGTGAGAAACCTAAAACAGGCCTTCAATATACCCCTGATCATTCAGGTGGATTTTTTCTGACGAGGGCACGCTGGGCAGGCCCGGCATGGTCATGATTGCTCCGGTGATTACCACAATGAACCCTGCTCCGGCAGAAAGCCTGACCTCACGCACAGGAACCGTGTGCCCGGTGGGGGCGCCGCGCAGATTGGGATCGGTGGAAAACGAATATTGTGTTTTCGCCATGCAGACCGGCAGATGGCCGTAGCCCTGCTGTTCCCACTGGCGCAACTGTTCACGAACCGACTTGTCGGCAATCACTTCCGAAGCGTGATAGATACTCTTTGCCACCGTTTCGATCTTTTCAAACAACGGCAGGTCATCGGCATAGAGCGGCGCGAACTGCGACGCACCGGATTCGGCCATTTCAACCACCTTGTGTGCCAGATCCTCAATGCCGGCCGAACCATGGGCCCAGTGTCTGCAGACAATGGCCTCTGTGCCCAATGTCTTGACATAATCCTGCACCGCCTGCATTTCCGCATCCGTGTCGGAGATGAAATGGTTGATGGCCACGACGACCGGAACGCCGAATTTTTTCACATTCTGAATGTGACGTCCGAGATTGGCGCAGCCATCCACGACCGCTTTGACATTTTCACTGCCAAGGTCGTCCTTCTTGACGCCGCCATTCATTTTCATGGCGCGCACCGTCGCCACGATGACGGCCGCATTCGGCTTGAGACCGGCCTTGCGGCATTTGATGTTGAAGAACTTCTCCGCGCCCAGATCCGCGCCGAAACCGGCCTCAGTGACCACATAGTCGCCCAGTTTGAGCGCCGTGGTCGTTGCAACAACCGAGTTGCAGCCATGGGCAATATTGGCGAATGGCCCGCCATGCACAAATGCCGGATTGTTTTCAAGCGTCTGCACCAGATTGGGCTGCATGGCATCCTTCAGCAGGACCGCCATCGCGCCATCAGCCTTGATGTCACGGCAATAGACCGGTGTCTTGTCGCGGCGATAGCCGATAATGATATCGCCCAGACGTTTTTCCAGATCCTTCAGGTTTTTCGCCAGACAAAGAATCGCCATCACTTCGGAAGCCACGGTGATGTCAAATCCGGATTCGCGCGGAAAGCCATTGGCAACGCCGCCCAGCGAACAGACGATTTCGCGCAAGGCGCGATCATTCATGTCCATCACCCGGCGCCAGGCCACCCGCCTGATGTCGATGCCGATATCATTGCCCCAATAGATGTGATTATCGATCATCGCGGACAGCAAGTTGTGTGCGGACGTAATGGCGTGAAAATCACCGGTGAAGTGCAGGTTCATGTCCTCCATCGGAATCACCTGCGCATAGCCGCCGCCTGCCGCGCCGCCCTTGACGCCGAAACAGGGACCGAGAGATGCCTCGCGAATGCAGATGACGGCCTTTTTGCCGATGCGGTTCAGACCATCGCCAAGGCCGACCGTTGTCGTTGTCTTGCCTTCCCCTGCAGGGGTCGGATTGATGGCTGTCACCAGGATGAGTTTTCCATCGGGCCTGTCTTTTTGCGCCGCAATGAATTCAGCCGAGAGTTTGGCCTTGTCATGCCCGTAGGGCAGCAGGCTTTCACTCGGAATGCCCAGCTTCGCGCCAATCTCCATGATCGGCAATTTGTTTGCAGCACGTGCAATTTCAATGTCGGATTTGACCTCGGCCATATCGTTTAAACTCCTCCTCTGGCATCCCCGCAAACAGAACTGTTGCGCCCGCAACTTAAACGGAAATACAGGCCTCCCCACAGTTCAGTTTATGCCGTAAATTGCGTCAAATACGACACGGGCATCCTGAACGGTCCGACGGTGACACGCAATATGGCCTCAAGACAATTCTGCAAGGGCATGCACGGGCTCATGCGCGACCGACGCATGTTGCCGCTTGCCACTGCACCGCAAGCCCATCTGCCCTGCGAGGTCTAACGATCCAGAATGGACCGGATCTCCACCAGATTGGAGCGCACACGCAGCAGATAGAACCCGATCGTGGTCAGATGCGTCGGCATGATCCAGCCATCTTCCTTGCCATTGGATACGATGACAGGATCGAGTTCCAGAGTGGTGCGAAGCTGTTCTTCCATGGTTTCCCAGACATCCTCGACCTGGCGGCTTTTGATGACATCGGCAAAGTCCCCTCGGGCGGCTTTCAGGATGCCGTAATAGGCATAGAGCTGACCATAGGTGAACCAGAATTGGTTGTCTGCACGCATATCGAACCAGCCGGCATTGCTCAGATCGGAGCGGTCGCGCAATGCGGCCGACGTGGACCCGATATCACTGGCAATCCTGTCGACAAAACGAATCAGATTGTCCGATCGTGCATCAAAGACCGCCTCACAGGATTCCAGCCGGTCGTTAAAGGCCCTCAGCCTGTCCATGCCTTCACGATAGGCACTGGGTGTCGGCGTGAGCGGCCCGAAGGGGGAAAGACTGAAGTACCAGGTATATTGGTCATACTGGATACGGCCGCGCGCGCGATCAAGGTCGGTATCGGCAGCAGAGGTGCCCCTCACCCGGCCAAGCGTATCGACCAGTTCCTGTGATGTGCGTTGGATGGCCTGCTGCACGCCGCGCTGAAAGGATGCCTTGTTGTCAAGAAACGGCGTTGCATCCCAGGACAATCCAAAAAATCCCGCCTTGTAGAGAAGTGTCGACGAAATCCAGGAGTTCTTGTTGACATTCAGGTCGATCAGATCGGCTGTGACATCAACAATGGCGGAACGTTTGCAGGTTTTTGTGGTTGATGTGCTTTCCTCGACTGCAGTCTGATCATTGGCATTGATGCCCAGTCCCTTCATATTATAGGCCGTGACATAATCCGGATCGAGATCCCTGATCCACAAGACCCGCCATATGAAAATCGCATAGAGCACCACAAACAGCAGCACCAAACCGCCGACAACAGCCCTCAGGATAAAGCCCTTGCGGCGATACCAGCGACCGGCAGCCAGAAACGGCCACAAAATCCAGGCAATCAGCATGCCGATCCCGCGCCCGATATAGGTGAATAGGCGTTCAAAAAAAGCGATAATCGGGTCAAGCATGGCTGCTGTCCTCTCCAAATCCATAAAGGCGCCTGCGAAAAGCCTTCTTGTCTCGCAGATAGGTGGCAGAAAGCGTTTTCACAACATGGGCGCGAAAGCTGTCACTGTAGCTCTGGTAGTCTTCGTAAAAGCCCTGTTTGTCAAAAACAAAGCGGGAAACGAAATCAAAAGGCACCAGAACACTGATCAGCCGGCTTGTCAGCCAAAAATCCGGGTGGTCGGGTTTTGCCCTGACAAGCAGCATACGCTGTTTGGGGGCAACATCGTCCATGGCAATCTCGCCATCTGCCGATATCTGGCGGCTGGCGGCCTGCAGGAACGGATAGGTCCCATCCTCCGCGACGGCCTTTGCATTGCGGTGGACCCAGGTCTGAAACCAGATGGCATCGGCGCGATCAAGATCGGCTTGCCCATCATGCCTGCGGACAAGCGACAAGAGGGCCATATCCGAGCGGTGCTGCAGGTATCCCGACCGCTCCACCCAGGAAGCGCGTGGCAATTCAATCCGGCCGGTTTTTGTCAGAAAGGCAAAAATATGTTCGTGATCATGGATCGAAATATAGCTGACCTGCCACGGTCTTGATCGACGGAAACCCGGCGCGGCAGGATCACAGATCACCGTTATGCGCTTGTCATCGACAAACACGAATGTCCCGCCGAAATGGCCGGTCCAATAGGCGTCATGCCTGAAGACCAGCTTGTCTGGCACCAGGGAGTTCTGCCTTATATCACCCGTCTGCTGGGCAAGTTCGACCATGCGATTGAGCATTTCATCATTGCGCCAGGCATTGGGCGCAGCAATCAGCCGGTCGGCCAGCCGCCGCAATTCGTCGGATTTTCCAAGAATATCATCGGCTGTCAGAACACGAAAATTGACCTCCTGAATGGACAGCAGGTCTTCGATATCTTCGACACGCGAGACGTTTTCTTCAATCTCGCCATAGAGCACGTCCCTGATTGTGACCGCGTGAATGGCGCGTTTGTTCTCATCAAAGAAGGCATGCATCAGTGATGCCGTATTGGAGAAACTCGTATGAACAACCGGCAAGGATTCCTGCGCAGGCGACAACAGGATAAAGCGCCGATTGACCGCATTGGGATCAAGATATTGCGGATCACCCAGTTCCTCGGCCACTTCCGGCGAAAAGCCGGTCATATCGATACGAAATTTTTCGAGGCGCGTTTCCGCAACGCCAAAGGCCCGCAGCGCCTTGTTGTAGCGCTCAATGAGATGCGGTTCGCTCACCTCGAGCAACCGGCCGAATATCAGGTCATTTTCAACAAGGCGTTCCATCAGGTTCCTGTCATGCCTTCCAGAGACCGTCGCGCTTCAGCTTCTCCATTTCGCGGATCGCCTTTTCGCGCTGTCGCTCCCGCCGAATGATCTCCTCAACAGCGGCATCGTCGGAACGGTCGGTGTAACGGAACTCGGAATCAGCATAGCGGTTGATTTCCTGCAGAACCATTTGGATGGAAAACGGGCCACGCAGTTCCTCGATCATGGCCTTCTTCTCATCATAGGATTTGTGCATGAACACCTCCGGTGTCTCGAACCAGGCATCCGGCAGATCGATATCCATGGCACGCATCTTGATCGCATCGGTAATGTTCTTGATCGCCCGACCGGTAAACCGCGGCTCGGCCTTTTTGATCCGGTACAGGTAATCGCCGACATCTGCCATCGTGGTGATCTCGCCATTGTCTTTTCTGCAGTCCTCCCAGACAGCCAGCAGATCCTCTTCCTGCGGCAGATCATGGCCCTCATAGGAGGCCGCAACAGCCCGTTTGATCTCCTGCCCGGCAAAAAGCGCGTGGCTGCCCAGGGGTATCTGGTGGTTTTTCCCGGCCAGCAGCACAAAAATATCCACATAGTCATCGCGACTTTGCGGACCCTCTACCAGCCACCTGGCACCGGCACGCTGGCGAAGCGCGTCATCAACATTTTCCGGATAATTGGAAAACATGCCAAAGGCGCAATTGCCGCGCACCACTGTGGATGCACCGGCAAAACTTTCCATCAGAACCGCCGTCACCTCGTGTTGCCCGGAGGATGCCCGGTCATCCGAGCGACGCGCAGCAACCTGATCAATGTCGTCCACCGTGCCAAACCCAATGGCTCGCGGATTGATGACATTATCGACAAAGCTCTTGCAGTTCTGGCCGGATTTTCCCTGATAGGAGGAAATCTGGTCAACGCCGAAATTCTCGTAGTGGAACGGATAGGATGCGACCTTGCAATAATCATTGATCAGACCGGCGATCATCTGGATCAAAATGGTTTTGCCTGTTCCCGGCATGCCGTCACCAATAAAGGTGAAGAGAAACCCGCCCAGTTCGACAAAGGGATTCATCTGCCGGTCAAAATCATAGGCCATCAACATCTTTGCCAGTTTCATGGCCTGGTATTTCGCGATGTGATTGCCAATGATCTCATTGGGTTTCTTGAAGCTCATCGACAGGGGCTTGCGCCGTTCACCCGGCGCAACATCAAAACCATCCAGGGTGAAATCATCCTGCTCTATGCGGATATGCGCTTCGGCAAAATCGGCAAGACCGGTAAACCGCGAGCGACGCTGCAACAATCCTTCCAGCGCGGTGCGGGCAAAGGCTCTTGTTCTGGCGGTGAGCGTCGCATCATCCGAACTATTGGTGATCGCACCATCCAGTCCGGCCACCATCGCTTTCAGCGCATCCTGAGGCGTATCAAAGACAAAGTCAGGCTCGTCCATGTCATTGACCGGCTCACCTTCCTGGCCCATCAACTGAAGAAGATAGGCAGTAAAGGAAAAGGCCGCGACATAGGCGGAGGCAGACAGGAGAGACTTGAACTGGCTCGCCGCTTCACCTGAAAGCGGCGAGGCGGAATTCTGCGCCTGCAATGTTTCCAGATTGCTCTGTTTTGCAAATGTGTCAGACAGTGCAAGCGCAACGGCCAATCCGCGCCTTGCGCGAAACAGAACGCTGTGCTGGGCTATCGACATCATCGGATCATCGGGATGAACCTGCGCCACCCTTTTGGCCAGTTCAACTTCCCGGGTGCGACGGACCGCACCGGTCGAAACCGTCGAGACAAACCGGCGACCGCTGCCCGCCAGACTTGTCTTTGCGCCGGGTGCATCGCGTTGCGGGATGATCATCCGCGTTATCATGCCCTGTGCGACAGGCAGGTGTTTGGCAATATCATCTTCATGCACTGTGGTCAGTCCTGCATTCTGGCTCATTGACTAGACCCCGCTGATTATCTGGTTGCCGGAAATGACATGCACCTTGAAACCCTTGAACACCGTATCGGCATCGCCGCTGGCATAAAGTGCCTGATAGGCGTCATGCGGCACAAGGGCGTGTTTTTCATAGAAACTCACGCCCTGACGGGCAGCTTCCAGATCGTTGGTATCAATATGAAATTCCTGCACGGCAGGTGTCGAGCTCCACAGGCCACGCCGCGCCGGCCGTTCCACCGTCGCCACAATCTCCTGGATGGTCCAGGTGAGCATCCAGGCGTTTTCAGGTTTGCGCACTTTTGCAAGGATATCGCTGACCCGGCTGTTGTGTTCCGTCACACCCGCCGAATAGAACGGCCCAAGCACAAAGCGCCGAAGCTGTTTGGGGTGCAACACCTCGAAATCCTTGTCAAGATTGCCGATGATCGTGGCAGGTGTCAGCGAATAGGCACTGTTTTTCTCGGCAAAATCATCAAAACGATGCGCCAGATCCGGGTTCAACAGCCCCTCGACCGGCAAGGGTATCTTGATGTTGGAATTGAGCTCACCCTTGGAGGTCACAAGCAGCCTGCCGACCTCCTCGCTGGAATCCTCGATCACCGCCATATAGACCATCGGCAGGGATTGGCTGCCGTCAAAAACGCCCCAGTGAACAACGTAGTAAGGCCGCCCCGTCTTCGGATTGACCGACACTTTGACCGTCTCGGGCAGAATGAACGGCGAAAACACATCACCTTTCTGAATGGCCTCCAGATAGGATCGCTCTGCCATTCTGGACTGCAAGGCAGATGGAAAGGCCTTGTGACGCAAAATGAAATCAACCATTTCGTTGCGCAATTCGTCCGCCGACGGCAGCGCATTGAGCCGCTTGCCCGCAGCCTGCCGGTCGTTGTCGAGTTCAAGCACGTTTTGAAAGGCCGGAAACCCGCTCTCGGCTCTGGATATGCGAAACGTATCGACAAAGCCGATGCGGTTTTCCCAACAGGAAAAGGTCTGCATCAGCCGTTCGATATAGGGCGTCACCACCTGCCCTATCAGGGCATGTTTGTAGAGCGGTGAGTTCTCATCGGCGAGAAATGTGTCGAGACCTGTCAGCGCGGCATTGACCGCACTGAAATAGCCTTTGACCTGGCCGTTTTCATGATTCATCACGATACCGCAGGCAAACCGCTATGACTGCACATAATCGGCGGCATTGTGTTTTTCCAGAACCGCGGAAAAGCGCCGCGAAAAGGCATCATCTGCAAGTTTCTTGCGTCGCTGGATATCCTGTGTCGACAGCATGTTTTTCTCATGCATTTCCAGAAGGTCGCCAATGTGGCGCTGTGCAGCCGAGCCAATGCCTGCCATCGTTTCTTCCGCTGCAATATCGACCTGGCTGCCCAGCGTATTGATCTTGTGGGCAACATCCTGCTGCGCCGCCGTTTTCAGCGAATCTTCCAGCGCCTTGTACAGCACGATGCGCTGTTCGGTGTCGATCGTCAGCTTGTTGATCAAGGTGTTTTGCGCCGCAATCTGGTTGTTCAGTGAATCCACAAAGGTCTGAAACATTGACGTATAGCGCTCAAGTGTCTGGCTTTCGGCCAGCAGTTCCTGCTCCTTGGCCTGCGCCGTATTGTATTCATTGGCCAGAGCGGTCCGTTCGCCTTCCAGCTCCGTGCGAAATTTTTGATCGGTGGAGGCTGCAATACGATTTTCAATATCCATCAGCATGGGATTGAGTTCTTCAATGCGCATCTGCACGGCTTCAATTTCTGCAACCGTGTTCTTGCGCCGCTCGATCACCGTGATGAGGCTGGCCTCGGACGTCTTGTAACGCTCGTCAAGAACACTCTTCTGCTCCTTCAGGATACCAACGATCGTATCGGATTTGGAGAGCAGTTCCTGAAGGTTTCCGGCAAGCGACATGTTGCGCACGCGGTCGGTGCGCAGACGCTGCATCCTTTGCTTGGAAAATATGCCGATCAATTTTTCCCAGCCGGAGTAGTTCTTCATGCTTTCAAATTCGCTGCCGAATACATTTGTCGCGTCTTCCAGCCCGATGATCAGGTCGGCTATGTTGGATTCCATGACATTTTGCTGGCGAAGCACATCTTCAATGCGGGCATTTTCAATATCAAACTCTGCGTCACCAAGCTTCGTTTCGGCTTTTGAAAACTCCTCCAGCACAACGCCGGATTTCTCAATTTTTGAACGCATGTCATTGACAATGCCGCGCGTTTTCTCGATTTCAGCATCCAGATTTTGCAGAGTCGCCATGAATTTCCCCTTGTTGGTCGTATCCGCCCATGCATGCGGCACGCGGCTGTGGTCGCGGAACAGGCACGCCACGGCTCTATGGCAGGCCCGTTTCAAAGGCACGCAAACCTGTGCAACCGGATGATTGCCTCAGGATCGTCACTTGATATGTTGGTATTTAGCGGCACAACTACAAGTATGGCAATCGCTTATCGCCAAATTTGAAAGCAATCGGCCAAGGGAAAACGCCCTGCATCATGGTGCAGGCAAGGAATTCACAAAGTATCAGGCAATGATGTTTCCGAAAGTCTCGAAGTGACCCGACTGGCTGCCTATGCAACAAAGGCACGCCAGCCTGATTGGCATCACTTCACAACTGACGGGTCCTGAAGATAGGCGAGAAGATTTTCGATATCCTTGTCTTTTTTCAGACCTGAAAAGGACATTGATGTCTTCTTGACGAGCGCTTTCGGCTTCTTCAGGTAAATCGACAGTGTTTCCACATCCCAGACTTTGCCATCGGCACCAAATTCGGTCATCGCCTTGGAATATTTGAACCCGTCAACCGTCGCAACCGGACGATCAATGATCGACACCAGATGCGGGCCAACCTTGTTTTTCTCGTCACTTGCCGTGTGGCAGGCTTTGCATTTCTTGAAAACCTTTGCACCCTTTACGGCATCGCCGTCGGCAAAAGCTGGCGTCGCCAGCAGGCTCAGCGTCATTCCAAGGGCACTCAAGATACGAATAGTCATGGAAACCTCCATTGCGATTTGATCTTACCAATAGCGCTGCAGGCGTTTCATTGGCAATGGCAGGCACCCGGATATCAGCCCGATTGGCAATATGTCACACCACGTGCTTGGTCCATGCAGGATCAAACCCGCCCCATGGCGTCCTCCCAATGACGCCGGCAAAGCGAAACATATTTATCATTGCCGCCCACTTCGATCTGCGCACCGTCCTGAAGCGGCTTGCCGTCCGGGCCGAAGCGCACAACCATGGTCGCCTTGCTGCCACAGGCGCAGATCGTGCGGATTTCACGCAATGTATCGGCAATGGCCAGCAGGGCTTTCGAGCCGGGAAACAATTCCCCCTGAAAATCGGTTCGCAAGCCATAGGTCATGACGGGAATGCCCAGTCGGTCGGCGACCCGCGCCAATTGCCAAACCTGCTCGGTTGTCATGAACTGGGCTTCATCAACAAAAACGCAGGCAATCTTTTCCTCAGCCTGTTCCTGAGACACCCGGGCAAAAAGATCTTCATCCGCAGAAAAGGGAATTGCCTCGCAATCCAGGCCGATCCGGGACCCGATTTTGCCATTGCCAGCCCGGTCATCCAGAGCGGCAATGAACAGCAGCGTATGCATGCCGCGTTCCCGGTAATTGTAGGACGCCTGAAGCAGCAGAGTCGATTTTCCGGCATTCATCGCCGAATAGGAGAAATATAATTTTGCCAAAACCCGGCTCACCTGCCTGTTGATATCCGCCTGACACTACAGCCCGGCCGCATTTATAAAAACCGGGTGCCGGCTTTATCCACGAACTAATACCAAGGATCGATGTTTCAGACCCATCTGTTGAGCCCAGCCTGCCCTCCGGACGGCAGCGCGCGTCTTGACCGATACCCCGTATCAACCCCTGCATCTCATGGCGACACGCGTCTTGCCGGAAAACTTCCCGAACCGGTCAGATGGGGCATAATCATCGATCTTTGGCATAATCCAACTGCCGGTCCAGATAGTCTTCAACAAGTTGTTCGGCAGACAATTCCCCCTTGAAACTGCCCAGCGCCTGCCGGATGTAGAGACCATCAATCAATGATGCGATCCCCTCGGCAATCACCGGGGCACGCGCACCGGCCAAGGGCGTGAGATTGTAAATCAGATTGGAATTGAGGCGCCGCGCATAGATCGAAAGCAATGCGTGTGCATCCTTGGATTCCTGCGCATGAACGTAGAAGACCAGCCAGACCGAAACAATTTCCGGTTTGAACTGTTCACGGCCGAGGCTCGCCCTGATGATTGCCGAAACCCGCTGCCTGGGGCTCCTCGCCTTTTTCATCTCACTGCGGGTCTGCTTGCCATATTCGGTTAAAAGGTATCGCATCGCAGAGACGATGAGGGCGTCCTTGCTGCCGAAATAATGATGCGCCAATCCCTGCGAAACACCTGCGCGCGTGGCAATATCGCGGATGGTGATATCCAGCGACCCGCGTGCATGAATGGCCGAAATCGCCGCTTCAACCAGCGAGCGCCGGCGGATCGGCTCCATCCCAACTTTCGGCATGAACACGCCCTCTCTTCTATCATGGCCAGCTTCGATGATTGCCTGTACTATGCGCAAATATGATTCAAAAACCAATTTATTTTGAACCATCATTCAATAAAAGCTTGCAAAATCACCTAGTTTATGGCGCGATAGCAACAACCTGAACTGAAACAAAATCTCTAAAAGGGGGTCACGACATGACATTCACCAAAACCTCAATATGCGCTCTGGCTTTGAGTGCTGCACTCGCCGGACAGGCGATGGCCGCCGAGCCCGACAGCTGCAAGACAGTCAATTTCTCTGATGTGGGTTGGACGGATATCACAGCCACGACCGCGACAACGACCACTGTTCTGGATGCGCTCGGCTATGAAACCGACATCAAGCTTCTTTCGGTTCCTGTAACCTATACGTCGTTGAAAAAAGGCGACATCGACGTTTTCCTCGGCAACTGGATGCCGACAATGGAAGCCGATATTGCGCCTTACCGCGAAGATGGTTCGGTTGAAACAGTCCGCGAAAATCTTGAAGGCGCCAAATATACATTGGCAACCAATGCGGCGGGTGCAAAACTCGGCATTGATGATTTCAGCAAGATTGCCGGCCAGAAAGAAGCTCTTGAAGGCAAGATTTACGGCATCGAGCCGGGCAATGACGGCAACCGCATCATTCTCGAAATGATCTCTTCCGACGCCTTCGGCCTGAAGGACTTTGAAGTTGTTGAATCCTCCGAACAGGGCATGCTGGCGCAGGTTTCCCGCAACGACAAACGCGACGAACCGATCGTTTTCCTCGGCTGGGCACCGCACCCGATGAATGCCAACCATGAGCTTACCTATCTGGCCGGCGGTGACGATCACTTCGGTCCGGATTTCGGTGGCGCAACAGTCTACACAAATGTGCGCAAGGGTTATGTCGAGGAATGCAGCAATGTTGGTGCATTGCTGAAAAACCTCAAGTTCTCCCTGGCTCTGGAAAATGAAATCATGGGTGCCATCCTTGATGATGGCGAAGACCCTTCAGCTGCTGCAAAAGCTTGGCTGAAAGGACATCCGGAGGTTCTTGACGGCTGGCTGGCAGGTGTGACCACAGTCGATGGCAAGGATGGTCTGGCGGCTGTCAAATCAAGCCTGGGCCTTTAGACTTTCCGAACGATATGAACCGCCCGCGTCAAACCGGGCGGTTTTTTCTTGGATCGGTACGTGCTCTGCTCAGGCCCCATGTCAGGACCTGCGCCAGAAATCAACGACCAGCATCCAGCGACCAGAATTTGCACCCTTAAAAGCCAAACTGATCTATGATGGGCTGCATGATACGGGGGACCGGCATGAATTGGCTGACAGATTATAAAATTCCCATTGGCAAATGGTCAAAAGCGGTCGTTGACTGGCTGACAGACAATGGCGGCTGGTTCTTCGATGGCCTCGCCGAGGGCATGGAAGCGGCTATTGAAGCCATTTTGTGGGTGTTGCAGACACCGCCGCCGCTGGCGGTCATTGCTGTCTTTGTGGCGCTGGCCTATCTGATGCGACGCTCTTTCTATACGGCACTGTTTGTCGCCCTCAGTTTCCTGTTCATTGTCAATCAGGGCTATTGGGAACGCACCACGGAAACGCTGACGCTTGTCCTGTCAGCCTGCATTGTCTGCATGGCTGTGGGTGTGCCCATTGGCATCGCGGTTGCCCATCGGCCCAAACTGTACACATCCGTCCGTCCCGTTCTTGACCTGATGCAGACATTGCCGACATTCGTCTATCTCATTCCGGCAATTGTCTTCTTTGGCATCGGCATGGTCCCGGGACTGATTGCGACGGCGATCTTCGTGATCCCCGCCCCCATTCGCCTGACCCATCTGGGCATCTCCTCAACACCGCAATCCCTGCTGGAGGCCGGACAGGCCTTTGGCGCAACGAAGAGTCAGTTGCTGTGGAAAGTCGAATTGCCCTACGCCATGCCGCAGATCATGGCCGGCCTGACCCAGACCATCATGCTGTCACTATCGATGGTCGTCATAGCGGCGCTGGTCGGGGCTGACGGACTTGGCGTTCCGGTTGTGCGTGCATTGAATTCCGTCAATACCGCGCTTGGTTTTGAAGCGGGCTTTGTCATTGTGGTGGTGGCGATCGTGCTGGACCGGATGTTCCGGGTCGGGGGAGCAGACTGATGAGCAAACCTGTAGTCACTTTCAAGGATGTCGACATTGTTTTCGGCGACAATCCGCAATCTGCCCTCGCACTGATTGACGCGGGGAAAAGCCGCGAAGAGATCCAGGAAGAAACCGGCCAGGTCCTCGGTGTTGCAGGTGCCAATCTGCAAGTCATGGAAGGCGAAATCATCGTATTGATGGGGCTCTCCGGTTCCGGGAAATCGACATTGCTGCGTGCCGTCAATGGCCTCAATCCAGTCATTCGCGGTGAAACTCTGGTCAACAATGGGGACAGTTTCATCGACCCTCAACGCTGTTCGGCGGGTGATTTACGACGCCTGCGCATGGAGCGTGTCGCCATGGTGTTTCAACAATTCGGATTGCTTCCCTGGCGATCTGTCGCCGACAATGTCGGCTTTGGCCTGGAGCTCTCCGGACTTGCAGCCGCGAAACGACGCGCCAGGGTCAGCGAACAGCTTGAGCTCGTCGGATTGACCCAATGGGCCGATCGCCGTGTCAATGAACTCTCAGGCGGCATGCAACAACGCGTTGGGCTTGCGCGGGCCTTTGCCACCGGCGCACCGTTGTTGTTGATGGATGAACCCTTTTCGGCTCTTGATCCGCTCATCAGGACCCGCCTGCAGGACGAACTGCTGCAACTGCAGCAACAGTTGCAGAAGACCATCATCTTTGTCAGCCATGACCTCGATGAGGCCTTCAGGATCGGCAACCGGATCGCCATCATGGAAGGTGGTCGGATCGTGCAATGTGGCACACCGCAGGAGATCGTCAAGAATCCGGCGAATGAATATGTCACCGACTTTGTCGCCAACATGAACCCGCTCTCCCTGCTGGTCGCCGAAGATGTCATGACCGGCGGCAAAGCGGATGATGCTGCAACAAATGGTGATTTTTCGGCAACTGCAACCCGCGACACCCCGCTGGTGGAAATTCTGGATGCCATAGCCAAACGACCGGGGGCCGTCGGGGTTGTGGACAATGGTGTGCTGGTCGGGACAATCACGGCCCAGGATATCGTCGAGGGCTTGACCAGTCACAGGCAGTCTGCCACCCCATAATCCACCATCCGATCCGAGATTGCCCTCGCCCTTGAGGCACAGGACAGGTTCTGACGGGCTTGCGCAAGTGCGGATCAGACCCATGTGTACACAGGCAGAATATAACAAGACAGGAGATACCCATGAAGACGAATGGACAGGCCGCAATCGTGACCGGCGGTGGATCAGGCCTGGGAGCCGGCACCGCCCGCGCATTGGCTGCAGCAGGCGCAAAGGTTGCAGTCCTGGATATCAACGAGGCGCAGGCCAAAGCCGTCGCTGACGAAATCGGCGGCCTTGCAATTGTCTGCGATGTTGCCAGTGCCGCAGCCGCAGAAGATGCCGTCGCCAAGGCTGCGGAAGCCCATGGCGAAGCCAGAATCCTGATCAATTGCGCCGGTATTGCCAATGCCGGTCGTATTGTCGGACGCGAAGGTCCGCACGATCTGGAAATGTTTTCCCGGGTCATCAATGTCAATCTGGTCGGCTCCTTCAACCTGATGCGGCTGGTCGCAGACCGCGCATCGAAACTGGAACCGATGGACGACAACGAACGTGCGGTCATCATCTCGACCGCATCGGTCGCCGCTTTTGACGGCCAGATCGGCCAGGCGGCCTATTCGGCATCAAAGGGTGGCATTCATTCCATGACCTTGCCCGCCGCGCGCGAACTCGCCCGTTTCGGCATTCGCATCATGACCATTGCACCGGGAATATTCGGAACGCCGATGCTCATGGGCATGCCACAGGAAGTTCAGGACAGCCTGGCAGCATCTGTGCCCTTTCCATCGCGCCTTGGCACCCCTGAGGATTACGCATCGCTCGTCATGCACATTCTCGACAACACCATGCTGAACGGTGAAACAATCCGGCTTGATGGCGCTATCCGTCTGGCGCCGAAATAAAACACAATGAACCAACCGCTCATTGGCTTGAAAGTTGTCGAAATGGCCGGGCTTGGGCCCGCCCCTTTCGCCTGCTATCTGCTGGCAAGTCTCGGTGCGCAGGTAACGCGTATCGAGGCGAAGGGCCGTTCCGCAGTTTTTCTGCCGCTTGCTCCCGAGACCAATCCCGATGTGCAGCTTCGCACCCTGCGACAGCTTGATCTGAAAACGCAGGAAGACAAGCGTGAAGCCATCAGCCTGATTGCTCAGGCTGATATTCTGGTTGAAGGATTTCGGCCCGGCGTCATGGAGCGGCTGGGGCTTGGACCGCAGGACATGTTGCAGCACAATCCGCGGCTGATCTATGCGCGCATGACCGGTTACGGCCAGGATGGGCCGATGGCCAATCGCGCCGGACATGATCTCAACTACATTGCCATGTCCGGCGTACTCTCGATGATCGGCCGCAAGGACGGTGCGCCAGTGCCACCACTCAATCTTGTCGGTGACTATAGCGGTGGCTCCATGGTTCTCATCATGGGCATCCTTTCGGCGCTTTTTGCCCGACAGCAGAGCAACCGGGGACAGGTGATCGACGCATCCATGGTCGAAGGGTCGGCGATGCTGGCAACGCCCATCTTTTCATTCATGGCATCGGGCATGTGGGATGGCGCCAAACGTGGCGAGAACCTGCTCGACAGCGGTTGCCCCTTTTACGACACCTATGAAACCGCCGATGGCCGCCATGTGGCCATCGCCCCCTTGGAGCCCCAGTTTTTTGCGGCTCTGCTGGATGGGTTGGGTCTTGATGCAGGCTGGGCAGCCAGGCAATATGACAGGGGCAGTTGGGATGAGCTGCGCAAATGCCTGACGGATATTTTTCGCACCAAAAACCGCGATGACTGGGCCGATATCTTCAGCCAAAGCGATGCTTGCGTCACACCGGTGCTGACACCTCAGGAAGCCGCCATACATCCCCACAATGTCGCGCGTCAAAGCTTTGACACAGTGGCAGGACATCAGATGCCGGGCATTGCACCGAAATATTCCTCCGGCAAATGAAACGGATCTGGTGGAACCATGGCTGAAAAAAACAAGACCATCCGCGAAACCGATGACGAGGCACGGACGCTTGCCGGACGGCTTGTCAGCACGGCCCGTTTCGGCTCACTGGCGGTCCTGTTGCCACCGGATGGACATCCTTTCGCCAGCCGCACCGCGGTCGCAACCGACATCGACCGCACACCCGTCATTCTCGTTTCCGGGCTTTCCGAACACACATCCGGGCTGCTCAATGATCCCCGCGTTTCCCTGCTGCTGGGCGAACCGGGCAAGGGCGATCCGCTGGCCCATCCGCGCATCACCTTGCAATGCCGGGCGGAACGCATTGCCCGCGACGACAGACGCCATCACCGCATCCGCGCACGGTTCCTGCGGCGCCATCCCAAGTCGGCCCTCTATGCCGATTTCGGTGATTTTTCCTTTTTCCGGCTCAACCCGGCGTCCGCCAGCCTGAATGGCGGTTTCGGCAAAGCCTATCACCTCAAGCCCGCAGATATCCTGATTGCTTCGCCAGCCAATGAGGCACTGGCCGAGATGGAGGACAGCGCGATTGATCATATGAACACGGATCATGCAGAGGCAGTTACACTCTATGCGGGACTGATGACAGGTGCAAAATCCGGGCCATGGCGCATCTGCACGATCGATGCAGCCGGCTTCGAATTGGTACGGGGTGACCAGATCGGGAGAATTGATTTCGATACCCCGATTGAGGACGCCAGACAGTTGGCATCGACACTGTCAGCCCTGGCCACGACATTGCGTGGCGCTAAGGGATAGATTATCCGCCAAGGTGCTTATATAAGTAAGTGTGAATGGTTTTCAGTTTGTTAATCCTCCAATCGACAGAGCAAAATGTCCCACCCCGCCGAAAATTCCCAAGAACAGACGGACTTGTCAGGCAATGCCGCGCAGGCAGCCGAACTGCTGTCTGCCATGGCAAATCCAAAGCGTCTGCTTATCCTTTGCAATCTTGTTGATGGTGAAATGGCTGTCGGCGCTCTGGCAGAAACTGTGGATTTGAGCCAATCGGCCCTGTCGCAGCATCTGGCAAAATTGCGCGCGCTTCGGATGGTCAAAACCAGGCGCGATGCGCAGACAATATATTATTCCATAGCCTCCGCAGAGGTCAGGGCAGTGCTGGAAACGCTCTACAAGATCTATTGCGGACCAAGCATGCCGATGCGCGCTTCGAACCGAAATCAGAAAGCAAAATAATGAAGCACAAGATCATTATCGATACGGACCCGGGCATTGATGATACAATGGCCATCGCCTACGCCATTGCCCATCCTGATATTGAACTCGTTGCGCTGACGACCATTTTCGGAAATGTTTCGGTTTCAGACGCCACAGACAATGCGCTCAAACTGCTGCAGTTTTTCGGACATCCGGCGGAGGTTGCCAAAGGCGAGGAACGGCCTTTGACCATCGCACCAAATCCGCACAGCTATTTTGTCCACGGGCCCAATGGTCTGGGTGGCATCGAATTGCCAGCCTCTTCCAGAACCGCGACCATTCAAAGCGCCGCAGAATATCTCGTCTCCAAGACGCGCGAGATGCCCGGCGAAATTAACATTTGTGCTGTCGGCCCGCTGACCAATCTGGCAAGGGCACTCGAAATCGACCCGACAATCGTTGAGCGTGTAAAATCCGTCGTGGTGATGGGTGGCTCGATCTACCGCACCGGTAATGTGTCCCCGGTTGCTGAGGCCAATATATGGAATGACCCGCACGCGGCCGAGGCGGTTTTTGCTGCAAGCTGGCCATTGGTTCTGGCCCCCATGGATGTCACCACGCAGGTGGTTCTGTCGCCGGAATTCTTCCTGGATCTGCAAGCAGCCAATCCCCGCACGGGCAAGCTGCTGGCCGACATGGCGCGATATTACACCAAGTTCTATCGCAGCCATTCAGGCATCAATGGCTGCATACCCCATGATGTAATGGCCCTTGCCTATCTGAGCATTCCCGGCGTCTACATGCAAAAGCGCGGCGCCATAGCGGTGGTAACCGAAGGCCCGGGCATCGGCCAGACGATCTTTCAGCCAACCGGACAATTGGCTGTCAGCACCATGTGGGGGGAACGTCCCCAGCACCTTGCCTTGCTCGACATTGATCCGGGCCTGTTTGCGGCGCATTATTACAGCACAATTGCCAGCGAAATCACCCCGACTGAAACGGTTCTCTATTAATAGGCCGTCAGCCCGCCATCCACATGCAACGTCTGCCCGGTCATGAAGCTGTTGTGCGGTGATGAGGCGAAGACGAAGACTTCGATGACCTCTTCGACTTCGGCAAGCCGGGCCATCGGAATGCCTCGGACGAGATCGCGTTCGGTGACCACCTTGCCGTGCACCTCGACATCCAGCAATTCGGTTGCCATTGGTGTGCGTGCGAAGGACGGGCAGACCGCATTGACCCGCACGCCCAGCCGAGCATATTCCTGTGCGACCGAGCGCGTCAGTCCGACGACGCCATGTTTGGCTGCAGCATAGACCGCAAGGCCTGACGCCCCTGTCACGCCGGCAACCGAAGCAACATTGACGATTGCTCCGCCGGTTTGCGTTTCACGATACTGTTTTTCCATGGCCGGCAATTGGTATTTGAGGGCAAAGAACATGCCGAGCAAATCCACATCAAATATGCGGCGCGCCTCATCCGAAGCGGTTTTGGGCAAACGCTCGAACGCCTCCTGGGCAATGCCGGCATTATTGATCGCTATATCGAGCCGGCCAAATCGTTCGACCGTCAGGGCAACCAGGCCTGCGGACAGGTCCTCATCGGCAATATCGCCTGCCAGCGTAGCCACGTCGCTGCCGTATTCCTTGCGGATGTCTTCGGCGATCGCTTCAAGCCGCTCTTCGCTGTAATCGGACAGCACAAGCCGGGCGCCTTCGCGCGCATATCGACGCGATGCCGCACTGCCAAAGCCGCCTGCTGCGCCAGTGATCAGTACACTCATTCCCTCAAACAGACCTGCCAATTCAGCTTCTCCCTCTGGTAATTTCCATCGCCATGGCCGCCATGATAGGGACGGCGCTGCTCATTTCCCTGGCGCGCTGCGGATTGGACGCATTGCCGTCCGCGGCTCGCTTGACCACGCCTTGCAAAATTGCCGCCAGTCGGAAGAAAGAAAAGGCCAGATAGAAGGGCCAATGCTCGATCGAGTCGATCTTCCTGCGTCGGCAATAGGCCGCGACATAGTCTTCTTCCGATGGCAGGCCGATCGCCGCGCGGTCCAGACCGCCCAGCCCGCGAAAGCCGCTGTCATGCGGCAGACGCCATTGCATGCATTGATAGGCCAGATCCGCCAATGGGTGACCAAGCGTTGATAGCTCCCAGTCGAGCACAGCCAGGATGGTGGGCTGTTGTGGCGCGAAGATCATGTTGTCGATACGATAATCCCCGTGTACCAGAGACACCTGACCATCATCGGCCGGCAATGTTTTTTCAAGCCAGATGATCAAGGCATCCATATCACTGATCGGATCAATTTCACTGGCTTTATACTGTTTCGTCCAGCGGCTGAGTTGTCTTTCAAAATAGTTTCCGGGCCGACCGAAATCGGCAAGGCCTACGGCATCCGGATCCACATCATGAAGCGCTGCCAGCGTGGCATTCATGGCGTCATAGACAGGCGCTCTTTCAGCCAGTTCACATTCGGGCAGTTCCGGTTTCCAGAAAATGCGCCCCTGCAGATATTCCATGACAAAATACATCCGCCCAAGGCAGGTATCTTCGCCCGACAGATACAACATCGCCGGAACCGGCACGTCGCTGCCAGCCAGCGCCTGCATGACCCGAAACTCGCGGTCCACCTGGTGGGCCGATTTCAGCAATTCTCCAGGCGGCTTTGCACGCAACACGTATTGACCGCTCTTTGCCGTCAGAAGATAGGTTGGGTTCGATTGGCCCGTGTTGAACTTCGAGACCTGCTGCAAATCGGAAAAACCATCAATGGCAGCTTCCAGCTCCGCCCCCAATGGACCGATATCAAGATCACCAGCATCTGCCATTTCAGTCGTTCCTCCCACTGCAGATCACACGCATCACACCTGCGCCTTTGCAGGTTGCAGCCGACTATTCCAGACTGGATGCAAAAAGGCCAACGGAACTGTGCGCCGACAGGCCGCCATCAAGCGGCAGAATGGCGCCGGTGATATAGGATCCACCCCGACCGCAAAGATAAAGCGTTGCGGCGGCCACATCATCGGGAGAACCGATGCGCCCGAGCGGAACGCCCTGCCCGACCTTCAATGCCTTTTCCTCTGATCCCGTGGCAAATGCCGTCATCTTGCTCTGGAACGGCCCGGGAGCAAAGGCATTGACCGTAATGCGCCTTTTAGCAAATTCATTGGCCAGAATACGGGTCAGGTGATGCACGGCAGCTTTCGATGCCGAATAGGAATAGGCCCCTTCCGCAACCGGTACAGTGCCCATCACCGAACCAAGATTGATAACGCGTCCCGGATCGCCATCACTGGAGGCAGCGTCCATCAGCGGCAGAAGGTCTCTGGTCAGGGTAAACAACCCGCCGACATTCACATTCATGACTTTCTGCCAGGCGGCATGCGGGAAGGTTTCCAGCGGCTCACCCCAGGTTATACCGGCATTGTTGACCAGAATATGCAGCTTGTCGGTACGGGCATTGACCGCTGCAACCAGCGCCTTCACGCCCTCGTCGCTGCCAACATCGCCGGCAAAGCCAATAGCCTGGCCTGTCGCGCCCAGTGCATTGAGTTCTTCGGCAACGCTTTCACAGGCTTCACCCTTGCGTGACGCCAGAAGCACCGTTGCACCGCCCATGACCAGGCCTGTCGCAACCATCCGGCCAATGCCGGTTGCGCCACCGGTGACCAGCGCGACCTTGCCTTCAACCGAAAACAGATTGTCCAGATATCCCATTTGATCCTCCTCATCTCATTCGCATGGGGCGAACAAGATTTCCTCCTGCAACATACTCAGTAGTATGTTCCATTTGCCGAATGATTGTAAAGCCCCCACAGAACGAAGCTAACGGCAAAATTCTTCTTCGAACGCAGGCCGGTCAAGTCGGCTGCAATGCAGGGACCGGACCAAAGACGTAACTGGAACCTCGAAGTGCGTTGCAGAACCATTTTACCAATGCCCCGGCAAATGCGATAAGGGCTCAATCCTTGTCATCAACATGCTCCCATTTTGAGGTTTACCTTGGACCTGCTCACCGCCAACGACACACAGGGCACCTACCCGGCCAGCTACTATCAGGCAACCACCCAGATGCTGGAGGTGCAACCCTCGCTGGAGGAAGATACGGACTGTGACGTCTGTATCATTGGCGCTGGCTATACAGGCCTTTCCGCGGCGCTCCATCTGGCCGATTCAGGCATGAATGTCCTATTGCTGGATGCGCACCGGATCGGCTGGGGCGCATCGGGACGCAATGGCGGACAACTTGGCTCTGGCCAGAGACTGGATCAGGAACAGCTTGAGAGCATGCTCGGCCAGGCGAAAGCGCACAGCCTGTGGGACCTGGCTGAAGAATCCAAACATCTGGTGCACGGTCTGATCAAACGCCATGCAATCGAATGCGACTATCAGGCCGGTATCATGCATGTCGATCACCGACGGCGCTTTGTCGAAGGCAGCAAGACCTATGCGGCCAAGCTTGAAAAGGACTACGGCTATGACAAGATCCGTTTTCTCGACCAGCCGGAAGTCCGCTCGTTGATGGAATCAGACGCCTATTTTGGTGGCACGCTGGATATGGGAGCCGGTCATCTCCACCCTCTCGATCTGGCACTTGGACTGGGCCGTGCAGCCCTCAAGGCAGGCGTGCGGGTTTTTGAAAACACCAAAGTGACCGGCCTTGAGGCTGGAAATATTGTTCGCGTCAGCACGCAGCGCAGCTGCGTCAATGCGCGCTTTGTCCTGCTGGCCTGCAATGGATATCTCGGCCAATTGGATCAGGCCGTTGCCCGGCGTGTCATGCCGATCAACAATTTTGTCATCGCAACCAGCCCGATGCCCCAGGAACGTGCGCAAAGCCTGATCAGAAACCGCGCTGCCATTGCCGATTCAAAATTCGTGGTCAATTACTTCAGGCTGTCAAAGGACAATCGCCTTCTCTTCGGCGGCGGTGAAAATTATGGCTACCGCTTCCCCGACGACATCAAATCCTTTGTCCGAAAACACATGCTTCAGATCTACCCGCAACTGAGCGATGTCGATATTGAATACGGATGGGGAGGAACGCTGGGCATTACCATGAACCGAATGCCGCATCTTGCGCGGCTTGCGCCCAACATCCTGTCCGCCTCGGGCTACTCCGGTCACGGTATCGGCATGGCAACATTATGCGGCAAGCTTGCATCAGAGGCGATCGCCGGAACCGCCTCGCGCTTTGACCTGATGGCCTCAATCCCCTCACCGCGCTTTCCGGGCGGCGCAGCATTTCAGGCACCTTTGCTGGCCCTTGCCATGCTGTATTTCTCCCTGCGTGACAGGTTCTGATCACACCCTTCGACAGCCCCGTGCCGGATCAGAGTTTATTGATCGGCACTTTCAAGAAGACATCACCCTGATCATCCGCAGGCGGCAATTTTCCGGCCCGCATGTTGACCTGCAGCGACGGAATGATCAGCCGGGGCATATCCAGCGTATGGTCCCGCGCTTCCCGCATGGCGACAAAACTGTCTTCGTCAATGCCATCATGAACATGAATATTATGCGCCCGCTCATCGGCCACTGATGTTTCCCAGGAAATATCGCGACCGTTGGGACCGTAGTCATGGCACATGAAGAGCCGCATTTCTCCGGGCATTTCCAATACCCGGCGCACGGACCGGTAAAGCACTCGCGCATCCCCGCCGGGGAAATCGGCGCGTGCGGAGCCGCCATCAGGCATGAACAGCGTATCTCCGACAAAGGCAGCATTGCCGATGACATGCGTCATGCAGGCCGGTGTATGACCAGGCGTATGCATGACGTGGGCCGTCATATTGCCAATTTGATAGCTGTCACCATCAGCAAACAGACGATCGAACTGCGACCCATCCCGCTGGAACTCAGTTCCCTCATTGAAAATCTTTCCGAATGTATCCTGAACGATCGTGACCCGGTCACCGATACCAATCTTGCCGCCCAGCTTGTTTTGAATATAGGGCGCTGCCGACAGATGATCGGCATGGATATGGGTCTCGATCAACCATTCAAGCGACCAGCCTTCCTTGTTGATCCGTGCAATGATGGCATCGGCGCCATCAAAGGCCAGACGACCGGCGGCATAATCAATCTCCATCACTGCGTCTATGACGGCACAGGATTTGGATTGTGGGTCATGCACAATGTAGGAAATCGTGTTGGAATCGTCATCCAGAAACGCGATGACCTCCGGCTGAAGCGCCAGATTCGGGGTAAATGGTAGCGACATGCAACAATCCTCCGTGAAGATCGAAATTCAGATTACCAATATATATTGTTATTTCAATATATGATAATTTTGCCGCTTTCCAACCCCATCGCTTGCGTCAAAAGGGCCAGTCCTTAACCACACAACAAGGGCTGAACGCCCTTATTTCAAAAGGCACCGCCATCTGCGCCTTTGCGGCGCCTGCCAAAACGCGCCCTTTTTAACCACTGATGCCGCGTGAGCTTTCGCTCTGCAAGCGGCATCAGCATGTCCCCCAAGAGCAGTTCACGGCCCAATGCCTGCACTGGGCCGTGGGCCGTTTTAACCCGCAGAATATTTTGCGTGAGCGGCAGAAAACCCTATCAGCGAAATCGTCACCGTCACGGTCTTGCCTTCCACCGTATCAAACATCACCTTCAGCGAATTGCCTCTTTTCAAGGCTGCCAGCAGGTTGTCTTCCATCAGGGAGACAGCGTAGACACCCTGATTGTCACTCTGGGCATAAGGAACGGTGATAGGTGCGGAATCGTCGATTTGCATGCGCACACCCTGGCGCAGGTTGAGGCCGTGCGGCAAAGCAAGGCTGAGAACATCCTTGCCGGCCTTCGGCTGAGGTATCAGCGCGAATCGAAGCAGGCGCTGATTGGAATCCTTCAGGAATATCTGCTGAATCAGTTCGCACCGCATAGCATCGGAAGAACCGGTTCCGGTGCAGGTCACAACCCAGTTGCTGCCATCAGGCTTTTTGGCCTCTGCAGCCGGCTGGCTCCCCTTGGCCGCCTTTTTGGTATTCGCCTGAGCATATTGAACCGGTTGTGCAGCAAAGGATTGCACCGTTTCAAGACTTGCGAAGATAACCAGAAAAGCCATCGAAAAAACGGTTAGATTCGGTAATTTCATTACTATAGTCCCCATCCAGAATGATTCATTCATAGGTACTGTATTAATCTTTCGACTGCAATGCAGGATGCCAGCCCGGCGATTGAATGCATTTGTTCTCTACCCCGTCTTGCGCTTTGCTTCATTGGCGACAAAGGTCGATTTTTCGACCACGCATCTTTCCGATACCTTCGCCAAAGCTTGGGCTACGCGGAAAAAAACAGAATTCTCAACGTGTAGCCGACAATTGTGATTGTCAGCACCCCGGCACCCCACAAGCCAACAAACCACAGGAGACGGCGGCCCAATGTGCCGGCTTTGGCACTGTCCTTTGATGGTTTCATCGTCTCTGCCATTCAGTGATGATAGCCACCATGCCTGACCTTGCCCCGGAAAATCCAGTAGGCGGCTGCCGTATAGATCAGGATGGCCGGCACCATGACAACGGCCCCGACCAACAGGAAGCCAAGGCTCTTATCCGGCGCAGCAGCCTCATGAATCGATATATTGGTCGGAACGATATCCGGCCAGACGCTGATGCCCAGACCAATGTAACACAGGAGAAACAGCGCTTCGGCGCACAGGAAGGCGCGCATGGCACGACCCGTCTCGATGGAACGCCAGAGCACCAGCACGGTCAGGCCCACAAGGATCGGCACGGGCACCGCATAAAGCATGGTTGGCCAGGCAAACCAGCGCAGGGAATAACGCCCGTCAAGCAACGGCGTCCATGCACTGACGGCAACAATGAAGCCAACCGTTCCTGCGGCCAGTGGCCGGATCAGGGTTTCGACCCTTTTCTGCAATGGGCCTTCTGTCTTCAGATTGATCCATGCAGCGCCCAGCAAGGCGTAACCACAGACCACCGCCAGACCCGTTGCCACACTGAACGGTGACACCCAGTCCCACCATCCGCCGGCATAGGCCCGTCCAGTGACCTCGATCCCCTGAAGCCAGGTCCCCAGAGCAATGCCCTGCGAGAATGCAGCCATCAGCGACCCGCCAAAAAAGGCCCGGTCCCAGAACCACTTGCGCTTTCTGGAATGCACCCGATACTCGAAGGCGACGCCGCGAAAAATCAGCGCCAGAAGCATCACGATCAAAGGCACATAAAGCGCCGGAAAAATAACGGAATAGGCCAATGGAAATGCCGCCAGCAATCCACCGCCGCCCAGAACCAGCCAGGTTTCGTTGCCATCCCACACCGGCGCAATGGCGCTGATCGCCGTGTCGCGCTCTTCCTCATCGCGTAGCAAAGGAAACAGGATACCCACGCCAAGATCAAATCCGTCCAAAGCCACATAGACAAAAACCGCGACAGCCAGGATAAAGGCCCAGATCAGTGCAAAATCCATTATCGCGCTCCCCGACCAATTTTAAGCAAATTGAGGATTTTGACGGCACGGCGTCCGCCCTGATCCAGCAAGCCGCGCGATAGCTGCGCCGGACTGTTCGGCGGCATTTGCGCCAGAAGGCGCAGAACATAGACGGTTCCCAGCCCAAAGATGAACAGATAGACCAGCACTATGGCGATCAGTGATGTCGCGACCGCAGGAGCCGCCACAGGCGAGGCCGAATCCACCGTTCTCAGCAATCCGTAGATCGTATAGGGCTGGCGTCCAACCTCCGTCGTTATCCAGCCGCACAGGACAGCGACATAGCCGGTCGGCCCGAGTGCAAGGGCGCTGATTGCCAGCAGGCGACTGTCAAACAATCGGCCGCGAAACCGTTGGACCAGCCCCATCAGGCCAAGGCAGAAGAACAACAGACCGAGCCCGACCATGATTCTGAAAGACCAGAACAGGATCGGTACATTTGGCCAGTCCTGACGATCAAATTGATCAAGTCCAATAATCTCCGCATGGAAATCATGGGTCAGGATCCATGAGCCGAGATAGGGAATGGATACGGCGTAGTCGATTTCCCCGGTCTCCATATTCGGCCAGCCGAAGAGATATTCGGGCGCAGCCGAGCGCGTTTTGAAGTGCCCTTCCAGGGCTGCAACCTTTGCCGGCTGATGCTCATAGGTGTTCAGCCCATGCTGATCACCTGCCAATATCTGCAAGGGTGCTATTATGGCAATGAACCACAGGGCCATGGAGAACATCTTGCGCACCGGTTGATTTTCATTGTTGCGCAGCAGATGGAAGGCGCCAGTGCCCGCGATCACCAGCGCCGTCGTCAGGTAGGCAGCGAAAACCATGTGTACCAGCCGATAGGGAAAGGACGGGTTGAAGACGATTTCAAACCAGTCTTCCGGCACGAATTGCCCGGCTTCATTGATGCTGTAACCGGCAGGTGTCTGCATCCAGCTGTTGACGCTCAGGATCCAGAAGGCCGAGGCCAGCGTTCCGGCAGCAACCATGAATGACGCGAAAAAATGCAGCCGCGGCCCTACCCGGTCCCTGCCAAAGAGCATCACGCCCAGAAACCCGGCCTCGACAAAAAAGGCCGTCATGACCTCATAGCCCATCAGCGGGCCGATGACCGGGCCCGCCTTGTCGCTGAACACGCTCCAGTTGGTTCCAAACTCATAGCTCATCATCAGGCCGGACACGACACCCATGCCGAACACCACGGCGAAGGGTTTGATCCAGTAATCAAACAAGGTGAGGAAAATCTCTTCGCCGGTTCTCAGCCAACGCCAATGGACAAAGGCCAGAAAACTGGCAAGCCCGATGGAAGTCGCCGGGAATATGATATGAAAGGAAACCGTAAAGGCAAATTGCAAACGGGCCAGTACAATCGCATCGGTCAGATCAATCATTATGCAAATCCCGGTTCAACAATGCTCCAGCACCAGACATTGGCTTGCTTCCTGGACGGCCTTTCAGCCTGTGCCTTTATAGCCGATGCCAAACCGATGCGTAAACGATATCAGCATGACCGCGCAACCATGCCGCAGCAAAACACAAAGGGATGATATTGCATTATTGATATGGCGGAAAAGCTGGACCTGTACCGGTTCAGTTGAGCAATCCTGTCAGGACATAAATCGCCAATGCCACAACCGCCCATGACAGCAAGGTGAAAACACCGTTCCACCTCCAGGCATAATCGATTGTTGAAACGCCGATCACACGTGACAGAATGAGCGATGTCGCTGCAAAGGGCGAACCGGTCAGATTCAGGGACCAGCCAACCAGCAGCGACAAACCCAGAACCGTGGGATTGATGGACAGTTCCGGGATGGAGGCCAGCAAGCCACCGAGAAAAGTGACGGTCATCATGGGCGGCAGACCCAGGCATGATGCCAGCGGGATAATCGCCGTGACAGCAATGCATATGATCGCCGGGTTCGAGCCATCAAGGTTGGCCACCCCGACGATCCAATCACGATCAACAAGCTTGGCACCCAACAGCCCCATATAGCCAGCCAGCCCCAGTGTCGCGGCTTCGGGGCTGCCCTCGGGCAAGGTCCGCCGAAACAGCCACCCAATACGGCTGGTCAGTTTTGTGGCGCTGTGGTCGCCACGCAAAATCCACTGGACGTAAATCCACAGGATGCTGGTGGGAACGGCTGCCATCATGATTCCGGCTGCAAGAGAAACATCACATGCGATATGAATGATCCACGCCAGCGCAAGAAGACTGAAAGCCACGCCCAAAAATCGCAAAAGTTCAAACAGCGGAAAGTCTGGAACAGGCGTTCGTTCGGGAAGCGTTCCCTCACTTTCCATACGTCTGCGAATGCGCGCACCAAAATAGCGATCTTCCGTCCAACCGACCAGCAGCATGATCAAAGCGATGATCATGCCGCTCAGCGCAATGATTCCAGGCCGTGAACCGGGCACGGTGGTCAGGACGACGGCCAGCGCAATGGATGTCGGCGCCCACAGATTGAACCAGGAGAAACCACGACAGAGCGCAGAGATCTGGCGTCGCAAGCGTAAAGCAGACAACAGAGGCGATACTTCATGCGCCTTTGAATCAACGCCCCGCTTGATCAGCGGCCCCAAAAGGCCGATCGCGCCGAAATTGAGCAGAACACCCATGAAGTGTCCACCGACATGCAGTGAAAAATAACGCCTGCCCGTTGTCTGGCCTGTCATGTAACGGCCAATTGCCAGAACCGCAGCAGAGCTCATGGCACCATAACGCAGGCTGGTCATCAGCATGATGAATGCACACAGATAGGTCGCCCGATTGAGATCAAATATCACCGGCTGCAAAACATCCTCTCCCAGAACCCAGACTGCTATACCCGTGATCAAAAGGCTGAGAGCCACTAGCAGGCCTTCGCGCAGGCCAAAATACCTCCGGTTGAAGATCAGGAAAACCAGAAACAGGATGGCTGACGCGACACGCGTCCCTTCGCTGTCCGCAAGTGTCGCAACAATGGCTGCAACACACAATCCAATGCTGCTCAGGCTTGAAAGGATTTCACCAGAGGTGCTGGCTGGAGATGAAACGGGATCGTTAGTAGCCAATGGCGCAGCCATCCTTGCGGTGATCGGATGCGCCGGTCAGAACATTGTTGCTCCAATCAATGGCAATGGCTTGTGAACCGCCTATCGGCATCATCGGCGTCTTGATCTGATGTCCCCGGCGCATCAGTTCTTGTCTGATATCGTCACCAAGAGCACTTTCCATTTCCACTTCGCCGCTGAAAGGGTCGGCCATGAAGCGCGGCAGATCCATGGTTTCCTGCAGGTCCAGCCCAAAATCGCGATGGCGTGTCAGGAATTGCATCTGCCCGAACGCCTGATATTGCCCACCCATCACGCCGAACGAAAGGGCAGCGCGGCCATTGCGGGTGACCATGGACGGAATGATGGTGTGCATCGGACGCTTGCCGGGTGCAATGCAATTTGGATGGCCTTCCTTCAGTGAAAAGGCCTGTCCGCGATTTTGCAGAAGAACGCCGGATCGGGGTGTCGTCAGTCCACTGCCAAAGGGATTGAATATGGAATTGATGAAACTGCAGGCATTGCGATCCTTGTCGACCACGGTGATATAGACCGTGTCACTATGCGGCGGCAGGATGGATGCTTCCGTCGGCAGGATTGCCCTTTCCGGATCGATCGCCGCACATAAATTCCTGGCATAGGCGTCAGACAGCAGCACATCGATCGGCACATTGGCAAAGGCCGGGTCGCCCAGCAGGTGATCGCGTGCCGCATAAGCCAGGCGGCAGGCCTCGATCTCGCAATGTATCCGATCGATGGTCAGCGGACCTGACGGATCTATGTCCATCTGCTGCATCATGTTCAGCAGCAGCAGGGCGATGGCGCCCTGCCCGTTTGGCGGGCACTCAAAGACCGTATCCCCGCGAAACCCGGTTGATATGGGTTTGACATATTCACCTGCTGCGGTGGAAAAGTCTTCAGCCGTGTGCAGTCCGCCAAGACCTTGCAGACAGTCAACCATATCCTGAGCAATCCAGCCCTTGTAGAATTCATCCCGGCCGTTTGTGGCAATTGACTTCAGCGCTTCGGCCAATTGCGGCAGGCGATGCACGGAGCCGACCGGCGGGCAGTTTCCATCGGCCAGAAAATGCGAGGCGCTTGTCGCATCTTTGCGCAGGAAATCCACATTGGCCGCATAATCGGCATGAACACGCGATGATATCGGAAAGCCGTTTTGCGCAAAATCAATGGCGGGCAACAGAACTTCGCCCAGATCCATGCGTCCGTGATCCTTCAGCAGCCGATCCCAGGCATCAACCGCCCCCGGAATGGTTACAGCATGGGGCGAATGGCGCTCAATTGTGGAAATGCCCAATTGCGAGTAGGTGGACAATTGTGCCGCGGCAGGCGCCCGGCCCGAACCATTATAGGCGACAATATCACTCGAGCCTTCTGGCGCATAAAGGCAAAAACAATCGCCGCCTATGCCGGTTGCACTTGGTTCCACCACACATTGCACTGCGCAGGCCGCAATAGCCGCATCCACGGCATTGCCGCCTTTTTGCAATATTGTGATGGCAACCTGTGTAGACAGCGGGTGAGATGTCGATGCCATACCATGAGTGGCATGGACCGGCGAGCGGCCAGGACGTGATAAATCTCTCATTTTTCCCAATCCGAGAAACGGTTTTGAAAAGCAACGTCAGTTGCGGTGCACAGGAGGCTGGAAGGACTGGGGTAAAAATCGGCTGAAAGAGGGCCGATGTCAAGCAGCAGGCGGGCGGCAAAAACGTCTGCGATCAAACCTGTCGCTTTTCATTTGCGTTTCGCACATGGGTCCATGCACCTCTGGCAGGCGCACGAAGGCACTACACAAAGCACTAACGACACTGTGTTTAGCCGTGAATGGCTTTCCGTGAATTTGCGCCTTAGCTTCAACCGGAGACAGCCAATTCGGGAGAACAACCATGTCCATTCGCTCAACTGCACTTGCCCTGGCCTTGCTGGCAGGCAGCGCTTTTTCCGCCTTTGCAGGCGAACAATATGTCGACAGTTCAGGTTACGCGGTATCCGGCTTCGACGTTGTTGCCTATTTCGATATCGATCAGACGCAGATCGGCACACCGCAAAAAACCGCCATTCGCGGCAAGTCTGCCTACACGGCGGAATACAATGGCGCCAAATGGGCATTTTCCACGGCAGAAAATCGCGACAAATTTGCTGCAGACCCGGAGAAATATGCCCCGCAGTTCGACGGTCACTGCGCCTATGGTGTTGCCCAGGGCGGCAAGGTGCCGGCCAATCCCAACCTGTGGCGCATAGTCGACGACAAATTGTTCCTCAACATCACCAAAAACGTCGTCACCTTCTGGGAAGAAGATATTCCCGGCAATATCTCGACAGCCACGGTCAATTGGAACAAGCTGGAAGCAAAGGGATCCGCCGACAATGAGATCCCGCAATATGATGGCCCGATCGGTCCCGTTGATCAATAGAACCGATCAGACTGACCCAGCCACCTGCATAGAGCCAACTGGATTGAGCCAGTCAATGGCCAGACCAGGGCCTCTCATGTCAGGTCTAAGAAGACCGATTTCAAATATCTGACAGCGGTGCCGCCAATCGGGCGGCACCATTTGATTTTATTCAGGCCCGTTGAAAAGCGCGATCAACCGGTCGTAGTTTGTTGTGCCGCCCGGCTGTTCAGCCATCAGTTTCTTCATACGATCCCATGTAATTTCACGCGCGGCGCCCAGAAAATTCTCCTTGGCCTGCCCCTCCAGAAAAACCACTTGCATGCCTTCCTTTTCCAGTGCGGCAAAATCTTCATCACGCTTGCTACGCATTTTTTCAACGCTGGAAATTTCGTGCTCGATTGCAACCTGCTGAAGAATATTCCTTGCCTCATCGCTCAGGGAATTCCACTTCTCCAGATTGACGATGACGCCGAGATCGGTTGAAAAGAAGTTTGGCTCGATCCGATAGTTCAGGAACTTGTGCCAATTGAAGTCAAGCAGGCCAATCTGGGTCCAGCCGGTTGCATCAATAACGCCGGTTTCAAGCGCTGAAAAAACGTCCGTCGCTGGCAAATCAATGATCTCCTCCTTCAGGTAATTGCTGAAGAATGCATTGTAGACAGCATTGCTGCGAAGCTTCAGCCCATCAACCTTCAGATTGCCCTCATCGTCGAACGCGGGTTTGTTTTTGGTCCACAGATTGTAGGTAACACCACTGTCAAACCAGCCGAGATAATAGACGCCCATTTTTTCCTGATGAATTTCGTTGATCAGGTCGATGCCACCATTTTGCCGTGCTTCAATCGCCGTCAGACTGGAGGCGACCATCGCGTCTTTTTCCGGCAGAGCATCGCCATAGAAGCTGCCCGCAGAGTAAGCCATGTCGACCACACCATGACGCACTGCATCAGCCTGCTCGAACATGCTGATTTCTTCGGGACCGCCGCGTACTTCAATTTCGACAATCCCCTTGCCTTGCTCATTGACCCTGTCGACAAACTCCAAAAAGCTCTGTGAATAAATCAGTGTCTTGGGAAAGGCATGAACAGCCGTGATCGTGTCCATTGCGAAAGTCGCACCGGAAAAGAGGGTCGACGTGATCAAAAGACCACCCAGCAGCAGAGTTTTCATTCTATTCTTTCCATATTCGGAACGGGGGAACAGTGCGTTCAGTTCCCTGTTTGATGTGTTGCGATGGTCCATCGCCATTGAAGAGCGGAAGGCGCCATTGTGGTTCAGCACAAAGATAGCCCAGCCTATAAACGCGCCTGCATGCCCATCGTGGTGAATTCCGGCAAAAAAGCGAGGCGGTCATATCGATAACCTCCCATGGAACGATGAATTTTAGGTTGTCGAAAAGGGTTGACGAAATACTCCAAAAGGTCGGAGGACGGCTCACATTGTCAGGGCACCCGGTCTTGTGAACATGGCTTGATTTATCAGTCAGATCGCCCAGCAAGCCCTGCTTGCATTTATCGGCGGTGGACCGCTGCTGGCGGCAAAGACCATCCAGAAGGGCTGAGGCGACAGCGGTAACGCCTCCGGTGGTCCGGGCCGGACGTAATTGTGTGCTTCCGGCACCGATCAATTATGCGGCACGTCAGCAGGCTGCAAAATAGAGCATGTCTGAGCGGTGCAATTCTGCTTTTTACACAGACACGCAACGCGCCGGTGATCTCGCTGAACACTTCAATGCCATCTCAGTTGGTCTCTTGCCTCAACAGCGTGGCAAGCCGGCTTGGGCTTTTTTCCTTGGGCTTTTTCGGGCATTCATGCGTTTTTTTCGTGAAAACGGACGCATTTAACGCCGATGTTGCAAAGCAGCATAAATATTGGTATTATGTTGCAGTGCACACAAAAGGTGCCAGAGCTGCAGGTTTGTCCAATGGACGGAATCTGGCTTGCACCCGTGAAACCACTCGTTTTGACAGGATTTTAGAATGTACTCCTTTGATGATGCCCGCAAGATTGGCCTCGACGCCATGGAAAATATGATCAAGAGCAATGCCGAATTTGCAAAAGGCATGCAGATGATGACGAAAGAAGCCGCCGTCCTGTCCAAGAAGGCGCAGACGGATTGCATGACCGCCATGCAGCAATTGAGCAACGCCGGTTCCATTGAAAAGGCCATCGAGATTCAAACTGCCTATGCAAAGTCGGCCTATGAAGGTTTTCTGGCCCAGACGGGCACCATGCGCGAAATTTACACGGAGGCTGCCCGCAAGGCCGGCGCTCCCCTTGAAACGGCAATGGAAGCCGCATCCGTTCTGACCAAGACGCCCGCTGCCGAAAAGACCGCTGCACCCGTCAAAGCAGCTGTTCCAGCCAAGGCGCCAGTGGCCAAAATGAGTGTTGAAGCCGCACCCAAAGCACCCAAGGTGAAAAAAGCGTCCCCCAAGCCAAAAGCACCTGCTGTGACAAAAACCCCAGCGCCAGCCAAGGCTTCGGCTGAAGTGCAAAAGGTTGAACCTGCCAAAGCCGCTGTAAAGGGATCTGGCAAGACCCCTGGCAAAGCCTCCATCACACAAAAGACGTCCGCAGCACCAGCAGCACCTGCCACTGTGAAAAAGACAGTCGCGCCTGCAACAGTCGCACCTGCGAATGCGAAAGCCGCAGTTGACGCCGCAGTTGACGCCCCTGGCGCTACCAAGACATCCGTGGCCGAAAAACCGGCTGCGCCAGTGCAGGCGTCAGCAGCGCCAAAGGCAGCTGAGACAGCACCAAAGGCGCCGGCGAAAGTGGCTGCAGATGAGCCCGCAAAAACAACCACGCAGGCAAAGACCCCTGCTGCAGTGGAAAAATCCCCAGCGATAAATGCATCTACCGAGACCAAGTCAGCTGCATCGGCTGCGCCGGTCTCCCTTGACCCGGCAACGCCTGCAGCGGAAAAACCAACTGCAACGCCGGAACCAACTGTTGCGAAAGCAGCCACCGCCGCGACCAAAGCACCCACTCGGGTGAAAACACCGCCGCGTGTGAAAAGATTGTCCGCCCGTCACAAGCGCGCTTACATGAAGAAGTCCGTCTGACCGCTTGTATGACAGCCGATCCGGATCTCGTTGATCCATTCTGGTCGTGATCCAGCGCGCCGATTAACTGTGAAGTTGTTGAAGAGCGATGCGTTTGCATTGGTCCAACGTCTTATACACCACGGAAAACCGGCCGCTGGTCTGCGATTATTATATGCCGTGGGGTGTCGCCCGCGGCATGCGGAGAAGTTCAGCGTGGAAACACAGCAAATTACCATTCGTCATTGAAAGTGAAAAAAACAGGCTACCTTGCCTGATTTTTGACAGAGTGTATGTCATTTATGCTTTGTGCACAGCGCGTGCGCAGTTTAAAAAACCAGACAACATATCGTTGCCAAACCAAAGTGAGCGCTTATGCGTCAATGGATAGAACAAGCAATCAGCCGCATCAGCGACGGCATTTCTGACCCGGCCAAAACGCTGGAATCCTTCAGACGCCCGCTCCGCATCATAGCGACTGGCCTGGCTGTCACCGCCAGCGCAGCCGTGGCTGTAACGCTTGTCGTTTCCCTTTATGATTTCAACCGACCGCCACTGCAGAAAACAGCCGACAGTCTTCAGACTGACCCGACTGCGCCGGCAGAGACCGAAAATACCCCAAACGAGCAGAAATCCAATGGGCAGGCAAACAAGAACGACAATCTGCCTCCGGCGCCGATTGTCCGCGTTGTCGTGGCCTCTCCCTATGTGCGTGAAACAACGGCTCCACTCAACGGAAGCAGCAGGAATGTGCCAACAGAGACGACCCGGTTGGCCCATGTTGAAACCAGCAACAAGAACGCTGCATCAGGCGCCCCGCGGTCAGCTGTAGCTGCACAGAATTCCGCACCCGTTGAGGTGACAAAAGAACAGTCACAACCAGTCGTGGAAACATCCCCGGAACCATCTGAGGAATTGTCTCAGGAAGCACCCGATGAAACCGGGCTGCGCGAAAGCCGCATAGCCAGCGCCGTCAACCTGCGCGCCAGGCCGCACAACCATGCAGATGTGCTCACCGTCATTCCCACCGATGCGGTGATCATGGCGCAGGCCAATTGCGAACATTGGTGCAACGTCGTCTATGACGGACAGCAGGGCTATATTTACAAGACATTCATCCGTCGGTAACGGCAAACGATCCGACAGAGCATGTCTTGCTTTCATTCGGCAAGTTCGATCAGGGCAATTGCCGCCGCCTTTGCATCTTGCGCCGGAGCCTGCGTATGCTGCAGATGGGCCGTTACGATCGCCCCTTCTTTCAACAACAGCAGTTGGCGGGCCAGCAGGTCCGGATTTTTCAGGCCGGCCTTGCGGGCCAGCTCACCCACATGCACCTGCAACATGCGTTTGTGCTCGGCTGATTGAATATGAATCGCGTGATCCGCATTCTGGTATTCTGCTGAAGCCTTGATGAACATGCATCCGCGAAAACCCGGCTCTTCAAACCATTCCTCGAGCGCATCAAACATCGCAATCAGTTGATCGCGCGGTGTATCGGCCCGTTCTTCCATCCGCCGGTAGAGCCAATTGCGAAAATGCTCATCGCGCAGTCGCAGGACAGCCAGAATAAGGTCTTCCTTGGTTCTGAAATGGTTATACATCGAGGTTTTGGAAACGCCTGTTTCCGTCACCAGCATGTCCATGCCGGTAGCGTGAAAGCCGTTCCGGTAAAAGACTTTCAGTGCCTTTTGAACCAACTCATCCCGTTTACTCGGTCGCATTGCAGCTTATTCCTGACTGATCTGTATTTTTATAAATGACATAATATTTCCCAAAATGGCTCTTTTTCGCCGCTTTTTCAAGTTGCGTTGTCCATATTTTGCAGGTACCCCCGCTAATTTTGAATATCATCGCTTGACTTTATTTACAGATCAGTACATTTGTTTATCAGCAAACTGTACCGATCGGTATTCTTTAAAGGAGATCGCGATGAGCCGCCCACCACTGCCCCCATTCAATCTGGATGCTGCCCACCTGAAAGTGCGTGCCGCCGAGGACGGATGGAATTCCCGCAATCCAGCCCAGGTTGCTCTTGCCTATACGCCTGACAGCCAGTGGCGAAATCGCCATGAGTTTCTGATCGGCCGTGCCGCCATCGAGGCCTTTCTCACCGACAAGTGGCGCAGCGAGAACGATTACCGGCTGATCAAGGAATTATGGGCTTTCAGCGAAAACCGTATCGCCGTTCGCTTTGCCTATGAGTGGCGCAGTCATGACGGAAACTGGTTCCGTTCCTATGGCAACGAGAACTGGGAATTCGAGGCGGACGGCCTGATGAAAACCCGCATCGCCAGTATCAATGATCTGCCCATCAGCAATGCACAACGGATGTTTCACTGGCCTGCCGGTGCGCGCCCTCAGGACCATCCCGGACTGACCGAGCTGGGGCTTTAGAGCAAGGAAGGAAATCACCATGTCACGCGCCTTTGCCGAAGTCGCCTTCACACCAAACGTGCAGGCCATACAGAAACAACATGGATCCGCCTCTTCCTATGCAGACTTTCTGCAACCCGATGTTGATCGCGAGGATCATCTTGGACCGGGCGAAATGGAATTCATTGCCCGGATGGATGGCTTTTTTCAGGCAACGATCTCGCAATCCGGATGGCCCTATGTGCAATTTCGTGGTGGCCCGAAGGGCTTTCTCAAAGTCCTTGACAACCGCACGGTCGCCTATGCCGACTTTCGCGGCAATCGGCAATATCTCAGCGTCGGAAATCTCACAGGCGATAATCGCATATCTCTCATTCTGGTCGATTATCCCAACCGCCGACGCCTGAAGATCTGGGGCCGTGCACGTATCGTCGAGCCGCAAGACATTCTGACACAAAAGCTGCGTGATCCGGCCTATCGCGGCCTGGTAGAGCGCGCAGTGGTCATCACCATCGAGGCGCTGGACTGGAACTGTCCTGCCCATATTCCCCAACGCCTGACTTTGCAGGAAATGCAGCCGCATCTTGATGCGTTGCACAATGAGGTCGAACGGCTGAAAGCCGAAAACAGACAATTGAGAGCATCAATTGGTTCCAACCTCTGACCCGGCGCGCTCGCCAACACGGGAGAACACGACATGGTCAACCTTTTGGAATTCACCAGGGGCGCTGGGCGTCTTCGCACTTGACGAATGTAGCTTTGAGACTGCGAGATGGATGTTTGCAGGCGAGAGATATTGCAGGCGAGGTATATTCTAGGCTATCGGTATGCCACACCAACACGGAAAGCTGACATGACCCAAGCCTCGACCCTCAAGCTGGATGCTGCCGACAATATTGCCGTCGCCCTTGCCGATATTGCGGCGTCTACACCCGTTGCAGACGGCAGCCCCACCACTGAAGATATCGGTCGTGGCCACAAGATAGCGCTCAGGGCAATTGCGACAGGCGAACCGGTGATCAAATTTGGACAGATCATCGGCTGCGCGACAAAACCCATTGCCGCCGGCTCCCTGATTCACAGTCACAATCTCGCCATGGAAGGGCTTCGCCGCGAATCCACTGAAATCATCACGCAGCCTCCAGCGATGCCCGAACGTCGGCATTTCGATGGGTATCAGCGCGCAGGCGGCGCCGTGGGAACGCGCAATTATATCGGCATCATTGCCAGCGTGAATTGCTCGACCACGGTCTGCAGCATGATCGCCAGTGAGGCCAACCGGCTGCTCTTGCCGCGCTTTCCCAATGTCGACGGGTTTGTTGCCATCATTCATGATCAGGGCTGCGGCATCAACAATGCGGGCGAGGGATTTAACCTGCTGCGCCGCACGATTGGCGGGTTTTGCCGCCACGCCAATTTTGGCGGTGTCTTGCTGATCGGGCTTGGTTGCGAAGTCAATCAGATTTCCCTTTATGCAGCTGCCAGCCATGGCGCGACCATCAAGTCCTTCAACATTCAGGATGCTGGCGGTTCGCGTTCCGCCGTACGTCTGGCACTGGAACAGCTTGAAGAGGTCGCAGCCAAAGCCAATCAGGCTGTCCGGACACAGGTTTCCGTCGAGAATCTGACCGTGGGTTTGCAATGCGGTGGATCCGACGGTTTTTCCGGCATCACTGCCAACCCGGCTCTTGGCCGCGCCGTTGATCGGCTGGTACGCGCCGGAGGAACCGCGCTGCTTTCCGAGACTCCGGAAATATACGGTGCGGAACACCTGTTGACCGCCCGCGCCAGCGAGCCCGTTGCCCGGCAGCTCAATGAGCTGATCGCCTGGTGGGAGAATTATACAGCAAACAACAATGCATCGCTGGACAACAATCCCTCACCCGGCAACAAGCGCGGCGGCCTGACGACAATACTTGAAAAATCCCTTGGCGCTGTTGCCAAGGGCGGCAGCGCGCCCCTGTCGGCGGTGACCGGCTACGCCGAACCGGCAAAGACCAATGGCCTGATATTCATGGACAGCCCTGGCTATGATCCCGTTTCAGCCACCGGACAGGTGGCAGCCGGCGCCAACATGATTGCCTTTACCACAGGCCGCGGCTCCTGCTTCGGCTGCCGGCCGACGCCATCAATCAAGATCTCCAGCAGTTCTGATCTCTACCGGCAGATGGAAGAGGACATGGACGTCAACGCCGGCACGATCGTCGATGGAACGGCCTCCATCGACGAGGTTGGCGAAGAGATTTACAACACGCTGCTGGATGTTGCCTCCGGCGCGCAGAGCAAAAGCGAATTGTTCGGCTATGGCGACAATGAATTTGTGCCCTGGCGCATCGGGGCAGTTCTTTAAGATATCGTCACATCAGAACTGTCTGGATATCGGTGTATTCGGCGAGGCCCTCTTCGCCGAACTCCACACCGATGCCCGACTGAACTGCCATGGTGATGGTCCATGCTTTTGGGCAGGTCATCCGACAGCAAACTTTTCTGGCAAGAAAGATCTCCTCGCCCGGATAATGCGTCGCGACGATGCGCCTCGACAATGCGTCAGGCCTCGATCACCGGGAAATTGCATAAAACCGCCCCTTTGGGTGCATAATTGGGCACATCTGCCGCTACTTTGGCACCGATCTCCGATTGCAGCGCAGCGCCCATGGCGGCGGCATCTTCAAAATAAGCCTGAAAGATGCAGAACGGCGTATCACCAGGCCCCAGAGGCTCGGGGAATGCATAGGTTGCCTTGATCAGACCCGGCAACGTTCGCGCCAGTGGAAGGTGCTGATCGACATAGTAGGAGCGAAAGGCATCCGGATCGTCAGGCGTTGTATAGAGGACAGTAAGACAATGCATTGTAGGCTCCTTGAGGCACAGGTTGAGTCTTCCCAAACACCGTTTGGCAGATGGCAGAATCAACAATCACCATGATAGGATCACGCGGCCTGCTGCGCCATATGGCCGCCGATCCACCCATGGAAAAATTCTCGCTGACGAACTCTTTCAGCTTCGGTCAAATGATGCCATTTGATCTTAGAGCCCCCGGCCTTGTCTGGCCTTATGGAAGCAGGGCCAGGGTGCGTTTCTCCATGGCTGAACGTGCTGCTGTGTCCACAATCCGCTGGCCGACAAGACTGATCGCGGGATCCAGAGGGCCAGTGATAGGCGCGCCGGTTCCTATGCAATGCAGGACGTATTCGATTGCATTGCGCCGCCCTTGCGGCAGCCGGTCGACAGGCACCGGCCTTGGTGTCGGTTCTGTCCGCGTCTGAACCGTCACATGATCGGCGTAGTCAGGGCTGGCAATGGTGCCCTGGGTGCCGACAAAGGCAAATCCGCAGGTCGGCTGTGGCTGGATCATCCATGGATCTGTGAAGGTGCCCCACCGGGTTTCCATTTTTGAAAGTCCCCGGGCGTAACGGCATATGGTGATGGAGTGCTGATCGACTTCAATACCCGGCACCTCATCTATGACAGATGTAACCTCCAGTGGCGCCGCACCATCCATGTACCAGGTGCCCAGCGTGGCACCATAGCCAAGGTAATCCAGCAGACTGCCGCCACCCGATGCCTTTTTGTACCACCAGCTATCGGGCTTTTGCCGCTCGACTTCGTCAGCGCTCACCTCAACCTTGTCGGCCAGATGATAAAGCGGTCCGCGGTTGCCGTCGTAGAAGTGTACCTCGATCAGGTCGCCAATCATGCCTTCATCAATCAGCCGTTTGGCTGTCAGATGGCTTTCCACCCAGGCCAATGGCCAATTGATCGCCATCAGCTTGCCGGTGCCGTCCATGGCGGCCAACATCCGCCGTGCATCCGCAATTGACCCGGCAAAGGGTTTTTCGACGAAGACGTTTGTGTTGTAAGCGGCCAGACGTTCCGTGTAATCGGCGTGATCTGCAGTCGCAGCACAAAGGATAGCCAGATCCGGCTGCGTGGCTGACATGCAGGCATCATAGTCGGTAAACACACGGTCTGCCGGGATGGCGAAATTTTCAATCGCGCTGGCCATTTGTTTTGGGTCCGGATCATAAATTCCGGCAATTTCAGCCTCGGGATGGTCATGGACCATGCGCAGCAGATCACCCATATGCATATGGTCAAAGCTGATACCGACAACCCTGTATTTCGCCATTTTATTTCCTAACGACTTTGTTCTGTCAGTCGGATGTAGATCGTTGTGACGGTCAGGATGATCAGGCCAAACAAAATCCGCCGCAGCCCTTCTGGCATTTGCAGCAGCGTCAGCAAGGTGCCGAGCACCGTCAATATCAATGCGCCAAGGATCGTCCCGGAATAGCCACCGCGCCCGCCGAAAATGGAAGTGCCGCCAATCACCGCAGCGGCGACCGAAGGCAACAAAAGCGGGTTTACCAGGCTGAGAGACGGCGCCTTGATCAGACCGACATAAAGCAGGCCGGTGACGCCGGCGATCAGCCCGGACAACATGTAGAGCGCCAGAAAAACCTGCCACGAGCGTACGCCTGAAATCCGTGATGCGGTCTCATTTGACCCCAGGGCGTAAAGCAGCCGCCCGAAGCCGGTGCGTCGTTGCGCCCAGATGATCAGGATCGCAATCGGCACAAAAAGTATCAGCGCGTTGGGCAAACCCCATGTGCGCCCGGTGCCCAGCCATGCCAACCCGTCAGGAATGACCGAGCCGCTGGCAATCACGAAGCGCTGGTAGACTTGCAGACATCCGGTGGCAATCAACCCGGTGCCCAGCGTCATGATCAGCGGATGGACCCGGCACACGGCCACACCGAAACCATTGACCATACCGATCATGATCGCCGGCACGAGACCGATGCAGATGGCCAATGGGACACCAACAATGGGGACTTGCGTTGCCATCACAAAGGCACTGATCGTGGCCGCAACGGCTGCCGACAAATCGATCCCGCCGGTCAGCATCGTCAACGTCTGGCAGGCTGCAAGCATCGCCAGCGGGATGGCAAATTTGATGGTGTTTCCAATCCACCGTTCATTCACGATACCCGGACGCATGAATTCGAGCACGCCGACAAGCACCAGCAGCAGGATCAACAACGGGATCAGCGGATTGTTGCCGATGAACCGCCCGACTGACTTGAGCATAGTGGTCTCAGACGTCATTTTTGTCTCCCACGATAGGCGAGCACGCCGCCGAACATCACCACGACCACCATGATGGTGCCTTCCACGATGGTTGTCACATTGGGATCAACCGACATCAGGGTAAGGTCCATCCGCACCAGTCGCAGAATGATCACGGCAATGATCGGCCCCAGCAGCGCGCCCTTGCCGCCGCCCAGCACGACCCCGCCCAAAACAACAGCTGCAACGCTTGCCATCAGGTAGGGACCTGGAATCGGCTCTCCATTGCCGGTGCTCATGGTCAGCGTCAGGCCGCCGATCGCTGCGAAGAGACCGCAAACCGCATAGGCTGCAATGCGCGTCCGCCCGACAGAAACACCCGATCGATAGGCGGCAAGATCATTGCTGCCAATGGCATAGATCGACAGACCGAGTTTCGACCGCTTCAAGGGAACCCAGACAACCACCAGACAGACCGCAAGGAACACCAGCGAGCGCGGCAGCCAGGGAAATACAAACGGGCCGACGATCAGTTCGCGCAGCCAGGGTGTGGCCGCGCCACCCGGCGCATGGAGTATCAATAGCGCCACCCCTTCCCATACATAGAGCATGGCCAGGGTTACAACGATATCCGGCACCCGCGTGACGACGATCAGCGCACCGTTGATTGCACCCATCGTCAAACCAACCAAGAGCACAATGACAACCGCAACGACCGTCATGCCGTCACCGGCGCCATCCATCAGGACAGCGGCCGTGACCCCTGCAACAGCCATCATGGAGGCCACCGACAGATCAATACCGCCGGCAATAACAACGACGGCCATCGCCGCTGTGGCAAAGGCAAAGGGCAACATTGCGCGCGACAATGAATCAAGCCCGGACGTACCAAAATCGGGCTGGATGATCTTGGTAAAGACGAACAACAGCGCAAGAATGGCCAGCAGCCCAGCGGTCCATCCGTGCCGTAATAACTGCCGGGTCATGCGGGCACCGCCGCTGTCGCGGTCAGGCCGTAGGCCGCACGCATCAAAGTCTGTTCATCGGCATCTGCAGCTTCGATGACGTCGACGACCTTGCCATTGAAAATCACCACCGCCCGGTCGCAGGCCGCAGGCACTTCAGCCAGCTCTGAGGTATAATAGAGGACCGCGGCGCCCTGCTCGGCCAGTTCGCGCACCAGCAGATAGATCTGGCGTTTTGTCCGCACGTCGATGCCGCGGGTCGGATCAAACAGCAAAAGCGTATCCACGCCTGCAGCGATCCAGCGTCCGATGGTCACCTTTTGCTGGTTGCCGCCTGACAGGCGCTGCACTTCGCCCTGGGCGCGGGTATCAATTTGTAGCCGGTCGATGGCTTTTTTGACCGTCGCAGCCTCTTTCTTCATGCCGATTGCCCCCCATTTGGCAAAACGAGCGAGTTGTGGGAGTGCGATGTTTTCATGCACGGATCGTTCCATCAAAAGTCCGTCTGCCCGGTCTCCCGGCACAAAGGACAGGCCCGCCGCAATTGCATCAGCAGGATGGTTGAAACTGACGGTCTTGCCGTCCAGCGCGATCGTACCGGCGGTGGGACTGTCCATGCCGGCAAGAACGTCAAACAGCTGATCCTGTCCCTGCCCCTCCAGTGCCACGACACCCAGCACTTCACCCCTGTAAAGATCGAGCGAGACATCCTGCAGTTTTGTCCCTGCGGCCAGATTGCGAACCGTGACCCGCGGCATGCCTTCGGGGCGGTGCGCGGCAGTGCTGGTACGTGTCGGATCCTTGTCCAGAACCGCCCCCAGCATCAACTCAACGACTTTTTCCTCAACACCGGGCGTGATCGGCAGATCACCGACCGTTGCACCATCCCGCAGCACAGTGGCCCTGTCGCAAATCTCGGCGATTTCGGAAAAACGGTGTGAAATATAAATAACGGACTGGCCTGCATCTGCCTGTCTGCGCACCGTGTCCAGCACCTTTTCCACAAGGTCAGTGGGCAGCGCCGCGGTCATTTCATCAAGCAGTAGAACGTCCGGTTTGACGGCCAGAGCACGTGCCAGATCAAGAATGCGCAGAGTCGCAAGAGGCAGCGCGCTGATCATGTCGTCCAGATGCAGACCATCAATGCCAAGTTCGTGCACCCAATGCTGGAAATCGGCCACGGGCGTGTCCCCAAGGCGCAGATTATCGGCAATGCTCAGATCAGGAATCAGCGATGGTTCCTGGTAGACCGGCACAAGGCCGGAACGCCGCGCCTCAGCCGGGGATCCCACCCGGCGTTCGGTGCCGCGGATACGCACGTGTCCGGTGTCCGGCTTCAGGGCGCCGGTCAGGATCTTGACAAAGGTCGATTTGCCAGCCCCGTTTGCCCCCATCAAGGCAACGATCTGCCCCGCCGAAATGGTCAGCGATGCGTCCTCGAGTGCCACAACTGCGCCAAAACGTTTTGAAACGCCCTTCGCATCCAAAAGCGGCGTTTGTGCCTGCTGATCCGTCATACATGCCTCTGCCCGGTAGGAATGGGCCCCGACCAATGCCGGGGCCCAGACTGTCTTATTCGCCTGGACCTTTGCAGGCGATAATTTCATCCATCGAATAGTCTGTCCAACCGGGAATCTGCACCGAAACGGGCCATTCAGGATCAAGGTTGGGGTTTTGGGCAGCGGCGATCAAAGCCTTGCCTTCGGGATCATTGTTGGCCCAGATCGACGGGTCAACAAGCACGGTATTGCTCTCCGGCATTTTGCCATCAAGGATCTGCAGCGCCAATGTCACGCCCGCACCACCGATGGAACCGGGGTTGGTGACAGCAGCGCCGGTGAAGCCTTCCACTGTGGCCAATTGCCCGACAAAACCGGCGTTATCAGCGCCAACAATGGGAACAAGCGGCACATCGGATTCGACGAATGCATCGACGATCACATTGTCGATCCCGCTGGTCCAGACACCATCCACCGGCAAACCGGTCGACAGGTAATCAAGGATCTGCTGCTTGCCCTGATCCTGCTGCCAGCCGGTAAAGACTTCATGCACGATCTTGATGTCGGGGTATTCTTCCATTGCGCGTTTGAAACCGGTATCGCGGTCATTGTCCGCCCCTGCACCGGCAGCCCCGCGCATGTAGACCACACTGCCCGAACCGCCGAGCTGCTCGAACAGCCATTTGGCGCCAAGGTAGGCATATTCTTCCTGATTGTTGGAAAGCACATAGGCCCCTTCAGCAGAAACCGCCTGATCGACTGCCACAACAACAATGCCTGCAGCGATGGCTTCTTCAATGGCGGCGTTCACGCCGTCAGAGTTGGACGGGTTGAGAACGATGGCATCCACGCCCGCCTGGATCAGGTTGCGCATATCTTCCAACTGGCCGGTTGCATCGGTATTGCGGTGCGCAATATTCAGGCTGTCGACCTTGCCCGATACCAGCGCCTGCGCTTTCATTGCGCAGACCATTTCCTCGCGCCATCCATTGCCCTGGACGGTATTGGAAATCCCGATTGTATAGCCATCAGCAGCCATTGCCGAACCGACAAAGCCGCCGGCCAACAACGCGACCGCTGCAACCTGTGTTAGTAATTTCCTCATGGTTCTTCCTCCGTTTGGGTTGATCTTGCAGTTTATTCTGCCCCTATTTGATGTAGGGGCTCAGAATGTCGCGGGCGAGGCAGAAGCCCCGTTTGATGTTTTCATCAGTCCCTTCAAAATCGCGGTCTTCGTGTTCAATGATGATCGGGCCGTCATAACCAACGCGGTAAAGCTGACCAAAGAAATCGCTCCAATCGACATCACCCAGCCCACAAAGGCGCGGCACCTGCCACCCCATACCTGCCGACAATATGCCCCGCTCATAAAGTCCATCACGATCGATCATCAGATCTTTGGCGTGAACGTGAGCGAAACGGGCACCGAATTCGCGAATAAACCGCCCCTGATCGATCATCTGAAGCACCAGATGCGAGGGATCAAAATTCATGCCGACCCCATCCCAGGTCTCCAGAATACGCCGCCAGATGAGCGGACTATAGGCGATGTTATGGCCGCCTGGCCATTCATCGTTTGAAAAGATCATCGGGCAGTTTTCAAAGGCGAGCGTCACACCGCTGTCGGCCGCATGTTTGACGATATCGGGAAAAATAGCCGTGGCACGGGTCCAATTGTCATCAACGGTCAAAGCCCGATCCCCGCCGACAAAGGTGTTGACCACCTTCACACCCATCACACCGGCCGCCGTAATCACTTTTTTCAGATGCGCGATCACCGCATCACGGTGATCTGCCTCCGCATGCAGCGGGTTGGGGTAATAGCCCAGAGCGGAGATACTGATGCCCTTGTCTGCCAATGCACCGATGATCTCGCTGCCCTGCGCGCGCGTCAGCCCCTCGACGTTGATATGGCTTGTTCCCGCATAGCGGCGTTTCTCCCCGCCGGACGCAGGCCAGCTGGCGACCTCAAGCGCCGACATGCCATTTGCGGCAGTCCAGTCGGCCACGTCCATCAGATCTGTGTCCTCAAAAGGTGCGGTCAGCAATCCCAGTTTCATCTGACTTGTCTCCTAAACATCGACCCAGCCACCCTTTTTGGCGCTGGTCAAAACGGCATCACAGACACGCATTTCATAGTGTCCATCATCAAAGCTTGCATAGGTCGCGGATGCTGAGCGCTGCCCCGCAGCCGCATCCGCATAAACCTGCCGAAACAGTGCAAAGAAGCTGTCGGCAAAACCTTCCACATGCCCGCCCGGCAGGCTGGCGGCGGCGGCACCGGTGGCATTCATCAAAGCCGCATCGCGCTGCAGGATCTGGTTGGGTGCATCACGATGCCCGATGAACAGATGATCGGGGGTCTCGCTGTCCCACGCGGCAGAGGCCCGAGACCCGGCGATATCCCATTGCAGCGAATTCTTGCGGCCCATATTGATCTGGCTGGTGGACATAACACCTTTGGCCCCGCCATCAAATCGCAGCATGATGATTGCCGCATCATCGGTTTCTATGGTGCGGGTTTCCGTGTCGCCGGTGGCCTGGGAAAAGGTCGCGACAGGCCCGACCGGTTTTTCACGCTTCGGAATGAACGTCGTCAGATCAGCAAGAACGGAACTGACCTTCTGTCCCGCGATAAAACTGGTCAGGTCAATCCAATGGGTACCAATATCCCCGACCGAGCGCAGCGCGCCGCCCTCATCCGTTTCCAGCCGCCAATTCCAGTCTGTCGATTTGGCAAGCCAGTCCTGATGATAGTGACCGGTGATGAACCGTATATCACCAAGATCGCCGTCCCGGACCATGCCCTGCGCGTGCTGGTTCAGCGGATAGAACCTTATGTTGTAGCAGACGGCGCAGACCCGGCCACTGGCCTTTGCAAGTTCAACCATCTCCGCCGATTGCGCCGCAGTCATCGCCAGCGGTTTTTCACAAATCACGTTTTTGCCAGCCGCCAGGATTGCCTTGACCTGAGGGTAGTGCAGATGATTGGGCGAGGTGACATGCACCACATCGACACTTTCATCGGCCAGAAGTTCATCGAGGCTGGCATAGGCATGACCAACCCCCATCGTGGCAGCGCCTTCTGCGCCTCGCTGCGGGCTTGATCCCAGAACGCCGCGCACGTCTGCGCCGAGGCGGCGCAAAGCCCAGGTGTGGACGGTGCCGATAAAACCTGTGCCGATGATGGCAGCACCCATAGTTCTGAATTCAGTCATTTTTCAAGGCTTCCCCTCATCACAGCATCACGCAACAGAATAGCCTCCGTCAACCGGGATGCACGCACCTGTTATGAATTGTGCAGAGTCTGATGCCAGAAACAGTGTCGCTCCGGCAATATCCTCCGGCTGCCCCCAGCGCCCCAGTGGCGTACGCGCATTGACATTGGCCACATGCACCGGATCGGTCCGGCTTCTTGCCGATTGGGCCGTGACAATGAATCCCGGCGCGATGGCATTGACCCGGATCTTGTCCGGCGCCCAGGCAATTGCCAGCGATTTGGTCAGTTGCGTTACAGCAGCCTTGCTTGCGCCGTAGGCCGGATTTTTGGGGCTTCCGAACTGGGCATACATGGACGCAATATTGATCAGACTGCCGCCCTGCCTGGAAAGAAGCCTGTGAAATGCCTCTGCCACGCGAAAAGTGCCGTGCAGGTTGACGTCCACAACCTTTTCAAAAAAGGCCGGGTCCATTTCCTCGCCACGGGCAGTGATCGCAGCTCCATTGATCAGAATATCGAGTCTTGGTGTCTTTGCTGCCAATGCAACGACAGCCGCCGCATCGGTGACATCAAGCTGGTGGTAGATGAAGGCATCACGATCCTCGGGCGCAGGCTGATCCTCCACTCCGGTGATGGCAACCTTGGCGCCCGCCTGTTTGAAGGCCCTTGCGATCGCCGCACCGATCCCGGCCTTGCTGGCTCCGACTACAAGCACGTGTTTATCCGCAAAATCAAACATCAGGCCGGTGCCCCCGTTACATGTTGTTCCAGATCAAGTGCCAAACCTGTCATGGGTGCAGATGCGTCACTGAGAAGATAAGTGGCAAGCCGCGCCGCGTCCTCGGCCGTGATCAGATGACCAAGTGGCAGACGCGCCGCTGCTTCTTTGGCCCAGGCCTCACCACGCGCCATGGTCACTGATTGCATCTGATGCTCATGGGGTGTGTTGACCCAACCAAGGTTGATTCCGTTGACGCGGATGCGATCTGACAAATGCGCATGGGCGGCATTTTTGGTCAATGTGGACAATGCCCCTTTGCTTGCTGCGTAGATTGCCAGCTCCGGCGTACCACAATGCGCATTCATCGACAGTATATTGACGATTGTGCCCGGCGATTTGCGCGCCAGCATGTCCTGCACGCCCGCCTGCATCAAGAAGAAGGCGGACCTTGCGTTGATGGCGAAGATATCGTCCCAGTCTTCGACCGATCCATCGCGAACGCCGCCACGGGTCGTCAAACCCGCCGCATTCACCAGGCCATCTATCCGTCCAAACGCCGCAACCGCTGCCTCAGCAACGTGTTTCGGCGCCGCCCGATCAGCCAGATCAGCGACACAGGTGCGCACGATTTGAGCAGGAAGCCTTTCACGCATGCGCGCCAGGCCCGCAGCATCCTTGTCTGCCAGCAGCAAGCCCATGGCGCCAGCCTCTGCTGCCGCCTCGGCGATGGCTGCGCCGATCCCGCTGGCCGCGCCCGTCACCAGGATGACCTTGTCCGTCAGCCCTACGATCATGCGCCAACCCCTGCAAACGTTGGCCCCTCGCAAACACCAGAGAGCGCCTCTTTGCGGGCAGGTGCATGAACCGGAGCACTGATTGCCAGCAAGCCGCCGAGGGATGGGTGCCGACTACAGATCGCTGAACGCCAAGCAAAGGCACGGTCACCAGCGTCGCGCGCGAATTTTTCAGACCGAACCGATTGTGAAAGGGGCGAATGAGATTCGCCGTATAGTGTCGCCATCGCCATCCTCCCTCTTCGTCCCAGCGCTGCTCCCGGACTAGGCTTGAAGCCAAACACATCATGAGTCAATCATACCTAGATGTTTTTTGATGTGTTTCTCGCCCTTTTATACCAGTTTCTGCAGGCAATCCCATAATTGACTTTACCTTTCTGATCTGAAATACCTCATTTTACCTCAATTTATGATTGTGAACGCCATGTCCAATCCCACCCTCGCCGACGTTGCAGTGCATGCAGATGTGTCTCTGGCGACCGTGGATCGTGTTATGAATGATCGGCCGGGCGTCAGTGAGCGCATGAAGCGGCGTGTTTTCAAGGCAGCCTCGCAGATCGGCTATCTTGAATTGCAGGCGGAACTGCCCAGAGCCGTTCGCCTGGCCTTCATTCTGCCAGAGGGCACCAATACATTCGTGCATGAGCTTGCCCGACATGTTGAAGAGCAGGCCGCGCTGATGCAGCAGGTCAGCGCCACCGTGGAACTGGTGCGCGGGTTCGATCCCGTCGCACTGGTCGAAAAATTCACATCCCTCCGCCATCGCGTCGATGGTATTGCCATGCTGGCCGTCGATCATCCCATTGTCCGCGAAGCCCTGAGGGGCCTCGTGTCGGCAGGCATGGCCGTTGCCACCATTGGATCTGATGTCAGAACAGTTGACCATCTTGGTTATATCGGGATCGACGATATGCAGGCCGGCCGCATGGCAGGTTACCTGATTGGTCGCCTGACCCGTGCCCGACCCGGCAAGGTCGCGTTTTTTGCCGGATCACTTTCCTACAGGGGGCATCAGGAACGCGAAATGGGCTTTCGCCAGATCCTGCGCGAGGAATTCCCCGACCTTGAGGTCGTGGCCCATCGCGAGGTGCAGGACCGCCGTGCGCTTGCCGAGATTGCAATGGCTGAAATTCTCGAACAACACCCCGACCTGGACGCTGTCTACAATGCCGGTGGAGGGACGACCGGGATTGCCACCGTGCTTGAACGGACAGGGCGCGCCCGCGAAATCATCTTTATCGCCCATGATCTGACCGATGGAAACAAGAGCCTTTTGCTGCATGGCACCCTGGACGCACTGATTGATCAGAACGCACGTTTGGAAGTCCGCGAGGCGCTGACAACCCTGGTCCATGACGTCAGAGGCGTTCCCTATCGCATGGTGCCGCCTCGGCTACAGATTGTCTTTCGGGAAAACCTGCCAAGCGAATGACCGCACCATTCGCCCTATCCAATGGCCCCTTTCTCCATGATTCAGTCGATCTCGGAAGACACCACTCCTGGAGTTTCAAACATCCCTCACCGCTGAAACTGCCGGGCTTCAAGGTCAATGGCCGATTGCATGCCCCCTTCGAGAATGACTGAGAGGATCGCCTCGACCATTTCCCGCCAGGGCACATGATCGCGCAACTCTGCCGGAAAGACATCCGACAACCCATGCAGCGCGTCGGATATAGACCCGGCGTCTGTCGTTGCTTCTGCCAGCGCGGCAGCGATGCGAGCTTCGCGCGGATCGCGCAAAGCATATTCTGTGCCATCTTCCCGCTTGCCCAGACAATAGCGCATCCATGCGGCAACGGCGAAAGCAAAGGGGCGAAGGTCCTGCCCGTTGTGCAGCGCCTTGAGGGCAGGCTCGAGCAATCTCTGCGGCAGTTTTTCTGTTCCATCCATGGCGATCTGATAGGTCTCATGGGCGATTTCCGGATTGCAGAAGCGCGCTTCAAGCGCCTGCCCATAGGCGCCCAGATCAATGCCTGAAAGCGGCTCAAGCGTCGCTGCCGCAGCGCTTAAGTGCCGCGCCACCAATTGCGAAAGACCCGAATTGCCCATGGCATCGCGCACATAGGTGCAACCGGCCAGAAACCCCGCATAGGCAATCATTGAATGGGCGCCATTGAGCATGCTCAGCTTCATCTGCTCGTAAGGAGCCACATCGTCGACGAAGATCGCACCGCCGGCCTCCCAGGCAGGGCGCCCCTGCGGGAAATGATCTTCGATCACCCATTGGATAAAAGGCTCTGTCTCAATGGCCGCCTGGTCTTCAGCCCCGACCATGCGCGCCACATCCAGCAAGGTTTTTTCCGTCGACGCCGGTGTAATGCGATCAACCATGGTGCTGGGAAATGCAACCTGAGAGGCGATCCAGTCTCCCAGATCCGTATCCACACGTTTGGCGAAATCCACCACGCAGGCGCGCACCATCTTGCCGTTCTCCGGCAGATTGTCACAACAAAGAACAGTAAAAGGAGGCAAGCCTTCGGCGCGTCGCAACCGCAGGCCTTCACACAGAAAACCGATCACACCAATCGGGTTTTGCGGATCGGCAAGGTCATGGGAAATCGCCGGATGGGCCAAATCAACGCGGCCGGTGTCGCGCTGAATGCCATAGGCTTTTTCCGTAACCGTCAGGCTGACAATACGCGTCGCAGGATCGGTCAATGCCTTCATGACACCGGCCCTGTCTCGTGTTGCGGCAATCACACGCGCAACGCTGGCGATAATCCGCGCATGGGTTCCCGCTTCACTGCGCTCAAGCAGCGTGTATAGCCCGTTTTGTGCATTGAGCGCATCGGCAACGTCGGTTCTGCGCAGACTGACGCCGATGATCCGCCAATCGCCGCCGCCATCTGCAAGCGCATCATCCGTATAGACAGCCTGATGGGCGCGATGAAACGCGCCGATGCCCAGATGCACGATGCCGGCGCCATGGGTTTGCGGCGCATATCCGGGCAATTGCACCCCGGCGGCAACATCCTTCAATGCGTGAAGACGAGGAACACGAGTCATGAATTCAATCCTGCTGTCGAATGGGAAAGTGCGGCGGCGACCCCGCGCAATTCGGCAAGGCCCTTCAACCGGCCGATGGACGGGTAACCCGGTTGGGTGCGCCGCGTCAGATCATCGAGAATATCCTGTCCGTGGTCCGGCCGCATGGGAATCTGATGGTCCTTGCGCCCGGCCGTTTGGCGGCGCGCCTCTTCGCGCAGAACGTCGGCGATCAGCGCCACCATATCGGTGTCACCGCCCAGATGCTCGGCTTCGTAAAAGGAACCTTGAATCGCCGCACTCTCGCGCTTGACGTTGCGCAGATGAAGGAAATGCACCCGGTCACCCAGTCGCCGCATCATGCCAGGCAAGTCATTGTCCGGGCGCACCCCAAGAGAACCGGAACAAAGCGTGATGCCATTGGACGGCGAATCGACAGCGTCGAGAATCGTTCGGTAGTCACTCTCGGTTGACATGACGCGCGGCAGACCGAGAAGTCCGAAAGGCGGATCATCCGGGTGGCAACACATACGAATACCGAGAGACTCGGCAACGGGAATAACGTCCTCAAGGAAAGCAATGTAATGCGAACGCAATTGTGCCTCGCTGATTGCATCATACTCGCTCAAATGAAGGCGAACATCATCCAGCGTCAGTTTTTCTGCTGCACCGGGAAGACCAAAAGCAACGTTTTTGGCAAGCCTGTCGCAGGTTTCATCGCTCATTGCTGCGAAGCGCTGTTTTGCCTCAGCCACCACGTCAGCAGGGAAATCCGCTTCGGCGCCCGGTCGCTTGAGAATGTGAATGTCAAAAACGGCAAAATCCACATAGTCGAAGCGCATGCAGGTGCCGCCATGCGGCAGCCGCCAGGCAAGATCCGTGCGTGTCCAGTCAAGAACAGGCATGAAATTATAGCACAAGACCTCAATACCGGCGGCGGCAATATTGCGCAGACTTTGCTTGTATTGGGCAATATGTTCGCGCCAGTCGCCCTTCTGTTTCTTGATGTCCTCAGAAACGGGAAGGCTTTCCACCACGTCCCAGGCAAGACCCGAGGCAGAACCGTCCTTGAAGTGGCTGATGTCCGCCTGGCGTCTTGCAATCTCATCTGCCGTCCAGAGGGCACCACTGGGAATGTGATGCAATGCTGACACAATCCCTTCAGCTCCCGCCTGCGAAATGTCATCAATGGACACGAGGTCACCGGGACCAAACCAACGCCAAGTCTGTTTCATCACCCCTCCAACAGTTTCCCTGACCGATGACCAGGCATTGTCATCGCTCGTCAACACGACATCCAAATCACCCAGACTGGCAAATCGTCCAGACCGGCAAGTCTTCCAGACCGGCAAGTCTTCCGGACCGGCCAAGCAATAGCTGTTCGTTAACATCAAAATTTGATGTTAACTAGTATGGTAGCATGGCATATAGACTTAATTGGAGGATAATTCTTGGCCATTCAGACGAACCCCGCATGGAAAATAGACCCGCGAACGCCGATAGGGCCACAACTCTATCGCATTTTGCGTGAGCGGATCATCCGAGCGGACATCAGGCCCGGAACCCTGATATCAGAGGCGGAAATTGCCCGCACCTACACGCTGAGCCGTCAACCGGTTCGAGAAGCCTTCATCAAGCTGACCGAGCAGGGCCTGGTGCAAGTACGCCCTCAGCGCGGCACATTGGTCCGGAAAATATCCATGGCAGCCGTCATGGATGCGCGCTTTGTGCGCGAAGCGATCGAGGCGGATATTGTCAAGATGGTCGCGACCAAGGCAGACCCGGCAGTGGTGGCGGAACTGAAGAAACAGATTCTGTTGCAACAGAACACAGAGGAAAAAGACGGCTCCGGCTTCATGGAACTGGACGAACGCTTCCACCGCACACTCGCGGAAGCCGCCGGAAAGACCTATGCATGGGGGGTCATCGAAGACATCAAGGCACAGATGGACCGGGTGCGCTACCTGTCATTCATCCGCTTTCCCATGCGCAAATTGATCGCCCAACACGAAACAGTGGTCAATGCCATTGCCGCTGGCGACCCGCAAATTGCCGACAGGGCCATGCGCGATCACCTTCGCGAAATTCTGTCGACACTGCCGGACATCGCAGCGGCGCAACCGGAGTTTTTTGAGGTGCCGGAATGAACAATCAAAGGGCCGAATAGAACAGGTTAAAATGCATTGCCTCTATCGGAAAAAGTAACAAGAAGATGATTGTGAAAGCGAGTGCCGATGCGACCTTTGGTCTGGCTGATCAATCTTTGCAAACCGGCTCCCTTTGCGGTGCCAGACCCAGGATGTTGAAAAATGAAAACGCGTGTCTGCAGATTATATGGCGTCAACGATATTCGCGTGGAAACGCAAAATGTCGAGCCCCCCGGCCCCGAACAGGTGCTTGTGCGCATTGCTGCCGGCGGTATATGCGGCTCTGACCTGCATTACTATCAGGACGGCGGCTTCGGACCCATCCGTGTCCGCGAGCCCATCATTTTGGGCCATGAGGTCGCCGGAACGGTTGAAAAGGTCGGCGCGAATGTTGATCATATCGCACCTGGCGATCAGGTTGCGCTCAATCCCAGCCAGCCCTGCCACAATTGCAAACGCTGCGCGGAAGGCATCTTTCAGCATTGTCTCAACATGCGCTTTTATGGCTCGGCCATGCGCTTTCCCCATGAGCAGGGCGCCTTTCGCGATCTGATTGTTGCGCAGGCAAGCCAGTGCGAAGCCATCAACCCGGATGTTTCTCTTGCGGAAGCGGCCTGCTGTGAACCACTTGCAGTCTGCCTGCATGCCCGCAATCGCACCGGATCACTCAAGGGCAAACGCGTTCTCGTCACCGGGGCCGGCCCCATCGGTTCGCTCTGCGTTGCAGCCGCGCACCAGGCCGGCGCTGCGCAGATTGTTGTGACCGACCTGCAGGACAGAACCCTGGAGGCGGCCATGCAGATGGGTGCGACGCAATCAATCAATGTCGCTGACAACAGCGCTGCGCTGGAAGCCTTTTTTGAAGATCGCGGCACCTTCGATGTCGCTTTTGAATGTTCGGCGGCGCCCGTAGCATTGAAAACGGCCATTTCAGCCATCCGTCCCCAGGGCACGATCGTGCAGGTGGGCGTCACCGGTGATATTGCCATTCCTCTCAATCTTCTGGTGGGCAAGGAAATCACACTCAAGGGAACCCACAGGTTCCACGCAGAATTTGCCGAAGCGGCCGATCTGCTCAATACTGGACAAATCGATGTGAAGCCCATTGTCACCGCATCCTATCCGCTTGCGCAGGCAAGGGATGCTTTTGAGGAAGCAGGAGATCGCTCCCGCGCGGTCAAGGTTCAACTGACCTTCGCATGAGTGTCTGATCGCCTTTCCCACTTGGGCGCAGCCATGCGACAGGGGTGGACTTCACCCCGTCAATTGGCACAATGACACCATCAGAGGAAAATCTGCATGCATAGCAAATCTCGAACCGGTTCGCCGACTGTAGCGACAGAAACAAAAGCGGCTCTCAGTCAGGATCCCCACAAGGTATCCGGTCACACGGAAAAGGTTCTGGAAGTTGCTATCGGTCGGGAAGTACGGGCCTTTCGCATACAGCAGGGCGTCACGGTTGCGGAACTGGCGAAGTTGACCGGCCTGTCCATCGGCATGCTTTCGAAAATCGAAAACGGCATCACCTCGCCATCCCTGACGACGCTCCAGACCCTGTCCAATGCCCTGAGCGTGCCATTGACGTCATTTTTTCGCGGTTTTGAAGAGCGCCGTTCAGCGGTGCACACAAAGGCTGGTACCGGTGTCGAAATGGAACGCAGGGGAACCCGCGCCGGGCATCAATACAATCTGCTGGGGCATATTGGATCCAATTCGAGCGGCGTGATCGTCGAACCCTATCTCATCACCCTGTCGGAAGCTTCGGATGTTTTTCCAACCTTTCAGCATGAAGGAATGGAATTTCTCTACATGCTTGAGGGCGAAGTGGAATACCGCCACGGCGATACCGTCTATCTGCTCCAGCCCGGCGACAGTTTTTTCTTCGATGCCGACGCGCCCCACGGTCCGGAAAACCTGGTGAAACTGCCGGCGCGCTATTTGTCGATCATTTCCTATCTCCCGGGTGATTGAACTCATTTGGGAGAACACCTGACAGCAAATTCGAACAGAAAACGCCCCAAGAAATGCATGAAAGTACTTTCATGCTAGTTGAATTTGTTTCTTACCAGTGATATTCTGACTTTGCGACTGACAAAGGAACCAGGCATATGTGCGGCATTGTTGGATTGTTTATCAAAGACCCTTCGCTTCGACCTGAACTCGGCTCCATGCTGACCGACATGTTGATCACCATGTCTGACCGTGGTCCCGACAGTGCCGGGATCGCGATCTACGGTGTCGACACGGACAACAGGACAAAAATCACCGTTCAGTCAAATGCCCCCGAAGTCGAATTTGCCGGGCTGGACAGCGATCTGCGAGACGCCATCGGTGGCCCGGTTTCCATGCGCATCAAGGACACCCATGCTGTCCTCGAAATGAGCGATGACATCGCTGCAGCGGCACGCGAAGCGCTGGCGGAAATCAGACCATCTCTGCGCATCATGAGTGCCGGTGACATTATCGAGATATACAAGGAAGTTGGCCTGCCAAAAGACGTGGCTGCCCGTTTTCAATTGTCCCAAATGGGCGGCAGCCACGGGATCGGCCACACCCGCATGGCCACAGAATCCGCCGTGACGACCATGGGCGCCCATCCTTTTTCGACCGGACCGGATCAATGTCTGGTACACAATGGCTCCCTGTCCAATCACAACAGCCTGCGCCGCAAACTGATCCGCAACGGCATGGTTTTCGAAACCGACAATGATTCCGAGGTCGCCGCCGCCTACCTGACCGACAAGATGCGCCAAGGCTGCAATCTGGGTGAAGCCATGGAAGCCAGCTTGCAGGACCTGGACGGTTTTTTCACCTTCGTCATTGGCACGAAGGCGGGCTTTGGCGTTCTGCGGGATCCGATTGCCTGCAAACCGGCGGTCATGGCCGAGACTGCCCAATATGTCGCCTTTGGTTCGGAATACCGCGCCCTGGTCAATCTGCCTGGCATTGATGCCGCGCGCGTCTGGGAACCGGAACCTGCCACCGTCTATTTCTGGGAGCATTGATACAGATGAACCTGCAGACCATCGATATGGCCCATGTGAGCCTGCGCGAACTGAATACGACACTGCAAAAACCGGAAGACGCATCAGAGGCGACAAACTGGGAAGTCATCAACTCCAAAGGCAGCCATGCGATTGCTGTTGGCCTGGATGCCCCCATCGATGTCACGATCAAAGGGTCAACCGGGTATTATTGTGCCGGGATGAACAAGCAGGCCACCATTCGTGTGAAAGGCTCAGCCGGGCCTGGCGTTGCTGAAAACATGATGTCGGGAACGGTGATCATCGACGGCGATGCAAGCCAGTACGCCGGCGCGACCGGACACGGCGGATTGCTGGTGATCAAGGGAAACGCTTCATCGCGCTGCGGAATCTCCATGAAGGGGATCGACATCGTCGTCCATGGCAATATCGGCCACATGTCGGCCTTCATGGCACAATCGGGCAATCTTGTCGTGCTGGGCGATGCCGGTGATGCGCTGGGCGACTCGCTCTATGAAGCCCGTCTGTTTGTGCGCGGCAAGGTCAAAAGCCTGGGTGCAGACTGCGTGGAAAAAGAAATGCGGCCCGAACATATCGCCATTCTCAAAGACCTGCTGGCGCGCTCCGGCGCGGATGCGAAACCGGAAGAATTCAAACGCTACGGTTCTGCACGGCAGCTCTACAATTTCCACATTGACAACGCGTCAAACTACTAGAGTGGTTCACGACCAAATGGAAGCATTTGATGGAGGAAAACCGGTTCACTCGGCAAGACGCGTCGCGCAGCGCGATGTGGTGCATCGGGCAAGCGGCGCAACGCTGCCATGCCAGTTGAATAAGGGGGGCCGGCTTTCCCCACCCATTGAAGAAATTGTGCGCTTTCAATCCTATGCATCAGAGGGCCGATCAATTTTGCCCGCTGCTCGCGTTGACTTGCGCTTATGGTGGAGAGCACCACCGCGCACAAGTCGCCATAAGCGCTTCCGGAAAAGCGTGAAACGGTTTTCCGATAAGACAGCGCGCCCAACAATCGAGGAGGTCATAACATCGTTTCAAAGAAACGAAGTTTTGACCGGATCAACAACCAAAATCGATTCGGTCAAATGATTCCATTTGATCGTGAACCACTCTAAGGCCTGCTTCATGGACGATTTTTCAACCAAGGCGCCACCGCCAACCACGCCGCGCAAATCATGGACGTTCAGCGATGATGTCAATTCGGACATCCGGCGGGCGGCGGCCACCGGTATCTATGACATTCGTGGCGGCGGGGCCAAGCGCCGCGTGCCGCATTTTGATGACCTTTTGTTTCTGGGCGCCTCCATTTCACGCTATCCGCTGGAGGGATACCGGGAAAAATGCGACACCCGCGTGACGCTTGGCACACGGTTTGCCAAAAAGCCGATCGAGCTTGATATCCCGATCACCATTGCCGGAATGAGTTTCGGCGCGCTCTCCGGCCCCGCCAAGGAAGCCCTTGGCCGCGGTGCAACCGCTGCAGGCACATCGACCACCACCGGCGATGGCGGCATGACCGAAGAGGAACGCGGTCATTCCAAAAAGCTCGTCTATCAGTATCTGCCCTCGCGTTATGGCATGAATCCCGATGACCTGCGCCGCTGCGATGCAATCGAGATCGTGGTCGGTCAGGGTGCGAAACCCGGCGGCGGCGGCATGCTGCTTGGACAGAAGATCTCGGATCGTGTGGCGGAGATGCGCAATCTTCCAAAGGGCATCGACCAGCGCTCTGCCTGTCGCCATCCCGACTGGACCGGCCCGGACGATCTGGAAATCAAGATCCTTGAATTGCGTGAAATCACCAATTGGGAAAAGCCGATCTACATCAAGATTGGCGGTGCAAGGCCTTATTTTGACACGACCCTTGCCATCAAGGCCGGAGCCGACGTCGTCGTGCTCGACGGGATGCAGGGTGGAACGGCAGCCACCCAGGATGTCTTCATTGAAAACGTCGGCCAGCCGACTCTCGCCTGCATCCGTCCAGCCGTGCAGGCCCTGCAGGATATGGGGATGCACCGCCAAGTCCAACTGGTCATTTCCGGCGGCATTCGCACCGGCGCAGACGTTGCCAAGGCCCTGGCTCTGGGCGCCGACGCCGTGTCCATTGGAACGGCTGCACTGATCGCATTGGGGGACAATGATCCCCGCTGGGAGGCCGAATACAACAGGCTCGGAACCACGGCCGGCGCCTATGATGATTGGCAAGAGGGTCGTGATCCGGCTGGAATCACCACGCAGGATCCCGAACTCATGGCACGCCTTGATCCGATTGCCGCGGGACGACGCCTGAGAAATTATCTTAATGTGATGACACTTGAGGCGCAGACAATTGCCCGCGCCTGCGGCAAGAACCATCTGCATAATCTTGAGCCGGAAGATCTGTGCGCTCTGACCATCGAGGCCGCCGCAATGGCCGGGGTGCCTCTGGCCGGAACGGATTGGGTGCCCGGAGCAAAGGGTTTCTAGCGGATCGAAAAGGACGAAACTTGACCGGGCGCGGCAATCGACGCAATCAATAGACAGGTTTGGCTGGGAGGCTGAAAAGAAGGGAACAATAAAATGACACAGGATCTTGCAGCTTTCGCCAAGGAAAAAGGTGTCAAATATTTCATGATCACCTTTACCGACCTTTTTGGCGGACAAAGGGCAAAGCTTGTGCCTGCCCAGGCCATTGCCGACATGCAAAAAGACGGCGCCGGTTTTGCCGGATTCGCCACCTGGCTGGACATGACACCCGCCCATCCCGACATGCTGGCGGTGCCTGATCCTTCTTCGGTGATGCAACTGCCATGGAAACCGGATGTTGCTTGGGTTGCAAGCAATTGCGTCATGGAGGATGAACCTGTTCAACAGGCTCCGCGCAATGTTCTCAACCGGCTCATCGCGGAGGCAGCCGGTGAAGGAATGCATGTCAAAACCGGCATCGAGGCCGAATTCTTCCTGCTGGCACCGGACGGAACACGTATTTCCGACGAATATGATACCGCGTCCAAGCCCTGTTATGATCAACAGGCCATCATGCGCCGCTATGACGTGATTGCCGAAATCTGTGATTGCATGCTGGAACTTGGCTGGGGTCCCTATCAGAACGATCATGAAGACGCAAACGGCCAGTTTGAAATGAACTGGGAATACGACGGCGCCCTCCAGACAGCGGACAAACATTCATTCTTCAAATTCATGGTCAAATCCGTGGCTGAAAAACACGGCCTGCGGGCAACCTTCATGCCCAAACCCATCGAGGGACTGACCGGCAATGGTTGTCATGCCCATATTTCGGTCTGGGACGAGGCCGGCAAGACGAACATTTTCGCCGACAGCAAGATGGAACTGGGACTGTCCGAAAAGGGCCGAAATTTTCTGGGTGGCATCATGAAACACGCCTCGGCGCTGGCTGCCATTACCAATCCGACGGTCAATTCCTACAAGCGTATCAATGCGCCGCGCACGATATCGGGCGCCACATGGGCGCCCAATACCGTAACCTGGACCGGCAACAACCGCACCCACATGGTCCGTGTCCCAGGTCCTGGACGCTTTGAGCTGAGGCTTCCCGACGGCGCCGCCAATCCCTATCTGCTGCAAGCCGTCATCATCGCCGCCGGTCTTGATGGTGTGCGCACCAGCGCAGACCCCGGCAAGCGTTATGATATCGACATGTATCAGGAAGGCCACACGGTGACCGATGCGCCCCGATTGCCGCTGAACCTGCTCGACGCCTTGCGGGAGTACGACAAGGACCTGTCACTCAAGGCGGCCATGGGCACGGAATTCTCCGCAGCCTTTCTGAAACTGAAAACGCAGGAATGGAATTCCTACGTCTCGCATTTCTCCCACTGGGAACGTGAGAACACGCTGGACATCTGAACGCGTCCATATACTGATCACTGTGATGCAATAGGAAACACGATGCGCTATTCCGGCTTCAGGATCATCAAAGAGGCGCTCACCGGCAACCGCGGCTGGCAGCCGGCCTGGCGCAACCCCGAGCCCAAACCCCACTATGATTTCGTCATCATCGGTGGTGGTGGTCATGGGCTTGCGACCGCCTATTACCTGGCGCGGGAATTCGGCAAAAGCCGTATCGCCGTGCTGGAAAAGGGCTGGATCGGCGGCGGCAATGTGGGCCGCAACACCACGATCATCCGCTCCAATTACCTGCTTGATGGCAATGAACCCTTCTATGAATTCTCGCTGAAGCTGTGGGAAGGTCTTGAACAGGATTTCAACTACAATGCCATGGTCAGCCAGCGCGGTGTTCTCAACCTGATGCATTCCGACGCACAGCGTGACGCCTTCACACGGCGCGGCAATGCCATGCATCTGAGCGGTGCAGATGCGCAATTGCTGGACGCTGCACAGGTGCGAGAGATGGCGCCCTTTCTCAATTTCGACAATGCCCGGTTTCCCATCAAGGGCGGCCTGCTGCAGCGCCGCGGCGGCACCGTGCGCCATGATGCGGTGGCCTGGGGCTATGCCCGAGGGGCCGATACACGCGGCGTCGATATTATCCAGAATTGCGAGGTCACCGGCTTTCGCATGACCAATGGCAAAGTCCAGGGGGTCGAGACCACCCGCGGCTATATCGGCGCCAACAAAATTGGCTGCGCAGTGGCCGGGTCCTCCGGTGCGCTTATGGCAAAAGCCGACCAGAGGCTGCCGATCGAAAGTCACGTCCTGCAGGCCTTCGTATCAGAGGGATTGAAACCGACCATCAAAGGCGTCATCACCTTCGGTGCGGGCCATTTTTATGTCAGCCAGTCGGACAAGGGCGGTCTGGTCTTTGGCGGCGATATTGATGGATACAATTCCTATGCGCAGCGCGGCAATTTGCCGACGGTCGAAGATGTCTGCGAAAGCGGCATGGCGCTGATGCCGATGATCGGGCGCGCCCGGCTTTTGCGCATGTGGGGCGGCATTATGGACATGTCGATGGATGGCTCCCCGATCATCGACAAGACCGATATCGAGGGTCTCTATTTCAACGGTGGCTGGTGTTACGGCGGCTTCAAGGCCACCCCGGCGAGCGGCTGGTGCTTTGCCCATCTCCTGGCAACCGACACGCCGCATGAAACCGCCACAGCCTATCGTTTCGAACGGTTCCGCAAGGGACTGATGATCGATGAAAAAGGCGTGGGCGCACAGCCCAACCTGCATTGAGGAAGGTCCGCACATGATCATCAATCATCCGCTGCTCGGCCCCCGCGATGCACAGGAATTCACCTACCTCGGCGATGCAAGCCTGATCGATCGCCCGGACTGGAGCGCCGAGGATGCCGATGAACAATACTATGGCTATGCCTATCTGCGCGACAATCCCGCCGGTCTGCACCGCGAACTCTGGTTCCACGAACAGGGCGACCGGTCCTGGCTGGTGGTAACCCGCAACACGCTGACCCATGAGATTACCCGGGTTGAACTTGCCAGCGATGCGGCGCGATTGGCAGGACGCAGCCGATGAATCAGCCAAACCGCCTGGCAGGTGGCCAGATCGACCGCTCGAAACAGCTGACCTTCCGCTTCGACGGCAAGACCTACGCGGGACACCAGGGCGACACGCTGGCCTCTGCTCTGCTTGCCAACAACGTGCGTCTGATGGGGCGCAGTTTCAAATATCACCGTCCACGCGGCGCATTCACAGCCGGTTCGGAGGAGCCCAACGCTCTGGTTGAACTGCGCAGCGGCGCGCGCCGGGAGCCCAATACGCGTGCCACCATTGCCGAATTGTTTGACGGGCTTGAGGCGCAGAGCCAGAATCGCTGGCCCTCGCTGGCCTTTGACGCCATGGGCATCAATGATCTGTTCGCGCCCTTTCTGACCGCCGGTTTCTACTACAAGACCTTCATGTGGCCGAAAGCCTTCTGGGAAAAAATCTACGAGCCGATCATCCGGCGTGCAGCCGGTCTGGGCCGCCTGTCGATGCAGCCCGACCCGGACGCCTATGACAAGGGCTTTTTGCATTGTGATCTGCTGATTGTCGGCTCCGGCCCGGCCGGTCTTGCCGCCGCACTGACAGCCGGACGGGCAGGCGCACGGATTATCCTGGCAGACGAGGATTTTGCGCTCGGGGGTCGTCTCAACGCTGAAACATTCAGCCTTGGAGACAGCGACGGCCCGCATTGGGTGGAGGCGACCCTGGCTGAACTCGAGGCCATGCCCAATGTGCGCATCATTCCCCGCACCACAATCATCGGCGCTTTTGACCACGGCATATGTGGCGCTGTCGAGCGGGTCTCGGACCATCTGCTCGCCCCCCTGCCCGGCAAGCCGCGGCAGATACTCTGGCGGATCTATGCCAAACGCACCCTCCTGTGCGCCGGGGCCACGGAACGCCCCATTGCCTTTGGCAACAATGACAGGCCGGGCATCATGCTGGCAGGGGCGCTGCGCACCTTTGTCAACCGCTGGGCAGTCACGCCCGGAAAGACAGCGGCGATCTTTACCAACAATGATGACGGTTTACGCACCGCATCCGACCTTATGGCAAAAGGCGTTGCTGTTGCAGCCATCATCGACACGCGCACGCAAGGCACAAGAATTGAGGGCACCAACCATATGTTTGGCGCCCGGGTTGTCGACACCATAGGACGGCTGGGCTTGGAGGGCATTGTCGTCAGAAAGGCCGATGGGCAAACACAGACAATCCCCTGCACGACATTGGGCGTGTCCGGCGGCTGGAATCCCAATCTGCATCTGACCGGTCACCAGCGCGGCCGCCCCATCTGGAATGACGCCATTGCTTCCTTTGTACCGGGCGATTGCCCACCCGGCATGACAGTCGCCGGTGCCGCAAACGGCCAGATGAGCACCGCCGCTGCTCTCAACGGCGGTGCGCAGCAGGCCCTGACCCTGTTGAATGACCTGGGCTTCGCTACAAGCAGCCCCGAACTGCCACAGGCTGAGGATGCGGAGATCCGCCTGTCGCCGCTCTGGCACGTCCCCTCGGGCAAGGCGCGCGCCTGGCTGGATCTGCAGAACGACGTGACGGTCAAGGATGTCAAACAGGCCCATCAGGAAAATTTCCGGTCCGTCGAACACCTCAAACGCTACACGACGATGGGGATGGCGACCGATCAGGGCAAGACATCGAACATATCGGCTCTGGCCATCATGGCTGAGCTGAGTGGACAATCCATTCCCGACACGGGTACGACGATCTATCGCCCACCCTATACGCCGGTCTCCATCGGCGTCATGGCCGGCAGGTCCACCGACGGGCATTTCCGCCCGACCCGCCTGACACCCTCGCACAAATGGGCTCAGGAACAGGGCGCAAGTTTTGTCGAAACCGGCATGTGGTTGCGGGCGCAATGGTTTCCCCGGCCCGGCGAGACACATTGGCGTGAAAGCGTCGACCGCGAAGTCCTGGCCACCCGAGGATCTGTCGGCATATGCGATGTCACGACATTGGGTAAAATCGATATCCAGGGAAGCGATGCTGCCACATTCATCAACCGGGTCTACTGCAACGGATTTGCCAAACTTGCCGTTGGCAAGGCCCGTTACGGCTTGATGCTGCGCGAGGACGGCATCGTGATGGATGACGGCACGACCGCTCGACTTGCCGAAACACATTTCGTGATGACCACGACGACCGTCAACGCCGTTGCCGTCTACCGCCATCTTGAATTTTGCCGTCAGTGCCTGTGGCCCGATTTGGATGTGCAACTCATCTCTACCACAGAGGCCTGGGCGCAATATGCCGTTGCCGGACCCAATGCCCGCAAGCTGTTGCAAAAGCTGGTTGACCCCGAATTCGACATTTCAAATGACGCCTTTCCCTTCATGGGATGCGGTGAGATCACGATTTGCGGCGGATTGCGCGCCCGGCTGTTCCGGATCTCCTTTTCCGGCGAACTGGCTTTCGAGATTGCCGTGCCGACACGCTACGGCGATGCACTGATCCGCAAGCTGATGGCGGCGGGAAAGGAGTTCGATGTCACGCCCTATGGTACCGAGGCATTGGGGGTGATGCGCATAGAAAAGGGACACGCAGCAGGCAACGAATTGAACGGCACGACAACGGCGCATAATCTGGGCATGGGCCGCATGGTATCCCAGACCAAGGACTCCATCGGCGCCGTCCTGTCGCGTCGTGAGGGCCTGATGCGTGAAGACGCCTTGCGACTGGTGGGCTTTCGCCCGCTGAACAATCAGGATCCTCTGAACGCCGGTGCGCATTTCATTGCAGGAACCAACCCCGAGGCCGCCACCCATGACGAGGGCTATATGACATCGGTCGCCTATTCACCCAATCTGGGCCATGCCATCGGTCTTGGCTTCCTCAAAGATGGCGGCAATCGCCTCGGTGAAACCCTGCGTGCGGTCAATCCACTTGGCGGTGATTCGGTCGCCGTAGAGGTTGTCAGTCCGCATTTCATTGATCCGCAAGGGGAGCGTCTTCGTGGCTGAACATGGATTGACCCCGACACCATCATTGCCTGATGGATCCACCGGCGACAGCCAGTTCGATGGATTGACAATCGCCTTGAACGATACGACCCATATGGCCTCTCTGGCCTGCCGCAAAGGGCAAGAGAAAGCCTTTGCCGCCGCGGCCAAAGAACTGTTTGGCTCCGCGCTCCCCGGCCCATCGGGTCTTGTGGAGGGCAAGGAATTCTCACTGTTCTGGACCGGTCCGGACCAATGGTTTGTTGAAACAAGGCTGGACAAATACGAGGACATTGCCGCGATTCTCAAAGCGACCTTCGCCGACACGGCCTCGATTACCGAGCAATCCGGTGCCTGGGCGCGCGTCGAACTGAATGGCAGCGGCGCCTTGAAACTGCTTGAACGGCTTTGCATGGTGGATAGCGAAAAGATGCCGACGGGTTCCGCCGTGCGCACGATGATGGAACATCTGGGGGTCTTTGTGATCTGCCGGGACGCAGGCAGCCGCTACACGATATTGGGTGCCCGCTCGTCCGCCGGTTCCCTGCACCATGCGCTGGTGACTGCGGCCGCCAGTGCGCTGTAAATTTCAGTCAGCCACGTCCAGATCGAACACAATGATCCCGTCAAAGCCGCCAACGCACATTTCTGCCAACCGGGCACCCAGCGCCTGGTGAACCGGATGCTCTGCATAGGCTGATAGCGCAGCATGATCGCGAAAACTTGCGATGAAACCCTCGCGGTAATTCGGCGATTTCTGCTCGAAATCCAGGTTGGGTCCATATTCGAAGCCGACCATGCCATCGACCTCCTTCACCAGCGCACCGAGTTCAGCCAATATCTTCATCCGCGCCTCGCCCGAGTGAGCGGCATCGAAATTCAAAAATACGCAGTGCCGGAGCATTGTTCAAACCCTTGTTGGCTGAATCAGGCCTTTGTTGGCTGAATCAGAAAAGCCCTGAAATCATTGACATTGGTCAGTGTCGGACCGGTGATGAGTTGACCGTCGATCGCGGCAAAAAAGCTGTGGCTGTCATTATTTGCCAGATAGGCCTCGGCGTCCAGCCCGAGGGCCCTGGCCTTGTTCAGTGTTTCCGGGCCGATGATGGCACCGGCAATCTCTGCCCTTCCGTCCACACCGTCCGTATCACCGGCAAGTGCATATATGCCGGCATGTCCGGCCAGTTGAATGGCCGCGGCAAGCGCGAATTCCGCATTGGGCCCGCCAATACCGCCACCGCGCCCCGATACGGTGCATTCACCGCCCGAAAGCATGAGAACAGGCGCATCGCCCGATGCTAGCTGGCGCTGGATTGCCTGCGCCTGGCGCGCCTGCGCCGCCCCCAACGCGCTGGCCTCACCCTCCAGAGCATCTCCCAGATCCCGCACAAGAATGCCCTGCGCCCGCGCAATTTTTGCCGCCGCTGCCAGTGATTGGGACGGCGCCGAAATGATATTGTTTTCCGTTCGCGAAAGCCGCGCATCGTCCGGTGAAAGGACCCTGTTCGGGCCATTCAGCACCGCGGCAATGGAAGCCGGTATGGAAATGCCATATTGATCGAGAATCTGCGCCGCTTCTGCAGGCTGCGTTTTTTCACCCACTGTCGGACCCGAGGCAATGAACGCCGGATCATCGCCGGGCACGTCGGAGATCATCAGCGACAACAGCCGCGCCGGATAGGCAGCGGCAGCAAGCTGCCCGCCCTTGACCCGCGAAAGATGCTTGCGCACTGCGTTCATCCGGTCGATTGGTGCACCCGACGCCAGAAGGTCGGCGTTGAGTTGCTGTTTTTCCGCCAGCGTGATCCGCCCTGCTGGAGCAACCAGCAACGCTGACCCACCTCCGGAAATCAGCGCCAGAACAAAATCATCTTCACCAAGACCGTTCAGCAGGTCCAGCATCCTCTCCGTCGCCATCCGGCCTGCCTCATCGGGAACCGGATGCGCCGCTTCGACGATCTCGATGCCCTTGCATGGGCGCGCGTAGCCATAACGGGTGATGACAAGGCCTTCACACGCACCCCAGACACTTTCAACGGCTTCGGCCATGCGGGCCGAGGCCTTGCCTGCGCCGATGACGACGACCCGGCCTTCAGGCTTTTTTGGCAATGCGACGGGAACCGTCAGCATCGGATCGGCAGCAGCAACGGCAGCATCGAACAATTGACGCAGGAAATTGGTTTCATTCATCAAGGTACCTGTCCCATCTTGCTCGACTGCCGTTCCCGCAGCACATTCAGCAACAGAAAAGCCCGCAACCAAGGGCCACGGGCTTCAATTCAAATGGTCATTTCAACCGCCAGTTGGCCGGGAAATGTCCGATCAGGAGAACCAGCCCGTCACCTTGCCCCAAAGCGATTTCTCGGGCGCGGCTGCGGCGTCACCTTTCACAGCTTCGGAACCCTTGATCTCGGGCAATGGCTCACCACCAAAATGTTCTTCATCCGGCTGAATGCCGGCTTTCTTGACGATGCTGGCATCATGGGTCGCGGCAAAGGATTCCATCTTGGAAAGCGTTGCGGGGCCAGCCATACCATCAGCGACAAGCCCATTGGCTTTCTGAAATTCCATCACGGCCTTCTTCGTGCCTGATCCAAATTGTCCATCGGCATCTATGCCCAGTTCCTGCTGCATTTTCTTCACGGCATCGCCGCGAGAACCAACGCGCAAGAGAACAAGCTCATGCAAGCCCATGGCCGTGAATGTATCCGGTCCGGCGATGCCATCAACAGCAAGCCCATTGGCTTTCTGGAATTCCTTGACAGCTTTCTGGGTGCCCGGGCCAAAATCCCCGTCTGCGCCAATGCCAAGTTTTTCCTGAAGACGTTTGACCGGTGCGCCTTTGAGGCCGCGTTTCAAAATAGACATGGGAAATTCTCCTCTCCCTGAGCTGGACAATGTCGGCGCGTTAAAAGGCACGCCAGCACGCACCATTTGCCCCAAACTTACATGGCCCGTGAAGCCTGTATTTTCAAGTTTCTTTATACACAGGAAGGGCACTGCGGTCCTGTTTACCAGTCAAAATGTGCAGAAAAATGTAAAAATTGCTCTTTGGTGGTATATTTGCAGTATTTCAACCATTCAGTTGACTGATCTGGTAATGTGATTTTTCCAGCCACTGCGGACTGACCTCGACACCCCAGCCGGGTGCATCCGTAACGGTAGCCTTGCCGTCGCGGATCGCGTAGGGCGATTCAACAAACAGGTCGTCCTGCCACGGATAATAATCTTCGCCCTCGATGGAGAATTCCAGATATTTTCCGGCATTCGGAATGGCGCGCAACAGATGCATGGTGAAAAGCGTCACCATCGATTGATTGGCCGCATGCGGCGTACAGGGGATTCCTGCGACTTCCGCCATTTTGGCGACACGCAGGGTGCGGGTCAAACCGCCGAGATAACAGATATCCGGTTGAACGATGTCAACGACACGATCATTGATCATCCGACGCCAGTCCGATAGCGAGCAATCCTGTTCGCCGCCTGTCACATCAATTTCCAGGGCATCGGTCACCTGCTTGGTCTGCGCGTACTCCCAATAGGGGCATGGTTCCTCATAATGGCTGATGCCGTTGTCCTGCAGCATGTGGCCAACCGCGATGGCCCGTTTCGGCGAAAATCCCGAATTGGCATCCACAAGCAATGCAACATCGTCATCCATCGCCTTGCGCATGGTCGGCACGATTTCCTCCGTGCGTCCGGGCCACTCGTCAATATCGTGACCACATTCAGCGCCAATTCGGAATTTGAAAGCGTCAAAACCGAATGCGTCGCGCAACCGCGACAAGCGCTCCGCCTCATCGTTCGGTGTAATATCCCGTTTCATCGACGACCCATAAGCCCTGATTTGACCCGGCGTGCCGCCGATCAGCGCACAGACCGGTTTGCCTTCCAGTTTGCCGCGCATATCCCATAATGCGGTATCGAGTCCGCAAATGGCGCGGCGCAGATAGGAACCGGGAAACTTGTGCTCGCGTTCCGTGACCAGATCGACAAGTGTGTCAATATCGAACGCGTCCCGGCCCAGCACGTGGGGCGCCACCTGACGGTGCAGGACCTGCGCCGTGATATCGGCAAAATAGGGTGACACCTGACCCCAGCCCTGCGCACCGTCTTCCCGGGTTATCCGAACAAAACACACGTATTCATCGGTAAAGGTCTCGATCTTCTGAATCTTCATGGCGTCCTCGTCTATTCACGCAGCCTGTCGTCCCGCCGGCAGAATAAACGCAATTGGTCTTGCGATAAGGTCCATTATAGCTATTTGTGTGGTCCAATTCACTTCGGGGGGGATCCAACATGAAGACTGAAGCCGGTGCATTGCTGTCGTCTCTGCGCATCGACAGGGGTTCCGACCGCAAGATCAGCATCCAGCTTTATATGGGCCTGCGCGATATCATTCTGTCAGGCGGCGCCACACCCGGCGACCGGCTGCCGGCCAGCAGAACCCTGGCCCGGGAAGTGGGTGTATCGAGAACAACTGTCATTGATGCGCTCGACAGGCTGATTGCTGAAGGATTGCTGGAGTCGCGTGTCGGATCCGGAACCTATGTCAGCACGGCGCTGGCCAATCAGCCGCGCACCCAATTGGCGCCGCAAAGTGGTCCCGCGCCCGCAATCGAACCCCGATTGTCCCACGCCACCACCCATGCGGCCCGACATTTCGCACCCCGCTCCTGGCTGCCCCACCGCTCGCAAACCTTTATCACCGCCCTGCCCGCGCTGGATGCTTTTCCCGTGGCCCATTGGGCCCGTCTGTCGGCTCGCCATTGGCGCGGCAACCGCGATGACATCATGGGTTATGGCCATCCGCTGGGACACGCCGGGCTGCGCCGGGCCATTGCAACCCATCTCAATGCGGGGCGCGGCATCAAATGTGATCCCGAGCAGATCTTCATTGTGGCCGGGGCACAGCAGGCCTTTTCCCTGATCAGTTCGGTTCTTCTCAATCCCGGCGACCATGTCTGGTTCGAAAATCCCGGAGCGATCGGAGCCCGCAATGCACTGGTGGCAAGCGGAGCTGATCTGGTTCCCGTGGATATTGATGATAATGGCCTTGTGGTGACCGATGGGCTGCAAAAGGCGCCGCATTTTCGGTTGGCCTTTGTCACGCCATCGCATCAGCAACCGCTGGGTCATGTGATGAGCCTGTCGCGGCGTCTTCAGCTTCTCCAAGCTGCAGAAAACGCTGACGCGATGATCGTTGAAGATGATTATGATGGTGAATTCTACTACGGAAATCAGCCTCAACCGCCGCTCAAGAGCATCGATTCGCAAGGACGGGTCATCTATGTCGGCACCTTCTCCAAATCGCTGTTCCCCTCCTTGCGTCTGGGTTTCATCCTGTCACCGCCGGGACTGATCGACACCTTCGAGAAGGTGACGGCCTCATGGCTGAGCGGCGTACCGACCGCCACCCAGGCCATTGTCGCGGAGTTCATGGAGGAAGGACAATTTTCTACGCATATTCGCCTCATGCGCCGCACCTACAAGGCGCGCCACGACGCCTTGCTTGAGGCCGCTTCGACCATGAAGCATCTCATGCGCGTGCAATCCACCGCAAGCGGCTTCCACACAGTGGGCTATCTCGATGACGCCAGCGACGAAAACCGGCTGGTCAAAAGGGCCGCTGAGGAAAACATCATTGTGGCGCCGCTTAATCGTTATTGTCTGTCACCAATTTCACGCAAAGGACTGGTATTGGGGTTTGGCGGAACCAATCCTGATGAGATCAGGCGCGGGGTCGCAATCTTGAAAACGGTGGCAGAGTCTGACAGGAATAATTGGTCTGCTTGAATATCGGTAATGGATATATTTCACAGACCAATGTGATTCTAGACTTCCATCTGATCATCAGAAGGTTACTCTACAATCAATGGTGACAACAAAGGGAGAATACAATGCGATTGAAAGCGACACTTGCCACACTGCTGGCAGCCACGATTCTGAGTACGGCATCTATGGCGCAGGCCGAAACCCTCAGACTATTGACCTGGGGCTCCTATGCGCCCGATGAACTGGTCAAGAAATTCGAAGCTGAAAATCCTGATATCAAGGTTGAAGTGACATTTTCCAACAATGAGGAAATGATCGCCAAGCTGCGTGCCACAGGTGGTGCAGGTTTTGACCTGGCCCAGCCGAGCCACGACCGCATTTATGCAGCCCAGCTTGAATACGATATCTACAAGGCGCTTGATCTTTCCAAAATCAATACTGATGCCATGGAAAAAAGCCTTCTGGATGGCGTCAAGGCCAACACCACGATTGATGGCGGTGTCTATGCAGTGCCCCATCAGTGGGGAACATCCGGCCTGATGGCCGACAAGTCAAAGGCGCCTGATCTCAAGAGCTGGTCCGACCTTTGCGATCCGAAGTACAAGGGCAAGACCTCCATGCGCCTCAAGCGGACCATTCTGCTGGGCACAGCCTTTGCCATGGGCCACGACCCGTTCGCAGCCTATAGCGATCTGGACAAATACCAGTCGATCCTCGACGAAGTCGTCGACAAGCTGATCGTCTGCAAGGACAACATCAAGGCCTACTGGAAAGGTGGCGATGACCTGTCTGCAATGATGCTGTCGGGCGAAATCGTCGGTTCCGAAACATGGGATTCGACCGCCTACAAACTCTACGCAGAGAACCCGAATATCGTTTTCGTACCCCCTTCAACGGGTGCGCTGGCCTGGATCGACACCTTTGCGATACCGCGCAAGGGCAAGGCTGACGATGCAGCCTACAAGTGGATCAACTTTGTCCTGCAGCCGGAAAATGTCACGATCATGTCCGGCAGCACCGGCGCGATTGCAGCGGTCAAGGGTGGTCTTGATCTGCTTCCTGCAGACAAGAAAGCTGCGGTCAATGCATCTTTCACACCAGCCGATATCGACAATCTCAAGTTCTTCGCAAACATTCCTCCAGGTGTTGAGGATATGGAAGGCAAGGCTCTCGAAAAGATCAAGGCGTCAACAGGCGGCTGATCTGTAGCAACAATGGACGCTGCATTGCTCAACAGGCTTTGCAGCGTCTGACACCCCAGGGCACTGCAAAGGCACTGAATGACCACTTCTCCGGCCTATGATCTCGAATGCATCAACGTTTCCAAGAATTTTGGTCCCGTTCGTGCTGTCGATGATGTCTCTTTCACGATTCCAAGCGGCTCGTTTTTCTCCATCCTCGGGCCCTCCGGCTGTGGCAAGACAACCCTGATGCGGATGATTGCCGGCTTTGAAGACCCGGCCTCCGGCGACATCAGGATCAAGGGCAAATCGGTCATCGACAAGCCCCCCAACAAACGCAACGTCAAAATGGTCTTTCAGCATCTGGCTCTGTTCCCGATGATGAATGTCTATGAAAACATCGCTTACGGACTGAAATGCAACGGCGCCAGCAAAGCCGAAATCGAACGGCGCGTGCGCGACGTGCTGGACAGGATTGCGCTGCCTGATGTGGCCGAGCGCGAAATACATCAATTGTCCGGTGGCCAGAAACAGCGCATTGCCATCGCCCGCTGCATGGTGCTTGATCCCGACGTGCTGCTGCTGGATGAACCGCTGGGCGCGCTTGACCTCAAGCTGCGCGAAGCGATGAAGATTGAACTCAAGCTGTTGCAGCACCAGTTCAACACCACCTTCGTTTACATTACCCACGACCAGTCTGAAGCCCTTGTCATGTCCGATCACGTCGCGATCATGAATCAGGGCAAGTTTGAACAGATCGGCACGCCGCAGGAACTCTATCACGCTCCCAACACGTCTTTTGTCGCAGGCTTTGTCGGCGACAGCAATCGCTGGTCCGGTCGCATGACCGCGATCAATGGCGATACGGCAACCGTTGAAACCGATGCCGGCCTGACGTTGCTGTGCAGTCCGGCAGGCAGCTCAAAACCCGAGGCTGGCCAGAGCGTCGAAATTTTCGTCCGCCCGGAATTCATTCAGGCACATCGCCAGGGCATCGGCCCTGCCGAGGACGCGCCCGCGCCCGTCAATCAGCTGGATGGCAAGGTAGACAGCCTGCTGTTCAACGGCGCCAACAGTCGTGTTCTGGTGCGCAGCAGCTCCGGTCAACTGATTGAAGCCGATGTCACACTGACCGGCGGCACCGATGACCTGCGTCCGGGTGAAGCTGTTCGTCTGGTCTGGTCGCCGCAACAGACCATGTGTTTCAGAACATGAGGCCCGCCTGATGCAAAAAGACGTCAAGCGCCTCTCCCTGATCTTGCTGTTCACACCCTTTGCGCTGTGGATCCTGCTGTTGATCATTATCCCCCATATGGGCATGGTCGTCCTGTCATTGCGTGAAAAAGTGGCGCCACGGGTCTATGAATATGGTCTGGGCAATTATATCGACTTCATCAACGAGCCAATCTATTGGAACACCCTGCTGCGCACCGGGTCGATGTCACTGCTGGTGACGGTTCTGGCGCTGTTGATCGGCTTCCCCATTGCCTATTACATCGCTAAAATTGCCGGTAATCGGACACGCGGCGCGCTGTTCCTCCTGTGCCTCGTGCCCCTGTGGGTCAGTGATCTGATTCGCGCTTTCGGCTGGATTCTCCTATTGCGCGAAACCGGGGTAATCTCCTCTGTTCTGCAATGGAGCGGCCTCATCCACGAGCCGATCGAATTTCTCTACAATGATGTGACCGTTATCATCGGGCTGGTCTATACGGTGATTCTGTTCATGATCGTTCCGCTGGTCTCCACCCTGGACGGGATGGACAATGCAATGATCGAGGCAGGCTATAATCTCGGCGGCAGTGGCCCCACCGTTCTGCGGCGCATCATCATTCCCTACGCCATGCCGGGCATCGTGTCGGGATGCATTGTCGTATTCATGCTGACAGCCGGCAGCTATCTGACGCCGATATTGCTCGGCGGCAAGAATTCCAGCTGGTTCACCGAACAGATCTATGACCAGTTCATCACCCGCTTCAACTGGGAATCAGGCGCTGCCTTCGGCTTCCTGCTGCTTGTCTTTACCTCTTTTGTTGTCTGGCTCGGCCTGAAAATAACAGGCCAGACGCTTGCCAACACGGTTGCGAGGAGCTGACGATGGCCTATCGCAATAAAAACGCGGCCTTCCTGTGGGGATACCGTCTCTATGTGCTCGCATTCTTCATCTTCCTGGCCGCGCCGCTGATTGCTGCCGGCAGTTTTGCTTTCAATGATTCACTTTTCCCTTCCCTGCCGTGGCGGGGCTTTACACTGGACTGGTTTTTCAATGACACCGAGCCGAAACTCGGCATGTTTCATGACCGGCGTCTGCTCAGTGGTCTCTATTACTCCTTTGTCATTGCATCGATTGTCTCCATGCTTTCCGTCGCGGTCGGCACCTGCAATGCATTTCTGTTTGTAAGAGGCCAGTTCCCGGCAAAAAACGCACTTTATATTCTGATGATTCTGCCGTTGGTCATTCCCGGCGTTATTTTGGGCATTTCAATGCTTGTTCTGGCAAGCACCATTGCCAATGGTCTTGAAAACCGCTTCGACATCGAGATTGATGCCTTGCGACCCGGCATTGCGCTGGTGGTTCTGGGGCAATTTGCCTTCATCACCACGATCACATCTCTGGTGATCACGGCGCGCCTGAAAAAATTCGATGAGTCCATGGAAGAGGCAGCCTTCAATCTTGGCGCCAGCCGTGCGCGTGTGCTCAGGACCATAACCCTGCCATTTCTCAGACCGGCCATGATCGCTGCCGGCATCGTCGCCTTTCTGGTTTCATTCGAGAACTTCAATACGACGCTGTTTCTGGTCGGCTCGGAGTCCCCTTTGACAATCACCATGTATGACCGGATGGCAAAGGTCGGCTCGACACCGGTGCTCAATGCCGTCTCATTCGTCCTGATGTTGGGCTCGGGCCTGCTCGCTCTAGTGACCATTGCAGTCCAGCGCGACAAGTCGAAAGGCTGAGGCCATCATGCCCAAAGGCAAGCGCCGGGTCGACCATGCCGACCTATGATTTCATCATCATCGGAGCAGGCTCTGCCGGCTGTGTTCTTGCCAATCGTCTCTCGGCAAATGGCCGCCACAAAGTGCTGCTGCTGGAAGCCGGTGGCCATGATCTGAATCTCTGGATCTGGATGCCCATCGGTTACGGCAAGACCTTCTACAATAGCCGGGTAAACTGGATGTACCAGACAGAACCGGATGCCGGAACAGACGGTCGTCGCAGTTACTGGCCGCGCGGCAAGGTGCTGGGTGGCTCCAGCGCCATCAATGCCATGGTCTATATTCGCGGTCACGCCAGCGATTTTGATGGTTGGGAGAACCTCGGCAATCCGGGTTGGGGCTGGCAGGATGTCCTGCCATACTTCAAAAAATCCGAGACCAATGACCTGGGTGGCGATGCCCTGCGCGGCGGCCAAGGGCCACTGCATGTGTCAACCATGGAACGCGACCTGCATCCCCTGTGTGACACGTTCATTCAGGCGGGAACGCAAAGCGGTCTGCCCCGCAATGCAGACTTCAACGGTCAGACAAATGAGGGGTTCGGCCTCTATCAGAACACCGTCAGGGACGGTCTGCGCATGTCTGCCGCCCGGGCCTATCTGCGCCCTGCCCGCAAACGCAAGAACCTGCAGGTCGAGACCCATGCCCTTGCAACGCGTATCCTGTTTGAAGGCAAAAAGGCCATCGGCATCGAATATCAGCAGCATGGCAAACGCATTCAGGCGTTCACCTCAAGCGACGTGATCCTTTCTGCCGGAGCAATCAATTCGCCGCAATTGCTGCAATTGTCCGGCATCGGCCACGCCAAACATCTCAGCACGCTGGATATCCCGATTGTCCACGATGCGCCGGGCGTCGGGCAGAACCTGCAGGATCATCTGTGCATCGATTATCTCTACCGATCCCGCGTGCCGACGCTCAATAACCAGCTCTCCCCCTGGTGGGGAAAACTGCTGCACGGAATGCGCTATGTTCTGACACGCCGCGGCCCCCTGTCGCTCGGGGTCAACCAGGCCGGTGCATTCATTCGCTCGCGCGACGGCCTTGAAAAGGCGAATATGCAATTGTTTTTCTCGCCGGTGAGCTACACCAAGGCCCCGCCCGGCAAAAGGCCGCTGATGAACCCGGATCCCTTCCCCGGTTTCCTGCTCAGCGCGCAGCCAACACGGCCAACCAGTCGCGGCCATCTGGAGATACGCTCCAGCGATCCTTTCGAGGCGCCCGCCATCCATCCCAATTATCTCTCCACCCGGCACGATGTGGATGAAATGATGGAAGGGGCGGCCTTCCTGCGCAAGCTGGCAGCGGCGCCCGCACTGGCTGAGGTCATCGAGGCTGAACTGGCACCCGGGCCCCACATCCGGTCGCCGGAAGATCTCCTCGCCGATATCCGCCAACGTTCAGGAACGGTTTTTCACCCCGCCGGCACCTGTCGCATGGGGCCGGACGCGGGCGCAGATGTGGTGGATCATCGTCTTCGGGTTCACGGGATCGATGGACTTCGTGTCGTTGACGTATCGATCTTTCCCACACTGACGACCGGCAACACCAATGCACCCGCCATCATGGTGGGTGAAAAGGCATCCGACCTCATTCTGGAAGACAATCAAGGAACCTGAGCATGGCGTCACAATCGTCATTATTCACATCCGACTTCAAACCCGCACCCTATTGGTGGGACAATGCACAGCCCGAGCCGCGAACAGACGCGGCCCTGCCGGATGAGGCCGATGTGGTCATTATCGGTTCGGGTTATACGGGCCTCCATGCGGCAATCCAGACGGCACGCGAGGGATTGTCCACCCTGATCCTCGACGCCGAATCCGCCGGCTTTGGGTGCAGCACACGCAATGGCGGCCAGATTTCAACCAGCGTCAAACCGGATTTTGCCGCCCTGTCATCGCGTTATGGGGAAAAGCACGCCACGGATATTCTCAAGGAAGGCCAAGCCTCGCTGGATTATATCGAGCGCTTCGTGCGCGAAGAACAGATAAATTGCGGATTTGAAAAGGTTGGCCGGTTTCACGGCGCCCATACGGCCCGCCTCTTTCAAACGCTGTCGCGCGCATGTAAAGACGAAAACCCGGCTTTCAAGAACGATGCTTACATGGTCTCCAGGGCCGACCAGCACACGGAACTTGCCACCGACGTCTATCATGGCGGCGTGGTGTTCCCGCATCATGCAAGCATTGACCCGGGCCAATATCACCAGGGACTGCTGCGCGTCGCCCGTGAAGCCGGAGCCTGCGTCATCTCCCATTGTCGCGTGGCCCAATTACAACGTACCGGGAATGCCTTCCAGCTTGAAACCAGCCGAGGGCCTGTGCGCGCCGGACGCGTCATTCTGGCAACCAATGGCTATACGGGACCATTGACACCCTGGCACCAAAGGCGGGTGATCCCGATTGGTTCCTATATCATTGCGACTGAGGAAATTGCACCGGAACAGATGGACCGGCTGATGCCGAAGAACCGAATCCTGTCCGATACGAGGAAGCTGGTTTATTACTACCGGCCCTCTCCCGACCGCAAACGCATTCTGTTCGGAGGTCGCGTTTCACTTCACGAGACAGACCCGCGCAAAAGCGGGCCAAAACTTCATGCGGAATTGCTGCGCCTGCTGCCGCAACTCAAGGGAACCCGCATCAGCCACTCGTGGAACGGTTTTGTCGCCTTCAGTTTTGATAGTTTGATGCACAAGGGTCAGGACAACGGCCTGTATTACGCGATGGGATACTGCGGATCAGGCGTTGGCATGGCCAGTTATCTCGGCATGCGCATGGGCCGACAGGCAGCAGGAAGGGAAGATGGCAAAACGGCGTTTGACACCGTGCCGTTTCAAACACGCCCGCTTTATACGGGCAATCCCTGGTTCCTGGCACCTTCCGTCCTGGCCTATCGGCTGCGCGACCGGCTTGGCGTGTAAAGCGGTTTGCTCAAAATCAGGTTTTGATGGATGGAAAAATGGAGGACCACCCGTGCAAAATCGGAGTAATGCACGGGTGGTAGGTCATTTTGGAGGCCGGCTCAAACAAGTGACGTAAACATATCTGTCGTGGGCGGACGACAGACGTTCAACGCAGCCTCAATTTTCGGAGAGATTCTGCACGCTTCCTTCGTGATTCCCATTAAGGTCCCTCAATCACAAAAAAATCGTCAAGATCCTCAACCAGAAAACTCCTCTTCCATGACACTAGTTCACACTAGCCGATCGCCTGTTGGAAGAATGTGGTATTTGTCACGCTCTTGCCTGATGTATTGCAAGCCATTGAAAAATAATACTTTTATATGTAAATAAATCTTATCCGGCATATAAGGAGACTTGATGGGCCACCCAGAGCTATAGAGCAGGTATGCGCGATCTGCTCAAACGAGCGCAACTTGAAGGTCTTCATCGGAAAAATACATCCGAGTGATTTCCTCTGCCGGGCGCGCCGCGCTGAAAAGGAAACCCTGCATCTCGGTATAACCGGCAGCACTGACCTGATCACGCTGGCTCTGTGTCTCCACCCCCTCGGCAGTCGCTACCATGCCAAGGTTCTGGCTCAGACTGGCAACCGCACTTACAATGACGGCTGTCTCGTCCCGTTTGGACAAATCATTGATAAAGGAACGGTCGATCTTGATCTTGTCGAATGGGAAACTTCTCAAATAGCTCAGCGATGAATAGCCTGTCCCAAAGTCGTCCATGGAGATCCGCACCCCCAGGTCTCGCAACGCATGCAATGTAGCCAGTGTCTCGTCATTATGATCGAGCAGCACCCTCTCTGTAATCTCCAACTCAAGTCGGCTGGGCGGCAAATGCGATCTGGCCAGCGCCTTGAACACCATCTCGATCAAATTCTCATTGCGAAACTGCAGCGGTGACAGATTGACGGCGATTTTTGTGTTGCCCGGCCATTGCTTCGCGTCCATGCAGGCCTTGTTTACCACCCATTCCCCCAAAGGAATAATCAATCCTATTTCCTCTGCTATGGGAATGAATTCAGTTGGCGGCACATTGCCACGCTCTTCATGATTCCAACGCAACAAAGCTTCAAAGCCAGTTACCTCATTGGACGTCAGACTGACCAACGGCTGGTAATGCAGTTCGAATTCACCCTGATTGAAGGCCTTGCGCAAATCCAGCTCAAGACTTCTTCGCGCCCGCATCGAGGTATCCATCTCAAATTCGAAGAAGCGAAAACTTCCCCGGCCTTCATTTTTAGCCCGGTAAAGCGCCATGTCGGCATTTTTCAAAAGCTGATCAGGATTGTTGCCGTCCTGCGGCGCCACGGCAACACCAACACTGGCGCCCACCACAACCTGATGGGTTTCGAGTTCAAAGGGTTGGGCAAGCACTGCGCAAACCCGCTCTGACAGTTCGGAGGCGGCCCTCGGTTGATCTTCCGACATCTGAATGATCGCGAATTCATCACCGCCTAACCTGATGATCGTGTCCGCCTCTTCAACGCAACCTTTAAGACGCTTGGCCACGATCTGCAGCAATTTGTCACCCATGGGGTGTCCCAGTGTGTCATTGACACTTTTGAACTGGTCAAGATCAAGGCAAAGGATCGCAAATGACTTGACTTCGAGAGATGATGAAAAACATTGTTCAACCCGCTGACGCAAAACCGCTCTGTTTGGAAGCTGTGTCAGTTCGTCGTGGTGCGCCATATGCTCGAGCCGCGCCTGAATCTCGCGCAGTTGTGTCCTGTCTTCATGCGTCGCGACCCACCCGCCATTGGACATAGGCTTGTGGGTTATGGCTATTGTCCGGCCGCCGGACAGTTCGCGGGTCCAGCTACTTTCCTCAGTAGACAAAATCCTATTGCGCCATTCTTTGACATAGGCCTCAGGGTCAACCCCAACGATGTCGCCGCGCGCCAAAAGGAATTTTAGTATCTCTTCGCCAGGCGTTCCCGGCACACAAAGATGGTCTGGCAGATCGTAAATTTCACTGAGGCGTTTGTTGCATACAACCAACCGACGCTCGCTATCGAACATGCCGAGACCCTGGGTCATATTGTCGATCGCTGAATTGAACAGTTCGTTTTGCTCGGTCAGTTCCTGCTCTCTTTTCCGCAGGTTGTTTTCATTTGCCCTGCGCTCGGTGATATCCGTATAGGTTGTCACAAAACCACCGCTCGGAACGGGCGTACCGCGGACCTCCATGACTTGGCCATTGGGTCTCTTTCGCTCAAAACAATGAGGCTCAAATTTTTTGGCGAGTTCGACACGTTGGGCGACCATTTCCTCCACATCGCCATCGCCGTATTCGCCGCGTTCAGCATTGTATCTTAGAAATTGTTCAAAGGGGGTACCCGAGGCGCCCAGTTCCTCTGGGAAACCCAGCAGCTCGTGAAAACGATCATTGGCCACGACACAATTCAGATCGGCATCCATCATGCTGATACCCTGATTGATCGTTTCCATGATCACACGGAATTGTTCAGATTTTTTTTCGCTGGCGGTTTTCTGTTCGTGCAACTCCGTCATGTCGACATGGATGCTGATCACGTTTCCGTCACTGGTCACCTGTTCGGACGAATGCACGACACGCCCGCCTTTTAGCCGATGTTTGAACGATCCATCAGGTGTTCCGCGCTCAGCAAGACGTTTCTGAAACCAGGTAGGATCCTCCGACGCGTCAACACTCAGTTCGCTTTCGGCGAAAACCATCAAGAGTTCTTCATAGGACATGCCTGGAATGATAAGATGAGAATTTTCAGGGAAAAACCATTCAAGATAGCGGGAATTGCATACAACAAGGCGATCGGCCGCATCAAACATCATGAATCCGGCTGGAATACTTTCAACAATGTCAGTCAGTTGACACTCGAAAGGCACATTGTTGCCATTGCTGAAATGATTGGTATGTTTTGCGCGTGCACCCGGCGCAGCAACCTTACCACGGTCCAGCACCTGCACCAATTCTGGCTTTTTCTCGACCATTTCCCCACCTGTGTTGAGCGTATCGCCGTTACTGATTGAACGATTGAAAAGCGCAGTTTTTCTGAATTACTTTTTGTTCCGTCAGAAAATCATTTCTTGCTTTTCCGAAACACTATAGGAATGCAGAATAGAGATTGAATGCTTCGATATTGTTGAAATGCGTGGTAAACAAAACCCTAACATTTGACCTGAAAATGCACAGCCGCGCAGCAGATGCGAAAGCAACGATGAAGGCCGCATGACCACTGAACAAATTGAGCTTTTTGCATTATTCGCCGGCGTGTTCGGAATGCTTTTGTGGGGCCGCTGGCGTTATGATCTGGTTGCCTTTTCGGCCTTGATCATTGCTCTGGTTCTGGGGCTCGTACCGACCAGTCTGGCATTCTCGGGTTTCGGTCACCCGGCGACCATCATCATTGCCCTGGTGCTTGTTGTCTCCCGAGGATTGCTCAATTCCGGTGCGATCGATCTGATCACGCGCCGACTGATCGACGTGGGCAGAAGCACAGCCTCCCATATCGCGATGATGAGCGGCGTCGGCGCCATTCTTTCGGCATTCATGAACAATGTCGCCGCATTGGCGTTGTTGATTCCGGTCGACCTGCATGCTGCCCGCAAAGCCGGCCGTCCGGCAAGCCAGACCTTGATGCCGCTGTCCTTTGCCACCATTCTCGGCGGGATGGTGACGCTGATCGGTACGCCTCCCAATATCATCATTGCCTCCTTTCGTGAAAAGGCGCTGGGCGAGCCCTTTCGCATGTTTGATTTTGCACCGGTGGGTGCTGCAGTCGCCATCGTGGGCATCGCCTATGTTGCCACGATTGGCTGGCGTTTGATTCCGAAAGATGAAAGCCAGTCCGCAGTGGGAAAGAAACTTCTTACCCTTGATGGCTATCTCGCGGAGCTTCTTGTGCCTGAAACGTCCAAAGCGGTTGGTCAGGAAGTGCGTGCACTCTACCCTCAGGGCGACGAGGAAGATGTTGCCATCCTTGGCGTCATCCGGAAGGGCAAACGGTTGGGCGGCTTTTCCTCGACCATCGAGTTGCGGGCCGGTGACATGCTTGTGGTGGAAGCCACGGCTGAAGACATTGACAGGTTTCGCGGCACGCTCGGATTGGAGTTTTACGGAGAGCGCACAAGCGACGAAATAGCAGCAGGTGATCTGAACCTGATGGAAGTGGTGGTTCCGCGCGACTCCCGGCTTGATGGTCGATCTGCAATCTCCTTGCGTTTGCGCGCCCGCCGCGGCGTGACACTCCTGGGAATTTCCAGGCAGGGCAAACGCTTCAACAAACGTGTGCGCTATGAGAAAATTCGCGCCGGAGACATACTGCTGCTGCTCGGAAATGCCGACGCGCTGCCGGATGTCGCCAGTTGGCTTGGTGTCCTGCCGCTGGCCGAGCGCGGTCTGTTTATCACCCAACACCGCCGCGCCTGGTTGGCGGCCGGCATTTTTGCTGCAGCCATTACCGTGTCCAGCCTGGGCTTTCTTTACCTTGCAACGGCGCTTGCCATCGTTGTGGCGCTTTATGTCGCGCTCGACATTGTTCCAATCCGCAATGTCTATGACCATATCGAATGGCCGGTCATTGTATTGCTTGGCAGCATGATCCCGCTGGGTGTTGCCCTGGAAAACATCGGAGGCACCGAACTGATCGCCGCCGAGATCGTTGCCCTGGCAGAGGGTATGCCATCCTGGGTTGTGTTGACGGTGCTGATGGTGGTGATCATGACATTGTCCGACGTCCTCAACAACACTGCAACCGCTGTCATTGGCGCGCCAATCGCTGTCGAGATCGCAAACAAGCTGAACGCCAATCCCGATGGCTTTCTGATGGCCGTCGCCATCGCCGCTTCCTGCGCCTTCCTCACACCGATCGGCCACAAGAACAATACGCTGATCCTCGGCCCGGGCGGTTACAAGTTCGGTGACTATTGGCGCATGGGCCTGCCTCTGGAAATTCTGGTCGTTCTTGTGGCCGTGCCTGTCATTCTCGTCGTCTTTCCCCTATAGATTCTGCATATCTGTGGCGCAGACAAATTCATGCGCCAATGCCGGTACCAACTGATACAAGGCCGAAAAACTTGTAGCAAAGCGCCCAACGCGCCATGTCTGGATTGAATGCCCGTGTCCACCAAAACCGCCTTGAGTGACGAATCAATGGCTCAGCCGACGGCAAAAACCGTTCTTCAGCAAATCTTTGGTTTCAGCCAGTTTCGTGAAGGGCAGGAGAAAATCATAAATCACCTCCTGCACGGCGATAATGTTCTGGCAATCATGCCGACAGGTGGCGGCAAATCTCTTTGCTATCAGATTCCTGCTGTTCTTTCCGAGACCATAACTGTGGTCATATCCCCCCTGGTGGCCCTGATGGATGATCAGGTGGCTGCGCTGCGTGCCATTGACGTCAACGCCGTTTGTATTCATTCCGGCATGACGCGGGACGATCAGGTTGAGGCCTGGTTGGCGGTTCGCGACGGGCACAGCACAATCGTCTACATGTCACCCGAACGGCTGATGGCAGAGCGCATGCTCAACGCGCTCTCGTCGCTCAGCGTGGGGATGTTTATCGTCGATGAAGCCCACTGCATATCCAAGTGGGGAGCAAATTTCCGGCCGGAATACGAAATGCTGTCGATGCTCAAGGAGCGTTTTCCGCAAAGCACATTTGGTGCCTTTACCGCCACAGCGGACGAAGCAACCCGCAATGACATTGCCGGCAAATTGTTTCCCGATTCAGGCGAGATTATCGTCCAGGGCTTTGACCGGCCAAATCTGAAACTGGCCGTCGGCAACAAGGATAACTGGCGGCGTCAGCTGACACATTTTCTTGAAGACAAGAAAACCGATTGCGGCATCATCTATTGTCTGTCGCGCAAATATACCGAAGAGGTCGCTGGTTTTCTGAAGGATGAAGGTTTCAACGCCATTGCCTATCACGCGGGGCAGGATTCTCAGGTGCGCAAGCACAATCAGGACCGCTTCATGAGCGAGAATGCCGTCATCATGGTTGCCACCATTGCTTTTGGAATGGGGATCGACAAACCGGATATCCGCTATGTCTGTCACCTCAACCTGCCGTCGAGTGTCGAAGCCTATTATCAGGAGATCGGCCGTGCCGGCCGGGACGGCAAACCGGCCGAAACCCTGATGCTTTATGGTCTCGACGACATCCGCATGCGGCGCATGTTCATTGATCAGGATGGCAAGGACGACGCGCACAAATTGCGTGAACACAAACGTCTGGACGGTCTCCTGGCCTATTGCGAGGCATCGCAATGCCGGCGCCGGACATTGCTGTCCTATTTTGATGAGAAGACAGACGCCTGCGGCAATTGCGATACCTGTCTCAATCCGCCCAAGCGCGTCGATGGAACCGAACACGCCCGAATGGTTCTATCGGCCATCCACCGTACAGGCCAATATTTTGGCGCCGCACATATTATCGACGTGGTCAGAGGTTCGAATAATCAGAAGGTTCTGGAGCGCGGCCACGACAAGCTTCCGACATTTGGTGTCGGCAAGGATCACTCAAAGCAATATTGGCAAGCCTTCATCCGGCAAATGGTTGCCGGCGGTTCGCTCTCCATCAACATCCAGAAATACGGGTGCCTGGAAATATCCGACCAGGGACAGGAAATTCTGCAGGGAACCCATGGTTTCGAATTCCGGGAAATCCCGGCGGATGCCGGTCCGGAACGCAAAAAATCCAGAAAATCGGCAAAATCCACGGCCCAGACAACACATCTCTCCGATGCCGACGATCAGTTGCTGACAAGACTGAAGGCACTGCGATTGGAACTGGCACGAACCCGCAATGTCCCCGCCTATGTGGTTTTCTCCGATAATACGCTGATTGAAATGGCATCTGAAAAACCAGCGACTCTTGGAGCGCTTTCAGAAATCAACGGCGTTGGGCCGAAAAAACTGGAAGATTACGGCAAGATCTTTGTGGCAGCCATCAATGAAGACAATTAGTGCGGTAATCATTGATCCCGGCCAATCTGCACACCATATAAAGTGCGTATGACAATCACATAGAGACCCATGGCAGGCAGCCGATGCGCATTGCCATAAATCCGGGCCATAAAACCGGGCCATAAAACCGGTCTGTATTCCATGCCAGGGGGAAATCGCATTCGTCAAATTTCCAAACCAGACACCTTGTGGCCCAGCGCCTTTTCAGAAACAATACGATCAACAATGGGCCAATAAGTTGCTTAACCTGGAGCTGATCAGGTGAAGGCCCCATATCACATAGAGCAGCATTTGCTGCGATCAAATCCAACGGGAGGAATTCCGATGCCACGACTACAAATCGGCGCACACGCAGCATTGATGACAGCGGCTGCACTGAGCGCGTTTTTCGGCCTGACCATGGGTGCCAGCGCCGGCTGCAACAGCAAAGCCGCGGCAGAAGTCGATTGGTCCGATTGCCGCAAACGCAACCTGATCATGAGCGGCAGCACGCTGACCAATGCAAATATCGAAGGCGCAGATCTGACTTCAACCGACTTGCGTGATTCAAATCTTGACGGTGCCAATCTGACCAAGGCCGACCTGTCACGCACCTATCTGAGCGGATCGTCGCTTGTTGGTGCAGATTTTTCCAAGGCAGTCGCCTATCGCGCCCTGTTGGACAAAACGGATCTGACCGATGCGCAATTTGAAAAATCCGAAATGCTGCGCGCCGATTTCACCGATGCCATCTTTCGAAATACCGACTTTGCCAAAGCCGAACTGGGACGCGCACTGTTTGTCGGTGTGAAAATGGACGACGTGCTCTTTTCCTACAGCAATCTGGCACGGGCAGATTTCAGAGGCGCAAAGACACTGGGCAGCGTCGATTTCAACAATTCATTTCTATACAGAACATCCTTTGAAGGCGTTGATCTGAGCAAAGCCACGGGCCTGGTGCAATCTCAGCTCGACATCAGTTGCGGTAACAGCGAGACCCTCCTGCCTGAGGGATTGGTGCAGCCAGCAGACTGGCCATGTCAGACCGATGATTAAAACATGATTATCGTCAAAGTCGGGTTCCTTTGCGATTGAGCAACCTGACCTGACGGCGGCCACATCGGCTATCCCAGCCGCACAACCACGTTGCGCGAGCGGTTCTTGCCGGGGAAGCGGATTGAGCTTCCGCGCAGGCGCTTGCCATCGGCCGTGATCCACAGGACGCCCTTTCCCACGTGTTCAGGATCTTCAATGGTGATATTGATGCTGCCTCGGGTGTTCTTGAGTGTCAGTTGCGCGCCGCCCCATTTTTTGGGCAGACAGGGATCAACCTGGATGGCCCCGGCCACAAGCTTCAGGCCAAGGATGCCTTCGACGCCCAATTGCCAGGTCCAGCCAGCAGCACCAGTATACCAGGACCAACCGCCAAGGCCTTCTTTTGACTCCAGCGCGCTTACATCTCCCGTCAGGACATAGGGCTCACGGGAATAGCGCTCGGCTTCGATTTTTTTTGCGGCGCGCCTGATCGGATTGATGATATCGAACAGACGCCAGGCCGTGTCCCCGTCACCAAGCCCGGCAAAGGCCAGTCCCAGCCAGACTGCCGCATGCGTGTATTGCCCGCCATTTTCGCGAATGCCCGGGGGATAGGCTTTGATGTATCCCGGATCCCTCATTGTGTGATGGAACGGTGGATCCAGCAATTTGATCAGGCGTTTGTCATCATTGACGAGCCGTTTGGCAGCCGATGCCACGGCAGTTCTCATGCGATCTTCAACCGGCAGGCCGGAAAGCACGCTCCAGGACTGCGCAATGGAATCAATCTGGCATTCCTCGGCCATCTGCGAGCCCCACGCCTCACCATTGTCGTCAAAGGCACGAATGAACCAGGCACCATCCCACGCGTTCTCGTCGATTGCCAATTTCAGGTTTTGTGCATGCAGGCGCCATCCGTCTGCTCTGCTTTTTTCACCGTGTTTGTCCGCAATTGAGCCGATTTTTCCAACAATCGCGATCTGAAACCAGGCCAACCAGACACTTTCGCCCTGTCCATTCATGCCAACCCGGTCCATGCCATCATTCCAGTCACCCGTGCCGATCAAGGGCAACCCATGCCTGCCGGTGACAACCATTCGGTCGAGCGCACGGGCACAATGTTCAAACAGGCTTTGGGTCTCACCGGTTGCAAAATGTGCATAGAGGTCTTGCTGATCGGGCCGCAATTCAGGCCCGCAGAGAAACGGAACGTCCACCTCAAGTATGGAGGTATCTCCCGTTGCCTCGATATACCGACCAGTCACATAGACCAGCCAGAGATAATCATCGGAACAGCGGGTGCGTACGCCCCGGCCCAAAGGTGGATGCCACCAATGCAGCGCATCACCTTCCTCGAACTGATGGCTGGCGCTCCGCAGAATGTGCGCACGCACGCGGGCCGGTTCACTGTGAAGGAGCGCCAGCGAGTCCTGCAACTGGTCGCGAAATCCGAAAGCGCCGCCAGCCTGATAGAACCCGGCCCGCGCCATCACCCTTGAGGACAGGGTCTGGTAGGGCAGCCATTGATTGACCATCAGGTCGAAGGCGGGATCCGGCGTTGTGACCTGAACGGTGTCAAGTCTTGTTTTCCAGGACTGACGCAATGCCTCAAAGGCCATCTCGACTTTGTCGGGCTGCTGCCAGCGCCTGATCAATGCTTCTGTTTCTGCGCGATCCGCCCCCTGACCGAGAACAAAAATGACTTCGGCTGTCTGCCCCGCCATCAGTTCAAGATGAACCTGATAGGCCGCGCAAGCATCTCCGCCGGGCGGAAACCCTCCACCCAAATCCCAATGACGCAGGGCCGCCGGGTCGTCGGGACCACCCTCGTGACCGAGAAATTCCTGCCTGTCGCCGGAAACGGAATGGGGCGGTTTGGACGCCGCCAGAAAGGCCAGGCGCGCAGCAAATTCGGGGTTCCACCCATTGTTGGCAAGAATGGCATGCAAGCCGGGATCATAGGTGCACAGAATGTGCGGCTTCGCTGTGCTTCCCAGTGCCCCAAGCAACCACTCGGCGTAGTAGGTTGCTGTTATTCTGCGGCTTTGCCCTGAGGTGTTTTGCAAGCGCAAACGAACGATTTTTACGGGATCATCAACCGGCACAAAAGCCAGCATCTCCTGCTCAAGGGCATGGCTGTGCTGTTTCCAGGTTGTATATCCCAAGCCGTGGCTGATCTGGCAGGCCGTTTCATGTGACCGCGGTGCCGGTGAAACACTCCACACATCAGCTGTCGCTTCATCGCGCAGATAGAGAACTTCTCCAGGGGTCTCCATCACCGGATCATTAGACCAGGGTGTCAACCGGTTTTCACCACTGTTGATGGCCCATGTAAATCCAAGTCCGGCTTCGGTTACGATGCTTCCGAATGTATCGTTTGCCAGAACGTTGCACCAGGGCGCCGGTGTGTGCATGCCCGGCTCAAGATGGATCACATATTCCTTTTTGTTCGTGTCAAAACCGCCGTAGCCATTGTCGAATTCAAGACCCTCGGGCCTTGCCAGCGGCACCGTTGTTTCAAATCGCGCAGGAACCGGTGGCTCAAAACGCGGCGGCACCCTGCGACGTTCCAGCACCCTGTCCAACGTCTCGGCAAGAGCCTCGTGACCTTCGTGAAGAACCACATGGGCGGCGGCCTCAATCGCCTTGCGGCTGTCGGCATCCATATGGCTTTCTGAAAGCAGATGTATGCCGCCCGAGCGTCCGAGGAATCCATAGGCATGTGCATCGCGCAGGATAGACAGAATCCGATCGCGTACCGGTTCTTCGTACCCTGCAGTTCCCGTCCGCAACATGACAATATCAGCCTGCAGGCCGCCATGGCGCCACAATTGCTGGGCGCGAACCAGCAGATCGAGCAATGCCGATCCTTCCTCGTCACCAATCCGCATGAGCAGAATTGGCAAGTCGCCCGATATGCCAAAGCGCCACAGATCCGGTTGACCAAACCTGTTGGCCTCCAGCGACGCGGGCGGTTCCCTCAACCTTGATGACGGCTGAACCAGGAGCGAGGACAGCGCCTGCAATTCAGGCAATCTCCTCGGGTCGATTTCAAGGCGGCTGACCTCCCGCGCAAAATCACGGGATGCTTCACCAAAAACCCATTCAGGGTCCGGCGTCTGATATTTGCGCGCCACCTCAAGGACCGCAGCGCGCGTATTGGCAACGATGGTCAGCAGGGAAAATTCCTTGGTCTCCAGGGGCTTCAGCCGCATGCGGACCTGTAGCGCCATGATCGGATCGAGTGTCCAGCCCGTGGACCGGGTCAGGCCCTCGCGCAACCCGCGTGGAGAGTCCATGGTGCCGTTGCGTCCGATGAAGTTCCCGCGCTCGGTTTCATAGGAGGAAATCCCGATATCCGGGTCATCAGTCAGAAGTTTGTGCAACAGGACCGGATACTGCATCTCGGGACGGCGCGGCCTGCGTTCGAACAACAGTCCATCCTGATCCGGCAGATATGTACTGCCGACAAACATTTTGCTGAATGCAGGGTGCCGTTCATCATCAAGAGGCGGTGCCAACACCACCTCCGCATAGGTGGTAAACTCAATGACCCGTTCGACATCCTGCTCATTCGTCACGGTGATATGGCGAATTTCAACATCATCGCCCGGCGCCACCGTTGTTTCCATATGCGTCGTGAGGCCGTGTTCTCGCCGAAGCATCTCCACTTTGTGCTGGTGAAAGATTGTATTTTCACTCCCGCTCGCAGTATCTGTCGGGCGCCGTCCCACTGACCAGAGCAAATTGCTCCGCACATCATGCACATAGAGCCAATAGCCGTGCGCATCACGGGTCGGGTCCGGCAGCCAGCGCGTCAATGCCATCTGGTTCCAGCTCAGCCCTCCGCCGCCGGCCTCGGAAAGCCTCATGGACATCCGGCCATTGCCGATCAGATGGGATTGCGGAACCGTGGCGGCCGATGAGGGAATCCAGGGCGCAAGATGGGGCAGATCTCTGGTTTGTGCACCTGTATCCCATGCTTCATCCACGCGGCCTAATTCGGTCGGCAGACCCCACGGTATTCTTTCCTGCAAGAGGTATTCAACTGCTCTCAGTCGCTTCTCCTGGAGAACCCGCCTGATGAGCACGTCACCGCCCAACACATTTGAAATGGCGGCAATTGTCATCCCGTGATGATGGGCCATGTAGGTTTTGACAGGAACAAAACCGCCACGCCTGGGAGCACGGTCGGGCGTAAAATCCAGGGCATCAAAAAATCCGTAGGTACCTGACGCGCCTGTATCCTTCAGAAGTTGCAGGTTTTCTACCGCCGCACCCGGCCAGACACATAAGGCAAGGGCGCTGGCGTAGGGGGCGACGACAAGATCATTGGTAAGTCCGCGGCGAATACCCAGGCCAGGCGCGCCGAAAGCGCGATACTGATAATTGCCCTCTGCATCGGTCACCCCGAAAGCCGATTCGGAAATGCCCCACGGCACACCACGATCCCTGGCATATCTGCGCTGATACGTGACAGCCGTCGACTCGCTTTCGCCCAGCAACGTGTCACGTTTTCCAGGCAAAAACAGCGGCGGCATGAGGTATTCGAACATGGAACCGTTCCACGACAGGATGGACGGCTTGCCGTCCAGACGTGTTATCGGTCTTCCGAGATAAAACCAGTGCTCCATTGGCACGTCGAGCTTGGCAATCGCAAAAAAACTTGCAAGCCTGGCCTCGGTTGCCAGGAGGTCGTAGCAGCTGGCATCCAGATGACCGCTGCTCAAATTGAACCCGATCCGAAACAGACGGACCTCCGGATCATACAAAAACACGAAATTCATGCCGTAGGCGATCTCGTCTGCCCTCCTGGCAATCTCGACAAGATCTGCCTGCAAGGATTGTTGCGCTTCCAGCCCGTCCCCGATCGAGATTTTCAGTGCCTCCAGCCATGCCGATACAGGGCTGTCTGCTGGTTCCTGGCGCTGAGCTGCGTCAATCATCGCCTGACAACGGCTTTGATTGTCCTGAGTGGGAGCGATCGGGTGAAGGCATTCGAGCAGACCAACGATCAGATCTTCCTGCCCTGCAGGCGAATCTTCAAGTATTTTCAACCAGGGCAGGAACATGTCGAAGTCCCGGCGCATCGCCCGAAGATGGTGCTCGAAACGTTCCAGCCAGACGTGGAGATCGCTCAGCGCCTGCGATGCGGGCGCATCAGCCGTTTTCAGCGCCGCACCAATGGTCTTCTCGAATTGCGGCCAGAAGTGATTGCTGAGTTGATCGAGGATGGCTTGCCATTGCTCCGGCGAATCCGCGGCATCGGATAGATGCTTGCGAAAAACCTTTTCGGATGTCTCGATCTCATCGGAATTCGACAATTGGTGCAGTGCATCCAGCAAGAGATCAAACGCGCAGCCCAGCCCGTTCCACAGCCTCTGCTCCGTGACAGGCCGGACAGCGGATTCAAGGCAGCCGTTTTTCAAGGCCAGCAGACATATGGCCAGGTTTCCACTGTCAACGGTTGAAACATAACGTGGCTCAAGCGGTTGAAGGTTGCGTGTATCATACCAGTTGAGGATATGACCGCGATAGGTTTCCATCCGGCCCAGGGTATCAAGAACGTGCCGGGCCCGAGATGCGAGGTCAGCTGTGCCAATGAAACCGAGGTCCCGCGCAGAAAGAGCAGAAACAAGATACAGGCCGATATTGGTCGGCGAGGTACGATGGGCAACCACCCCGTTCGGGTCTTCCTGATAATTGTCTGGTGGCAGCCAATTGTCTTCGGGACCTGCAAATGTTTCGAAATAGTGCCAGGTTCGCCGCGCAACATGCAGCAGGAAACGCGACTGATCTTCATCCAGTATTTCCTTGCGCAACAGACGCGGCTTGCCGGACCAGGCCGCGACTTCAGGAGCGACGAACCACAAAAATAGCACCGGCGCCGCTGGCAGCAGCGCGGCCTGATCATACAGCATCAGGTCAATGGCAACGGCCACAGAGAACAGGGAGGAAGGCCACATGAATCGCCAGGCGGCCATGCGAGGATTGAGGTTGGAAACACCTGCAGCCGTGTCGGCAGCAGAGCGCCATTCAAGCAGGTGCCGCCGGCTTACCTTCAGTCGCCAGAGGGTACGCAAGATTGCATCAAGAGAAATTTGTGTATCGCTGACAAGAAATGCAATCGACAGGAACCAACGCCCACCGCGTTCCTTGAGCCGGTATACCATGTCACCAAAGAATTCCCGCTGCAGAGCTCTTGCCAGTCCTGTAAACAGTTCTCCCAGCAGATAGATGCCTGGCGCCGCAACCGCCAGCAGCGTCCACAGCCACGCATTGCCCGGCAGGACAATCCAACCGCCAACAAGGAACAGGAGCAAAGCAGGGGGAACAAGGCTGCGCCGCAGATTATCAATGATCTTCCAGCGATCCAGTGCTGAAAGCGGGTTCTTTGCTTTCACACCTGCGCCCATGGGCACTTTTCCCGCAAGCCAGGGAATCAGCTGCCAGTCACCGCGCAACCACCGGTGCAGGCGTTGTGCGTATTCAGAATAAGTGGAAGGAAAACTTTCATACAGGACGATGTTGGTCACAAGTGCCGTGCGGCAGAACAGACCTTCAAACAGGTCATGGCTCAAAATGGCGTTTTCCGGCACGCGGTTCTGCAGGCAGCGTTGCACAGTTGCCACATCATAAATACCTTTGCCGACGAATATCCCGGTCCCGAACATATCCTGGTACACATCCGACACGGCATTGGTATAGATATCAATCGCTGTATCGCCCGAACAAAGATGCGAAAACGGCGTTTCCAAACTGACGGACGGGAGAATTTCTATTCGTGGCTGCAGGATTGAATATCCAGAAGCAACTCGTCCTGTATCCTCGTCATAAACTGCTGCATTCAACGGATGCGCCAACGTTCCGACCATCTGGGCCGCAGTGCCCGGCGGCAACATCGTATCGGCATCCAGAGTGATAACAAAACGGCACTGCCGCAAGGCATCCGTCTCCCCGATGCAGATTGAAAAATCATCGGGTTTGCCACCAAGCACAACATTGTTGAACTGCTCAAGCTTGCCGCGTTTGCGCTCCCACCCCATCCAGCATCCCTCCGCCGCATTGTAACGTCGCGAGCGATGCATCAAAAAGAACGGGTTTGCACTGGTCCCTCCATGGCGGGCATTGAGGTTGCGAATCTCCGCGACGAGCGCCCCCTCGATTTCCCCGTCGCTGGGCAGTTTCTCCTGTGCTGCGTCCGATAAATCGCTCAAAAGAACATATTTCAGATTCGGATCGGGGTTTGCCAGCCAACGGGTTTCCAACAATTCGACAATACTGCGGATCGCCGCAGCATTCGAAATGATAACCGGAACAACAACGGCGGCAGAACAATTGTCCGGAATACTTTTGCGGAAATCGAGCGCCGGAAGAGTCACTGGTGCTACAAAAAACGGTATCAGCCAATGGACAACCGAAACGCTCAACACCGATGCGGGAAGCAGCGAAAGAGAGATCCCGACAATCCAGGTCCAGACGGGTGCCTCGATCGAAGCCAGATGGATGATGGGAACGGCCAGGGCAAGCAGAACCACCAATAGGAGAGCCAGAACATAGCCGATCTGTCGATAGGGTCGAAACCGGCGGCCGAGCCATTCACCAATCGGCATTTTATAAGACGCACGCTCTTCAATCTCGCAACGCCCCTCCCCGATCAGCCAGTATCCCACATGATTTTTGGGTGCCTTCGGTTCACCATCCAGGGACAGTTCCAGGGCCAGTTCCGCGATTTCGACATCCGTGAGGCTGGAGCCATCGGCAAGATGCTCGACAATCTTGCGGTAGTTGTCACGTGTGCTGAAATTCATGTGCGCATAGACTTCAGCCGGATCACCCTTCAATATTGCTTCAACAGGGCTGACCTGATCGAAGAAATCCTGCCAGGTAATGGCATGAACTGCACTCAGATTGGTGATGGCGCGGGCGACAAGATCGGCTGGTTCTCCAGCCACATCCTGACGACTTGGGACAAATGGTGGTTTCAGCTTTTCATCAAGCTGTAAAAAGGCGACCGCCAGAATCTCCAGATTTGCCAATCGGATCATCGATGGCAAAGCCCAGAGCTCCGATGTCGACAGCAATGCAACCTGCTGGTAACTCAGCACATATTGCACGATATGGTGCATGGAAAGCTGCACGCCTTCCCGCGCTGACAGGGCACAAGCGATTTCAAAGACACGCGGTGTGCAGGTGCCACCAGATGCATTTTCAACGACGGACAGCCGATCAAAAAAATTCGGCGGAAGCCCCTCCGTCACCTGTTTTATGGCACGCATGACCTGATAGTCATTGTCCAGAAGCCAATCGGCCGCTCTGGAATGTGATGCATCCGGATCCCGGCAGTATTCGCGCAGCATAGCCAGCCAGTCGAGCAGTTTTTGACGATGCGTGTAAATATCCAGTTCCGGTCGCAAATCGGTCTTGATTGCGAGCGACTGCGCCAGCCCGCGGGCCGAACCTTTCAGCTCTGCATCACGTCCAATACTGCTATCATCCATCATCCGGCGGATCCATGTGGCCGCCGCGCGCCCTTCGATTCAGCGCTTGAGTAAATATGATCTGCACCAACGACACCTGGCGTTCGCACCATCAGGACAGGAATATGCGAGCGGCTCAGAATGAACCGCGATACATCTCCGGAAGGCACATCGCCATATCCGCTATGACCATGAGATGACATCACAAGAAGATCAGCCGACTGGACAATGATCGCCTCGGCCAGAAGACGCCGCACATCTCCATTCTTGAGAATCACAGTACGAACGACCACGTCACAATTGGCCAGGGATTGCCGTATCCGATCAAGATATTTCCGTGCGGCCAGATCATTTCGTTGCGACAATTGCCTGTAAAGTTCGACATCCTCAGGTTCAAGAGCCACATTCCGCAGGAATTCCGGTGTTGGTGTCGCGTGGATCAGGATCAGTTCGGCATTCTGATGGACCGCAATCCGCACGGCCGTGGAAATTGCACTTTCCGAACGCGGGGACCCGTCCAGAGGAACCAATATTCGGCGGTAGATTGCCTCTTCCACCTCGGGAACGGCCGAAGGAACAAGCAGGATGGAACTGGCGGAATTTTCCAACACACCTCGGGCCGTTTCTCCGATATGATCCGCAACCAGATCATCATTGCTGCACAGCGCTGTAATATCGTTCACCCGGCCAGCGGTACATTCGCCTATCTGATCAGCAGAGCGACCTTCCAGCAATTGGACTGCAATTTTATCGGCTTCATCCCCGTACCGTTTCGCCAGCCGGGAAACATACATATGCGCTTGTCTTTTGCGAATATCCCATTCCACGGGATCGAATGGTGCATGTGATTTGCCGGGTTCAACGACGTGAAGCAAAGACAGCGCGCCACCGAGCGCCTGTGCTATTGCGCGCGCATGGGGAACGACCCGGGCCGAAACCGACGACGTATCGACACAGGCAAATACCCGCAGTGTTTGGTTGCTCCCAACTCTGATCGGAACGGATGGCTGTTCAAAAACAGTTTGTTTTGCTGTGGAACTCTTCGACATAGAATAATCTCCATTTTGAAAATGGATCAACGGACAGGCGCAAAAGCGCATCTCCGTAATCTCTACAATTCTGCCTTTGGTGTATCGCTGCGATGCATCAGGTTTTTTCCGGGCCGAGCAGGGAAGCAGAACCGGATCAGTATCCACCTGAAACGACGGCATCACGTTGACATCGATCAATCTGCAACGGAAACGAGCAAGGCGACGATAAGTTCCCTCATGAATGCTGTGATTTATGTTGCGGAAAGACACGTCTGCCTGTGCGCCATGTAATTGATCAAATCATCACCTGCCATCATCGACAAACAGGGCTTCAACGTCCTTGCGGCGGCACAATTGTGTTCCCGATGTCATCACCGCAGCGGCACCAGCGGCAACGCCGTAGCGAAATGCATGGTTGATGGAATGGCCCGTGACCAGCGAAAAAACCATGGCCCCGACAAAACTGTCGCCTGCCCCGACGGCGGAATGCACCCTGACATGCCTTGTCGGTAGTCGTATGACACCGTCCCTGTTGGCCAGAAAGGCGCCTTCCACGCCCATCGATACAGCCACGTGATCAGCACCGCCGGACTTCACAATATCCAGTGCCGCCTGCCTGGCGCCATCTTCGTCCAATTTGGTTCCCGAAAGCTTTTCCAGCTCTCCAAGGCTGGGTTTAACCAGAAAAACATGGGACATTGAAAGCGTTTCACGCAGGGCAGGCCCCGATGTGTCGAGGATGAAACGAATGTTTTTCCGCGCGGCAATCAGGGCAATTTTCGCATAGGTGTCATCAGGCAAGCCGCGTGGCAGACTGCCACTTGCAACAATATAGTCTCCTTCAAATTGTTCGATATGGGCGATCGCCTTGGCCAGTTCACCCACATCGACCAATGGCCCCTCCGGCACAAACCTGTATTCAAAGCCGGTCTGTTGTTCGTGAACCATGTAGGCAATGCGGGTCGACTCTGCAATCTGCACCCGGTGCCCATTGATGGACGTCTGCTTCAGGCCCTCCTCAAGCAAGGCACCGGTCGCACCGCCCGACAGAAAAACCGTTTCCACCGAACCACCAAGCTCGACAATGACACGGGCAACATTGATACCGCCGCCGCCGGGATAACACTTCTGGTCCCGCGTACGGATTTTCCGTGTTGGCTGCACGATGTCCGCTTCTGACGAGACATCAACTGCGGGATTGAGTGCAATTGTCAGAATACCGGTCATGGTGGCTCCTCAAAACACCTGTATCAAAGTCATAACAACCTGGCCAAACAAGGGCGGTTCGATTGCGCTGGCCCATTTCTACATTGACAGGGGAACATCCATTTGACCCGTATCAATGAATGGATTGTGCTGACTGTCTATCCTGAGAGGAGAACGGAAGGCACGATTGATGAGCAAACCGGTTTTCCAGACACATGATCTGACAAAGATTTATCGTACCGGCGATGTCGAGGTCCGGGCTCTCAATGGCGTTGATGTCACGCTCTATGAAGGCGAAATGACTGTTCTTCTGGGGCCATCGGGAAGCGGCAAGTCGACCTTTCTCAACATTGTCGGCGGGCTTGATCGGGCAACCAGCGGCACAGTGCGTTTCAAGGATATGGAATTGACGTCTTGCAGCGAACGTCAGTTGACCCAATATCGTCGCAACCATGTCGGGTTTGTATTTCAGTTCTACAATCTTATTCCCAGCCTCACCGCCTGGGAAAATGTCGCCATGGTAACCGAGATTGCCCCCGCGCCTATGACACCGGATGAAGCGCTGGCCATGGTCGGTCTGGAAAATCGCCAGACGCATTTTCCAGCGCAGATGTCCGGTGGTGAACAGCAGCGGGTTGCCATCGCGCGTGCCATTGCCAAACGGCCGGAAGTCCTGCTTTGCGACGAACCAACCGGTGCACTGGATTCCAAGACCGGTATTCTGGTTCTGGAGGCACTGGACAAGATCAACAGGGAACTGGGCACCACCACTGCAATCATCACCCACAATGCAGGCATTCAGGCGATCGCGCACCGTGTCGTGTCTTTCATTGATGGCAAAATTTCACAGACCCACGCCAATGAAACCCGCATCCAGCCAGCTGAAGTGGTCTGGTAACCATGGCTATGCTTGACTTGAAGCTGATGAGAGATCTTGCCCGCCTATGGGCCCAGGGGCTGGCCATAGCGCTCGTCATGGCCTGCGGCGTCAGCACCATCATCATTTCTGTCGGCGCTTACCGTTCGCTTGAAGAAACCCAATCCGCATTTTATGAGCGCTATCGGTTCGGCACCGTTTTTGCTTCGGCGGTGCGCGCGCCCCGGCACCTGAAATCGCGAATAGAACATATTGCTGGCGTCACTTCCGCCGAGCTTCGCATTGTGCAGCCGGTGCTCATTGATGTGGCCGGAATGCGTGAACCGGCATCGGGACTGGCCGTTTCCGTGCCGGATTTTGAAGAAGCATCCGTCAATCGGCTTTATCTGAGATACGGCAGGCTGCCCGAAGAGAGCCGCGAAAACGAAGTTGCCGTTGTCGAAACATTCGCCGATGCCCATGGTTTTCGTCTGGGTGATTCATTTGACGCCATCATGAATGGCCGCAAGCAAAGATTGCTGATTGTCGGCGTCGTTCTGTCCCCTGAATTCATCTATGCAATCGGCCCGGGCGACATGGTACCCGATCCACGGCGATTTGGCGTTTTCTTCATGTCTCTCAAGAAACTTTCAGGCCTGTTTGACCTGGAAGGCGCCTTCAACAGTCTCAGTCTGACAACCTTGAGAAACGCCGATACCAGAATCATCGTCGATGCCGTTGATGATATTCTCAAACCCTATGGCGGCAGTGGCGCCTATGACCGCAAAGACCAGGTATCCCACGCATTTCTTGATTCCGAACTGGATCAACTGCGCGCCATGTCATCCGTCATCCCGCCGATATTTCTTCTCGTGGCCGCCTTTCTCGTCAACATGATCCTTTCACGCCTGATCACCCTTGAGCGCGAGCAGATCGGACTCCTCAAGGCCTTGGGTTATGGCAATGTCGCTATCGGCGGACACTTTGCCAAGCTTGTGGTGGTGATCGCGCTGGTCGGACTGCTCATCGGTTCGCTTTCCGGTTTCTGGCTCGGCAGGGGCCTGACCCGACTCTATGCGACCTTTTATTCCTTTCCCTTTCTGATCTTTCGACACAGCATTGATCTCTACCTGCTGGCAGGCGGCGTGACCGTGGCTGCGGCTCTGGCCGGCGCGGCCAAAGCGATCTGGACTGTCGTTGTCCTGCCGCCAGCCGTTGCCATGCGCCCGCCGGCACCCACGAGTTATCGCAGTTTCTTTGTGGGTCAGTTGCAAAGATTGGGCCTGTTTTCACAATTGTCCATCATGGCCTTTCGGCACCTCATCCGATGGCCGGTCAGGTCCCTGCTGACAACGCTGGGAACATCCCTGTCCGTCGCCCTCCTGATAACCTCACTTTTCTCCTATGATTCCATCGACTTCATGATCGATGCCATCTTTTTCCGGGCCGACCGCCAGGACGCATCCATGACCTTCGTGTCTGATCAGGGCCTTGATGCCATTTCTGCGGTTGCCTCCATGCCGGGGATCCTGCGGGTGGAACCCTTTCGACAAACCGCCGTGACGCTGCGCAACGCACACCGCGAAAAGCGCATGGCAGTCGTCGGACTTGCGGCAGACACCGATTTGTCCCGCGTATTGGACCTTGATCTGAATCCGGTGTCCCCAACATCATCCGGGCTCATATTGTCGGAAAGGGTGGCCGAGATACTCCATCTGAAGCCCGGAATGCAGGTCGAAGTGGAACTTCTGGAAAGAGACAAACGCACAGCGTCCCTGACCGTTACCGGACTGGCGCAAAGTTATGTCGGCTTGACCGCCTACATGCGCAATGATGCGCTTGATCGGTTGCTGCGTGACGGACGTCGCATATCGGGCGTGCGGGTCACGATCGACAGCAATGAACTGGACGGCCTATACGATGCGGTCAAGCAAACCCCCATGGTCGCGTCCATTGCTCTGCAGGGCATCTCGCGCGTCCGCTTTCGTGAGACTGTGGAAGAAAATATAACAACCATGACAGCGATCTATGTGATTCTGGCCATCATCATCACATTCGGCGTCATCTACAATTCCGCACGCATTCAGCTTTCCGAACGCGCCCGCGAGCTTGCCAGTCTCAGGGTATTCGGATTCACCAGGAGCGAAGTCTCCAGCGTGCTGATGATTGAACTTGGTTTGATCGTTCTGTTTGCGCAGCCCCTGGGATGGCTTGTGGGCTATCTTTTGTCCTGGAGCGTGGTGCAGGGATTTGAAAACGACATTTTCCGAATTCCACTGATCATCAAGCTCGCGACCTATGCCATGGCCAGTCTGATTGTAACGGGCGCTGCGCTCTTTTCAGCGTTGATTGTCAGGCGCCGTGTCGACCGGCTTGATCTGATCCGAGTCTTGAAAACGAGGGAGTGAAGAACATGCGTATCTGGATCAAACGTTTCGGATTGCTGGTCCTGGTGCTGGCTGTTGCCGCAGGTTTCTATCTCGCCATGCGGGAGCAGCCTGTCCCGGTGGATGTTGCCATCATCAAATCCGGTGAGATGAAGGTCACCATAGATGAAGAGGGAACGACACGGGTCAGGGATGTCTATGCCGTTTCATCGCCGATCGATGGGCACCTCGATCGCACCACGCTTGATGAAGGGCACCTCGTCAAGGCGCACGAAACGATCATCGCATCCATCCATCCGCTCGATCCGCCCTTCCTCAATCAGCGCACCAGGGCCGAATTGCGCGCAGCGGCAGATGCCGCACGTTCAGCCATTGCATTGGCACGGGTCGAACAGACTCGCGCCCAGACCGCCTATGAACTCGCCGCATCAAATTATTCCAGAGCCGCCCAGCTCGCAGAAACAAAGACCATTTCAACCAGTCAGCTGGAGCAGGCCTATAGTGAGCAGCAACTTGCAGAAGCGCAAATCGCCAGCACGAAGGCGACCATAGAGCTGCGCAAGGCCGAGCTTGCCAGCGCAGAAGCGCGTTTGCAGCAGCCCGGCGATGTCAATGTCCGCACATCCGAAAGCGATTGTTGTGTGCAGATCACCGCCCCTATTGACGGCATCATCCTCAAGGTTCTGACACGCAGTGAACAAGCCGTCCTGTCGGGAACACCGATTGCCGAAATCGGTGATCCGGAGAATCTGGAGATCATTGTCGACCTGCTGTCGAGCGACGCGGCAAAAATCAGCAAAGGTGCAAAAGTCGCAATCACCGAATGGGGCGGAGATCAGGATTTCGAAGGCGTGGTGCGCCGGATCGAGCCTGCCGCTTTTACCAAAGTGTCTTCACTTGGTATCGAAGAGCAACGGGTCAATATTGTCATTGACCCGGCCATTGTCCCGACAGGTCTCGGCCACAACTATCGTGTTCTGGCAAAGATAGAAATTTGGGAAAAGGACAACACCATAAGCGTGCCGATCAGTGCATTGTTTCGATCCGGCGGCCAATGGACTGTTTTTGTCGTGGAAGATGATACGGCCCATTTGCGCCAGATCACCATAGGCCGATTGAACAGCAAACATGCGGAAGTGCTGGACGGGCTGAAGCAAGATGAAATCGTGGTGCTCTATCCCAATGATCTTCTCGAAGACGGCAGTCTGGTGGAAGAAAGACAAGCGACACGATAGAGCGCTTTCAGCAGATCGACAGCGCATTGTGTCGCGCTTGACGCTGGTTGACGGGGCACCGTCTTTGACTTTTGATTTACCGCAAGGCGATTTCTGGCAGCAGGCATAAACTTGGTCACCATCACAAAAGGAAATCGCCCATGTTCATCTTCAAAAAATCCATTCTGTTTTCCTTGGCGCTGGCAGCCAGCGCGGCAATGAGTTCACCCCTGTCTGCACAATCCTCCGACCCGGCCTGGCTTGACGACCTCAGGCAGCAGCTTGAACAGGATCAGGAATGTGAGGTCAGCTACTTTATCAATATGCGCGAGGGACAAATCGGCACGAACAATTACTTTGAGGCGCGCGTTCAATGCCTGGACGGTCGCATGTTCGACGCCAATAAAACCGAGCCGGAAAGCCAATTCACCATCAAGGCATGCGGAGCGGCTGTTTGCTGAACCGTGCCTGACAGCAATGTACCAACGAATTCCGCCGCAGACCAAACGTCTGCGGCGGTTTTTTAAATGGTTTCAGGCCGTTGCATATTGCGAGGTTACGCGCTTTTTCGGATCTCGACTTTTCCCGACGCTCGATTTATCCGAAAACCGGTTCCCACTTTTCGGATCTCGATTTTTGCGACGCTCGATTTGTCCGAAAACCGGTTCCCACTTTTCGGATCTCGCGTTAGTGCGCCAGCAGAACCGGGAGTTTTGTGCGTGTCAGCAAATCGCGCGTTGTGCCACCCAGCAGCCATTCGCGAAAACGCGTATGTCCATATGCGCCCATGACAATAATGTCTGCATCCTTGTCCATGGCGGATTGCAATAAGACATCAGCCACTTCCCGGCCGGCGCTTGGAATCTGATCCACCGTTACCTTCAAATCATGACGGCTGAGGAATGTCGCCATGTCATCACCGGGGTTGGCCCCTGAACCGCTGCCGTCCGGGTCAACTAGAACGACGTGCACCTCTTCTGCTTCCGCGAGAATTGGCAGGCTTCGATGAATGGCCCTGGCCGCTTCAGGTTCCGAATTCCAGGCCATGACAATGCGTTTGAAGGGTTTGACAGGCTTGTCACCCGCTCCCAGAACCAAAACCGGTTGGCCGGATTGGAAGATGATGCCGTTGAAGGCTTCCGTGCCATATTCATGCTCCGGAATCCTTCCATGGGGGAACACGGCGAGATCGCAAAAAAGCGCATGACGCGACATTGCCCGGGTGATCATGCCTCTATCGACGCATTCGACCAGAATCGAAGCCGACAATTGCGCCTGGCTGACCAGGGCCTCAACTGCGACTGCGCGTTTGTTTGCATCGCGCACTGCCTGATCATGGATATCGGCCAGATAGTAATCCGGCAAACCGCCATAGGTCGCCGTCGGTATCGATTTCATGACGCCAAAGACCACCAGATCAAGGTGCGCACCAATGTCGCTCGCCCACTGAATGGTTGGCTTGATGTTGTCGATAGGTTCATCGGCTGAGTGGACAGCGAGGAGCGTTTTGATGGCCATGGGGATATCCTTCATTCTGACAGACAAGCAGGCGCGTCACCTGCCGGGACCAAATTACACAAAACACCAATAAACCGTTTGCGCCAAATCAATTGCTCGCCAATTTGACGGCAGGGCCTGGAACATTCGCAAACACTTCAAAAATCCGACCATGTCTGGCGCGAATTGATGGATATCAAAGAGTGCTTCCGAAAAGCCGCCAATATCCTCGGGCGTACATTCCTGTTTTGTCCTTGGGAAAATACAATGTTCAAAAATGCAGTCAACCTGTTCGAAATATTCGGTTTCAAGATAAGGATCGATCCAAGTTGGCTGTTGATTGCTGCCTTGATCGTCTGGAGCCTTTCAACCGCCTATTTTCCTGCGGAGCTGCCTGGCTATTCGCGATATGATTATATCGCCCTGGCCGTGGTCGCTATGTTCGGGCTTTTTGCATCACTGATACTGCATGAACTCGCGCACTCTCTTGTTGCGCGACAATTTGGATTGGCAGTGGGTGGCATCACGCTTTTCGTCTTTGGCGGCGTTGCAGAACTCGAACATGAACCACGCAGCCCCAAATCGGAATTTTGCATTGCCATAGCCGGCCCCCTGATGAGCTTTGCCCTTTCCGCCTTGGCGTTTTTCCTGCTGTCTGTTCTCAAACGTGACGGTGCTTCCAATTCGCTTGATGCGGTGCTGGCCTATTTGGGCCTGATCAATCTGGTTCTCGCCATTTTCAATCTGGTTCCGGCATTCCCGCTGGATGGGGGACGTGTGCTGCGCGCTATCCTCTGGCACTTCAAGAATGACCTCCTTTGGGCAACGCGGATCGCCAGTGGTTTCGGCACGGCATTTGGCCTGTTGCTGATTATTTCGGGCGTCTTTTCGCTGTTCACGGCAAATTCCTTCAACGGTCTGTGGCAAATCCTGATTGGCTTTTTCATCATCAATGCCTCAAGGGGCAGCTATCAGCAACTGACCATCAAAACCGCACTCAAGAACCAGACCGTCCGCACATTGATGACCAGGTCACCGAAGTCGGCGGATGTAAACGAAGACCTGCAAACGCTGGTGGACAACACCATGCTGGCATCGAATGTCAGTTTCGTACCGGTCACCGAAGGCGACCATCTTCTGGGTTATGTCGATGCATCTCTGGTGCAAGGGATAGACCGGGAAAACTGGGAGACGACTCATCTTGGTGATATTCTGGTCAGTTCCAGCCCTGAAAACACGGTTTCTCCCGACATGTCGATGGATACCCTCTTTCAGAAAATGGCCCGGAGTGGACAGCGAAAAATGCTTGTCAGTGAAAACGGCAAACTGGAAGGCGTCATCTCGCTGGCTGACCTCATGTCCTATCTGGCCATCAGGCAGGGACTTGGACTGTCTTCAGATGATCATTCGGATCATCGACATCAGGGCCTCGGTCATCCGGGTTGACTCACCTCAAACACATGGACAGCGGAAAGCCGGCTCAGGCTTTCCGCTCCGGATCAATGGGAAAAAAGAATGGGCAGGGTCATCTGTTCCAACAGGTGGGTCGTTGTCGCACCGATGACAAAATCATAGAATCGCGAATGACCAAAGGCACCGGAAACAATCATGTCGGCACCGCTTTCAAATGCCTCATTCAAAAGCGCGTCACCGATTGCCACATCGCTATTGCGCCAATGTGAAACACTTGCCTTGACACCATGACGGTCGAGATTGGCAGCTGCCTGATTGGCCGAAAAGGACAGAGATTCCGCATTCTTGTCCGAATAGGCAACCCACATGACAATTGCTTCACCGCCATCTTGAACAAGAGGTATGGCATTGTGCAGCGCGCGGGCGGCCTCGCGCGTCGCGCTCCAGGCAATCATCGCCTTGTGACCGAAGTTTTCGAATTCTCCTACACGGGGGATAACCAAAACAGGCAACCCCGACCCCAGGATGACATCCCGCAACAAATCCGTGTGCTGATCTCTTTCGAAATCCTGATCGGCCTGCGACATGACAATCAGATCCGCACAAAGTGCATGTTCGACAAGACGCTGCCCTGCCTGATCTGGATCAGCATCAACCAGCCGCCATTCGCCGATGAGGTTCTCTTTGCCGGTCTCCTTGAGGAAAATATCATGAATCGCGTCCGCCTGAAGGGACTGTGCATCGTCGAACGCCTGAATGATGTCCGGTGTCAGTTGCATGGCAATGCCCGGATGGACGTGCATGCTCTGTTTGGCGTGCAAGGCAATCAGATGGGCATCAAACTTTCTGGCAAGTTTGCAGGCCGCCTTCGTCAGGCGCTCAGCCGTTGCCTCGTTTGTGAGGCACACAAGTATGGTTTTATAGGACATCGTTTCATCTCCCTGCAGCGGACCTGGGACGTGCAACCCTTGATATCTGCCGGAAACGCGCCACACCGCAGCGCGTCCCGACTTTTTGCCTGTCCTGCTTATTTTCCTGATTTGCCAATTTTGATTTTCTGAGTCTTCGCGATAATCTCAGCGGGCTTTTTGATCGTAATCTTCAAAAGGCCGTTACTGAAATCAGTCTTCACGTCATCAGGATTGATCTCGAAGGACAATGGAACAACCCGCGAGAAACTCCCATAGGATCGCTCGACAAGGTGATAATCCTTTTTCTTCTCCTCCTTGCTGGCGGATTTTTCCCCCTTCAAGGTGAGATAATTGGATGAAACGGAAAGATCCACATCATCTTCCTTCACACCCGGAAGTTCAGCGGTGATCTCAACGGTATCGTCCGTTTCACTCATATCCAGCTTGGGCGTGATTTGACCGTTTATGCCTGGAAAGTTTTCTGTGTCGAAACGAGGCGCCATTTTCTTGAACTCATCAAAAACCCGATCAATCTCTTTCTGCAGGGATTGAAAGGAGGAAGTAACGCTTTTGTCACTGGCAAAGAGCGAAGGCAAAAAAGAACGTGTCATAGGTCATCTCCATTCTACAAGATTCCAGATGCTCATATTAGCACCACTGAATATTATGAATGAACGCAATAGCCTGCCTTGCGATAGATCAAATCGCTCAGACAGCCAGCACATCAGCGAAATGCTCTGGCAGTTCGACCGGTGGCGTACCGACGAGGTCCTTTGCGATTTCCGCTGTAACATCGGCTTTCAACTGATCGGGAAGCTGTTTGCGCAAACGGCCCAGCATGGCAGGCGGCGCGCAAAGGATCAGGCGTTCATAAAGGTTCTTGCGTCGCGATTGCAAAAGATCCTCCATGATCTCCTTTGCCAAGACATCCGCAGGCTCATGATGTCCGGCTTGGGCTTCCATTTTGTGACGCGCCGAACCATGGGTGGAAAATGATCTGCCGGGCTGATCGGCAAAACCCGCCTCTTGCGGAGCTTTCCAGTTCCTGTTCTCAACCGGTTCGAGACCGCGACCGGGGCCCGCGTTTTCGAATATCCGCCCACCGGAACCATCGGCAATCAATATCCACGTTTTGATCGGTTTCATTGTCAAACACCTTCTTTTCACACACGTCATTTATGAACCATTCGCCGGTCCATGCAATTGACTCTTGTCAATCCAGCCGGTGATCGGACCGGCTCCTGTCAATCCAGCCTGTGTGATCGGACCGGCTCTGTCAAATCATCCGGTGATAGAGCCAATCCAAAGACCTGCGACATAGGCAATGGTTGCCGCCAGCGAGCCGATGAGAAATGTTTCCAGACCGGATCGCCACCATGACGTCAGGGACCAGCGGCTTTTCAATGTACCGATTGCAAAAAACGTAATGCCCGTTGCTATGATCGACAGGCGAAAGGAATCTGGAAGGGTGAGAAGAAAAGGCAGCAGCGGAATCATGCCGCACACAAGAAATGCACCAAAAGTGGCAAAGGCTGCGGGGATGGGTTTGGGAACAGCTGGAGAAACACCGTATTCATCTACCAGCATCATATTGACCCAGGTCGTCTCGTCTGCAGTGACGGAATCAACCGCGTCTTCCAGCACCTGCCCGCGAAAACCCTTGAGCTCCAGAATCTGCCTTATTTCTTCACGCTCTCCATCCGGCACGTCACGAATATGGCGTCGTTCAATCTCCCGCAGGCGTTTGAGGTTATCCAGATCCGCCTTGTTGGCGGAATAATTTCCCGCGGCCATGGAGAACCCGTCGGCAAGGACATTGGCAATTCCCAGGGCAATAATGACCGTGCGCGAAAAACCAGCTCCTTCAACGCCGGCCACAATGGCAAAGGTCGTTACAGCGCCGTCGATTCCGCCATAGACGAAATCCCGAAAATAGCTGGGTGTCGCCGGATGAACGATCCTTTTGTGGATTTCCTCTTTTGTGTGACTGTGTTCCAATGTCCCAAACGCTCGCGCTTCAATTCTGGTGGTTATCATTGCCCAATTGGCCGGTTGATATTTTGCGCCAGATCAACAAACGAAAGGAATTTCAATCAGTTTTGAAGTTCCGCTCAGGTGCGCATGATGTATGAACTGCTGCTATCCCTGCCGCTGGCCATCAATCTTGCATTCTTTGCCCTGTTGGCCTCAGGAATCTGGTATTCCGGATTTCATCTGACTTTGCTTGCCGATGAACTGTCTGATCGCCTCAACCTGGCCAAATCGACAGTCGGACTGGTTTTTCTGGCGCTGGCGACCTCCCTTCCTGAAGTTGCAACGACGCTCACCGGGGCCATTGCTGACGATGCCGATCTGGTTTTGAACAACCTCTTCGGCGGTATCGCGCTGCAAACAGCCATTCTGGCATTTGCGGATTTTTGGGCCAGAGGCGCCATAACAAACTACCCCAGAAAAGCCGATCATGCACTCGAAGCAATATTGCTGATTGCTTTGCTGGCAATCGTTCAGGCGGCCTTCGTGTTGCATGAGCCCGTCACCTTCCTGAATGTCGGACTTGGAAGCGTGGTCATCGGGCTGGCCTATATGGCCACGCTGCTGTTGCTGCGCCACTACGGCGAAAACAATGACTGGGTGCCTGTTGATTTGCCGTCCAAGAGCGACGTATCGCCAATGAAAGCCACCAGGGCAAGTTTGAGCAAAGCGTCGACACAACGCCTCGGTCTGCTTGGCATTCTGGCCTGTTGTGCAATTTTGATCCTGGGCACCGCACTGGTCGTATCAGCGGAAGTGCTCTCGACAAAAACCGGTCTCGGATCGAGTTTTATCGGTGTCACACTGGTTGCACTGGCCACATCACTGCCCGAACTCAGCACAACCGTTACGGCTGTCCGCATGGGTGCCTACACGATGGCAATCTCGAATATTTTCGGCAGCAACCTGATCATGCTTGTCCTGGTCCTGCCTGCAGACGCGCTCTACCGGAAAGGCCCGATCCTGCGTGAAGACAGCGCTTCAGCGCAGCTGGCCATCGCGCTGGGTATGCTTTTGACCACCATATATCTGGTTGGTCTGATCATACGGCGAAAACCACGGATCGGTTATCTGGGCATAGATTCCGCCGTGGTGCTGGTCGCCTATTTAGCAGGTCTGTTTTTGTTCTACATCGTAAAGTAAACGCGACACCCGAAGTCTTCGCCACCCATGTTATCATTCAATTGGACGTAGGTTCGTGACCTTTGATTGTCTGTCGATGGCGCGCATTGCAGGCCCTTTTGAAGGTAAATTCAAAAAATACATACGTCTTCAGGCATTGTGGATAAATAACCAGTATAACCGAGTTGCGTGGCTGCGCATTGCCGTGCATCAATCAAAATGATCATCACTCTAGACGAGGTGGAAGCGCAAACTCATGAATGATGCAACCAGGAAAGCCACCAAGCTTGAGGCGCTGCTGGACGCGGCTGTTGATTCAATCATCACGATTGACCGCAATGCCATCATTCAATCAGTCAACAAATCTGCCGAGGAACTGTTCGGATATCAGGTGGATGAATTTGTCGGTCGCAACGTCAAGTTTCTGATGCCTGAGCCCTGGTCTTCACAACATGATACCTATCTCCAGCAATATCAGGAAACAGGCATCAAACGCATTATCGGCATGGGCCGCGAGGTTGAAGGCAAACGCAAGGATGGCTCGACCTTTCCCATGCACCTGTCGGTCAGTGAGTTCTGGGTTGATGACGAGGTCTTCTACAGCGGCATCATCCATAATATGTCGGCGCGCAAGGATGCCGAGCGCGCGCTTGAGCGCTCCCAGAGACTGGATGCGGTCGGCCAGCTCACCGGCGGCATCGCCCATGATTTCAATAATCTGTTGACTGTCATAACCGGCAATCTGGAATTGCTGGAAATGCAGATTGATGCGGCTGGCCAACTGGAACTTTTACACGAAGCGCAGGCGGCAGCCGAATTGGGCGCCAATTTGACGGAGCAGCTTCTGGCCTTTGCACGGCGCAGCGTTCTGCAACCCGAAATTGTTGATATCAATGGTTTGATCCGCAAATTGTCAACCCTTTTGGAGCGGACACTTGGCGGCCATATCAGCTTCAGCATGTCCCTGGCTGCCGATCTTTGGGATTCGCGGGTTGATCCCGGGCAGATCGAAAGCGCCCTTTTGAACCTTGCCGTCAATTCGCGCGATGCCATGCAGTCTAATGGAAGCCTGGTGATTGAAACCAGCAATATCATTATCGATCAACAATTTTCTGCCGATGAGGTCGATGTGGATCCCGGTGAATATATTCGTATTTCCGTATCGGATACCGGCACGGGCATGAGCGAAGACGTGGTGCAGAAAGTCTTTGAACCGTTCTTTACCACCAAACAGGCAGGACACGGCACCGGGCTTGGTCTCTCGATGGTTTACGGCTTTGCCAAGCAATCCGGCGGAAATGTGACCGTTTACTCCGAAACGGGCATTGGCACGACGGTCAGTATCTACCTTCCCCGCCATGCGGGAGAAGCCGAGCGGTCAATGTTGGAAGCAGACTCTACAAAGACCGAAACCCAACAGGGGAATGGAGAACTGCTGCTGGTTGTTGAAGACGATTCGCGTGTCCGTCGGCTGGCCCTCGAACGCCTGAAAGTGCTGAATTATCGGACAATTGCGGCCAAGAACGGCACGGAAGCACTGGAACTGCTGGATACCACGCCTGGTATTGATCTCGTGTTCACCGATCTGGTCATGCCCGGAGGTGTTTCGGGTTACGATGTTGCCGACCATGTCCACCAGCAATATCCGCACATTGGAGTGCTGCTGACTTCCGGATACGCTGAGGACCTCATCCATTCCGATAAATTGTCGGAGCATTCGATCCGTCTTCTGCGCAAACCATACAGGCAAGCGGAACTGGCCAAATTGCTCCGAGAAGCGCTGGAAACGCCTCGCTAGGAAATTTTCGACAAGTGGAAATCGAGACGATTTAGGAAATGGTGACATCCGTCGCCAGCATATAGCCAACACCACGTACGGTTTTGACGATGCTCGGGTTGGTCGGATCCGGCTCTATTTTCTTTCGCAACCGCGCGACCTGATTATCGATTGCACGATCGAAGGGTGTCCATTCACTGCCATGCATCCTATCCATGATATGATCGCGTGACAGAACCCTTTTTGGACTCTCCAGAAATATCGTCAGCAATTTGAAGTCATTTGCTGTCAGCACATGCGCCACACCGCTGGAATCGGTCAGTTCGAATTTCGATGGATCAGCCATCCAGCCGCTGAACTGGTACACCTTGGCCTCGGGATCATCCCCGATACCTTGCCCGTTTTCAGCAGGCTGGTTTACATGACCGGCACTGCGCCTGAGGACGGAACGCACCCGTGCCAGCACTTCACGCACATGAAAAGGTTTGGAAATATAGTCATCCGCGCCCATTTCCAAACCGACAACCTTGTCGATGACATCACCCTTGCCCGTCACGATGATGATCGGAATATCACATCTGGCCCTCAGCGCCACGGCTATGTTCAGGCCATTATCGGCGCCCAGATTGAGATCCAGCGTGACGAGATCCACATTGTTATGTTCCAGACAGGCGTCAACCGCCTTGGCACTATCAGCTTCAAGAACCAGGTAATTATCTGTTTCAAGGCACCGTCGCAGCAGCAAACGAACCTTCGGATCGTCGTCCACAACCAATATCGTTTTCGCTTCTTCGGACAATCAGAACTCCACGTATCGAAAATCCGCCGACACAGCCAGGTTGGCCTCAATGAACACACCATGGATTTATAGATTATTTGGTTCCTAAAGCAAAATCTAATATGCACGAACCGGGTTCATTGCGTTACAAAGCGATACATTGCCAAGATATGGGCGTTACCATCAGCGGTTTAAATGGCTCTCAATGTTCAACACCGGAACAAGGAGCAGTTTTATGTATGTTACATCGCCAGTCAGCTTTTTTGAGAATTCACAGGCCGTTTGTGCCCGGTTCGTCAATGAAGGCAATGCCGGGCATTCACACATAAGCCATGTGCCAACCGGCCATCGCCTGTTTTGCGAAGGCGACGAAGCGGACTATATCTATGAAATCATGGAGGGCGTTGTGCGCACCTCCAAACTTTTGTCTGATGGCCGCCGCCAGGTGCTCTCATTTGGCTATCCAGGTGATATTGCCGGGTTGAGCCATGATCACTTTTATCACAGTGACTGCGAAGCACTCAGTCGCGTGACCCTGCGCCTTCACCACAAGAATGCTTTCAACGTTTCTTTCGAGAACGAGCCTGATTTCAACAATGAACTGCTGAAATACGCAGCTGCCGAAGTCAACAATATGCAGGAGCATTTCATCATGCTCGGCAGAAAATCCGCCACGGAAAAAGTCGCTTCATTCCTGATCACACTGATGGACCGGGTCGGTCAGAAGAATGATTGCAAAACCTGTTTCGAACTGCCCATGTGTCGGTCCGACATTGCGGATTTCCTGGGACTCACGATCGAAACCATCAGTCGCACATTGACCAAATTGCGCGCCGAAGGTGTTATCGAACTGCCGAAAAAGCAACAAGTGCTTGTTTGCAAGCCATCGGCCCTCAGGGCAATGGCAGAACGCAACTAACCAATACATTTGGAGAATCCGATGACCGATTATGAAATCTACCGCAAACGCATGGAAACTCGACGCGCAGAACTTGTGGCGCGGCTGACGAAAATCGAGGACCTGCTGGATGATCCGGTCGACCCCGACGTCGAAGAACGTGCGACTGAAAGAGAATCGGACGAAGTCTTCGAACGCCAGGGGCTGGCAGGACAGGAAGAGATTCAGGCCATCGACGCTGCGCTCAAACGGATGGAAAACAAGGTCTATGGTGTCTGTCTATCCTGTGGTGAGACCATTTCCGATGAGCGGCTTGATGCAGTGCCCTATGCAACGCTTTGCAGAAAATGCATGAAGTAGACCGGCAGTCAGATCAATGACGCACTGCGTGTTGGCAGTGCGTCACCTCTCAGCCGATCATTTGAGCCGGCTTTGCGCTTGAGGACCGTGCGCACCCGCGCCAGCACTTCGCGCACATGAAAGGGCTTTGAAACATAGTCGTCCGCGCCCATTTCAAGACCGACAATTTTGTCGATGACATCACCCTTGCCTGTCACAATGATGATGGGAATATCGCTTTTGGCCCAGAGTGCGACGGCGATATTCAAACCGTTCTCAGTGCCCAGATTGAGATCCAGCGTAATAAGGTCTACCTGGATTTGCTCGAGCCATGCGTCAACCGATTGTGCACCATCGGCTTCAAGCACCAGATAATTCTCTGTTTCAAGACATCTGCGTAACAACAGTCGAACCTTGGGATCATCGTCCACAACCAATATCGTCTTCAATTGCGCGTGCACTATGTACTCGACATGTCAAAAGCCCGCCAGAACAGCGAATACAGCCTGAGAGAATCCACGCTTTTATAGTGTATTAAATTCCAAACAAGAATATAATATTAACAAACATAAAGATATCGACGGATGTGTTTTTATAAAAGTTGAATAAAAATTACTATTAAGAGCATATAGAATCAATACTTTGATTCACGACAGAAACGGGGCCATCTGTCGCCTGCGATACAATCCACCTGCGTTACGGAAATTCACAGCCACTTGTGTCGCTTCATCAAATTGTGTTGGGTGGACACTTGCCCACCCGAAACTCACATCGGCAGGGGATTGTCCCGGTAGACCGTTTGAATATCGGCCAGAACCTCTTCGCTGAGGACGAGGTCCCTGGATGCAATATTGTTCTTGAGCTGTTCCATTGATGTGGCGCCGATGATCACACTCATCATGAAGGGCCGCGTCAGGCAGAAGGCCAGCGCCATCTGGGCCAGATCAAGCCCATGCTTGCGGGCAACATCACGGTAAAGGGAAATGGCCTTTTCGGCCTGCGGCACATAACGGCCATTAAGGTCCTTCTGGATGGATCTGCGCGTCCCTTCCGCAATATCACCATCAAGGTATTTTCCCGAAAGCCCACCGGCCGCAAGCGGCGAATAGGCCATCAGGCCGATTTTCTCAAGCACGCTGATCTCGGCCATATCCAGATCATAGATACGGCAGGTGAGATTATATTCGTTCTGCATTGAGGCAATGCGTGGCAGACCGTGCTTGCGGCTGGCATCAAGGAATTTCATGGTGCCCCAGGCCGTTTCGTTGGATAGGCCGAAAGCCCGCAATTTGCCCTCATCGCACAGCCGGGACACCTCCCCGAGAATATCGGCAATTTCCTGATCCATATCGCCTGGTTTCAGGTTATTCGGATCAAATGTCCAATTTTGCCTGAAATGGTAGGTGCCGCGATTTGGCCAATGCAACTGGTAAAGATCCACAATATCCGTTTGCAAACGCTTCAGGGATCCCTCCAGCGCTTCGCGCAAAATGGCGCCGGTGACACGATCACCATTGCGGATATCCTTGTTGCCTTCACCAGACAATTTGGTGGCGACAATCAGTTTGTCCCGATCGGGCCTGTCCTTGAGCCAGGTTCCAATCAATTCTTCCGTTCGGCCCGTGGTTTCCGGCAGACGTGGCGTTGTCGGATACATTTCAGCCGTATCGATGAAATTGATACCTTCGCCAATGGCATAGTCCAGCTGTTCATGGGCCTCTGCTTCGTCATTCTGAGAACCCCAGGTCATGGTGCCCAGGCAGATCTCGCTCACCATCATGTCGGTTTGGCCAAGTCTGTTGTATTTCATCAATAATCTCCCTTGGCCAAAGTCACCTCTGGCCGTTTGGCAATCGGAGCATTTGCTCAAGCGTGTGAAGTGGCCATCCGAACGGACGGCACATGAAAACGAGAGATATAGAACATTCCCCTCGATTTGCAAAAGACAGATGTAATTGACTGCGCCGGGGCCACAGGGTCAACGCGTTTTATTGCGCCTTGGGTGTAAACCCGAATACGACATGTGCTCTATCCCTTGTCACCGCCCGCGAGCTGTCCCTCCCGGATGAACCGCTGCGAGAAAAGGAAAATGACAAGCACAGGCAGGACAATGAGGATTGCCGCCAGGATAGCCTCCGGCCTTCGTATGGGAATGCCGGTCGCGGCGGAAAAGCTCAAAGCCCTTGCCCCGCTGACCAGAGATGTCAGACCAACCGGCAGGTTATGAAGTTTATCATCAGTCAACAGCACGAATGCCAGAAAATAATTGGACCAGTTCGCGACAAAACTGAAAAAGGCAATCAGCGCTATGGCCGGTTTGGCCAGCGGCAAGGCAACCCTGTAGAAAACCTGCCAGGCGTTGGCGCCGTCCACCCGCGCCGAATTCAATATTTCTTTGGGAAGGGCTGTCGCAAAATAGATAAAGGCCAGATAGACGCCAAATGGAAAGAACCCGGTCGCCAGGATCAGGGAAACACGTGTGTTGTTCAGTCCGATCAGGTGCATCTCGAGAAAGATTGGCAGGACAATGGCCGCATTCGGCGTGATCATGGCAACCAGAGTGGCCAGCAGGATGATCCGTCGGCCCGGGAAGTTCTCGGTTGCCAATATATAGCCCGCTGGCAAAGCTGCAATGAGTGACAGCCCCACACCAAAAACGGAATAAATCAGGGAATTGAACGCCCAGGTCCAAAGGTGCGTACCCTCATATTGCGTCAGATTGGACCAGCTTTGGGCCACGTTGCTCCAGCTGCCCCAGGAAAATGGCGCCGCCGTGAACAAGGACGAATCCGTGTGACTGGCGGCCAGAAACAACCACAAGAGGGGCAGGCCAAAAAAGCACAGGGCAAAAAGCACGATTGCCCCGACACAGAAATGCCAAAACCTCAATTTGGACCACAATGGTCGACGCTGTGGTGCTGAGCCTGCATGGGTCATCAGTCTATCCTGTAGAATTTGGTGGCCAGCACAATCCACAGCGCGATTGAAACGGAAAGCATCAGGATCATCGTCGACAGCGCGGCGGACACGCCGAAATCGCCAAGCGCAAAAGCATATTGATAGGCGAGCTGATTGAGCGACCAGTCGTTGCGGGCCAGTTGCGGCCCGGCAAGACCGAGCAATTGCGGTTCAACAAACAATTGCAGACCGTTGGCCAGCGACAAAACGGCCATAAGCGCTACCGTCCGCCATATCATTGGTATCTTGATGCGCCAAGCCAGCCCGACCGGGCGACAACCGTCGATGCGCGCCGCCTCCATGACTTCCCCCGGCAGGGCGGTCAGGGCACCGTGCATAACCACAATCCACCCGCCCGCATAGGCAAAAAAGGCCATCAGGGTAAAAACACCGGCAAGGCCGATGGAATCGATGACATGAAACCGGTTTTCCCAGCCGACAAGGCTGAACACAAAACTGAACGGACTGACCTGGGGATCAAGGATAAACAGCCAGAGTACAACGATGGCAGCCGACGTCACAGCGCCGGGCAGAAAATAAACGGTGCGCACAGTCGTGCCCAGCCAACGGGGCATGACATCGATAATGGATGCAAGAACCACGACACCAACAACCATCAGGCTCACCCACATGAGGACATAGGTGCCAACATTAAGCAGGCTTTGCCCCAGCCTGAAATCATCCAGAGCCAACTGGTAATTAGACAACCCGGCAAAAGCCCCGGAAATCGTATCAAAGAAACTCAAGCCGATCGCATAGCTGACCGGAAACACGCCAAACATCACAAGCAGCGCCAGATAAGGCAGCAGGAACAGATAGGCTGTCTTTGTCTTTCGCCTGCTCTTCGCCCGGGCTGCCCGAGCACGGCGCTGATCAGCAGGTTTATCAATCTCGCGCAACGGTTCACTCATGGTTTTTTCCAGCAACGACAATGCACCGTTTGGCGTTCCGGTGCATTGTCTTGTTGTCGCCTATTCGCTGACGATCTTGTAGCCGGCAACGCGTGCCGTATTGGCAATTTCCCGCTCCAGCTCCGGCAGGGTTTCCTCAAGTGTCCGCCCCGAGGCAATCGCCGGTGAAACGATCTTGCCGATCACCGAGGGCATGTCGAAGCGGCGCGCACCGTATTTGGGATCGGCATATCCGGCAGAGGTTTCCATGGCTGCAAAAAGCTGATCATCCGCATAATAGGCATCGTCAGCCAGTTTTTGTCCCCAAAGCACGGTCACGGGCGCATAGGGCGGGAATGTGACAGCATCCTTCTGGTTGGCTTCACTGGTTGTCAGCCATTCGAGCATTTTTATAGCTGCGTCAGCATTCTGTGTCTTGTTGTAAACGCCAAATCCGCCGCCGCCAAAGCTCCATGTGACCGGTGCTGGATCATCTGCCCAGCGCGGTGGCAGTGCACCGGCAATTTCCCCGGCCGGAATTTCATAGCTTGGCTTGAGAATGAATTCTCCGAACCAAGTTGGCCCCACATAGAGCAGCAGCTTTCCCTCCTTTGCCTGTTTGACAAATTCCGCGTCAAAAGGACCGGCTTTGATCAAACTGCCATTGGCCGCCATCCGGTCGATCATGCCCGCAGCACGCAGACAGTTTTCGGAACCCAGATCGACCAGCAGAGTGTCGTCCTGGCCATCCACCGGCGTTGCCATGTCACAGCCTGCAGCCATGATCATGCCATAGAGACCATAGGGATCGGTCGCGGAACCGAGGAAATATCCCGGGTGGTTGGCCGCCAGATCGGCGCCCAGAGCCTCAAACGCTTCCCAGGTCTGTGGCAGCGCATAGCCGAAAGTTTCCATTTGAGGTTTGTCATACCATGTCAAATTGTGCGCCAGATCGCTGCGCAGACAAACCAGCTTGCCATTGACGATACAGGGCGCATTTGCATTTGGGTAGAAGTCAGCCAAGAGGCTGGCATCCACCCGGCCTTCCAGTTCCATCAGATAATTCGTGCGCCGTGTTGCCAGCATCGCCGAATTCGGTGCATCGGAGATGAAAACAAGGTCCGGAATAGCGCTACCTGCCCGCAATGCCAGTTGCAGTTTGGTCACGGTTTCCTCAGGAGCGACCGTGACGACATCAAGGTCTATATCCGCCATCAAGGCATCATAGGCCTTGTAGGAGTTGACACGAAGTGTGTCTCCCCAGACCGTCAGTTTCGTTTGCGCGACTGATGAGACGGTGGCCGCTGCCATTATGGATAACGCAACAATGCTGCGTGCGATCATGCCCGAAGGCGAAGTTCTTCTTTTCAACATTTTTTCCTCCCTTTCAATTCAATTCAACAGGTATCGTCAGTTCCTGCCGCATGATGGTGCGGCCATCAGCTGCAAACAGATGCATGTCCGCAAACCTTGATGACAGAACAACCGGGTCACCACTTTGCAGGTCTGTATTTCCGATAATCTGAGCGACAAGCTGATGGCCCTGGCCGGTTTCAAAATAGCCGTAACTGATATTCCCCAACCGTTCGACGGCCCGGGTCTGCGCCACAAGACTGGCCGCATTGTCAGCCGTAACGTTGCTGCCGGTGGCCACCTGCAAATGTTCCGGGCGAACGCCGACAAAGGCGGTTTCGCCGGGCATGTTTCCAACCGCACCCCAGACGGAAACGTCCAGCACATTCATGCGTGGCGAGCCGACAAATTCGGCAACGAACCGGTTGGCCGGGCGATGATAAAGATCAAGTGGACGTCCGACCTGCTGCACGATACCGCCATCCAGCGCCACTATGCGATCAGCAAGTGTCATGGCTTCGACCTGATCATGGGTGACATAGACCATGGTCGCTTCGAGTTCACGATGCAGCCGGTCAATTTCCAGCCGCATCTGCACACGCAGTGCTGCATCGAGATTCGACAGGGGTTCATCAAAAAGGAAAACCTTCGGATGGCGCACGATGGCGCGACCAATGGCGACGCGCTGGCGCTGACCGCCTGAAAGCTGGGCGGGCGAACGCTCGAGCAAATCATCCAGTTGCAGGATACGGGCGGCCTCTTCGACACGCGTGCGTATTTCTGCTTTGCTGAAGCGTGAGAGTTGAAGATTGAATGCCATGTTTGAATAGACGTCCATATGCGGGTAGAGCGCATAGGACTGAAACACCATGGCGATGCCGCGTTCCGAAGGTTCAGCGAATGTGACATCCCTGCCTTCAATACTGACCTGGCCGGATGTGGCTTCTTCCAGCCCAGCGATGATGCGCAGAAGCGTCGACTTGCCCGAGCCTGAAGGACCGACAAAAACCACAAGTTCTCCGGCTTTGATTTCAAGGTTGATGTCACGCAGCACCTCAACGGATCCAAATGATTTTCCGACATTTTCCAGGCGCACCATGCTCATGAACGGCGGTCCTCGCGCACGCCGTCCGCGTCAACGTCAATGCGTGTCAGCGCGGTTCGATCAATCACATCCCAGTCAAAGGCGTAGCCCAGACCCGGTTTCGTACGGACATTCAGATCGCCGTCAATGATCGACAATTCCCCGAGATCCCGCAGACCGCGAATCTGCTCTTCGTTGATGACCAGTTGCTCGTAATAATCATTGTTGACGAAGGCAGCACATAATTGGGCGTTTTCACGCCCCATGCCGTGCACCTGTGCACGCATGCCGAAGGATTCGGCCAGATGCGCTATCTTCATCGAGCCGGTAATGCCGCCTTTGAAAGCGGCAGAAATACGCACCATGTCGAGTGCCCCGGCTTCAATCCAGGTTGCTGCATTCCAATGGGCACCATCCGAGGTTTCAGCGGCAAGGATGGGGATATCCAGCTTTTCGCGCAACCGGGCATAATGGCCTATATTGTGTTCGCGCATGGGCTCCTCATACCAAAGGAACCCCTCGCCCTCGAGCGCCTTGCCCAGGGCCAGCGCATCGACATAGTCGAACCCGGCTGAACCATCATACATCAGGTCTGCATCGGGACCGGTCCATTGCCGCAGATGTCTGGCCAGTTCACGATCGGCTTTCACATCGCCCCAGGCATGCAGCTTGAAAGCCCTGAAACCCACATCCATGCACAGCTTGATGTGACGCTCGTAATCCTTGAGGGTGTCCCAGGTGACTGTGGAAGCATAGGCTGGGATCCGTGTTGCATTGCCGCCAATCATCTGGTGTATCGGCATGTTTGCGGCAAGCGATTTGACATCCCAGCACAGCAGGTCGATGGCCCCGGTGGTATGAACGGCGAATTCCTCGATTCGGTCGGTCTCCCACATCAGATGCCAGAGCCGCTCGGTCATTTGCGGGTCCTCACCGACAAATCGTCCAAAGCGACGGCGCACGCTATCCGCAATGCCGTCGCCCTTGCCCAGCTCCGTTGCGCCGAACCATTGGGTGTCCGTGTGCATACGGATCACCGCCTTTCGCGGCGCCATTCCCGGCGGCGAGTCACTGGCAGTTGAAGGCAATCCCGCACGCCAGGAAAACGGCGGCATGGGTTCATGTTCAACGACCCAGCAGGTGAAACCGGTAATTTTCATTCTGTCCTCCACATATGCGTTAAAATACGCAAATTTCACTTGCATATGTCAACTATTATTTTAAATATATTTAAAACTGGGAAAGGGCTGAACTTATGCATACGAACGGAAGTCGCGGCAACGCGGGATATGCGGCATTCAGAGCGGCCCTGCTCGATGGCCGCCTATCGCCGGGAGCCAATCTCACACAGGCCGAATTATGCGACGTGCTTGGCATGTCCCTGTCACCACTGAGGGATACGCTCACGCTCCTTGAGGCAGACGCACTCGTGACCGTGCGGCACCGTGCCGGCATCACCGTCGTCAATCCTGATGTGGCGTTCATTCGTCGCAACTTCCGGTTTCGCACGATGATCGAGCGCGAAGCGCTGCCGATATTTTCTGAGGTGGTCGAATCCGATTGGCTCGCCCAAACGATCACTGCCCATGAAACGGTGCGCGACAAAGTTGCAGCCGGAGGCAAAGTACCAAACCTGGAGCAACAACTTCGAAAACTGGATTGGAATTTTCATAGCGCAATCGTTTCAGCCCTGCGCAATACAATGATCACGGAAACACACTACCTGCTGCAGGAAAACCTCAAGCTGGCCCGGGTCCTCAACGAAGACATTGCCTCTCCCTCAAAGGCAACCGAAGCCCTGGGTGAGCATTGCGCCATTCTGGAGCAACTATCCAAACGCGACAGCCAGGGGGCACTCGAAGCACTGGAGGCCCATTTTCGCGCCGCGATACACAGAGCATTTGGCGGTTGATCTCAGGTCTTGAAACGATTGGGGTACATGTCTGGATGCGCCAATCAGGATAAGCGCGTGTTCGAAAATGCGGCCGCAATCCAATCAACAACCAATGCCTGTAACGGAACCAACATCCACCGCTTTTTCAACCGGACGTATTGGGCCCTATCCAGCAAATGGCGGCAATATCAATCCTTTGACCCCGACATCCGCCGCGAACAGTCCACCGGGATGTTTTTGCCCGACAAAATGCTCCGGCGGCCGGCGCAGAACCGCCGTTGTGACATAGAGTATATCGAGATCCTTGCCGCCGAATTCGCAACAGGTCGGAAGATCCGTGGGCATCTCGATTGTTTGCATCAAACGGCCGTCCGGATCGTAGCGACATACCTTGCCGGTCACGGGGATGGTCACCCAGTAACACCCTTGCGCATCAACAGTGGCGCCATCGGCAACCCCTCCGGTCACGGACATGTCGATAAAGGTACGGCGGTTTTCAATTCCCCCCGTGGCCGCATCGAAATCATAGGCCCATACGGCACCGGCATGACTGTCGGAAAAATACATGGTGCGACTGTCAGGGCTCCAGGCAAGCCCGTTGGAGCAACCAATACCCTCGATCACCCGGTGCACGCTGAGGTCAGCGTCCATCCGGTACAGAGCGCCGGTGAACTCGATGGGCTGACCCGGCACTTCAAACATCGTGCCAGACCAGAAGCGCCCCTGGCGATCACATTTGCCATCATTGAAGCGGGTATCTGGCAGATGGGATTCAGGATCACAGATAGGCTCGAACCGCCCGGTTTCCGGGTCAAAAAAGTGAAATCCGTCGGCCATGGTGACCACCAGCCCACCGCTCTTGCGCAACCCGAGGCACCCCAGATATTTCGGGGCCTGCCAGGTTTCATCAACACCGGTTTGCGGATTGTAGCGATGAATGAGCTGGCCCCAGATATCAATCCACCAAAGAACGCCATTTGCCGGATCCCATACGGTTCCTTCGCCCAGTTGCGCACCGGCATCAACCACACATTTGACATCAACCATTTTCCGTTTCCTCTTTTATCCGTTTCCTGCGGTTTGAAGCCGAGGCCCACATTTCGGAAAACGTCTCGCTGCCAATCGAGACCGTCAGCAATATGACCGCCCCATAGACCACCAGAAGCGCACCACTTGAAAGGTTCAGCGCCGGCAGGAGGCCTGTGAGTATGGTCAGGACCAAGGCACCTGCAACGGTTCCGATATAATGGCCGCTGCCTCCCAGTATCGGCGCGCCACCAATGGCCACGGCGGCCACCGTTGTGAACAGATAGGAATCGCCCATGCCGAGATAGGCAACACCGGAATAGCCGGTCAGCAGGATACCACCAAGCGCCGCCGTCATGCCGGAAATGACATAGGTCAGGATTGTGGTGCGCGTCGCAGGTACGCCGGAATAACGCGCAACCGTCACATTGGTGCCCACCGCATAGAGGTGCCGGCCAAAGGCTGATTTCGACAGCAAAAGCCAGGCAAGGATGGTCAAGGCTGTCCAGATCAGTGCAATCACCGGGATGCCGCTGATGCGCCCGACCGAGAGAAACTTGATCATGTCGGGTGCTGCCGGCGTTGGCGTGCCACCGGTGAACACCAGGATCAAGCCCTGCAAGATGACGTTGGCAGCCAGCGTCATGATAATCGGCGGAACACCGAGCAAGGCCACACCGGCACCGTTCATCAATCCGATCAGCCCGCCACCGGCCAAAAGCAGAGGCACCACCCATATCAAAGGCAGGTCCTGACCGGCGCACAGCAAAGTCATCAGAACCGCCGCCGAATTGAGCACCCAGGGTATGGACAGATCAATGCCACCGCCGATGATGACAAAGGTCTGCCCCAGCGCGACAATGCCGACAAAGGAGGCGAGGATGAAGGTGGACCGCAAATTCGATGCGGACAGGAAACCGGGCGAGAAGAAAGCCGTGATCAGAACAAGCAACAGCATGCCGATATAGGCAAGAATGATCAGCCGGTTGCGGGACAGGAAGGTGTTCATGCGCCTCGCTTCCGTGCTTTTTGTTCAGCATAGGAACTGGCAAGAACGGCCAGCAGCAAGATGACGCCCGACATGACCGGTTGCCAGTAACTCGATACCCTGAGGACAAACACCAGATTGCCGATCAGTGTCAGGATATAGGCGCCGACAATCGTGCCGAACAGATGGCCACGTCCCCCGAACAGGCTGACACCACCGATAATCGCCGCAGCAACCGAGGGCAATATGTAGTCGGTGCCAATATTGGGTGAACCACCGCCGATCTGCGTGGTCAGATAGAGCGAGGCGAGCGCTGCGAAGAATCCCGACAATCCGTAGGTGATGATATTGATCCGGGTGATGGAAACGCCAGAGAGAAACGCCGACTTCTCGCTTGAACCCGTTGCCTTGATGATCGTGCACAGGCGCGTGGCGCGAAACCAGCACCAGAAGACGATCAGCGCCAACAGGATCCACACCGGCGTGCCCAGGCCCAAAAACTCCAGATAGCCCGACCCGATCCACCATTCGGGCACTTTTCCGCCATCGGTCGGCAGGATCATGAGCGCGATGCCGTTCAGAATGGACCAGCCGGCCAGCGTCACCAGGAATGGCTGCAGCCGCAGAACCGAAATCAGCAAGCCGGTAAGAGCGCCAATTCCGAAACCTATGGCCAGAATGATGGCCGACCAGAGCAGGATATTTGCCGGTTCTTCGCCAAACCGGGTTGCGGCAATGACCGTCCCCAGGGAGATCATCCCGCCGATGGAAAGGTCAATGCCACCGCGCAAAAGCACGATTGTCTGACCGGTTGCCGCAAGCATCAGGGTCATGGCCGCAGCCGTGTTCAGATTGATCTCGTCAATGGTGAAGACGCCCGTCTGCAGCGAGCCGTAAATGGCCACGATGACAACGAGCATGGAACAGGCAACCAGGAATGGTGCATGCGCCAACAACCGCGATTGCATGTTCATCGACTGTGGGCTCTGCAATTGTTTGGAAGACGAATCCATGATCTAGGCGGCCTCGCTGTCGAATACGGCCGCGCGCAGGATTTCCTCTTCGTTGATGTCATCGCCTTCGAGCATGCGCGCAACGCGTCCACTGCGCAAAACCATCACACGGTCCGCGACATTGACCAGTTCGGGCAGGTCGCTGGAATAAAAAAGGATCGCATAGCCCTCCGACGCCAGCTGGCGCATCAATTGGAAAATCTCTCCCTTGGTGCCGACATCGACGCCACGGGTCGGATCATAAAGCAGCAGCACACGCGCCTGGGTCATCAGCATCTTGCCGAAGATGACCTTTTGCTGGTTGCCACCGGACAGGGTTCCGGCGATCTGTTCCGGCGTATCCGCCTTGATACTCAGGGACTTCATGGTCTCCCGGACAAGCTCCGCCTCCTTGCGCTGGTTGAGCAGCCCTAAATGGCTGAAACGGCGGATGACAGGCAAGGCCAGATTTTCGCGAACGCTCTTGCTCAGCAACAATCCCTGACCGCGCCGATCCTCCGGCACCAGGGCAATGCCCTCGGAGCCGCTCAATGCCTGACGCGGCGTGTCAAAGTAAACCGGCTTGCCCCACAGCGTGACGCTGCCGAAAGCCTTGTCAGCACCGAACAGCGATTGAAACATTTCGCGCTGGCCGTGTCCCTGCAGACCGCCCACGCCCAGAACCTCGCCCTCTCGGAGATCAAAATTCACCCCATTGAGCATTGGCGGGCTGGAAAAATCGCGCACCTGCAAAGCCACCCGATCCGTTGCCGTGTCCATACGCTCCGGATAAAGACGCGCGAGCTGCCGTCCGATCATCTCGGTGACGATTTGGTCGTCGGAAACTGCGGCGGCATCATGGGTGGCAACCGTCGTACCATTGCGAAACACACTGACCCGGTCAGCAATGGCCCGCACCTCGCCCATGCGATGCGAAATGAAAATAACCAGCCTGCCCTCATCGGCAAGCTGCCGCGCAAGAGACAAAAGCCACGTCGCCTCGCTCGCCGGCAATGCGGATGTAGCCTCATCAAGAATAAGGATGCGCGGATCTTTTGCCAGGCCCTTTGCCACTTCGACGATCTGCCGTTCGGCAAGCGTCAGATTGCGAACCTCTCTGGTCGTCGCAATGGAAGGGAAATGATACCGCTCAAACAGCTCAAGTGTTTGCTGCCGCATTTGCGCGACATCGACAGTGCGCAACCAGGTGCGCGGCTCTCTTCGAAACCAGATGTTTTGCTCAACGCTCAGATCGGGAACAAGCGAGAGTTCCTGAAATACCGCTGCAATGCCGCGCCCAAGAGCTTCATCAGGATTGACAGGGCGATAGTCCTGGCCGTCGACAAGAATGTCACCGCCATCATGCGTGAGCGCCCCCGACAGGATTTGAATGAACGTGCTTTTGCCGGCACCGTTCTCGCCAAGCAAGGCGTGAACCTCGCCAAGCCGCGCGCTGAAATCAGCGCCGTCCAGAGCAACAATGCCACCAAACCGCTTGGTCAGTCCCTTGACCTGGACAATATCCATGAAAGGCCCCGCATGGCCTCCCGGTGCTTTCCACCGGGAGGTAGTTGACTGGATGGGGATCAGTTCGAGCCGGCGGCTTCCGCTGCCGTGATATCGACCCAATCAGGCGTGATCGGCAGGGTCAGGCCGGGAGGCTGATCCGGGAAGGCATTTTCACCCACTGCAATTTTCAACATGGTTGCCGATGGATAGAGCTCGGATTTGAACGGGTGGGTGGTCACGAAATCGCCTTTGACCACCACCGAGCGCTCTTCCGGCCGCTTTCCGGTGTCGAGGATCTCAACAGCAAGCTTGATCGCTTCGGATGACAGATAGGCCGGGTTGGAACCCAATATGCAACGCGCGCCTTCGGTCTGTGCGCAGGTCAGCGCTGCGACATTATAGGAAAAACCCACGACCGGAACGATTGGACGACCAGCATCTTTCAGCGCCTGAATAGCACCTGACCCGTAGCCCTGGGTCAAAATGCCATCGACCTGAGGATTGGCCGCCAACAGGGCTGCCACCCCCGACTGCTCGGGCCCCAGCGCATATTCGCCGTTATAATAGCCGACAACTTCAATATCCGGATAATTGGCCAGCACCTTTTCATAGCCGCCCTGCAATTGCGCGGAGATGGGTGCGCCTGCAAGTCCCCGATCAACAATGACCTTGCCCTTGCCGTCGATTTGCTTGGCAAGCCATTCGGCCATGACGGCCGGGATCATATCCCAGTCGGATCCAAGCGCGTAGGCACAGGGTGCCGTGACCACCTGGTCAAAACTGATTACCACAATACCTGCGTCACAGGCTTTCTTGATGGTCGGGTTCAAAGCCGTGTCAGAGGCGGCATCGATCAAAATGGCGTCAGGCTTCTGGCGCATGATATTGTTCAGCGAATTGATTTGCGCCTGGACCGCATTTTCAACATTCTCGATCCGAAGATCGACACGGCCTTTCAAGGGACCCTTTGCAACCGAAATCTCGGCGACACGTTCCATCTGCTGGCGCCAGTCATTGCCGACGAAATTATTCGAAAGATAGATGACATAGGGCTCGCTTTTCGCAAGCGCAGAACCACCCACGCCTGCCAGCGTCGTAGCGGCCAGAGCCGCGAGCACAAGAGCTTTGAGTTTCATAACCTTTTCCTCCTCCATCCGACCGTGCACCCATTTTCCCTGATGGAAGTGCCGGCCGAAATATTTGTTGTCGTCACCGTGCGGCACTGTCTTGATACGTGATTTTCCACAGGGCCACCGCCGACACCAACGCGGTTGATCTCCTCTCCAGCAGGGTAGCTATGATGCTATTATACTTTTATACGCTTGTCCAGCAACAACAGCGGGTTTCTCGGCGGATTGAAGACGTCCCAATCAGGCGAGATTGTTGGGTGCATCGTAAGAAATACTGAACAGATCAGCCGGGTGGCGAGCAATCGACAATTCGATGTGACGCTGATCAGCGGACTGATAGAGCATTTCCACCGTCAGGATGGGTGCGCCCTCTGCAATCTCCAGATCCGCCGCAAGCGTTTCATCAGCAATCTCGGCGCGCACCGTCATATGCGCCACTTCAAGACGCAGTTTCAAACGCTGCTGAACGGAACGAAAGATCAGCACATCGGTGAAATCCTTGCGCTTGAGTTGCGCGCCGATGTCCGGAGGAAAATAGGTGGTCACCTGGGCCCTCTTCTGGTCACCAACCGTCAACACACTGCGCAGGCAATAGCCCTTTTCATCCTTGCCCATGCCAAAATGGCGCGCCATGAGGAGCGAGCTTTCCTTCTCATAGGATTTGATGTCCAGAACCGCGTCCCGGGTATATTCTGCGATATCGGCAAAACTCTTGAAGTCCCAGCTCAGATTCAGCGAAGGATTGCGCGCCGCAACAAGGGCGGGCTTTGCAGAGCGCTTCTTGATCAGCCCATCGGCTTCCAGTTCGCGCAACGCCTGACGCACGGTCATCAGACTGACGCTAAATCGGTTGGCTATATCGGCTTCCTTTGGCAGTTCACTGCCGACGGGATAGCTGCCGGATGCAATGGGATCGCGCAGGACATCGGCAAGTTGTCGATACAAAGGGCCATTGGCACGCAGCAGCGGGCGCTGCGGCAGAAGATATACATCGGAAGTCTTTTCAATCATGAGAATTTCTGGCTTTGTTGCTGAGAAGGCTTTTCTAACACAGAATTACGACCCGGTGAATCAAGGATAATGGTTTTACAATCAGCCTGTGCCTCTTGTGATATCCCCAATCAAAGCCGCCAGCCCCGATTTGCAATCCTGCCCAATCGCCAGCAGCTTCACACGAGCAGACGCAAGGGCGCTTCGATACCGGCTGTGAAGTGCATCAGGAATGCCACGGCATCCTCCTCTTCGATCTGCACTGCGTCAAAGAACAATGTGCACTCTGCATTCACCCGGCCATAATCAATGGCAAGCCGCATTGCCCGCCCCTGCAGCAGGGGCATGGCGACCATCCGGAGCTTTTGCGCTTCGGCAATTCTCAGGCTGAGCAATGCCGGCTCCTCGGCCTCATCGCCCGCGCCATTTTCGACGCGGTTTTGATGAAGCTGCGTCAACGACATGCCTGTCGCATTGGCAAATACGCGCTGCCGCCTTGCCTTGGAAAGACCCACTTCAAGCGCCACGCTTTCATGCAGATTCGCACGGCCCGCAAAAACCTCTGCCCGCGCACATTCTGCCGCCCGCAACGCCAGATCAACCAACTCGAACGACCCACCCGCTTCGCACAGCTGCGAAAGCAGTGCGTACACGTTTTCCAGCCCGATGGTGGCTGCGATGGCGCAGGGTGCAACATTTTGCGCCGCAACCATGCTCCTGGCCGGTTGCGGCACATATGACAGGATATCGGCCGCAACAATGCGCCCTGCCGGTCCGCTGCCAGACAAAGCCTCCAGCGCAATGCTGCGTTCACCGGCCAGGCGCCGTGCATAGGGAGATGCGATCACACGCCCGGCCTTTGCCACCGACATATCCATCACAGCTTCAACCCATCGGCATTGATACAATTGGTCAGACGTCCCTCTTTGAGATAGGCCACCACCACTTCGACAGACTTCAGCCTGAGATCGCGTATCGCCGCCGGGCTGTAGAAGGCCGCATGCGGTGTGACGATCAGCCGACCCCTGATCCAGGCTTCCTCGCGCCGCCAGGCCGCCATCAATGGATGGTCCATATCGCTCGGCTCAACCGGCAGCACATCAAGCCCGGCCCCCGCCACCGAACCTTTGCGCATGGCCTCTTCAAGCGCCGTCAGATCGATGATCGGCCCCCGTGCCGTATTGATGAGGATAAGGCCGGGTTTGGCAGCTGCAAATTCCGCAGCACCCAGCATGTGACGGGTTTCATCGGTCAGCGGTGCATGCACAGAGACAACATCGCTGATGGCCATCAGTTCGGCCAGTGAATGCACCCGATCAAAGCCGGTTGAAAGATCAACACCCGACAACAGACAGGGGTCGTAAAACACGACACGCATATCGAATGCTGCCGCGCGCCGTGCAGCGGCAAGCCCGATACGTCCGAATCCGATGATACCAAATGTTGCCCCCTTGTGACGGCGCATCAACGGCGCTTTGGAAAAATGCCATCCCGCCTGCCCCTGGCCTGCCAGTTCATTGGCATAGGATGTGGTGCCGCGGGTTAACGAAAGCATCAGGGCGATGGCGTGATCCGCAACCTCTGTCGTGCCATAATCAGGGACATTGCAGGCGGGTATATTGCGCGCCGCCCAACCCGGTGCGTTGATATTGTCAAAGCCCACACCAGAACGAACAGCAATCTTTGCATTCGGGAACTCGGATGGATCTGCCGCGACATCGAACGCCGGTGAATAGTTGATCACGGCATCGACCATGCGACACATATCCCTATCCAGTGGTGCAGCACTGTGCGAACCGGGGCGCGCAAGGATAAATTCCACATCCGGAAAGGCTTCGCGTTCGAGCGCGGCCTCGTCATCGGCCTGCCAGTTGGCGCAAAGTATCTTCATGGCTCGTCCCTCCCCCGGTGAGGTTCAATTGGATTTTCGGACGACACCGATCCGCCCGCCCATCGGCACGATGGCACCAACGGGCTGGTCAATGCTGATCAGAGTCCCGGTGGCCGGCGCATCGATTTCCACAATGGCCTTGTCCGTTTCGATCTCCGCGATCAGGTCACCTTCGCTGACCGCGTCGCCCACAGCGTGCAGCCATTTGACCAACGTGCCCTCCGAGACCGTCAGATCACCGTGCGGCATGGTGATCGCCTCCTCATTTTCGTCAAGTGCAGAGGGTTCATTCGGCGCATCAGAAGAGGCAGGGCCCGGCTTGGCAGCAGCTGCTTGGGACGCCTCGGCAATGGGCTTCGCGGCAGCGGGTGTCGCCGTGATCCCCGGCGCATGCCAATGATCGGGAACCGGCGCAATACCGGCCACGACGGACTCAGCACCATCGACAACCTGCTGTACACTCACAAGCATCGCTTCCTCGAGAACCGGTGCAAAGGGATGCGAGGTCGGCGCACTGTGCAAACGCCCGACCGGCGCATCCAGATCGTCAAAGGCCAGTTCATTGATCGTCTGGGCAATTTCCCCGCCGATGCCGCACATCGCCCAGGCTTCATCCACCACAAGCAACCGATGGGTCTTTTTGACGCTATCCACAATGGTTCCGACATCCAGCGGCATGATCGTCCGCAGATCAATCACTTCGGCATCCACGCCGCGCTCAAGCAGAGCTTCACTCGCCTGCAACGCCACGCCGACCATCTGCCCGGCGGCCACGATGGTAATGTCCGCACCTACCCGGGCAAGGTGCGCAGACCCGAAGGGAACATAGTGCTCATCGCTCGGCACCTCGCCCTTTGACGCAAAGAGCGCCTTGGGTTCGAGCATGATCACCGGATCGCTGGCGCGCAACGCCGTCTTCATCAGACCTTTGGCGTCTGCCGGCGTCGCCGGCACACAGACAACAAGACCCGGCATCTGTGCGAAAATCGGGTGGTAGATGCCACTGTGGTGCGGTCCCGAACTGCGCAGCGCACCGGCCCCTGCACGCACCACCATAGGGGCATTCATTGCACCATTGCTCATATAACGCAGCTTGGCGGCCTGCAGGAATATCTGCCCGGCTGTCTCAAACGCAAAATCGGCAAACATCAAATCCGCCACAGCCCGTGTGCCGGTTGCTGACGCACCCACGGAAGCGGCTGTGAATCCCTGTTCGGAAATCGGCGTATCAATCATCCGCTCCGCGCCAAATTCATCCCAGAGATTTTTTGTATGGGCAAAACTGCCGCCGCGCTCGCCGGTACCTTCTCCGAGGTAAATGATATGAGGATTGGCACGCATCTCTTCGGCAATACCGTCCCGGACAGCCTCAAGCCAGCCCTGAACCCGGGTCCCACCGGACGCCTGAGGCCTGGTGGCTTCAACAGGGTTGATCGGATCCGCAAAAACATGCCGCCGCACGGTTGCCGGATCAGGTTTTGGCGCTTTGCGGGCAAATTCCAGCGCGTCCTGCACAATCTCGTCGATCCGCGCCTCGATCTTTGCAAGATCGTCAGCCTCGGCAACGCCGAAATCTTCAATCAGCCGTTTGCGAAACAAGTCGACCGGATCGCGTTTCACCCAGGCGTCAACCTCTTCCTGCGTCCTGTAAGTGCCGACTACCGGGTCGCCCTCATGGTGCCCAACCGTGCGATAGGTCTTGCACTCCAGAAGTGTCGGCCCCTTGCCGGTGCGTGCCCTCTCGCTCGCCTCTTTCATGGCCAGCCAGACGGCAAACACGTCATTGCCGTCAACGGCAATGCCCGGCATGCCATAAGAGGCCGCCTTGCTTGCAATATCCGTGTTGCGTGTCACGGTGTTCAGTGGCGTCGCCGTTGCATAGAGGTTGTTCTCGCAAACGAACACGGTGGGCGCATTCAGCACCGCGGCAAGATTGAGCCCTTCATGGAACGCTCCATGGTTCGTGGCTCCATCGCCAAAAAAGGCAACACCAATATCATCACGCCCCCTGCACCGGGCACTCAGACCAATGCCGACGGCATGACCGATGCCGGCCCCGACAATACCATTGGTGCCGAAGAGACCCACGGACCTGTCATAGAGGTGCATGGTGCCACCCCGGCCGCCGCAGATACCATCGGCCTTGCCGAAGAGCTCCGCCATGACGCGGCGCGGCTCGGAACCCTTGGCCAGCGCATGTCCATGGCCGCGATGCGTGGAGGTCACCCAGTCGCTGGTGCGCAAATGCGCGCACACACCGACGCCGGTTGCTTCCTGACCAATATAAAGATGAAGAAATCCGGGTGTTTCACCCTTGCGGGTCGCAACCTGTGCGACACTCTCGAACCGGCGCAGCAGCACCATCTGTTCGAACAGACCGATCAGCACCTCCCGATCAGGAAGGTTTTTTCGCTCTCGTTCCATCCATTTGCCTGACTTTGCGGAAACAGCCATATTCCTCCCCCTCAAAGGCCCATACGTGCGTTCCCGCGCCATCTCATAGAGCCATGGCTTACATTATTATTATAATAGCATAATGTCTAGAACTTTTGCGCGGAAGACTGAAACCGCACTTCAATCGAACCGTTCTAGAAATTGCGCCCATAACCGGCGCTCCAGCCACCATCGACCGACAATATCTGCCCGGTGGTATAGCTATTGAGCGGATCGCAAAGGAAAAGCAAAGGCGCAATCACCTCATCCCGGGTCGCTGCCCGGCCCTGCGGGACGTGGGATAACATGGCCGCATCTCCCGCCTCTTCGGGTTCGCCCAACAGGCCGAGGCCCAGGGCGTTCACCAGCACCTTTGGCCCATGCTCCATGGCAAGCACCCGCATAGCTGCCAATGCTGCAGCCATTTGCGTTGAATATTCCGGGTAGCGGCGCATCGGCATGGCGGCAATGGCCGACAGGATGAAGACAATCCTGCTGCCCGTGCCCATCGCCTGTGCGACAGAGCGCGCCTTTGAAACCAATGGTTCAAGCTGAATATCGGCACAGGGAACGAGCGGAAATGAAACGATCAGCAGATCAGGCACCGCGGTGTCATCAATCACCGACGCACCATTTGCAACAAGTGCTTGTTTTGCGCTGGCTGTGACCCTGTTGTCCGCACCGGTAAACAGCACTGCCCTGTCATTGAGATCAATCTTCATGGCCACCTACATCATATATCCGGCGGTCCAGCCGCCGTCGACGGCCAGAATCTGGCCGTTCACATAACCCGCACCCGGAGACGCCAGAAACAGCGCGGCTTCGGCAATCTCTTGCGCAGTTCCAGGCCGGTTCAACGGAATGTGCTGCATGAATTCTTCTGTGCGGGAGGAAAAACTGCCGTCCTCGCTGTAAAACAGCTTTCGGGTCAAATCCGTCATGACGGAACCAGGCGCAATGGCATTGGTCAGCACGCCCTGCGACCCCAGTTCCAGTGCCATGGATCGCGTCAGATGGATGATGCCCGCCTTGGCAGCAACGAAGGGACTTTGCAAACGCATGGCAGCAAGTCCAACCACGGATGCAATATTGATCACCCTGCCACCATTGCCGCTGGCCAGCATCGGTGCAAGCGCCGCCCGGCTCATCAGATAGAGGCCGTCAAGGTCGATACGGACAATCCGGTTCCATTCATCCAGCGGAAAAGCGTCTATATTGACGCGATGCGCCTGGGTGTTGATGCCGGCATTATTGACGAGAATATCCAGCCTTCCGGCCTCCCGCATGATCTGTAAAACCAAGTTCTCGACGGAATCCGGCTGACTGATGTCGACCGCCAGGGCAATCGCATCGGCAAGGCCATCGGCGACCTGAATTGCCCCCTGAAGATTGATATCGGCGATGATGACGCGAGCGCCATTGTCAGTCAGACGCTCGGCAATCGCGCTGCCAATCGCACCTGCCGCGCCGGTAACCAATGCGACCTTGCCTTCCAAATCGCACTGCATGATCTGTTTCCTCTCGCCTGAATATTATTATACTAATATAATACATGAGGCGTACTGGCAAGACATGCTTCGGGGATGAACCTGCAGCCGCATGGATTCAACCCGGGCAACGCGGCGATCTGCGAAACGGTCGAAGCAGGCCTGGCTGTCAGATCACATCATGCCTGATCAGTGCCTTTTGCACTGCAGATGCGCCCGATGACAATTCGCCATACATGGCTGGAACATCGTCCAGACTGATCTGCCGGCAGGTCAGGCACGCGAGTTTCGGTGCAAGTTCGGCCAGCAGCAAAACCGATTCCTCAAGCTCATTGTCAAAGGCGGCACATCCAGACAGGCGCAAGCCCCCTTCAACAATCCTGTTCATGTCAAAGGTGATGTTCTTGCCGTAAAGGCCAACGACAACCAGATCGCCACCCCGTTTGACACTGGACAGTGACGTTTCGAAAGCGCCGACAGATCCGGTCGTATCGATACAGACATCGAAGGCATTGCCCTGCAATTCGCCTGCACCTTGCATATCCAGCCCCAGTGCCTTGCAAAAGATTTTCCGCCGTTCCTGATTGGTGTCAAACAGCGCAATGTTGCGCACACCACGATGCTGCAACAGGATCGCCGTCAGTGCACCAATCGTGCCGGCACCCATGACAAGCACATCGTTTGGCACTGCAGTGCCAAGCCGGTTGACCGCATGAAGCGCTACGGCCAGAGGCTCTGCCAGGACCGCAATGTGGTACGGGACAGATTGATCCGGCAGACGGATGAGTTGCTGCTCGGCCTGGACCGTCAGAGGCGCGAAACCGCCATCATTGACCTCACCGACAAAGCCCATCTGGCTGCACAAATACCCCTGACCCGACCGGCATTTCTCGCAGGTCAGACAGGGCATGCGGCTGTCTGCGACAACCCGGTCTCCCACTTTCAAAGCAGAAACACCTGCACCAGTCTTCAGCACCGTGGCGACAAATTCATGCCCCGGGACAGATGGGCTGCGTGATATCCATTGCCCGGTGTGAAAATTGTGCAGATCGGACCCGCATATACCCGCCATTTCAACGCGCAACAGAACGTCCCGCTCGTTGACGATCACCGGCTCGGCCACATCTTCGATCCTCAGATCATCGGCGGCATAAAGACAGGCAGCCCTCATGTACTTTCCTTTGCTTTAAAACACGCAAGACCCAAAGGCTTTACAGCTGGTGTCAGGACCGGTCCCCACCGGCTTCAAATGCGCGGGTGCGCATGTCGGAGACCGCATTGGCATGGGCGTCAAATCCCTCATATCGGGCGAATTTGTTGGCATAGGGCGCCAACAGATCATAGCCCTTCCTGGTGACATAGCCGATGGACACAAGCTTGATGTAATCGTGCACACCAAGCGGCGAGCGCGTCATTGCCGCCGCATTTGTCGGCAGGACCGCATTGGGCCCCAAAGCAAAATTGCCAATGCACACGGGCGTGTGCTCACCCAGCAGTATTTCACCCGCATTGCGCAACATGCCCAGATAATCATGAGGGCTGCTGGCATGAACCTGCAGGTGTTCAGGCGCATAATCATTGACGAATGCAATCGCCTGCTCCATGTCCTCGGCAAGAATGACCCCACCCCGCGGACCGCAAAGAACCGTGGATGAAAAGTCGACGCGCTGTTCGCTCATTTCCTTCCAATAGCCCGGTATCGCCGCAATTGCGTCCTGTGCGACCTGCCTCGAATTGGTTACCAGATAGGCCGAACTGTCCGGCCCGTGCTCGGATTCAATCAACAGGTCGAGCGCCGCCACGCGGCCATTGGCCGTCTCATCGGCCAGAATGATCGCTTCGCTGGGCCCCGCCGGTGTGCCCGGATCCAGCCGGTCAGAAAGCAGCCGTTTGGCGGCCACAACCCAGGGGCTGCCAGGCCCGACGATCTTGCGGCAAACAGGCACTGTCTCAGTGCCATAGGCAACAGCCGCAACGCCCTGCGCACCGCCGCATTTATAGACATTCTCCACCCCTGCCAGACGCGCCGCGACCAATGTGGCCGCATCGATCTTTCCGTTTGGCCCCGGCGGCGTGATGATCACCGGCTTCGGCACGCCAGCGACCACAGCCGGGATCGCCGTCATCATGACCACACTGGGAAACGAGCCTTTTCCGCGCGGCACATAACAGGCAACGGATTCGATGGGCTCGACTTTTTCGCCCGCGAATACACCCGGATGCATTTCCTTCATCCACATGGTTTCAGGCATCTGCGCCTGATGAAACCGCCGCACATTGTCACTGCAAAACTCAAGAACCTCGATCATCTCGCGATCGACCTCCTGAAAAGCCGCATCAAAATCGGCCGGCGTCGCTGCAATGGCATCGGCGCTCACCGGTGAATTGTCAAAAGCCTTGGCAAAACGGGCAAGCGCCACGTCACCCTCGTCTCTGACCGCCTGAATGATGGGTTTGACCTTCTCGATAAAGGGCTCAATGTCGCTTTCTGCCCGGCGCAAAAGCGAAGCCCGCGTTTCAGCCTTGATCTGCGACAGCTCGTGGTAGGATATGGTTTTTGTCACGTGTGAACTCCGAATTATTTGGAACGCAGGAATATTTCCAGGCCGACAAGCCGGTCGAGCAACCAGACCGCGATCAGCGCGATGACGATGTAAATCACCGAAACGGCAGCCAGATCGGGTGTGATGATGCTGCGTATCGAATTGTAGATTTGCACCGGCAGCGTCACTGTTCTTGAATCCGTCAGGAACAGGCTGACAAGGAACTCGTTGAACGCCAGAATGAACATCAGCATTGACCCGGTAATCACCCCCGGCATCACGGCGGGCAGTGTCACCGTCAAAAAGGCCTGGACCGGCGGCGCACCGCAATTATAGGCCGCATTCTCCAATTCCGGGTCCAGCGCGTTGACCGAGGCGCTGACCGACCAGATCATGAAGGGCAGATTGATGATGCAAAGGGCCATGCCCACCGGCCAGAGACTTCCCAATATGCGAATTTCACCAAAGAAAATCATCATCGATATGCCCGACACGACCAACGGAATGGTAAAGGGCAAAAGCAGGTAGACCTGTATGGATTTCTGGAATCGGAACCGGTAGCGCACAGTTGCAATGGCCGCCAGAGTGCCGACCGGTATGCTGATCAAGGTGCAGATGATCGAGACATAGAAGGTGCGCATCAGGGCCGGCTGAAAATCATCCAGCTGCCACAGTTTCTGATACCAGCGCAGGGAAAACCCCTCCGGTGGAAACTGGATGATTTCCCCGGCGGTAAAGGATGCGCCAATGACGATCACGGTTGGCAGGCTGAGCGTGATGATGTTGAACCAGATGATGGACCACAGGACGATTTTTTTGGAGCGCGCACCTCTCATCGTGATTGCTCCCGCACGCCCAAAGTCCCGGTGCCGGCCAGATAGAAAATGGCGGCAACGATAACGCTGCCGATCATCACCAGGATCATCGATAGTGCCGCGCCAAGCCCGGCATTGGACAATTGGAAAAAGCTGTCATAAATCGCGCTGGCAATGAAATCGGTGGTGCCGCCACCCAGGATTTCCGGCATGGCAAAATCCGTCAGTGTCAGTGTGAAGACCACCACAAATGCCCCGATCAGACCGGGCCGCGCCAGCGGCAGCACGATATGGCGGAATGTGGATATCCAGTTCGCACCAAGTCCTTCCGACGCCAGTTCGACATCCTCACTGATTGCCGCAACGGCAGGGACAATCAGCAGGATTGCGAAAGGCAACATATATTGGATCAGCCCGAAGATCACCGACGGATAATTGTAGATCAGGTTGAGCGCTGGAAGACCAAGACCTTCCAGCAGGGAATTGATCAGACCCTGCTTGCCCAGGATGATCAGCCAGCCGTAGGCCCGCACCACCTGGCCGATGAAGAATGGCAAAAACAGTGCAATCAGCAGAAATTTGCGCGTCAGCGCCGAACGGGTGCGCACCAGCATGTAGGCATAGGGGAAAGCCAGAAAAACCGTCGTCACGCTGACAATGAGGGCGGCCAGCAGCGTTCGGTTGAGAACGCGCATATAGACCGGCCTGTCTGCGATAACGGCATAATTTACGAGACTGTATTCATCTTTCAGGCGGTAGGTGGAAAGGTCCAGCTCATGAAAACTGTATTCGATCATATAGCCAAGGCCGATGACCAGAATGCCGATGAGCAGCACTGCCGGCAGCAACAGCACCCTGCCGACCGAACCCTTGAAGCGGGCCGGCCACAGTGCGGATACAAGACGCTCAACGCCGTCGAGCAGCTTCCAGCCCAGCCGTGTCCTGATGATTTGATTGCGCTGCATGAGCCTCGGTGGTTTCCGTGTCGATCAAAATGTCTGACGCCATCAGGTCATGAAACCCATGGCAGGACCTGATATTCTTGCCCTGATGCCTGCAATTGCATCCTGGGCAGGTCACAGGCACAAAGCTTTGCCCTCCGGGAAAAGACCCGAAGGGCATTGGTGCAAGGAGGGATTAGCCCTGGAATATTTCGTTGAACTTGGCGAACCAGATTGGCTGGTTTTCAACCAGAACCGGTGAAGGCACCGAAACCAGTTTCGCGAAATCTTCCGGCGTTGTCGGATAGGACGGATCACCAACGAGGTCAGCCGGTGGCTCGATACCCGGATAGACAGGCGGCAGGCCCAGCATCGAACACCATTTTTGCTGCGCATCCTTTGTCAGCGCAAAATTGACAAATTCCTTCGCCCAGTGCTCTTCATTGGCCGGCAGTCCCTTCGGCACCCAAAGTCCGTCCGTATCGACCTTGCAGCCCTCTTTGGGAACAGTCCATGCGACATCGATGCCGCTTTGCTTGGCGGCGCGGGCATTCACCGAAATCGTGCAGGCCACATCAATTTCGCCCTTCTGGAACCAGGTGGTGAAATCGGCATCTTCACCCAGCAGCGGCTCATTCTGTTTCAGCTTGCGGTAGAATTCGTAGCCCGGCTCCATATTGTCCGGAATATCGGCAAAGGTTCCACCACCGACGATGACGGAGATCGGGTTGAAACCGATGCCATCGTCATAAAGGGCGATACGGCCCTTGAACTTCGGATCAATCAGAACATCCCAGGATGTCGGCGGTCCGTCCGGAAAGGCTTCCGGCCGATAGGCGCAGACATAGACATAGGCATAGGTGTTGACGAGCGGATAGCCTTCCAGGCCGCTTGGCTTGGCCAGCGGCAGCAAGCCTTTCAGATTTGACAGGTCACTCAGGTCAACCGTTGCACCGCGCAAGGCTGAAATGGTGGCATTGGTGGTCGTGTCCCAGTTGACGTGGATTGGTGGAACACGGCCCTGATCAACCGCAGCCCAGATCTTTGGCTTGATCTCATTGTCTTCCGTGAAATCCAGCCGGACCTTGATGCCGGTGGCTTCCGTGAACGGGTCTGCCACGCCGGCCTTCAGGGCGTCACCCCAGGCGCCACCCCAGGCACGAACAATAATTTCCTTGGGCTTTTCCTGCGCCCGCAGGACGGATGGCATGGCCAGCATCCCGACGGCCGCTGCGCCGGTTTTCAGCACCGTGCGTCGATTGGTTTTGGTATCCAGAATCATTGACATGGTTGGTTCTCCGTTGATGAGGTCTTCAGTTGCTTTGTGGGGCTTGAAACGCAAACAGATCCCGCGCATTCCAACCCAGTCTAACCCGCTCATTGGCCGGGTATTCCTTGTGTGAGATGGGGTCGTGGTCGAACAGGTGAAGACGGGCGCCGCCCAGATCTTCGACATGAACGGTATAAACGATCCGATCTCCTTCAAAAATCCGATGTTCGATGGTGCCAAAAACCGAATTGTCGTACACACTGGCGTCTTCAACAATCCTGATCTGCTCGGCGCGAATGGCGCAATCCACCTTCGTATTGACTGGCAGAACCTTGTCGTTTGAACGGGCCTGCAGCAGGACATTGCCGGATTTGACAGAGACCACGCCATCGCCCGTTGCGCAAACGGTGCCCTCAAACAGCGATGTCATGCCGATGAAATTGGCGACAAAGCGGTTTTCCGGATTGCGGTACATGTCGACGGGCGTTCCGTCCTGCTGCACGATACCCTCATTCATCACGGCGATCCGGTCGCTCATCACAAGCGCCTCGCGCTGGTCATGGGTGACATTGATGGTGGTCACGCCCAGTTCCTGCTGGATACGCCGAAATTCCAGTTGCATTTCTTCGCGCAATTTCTTGTCCAGCGCTGAAAGTGGCTCATCCAGCAAAAGCAGATCGGGACTGAAGGACAGGGCGCGGGCGATGGCCACACGCTGCTGCTGCCCACCGGAAAGTTCATGCGGATAGCGGCCTGCATAATCGCCCAGTTGCACCAGCTGAAGATATTTATCGACAAGCGAAGGGATCTGGGCCGGCTCAAAGCGGCGCATCTTCAGGGGATAGGCGACGTTCTGGGCCGCCGTCATATGCGGAAACAGCGCCAGTTTCTGAAACACCATGCCGATGGAACGCCGATAGGGAGGAATGCTTTCAACCCGATCATTATTGATGCGGATTTCGCCGGCACTGGGCACTTCAAAACCGGCGATCATGCGCAACAGCGTTGTCTTGCCGCAGCCGCTTGGACCAACAATCGTCAGGAATTCTCCGCGGTTTAAAACCAGGTTCACAGCATTGACCGCAAGCGTGCCGTCATAGCTTTTTGAAACGTCTTTTACCTCAACCATTCGGCTCATCGAGCTGACCGTCCTTCCTGCACAAAGCGCGATGCCCCGATCAGACTGGCAGTCGCTATTTTGCTTGTCAAGCTCTGTATATACAGGTTTGCGCCGGTGCAAAGGGCCGTTCTGTCAGGTGCCATCCAATCGGCTGGAAAGCACCCTTGCATCGCAATGTGCATAGCCTGTGTTGCGCCTGGCAGAGGCACCGGAATGAAACGCCTGAAAAGAACCATGCCGCTCAATTCCTCACATCCGAAGGCCGCAGCCGGACTGCGACGCGGTAGCGGTCACCGGGATGCGAAAAATAACCGACGGTCACCACTTTTCCGCCCACCCAGGTCCGCCGCCGGATGCGCAGGACCGGTTGATCCCCGCCCAATTGCAGTTGTTCACATTCAAGTTCATCCGGCAGGGTCGCTTCAACCACATGCTCGAGTTCAGAGATCGGGGCAATCGCCTGCAGGTAATCAAACAGCGATTCTGCCTCAAAATCCTGATTCAGCAGATCTGGCGCAAAATCCTCCCGGACAAACCTTTGCTCCAGTTGCAAAGGCACATCGTTTTCAAAATGCACCAGCACCAGATTGGCAATCGGCTGGCCCGGCTCCATGACGAAGAGATCCGTATGTGTCTGGTCCAGTGGGATCGTCTGCTTGCTCAAGACCCTGCACGAATAGGCCCCGCCCCGATCCGCGATAATATCGCGAATGTCACGCACCTCCGAAAGGGATGTATTGGGCCCTGCCTTGCTGACAAAGGAGCCGACACCCTGCAGTCTGTATATGACCCCGTCACGGGTAAGTTCCCGCAGCGCCCGATTGACGGTCATGCGCGAAACACCCAGCGCCCTGACCAGTTCGTTTTCCGACGGCAATTTCGCACCCGGAAGAAATGCGCCCGACACGATACCATCGGTAATATGTCGTTTGACGATTTCGTAAAGTGGCGCTGCTTCGTTCATCAACCATTTCCCATTGAGTTTTTGGTACTGGACAAGTCAATCATGCCATTCACCCTGCACGCGTTGCCTGCCCATCGTCACCCATCATATGGATGCCAGGTATCCCCCATCCACATAGAGAATCTGCCCGGTGACATAGGCCGAAGCGTTGCTTGCCAGGAAAACTGCCATGCCGATCAAATCATCGAGCTGACCAAAACGGCCCATCGGAATCTTGTCGAGCATGCGCGCCTGCCAATCCTCGTCCTCATAGAAAGCCTCCGTCAGTTCGGTGCGAAAATAGCCCGGACCCATGGCGTTCACACGAATATTGTCCCGCGCCCATTCTGCAGACAGCGCCCTTGTCATACCCAATAGTCCGCTCTTGGAAGACGTATAGGGCGTGGCGGTTGGCACACCGACCGCCGATGTCAGCGAGCCGAGATTGATCAGGCTTCCTGCGCGCCCGGCAGCCATCAGCGGTTTGGCAAAATTCTGGGCGACAAAAAAAGCGCCCTTCAGGTTGGTATCAATGATCCTGTCCCACAATGCCTCGTCGACCTGCGTTGACGGCGCGACATCTTCGATTCCGGCATTATTGACAAGAATATCGGCCAGCAACCCCTGCTCGCTGATCTGTTCGAACAGCCTATGGACTGCGGCCACATCCGAGACGTCACATGCGATGATCTGACATCTGCGACCCAGCGCTTCAACGTCATCGCACACATCCTTCAGGGAATCGACTGACCGCGAGACTGCAACAATATCGGCGCCTGCCTCGGCCAGCCCCGTGGCCAATGCCCGGCCAATGCCCCGGCTGGCGCCTGTCACCAAAGCCAACCGGCCAGCAAGACTGAAACGCTCTTCAAAATTCACTCAGCAATCCTCCATAGGTGTCTGAACGCCATCACGATTGGGTGTCCGAACCTTTGCTTACCCTGTCAAAAAACCTGACAAACATGTCTTCTTCGCCGTTGGTCGGAGCTCCTGCTGCACGCATCGCCTGACAAAAACCGATCAGCGAACTGCTCGGATTATGCGTTGAACCCGGACCACACAGCAACTTCATCACCAGCGTCGGGCAGGCAAAGAACGCCATTCTGACCGTGGCCTCCCAATCGGGCGCCAGCCAGCCACGCCTGGCAAGTTCGTCCACCAGCGGCCGCCAGAAGTTGTCCGCCTTGGAAACAAGAAAAGCCTCGCGCAAAGGCGTCAGAGCATAATCGGTTTCGACGCGGATCCGGCCATTTGCAATGGTCGCCTCTGCAGAAAAAGCGTCGCTGGCGCACTCGGGCTCATACAGCCAGAAAGGATGAGCAAAAATATTGTGAAAACTTGCCTTGACCTCGGCCAGCAACGCGGGGATTTCGCGCCCCGCAAAAGCCGGGTCAAACAGGCTCAGGGTGGCATGACCTGAATCGCCATTGTTGTGAAACCATACATTGGCGTTATGTGCATCGCCATGCGCCGTGACGACAGCGCCCGGAATATGGTTGAGCGGAGACAGCTTCTCGAGGCAGCCGTCAAAGGCATCCTTTATGGTCAGCGGGTAATCGATCCCGTTGATGGTCCAGGGCAGCATCCAGATATCCTGAAACGGCGCCGAGATGCCCGGCCAGTTCACCTGTTCGTGGAGGTAGAATTTCTCCACCCGGCCAGCCAGGGTCTGGCCGGACAATTTTCTCGGGTCATCCACCAGACGGTTGTAAAAGAGCTGAAAGATCGATTGCTGCCGGGCGGCGTCACTCTCTGAGTGTTCCAATGTCTTCAGCGCCACCCCGGAAAACAATTTGTCCGCTTCGACCTGCGCCGATATGGCCCTTTGGAAATCCTCTTGCCGATCACCCTTTTCGATATCCGAACACACATCGGAAAAGCGCGGATCGGCCATTTGCCTGTAGACCAGCACCTGCCGGCCCGGCCTGTTTTCCTGAAAAAGCGGTTGCTCGACCGGGTAACCAGCCTCTTTCAGAACGGCAGCATTATAATATTCCGCAACGCCGTCCTCCTCCCCGTCTTCCTGATGGAATTTGAAGAAAAACGCCTCGCCCGCCGTTGATTGGGCAAAGCCGTTGACTGAATTGAGGCTGTATTGATCGAAATTGATCCGCACATCCGCTACCGGGCTGCCGGTGACATCCAACAGCAAAGCAGCAATATCGGCCTCGGCCTGCGCAATGCGACCTTCACGAATTGCGGCACGAATGTCTGCCGTCACGTTCTGCGTCAATCAATTATCCTTCCCGCGTCAGGCAGCATTCGGCTGCAATGCAGGTCGGACAAAGTCTAATGTATATACATGTACTGTCAAGATGGGCGGACCCGCCTCAGGCGGATTTGATCCTATTCACATCGCGCATCAACGTAATCCCTTTAAAATCAAACAGACATCGACAAAAATGGGCGCACTCGCGCACGCCCATTGATATTTCTGTGCTGATCCTAGCGGTAAGGATAGCCGGCTTTTTCCATGACGCCTGCGTAGTCCTTGAACGCCTGGACGACACGTCCGGAACGCGGGCTTGAGGCAGCGACGCTGTCCCAGAAGGCTTCTGCGTCGCCAACAACCTGCGCCCATTCTTCCGGCGGCAAGGATGTCAGTTCCATTTTTTCACCCGAGACACGCAGGGCGGCTTCGCCACCCCAGTACCAGACGTTGCGGTAGTAATGGGACTGATCGATTGTCGAGCGGAAGAGCTGCTGCAGATGCGGTGGCACCTTGTCCCAGCTGGCCTGATTGGCGAAGTAGGAGCCACACCAGGCGCCAGTGACGGAGTTTGTCAGCGCATAGTTGCAGATATCAGCCCAGCCCACTTCATAGGCTTCGGTAAAGCCACACCAGGCCACGCCGTCCAGTTCGCCGGTCTGCAGGGCAACTTCAACATCGTCCCACGGCACGGTGACCGGAATCAGTCCGTATTGCGACAGGAATTTGCCGGCTGTCGGAACACCGAAGACGCGCTTGCCTTTCATGTCTGCCAATGAGCGGATCGGCTCCTTGGTGAAGATGTGCAATGGATCCCATGCACCGGCTGACAGCCATTTGACGTTTTCGACTTCGCCATAGGCCTCTTCCCAGATTTCGTTCAGACCGTAATAGGCAAACAGGGTCGGCATATCGAGACTGAAGCGCGTATTGAACGGGAAGTAGCCGCCGAAGACCGAGATATCGACCGGTGATGCCATTGTCGCATCATCGGACTGAACGGCATCAATCGTGCCGTTCTGCAGCGCCCGGAAAAGCTCCGACGTCGGAACCAGCTGGTCGGCATAATAGAGTTCGATTTCCATCTCGCCATTGGCCGCAGCGTTAAACGCTTCGATCTGTGGCTTGATGACATGCGCGCCCAATGGTGCACCGGAATAGGTCTGCAGACGCCATTTGATGGGCGCGCTCTGGGCAATTGCCGGGGGTGCTGCCAGGACAGAAGCCGCCACGGCAGCACCGCCGCCCAGGCCTGCCCTTTGCATGAATTTCCGGCGGCTTTGCAGGATTTTCTCAGAAGGCGATAATGGTTTTTTGTCAATTGTCATTGTTCGTTCTCTCCACTGTTGGAACGTGTTGTGACCGGTTCCGGCCGTTTTTAGTCCGCGCGGCAATCAATACCCGCGAACAGCTTCAGGCAGCCAAAGTGCAAGCTGCGGAAAAATCATGACCAGTGCAATGGTCAGCGCCATCATCAGGACAAAGGGCCATATGGATCGATAGATATCCCCCAGCCCTATCTCCTTGGGCGCCATGGCCCGCATCAGGAACAGATTGTACCCGAAGGGCGGCGTGATATAGGCGATCTGGCAGGTCATCGTGTAGAGCACGCCGAACCAGACCAGATCAAAGCCCAGGATCTTGACCAGCGGCACATAGAGCGGCGCGACAATGACCAGCATGGCCGTGTCATCCAGAAACATGCCCATCACGATAAAGCTGACCTGCATCATGATGATGACCTGCCAGGGCGTCAGTTCCCACCGGCTGATGAACAGCGATTCAATGGCGCGCACCGCACCCAGCCCGTCAAAGACAGCACCGAAGGCCAGTGCAGCAAGAATCAGCCACAGGAACATGCAGGAGATCGCCAGCGTCTTGCGTGACGTCTCATGGATCATCCTCCAGTTGAGGCGCCGCTTGTAGGCGGCGGCCAGGGTTGCCGATGTCGCACCAACAGCCGAGCTTTCAACCAGGCTGGTAATGCCCATCAGGAACAGACCGGTCATGGAAAAGAAGATCAGGAAGGGAATGATGCCGGCGCGCAGCAGCTGCATCTTTTCCGCCATCGGCATGTTCAGGTCTTCTTCCGACGCCACCGGCGCCAGCTTCGGATTGATGCGAACCCGCATCATCACATAGATGACGAACATCGTGGCCATCATCAATCCGGGGACGACCCCGGCGAGCCACAGCTGGCTGACCGGCTGGCGGGCAATCATGCCGTAGAGCACCATGACGACACTGGGTGGCACGAGAATGCCCAGCGATGATCCGCCCTGTACCACGCCGGTAATCAGCACCTTGTCATAGCCGCGCCGCAACATTTCCGGCAGGGCAATGGTGGCGCCAATGGCCATGCCTGCGACCGACAATCCATTCATTGCCGAAATGATCACCATCAGGATGATCGTGCCGATCGCCAGCCCACCGCGCAGGCGTCCGCACCAAACGTGCAGCATGCGATAAAGGTCTTCGGCAATGCCCGATTCCGACAGGATATAGCCCATATAGATGAACAGCGGCAGCGTCAGCATCGGGAACCAGTTGAACAGTTTGAAGGTCTGGCTGAACGGCATCTCGATGCCGCCCTGTCCGTAGAGCAACAGGGCCGCTCCTGACGCAACAAATCCGATGGCTGCAAAAACCCGCTGGCCCGTCATCAGCAGGACCATCATCGAGGCAAACATCAACAGAGCGATAAGTTCATAACTCATTTCAGGGTGACCCCGCGCAGCGTCGCAACATATTTGAAAATCAGCGACACGGTCTGCAGAACCATCAGCGCAAGGCATCCAACCATCAGAACCTTGATCGGGATCATCGAGGGATTCCACATCGAGAACCGCCGTTCGCCCGTCTGGATGGCATATTCGAGACTGGAAATAGAACCGATCAACATGACGATGAGGTAAAACAACAAACAGCCCATGGTGACAATGTCCATCCGGGCCTTGCCGCGCACGGACAAGCGATCATAAAACAGATCCATGCGCACATGGTCATTGTTCTTGAGCGTCATCGCACCGCCCATGAAATAATAGGCTGCCAGCGTGAACTGTGCGGCTTCGATCCCCCAGTGCATGGGAATCTGCACCACGTTGCGGGTAATGGCGTCCAGCAGCAGGATCCCCACCATGGCAAAGATCAGATACATGGCAACCCATCCGACATAGTTCGACAATCGGTCGACCACCCGGACATAGGTTTTTATGATATTTGGCATTCTTTCAATTTCCTTGCACCCTGGCGGCTCAAAGAGCACTCTATGGCAGCCGGAGTTCTAACGTAATTCCACTTTCGCCCTATCAAGGGCCGCAGTAAATTCAGCGCCCGGCGACTGATCACAGACGATGCTATTGATTTCATCGAGATGGCAAACCCGATAGGCCGCATTTCGGCCTAATTTTTCTACGTTTGCAAGCACGATGGTGTGATTGGCATGATCAATCATCGCCCGCGCCACCTGTGCTTCGTCAAAATCGGAGTCCATGGCGCCCACATCAGCATTGATCGCGGCCACGGTCAGCACGGCGTGATCCACCTGAAACCGGGCAATCTGGTCAATCACCAGCGGTCCCACGGTTTCGGCATTGTCATGACTGAAGGCCCCACCGAGCAGGTAGACCGTGACATTTTTTTCGGATTTCCCCAGCACCTGGGCCACGCGAACGGAATTGGTGATGACGGTCAGGCGATCGATGGCGGCCAAAGCCTGTGCGCAGATCAGCGTCGTCGATCCGGTGTCGATGAAAATCGTGTCGCCCGGCTCGACGATGGCCGCAAGCTTTTTGGCAATGATCTGCTTGGCTTCGGCATTTTCAGCCATGCGCTCATCAAAACTGCCCTCCGCATGCAGTCGCAACCGCCTGGCGCCGCCGTGGATCTTCTGCAACACCCCGGATTCGGCCAATTGCCCCAGATCCCGCCGGATTGTCTCGACCGAGACATCAAATCGCTGCGCCAAGACCTCGACAGAAACTTCTCCCTGCTGGCCAACGGCTTCCAATATCTGTGAGCGGCGTTGCTTTGGCTTCAATGTGCCCCGTACCTCTTTTTCTGATCACATCCTAGCGTGCGTCACCATGACTGTGTCAACAAAAAAATGGGAAACAACTTGTTCATTCGGGCATTATCTGCAAACTTGTTTGACGGAACGGGCATAATTTGAAAAAACACAACATGCCGGATATTGGCTGAATATTGCCACACGCCATTGGCAAAGGATGAAACCATTCATGCCGCCTGACAGGATCAACGACCGGACATTGTTCGACGCCGTCATCATCGGCGGCGGCGTTGTCGGCTGCGCCATTGCCCGTCGGCTGACACTGGACGGCTGGCGCATCATCCTTTTGGAAAAAGCTCATGACATTCTGGACGGCGCGTCAAAAGGCAACAGCGCCATCCTGCATACCGGTTTCGATGCTCCCCCCGGTTCGCTCGAAGCGCGCTGCATGGCCGCCGGATATGCTGAATATTTGGAGATTCACAGAAAGCTTGGATTGCCTTTGATTCGCTCCGGGGCACTCGTTCTGGCATGGAGCGATGAGGAAGAGGCGCGTCTGCCCGCTCTCATGGACCAGGCCCGTGAAAACGCGGTGGACAATGTGTCATTGCTCTCGGCTGCCGAAACCAGGAAGCTGGAGCCCGGCCTGTCTTCGGCAATAAAGGCCAGCTTCCAGGTGCCCGGAGAATATCTGATCGATCCCTGGTCGGCGCCGCATGCCTATCTCCTGCAGGCCATTGCCAATCAGGCTGCCCTGCTGCGCGACTGTGAAGTGACAGGTGGTCACTTTGACAATGGTCAATGGCGGCTCGACACCAGCCAGGGTATCGTTCGCGGCAAGATCGTCATCAATGCGGCCGGTCTTTACGCAGATATTGTCGATGATCGCTTGCTGGGGAAACACGATTTCACCATTCATCCGCGCAAGGGGCAGTTCATCGTCTATGACAAGCCGGCCGCAAGCCTTGCCTCCCACATTCTGCTGCCGGTTCCCAGCGCCACCACCAAGGGTATCGTCGTTTGCCGCACGGCTTTCGGCAACCTGCTTGTCGGCCCGACAGCCGAAGAACAGGATGATCGACAAAATGCCGGTCTTGTTCCTGAAACCCTGGCCGCCCTTCGCCAGCGGGGCGAAGAAATCCTGCCCGGGCTGGCCCATGAAGATGTCACCGCCATCTATGCCGGCCTGCGTCCCGCCAGTGAATTCAAGGATTACCAGATCCACGCCCGCGCCGGTCAGAACTATGTAACGGTCGGCGGCATTCGCTCGACCGGTCTGAGCTCCGCCCTGGGCGTCGCCCGTCATGTTCAGGCCCTGTGCGAGGGTTTTGATCAGGACAGAAATCCCCTGGCCGATCCCATATGGCCACAGGTCGGCAATCTGGTCGATGATCGCGACGACAAACGTTCGCGTGACTGGCAATGCCCCGGCAATGACGGCATCGTATGCCATTGCGAACTGGTCACGAGGCGCGAAATCGAAACCGTCCTGTCGGACCCGCTTGCACCGCAAAGTCTGGCAGGCCTGAAGCGCCGCACCAGAGTGACGATGGGGCGCTGTCAGGGCTTCTATTGTTCCGCAGCACTGGCCAAGCTGACACATGGGCGACTGAAACATCCCATGGTGGAAGGAGATAGCGCAGATCGGGTGGGCGCGGACAAGGTGGGAAATGACTGACTTACCTCTCCATGCCGATGTCGTCATTGTGGGCGCAGGCCCCGCCGGTCTGGCGGCAGCAACGGAACTGCGTAAACGCGGCATTGCCTCGGTCGTGGTCCTCGACCGTGAACCGCAGGCTGGCGGCATACCGCGCCATTGCAATCATTTCCCCTATGGTCTGCGCGAATTCCGACGGCTTTTGCGCGGCCCGGCCTATGCGGCCCATCTGGAGGAGACGGCCAAGGCGGCTGGCGTTCAAATTCACACAGAAGTCACGGTGACCAGGCTGCTGGAAGGTCCCGCGCTGCAACTCACGACACCCGGTGGCCTGCGCGAAATCAGCGCCCGGCATGTGCTGCTGTGCACCGGCGTGCGGGAAACCTCCCGCGCCGCGCGGCTGATCGGTGGCGTCAAACCCGGCGGTGTCGTCTCTACCGGCGCCTTGCAAGGCATGGTCTATCTGGACGGGCTGCGCCCCTTCCTGCGTCCCGTTGTGCTGGGCACGGAACTGGTGTCCTTCTCGGCGCTGATGACCTGCCGGCATCTGGGCATTCGTCCGGTCGCGATGATCGAACCGGCAGGCCGCACCACGGCGCGCTGGCCGACGGGACTCTTCCCCCGCGTTCAAGGCATTCCCCTGATGCTCTATACAGAGCTTCTGGCCATCGAAGGCCGCGACCAGGTCACGGGCATCATGGTGCGTGGCGCGGATGGGCAAACCCAGCGCATCGAGACCGATGGGGTTATCGTCAGCGGCCATTTCCGGCCGGAATCCAGTCTGTTGCGCACCAGCCACCTCGATGTCGACCAAGGCTCCGGCGGCGCTGAAATTGATCAGTTCGGCCGCTGTTCGGATCCGGGCTATTTTGCAGCCGGAAATCTGTTGCGCCCGGTCGAAACCGCCGGGTGGAGCTGGAAGGAGGGTCGCGCCGTTGGCCGCGCCATCGCCCAGAGCCTTGCCGGCCAGCTGCCGCCACCTGAACCTGCCGCGGTTGTAAAGCCAAGCGGCGACGCACTGAAACTCATCGTTCCGCAACGGATCGTACCCTCCGACACTGAACCCGCTCTGCCCCGGTTCCAACTGCGGGTAAACCGCGCCGTGAAGGGCCGATTGCTTGTCAGCGCCAAAGGAGCCGTTCTGTTCTCCACAGCGATCAATGCCCTGCCGGAACGGCGCATCACCCTGCCCCTGACCATCATCCCGGCAGACGCCAGCGGACCCATAGACATCAACGTGAAGGAAGACCCGACATGAAAACGCTGGCCATCGATCAGGGCACCACCAGCACCCGCGGCATTCTGGTCGATGAGAACGGGCAGGCCGAACTGCTGTTCAGTGCAGGTCACCGGCAGATCTACCCCAAAAGCGGCTGGGTCGAGCACGACGGGGAAGAATTGATCCGCAATCTGCGCGCCTGTCTGGATGCAGCGAGCGAGGTGAAAGACCTGGGCGCAGTTGGCATTGCCAATCAGGGCGAAAGCTGCCTTGCCTGGAATGCAGCGACCGGCGAACCGCTGGGGCCGGTGATCGTCTGGCAGGACGATCGAACCAATGAATGGATCGAGGCCCTGCGCCACGATGGCGCCGCCCCATTGGTGCAGGAACGCGCCGGCCTGCCGCTCGACGCCTATTTCTCCGCCAGCAAGCTTGGCTGGATCCTGCGTGAGATCCCCGAAGCTGGCGCGCTTGCAGCAAGGGGCCAATTGCGGCTTGGCACCACGGATGCTTTTTTTCGTGACCGCCTGACGGGACGCTTTGAAACCGATGTCGCCACCGCTTCGCGCACATCGCTGATGAACCTTGCGACCGGCCAATGGGACGCGGATCTGTGTCGCCTGTTCGGTGTTCCGCTTGAGGCTTTGCCTCTCATCACGCCCAATACCGGTGATCTGGGCACCCTGCGATGCGGCACGCACGCTGTTCCTTTGACCGCCAGCATCGTTGACCAGCAGGCCTCGCTCTACGGCAATGGCTGCCGACAGGCAGGCGATGCCAAAATGACCTTCGGCACCGGTGCCTTTGCCCTGACGCTGACCGGACCGCATCTGGACCAAGGCGGCGGCGGCGCGCTCCCGACCGTCGCATGGCAAAAGGCCGGACATCCGACGATCTATGCGCTGGACGGCGGCATTTATGCCGCCTCTTCCGCCATCAACTGGGCACAGAATCTCGGCCTGTGCAGCGATCTCTCGCAGATCAGCGCCTTTGAAAGCCCTCCGGCGATTTCACGTGGCCTTGCCTTTGTCCCTGCCCTGGCGGGGCTCGCCTGCCCCCATTGGGATCGCACAGCGCGCGGTGCATGGATGGGTCTGTCACTGGACACGGCATCCAGCGACATGATGCAGGCGATCCTGGAAGGCATTGCCTTTCGCATGGCCGAAGTCGTCGAGGCCATGGAAGCCAGACAGCCCCTTAATGGTCCAATTCCCATTGACGGCGGCATGAGCGCCAACGGCTACTTCTGTCAGTTTCTGGCCAATACCCTCAACCGGGAACTGATCATCTCGGAACAACCCGAACTCACCGCCATCGGCACGGCAGCCCTGGCGGCGGAAGCTGCAGGCCGGCCTTTCGCGCTGCAGCGCAAGGGCAAGAGCATTGTTCCCGATGAGCACAGCGCGTATTTCAGGCAGATATTTGAAGTTGCACGTTCTGCGGTTCAGAGCTTCGGCGCAACAAGACTTGCCGGACCGGCATGATCGGTCAATCGACTAAAAAACCTTATCCATTGATTATTCTCGCAAAAAAGCGAACGGCGAGGCCATTGCGGATATTTTATCAAAAGAAGCAGCATTTTCCACCGAGTGGTGGCGGCATTTTGCATTTACTAAATCTGTATATTTCTAACAAAAATCTGAATAAATTCAGAGTCATTTTCATCTGGAGGCCAATACTGAGGATTATTTACTGAGACTCTGCCTTCGGATAACGAGAAGGAAAATACTTCTCCCTCAATCTCATTGATTACATTAAGGCAATATAATGCCCTTTGCTCTAATTTCCCTACGTCCTGCTCTATGTTTTTATTTAGATGATGGAAGTCATTTCGGTCCAAGAAAAGCGACTTGGCTCCTGAAGCCACATCAGCAGAGACAATTTCCGCCTTAGATAATCTTTCCCAGACAATCGTAGGTTTGCTGGATGTTCGGATTTCATGAACACCGGAGAGATATTTTCCAAGTGCTTCAACATATGCCTGAGCCACCGAAATGCATCCATAAAAATGCCCATGAATAAACATTTGCATACATTCAGAGGCAGCGGATGAAAACCAATGACTTGGAATAAAATTTTGAAATTTTACTAGTTTAGCACGTGCAGCTACCTGTGGCGCCTGCCGTATCATTCGTTTACGCACGCCCTCGTTAAATTCGTCATCCATCTAATGTTTTCCTAGGCATTAGCTGTCTCTGGTCACTCACAATTAGAATTACTACGACTTCTCCATAAATCCCTTGTCCCCATCGCAGCGGTAGCGGCAACAGTTTCCTATAGCATGAATATGTGGCTGGCGCTTCCCGCCCTTCCGGTAGTCACATCTGATGTCCGAATAGGCCCTTTGCGTCCTGTCAAAGGGCATTTCTCCCTGAACGCCCAATGGAACCGAAAGGTGCGATTGACCGTTGTCGTGTTGCAACGACACAGCAATGGCATGATCTGCAGGGGAATGAACTGATGTTGGAAATATTGGGCACAGCACTCTTTGGAAACTGGGAAAGCGTCTTGCGCATTGTCGTTTCAGCGCTGGTCATGTACCCCATCATCATCTTGTCCATCAGGCTCTCGGGCAAACGTTCTACCTCACAGATGAATGGCTTCGACTGGATTGTGACCGTGGCCCTGGGCTCGATCACAGGCTCGGCGATCCTGCTCAAAGATGTGCCGATCATCGATGCGCTGACGGCCTCGTCGGTTCTTTTGCTGATGCAATGGTCCCTGACAAAGGGGACACGCCATTCGCAGACCATTGCCGATATTGTCAAATCCGAACCCCGCATGCTGTTTAGCGAGGGCGAATTTCTGGACCGGGCCTTGTCAGACGAACGGGTTCACAAATCAGAGATCATCGCCGCCATACGCACGGCTGGCTACGCCTCCCTATCGCAGATCAAATGGGTCATACTGGAGACAGATGCGAAGCTCAGCATCATTCCCAAAACGCCGAAATCCACCTCCGACGACACGGCCGTGGAGAAGGTGGTTGGCTATTCAGTCCGAAACGCCCGCGAAGCGGCTTGAGAAGCGCCGGGATTCAAGCGCATTGCCCATGGGCGTTACCAGTGCAGAACTTCCCAGCCGACAGGCCAAGTGCCTGCTTGCAATGACACCTGACGGTCGGACGAGGGCTCAGGCGGCATCTTTCAATATGCTTGCGGCAATGGTCTCGGCTGCTTGCAGAGCGGTATGGTCAATGCCTGTGCGAAGCCCCATCGCCTCCAGCAAGGCAACCACCGCGCCCGTTGCCACATTGCCACTGGAGCCCGGTGCATAGGGACAGCCACCCAGCCCGCCAACGGAGGAATCAAAAGTGCGCATTCCCCGCTCAACGCAATGCCGTATCATCTCCAGCGCCGTGCCGTGGGTATCGTGAAAATGCCCGGCCAGCAGATCGGCTGACATTGTATCCAGCAGCACATCCAGCAATGCCGCCATGGTCTCGCGGTTTCCCGCACCGATCGTATCGCCGAGTGAAACCTCGTAACAGCCCATTTGAAGCAGCCTTGCGGCAACATCGCAAACCTGACCCGGAGCAACAGCCCCCTCAAAGGGACAGGCGATAACGGCAGACAGATAGCCCCGCACGGGCAGACCCGCGATACGGGCCTGTTCCAGCACCGGCTCAAACCTTTCCAGGCTCTCGTCAATGGAACAATTGAGATTGGCGCGGCTGAAAGCCTCGGAGGCAGAGGCAAAAATGGCAATTTCGTCCGCCCCGGCTTTCAGCGCATGCTCAAACCCTCTCAGATTGGGCGTCAAAACCGTATAACGTACACCGGGTTTGCGCATTATGCCCTGCATGACCTGCGCGGCATCCTTGAGCTGCGGCACCCATTTGGGGCTGACAAAACTGGTCGTCTCTATTTTTGTGAAGCCCGACTGAGCCAAAGCATTGACCAGCCGGATTTTCTCCTGCGTCGGAACCTCAAGCGACAGGCTCTGCAAACCGTCGCGGGGTCCCACTTCAAAAATCATTGCTGCGTCATCTGTCTGTCGGTTCATGGCAGTTCTTCACCTTGCAGCCGATCGTCAGAACGGGGATCCGGCCAGGACTACTTGCTCAGCAGTTCGGCAGCCCTGTCGACGGTCACGTCGCCTGCCTCCGCAATCTGCTTGGCAATACGGTCCACATCGGCACCGGTTGCTCCGGCCAGAATGGCTATATTGCGCGCGTGCAGCGCCATATGTCCCTTTTGAATGCCTTCGGTGGAAAGCGCTCGCAACGCTGCCATATTCTGCGCCAGACCAACCGCAATGGTCACTTCCGCCAACTCGCTGGCAGAGGTCACATTCATCATGCGCAGTGCGGCCCGTGCTGCCGGATGGGTTTTTGTGGCGCCGCCCACGAGGCCCAGAGCCATGGGCATCTCTATGGTTCCGACCAGCGAGCCCGCCCCATTGATTTCCCAGCGGGACAAGGAGGTGTATCGCCCGTCGCGCGCCGCATAGGCGTGTGCGCCAGCCTCGATCGCACGCCAGTCATTGCCGGTGGCAACCACCACCGGATCAATGCCGTTCATGATACCCTTGTTGTGTGTCGCTGCCCGATAGGGATCGACAATGGCCAGCGCGCAGGCCTGCACGATGCCTTCCGCCACGCGCGCACCATCCAGATCCTTCGTGCTCAGCGCATCCGCGGTAATTTCGACCCGCGCCCGCGCCAGCCGATGATCGGCCAGATTCGACAGAATGCGAAGGCGTACCTGGCCGCCGCTGATTTCCTCGACACGCGGCGCCAGCATTTCAGCCATGGAGTTGACCACATTGGCCCCCATGGCATCGCGCACATCGACGAGCAGATGCAGGACGACGAGGGGCCCAATGGGGGTATCTTCAAAGATATGCACCTCGATATCCTTGCAACCGCCCCCCAGTCCGATGAGCATCTTGTCGCGGGAATTGGCACGTTCCATCAATTCGTCACGCGCCGAAAGCAGACGCTGTCTGGCACCATAGGGATCCGTGATATTCAGGATCTGGATCTGGGCCCGCATGATCGGCAAGGTCGACGATGTGGTGAAACCACCACAATCGCGCGCAATCTTCGCCATATAGGAAGCGGCAGCAACGACCGAGGGCTCTTCCACCGCCATGGGAATGAGGTAGTCGGTCCCGTTGATCACAAAATTTCCGGCAACGCCCAGCGGCAATTCGAATTTGCCAATGACATTCTCGATCATGCCATTGGCAAGTGAGACCGACAGTGCGTCCTCACCGGCAAGAGCCCGCTCATCTTGCGCATCCAGCCCTGCTGCCTCGCACACAACGGCGCGCCTTCCGGCAGGTTCGAGTCCGCGAAGATTGGCTATGCGTGAATTGATTTTCTTGACGGTTGACCCGTTTCCGACCATGTGCGACCTCCCGATCCTGCTGCCGAAGTTTTGCAAAATTCACGTCCGCGATAAAGGAACAGTTGCGCGATTATTACTGTTACTGTACCCATCAAAATAGGGGTACATTTCAACAGGCTGGCCTGATCGATGATGAACAAGACTGAAAAAATCGTCCAGGCGATTGCAGCGGATATTGGTGAAGGCATCCTCATGCCTGGCCAGCGCATCGCCTCTGTCCGTCAGGCATCCGAGGTCTATGACGTATCAAAGAACACCATCATCGAGGCCTATGAACGCCTTGCTGCCAAGGGTCTGATTTCCGCCAAGCGCGGATCCGGATATTATGTTTGCGAACGTCGGCTTTCGATCCGGGAGACCAGCATGCCGCCGCCCCGGCATGTATTGGAAGCCGTGGACAGGATTTCACTGCTGCAATCGCAGTTGAACCAGGATTTTGCCGTCCGCGTCGGCGACGGTCGCCCACCAGCCTCATGGATGGAAGGCGCAATCCCCAGCCGATTGATCAAGCAATTTTTTCAACCCGATGGCAGCGATCGCAGCGGATATGGCAGCTTTCAGGGCCACACCGAGTTGCGCGAACTGATTGCCGCGCGCAACAGGTTGCACAACATCAATGCCAGCGCCAATCAGATTGTCACAACCTTCGGCGCCAATCACGGCCTTGATCTGATCATCCGCCGCTATCTGGTTCCCGGTGACACTGTTCTGGTTGACGATCCGGGCTATTATCCGCTGTTTGCCAAATTGGAACTGGCACAGGTCCGCTTTGTGGGCGTGCGCCGCACAGCCGTCGGGCCGGATCTTGATGATCTGCAGAAAAAGGCCGAGCAGGAAAACCCTGCATTCTTCTTTACCCAGTCCACCGGCCAGAACCCAACAGGCTCATCCATCGACTTGCCAACCGCGCACGGCGTGCTGCAGATCGCCAACAAGACCGGCATGATCGTTGTCGACGATGATCCATTTGTCGACCTGCCGAATGGAGCCGGAATACGCCTTGCTTCACTTGACCAGTTCCAGTCGATGATCTTCGTCGGTTCCTTTTCCAAGGTGATATCCGCCAGTTTTCGCTCCGGCTATATCATTGCACCGGCCAATATCGCCGCCGAAATTGCCGAATCGAAATTGATCACTTCAATCAACAGTTCACGGTTTTCGGAAATGATGATTGCCGAGATGATCAAAAGCCGGCGCTACCACAAACACCTGCAGAAACTCGACCGACGCCTGGGCGAAGCACAGGTAGCCTACATGAGCCGGATCGACCAGTTGGGGCTGGAACTCTTCACCCGTCACACCCACGGCTACTATTCCTATATCATATTGCCACCGGGGGTCTGCGATCTGGAGTTTGCCAGGGACGCGGCCCGTGCGGGCATTTTCATTGCACCCAGCACGCCCTTTGCAGTGCAAAAAGATCCGCATGTCGCAGCCATCAGGATCAATATCACCCGTGCTGACGACACACGGTTCTTCAATTTCATGCGCAATTATTTCAAGAACATTCGATCATGAAGCGCACTAATGAACAGCAGCATACATGATGCTTTCTTCATCGGCGGTCTCAATGGGCAGTTCTTCGACAATACGCCCCTGTCTTGCCACCAGTATGCGGTCACTAAGCGCCATGATTTCCGGAAGATAGGAAGAAATGACAATCACCGTGGCGCCGGCGTCAGCAAGTTTTTCAATGGTTGCATGTATTTCCGAAATGGCGCCGACATCCACACCGCGCGTTGGTTCGTCAAAGATGATGATATCAGGACTTTGCACCAGCGATTTGGCGATAACGACCTTTTGCTGGTTGCCGCCCGAGAGTTCCACCATGCGTGCTTCGGCGCCGATTGCCTTGACTTGAAGCGCCTTTATCCACTCATCAGCCAGTTCTTTGACCTGCGCGCGATGGATGACCGTCAGCGGACCGCCATATTTGGCCAGATATCCATTGAAGATATTCTGCCCGATGCCCATCGTGTCAAACATGCCATCCAGCTTGCGGTCTTCCGTGACGTAGGCAATGCCGTGTCGCAATCCGGCTGCCGGCACTTTGAAGCGAACCGGCTTGCCGTTGATCAATACCCGGCCGCCATTGCGAAAATCACGCTTCAATATGCCTGCTGCAATCTTCATCATTTCGCTTCGACCAGCGCCCACCAGCCCGAACAGGCCGGTTATCTGGCCTGAATAGGCCGTCATGGTTGCGCCGCGCACGATCTTGTCCATGGACAGATTCTGCAGGCTCAAGGTGGGGTTCCCCAGCTTTCGCGCCTTGCGCTGTACACGGCCGGGATGAATTTCATCCTGCAGGTCCCGGCCCACCATATCGCGCACGATGCTGCTGCGCGAGAACTCAGAGACATGGCCATTGCGCACCAATCTTCCATCGCGCAGCACGGTGATCCTGTCAGCAAGAGACAGGGCTTCCTCCAATGCATGGGTGATGAACACGATGGCGTGGCCCTGCGCCTTCAAATTCCTGACAAGGGTAAAAAAGTGATATTTTTCTTCCGGGGTCAGCGTTGCCGTCGGCTCGTCGAATATCAGAACATGGGCATTGTGATGGACGGCCCTGGCGATCTCCACCATCTGTTTTTTTGCAGCCCCAAGCGTTGAAACAAGCGCTGTCGGCTCCACCGGAAAACTCAGCCTCTGCAAATGCTGCTGGGCCCTGATATTGACCCCGCGCAAGCGATTGAAGAAATTTTCTTCCCCCAGAAAAATATTCTGCGCGACACTCATGGAGGGCACAAGATTGGTCTCCTGAAAAACCATGGCAATGCCCTTGCCGAGCGCATCTGCCGGCGATGCAAGCTGTGTGACCTGCCCCTTCAGGAGGAGCTCGCCGGATGTCAGTGGAAACAGCCCGGCAAGAATTTTCATCAAGGTCGATTTGCCGGCGCCATTTTCGCCAAGCAGAGCATGCACTTCGCCGGGCAGCAGATCAAAATCCACCTGGTCAATGGCAATATTGCCAGCGAAGCTTTTTGTCGCCTTGCGAAATTCAACAACCTTCTCAATGCCCATCGCCAGACCCCGCCCTCATCATCAACAGGCAGCCATTGCCCTTTGAGGCCGCAAACATATGCTCGCCGAAACGCAATGCGGCACTGATGCCATGCATCTGTCCATCAGCCCGGCTGTGCCAGCTTTCAAGCGGTGCGAAATCGCCATCACAGGAGATCACCAGACCGCAGGAGGACGACGGCGCCCAGGGTTTCATGACCCCCATCTGGCGCACTTCCCCCTGCAACAGCGGATAATTGGCTGACCGCGGTCGCCCATAGGTCGGGCCAACCCATTCATCTTCTTCCAGTTTTGCAAGCATGTCCTGCAGGAAACCCGGTTCACGCAGAATGAATTCATAGATTTGCCTTCGTGGCGCAAAAAGCGACACCAGATAATGCTCTTCACCGTCAACGCTCAATCGGCCGGGATAGGCCGGCAGATCTGCCAGAAGCGTGCGTTTCAACGCGCCCTGGGGTGACAATGCCACCACCCGATGCGCCCATGCCTCTGCAACAATGATGTCGCCATTGCCGTCTAACACCAGCCCGGCTGGATAGTGCAGGTCGCCAGCCACACTGCGAACCTTGGCCTGCGCCGGCTGCACGTGAAGGATTTCACCATGTGCATTGCGCTCGAACAAATCCCGACGCCAGGCGGATATGGGGTTTGTGTTGGAACCGATTGCACAATAGAGCCCATCATCGGCATCAAAATGCAAAGCTGTCACACAGGCATTGTATTTTTCCGGCAGGGCAATCTTTTGCCACTGGTCGTCGGCAGACCGCAGCCGCAGACCCTCACCGAAAAGCGCAATGGCAAGCAATCCGGAGGCTGCAACGGCCAGGGCGGTAATCTGACGGTCAAACGCCTTGATCAGCGTGACTTCGCCGTCTTCGGTGCGCAGGGACAGCAGCCTGTTTTCCGATGTGAAGACCAGTTCGTCATTCAACACGGCCAGATCATCAATATGCGCACCAGTCCAGACGATCGACGCGCGATCCAGATGATCATTGGGCCGCAAAGGCCCGTCCATGGTCGGAACATAGAGGCCATGATCGGATGGGTTGGCCTGCCTGCGCCCAAACAGTCGCATCATGATGACGGCCCCCAATAGGCGGTATTGGCATCCCAATTTTCATCGGCCTGCGCCAGGCGGATCCGACCAATGCGATTGTTGGTCACACCGCCAAGATAAAGCCATCCTCTGTGTTCCCGCATTGATGTCACTGAGGGCAATTGTTCTCCGGCGGCTTCCCACAGGCTTTGGGTGACCTTGCCATCCCCATTGACCTTGATCACGCAGCCCTTGTTGATATTCGGAAACAGCCATTGATCCGCTGGAATACGAACGGCCATGCGCCGACGAAAGGATGGATGTTGCATCGTCAGATCGAACGCCGGTGTGCGCATGCCCAAAAGCGCAATCCAGTAGCCGCCGTCTGATGCGCGATTGATATTGTCCGGATAGCCGGGAAGATTATCGAGAAAAATCTCGCGGCGGCCTTTGCGCGGACCGGCAAACCAGTATCGGTTTATGCGACAGGCCCAGGTTTCAGCAAACAGCAGGGAATTTCCATCGGGACAGATGGTGACGCCATTGGGGAAGATCAGGTTCTTCAGCACGGTGCGGGTTTTGCCGCTTTTCGGGTCATATTCCAGCAGGCGGCCATTGCCACGGCCTTCGAGCGCATCAACGGCCCATTCCGTCATTTCATAGCGTTTGGTGGCCTCGGTGAAAAAGATGCGGCCATCGGACGCAATATCCAGATCATCCGGCAGGCGGAGCCGGGAATCGTCAATGATCGAGGTCAGGCTTCTGTCTGTTTCATCGGTCACCTTGCTGACCACACCATCGGGTGAAACCCGGTAGACGCCCATGCCGCCCACGCAGGTCAGCAGATTTCCGGAGCCATCAAAGGCCAGACCGAGCGGATGGCCGCCGATTTGCGCGAAGACCTCGTGCCGGACAAAGTCCGGTGCGAAAAACCGCACAATCTCGCCGTGCCGCGTGCCGGTATAAAGATTGCCCTGACGATCCAGAATCACGTCTTCAGGCCCTTCGACCATACCCTGACCAATAATCTCGGCATTGCCCAAAAGGTCGTTGACGGCAAAGACCGAGCCATCCGTAATGGCCGGCGCCTTGTCAAGCGCCATATAAGTGGGAGAAACATAGACCTTGCCGAGAATTTTCTGCCGGTTCTTCACCCATTTTGCGTCAAAAACAACCGCTACGATGAGAACCAGTCCCAGCACCATCTGATTGACATTTCCAGGGACTGAAAACCGGATGAGCGCATTGGTCAAAATGAGAACAAGCGCCGCTCCAATCAAGGCGTTGCCGACCGATCCGCGGCCGCCGCCAAGAGAGACACCGGCCAGCACAACGGCCGTCAGAACCTGCACTTCCAGCCCGATGCCGGTGTCCGATCCCGTACTGCCCAGTCTGGCAGAAAACAGGAAGGCCGCCGTCGCGGTCAATAGCCCCGAACAGATGTAGGCAATTGCAACCGTGCGTTTGACATGGATACCGGAATTATGCGCCGATTTCCGCGATCCGCCAACCGCCCTTATGTGCCAGCCGATGCGCAACCGCGTCAGCATGACATGCACAAAAAGGGCGATGACGGCAAAAATCAGGAAGGATACCGGCAGGTTCATGTATTCGCCGAAGCCGATGAAATCCCAAAGCGCGCTTTCGGCAAATCCGCCGACAATGCCGCTGGCCAGTCTGGGAAAGGCGATGTCATAGATGGACCTGAAAATGACCAGCGTCACCAATGTGGTGATAAAGGCCCGCAGCCCGATATAACCGATCAGGATCCCATTGAGGGCACCGCACAGAAAGCCGGCCAGCAATGTTGCGCCGAAGGCCAGATAGATGGAAACGCCAAGCACATTCATCATGGTCAGCGCGACCAGAACACACAGGGCAAACATCGAGCCGATGGAAAGGTCTATGCCCCCGGACAAAAGGACGATCGTAAGGGCAATGGCCAGGAGACCGAATTCAGACAATTGTCGACTTTGATCGGACAGGCTTCCGAGGGAAAAGAAACCCGGAATGAGGATCGAGATAATGATGACCATGACCAGCAGAACAGCCGCAGGTATGACGCTGTCAATCCAGCTCTTTGTCAACAGTTCGCCCAAGAAGCGTGCCGAAAAGATCCGGTAACGACGCGGCGTCACCACGGGGATGCTGGTCATGGTCAATGTTCCGGGTCGCCTCTACTTGAGCGCGTCCAATGTCCAGCAATTACGCGGGTTCACATTGGATTTGTCGATCAGGGTGAGCGGATTGAAATAGACCGCCTTGTTGTCGCCGGCTTTGGCGTCGGACTGCAGGAGCCGTGCGATTTCCGCATTCAGGATATCACCCTGCAGAGGCACATTGTAGCTGATATACAGATCGAACATGCCATTGGTGACATTTTCACAACCGACCGCATTGCCGCCGCCGCTGGTCACCAGAAACACCTGATCCTGTTTGCCGGCCTGCTTGATGGCTGAAGCCGTGCCCGTATCCTGGTTGTCCCAGATACCGATGGATCCGCAAAGGTCCGGATGCTGCTGCAAAACGGTGTCCATGATGGAACGCGCCTTTTCGGCATTGTATTCTGTCGCCTGCTGGGAAACGACCTCGATTTCCGGGTGCTTGTCCAGCACACGATAGATGCCGTCGAGCTGGAACACATCCGATGCGGCTGTCGGCACGCCGGTGTCGATGGCCACCTTGTTGGAGGGTCCCTTGCCTTCACTGCATTGTGCAACAACCGCATTGGCGGCCTGCTCGCCGATCTCCGTCCAGTCCGCACCGACATAGCTGTCTGTTGTCGTGTTGGATTCCAGATTGATCTGCAGGATTTTCACACCCTTGGCCTGAGCCTGCTTCAGCAGACGCGCATAGGATTGTATATCGGGATTGTGGACGACGATGAGATCCGGCGCTTCTCCGATCAGCGACTGCAGGGCTCTGGTGCCGGCATCGGTGCTCCAGGCAGGATCGCGAATTTCAAAACTGTATCCCAGACGGTCTGCCTGTTTGCGCATCTGGGCTGCCCATCCTTCGGTCAGGTCGAAGCCCATTGACAGCGGCAGGAATGCGACAGTCTTGCCGGACAGATCGCTGTGAAACTTGGTGCTGCGGGGATTTTCCAGCCCCTTGGTGCCCTGCGCCATGGCCATCGGCACGCAGACCTGGAGGGCCAAACCCATTGCCAATACGTATTTCAGTGTCGATTTCATCGATTTCACTCCCTTGGTTATCGTTATAAATCGCCTTGCTGCGAAGTCTGTTCATCCCTCGGGTTCAAAATTGCGTCGATCACAATTGCCGAGAGAAGAACGACGCCCTTCACCAGATTTTGCGTGGTGAAGTTAACGTTCAAAATTGTCATGCCATTGAGCAGAATGCCGACAAGGGCAGCGCCGAGCAGCACATTGCGCACCCGTCCATGGCCACCATTGAGACCGATGCCACCCAGCACGACGATCAACAAAATGTCGTAGATCATCGTTGAATTGTACAAGCGTGCATTGATCGAGTTGGTCGAAGCGGCAATCAGCAACCCGGCGACAAATGCGATCAGCGAACTGGCTGTATAGAGGCCAACGGTCAGAGGCCGGATGGCAAAGCCGGAATTGCGCGCTGCCGCCGGATTGTTGCCCATGGCATAAAGCGCCCATCCAAGCCGCGTGCGTGTCAGGAACAGATGCACCAGAACGCAAAAACCGGCAAAGACCACAATGATGACGGGGATACCGAAAATCTGGCCATTGCCGATCGCCGTGAAAAAGCTGCTGTCGGGTGGTACATTCTGCATTTCCAGCTTGAACAGCCAGGTTCTGCCGGCGCCATAGACGACCGAGCCGGCGGCCAGAGTTGCAAAAATCGGTGGAATTTCGCCATAGGCGATCACCGCCCCGATCAGCGCTCCGACAAGAGCCGCCAACAGGCCGCCAAGCACCAATGTCGCTCCCAATGGCACCCCGTTTCGTTGCAGCACAAGCACCCAGCTGACAGAAACCACCATTGTTGCAATGACCGAGATATCAACACCTCTGGAAATCACCACCATGGCCATGGCCAGAGACAAAAGACCCAGAATGGACATGCTGCGCACCAGGGAGATGAGGTTTCCGGCAGTAAGAAAGGATGGCAGAAAGATAGCAAACAGCACAAGCGTCCCGGCAGTAAGAGCCAGAACAACGCCTTCCTGCGTTTTCAACATCTTGCCCAATGACCAATTCAAAATCTGGCTGCCTCCTCCACAATCATCCCTCCCAAGATGTCCCTGGCCTTTATCCAAGCTTAAAACGGGGTCGCACCTCAAGGTACACTTTGTGTTTTGTATTTATAATTGTACCCATAGAATTTCAGTCACAATTCCGATTTCACCTGGGGCAGTCCGAAGGCATTTTTGAGGATGTCAGGTTGCATGGAATCGATATGGACCTGCTCCCATAACGCTTTTTGCAGGGTTTCATAAGCCACTATTTCGTTGATTGGGCTGCTTTGATTGTGTCGCCTTGCCGCATGCCAGACGATGCAAAGTGTGGACATACATTCGAAATTTTATATATGATCATGGTTGCTTCTATGCGAAAATCCGAAAACCCTGCAAAGCCCGCAAATGCGCACGGGCAAAGACCCTGGATACAGCCATGCTGGAAACGCTCATTGACAAAATCGGCGACGGACCGGTCCTGCTGCTGGCCGGATTGCTTGTCGGCCTATTGTTCGGTGCAGCAGCGCAACATTCCCGGTTTTGCCTGCGCGCGGCAACAGCCGAAGTGGGCGATGGTATTGCAGGTCCGCGTTTTGCGGTCTGGCTGATCACCTTTTCCACGGCAGTCGTCGCAACGCAGGCCGCCATTGCCCTGGAATGGCTCGACGTTTCCAATGCACGCCAACTGGCAGCGACGGGCAGCCTGTCCGGCGCGATCATCGGCGGCC
>TARA_R110000751_G_scaffold299347_1_pt1 | contig 198756 bp, 155 predicted proteins | sample TARA_R110000751 | Tara Oceans TARA_R110000751 (sample SAMEA4398001) | marine metagenome | biome: Polar Biome; feature: [MES] marine water layer (ENVO:01000295) within the mesopelagic zone...; material: water (ENVO:00002006), including particulate matter (ENVO:01000060) such... | reverse complement strand
CGTAATGAAGATTATTCTGTCTTTGGGAAAGCTTATTTTGTCGGGGTGACTTACTACTATTAATTATTTTGTTCTGGGAAAAGTAACACCTACTGTCATTTTTTCAATTTCTATAGTCGATAAAAATATAATTTAATCAGGCAGTTACAAAACGATGAATAAAAACCGGACTGATTAAAGCGATATCGATTAAATAAAAGGTGCGGATTTATCTCGGGCCAACGTTTAAGCATACAAGAACTATATAAACGAGGTTTCAGATATAAAAAAAGATCTGCTTGGTTGGCATAATAAATCGGCAAAGTTAGCCTATTAAGCACCAAATTTTTTAATTTATATCAATCAATTTACTAATAGGGGAATAAGTTATGCGGTATGCGTCATTTTTAACTAAAGCATTTTGTTTTTTGATAATACTTATGGGGGTCGCACCATCCATTCAAGCGCAAGACGCTGGGTGGTCTAAATATGATTTTAGTTCCGGTGTTTACCAAAAAAGATGTTCTAAGGCGTTTGGCACAAATGCCACAGACAATTTGAAAAAAATTCGTACTGCAACAACTACAAATCCGGCCATTATAGCGCATCGCGGGGTGTACTCAAAAATGCTACCAGCAACTGAGCATGAAAACGATGGTAAAGGCCTTTTTGCTGCTGAAAATACCATTTTAGCTTTTCAACATGCTCAGTGCTTAGGGTACCCAGGTGTTGAAATTGACTTAAAGTACACCGATGCAATTGGCGCAGAAAAAACTGAGCAAGGTAACAGAGTTTACGATTTATCTAGCAGCTCTAAGTTAATTTTAGCTCACGATGAAAACCTGATGCGTTTTACAAACTTTGGTTGCGATAATGAATTTTTTAATATCGAAAAAGATGCAGAGATTCAAGTAGGCAATCATACAAGTAGATATAAATCTAAAACCTGCCCAAGAATTAGAGATATGCAGGCAAGTACCATAGAAAACAATCTAACATACATGCAAACCTATGACCAAAATGGACGCGTAATGTATAAACCTAATGGAGAGCTGTACAATCCGATAGTTAACAATATAAACAATGATGCGTCTGCAAAAGGCAATTCGTTATTCCTCCGTTACGTATTGAACCAAGCCAAAAATGACAAGACACTCGACCGCTTAATCTGGGTACTTGATATTCAAAATTATCCAACCTTAGCGCTGGCAATAAATGTTGTCAGCGAGCTTAACATGTGGAATCGAGTCATTTTTAAGGTTTGGACTGAGGCGTTAATGGTAAACGTATACAATGGTCAGACTTGGAACTCTGAGCTATATATTCCAGAGTATAGAAAAGCAAACTATGTATTTTCTATAAATAGCATGAATACCGAATTTACCACAGGGAATACTTTGAATTCCCGTGTGTTTATGGACGAGAGTTCCTCTGAAGAACCACGCCAAGAAAAAACATTCCCAACGTATCAGCTAGTGGAGTTGATAAACAGTACATTTATTAAGAATCATCGTGACCGCTTTTTTGGCTTTGAAGTGCTGATTGATAATGGAACAACTCCGAAAGATATCGCGCTCAAACAATTGATACCTACACTTGAAAACTTCCCTACCTTTTCGAGAATTTGGGGAGTGCTTCGTGTCGCTGATTACATTTGTAATGGTGAAACATCACCGAAACCATGCCAATTATCTGGTGGAAAAGATCTCTATGCCACGGGCAAAATTGATGCTTCAAATTCGTGGGTCAGATTATACACTGAAAAACAAGCGACTATAGACGCTCGATGGCAGCACGGCCTCAAAAGTACAGTTCGAACTCAAGATATTCGTGGTAAAGGCGATCCTGAGTTTGTATCACCGGCGAAGACTACAGCAATTCAATCACAGTTACGTTAGCTTCAATCAGTACCGCATAAGGATCGCTTATGTGCTACTGAATCTATGTGAAATCCCAACATTTAACTCTTAAATTTTTAATCAATATAACTTGGAGATAGAGTATGAAAACCCTTAAAACATTAGCAATGGCAGTTGTTGGAATAAGCCTTTTAAGTACACCTGTATACAGTCAACCTGATCCATCAACTGGTAATGGTGCCGGTTGTATTAATGGTGACCTATCAGGAATTATCACAAAAATCACAGTCGGGGATGTTGGTGTTCCAGGTCAAAGTGATGGCTCTAATGAAATATGGTTGCAGTTAGATAACCAAGATTCTTGGTTAGCCATTAACTTGGGGCTTAATATGAATGATGTTGTGGGACCAAGTATGTTGTCTATGTTGCAATTAGCTTTTGTTAGCTCCCTGCCTGTCATACTTTGGGATAAAGACGGTGACTGTATGACCTTTGAAGAAATTACAATTTTGAAACAGTAATTTTCCACCTCAGAAAAAACAATCAATTTGTGGATAAGCTTCTTTCTAGTTTATATTATAATCACTAGTTAGGGGCTTTGTTCCAGCAATTAAAAAATGCCTCACCCAGAAGCCTCCAAATGGCTTAAATCTGTGGCGCTGACTTTATGGTATGAAAGTGTTGTACCTTCGACTGCTAACTTCTCAGGTCAGCAGGTTGCACAAGCCGGTTTTGTATTAGATAAGCTATTACGATATTCCTACCCCCTGCCGAGGTAAAGAACAAGTCAGAAATGTTGTATTACCCACTCTCAATCAAGGCAACAATGCATTAGCTACCACATCAAAAGATCAACTAGCGCAAATATGGGCCGCTGACTGCGATTTAAAGCAGTCATTTAAATTGCTGCTACCCTACCAAAAAAGCATTATCACCACGCAGCTTAAATTTTTCTGCATAAAGTAAACCAACGTCTAAATGCTTTTACGTAATAATTAGCAGAGTAAAAATATGGTTTATTTAGTACATGGTAATTATGCGACATATTACGTCGTAATATACCTATAAACTGAGTGATCTTCCCGTAAAATTGTAGACACTTTGGACTTCCCAGATATTGCTTGAAACCGAAGTGAGGTAAAACACATTCGAAATCGCAAAGCGCACTAAATAATAAAATTATGCTAGGCTTGCCGGCTAATCGTATTTTGTAGTTTGACGCTACTTTGAAAAAAGGTAAGTACATGAAAGTTATCGTCGCCCTCCTTATAATAATTGCCATTGGCGCTGCTCTGTGGTTTTCAAATCCAAGCCCTCAGCAACAAGAGCATTCTAGTGAGACGCAGTCGCTTATACCGGTAATCACTCGGGAACAAATTCTCTCTGCTTCTGATTTAGTGCAAAGCGTTAAACAAGCAATGCAACACAATGATGAAAAAGCAATCGCAAAATGGTTAGACAAAGCGGTAGCAGTAGCAAAAGAAGCAGGACTGTCAAAACAAGACATTGATTACCTTCAGTCAGACGCGGCAAAAAACTATGTGATTTTTCACGCTGAGCGTAGCCAATTTAATGATGCTATCGAGCGGGCTTATTACACATTATTGAGTATCGAAACAATCAAAGAAGATTACCCTCAAGCCAAGGATTTATTTGCGAGCGCCGATAAATTAATAGCCGAGCGCGATAAGCTTATTGAACAAATTGCCACAGAATTGGCAGGCGGCACAACACCGACTGATGTTGATCGCCAGGCTGCGCGTCAACAGTGGGTATCAAGACATGTTAATCCTACTAACAAATAAAGTTTTTACATCATTTCAGTAAACATAGTCACTTTTAAGCGGTTATGTTTACTGATATTCGAGCCACTTAAATTAAAGTCTCCTCCTTGATTTAAAATCCCTTAAAACGATAAATTTATCAATCAAGACGATTGATTCTTTCAATTATCTAAAGGGCATCCCCTTGTTTAAAATAGCACTACTGAAATTACTCATGCCATTACAACAAGAAGGTCTCCATGAAAACCCTAGCTTCAAGCAACGCCATCACTTTAAACAAAACTGCACAGCCTAAGTTAGCGCTGATTGCAGAAGGTGGTGGGCAGCGAGGGATATTCACAGCTGGAGTATTAGACGCTTGGTTACAAGAGGATTATGATCCATTCGACATGTTCTTCGGCACTTCAGCTGGCTCACAAAATATAACCAGCTACCTTGCTCGGCAAAAAGGCTACGCCAAACGCCTCATCCGCGGTTTATCACGGCATAAACGCTTCTTTCACTTAGGCAGAGGTCTAATGGGCAAACATATAGTGGATTTGGATTGGTACTTTGATAAAACGAAAGAAGCGAATCGCGCCATCGATTTCGAAACAGCTAGGCGCACTTTAGGCCAGCGAGAACTCTATATAACCGCCACCAATGCCCGAGATAGAACCCCTCATTTTTTAAGCCCTACAGGCGAAAATCAGCAATGGCGTGAACTACTTAAAGCGTCTAGCGCCTTGCCATTTTTATACAAACAAGGAGTGAAGCTAACCCCCTGGTTAAGCACTTCGGCAGCAAACGAATCAGCAGCCACATCAGAGCAAAACATGACAACACCAAAAACAGACTATTTTCTTGACGGAGGCTTAGCTGCCCCACTTCCTTTAATAGAAGCCTATAAACGTGGCGCTCGCAAAATTGTGGTTATTCGCACTGCCAATGCTGATTTTCAAGGGCAATCGGCTTGGGTCCATAAACTCAAATCTCTGGTGTGTACCCCAGGATTCTGCCCTAAAACCATTGATTATTTAGTTCAACACGAAAAAGCCTATCAACAAGAGCTGGCATTTATCGCGAATCCGCCTGCCGATGTAGAAATTCTGCAAATTTTTGCAGGTGAAAAGCTGCAAAGTAAATTGTTGGGCAGTACAGATAATGATCTTAAACACGATCACAAGGTTGGGATCGCCGCTGGTAAAGCATTTTTGCAACAACATAAGACTATTGAAAACAACAAACTAACAAGGCTCATGCCAGCTAACAAAAGTAAAGGTGTGAACGAGTATGCGCTAAGCCAAATTGACGAAATAAATAAGCATCAGGGGCAAAGTGATTTCGTTGTCGAAAAACGAGTTAACCAACTTGTAGCACGGCAATTGACTCCTCCCCAGCGTTTATCGGCCTAAGTTAGACAGAGCTGGGATTAGCGCAATAGTGATAAAATTAACTGCAAGCAAGATAACAAATAAATGGGCGTACTGATTTACGCCCATTTATTTCAATTCTACTACTAGCCTATTTTTGTAAATGTTCTTTTATAGACTCAGCAACCTTATTGGCATCAAATATCTCAATCCAGTATCCGTCAGGATCTTTGATAAACGCGATGCCTTGCATAACACCATCATTGGGGCGTTTTTGAAAGGGCACGTCTAATGCTTCAAAACGTTGACACGCGGTCTGAAGGTCCGGCACATGAAACCCAATATGACCAAAACCTTTTGGCTCATTATTACCGCTATGATATTGCACACTTTCAGCTGAGTCAGACCAGTTATGAGTGAGTTCTAACATCGCAGGTCGCCCAAAGGTTTGTGCCGTGCGAACGTTTATATCATCGCTGATATCTGAAAAATCATCGCCAGCGCTTAAAAAGTACAAACTAAACTTCATATCAGCAAAATCAAGGCGCTTAACTAAGGTCATGCCCATTACACGGGTATAAAAGTCTAACGAACGCTTTGGGTCAGCGATACGCAACATTGTTTGGTTAAACACATAACCATCTGTGGCTAGATCTTTATCTTCATAAAGGCCCTCTGCCTTATCAAAATGACGACTCATAAACTCAATTCCTTAACTGTTAATTCACGGTTGTACTCAAAATGGGGATACTGAAGTGTATTCACAACATCGAATAACAAAAACCCCGTGCTTACTTAGAGTCCCTTGTTAAATTCAACGCATCTATTTTAATTGCAGCTCCTCATAATCTTCAAGCCGCTCTACCTGAGTGCCTAAAAAAGTAGTGACTGCTGTGCAATAGGTTGGGATTGATCAGTCGTTATCCTTGATAACTAATTTAAGGGTATGCAAATGATTATTACAGTTGTTATAGCTGTTGACGCTAACAAGATTAATTTCTGCCGAGTTTGAAGTTCCTCTGTTAGAATGCCGATACTTCGCTAGTATATTTTTCTGGACATTTTCTCGATGCAAATCAATCGTATACTTCTGACTGCAATTGCCAGCGTTTTGCTGGCTATGGTGACTATCCAGTCAGGGGCGTCTATTGCCAAACAACTTTTTCCTTTGGTTGGGCCTGAAGGTACCACAGCTCTACGTTTAGGTTTTGCCGCTGCATTACTTTGGTTAATATTTAGACCATGGCGGAAATTGCCACAGGGTCGCGATTGGCGCAGTATTATTGTTTACGGCTTGTGTTTAGGCGGGATGAATATTCTGTTTTACTTGTCAATTGAGCGCATTCCATTAGGCATCGCAGTTGCACTTGAATTTACAGGGCCTTTAGCCGTAGCCTTGTTTTCTTCTAAACGTAAAAGTGATCTTTTCTGGGTCGCTTGTGCCACACTAGGAATTTTTCTGCTGTTGCCTAATTTATCAGAGACCCAAGGGTTAGATCTTAGCGGTGCACTAATGGCCCTAGGAGCAGGTGCTTGCTGGGCTGGATACATCTTGTTTGGCACGCGAACTGATAAACAAGCGTCGGGTGGCATTACAGTGGCACTAGGTATGACAGTTGCAGCCATTGTGATTGTACCCATTGGCGCAGTTAGCCAAGGCTTAGCATTAATTAGTTGGGAAGTTTTGCCCCTTGGTTTATTGGTGGCAGTATTATCTAGTGCCTTGCCTTATACCTTAGAAATGGTTGCCCTTAGGAACATGCCAACGCAGACCTTCAGTATATTTATGAGTTTAGAGCCTGCAATTGCCGCATTAGCGGGGCTTGCAATTTTAGGCGAGCATTTGAGCCTGTTACAATGGGCTGCCATTGCTATGATTATTGTAGCGTCAATCGGCAGCAGTTTTACCCCTAAAAAAGCCGTCGATATGGGGGTATAGATCTTTAAAAACTAATGAGGCACATTGGATGCCTCATATTAAAAAAACTAAAAAAGGCTTATCGAAAGATAAACCTGTTTCATTGGTATTAGTGAGACAGTAAACCTCACAATGGCAGATAGCGCTCTACCCAATAGACGGATTTGTCTTCATTGTCATTTCTCTGCTAGCTCTTCTTTGAGTACAAACTTCAATACCTTGCCTGCTGGATTTCGTGGTAGTTCAGGCACTTTATGTAACTTAATGGGTAATTTATAACGAGCTAAATGTGCTTCGGCAAAGCTTCGTAACTCTTCTAAACTCAGATCAGCACCTTCCACAACGGCAATCACGGCTGTCACTGCTTCCCCCCATTTTTCATCTGGTAAACCAATGACTGCGACTTCAGCGATTAATTCATGTTTATACAGGACACTTTCAACCTCGGCGGGATATACGTTTTCGCCACCGGTTATCACCATATCTTTGAGTCGGTCACAAATAAATAAGAAACCATCTTCATCAAGATAACCTATGTCGCCAGAATGAAACCACCCTTGGGCATCTATAGCTTTAGCCGTGGCCTCTGGTTGATTCCAATATCCTTTCATCACATTTGCACCTGAAATACAAATTTCGCCATGCTCCATTGCAGCCAATTCTTGGTTATCATCATTGACTATTTTTAATGCCGAATAAAAAGCGGATTGCCCCGCTGAGCCTAGTTTACTTATTGCCCATTCTGGTGTGAGCAAAGAAGCGAAAGGAGAAGTTTCAGTTAAACCGTATCCTTGGCAAAAGTTAATTTCACGTTTCGAATATAAGCTCAAAAGTGACTCAGGAACTGGCGCGGCACCACATACCAGCATCTTGATGCTACTTAGATCAGTGTTATCAAACTCAGGGTGTTGTGACATAAATAAAAACATCGCAGGCGCACCAAACATACTGGTTACTTTGTACCTTTGGATATATTGTAAAACTAAAGCAGGATCAAAATTTCTAACTAAGACTAAGGTTGAACCCATCATAAAACTTTGTATTGTCATGACGTTCAAACCTGCAATATGAAACAAAGGAGCAGCCGTTAACACAACATCATCTCTGGCGCCGCCATAAGACAATTGCGCATTAATGTTATTCCACATTATATTGCCGTGACTGAGCATAACGCCTTTTGGTAACCCTGTTGTGCCAGAGGTATACATAATGACACTAGTATCATGCTGATCAACAGATACAGGGTGTGCCAGTGCACCTGATAACGCTCGTTCATCTGTCAAAGAACGCCAACCAGCCAGGTTAGACTCGGCACCAAAATACTCTCGACAACATAACTCATTTTTTACAGGATTTATGACTTCTTGCATGGGCGCATCACAGACTAGGGTGTGCACTCCCGCATCGTTAATGATAAATGTTAACTCTTCGGCAGTAAGACGAAAATTTAGAGGTACAAAAATAGCGCCTAAGGCATTTGTGGCAAAAAAAGTTTCAAGGAAAGTAGGCTGATTAAAACCAATAAAAGCCACCCTGTCCCCCATACACACACCACACTGCTGCAACAATTGAGCCTGCTGCCTAACACGTTGTGAAAAGTCACCATAGGTAAAGCTTTTGTCTTCAAAAATCAGTGCGGTTCGTTCCGGATTTAATTGCCCGCGACGTAACATACCCATCGCAATATTGGGTTCGATTTCAGGTTTATGCATAGAATTCCCGTTGTAATGTAATTCTCTAAGTGATTTGTGTTAACACTGAGATAACAAATAAAAAAACGCAAGATAATTTCGTCTAATATAAAAAACAAATAGCGATTGTTGAAATATGCCTAAATCGTTTAATTTCCAGACTCTTCATAACTGATGATAGGTAAATCAAAAACATCAAATTGACTCAAGACCTTCAAGCACTGAAAAATAACTCAAAGAGAATGTACATTACTCATAGTTGTTATGAGAGCTATTGACTGATCATTTACTCCTGTTTCCATTAATGAAGAGCTCAAATAATGTTAACTTTCGCATATATAACGTGATACTCAACTGACTTTTATTGCAGCAAAAAAAGCCTCATATCTCTCTTTTTAACAACAACTAACTCTGGGCGAAAGTCCCATGACACATAAACTTTAGCTCATAATTCACCGTCAACTACTCGCTACTCAGACAACAATGACGACAAAAACATCAATCAAATAGTACAAAATACATACAAATATCAGTATCTTCTGATTAAATATTGAGCTAATGTTAAATTATTGTAAATATTTTTAGTTCGTTTTATTTCTAATTTTTATGTGCCAAAAACCTGAGTTTTGCAATAGGAAATAGATTGATGAGTCACTTTTCACAAGTACACGAATTGCTTCTACATAATCAACATTTACACTCACGAACCGCAGAGTTCTATAGCGTTTTATCGAATCAAGCTAAAAATGAGCGAGTCAAAATGTTGCTTTGCACTTTAGTAAAACATGAATCGGAACTGTCCTCATCTCTACAGAACTATATTAAAAAAGCACCCAGCAAAATACTCAATACTTATTTTCAATTTGATCATGAAAGTAACGTCGAAGAATTGTTTGTCATTCGTTTTGAGGCAGCACAAATTAATACTAATGACGTGCAAAAAATAGCTAGCGCTTTCGACGATTATTTTTGTCATCTGTACTCAGAAATGCAGGAAACCGTCGACTGTGTTGAGGTACAGGACTTATTTGCAAATTTGCATGAACACATGATGGATGAAAAAAAGAAATTATCCATAGACATATATTCGATGCTGGATATGTAAGCCTTTGAGTAATGAGACATGCACTGTCAATAGGTGTTTAGCCATTTGAGGAACAACTTGAAATTAGTACAACCCTTGAGGACCTGATTGCGATTGAATCCAAAAGGGGCGATTTCGGCGTTAACGACCGAAAAGAACTAAAACGTATTTTTTGGGGGAATAAACATGATACAAACACTGGGCGAACTGTGGCCGATTCTGTTGTATTTCACTTTTACACTTTTGTTATTGGTCGCTGTGATGTTTGCGTCGTCATTGTTAGGACCAAGAACAAAAGGCCATTCTACTCACTTGCCCTATGAATCTGGCATTTTGTCTCTGGGTAATGCGCGCGTTAAGTTTGCCAATCACTTTTTTCTATATGCCATTTTTTTCGTTATTTTCGATCTAGAAACCCTTTATCTTTTCGCTTGGGCTATCTCCTTTGAACAGGTTGGTGTGGCCGGCTTTATCGAAGCCCTTGTATTTATGATTATTCTGTTAGTCGCCCTTGTTTATTTATGGCGTATTGGCGCACTCAACATGCTTAAAAGACACTTGCCGGAGCAACACTAATGGATTGGAATCTCAGCGACCCTAATAAAATGTCACAACACATCCCGGTTTTTGATAAAAGTGTCCAAGAAGATATTAAAAAGAATGTCATATTTACAACCTTAAACAATATGATTAATTGGGGTCGAAAAAATTCCATCTGGCCATTTAACTTCGGTTTATCATGTTGTTACGTAGAAATGGCAACCAGTTTTACTGCCAGACACGATATCGCACGTTTTGGTGCAGAAGTAATACGGGCCACACCACGAGAAGCAGACTTGATTGTGATTTCTGGCACCGTATTTCGCAAAATGGCACCTGTAGTGAAACATTTATACGACCAATTACTCGAACCCAAATGGGTCATATCCATGGGCTCTTGTGCCAATTCTGGCGGTATGTACGACATATATTCGGTGGTACAAGGCGTAGATAAAATATTGCCTGTAGATGTGTACGTACCAGGTTGCCCACCGCGCCCAGAAGCATTGATGCAAGGCTTAATGTTATTGCAAGATGCGATTGGCCGTGAGCAGCGTCCGCTAAGTTGGGTGGTGGGTGAGCAAAATGTCAGCCAAATTGAAAAACCCAGCCAACGAGATATTCATAATGCGCAGCGTATGCGAGCTCGAGATCTCACTCCTCCGGATAGAGTGTAATCATGGTGCAATCGTCGAAGTCAGATTTACTTGCTGAAATCCAGCCTTGGTTGGCAGATTCTGTGTTGTTCGAAGAACCAACTGTCGATGAGATCCCCACAATTTGGGTAACAGCACAAGATCTTCAACTGTTGTGTGATGTGCTGCGCCGCAAGCTTAAGCAACCTTTTGATTTTCTATTTGATTTAACCGCAATAGATGAAACCACTCGTCAGCATAAGGTGATCCCACTTAGACGAGATTTCACTGTTGTGTACTTGTTTAGATCCTATGCCCGTAATCAGGATATACGCATTAAGGTAGCCTTGACTGCGGATGCAAAAGAAGTCGCAAGTGTTAGCTCTATTTGGCCCAATGCAAATTGGTATGAACGGGAAGTATGGGACTTGTTCGGCATAAAATTTACAAATCATCCTTGTTTAAGGCGCATCATGATGCCCACAACTTGGAAGGGACACCCTTTATGTAAAACCCATCCTGCCCGCGCTACCGAGATGGGTGAATACAGTTTGCCCGATGACTTACGAGACCTAGAACAAGAAGCCTTAAAGTTCAATCCAGCTGACTGGGGCTTAAAACCACAAGGTAATCCTGAAGAATTTATGTGGCTGAATTTGGGGCCCAATCATCCCAGTGTCCATGGTGTTTTTAGGATCATGCTACAACTAGACGGTGAAGAAATTGTCGAAGCCATTCCAGATATCGGCTACCACCATCGCGGTGCAGAAAAAATGGCTGAACGCCAAAGTTGGCATTCTTATATTCCTTACACAGATCGCATTGATTATTTGGGCGGAGTAATGAATAACCTGCCCTACGTGATGGCAGTGGAAAAACTAGCCGGCATAGTTGTCTCTGAGCGAGTCAAGGTCATTAGAGTGATGCTCTGTGAGATGTTTCGCATCCTTAGTCATTTGCTTTTTTATGGCACCTTCGCTCAGGATATCGGCTCTTTATCCCCTATTTTTTATATGTTTGTGGACCGGGAAAAATTGTTCGGCATTGTTGAAGCCATTACTGGCGCTCGGATGCATCCGGCTTGGTTTAGAATTGGTGGACTAGCGGCTGACTTACCCAAGGGTTGGGACAAGTTGGTTACTGAATGGCTAGATTATATGCCAGCCCGTTTGGCTGATTACGACCAGATGGTGATGCAAAATAGTTTAATCAAAAAGCGGGCTGTGGGCATAGGTGCCTACGATACCGCCACTGCCATTGCCTGGGGTGTCACTGGACCTGGACTACGTGCCACAGGGTTTGACTGGGACTTACGAAAACAACGCCCTTATTCTGGTTACGAAAACTTTGATTTTGATGTGCCCTTAGGTTCCAGGGGGGATAGTTATGATCGCTGCGCTGTTCGGGTGGAAGAAATGCGTCAAAGTATGCGCATCATTCGTCAATGTGTGCAAAACATGCCGGAAGGTCCCTACAAAGCAGATCATGTATTAACTACCCCGCCTCCAAAAGAACACACTATGCAAGATATAGATACCCTTATTCCACATTTCTTAGGGGTCAGTTGGGGACCAGTCATACCTGCAGGTGAAGCCATGATGGAAGTTGAAGCCACCAAAGGTAGTAATGCCTACTACCTTACAAGTGACGCCAGCACTATGAGTTATCGCACCCGTATTCGTACGCCTTCCTTCCCACATTTACAAATGATCCCGGTGATGGCCAAAGGTCAAATGATTGCCGATTTAATTGCCACTATTGGCAGTATAGATTTTGTTATGGCGGACGTAGACAGATGAGCAGTGTAATACCAATCAAACAAGTCGACCTTGCTAGCCAGCCAGAGGTAGATTACCGCGAGGTGCTTAGCGACAAAGAAATTGCAGCTATTGAACATGAATGTGCTTTATATGAAATTCGCCCCGCGGCAGCTATTGATGCGCTGCAAATTGTGCAGCGGGAGCGCCGCTGGATCAGTGACCAAAGCCTGTATGCTATAGCCAATATGTTAGGCATGTCGGCCACGGAATTAGAAGGGGTGGCCACCTTTTATAATCTGATTTACCGCCATCCTGTTGGCGAACATGTGATCCATTTATGCAACAGTGTTAGTTGCTGGTTAAATGATTATCAAACTATCGCTGCTCACCTCTGTAAGACACTCAAAATCGAGTTTGGTGAAACCAGTCAGGATGGAAAAATCACTTTACTGCCTAATGTCTGCTTGGGATGTTGTGATAAGGGTCCCGCCATGATGTTAGATGGTGAGTTAGTTGAAAACCTAGATGTCGAGGCAATCGATAAACTTCTACATGGATTAAGTGGAGGTGATAATGCATAAGCCATTAAGTCAGTATCTTGATCTAAACAATCCACAAAACTTGGCTGCGTATCAGGGCACTGGAGGTTATCAAGGCTTTAGTCATGCGTTAAAGATACCACCGCAAGAAGTGCAACAACTAGTCACAGACGCCAAACTAAAAGGCCGTGGCGGTGCAGGATTTATGACAGGTATGAAGTGGAGCTTTGTGCCTATGGGAGAGGATGCCCCCAAAAATAAATACCTAGTGTGCAACGCAGACGAAATGGAGCCCGGTACCTTTAAAGATCGCTGGTTGATGGAAGGCGCCCCCCATTTATTAATAGAAGGCATGATGATTGCGGCTTATGCCATAGGCGCTGACGTGGCTTATATCTTTTTACGGGGCGAATATAAGCTTTGTGCCACCCGCTTACAACAAGCCATAGATGAAGCCCAAGCCGCCGGATTGCTAGGAGATAACATCAAAGGTAGTCAGTATTCATTAAAATTACATCTACACACTAGCGCTGGGCGTTACATCTGCGGTGAAGAAACAGCGCTAATTAATGCATTAGAAGGTAAGCGCGCCAATCCCCGAGCCAAACCGCCTTTTCCACAAGTGGTAGGTTTATTTGGCCGGCCCACTATAGTGAACAACTGCGAAACCCTATGCAACCTACCCGGTATTTTGAAAAATGGCGTGGAATGGTACAGCCAACTATCGGGCGGCGAAGACACAGGTAACAAAATTTATGGTATCAGTGGCAGAGTCAAAAATGCGGGCTTATGGGAACGTCCCATGGGTACCACTGCGAAACAAATCCTAGAATTAGCAGGTGGCATGCAAGCGGGTTTAACTCTTCGAGGCTGGTTACCAGGTGGCGCTTCCACTGACTTTTTATTACCTGAACATCTGGATACCCCCATGGAATATGACGCCATTTCCAAAGTTGGCAGTCGTATGGGTACAGGGGTGATTATTGCCTTAGATGATAGACATTGTCCGGTAGGTATGATCTTAAATTTATTGAAATTTTTTGCCCAAGAGTCCTGTGGCTGGTGCACGCCTTGCCGTGACGGATTGCCATGGGCAGTAGAAATATTAACGCGCATAGAAGCTGGTCAAGGCTCACAAGATGACTTGGATGCTTTACAGCAATTGTGTGGGTTTATGTGGATAGGTAAAACCTTCTGTGCTCTGGCACCCGGTGCGGTCGAGCCCTTGCGCAGTGGTATGAAATATTTCGCCGATGATTTTCAGCAACATATTGATCACAAGGGGTGTCCTCACAGACATTAATTTATGGCCAAAATTTTTATTGATAACCAAGAATATAGGGTACAGGACGGGCAAAACCTGTTGCAAGCTAGTTTGTCCTTGAAATTGGATCTGCCCTATTTTTGCTGGCATCCAGCTATGGGCTCGGTTGGCGCCTGTCGGCAATGTGCCATGACTCAATATCAAGACGAAAATGATACCCGTGGACGCATGATCGTGGCTTGCATGACTCCTGTTTCAGAAGGCATGCGGGTTAGCATGCAACAGCCTGCCGAGAAGGAGTTTCGAGAGCAAAATATTGCGGCATTAATGACTCATCATCCCCATGATTGCCCTGTTTGCGCCGAGGGTGGCGAATGCCATTTACAAGATATGACAGTCATGACTGGTCATCATGAACGGCATTACAAGGGTAAAAAGACCACCTTTGTGAATCAAGATCTCGGCCCGCTAATAAAACACGAAATGAATCGCTGCATTACCTGTTACCGCTGCGAACGATTTTACAAAGATTATGCTGGAGGCTCAGATTTAGCGGCGCAGGCCTCAAGTAATAAAGTGTATTTTGGCCGTCAAAGTGACGGTACTTTGCAAAGTGAATTTGCTGGAAACCTAGTTGAAGTGTGTCCAACTGGCGTGTTTACCGACAAACCTTTTGGGGATCATTATAGTCGTAAGTGGGATTTACAAACCGCTCCTTCGGTATGCCAGCACTGTTCGATTGGTTGCAACACTAGCTTGTCAGAACGCTACGGCTCGGTGCGTCGGGTCACCAATCGTTTTAATGAGCATCTCAATGGCTATTTTCTGTGTGATCGTGGCCGTTATGGTTTCTCTTATGTGAATAATGAGGCGCGCCGTCTCACCATCACTTTAGATGGACAGCAGAGTATATGGGCTGAAACCGCGTTAAAAGTGCGACTAAAAAATACCAATAAATGGATTGGCATTGGCAGTAGCCAAGCCAGTTTAGAAGATAATTTTGCACTGCAACAACTGGTAGGGAGAGAAAACTTTAATCCCGGACTTGATGCCCAACAAGAAACCTTATTGTCTACCCACATGGCGATATTGAATCAGTGGCAAGCACCGAGTTTGGCTCAAATGGAGCAAGCTGACGCTATAGTGATTCTAGCTGAAGACGTCAACAATAGCGCGCCGCGCATCGCCTTATCTCTTCGCCAAGCCTTGCTTAACAATGCTCGTGAGCAAGCTGAAAAATTAAGGGTACCAAGCTGGCAAGATGCTGCAGTCAGAGCAATTAAGCCGAATCATCCTGTTCCTTTGGCCATTTATGGTTATGGCGAAAATGATCTCACTAAACAAGCCACTATTCACTTAGTTTGCACGCCTAAACAAGCTGCTGAGCAAGGTTTTTTATTGGCCAACCTACTCATCAACAGAGCCCCAAAACCCAAAGTCAGTAAAGTTGCTCCGCAAACACTTAAACTACTTGAGATCCTCAAAGTAGCCAAACGCCCGTTGATCGTTGCCGGCTGGTCAGCCAATCACCCAGCCCTGTTAGCCGCCGCCAGCAATATTCGTAACGCCCTAAAAATGCACAAGACTGGATCAGACCACATCCAAGATGACGCTATGTTATGCATAGTGCCCCCCGAGGCAAATACCTTAGGTTTAGGTTTATTAACTCAAGGGGGATATTTGAGCGTAGATGACTTAAACGGTGAAAATAAGCATCTTGAAAAAACCAACTTACTGGTGCTTGACCATACTACACCTGCCTTTGCTAATAGGCTCGATGTGTGGCGACAAAGTACCGACAATCTAGTTCGATTAAGCCAACTCGGTACACCTAGAATCGACGAAATAAACCTGCCTGTGTCCAGTTTTAGTGAATGCAGTGGTTCAGAGCTAAACTATCAGGGTTTAATCCAATCTCACTTACCCGCAACCAAACCATCAGGGCAATGTTTACCAAGCTGGCAATGGCTAGTGAATATCGCCAGGTTACGTCAGCATACTCTTGGCAAAGTCGATAATTTAGGGCAACTGCGGGATTTACTCAATCAAGAACACCCGCAACTTAGCGCGCACTTCAATCAACATAATCAAACCCCAATGGCGTTACAGACACCAAGAACCAGTGGTCGCACGGCTATGTTGGCCAATCAAACCGTACATGAGCCTAAACCTTTTATTGAAATAGGTGCGCCTTATAAACACAGCATGGAAGGTATACAAGCAGGGCAATCAAAAGACTTCCCCATGGCTTATAGCTGGTCACCAGGTTGGAATTCAAATCAGTCAAACCATAAATTTCGCGATGAATACCGAGGCGCTGAGCTACGTCAACAAGAAGGAGTGCTGTGTATAGGTGCAAAACACAACGACCAATGGTTTAAATGGCAAACCCCTTGGTCAAAAAGCAGTAAAGCACAATGGCAAATATTGCCGCTTCAAAAAGTATTTGGCAGCGATAATTTAAGTTTACATGCTCTGCCAATAGCCCAGCTAAAAGTGCAAGCACAAATTGTTTTGCGTCCAGAGGATGCTGAGAAATTAAATTTTAGCGTTGGGCAACTGATTTACTGTGATGACAAGTCTACACCTTTGGAATTGACAATCAGTCACTCTGTGCCCAAAAGCTGTGTTGTGGTCTATGTGCCAGCTGATCAACTCTTTGAAATAAGCCAATGTGATCAACTTACCGCGGCAACCAGTAAACAGACATCAACATACAAAACACACCTTTTACAGCAACAAGCTGAGCAAGTAACAAACAAACAGCAACAAAGAGATCGCTTACTGACGCAAGATCAAACCATCCCTATCCATTTTATAGAGGGAGTAAGCTGATGCCTGAATTAGACCTGATGATAATGATCGCCCTTATGGTGGCGATCTTGGTACCTACAGCCGCTATGTTAGTCTGGTTCGAACGACGTTTGTTAGGCTTTTTCCAACAAAGGTACGGGCCAAATCGAGTGGGATATTTTGGCATTTTGCAATCTTTGGCTGACCTCATAAAAATCCTCTTTAAACACGACTGGATCCCTCCTTTTGCCGACCGGCCAGTATTTGTATTAGCCCCCCTTATAGGCGCAATGGCAATTTTAATGAGTTTTGCTGTGGTGCCCATGGCACCGGGACTAGTGGTCTCAGACAGTAATATTGGCTTGTTGTTTTTTTTGGCCATGACTTCAATGGCGGTTTACTCAGTGGTATTAGCGGGTTGGGCTTCTAACAACAAATATGCTGTATTAGGAGGCATGCGTGCTGCCGCACAGACCATCAGTTATGAAGTGTTTATGGGTGTGTCACTGCTAGGTGTGGTGATTTTAAGCGGCAGTTTCAGATTAAGCGATATTGTACTGGCACAACAAGATATGTGGTTTGTGTTCCCACAATTTATTGGTTTTGTGGTGTTTATTATTGCCGGAGTCGCAGAAAGTCATAGATTGCCTTTTGATCTCCCCGAGGCGGAAACCGAATTGACAGCAGGTTTTCATACAGAATATTCGGGGATTAAATTTGCTTTGTTCTTTCTCGGTGAGTATCTCGGCATGATGTTGATTTCGATGATGATCACTACCCTATTTTTAGGTGGCTGGATGGGCCCTTGGTTACCGCCTTTTGTGTGGTTTGTATTAAAAACCATGAGCCTAATTTGTTTCTTTATTCTACTCAGAGCAGCGTTACCTCGTCCTCGCTTTGATCAACTCTTAGAGTTTGGTTGGAAATGGATGTTACCACTGGCACTACTTAATTTAGTGGGCACTGCTGTGGTCAAGTTATGGGGGGATTTTTAATCATGCATACCCAAATTAGAACCATGTGGACGGTTTTCAAACATTTGTTTGATAGAACAGATACGGTTCAATACCCAGAAGAAAAACCCTATTTGGCACCTCGTTATCGCGGCAGAATTGTGCTGACCCGAGATCCTGATGGCGAAGAGCGTTGTGTTGCCTGTAATTTGTGTGCCGTAGCCTGTCCGGTGGATTGTATATCCCTGCAGAAAACCGAAGACAATCATGGTCGCTGGCGAGCGGACTTTTTCCGTATCAATTTCTCGCGCTGCATTATGTGTGGATTATGCGAAGAGGCTTGCCCTACCTATGCCATTCAACTAACGCCTGATGTGGAAATGGCCGAATACGACAGACAAAACATGGTCTACGAAAAAGAGCACCTGTTGATTGATGGCTCAGGTAAATATCCTGATTACAACTTTTATCACCATGCCGGAATTAGCGTGAAAGGCAAAGACAAAGGACAGGCCGATCAAGAAAAACCTCCCACCGATGTAAGGAGCTTAATGCCGTGAATATTGAGAGTGGCCAATTATTATTCTATGTGAGTGGCACTATTGCCCTGCTAGCTAGCCTATTAGTTGTCACCAATAAAAACGCCGTACACGCTTTGCTGTATTTGGTAGTGAGTCTATTAGCTTTGGCCATGTGTTTTTATTTGCTGGGAGCCCCTTTTGCCGCGGCCTTGCAAATTATCGTTTATGCCGGTGCGATTATGGTGTTATTTGTATTTGCGGTGATGATTTTTAATATTAATCAAACCGACATCGACCGAGAGAAACATTGGTTAACATGGCAGATCTGGGTTGGCCCAACTCTCTTAACCTTGGTGTTACTGGGCGAAATAGCCTTTGTAATCTTATCTCAGCAAAACTGGGGCGCAGATCCATCCGCTGTTGCGGAAATAGAATTAGTGGATGCTAGAGCCGTGGGTACGCTATTGTTTGGTCCTTATTTGCTGGCGGTTGAAATAGCCTCTTTCTTACTCTTGGCTGGCCTAGTAGGTGGTTATCACCTAGCAAAAGCCCTTCCCCCACAGACCTCTAAACACGGGGGTAACGCTTCATGACTATTCCTATTGAACATGGTTTTGTGTTGGTTGCGCTGCTTTGGGCTATCGGGCTAGTGGGTTTATTGAGCCGCAAAAACACCTTATTTATGCTGATGTCCATGGAGATCATGCTCAATGCAGGCGCTTTGGCATTTATTCTGGCAGGTAGTGTTTGGCAGCAAGCGGATGGGCAGGTTATCTATATATTGATCTTGAGTATTGCCGCTGCCGAAGTAGGACTAGGCTTGGCCTTACTGATCCGTTTACGTCAACACATTGGTGACTTGGATATTGATAAATTAGATGAGATGAAGGAGTGAATATGCAAAATTTGCTTTTCCTTGTTCCCTTGTTGCCCCTTGTCTCATCACTAATATTGCTGCTGTTAGCTGGTCGGCTTACCCCCTTATTCGTTGCAATATTAGGGGTTGGCTCAGTGGGTTTGGCCGCGATTTTAACGCTGTTTATTGGCATTGAGTTCGTAAATATGGGAGGTGGATCCTTTCAACAGGTGTTATTTAATTGGCTTCCTATAAGAGGTGCGTCCCTGAACTTCGGTTTGCATCTTGATCAACTGTCTCTTGTGATGATGGCTGTAATTACCGGTGTCGGTTGGCTGATCCACTGGTATGCAGCGGCCTATATGTTTGACGACAAAGATGTGCAACGCTTTTTTGTGTATATGAACCTGTTTGTGTTTGCCATGTTGATGTTGGTGTTAGGCGATAGCCTAGTGCTCCTGTATTTAGGCTGGGAAGGAGTGGGTCTGTGCAGCTTCTTGCTTATTGGTTTCTGGCAACATAAAACCGATAACGTTCTCGCAGCTAAAAAGGCCTTTATTGTGACGCGGGTTGGCGATACTGCCATGATGATAGGTTTGCTGATCTTATTTAGTGAATTCGGCAGTTTACACATCACCACTATTGTCGATTCCACAGCACAAGTTTCCCAATCCAATCTATGGTTAGCCTGCCTATTATTGGTAGGCGGTGCGGTAGGTAAGTCGGCACAATTACCCCTGCAAACTTGGTTGCCAGATGCCATGGCGGGCCCAACTCCAGTCAGTGCATTGATCCATGCAGCCACTATGGTGACTGCAGGCGTTTATCTTATTGCCAGAATGCATCCGCTGTTTTTACAAGTCCAAGGCATTCTCAATTTAGTTGCCTGGATTGGTGCACTAACATTAGTGTTGGCGGGAATAGCAGCTTTAGCCCAAACAGATCTAAAACGTATTTTGGCCTACTCTACTATGAGTCAAATTGGTTATATGTTTTTGGGCTTAGGTGCATTGGCTTTTGATAGCGCTATTTTTCATCTTATGACCCACGCATTTTTTAAAGCGCTGTTATTTTTAACCGCCGGTAGCATTATTTTAAAAATGCATCACCAGCAAGATATTTTCAAAATGGGGGGATTGTTTAAAAGTTTACCTTTAACCTCTACCTTTTTGTTAATTGGATTGTTAGCACTGGTGGCCTTCCCCGGCAGCTCTGGTTTTTTTAGTAAGGAAGCCATACTAGCGGCCACTTACGAAGCCCACACTGCCGGCCCTATTCTGTGGTGGATTGGGGTACTTGGGGCATTTCTCACTAGCCTGTATAGCTTTCGGCTGCTCTTTATTGTCTGTTTTGGCCCAGCCAATCATGATCTAAAAGAAGTGGACTACAAAGCATCCAGCCAATTGGTTGTTCCTTTGTTACCGTTAGTGACTTTAGCCGTGATTGGTGGCTTTATTAGTTTAGATTTTAGTTTTGTATTTGGTCCCGCTCATCACCCTCATTTACCCTTATGGATTGAATGGATGCCTGTTGCGGTGGCCTTGCTAGGTTTTATCTTGGCTTGGGTCTTATATTTTCCACGGATTTCTACACAGCACAATGATAGGGCTATCAGTCAATTCTGTCGCGATGGTTTAGGTTTTGACTGGCTCTACGAACAACTATTTACTAAACCTTTGCAATTCTTTGCGCGCATCAACAAAAGCGATGCCATCGACCATTTTTATCATTTTGTGGGATGGTTTAATTTCAGCCTGAATGAAATCTTGGTTATCAGTCAAAACGGTAAGTTACGCTGGTATCTGTTTGGCACTCTCGCCGGCTGTGCCCTGATGTTAGGAGGGTTATTATGGTGGTCTTAAGTTTTCTGATTTGGCTTCCTTTGTTTTTTGGCGTTTGCGCGTGGTTCAGTGAGAAAAAATTCGAAGGTTCAGGCAACTGGATCACCCTGATTAGCCTATTTATTCTACTAATTTTTAGTCTCTACTTAGGCAGTAGCGGAACCAGCAGTCTAAGCTGGGAATGGTTTGTCCGCTTTAATATCCATTTTGCATTGTTGTTCGATGGCCTTGCTCTGTTGCTTGTCATCTTGACCATTGTTTTGGCCATACTGGCGGTAATGGTTTCTTGGCACGATATTGAACAACATCGAGGTTTCTTTCACTTCAATCTACTGTTTAGCGTAGCGGGTATTATTGGGGTGTTTTTAGCCGCAGATCTTTTCTTATTTTTCTTATTTTGGGAAGTGATGTTGTTGCCCATGACCGCATTGATTCTTATTTGGGGCCATGAGGGACGTCGCTACGCTGCGCTGAAATTTTTTATCTTTACCCAAGTTAGCAGTTTGTTGATGTTAGTCGCCATTATTGCGATGGCGCTGCAACACCAAAGCCAAACTGGAGTACTCAGTTTTGATCTCGGGGAGTTACAGTTATTAGAGATACCCAGCAATCTGCAATTCTGGTTGATGTTAGGTTTCTTCATTGCCTTCGCCGTTAAATTACCCATGGTGCCATTTCATAGCTGGTTACCCGATGCACATACCCAAGCGCCTACAGCTGGTAGTGTTTTGTTGGCGGGAATATTACTGAAAACAGGTGCCTATGGCTTGATCCGCATTGTATTGCCACTTTTCCCCAGCGCCACTATGGAGTTTGCTCCTGTTGCAGTCACGCTAGGAGTAGTAAGCATTATTTATGGGGCATTAATGGCTTATAGCCAAACTGACTTTAAACGTCTGGTGGCTTATTCGAGTATTAGCCATATGGGCTTTGTGTTATTGGCACTGTTTAGCTGGCATGAAGTGGCACTGCAAGGCGCCATCTTAACCATAGTGGCCCATGGAATAAGCAGCGCCGCACTGTTTAGTATGGCAGGGCTGATCCAACAGCGTATTCATAGTCGTGAGCTTGGCAAGATGGGGGGCATCTGGGCCAGTGCTCCAAAAATGGCGACAGTGACTTTGATTTTTGTGATGGCAGGCATAGGCATGCCGGGAATGGCGAACTTCAATGGTGAGTTATTCACCCTACTTGGCGCTTATCAGCAGTTTCCTGTGCAAACCATAGTGGCGTCTATAGGCATAATACTCTCCGCTGTTTATGGCTTACATTTATTTCAGCGTGCTTTTCAGGGGCCAGCGAATGAGGATGTAACTGACTTACATATGCGGGAATTGGTATTCACTAGTCTTTTAGTGGTGGCACTAATTTATTTCGGATTGCAGCCGCATATAGTGTTGGAATTAAGTAGCGAAACTATTAGTAGTTTGCTGCAAATCGCTGGGGAGGTTCAGCCATGAGCATGCAAGAATTATGGTTACTGCTACCGGTTTTAATCATCAGTGTGGGGATTCTGGCAGTGATGCTCCAAGCAAGCTGGAAACGCAGTCATTTCATGGCACAGGGCATTTGCCTAATTACACTTTTGCTGGCATTAACTGCGCTTTTTTACCACTACCCCACAGATGTAAAAAGCATCACTATCTTATTTGAGTACGAACCTATAGGTGGCTTTTTTAGTTTATTACTTTTGATGGTAGGAATTTCTGTGGCTCTGTTGCAAGGCCCTTATATGGGAACAAACAGCAAAGAAGTAACAGAGGAATTCTACCTGCTATTGCTGCTTTCTTGCCTCGGCGCAATGTTACTGGTGATGTCTCGCCATATAGGCAGCGTGATCCTCAGTATTGAACTCATGAGTTTATCGATGTTAGCCATTCTCGCCTATAACCGAGAACGTAAATTAGCACTAGAGGGCGCCATGAAGTATTTGTTATTGTCTGGCGCCGCCACTAGCGTTTTACTCTTGGGGTTTGCCTTGTTGTATGCCAACAGCGGACAGTTGATGTTAGTTGATATGCTGCAATCCCCCATGGGACTATTGGCTAAATGTGGTTTTGTTTTAGTCTTGGCTGGCCTAGCCTTTAAGTTATCTTTGGTTCCTTTACATTTCTGGACGCCAGATGTGTATCAAGGGGCACCTGTTAACTCCACCTTGTTGCTCACTAGTTTGTCTAAAGCCGCGGTTTTTGCGCTATTTATCAAATTAATCCTACTTGTTCCTGCTGATTTTGAAGCAGATATGGTACGTATGCTGAGTTGGATGGCGATCGCTAGCATGCTGTTAGGTAATTGGTTGGCCTTACAACAACAAAGTTTGAAACGCTTAATGGCGTACTCGGCTATCGCTCATATGGGTTACGTATTAGTAGCAGGCGTTATTGCTATGGGTATTGACCACAGCTTAGTGCTTGAAGGTGTCAGTTATTATTTATTAGCTTATCTCGTTGCTTCAATATTAATATTTGCGGTACTGACTTTGTTATCGAGACTTGATGATCATCAGGATTTGGATGACCTGCCCCAATTGCAGGGATTGTTTTGGCAACATCCTTGGCTTGCCAGCATTATGACCATCGCTTTTCTATCACTAGCCGGTATGCCTATTACCATAGGTTTTATAGGTAAATTTTATCTATTAACACTGGCGATTAAACTCTACGCTTGGTGGTTAGTTACAGCCATGTTGCTTGGTAGTGCGGTCGGACTATATTATTACCTTCGGGTGATTTTTACTTTGTTTGCACCGGCTAAGCAGCACATCCATCACACTTCAGGTGCCTATATCACCAAAATTTGGATAGGCCTGATTACTGCGAGTCTTCTGATACTCGGTATTTTACCCGGGCTCTTGGGAGATCAACTCCGAAACATTTTGGCAATTGGTTAGCCTTTTTAATTACTATCACTTCAATGCACTATTGAAAATTTTAGATAGGTTGAAAAGTTGATATCCAAAAAAGTCCGTGAATTATTCGTCTCTCTGATGGAGGCTACCTGCGATAACAATAGATCAATGGTGAAATATGATCCTGACACAGAGATTTATAGTGGTGCATTCAACGTGGCAGTGCTAAATAAATTCATCAATGAAGGTGTCTTTGAAGTGGTGGATAGCGATGCAGATGGAATACAACTACTGATGAATCACAGAGATGATTTCCTTAGCGGGTTCGCTTCAGGTGTCAAAGAAGCAAAGTAAGGTAATGATCAATATTACGCCGATTACAATGCCAACCCTTTTGCTTTTTCAGTGGGGTATGAACACTTTTTGTATATGAATAAGAAACCCAAAAAACTTGAGGGTTATGCCTGTCATGGGTTTTAACTAAAGTGACATAAAATGTGTTTGTTAGAGCACACCAATCAGCCCCATTTTCTATGCTTCTACAAACTAAAAAACATAGTCATGGCAGCAGCACCAAACTGACAATAATTCATAATAATGAAAGTGCTTTTTCGACACATTTTTTAAGTGCGATAAATAGCACTACAGCATTGTTAAACCGTGACGGTAAAGGTAAAATGAGCAACTGAAAACCATTGGCACTTTTAATTGAATCAAATGCACAATAATTACGTTATATTTTATGGATCATTTTGAACTACTAGGGGTTACCAGAACCTCGACCACCACTGAAATTAAAAAAGCTTATCGAAAACTTGCCAATCAATTCCATCCTGATAGAAATGATGCGGCTGAAGCAAAAGAAAAGTTTCAATTAATTCAAAAAGCGTACGAAGTCATTGCCGATCCGCAAAAACGCTCTGTATATATTAAGAGTCATTACACAGTTACCACAGATCCAAGAGAAATTGCCGATTCCTTTTGGCACAATGCCTTGTTGTAGGAATTAAAATAATGAAAATTGAAACCTCCATACCCGCTTATTTAGCGGATGACTTTTCTATGTATTTAGAAAACATGGAATCATTGTCGGATCCAGAAAATCCTGATTTTTTAACTAATTATCTAAAGGTTTTAGCGGCACAATTAGCCTCAAGCAGCACAGTCTTTGATGGCATGGTGGACCAATTGGCCATGGCAATCACTCGCAGTGTTAGAATTGATTCAAAAAATCTCGCTAAGTTAGATTTAAGCCAGCAACCATCTTGGGAAAACATTAAACCTTATGTTGCTGTGCATGCTGATGCTAGAGCCACCATTACCGAGTTAATGAATCACTCAGAACAGGAATTAAAAACAGCTGTGTTGCTGATTCATTTTTATAATACCTATGATGCCACACCTTTACCCCCAGAGGTTGAAGTTGACGACAACGAAGATGCAACAGATAGCTATGCAACCTACGGCTACGATGAATAATAGTAAACATTTTTTGAGGAATACCAATTGACTAGTAACGCACTGATTCTTGCTACAGATATTACCGAACAAGCGCAACACAGCGGTAGAGAAGCGGGTACCTCATTAGAGAAAATCGCATCAGAGCAAGGTGATACCGCTATGTTGGCGGTATTTTCTGAGATGGATATTTTAACCGTGGCGAAAATTGTACGTGAGCATGATGCCACTATACCTTCTATCGCCACATGGTTAATGGATGCTGAGTCCATTAAAAAATTATTAAATGTCGAACCTTCGTATTGGCAAAATTTAGATGAAGACTCGTTATTTTGTGCACAAACCGAAGCCCATAGTTTACTTGCACAAATATTTCTTTCTTACGATGACGATGAAAAACAAACAGAAATACTCAAGGCTATTGTTCAAGATGATTTTGGCTTGTTGTATTTATCCCTGCCTTTTATTGGCCATGATTTTTCTGAACTTGAATATGATGAAGAACAAGTATCTGGCAGCATTGAAGAGTTGTTTGTGAAAATTAAAAGCCTCGATGAAGAAGCCTTTAATGAAGTGGTAACCGTTAGCACAAATGGCACCTTAGACAATATTCAAGCGGCTTTAAAAAACAATGCCAACAAACAAAGAGTGACTGCAGTGGAAATGGATACAGACGATATGTTTGCGCCACTATAGGATGATGTCATGAAAATAGCAGAGTTAAGGAACAAACCCTTTGTCCTTTTGGTATTAAAAGACGGTCTGGCTGATGGCTATTTTAGTGAGGAGTTTGTACATAAAACCAAGCAACAATTGTCAGATATGTCACTGCGGATCGCTTCTGATAATTTATCTATTATTTATACTGACCACATAAAAAAAGCCTGTGAAATAGTCCTTGGGATCATCAATCTAGGCTTGTTGAGTCATTGCGACAACAGTACTGAAAAAGCCAAAGAGATAATTAAGACCCAAGGCATTGTGTATTGCTTCAGAGCGGGCTGGGCAAAATATGCAGCACTGAAGTCGATTTCTGCAGAGTATTTTAAACAGGTCAAACTCAGCAGTTATGCATTAGCAGCCAATGACACTGCAGATATAACACTAGTACATGCTGACTTTGTCAAAAAAGGGCAAGACAGTTTAAAACTGTTTAACTTGCACAAAATTATATCGTCGCAATATGCTGCCAACACAGTGATACCTGAAACAGACGAAGACTACCTAAGATTTGAGCTACAAAAACTGCTCAATTCAGCCATTGCCCTAAAGCTAATAGATTCAGAACATAAAGTGTTTAACAATGAGCGCTACAATCAACTTATTGCTTATTTAAGTAACACTGACGTTACGCTAGTCCTCGAAAAGTTTACTCTTTGTGTAGAAGACTTTGCAAAGCAGCAAAGTCTTTCGACTAAAAATTATCTGTATGAGACGTCTTTACTGGATTTTAATGAATTTAAATCCATCATAAGCTCACAAAAGAAATTAACTGTTTATATCCCTGAAATTTTAGAACTGTCTGTGAATCTCACCAATGAATTGAACGATGATTTTGAGGGCGGTTATGATTTTGGTATAGATGATCAAGAAGATATCGCTTATTTAAAACCTGACTAATTCGACTCCACTAAGCGAATATACTGAAGATAGGTCAATAGCCTACTTTTTAAATGCGGTATGCAAAGGTTCAATTATACCTTTATAAACAATACCTTGGTCAGTTACGACTAAAGGTTTAGAAAGACCATGATTGCAGCAAATTTCGGCAATACCCTTAATTGCACTTAATTTCGCTAATGATTAATTAAATGGTCGAAAAAACAAAGGGTTTCATGAGCACCTGAGTTTACACATACAAGCGCGAACTAAAATTTTGCGCTTGTATGTGTTTTCCAAATAATGAAAAGAAATATACATTTATCCCAAGACATAAATGGCCCCTAGTAACTTATTATCATTTTTCTAAACTCAACCTGCATTTGCTACTTGTCCACCATCTAAAACAACAGTATGACCACATACGTAATTGCTCGCTTGAGAACAAAGATAAATAGCAGTGCCAGCAATATCAGCAAATTCACCGGTTTTACGAGCAGGTAAACCATTTGCAATCTCTTGTTCATGGGCCATGATATGTTTTGTCATTTTACTGGGGAAAAAGCCAGGCGCGATACCATTGATATTGACATGACTAGGGCGAAGATCTGCAGCCATATGTCGTGTCATTTGAATCACTGCAGCTTTACTAGCCGAATAAGAATAATTGTCCATGCGTGGATGGGTGATCCCATTAACGGAAGCAATATTCACTACCCGAGATGGTTCATCAGCGTTTCCAGCTAGACGTAATGCCGGCAATAAACGTTTGCTTAAAAAGAAAATAGACTTCACGTTTAAATCCATAACCTTATCCCAACCTGCTTCTGGAAATTCATCCATCGACGCTCCCCAGGTTGCACCTGCATTATTAATGAGTATGTCTATTTTTGGCTCTCTTTTAAGCATCTCATCTGCAAACGCATCCACTCCGGCCATAGTTGATAAATCGGATTGAATGGCAATACACTCACCCAAAACCGATAGTTCAGCGGCACATTCTTGTAACTGCTCAAGTTTACGTGCGGTAATATAAGTTTTGACTCCATTCTCGACAAAACCACGGGCGATCATTGCCCCTATTCCGCTTGACCCACCGGTAACCACAGCTACTTTACCGGCAACAGAAAAAAAATTATTCATCTACGATCCTTATTGTTCAGAAAATGCTTTTTTGAAGCATATGATATTAATAACATGCCCGATTCTGTTAGCTATTTTTGATAAATATTAACGCTCGCACATTTTGATATTTTGGCATTCGCATATTGATATCATTCAGTTGCAACCCGCTATTTAGAGCTTAAATCAACACCCAATGAGGCAGCCGCTTTGGCGACATATTTATTGGTTTGCATCCAGCCTGCTTTAAGTTCTTCGGCGTTACTTTGGTCTTCAAGTGCGGCCCATTTTGCTAGTAAATTTTCTGGTGTTTGTTGCTCAGGTGATAAATAGATACCGTCAGTTTCTTTGATTACAGCTCTAGCATAGCCCCCTGCCCCGCAGCCTAAAATAGTACGATTCGGCGCACCTTCTGCGACTAACACTAATAAACCTGTAGTAACCGATTCAACTGTCATCAGTTCCAAAACACGTTTGTCTTCAATTAGTTCTTCAGTCATTGCGGTTCGCGCTGTAGGTGACAAACAATTGACCAAAATATTATTTTTATGCCCTTCAATACATAAAGTGTTCATTAAGCCCACCACTGCCATTTTGGCTGCACCGTAATTTGCTTGACCAAAATTACCGTATAATCCCGAAGACGATGTGGTCATGACGATACGACCATAATTTTGTTGTTTCATGATATCCCATACGGCCTTAGTGCAGTTAGCCGAGCCCATAAGATGCACATCAACCACCAGTTTAAAATCTTCGATGGGCATTTTAGAAAAGGATTTGTCTCTTAATATTCCAGCGTTGTTGACTAAAATATCAATACGCCCCCACTTTTCCATTATTTGCTCGACCATGCTTTGCACTTGTTGCATATCAGCGACGTTGGCACCATTTGCTATAGCCTCTCCACCAGCCTTCTCGATTTCGGCTACTACAGCTAAGGCACCTGCAGACATTTCACCATCTGCTGAAGCCAAGTCATTGACAACCACTTTTGCTCCTCGTGCCGCTAAAGCTAATGCGTGAGAGCGACCTAAACCTGCTCCTGCGCCCGTGACTATTGCTACCTGATTGTCGTATCTAATTGTCATAAAGTCCTCAGATTATAAATGGTGAAAATAATTACTATAAGTTTATGGGTTAATGATTGTCATCGTTAACCACTGTGCGGTTAGTGCAGGTTTTTCCAGCGATTCAATTTCAACTGTGATATCCCAAGTTAGCAAGAATTGCCCTGGTCTTTTTTCTAGCACATTGGCCAACACCATATGCCCGCGAATTTTGCTGTTCACTGTTACTGGCTGTAAGAATCTGATTTTATCAAAGCCATAATTCAAGCCCATCAGAGTATTTTCCAGATTAATTCCAGCGTCATAAGCGATGGCAGACAACAAAGATAGAGATAGAAAACCATGGGCAACAGTAGTTCCAAAAAGCGTTTCTTTAGCCTTAATAGGATCTATATGAATAAACTGATGATCGTGTGTTGCATCGGCAAAGTGATTAATTTGCTCTTGGGTAATAGTAAACCACCTGGACACCCCCGTTGTTTTGCCAACATAGTCAGTTAAGTTTTGTGCTTGGGTTGTAACAGCCATAATAGAGCTCCTTTATAATCGCAATAAGAATAATACGCTCGAATGGAAACTGATTAAAATCATCCTGTGATATGGTCAGCTATAAACCAGAAAAAGGTAGGGGTTGTTTTAAGAGTTGTTTATAGGGCACGAGTCATTGGTTCCTAAAGCATCGGGATCTCCCTGCTAATTCTTATCACTCTAAGCGCATCCCCTAAAGTTAAACCAACTATGCAGTACTTCTAGGTTTATCCACTACCAATTGGTAAACAGTTATTTTCTTATTAATGTTGATGAGTTATCGCAAGAATATAAATGCTCACGTTGTGTTAATTGGCTTTACTCGTTATTCTCGAGCAATAAAGATATCCAGAGTCCTGACAATGAAATTATATATGCCCCAAATTGCCGCCCTTGTTCTAATGCTTAACTCCGCTTTTGTAAGCGCTACAACCAGTGTGTTATTTATTGGCAATAGTTTTACCTATGGCTATGGTTCAGCTACCAAACACTACCGAGCAGACTCAGTTACCGACCTTAATAAAGAAGGAATTGGTGGCGTTCCCGCGCTTTTTAAGTCTTTTACAAAACAAGTTGGGATTGATTACGACGTTTACCTTGAAACCAGAGGTGGCAGTGCGCTGGATTTTCACTTAGACAAAAAATCAGCACTAATTGGTTCGCAACCATGGGATCAGGTTGTCATGCATGGCTATAGCACCTTGGATAGTAAAAAACCAGGCGACCCTACTGAGCTTGTTAATACAGTAGCAAAAATGTCGGCGTTCTTGCATGGATTGAATCCTCAAGTAGAAGTGTTTATTACTGCAACCTGGTCTAGAGCTGATTTGATTTATCAAACAGACCGCCATTGGTCAGGAACTCCAATAGAAAAAATGGCGATTGACGTGCGAGCAGGCTACAACAAAGCAGCACAAGTCCCCTATGTGAAAGCCGTAAATGCTGTGGGTGAAGCTTGGATCCGAGCAATGGAATTAGGTATAGCCGATACGAATCCCTATGATGGAATTGAGTTTGGAAAAATTAGCTTGTGGTCTTGGGATTATTACCATGCCAGTAATTATGGCTATTATCTGCATGCATTAATGGCGTTTGGAAATTTAACGGGTTTAGATCCACGCACACTTGGTGAAAATGAATGTTCTGGGTTCGAGTTAGGCATGTCAAAACATGAAATAAACATGCTTCAACAAGCAGCTTTTGATCAGCTAATAAGGGAAAACAAGGTAAAAGCGGCCCCCTTAAAATCAACTGAATCAACCTATCCCAAATATTGCGGTGCAATGTAATCTACATAAGTCTACTCAACGACTGCAACAAATAATACTGCACTATCCTTGATCATTTATTCAGGTGATTGAATTTAAATCACCTGCACCATTTGTGAGAGTATGAGGGTTTTGCAAGTATTTTTAGGTATTTAGTACAGGCACTACCTCTTGGTTTTTAACCACACTACTAAACCCGCAACAACAAACAAAAATGGCAATAAAAATAATATCACTATCACTTGGCGTTTCTGTTTACTGGTTAAGTCTAAACGTTGTACTTTTATCTCTTTAGGACTAACAAAGGTTTTGTAATCTAACTCTGCTAACCAGTTAACTAAGTTGAGTCCTAACTGTGCGTTGCTGTATTGATTGATATACACGTTAGTTAAAAAGTCGGCATCGGTGAATACTATTAAACGAGTATCTGAAGATCTAAAGTCTTGAGGATCTGCTGCGTTTTTTTCGTCAATCACCACATAAGAAAACGGCACTGGACCGGGCGTATCGGTACTTGGATCAAATTGAATATCTAAGGTTCGATTAGTTTCAGCCCAACTATTTTCGGTGGAAGCTGTTGAAACTATGATGGCATGTTTTATGTTGGGATTACGGTCAGCTAACACACGAATAGAACGAGGGCGCACGTAAAATGTATAATCCAACCCTTCAGTGAGCGCTTTGTGGCGCTGATAATTTTTGGTAGCTGGGCTGCCGACATCCCCACCCACATGGTTAGTCAAATCCACAACTATGTCTGATTGCACATCCAAGCCCCACTGGTTAAGGATAGAATTCAAGCTTGGGTTGTTTTGTAATTGTTCTGCGCTTAAGGGCTTGTCTGGAGTAGTGACTAAGCTATGTTCGATTAAAAATAACGCGTCCCCTCCTTTTCTTAAGTAATCAACAATTAGCGTTTCTTCATTTGGGCTTAGTTGGCTTTTGGGTCCCGCAATGATCAACACATCACAATCTTCCGGAATCGCCTGACTAATGCCTAACATCAAGGTTTTGCTGTGAATATTATTATCCGCTAACAACTGCTTAAACTTAGATAAACCCACGTACTCCTGACTTGCACTCGAATATTCGCCATGCCCAGTTAAAAAATAGACTGTCCGGGATGCGCGACTGGCACTGGCTATTGCATTGGTTAACTTTTCTTCAGACAAGGCATTGAGGCTAAAATCAACGTCTTTGCGGTTAGCCCCAGATTGCACTATCACTTTTCGTTCATCTGCATTGATGGCATTGCCAAATTTTGCCGCATAAGCAATTTGTTCGATAGGGTCGATAATCTCAGTTTTAATAACACCATCAGACACTCGCTCATACTCTTTGAATATGTCTTGCAGATATTTAGGGGGCACTCCCACATGAAAGGCCGTCAACTGCACTTCTGCGGTCAAGGTACTGACATACTCAATGGTATGCTGGGATAAAGTATGTTGCTTATCTTGGGTTACATCCCATCTGATGCTCGAAAGACTGGCTAAATAATGACTTAGCCCAATAAACATCACGCTAGCGGTCACTATACAAAAAACAATGCTCAATTTTTTCCAGCGCTTCGGATTGAATAAATGCCCTAAACTTGCTTTTTTATGTGGGCCAGCACTTTGTTTTGTAATTACACTAAGCAGCGTAATAAATGTTATGCCACCCAAAACAGCGAGCAAACACGCCAAATAACTAAATTGCTGTTCGATATAAAAAAGCCCTAAGCCAAGACTAAGGGTTAACAGCGAAATACCGCAGCACAAAGGTAAAAGAAAAGGTTTCATTAATGCCACAACCTGTTGTCGATACTCAGTCTTGTTAATACTAAACAGCCAAGAATACCGGATAAATAATACACCAGGTCACTGGGAGTAATAATGCCTATTGCGAAGTTTTCTAAGTGAGTATGGGTACTTAACTGAATAAGGAATTGCTCGGCAGAGCCGCTCAGATATTGAGTGAAACTTGTGGCAAAATACAATGAAAATAAAATCAGATAAGATACCAAAGCAGCAATGATTTGGTTTGAGGTCCAAGATGACGCTAGCAAACCAACCGCAATAAAAAATGCCCCTTCTAACCAAATCCCTAGATATCCTGAAAACATGCTGAATGGATCAGGCTCACCAAAATATTCAACAATAACGTAGTAAGTAAACGTCAGGCCAATCAACAAGGTGTAGAAAATGAGCATGCTTAGGTATTTACCCAACACTATCATGGTGTGAGTGAGCGGAGCCGTCAGTAAAAACTCCATAGTGCCATTTGATTTTTCTTCAGAAAACAAACGCATTGTTAATAATGGAATAAGAAACACCAACATAAATTCCATCAGTTGAAACACATCTCTTAAGGACACTTCACGGTTTTGATCTATGATGAGGAAAAAGAACACGTTAAACAAAGACAACATTGTAATTAAGATGATATAGGCAACAGGCGAACTAAAATAGCTATGCAATTCCTTTTTAATTAAAGCAAAAACTTTATTCATTTACCCCCCGTTAGTGCTGCACTGACTGGAGACGGCTGTTGATGATGATTGATAAAAACCTGCTCTAAAGTTAACGGCTGTGATTGGTTGGCATCTGAACTATTTAATAATACATCTAGGGGATCATCTAGCACTATTCGTCCAGATTTAATCATTATTACCCGCTGTGCTACCTGCTCAATTTCAGTGAGCGTATGGGTACTCAACAATACCGTTCTTTGGTCTCTTTGATTTTTTATCAAGGCCAATACTTGTTGAATTTGCATAGGGTCAAGACCACTAGTGGGTTCGTCTAAAATAAGTAACTTAGGTTCGTGAATAATGGCCTGAGCAATGCCAACACGTTGTTTATAGCCCTTAGATAGAGTGGCAATAGTTTTATGTTTAACCTGCTCCAAATCACATTCTTGAATGACTTTCGCGAGTTGAAATTGCTGTTTATTCTTAGGCACATCTTTTATTTCAGCTGCAAACTTTAGATAATATTGCACTGTCATATCGCCATACAGCGGGGGCTTCTCTGGCAAATAGCCAATTTTTTTACGAATACTTAGTGAATGTTTAGCGATATCTTCGCCATCAATGCTGACTGTACCTGACGATGCGCCAATAAAAGACGTTAAAATACGCATCAAGGTTGTTTTCCCGGCGCCATTTTTGCCTAAGAGACCGATAATATCGCCACTATGCATTTCAAAAGAAACCTGATCTAATGCTTGAAATGAAGCAAAACTTTTACTGACCTGATCAACAATCAACATTCTAAATCTCCTCCCACCTAAATACGAAATTAGCAGCAAATTGTGTCATTATAAAAGTTTTGATACTGAGGCGCGTGGCCAATGCAAATTGCGTTGTGTAAGCACTTTATTGTGAATTCTTTCCCCCCGAGTTCTAACGGCAAACACCTCTAACATTAAACAAATGACTTGGTCGTAAGTAAGATCATTAGCTATGACTGATGCTCTTAAAAAATCACTGCTTGCAGTTGCCATATTCGGTACAAGATTAGCGTCCATAAAAAAGCATTGACCGTAGATATTCATTTTCACATCTATCAGGGCAAAGTCTCGCAATCCAAGTCCTAAAAATGCAGCTTTTGCTAGTTCATTTACACTATGAAGGTCATTTGGATTTTCAACTTGTATACATTCATCAGCAGTGGGGCGTTGATTGCCTTGTCTCAACACTTCCATGGCGGACACTGTCATCTCACCACTACTGTTACAAATAATTGCCACAGTGAAGTCTCGTCCAGGTAAATACTCCTCAACTAACGCAGCTTGTTCATTTTGGGTATAGATTGACAGCACTTTAGCTTCAAATTCATCAAAATCACTCACATAAGAGAACTCATCTATTCCGTTGTTATTATTGGCATCAATTGATTTTATAAACACAGGAAAAGCTAATGGCAACGAACTCTGAGACACAAACTGCTTGGGCAACGCTGTGAAATGCCGCGCCGTTTTAATTCGCATGTTTGCCAAATGAAGTTTTGCTGATGCTTTATCGGAATCAAATTTTAGCGTTTCACGATCAGAACCAGAGAAAGTAATTTTATGACGGGCAAAATACTCTGAAAACCAAAGAATTTCAGTTTCATTAATTACCATGAATTTCTCAGCTAAAACAACTAAATCAGGCGTCCTAGCGACCACTGCTAATAAATCATCCATCACTTCACATACGGTTAAACGTACTGAGTTTCCTGCTCGCTGCATTGACTCCACAATGTCAGCACAAGAAGAATGACTACCAAACCCAGATTTTTTTAGGGTGTTGTCAGCAGTTGTTATTACTTCAATATTCAATTTATACAACCATGTGATTGAGTGTCGTAAAGCCGACCTGAAAAAATTAACACAATATATAGATTTTAATCACAAAAACGATAAACAAAATGTCTGCTTACCCGAAAGGCTTCAACTCATCAGAATTCAAGCTAAGGCAGTAAAGATTTGCCAAACATAATAGCACTATTTCACTCTATCTACGCAATTAAAGAAATGCTGCGACTTAGTATCAGATTACAATTCTTTTAACTTTAGATTTCGAAACCACACTTTATCACCATGATCTTGGAGTACAATATGCCCTCCGGGCGTTTTGGCAAAGTGTTCCCAATCTTTAAATTTACTTTGTGCAATCAAAGCTTCCCAAGCGGGGGTATACATTTTTACATCAACCACTTTATAGCCATTCAACCAATGTTCAACCCGCCCTTTATTGACTATTAACCGTACTTGGTTCCAATAACCTGCAGGCAAAACACTGACAACGCGACTTTCAATTAGGTCGTAGTTATCCCCTGCTCGATGTTTTACAATTTGGCCGTCTGAATGGTGAGGATTATCGAGTATTTGCATTTCGGTTCCTGAAAGAAAAGGAAACTCGAGATCAGCGCGCTCTTTTACGTTGTAGATGATGCCACTATTGCCACCATGCTGAATTTTCCATTCTAGGTTTAGCTCGTAATTTTCTAGTGGCTTGGATGTAATAACTATGTCACCGCCCTCTTTGGCCTGCCAGCTGGTTTCATCTGCTGCCTTACCCCCGAAGTGCAAAGTACCATCTTCCACTCGCCAGCGGCTGCCAATAGCTTCGCTGTTATAGTTTCTGAAATGCCCTAGGGTATTGCCATCAAACAGTAATTCCCAACCAGCGGCTTTTTCATTTTCTGTGAGAGTATTATTTGCAACCGAGTAGTTCTTATTCAGAATAAGTGGTTTGTCAGTGGGAATGGCATTTAAGGTATACCAAGCTTCCGTGGTCCATAATTCATGGTCGTTTTGGCTTTCAAAAGCGCGATTAATTCTAAAATACACCACGTGTTTTTCTTTCAAACCAGCAAGTTTTATTTGTACTTTTGTGCGGTCTGCTGAAACGGAGATGTCTTGAATATTAAGATCCTCAAGGCCTTTTTTGGGCCCGCCATATTCGGCAGTAGGCTCGAAATAATATTGTTGTATTTCAAAATCACTGGCTTGAATTTTACGCCCTTCTTTTATGGCTTCAGTAAAGGTTATTTCAAATCCGTCACTGTGGGCGCTAATACTCAACATTTCAAAAGTTTTTTGCTGATTATATTTAAGGCTTTGTAGTCCGTACCACTTTTTACCTGAGTGTGACCAATTGCCTGGGTTACCTACGCCCCCCACAATAAGGCTGCCATCTGGCGCCCATTGCAAGCGATTAACTCCGGCTTCTAATCCTTGGCTAAAACGAAACACCACACCTTGCAAACGACCATTTACCCGCTCGGCAAATACCCGCTTAATTCCACCATGAGTCACATCTCCATGGATCATTTGATTTTGATAAGGGCCAACGTTTAAAGGTGCAGGCTGACTAGCTGAGTTACCAATATCACCTTGGGGTAACCATACAACTGGCAGCGTTTCTTCTAGGTTAGCGGTGCCTTCAAAATCCACCGAGCGTGAGCCATACCAAGCATCTTGCGAGAGTTCGACAATTTTACAGGCAGGCACCCAATCGCCTTGGTTATCGGCAATAAACAATTGGTTACCGATACCACGACCAATACTATTAGGGGTGCGCAAACCCTGGGCAATAAATTCCACTTGGCCGCTATCTTTAGATATTTTAACTGCTTTACCACGGCTCGACGCTTGTGGGCTTGCGCTGGCACCACCGGGTAAAATCGCGGTAGCAAAGGCGGCATAAAAGTAGCCGTCTTGATATTCTAAACCGAAGGCAAATTCATGGAAATTTGTAGTGACAGACCAATCATTAGAAACTAGCTCATAACGGTCAATTATATCATCACCATTGGTATCGACTAAACGCGTCAGTTCTTGCTTTTGTAATACGTAGATCTCTCCATCGACTACCTTTACACCAAGCGGTTCGGCCAAACCTAAGGCTATACGTTTTACCTTTATGTCATCTGGCGCAGCATGGAAATTTTCTACTAAATAAACAGAACCTTCAGGATCCCAAGTCGACACCACCATGCGACCGTCGTCAAGAAAATCAATCCCTCCAACCATAGGTTGAAATGCGTCTGGCCTAGCTTGGCTAAGATCAAATGAAGGGTGCACACCCGCCACTTCCATTTTATCACCAGCAATGCTTTTAACTAAGTTAGGGTCTGTTGATACTGCCACCACTTCCCGCAGATCTTGTTGCTGTACTTGCAACATGGCAGCAGGAATAAGTTCATAGGTTTGTGTGGCTGGGTCCAACCATTGCAACGAAAGAGACGCACCACCACCACCTTGATAGTAAAAGATCTCAAGACTATGTAACCCTGGCTCAAGCTGCACTTCAGCGTCTATGGCAATTGGACCGTGAGCGCCCCAATTATCAATAATTCGTTCGCCGTTTAAATACAGATATGAACCATCATCTGACACCAATCTTAGTCGCGTGTGCACACTCTCTTTTAGGTTCAAGTGTGTTTTGATTTGATACATAAAGTTGCGATTAGTTGGCCGAAAATCATCCTCACTGGGAAGATGGATCTGCGACACTAAACCACCCAATGAAGGCGCATTTTTACGTGTTTTTTCAATATCAGCAGTGTTATCAACTAAGTTATGTTGATAAACATAAACACCTGACATACCTTCCTTAAATTCAGGGGTTTTATTGCTTAACGCTACAGGCACTGCGGGCAGCCCTAGTAAAATATCAGTAGCATCGGCAGTTGTATTGTCAGATTGATTTAAGCTAAAAATATAATCAAGCATGAGTCCTGCATCAGATTCACTTAGTTGTGAATGAGGCGTCATAGGTATTTGCCCCCAACGTCCTGTTCCACCTTGAATAATTTTTTGACTCAGCATCTCTCTTGCACCGCTCAAAAAAGCGTAACGTTGAGCTATGGCTTGATAGGATGGCCCTACGGTTTTGACTTCTGCATTATGGCATCCCACACAATCGCTATTATTAATCAAAACCAAACCAGGATGTTCTAATTCGTTCTGTGATCCATCCTGTAGCGAAGATATTTCTACTATCCCATTATATTCCTGACTAAAAGTTGACTCTCCGTTTGCCAAAAATAAGGTTTTTATCCTTTCATCATAGATTGCTGCGCCAGAAGTTCGCTGAGTATTGGAAGGACTAAGATTATCCAAGGTTAAATCTAGGTTGGCGGGCAAACCTGACACATTAAACTGTCTACTAAATACAAGGCCAGACTCAGACAAAGAGGCCATAGGCGTCTCTTTTATGTCTACTTGCCACTGAACAGCATTTGTTGTGCCTTTTGCTCGGTATAATAACGTTACCTTACCCGCATAAATTTGATGTCCAACATAGGTAACATTGCCACCCTCAATCGACCATTTTGATTGACCACTCAATACATAAGCTTGGCCCATAGCAGTTGGTTGGGGGCCATGTTTTTGATCAAATACGGCCCCTGTAAGGTCCAAATTTCCATGCCACAATTTAAACAGAACCGAATGCTTAGTGTCGTAAGCTGCTGTAATATCATTACCAAGCTTAAGACTAATCACTCTACTCTCGCCATCTAAAGTAGAACGCATGGCTTTAACATCAGAGACATCACCTGTTACGAAAGATTCTGCTAAATTTTTACCCTTTGTTGAATTCGGTGAACAAGCTTGAAAAAAGCAACTACAGCATAAAAGTACGGCAATGCGCCGAATCAAAGGCCAGCAAATAGTATCTTTGAGCATTCTGTTTCCTTATAAGACTTCGCTATACAGAGGAGCGCAATGTTGAGCACATCTGATAAATGTATCAATACAAAAAATTAACAAACTGTGTAAAAGATAAAGTCCTAACCAGAAAATAGATAGATGAATACGTATGCGCGCGGGATCTTAAATGACATTATTCGGATTGGTGTGACAGGGGGAAATTAAATAATAAATTTCCCCCTGTCATGTTTACTGTTGTGCTTCAGTGAGCATCAAGCTGAAATATTTCCTCCATGACTTGCCACTTTCCAGCATTTGCTTGAGTCGAATCAACTCTTTGAAAACGCTCCATTAACCGCTCCCACTGCTGCACTTTGGGGTTAGCACCATCTGCCTTCGCTTTAGCTTCAAAGCTAAAGTGTGGGGCCACATCCAATACCATGACCAATTGTGTACCAAGTCTGAAAATTTGCATATTTTCAATGCCTGATTCACGGATGCTGTCGAGTATTTCGGGCCATACATTTCCTGGCTGATGATACTGCTCGTATTGATGAATCAATTCATCATCATCTTGTAATTCTAGGGAAAGACAATAACGCTGATTATCCATAAATTAAGCCTTGTAAGTGTGATGGGCGCGATAGCCATAAATTGCAATCACCACGTAACATAATAAGGGCAACAAGAATGAGGTTTTTACAGATGGGATTGCGCCAATTAGAGGGGCACCGTCAATCAATGCCGCTTGTAGCGGTGGCATCAACGCTCCGCCAACAATCGCCATGACCAAACCAGCTGAACCTAAACTAGCATCATCGCCCAAATCTTTTAAAGCTATGCCGTATATAGTTGGAAACATCAACGACATACAAGCAGAAATTCCAATTAAGCAATATAAGCCAAGCATACCGTCCAAGAATATAGTGCCCAATGCCAACACAATCCCAGCTAGCGCTAGCAGCATAAGTAAATGTCCAGGACGGATAAAGCCGAGCAAAAAGGTACACACAAAACGGCTGACTAAAAACAGTGACATAGCAACAATGTTATAACCCTGGGCTTCTGATGCTGTAAGACCCACAGCAGTCATGCCGTAGTGGATAATAAAGGTCCAACACATTATTTGTGCGCCAACATAAAAAGCCTGTGCGACTACGCCTTCAATATAACGGCCATTACTAAATAAACGTCTAAATGTAGCGCCTAACTCCTTTAGCGTAAGTGGGCTGTTATGAGAAATAGTACTAGGTAACTTAACGAACAAAAACAACAAAAATAGCAAGACCACTACCGCTGCAATAGCAATGTATGGGCCGCGCACTGTGACTAAGTCGGCGGCTTGCATGGCCTGATGGGCAACAGGCTGATTCACAGCAAATTCGCTTAGCGCAGTTGTCAGTTTTCCATCCACGACACTTGGCAACATTTCAGCATATTCTGGGTGAGCGGCTCGCTCGGCAGCACGAAACTCTTCAACTTGCAGTTTATTTAAAATCACAGTTGAAGCGACAAACATACCGGTCAAGGAACCAATAGGATTGAAGGCTTGGGCTAAATTGAGCCTTTTAGTGGCAGTAGCTGGGTCACCCATCGACAGAACATAGGGATTAGCCGTGGTTTCCAGCAGTGCCAAACCACAAGTCAAAATACACAATGCCGCCAAAAAATAGTTAAATTCTTGCTGCACACTAGCAGGAATAAACAACAAAGCACCTAAAGCATAAAGAGCAAGGCCCAATAAAATCCCAGACTTATAGGAATATTTACGAATAAATATCGCCGCTGGCAACGCCATAATTCCGTACCCTAAGTAGAAAGCAAACTGCACTAAACTACTTTGCGCATTAGTGATTAAGAAAATATCTTTAAAAGCCTTAACTAATGGATTAGTGACATCGTTGGCAAAGCCCCATAATGGAAAAAGCATGGCGACCAGAATAAAGGGAACAATCATTTCTTTTGCAACTACTGGGATTTTAGACATCACACTTTCCTGTCGGTTATTATTTATCATTATTTTCTTCGTTTTTATTTTTAAATTTGCTGGGGTTAATTGAGGTAATCAACATAGGCATAAAAAGCTGGTAGCCTATCTGTTGTTAACTTAGGGTCAGAATTATTAGTAAACCAACCTAATATTTTTACAGGTCCTCTTTCGAGTTTTACACGGAACTCAACTCCAGATGCTTCAGCACCTATGTAATGGGTGTATTCTTTACCATTGATATTAAGAAACGCAAATTGCTTACCGATGGGACTTTGAGCAGGCTTGTCATACATAAAGAGGCGAATACGATATTCCCCAGTATTTTCAACTTGTACTTTCCATGGCAAAGGCTCATAACTACTCGGGTCATGGATCCAACCAGAGTGTGAGTCATCCAAAAATAGTGTTTTAAATCCTGGGTACCAAGCGATTTGACTAGTAGATTCGGCGTCAGCCCAATCATTAGCATTTAATCTTACTGGGTTTTCAAAGGGACTACCGACAATGGGTAACACTTGCCCACCAATATCTGGAGTGAGTTCAGTCCACCATTGTTCTAAATAAGCTCTATGCTCTTGAGCAATGTCTGGATAATTAGATATTAGGTTATTAGTCTGACTAGGATCTTCAGTAATATTGTAAAGCTCTTCAAGACCTGAATCCCGCTCTGATATAAAGCGCCAGTCACGACTAAGTACCGCCATAGGACGACCAATTCTGGGGATATTTACACGCTGATTAGTAATAACAATCTTTCTATTTTCATAAAATGGCGAATCAATTGTTTTAGACTCATTTTCTAAAATGGGTAAGAAACTCACTCCATCCATTTTAATTGGATCACTCTTATTGGACGCAATATCCAACAAATCTATCAAAGTTGGCAACACATCAAAATGAGCGGTCAAACTAGCAATATTTCGGGGGGAACCAAAATTGCCTTTTGGATAATGAATAAAGAAAGGCACTCGATGCCCCCCGTCATAAACTTCATTTTTATAGCCACGCATTCCAGCGTTAATGACCCAGTTTGCATAACGTGGATCCGATTTAAACGACTTCAAAAACTCTTCAGGGTCATTATCACCAAACATAGATGATTCAGGTCGTAAAGAGGAGGTGCCATTGTCTGTCATAAATATCAGCAGGGTATTGTCATCAATTCCCAAATTTATAAGCTCAGATCTTATTTCTCCAACGCCTTTATCGATATTAGTAATCATTGCATAGAATCTAGCCATAGGCTCTGGTAGTCCTAAGTCACGATATATCTGCACTTCAGACTCTGGTGCTCGCCAAGGAGTGTGTGGAGCATTAGTTGAAATATATGCGAAGAATGGTGCAGGTGAAGTAGCCTGCTCACGAATATAACGAATAGACTCATCAAACCAATTGTCGGTCGCATAACCTTTAAAATTTTCAGGCTGACCATTTCGAAAATATGTATCGTCAAATTGTGTATTTCCCCAATAATCACCTGACTGACCGACCCCACCTCCTCCGTGGATAATCGCAGTATCAAATCCGTGATCCTGAGGACGAAATGGATAATTTTCACCTAAATGCCATTTACCAAAAATAGCCGTGTTATACCCGGCTTCCGACAATATTTCAGCCATGGTTTCATGTTCTGCAGATAAATTCGAACGCCCCATAACGGTATGCCACACTCCCGCTCGCATAGAATGCTTACCAGTCATAAGTGCAGCACGTGTTGGAGAACAAGTGGGATCTACATGAAAATTGGTTAAACGAATGCTTTGTTTAGCAAGCTTGTCAATATTCGGGGTTTTAATAACCGGATTTTGATGAGCACCAATATCACCGTAACCTTGATCATCGGTCATAATTATAATGATATTCGGATTTAACTTTTGTAGGTCATTACCATTGCTTATCATGTCAGCCAAAGGGTGTGACTCAATTTGAGAAGTAGGTGAATTTTCAATAACTTGACTACAACTGCTGATACTAAACAGAGTGCCAGTTAATAATAGCCAACTGACAACACTAGCCGCTGATAAAGTTTTAAACGATTGCATTTACCTACTACCTACCATTGATTTCACAAAAGTTAATACATCCGAAACTTCACTATTAAACACCTTTTCTCCATACATCTGTCGAGTATCCGGCGTTTTCAAAGCTAATAACTGGATTTTCCAAGTCTATTGGATCTTCAAGTTCAGTCATCAATTTCAAGAGTTCGTCTTGCAACATCGTCAATTGCTTTCTATAGGCTGGCTTCGCACTAAGGTTATGCAATTCGTCCGGATCATTTTTAAGGTCAAATAACTGTGTTTGACCAATGACGGGATAATATATGAGTTTAAAGTTGTCACTTCTCACCATGCGTTGGTAATGACGATAAGACCCATATATATACTCATTCATGGAATCTTTTTCTTTCCTTAACAAAGGCATAAAACTTGAGGCTTGGACAGATTTTGGTACTTCAATACCTGCCAGTTCAGCGGTAGTGGGAAATACACTATTAAGATAAATATTACCCTTAATTTTTTGGCCTTTATCTATTCCTTTACCTGCAATAATAAAAGGGGCACGAATAGAATGATCATACTGATTTTGTTTACCTAATAAGCCATGTTTACCCACGGCCAATCCATGGTCTGAGGTAAAAATAATAATGGTATTTTCGGCATAGGGAGACTTCTCTAGTGAATCCAATATACGCCCTACCTGTGTATCCATATGATTGATCATGGCGTAATACTCACCAATAAACTGTTTCACTTCATCTGGTTTACGGGGGATATCAAGTAGCACTTCATCACGAACCCAAAAATCGCCCTGATCTACCGTATTTTGCTTTTTAAATGCCTTCGGTAAGGGAATAGACTCCTGTGGGTATTTATCAACGTAATTTTGCGGAGATTGCCTTGTATCATGTGGCGCTAAGAAACCCACATACATTAGAAATGGCTTATCATTAACGTCCGGTTTTTTCTCTAGGTACTCCACAGCTGCGTCAGCAATGATTTCGCTACTGTGCTTTATCGATGGGTATACCTCAGATAATTTGTGAGTTTTTCTATCCAAGTCAACCATACTGGCGTTGTATTGGTCATAAGTCATTCCCCCTTCATGTATGGCGGTACCTAGATCAAAGCTACGAAGTAGCGCTTCTTTTGAGACATGCCATTTTCCAGTCAAGAATGTTTCATAACCCGCTTGTTTAAACGTCTCTCCCCACAAAAGGTATGACGTCTTTTTTTCGAGTTTTAAAGTACCGTCAGTAATGCCGGTACTATAAAGATTTCTTCCCGTATTAATCATTGCGCGACTTGGGGCGCAAACAGCAGGAGACCATGATCCCTGATTAAATGTGTGAGTTATTTGCGTTCCTTGTTGAGCTAACCGATCAATATTTGGTGTTTCTAATTCATGATTACCGGCAGCTCCCAATGCAGAATAACTTTGATCGTCTGTCAAAATAAATAAAATATTAGGTTTTACATTTTTAGCTGATGCACTAGAAATTAGACCTAATACTAATAAAACGCCCCCCATTACTCTTAATATATATTTTGTAATCTTTTGATTTGAATAAACGTTCATGATAACTCCAAATATCGCGATATTAACCATATTGTTACTAGGTACTTAGTAAGTAAAAAATAGAAATTCAGTATTATTACTTTAGTCAATCAAGTTAATAGAGACCGACTGTAGCTGTTGGTTTCGTGAGATGACTATTTCTAACACACCGCGCCATTTTCTTGACTGATAAGAGGCAAGAAGCTCGTTCACGCCTAGCACTTTGTCACTGCCACCAAATTGACTATCAACTACTTCTAAAATAACGTCTGAGGTCTGTATACCTGCAACAGCCATTTTGCTGTTAGGGTCAACTTTCAGTACCATAGCACCGGCTATTTCTGCGATACCTAATGCCGATTGTTCACCCAAAGTTTCCACCGATTTAAGTGTGGCTCCTAACAATTCATAGGTTTTACCAACCTGACTATCTTCAGCCGCAAGAAATAGATCTGGACTTTTAGGCGTTTCAGCCAACGCTTTGAGCGCATCATTTTGGACACCAAATTGATCCATTGGAAAATTTTCAAAACCTAATTTAAGCCCTAATGAACCTTCTGCCAGTTGATAGTTTCCTTGCTCTGGAGCGACAAATTGTGGTTCACCATACTTTGAATGTTTATCTAAACCTAAAGCCTGTGCGGCCTCTAAATCGGCTTGATTCACAAACAAATTGTGATCAATCTGCTGGCCCCAATAATCATTCAAAATTGGTTTATGCCCAGATAACAAAATATTGTGGGTGAACACATCTTCACTGTTTTCAAACCACACATGAGGATGGAAGGAGTTATTCAAAATAATATTGTTAGTCGCAATACGTTTAAAACCTTCACGCAATTTCAAACCACCGCTGAGCATGACATTATTGTAAATTTCATAGTTTGAGGAGCCATCATCAAGATCAATATCCCATCCGTGATCACATTGGAAACGATTATTACGGAGGATAGTTGGTTTGATTGCATCTAAAAGGTACATACCTGGATTACGTTGATTTATGTCATCCATTTTCGCTCGGTCTGGGTGCCAAAACCTGTCTCGTCCCCATGAATTAAATGCACCGTGGTCACCGGTTTCTAACACTGTATCGAACACATCGTTGTATTCAATAATATGCCCCCCCCAAGTACCTTCGCTTACATTAATACCGGCTCTTGGAACGCGATAAATCGAGTTATGACTTACAGTGATTTCAGATGTCATCGACAACTGCACACCCGCCACTTGTTTTTCAATTAACCCGATATCATGAATAAGGTTGTTATCAACTAACGATTGGCTTGGATATTGGTCGGATTTAGGTCCAACCTGAAAATCTAAGTCTGTTTCTGAAACAAACTCATGGTATTCAAAACTAGGTGATCGAACTGCACTTGGGTTGCCCACAAAACTCACGGCACTGGCCCCAATATCATGGATATGGTTATTAAATATTTTGGCAAAACGATTATAATTGCTGACAAAAATAGCATTGCCACCCAATTGACTAAATTTTGAATCATTCACTTGGATATCTTCAGTACCATCTAACAAAATGGCACCTCCTCGATATATCGCCCAGTCACTGCGTAGAAGTGGTTCTTTAGTTTGCATAAAAGTAGGCTGGGTGTGGCTAAATTGAATACCACTAATTTGTACATGTTTAACCGGCTGACTTTGAGTACCACGCAGTTCTATCAAGTTATCGAGTTGCGGCACTTCTACTTTTGCTTGGTGAATATCTACACCTTTAGGGGGATAAAAATAAAGCGTATTATTCGCTTTGTCCAAAAACCATTCCCCAGGGGCATCAAGCTCTTCAAATATGTTTTCTACAAAACGGTATGTCAGGTGCATAGGTGAACGACGGTTATTCTGATAGCCCCCCTCTAATTGCAAACTTTTATCGCTATTTAGGCCAGTAATTTGATAATGCATATCTCCCCAACGGCTTTCGTGTAGTGCATGAACAAAGCCACCAACGGGATTTGACCATGTTGCAATGCGCTCAGGCGCTATTGCGTCTTCTGCATAACCATTAAAAATTGCTACATCGGGGTTAAAATTAGGATACCTAGCCATAGGTTGTAAGGCGCCATTGATATAAAGCTGGGTAAATTCTAGGTCACTAATTTTAGCTTGGAATATTTGTTCGGTATAAGGTTGCCAATTCAACTCAATTGTTTTGGCACCGCTAATAATCACTTGGGCATTCTCTTTTGCTGCAATCACAAAAGGTTGCTCGGCCGTTCCTGAAAATTGTGCGTCTAGCACTATTGTTTGGTTTAAATAATAGGTGCCTGCAGCTAATTCAATCTTCACTGACTGCTTAGTATTAAGTAAAGTGCGGCTATGCTCTATCGCATCCGCTAAATCAGAATAATCAGATGAAACTTCGCCCACAGTTAAAATTCTGGGGACTTGAGATACTTGACTTTCAGTGGCCACATCTTTAGTTTCTGAACAACTAACCAAAGTTGTTATTGCTGTCACGATCAAAGTCAAAAATACTAATCTCATACTTACCTTACCCATATTTGTGTGAATCAAGACGTAAAAATGGGGCGCAATTAAAACGCCCCATAAGTTCAATTAAGTGCTTTAGAACTTAGCACGCACTCCTAATGTGAAGCGTTTACCCACATCTTCCAAACCGCGGTTTATGCCCACTGAATTGAGTTGTATTAAAACTTCATCGGTTATATTGAGTGCTTCAAAATCAATTGATACATTTTCGGTCACGTTATAGCTGGCTGAAAAATCTAACTGACTGTATTCGTCAGTGAACGAACCATCTCCAAAATAGTTTGTGCCATTATTTACAAAACCATCGCGGTAGTTATAAGCAAAACGAGCACCAAAGACGTCGTTTTCGTAATAAGCAACTAGGTTGTAACTGGTCTCTGAAAGGCCATCTAAAGTAAGTAAAGGACCATCTTCAGAAGCTTGTACTTTATCAGCATCTACCAAAGTGTAATTGGCAGCAAATCCTAAACCTTCAACTAACATGTCCAATGGTTGTTGCCAATTAAATTCAATACCGGTTAAATCACTGCCTTTACCATTGTCTGGTAAAAAACGAGTAAAGGTACTTGTCACAGAATTACCACCATCTAAATCACTATAAGTGACTTGCTCTTGGTTGGTAGAAGCCACCACAAAAGAATCGATGAATTTGGCAAAAGGAGCAATCGAGAACATTCCACCTTCTTCAAAATACCATTCAACAGAGAAATCCAGTTGGTCAGCTAAGAAAGGGTCAACGTCAGGGTTACTTGAATTAATCGTTCTGACATTCACATTAATAGTCGTTGCTGGTGATAAAACACTCAACGACGGACGCGACATCACACGAGCGGCACCAAAGCGCAATAACACGTCATCTGTTAAATCGTACTTAATGTTCAAGCTAGGTAATATTTCGGTATAAGTACGGCTAACAGAGCTTTCACTAGTATCAACAAAGGTCTGCGCACCACCTTGGTCAAAACGAATTGTACTAAAGTCTGGAATATTCCCTGAGGATTCCTGATCTGTCGAAACAACCCGGATACCAAAGTTACCGGTAAGACGGTCATTCATACCTTCAAAATTTACTTTCGCATAAGCCGCTAATACGTTTTCTTTAACATTAATCTCACTGGCTCCGCCTTCAGTCAAGGTACCGTTTGACACCAATGTAGACAAAGAAACAGTATCTAACAATTTACCTACATCAGCAGATAACCACTGGCTTGGGTAGCTTGCGGACCCACCATAACCATCAAAGAAACCACTTGGATTATATGCAGTCATGTAAGCACTAGCATCAAAGCTTCCACCTTCGATTGTTGGGTCATAAGTTTCGCCCAATAAACCGGCCAACACCTCGGCACTAACACCTAAACTCCTGAAACCATTAAATTTTTCACGAGCGGTGTATTTCGCACCAAATTCAAGACTATAAATGCCCATACCCCAGTCGACTGAATGATCTACGTCAATTCGAAAATCGGTGCTAGTATCCTCTGTGGGCCGATCAAGATTACCGTTAACGCCTATTGAACGAAAACTACTGCCATCTAGTGGATCATACCCTGCAGAATAACCCACTTCAGGTACACCGCCATAATCGTTACTGAAATCGTAATAAGCATTGGCTCTACCGATAACTTCAAGAGATAAAGTTGAAATGACGTTTTCTGACTTAGCATGAGACAATTCAGCCTCTATTTCCCAATTTTCATTTATTGTGTGTTTTGCTCCAAATGAAAAAGAAGTCAACTTATCATTAGAGTTTGTAGTACGTGCATTATTGCGATTATCAACACCCGCTATTTCTAGGCGCTGAATCAAACCTTCAGAGCCTAATGAGTCGGTAACAATATCGCTGTCCACCACTGAACCTAATACATTGGTCCAACGGAATGAATTAAGCGGTAACGCCCCTACAATATCGAATTCCGAATACATGGTTTCGAGCCAAATATCGGTATCAGCACTAGGACGAAACTGCATAGTGGCTAATAAGGTAGTACGCTCTCTTTCTTCACTTAACTGGGAAAAATTAGTGGCATGGTTAAATCGAAATGAATCATCTGTATCGCCATCTAAATTATAATCAAGAGTAGGAGTAGGTCCTCGACTCCCTTCGCTACCAGGCTCTAGGCCAAATGCCTCATATATATGTGACTCTACTGAACGACTGTCATAATGCGCACCTAAAGTAATACCGAAGGTTTTATCGTCATTAACAAAGTTATACAAAGCGGAAATATCAGGACTGGTCTCTCCTGAATTATCTTCTCTAACAGCTTTAATACTGGTCACCAAAGATGTTTCAGCCGATGTTAATGGGCGAGGAGTACGCACATTAACTGTTGCTGATAAAGCACCTTCTTCCATATCTGCCGACGGCGTTTTGTAGACTTCTAACGCACTTACAAAATCTGAAGGCAAAATAGTAAAATCAAAGCTACGACCACCTGTGGCGGATGGCAATGTACGTCCATTAAACTGAACACGAGTAAAGTCAGGACTAAGACCACGAACAGTAACATCTGATCCTTCACCTCGATTACGAGAAATTTGCACGCCACTAACTCGTTGCAGTGATTCTGCTAAATTTTGGTCTGGAAATTTACCAATATCTTCAGCAGATATAACATCAGCAACCACACTAAGTGAACGTTTAACTTCAGTCGCTTTTTCTAAACTACCTCTTATCCCAGAAACTTGGATGACCTCAACATCATCTTCATTTTCTTGAGCAAAGCTTGGATTAGTAAAAATTAGCGTACTAAGAGCTAAGCCAGTGAAAGTAGTATTCATCACTTTTGTGATTTTATTCTTTTTATAACTGCTTGTACTAGTTGTTAGTTTCATGTGTTTATATCCACTTAGTTATGTCAATTATCAGCGGGGGAAATCATTTTTCACCAGCAAAAAAAATATTTACATTTACAAAACGAGGTAGAGAATCTCACATTTATTTTACAACTGCAACTACATTTCACATGTGGAATTGAATTTTATATACAATAACTTCAAAACCAACCCATAAATAAGAGCTGTAAGACCAGCCCTTAAAAATAAAGTTAACAACTAGTATTAATAAATAAAATTTAGTGGATTTGAGTTGGTCAGGATTAGAACTATTTTTAAGCAATGAATACAACGACGGAAGTCTTATGACTTTTATCCTGGGTCGTACCCTAATGCCACTGAAATATCTCTAGCGGCTTGTTTAATTGTACTATGAGCATCTTCTGCAACAGTTTGATGAGACCCATCTAAATATTCAAAGAAAGGCACAATTAAAGCGGCAACAGCTTGATCTTGATAATCAAACACTGGATAACCAATATCTTGGATCCCCTGAGCTTGGGCACTATGAATACTTTCATAACCTTGACTCAACACCTTCCTAACCATTTTATCAATATCTAAAACGTCTTCATTAGGGTGGTGAACTGGGATACGACTTAACATTTGTTTACGAGTGTATTCATCAGAAAATGCTAATAACAAATGCCCTGAACAGGTATTCATTAACGGCGCTTCTGCCCCCAATCGCACACTAAACACCCTTTCAGAAGGCGAGTCTTGTTGGACTACTACATGCCCTTTGCCTTCATAGTAAATAACAAGGTGGCAAGATTGTTCGATATCATATGACAACCTACGCAAAACAGGTGCAGACACACTCGTCAGCCTTTTAACAGGCGGAAAACGATGGGCTAAACCAAACATTTTAAGTGTGAGGGTATACCTATCACTACCCTGCTCTAGTGATACATATCCCCTCTGTTGTAGCACCACCAACATCCGGAATAACTCTCCCACCGACCTATTAAGTTTTTTGGTAATCTCTGAGATGTTTAAACCTTCTGCTTCTACAGCCAGCAACTCCATAATATCCAGCCCTTTTTCTAATGCTGGAGCACTGTATGTTTTACGTTTTCCTGGCTCTTCTTTTTCAACCTGTTTTGTCATTAATTACTCCTTCTGTGCTGGGCATGAAAATCATGTGCAACTGTAAAACTATAATACTGCGTTACATTCATAAAGAGAACAAGTGGCGACCTTTAGATAACAACTGCCTAAATATTCCATTCAACAGTTACCACTAATCTGTTGACATTTTAACAACAAACCGCTAATTTCATATGCGAGTTTTAATTTCACATATAAATAAGAGCGATTATGAGTCAAACAAACAAAATTATTTCACTGGAAACTCACGACATTCGTTTTCCAACTTCAGAATCATTAGATGGCTCAGACGCCATAAATAAAGATCCAGATTATTCTGCTGCTTATTTATGTTTAGAAACTGAACAAGGTAATAAAGGTTACGGTTTAGTTTTTACCATAGGCAGAGGCAACGATATTTGCTGCGTAGCTATTGAAGCGTTGAAACATTTGGTTATAGGTAAAGACTTTAACGATATCATTAAAGATATTAATCATTTTTACGATTGCCTACGTTCAGACAGCCAACTTCGCTGGCTTGGCCCTGAAAAAGGGGTAATTCATATGGCGATTGGTGCAGTTGTTAACGCAGTATGGGATATGTGGGCACGGGCCGAAAATAAACCACTGTGGCGCCTATTAGCGGATATGAATCCAGAACAATTTGTTAACTGCATCGACTTTAGATATCTGAGCGACGCGTTAACGAAAGAAGAAGCCTTGGAAATAGTCAGCAAAAATCATGCTACCAAGCAGCAGAGAATTCAATATTTAAAACAAAATGGCTATCCTTCCTACACCACATCTGCTGGTTGGTTAGGATACAGCGATGAAAAGCTTGCACGACTTTGTGAAGAAGCCATTGAGCAAGGTTTTAAACATGTAAAATTAAAAGTAGGGCAAGATCTAAAAAGTGACATTAGGCGTTGTGAAATTGCTAGGCAAGTCATTGGTGACGAGACAAAACTAATGATTGACGCCAATCAAATTTGGGAAGTGGATGAAGCCATTAATTGGACTAACCAACTTGCTCATGTGAAACCCTGGTTTATTGAAGAGCCTACCAGTCCAGATGATATATATGGACATAAAAAGATTAAGCAAAATATTGGTGACATAAAAGTGGCAACAGGTGAGCATTGTCACAATAGGATCATGTTTAAACAATTTATTGCTAATGATGCTATCGATATTGTGCAGATTGATTCTTGCAGACTGGCAAGTGTTAATGAAATATTAGCCGTCTATATGCTGGCCGCAAAATATAACAAACCCGTTTGCCCTCATGCAGGTGGTGTAGGTTTGTGTGAATATGTACAACACCTATCTATGATTGACTATGTACATATTTCGGCAGATTTAACTGATCGTGTGGTTGAGTTTGTTGATCATTTACATGAACACTTTACTGATCCCTGCGTGATCAAAGATGGGGCTTATGTTGCTCCAAGCAAACCAGGCTACAGCATTGAAATGTTCGAAAAAAGTGTCGCTGCCTTCACCTACCCAACAGGAAGTGAATGGCAAAAACGTCTTAACAAAGTAGATAAGATAGCCTCCTGATGAATGATTTTTTTGACCCACAATTACCTGATGTAAAATCATTAAAACAAAGAGCGCGCCAGCGTATACCCAGCTTTGCTTTTGATTACCTTGAAGGTGGTTGTCATGATGAAATTGGCTTACTGCGAAATCGAGATGCTATTCAAGCGGTGCAGTTACGCAGTCAGCTTTTAAAACCTTTTGAAAAATCGGATATGTCAGTTGAGCTATTTGGGCACAAGTATTCTGCCCCTTTTGGCATCGCTCCAATAGGGTTACAAGGGTTAATGTGGCCTAAAGCGCCAGAAATTTTGGCTAAAGCAGCGGCCGATTTAAACATTCCTTATGTGCTTAGCACTGTGTCTTCTGCCAAGTTAGAAACCATTGCGGAAATATCTGAAGGTAAAGCCTGGTATCAACTTTATAATCCAACCGATAGCGTTATTCGAGAAGATTTACTTAATCGAATAAAAGTGGCCGGTTATAAAGTGTTAGTAGTCACCGTTGATGTGCCGACTTTTGGGTATCGACCACGAGATATGAAAAACGGTTTGGCGATGCCTCCTAAAATGACCTTAAGCAATATTTTACAAATGCTGAGCTGTCCGCGCTGGTTATACGAAACCGCGCTCGCCGGTAAACCTGAAATGCAAACACTCAAGCCTTACATGCCTAAAGGCATGCCCACTGACCAACTCGCCGCTTTTATGAATAAAACCGTAATGGGCAGAGTGGACATTGACGGACTGAAACCTATTCGTGACTTTTGGCAAGGTCCACTGGTTATTAAGGGCCTAATTAACCAAGATGACGTGGCTGCAGCTATATCCTTAGGAGCCGATGCCGTAGTGATGTCAAACCATGGTGCCCGCCAGTTGGATGCAGGTGAGTCGCCAGTTGCTCCTTTACAAAAAGCGGCTGCCAAATACGCCAAAGATATTAAAATATTTATGGACAGTGGCCTACGATCTGGGACCAATATTGCGTCAGCCCTCGCCTGTGGTGCAGATTTCACCTTTTTAGGCCGCCCTTTTGTATATGGTGTGGGTGCTCTGGGCAATAAAGGCGGTGTACACACTATTAATTGCTTAAAGACGCAGCTTGAACAAGTGATGAATCAATTGGGCTGCTCTTCGGTCGCAGACTTACCGCAATTTTTGGTCAAGCATGAATAGAGTGAATACGATGCAAAATTCTCCACTATTAAAGCAACAGATACCCAAAAAGCAAATCGCAACGACAGATCTAAAAGTTGATACTTTAGGTTTTGGCTGTGCCCCCCTAGGCAATTTGTACCACAGTATCAGTGATGATGAATCTAAAGCAGTATTGAATGCTGCTTGGCAAGCAGGTTTTCGTCACTTTGATACTGCGCCCCATTATGGCCAAGGATTAAGTGAAAGACGCACAGGCGATTTGTTACGCCCTCTGCAAGGCAAAGATTATATACTTTCAAGCAAAGTAGGTCGTATTCTAAAACCCGCTGGTTATGCTAAAGAACGTCATGGTTTTGTCTCACCTATGCCTTTTGATATTCATTATGACTACAGTTACGACGGCATAATGCGCTCTTTCGAAGACAGTCTGCAGCGTTTGGGATTAGATAGAATTGATATTCTGTATATGCACGACATTGGCCGTGATACTCATGGTGCTGAAAATGACAAACATTTCCCCATCGCCATGCAAGGTGGATATAAAGCAATGGATGAGCTTCGCAGCCAAGGCTTGGTAAAGGCAATTGGACTAGGAGTGAACGAATACCAAGTGTGTGAACAAGCCATGGATCATGGTGATTGGGATTGTTTTTTATTGGCCGGACGTTACAGTTTGTTAGAACAAGCATCTTTAACAACCTTTTTACCTAAATGCCAAACACGTCAGTGTTCGGTTATTGTAGGCGGGCCATATAATTCAGGGATTTTAGCGACAGGCGTTAGAGGCAAAGGCATTGCCAATTATAACTATGCGCCTGCTTCTGCTGAGATAATTGAACGAGTGGCCAAAATCGAAACTATTTGTGATGACTATCAAGTCACGTTAGCCGCCGCTGCATTACAATTTCCATTGGCTCACCCAAGTGTCGTCTCAGTCATTCCAGGATTAGGTAACGTCTCTCGTATACAAAAAACTATCGACCTATTTAATCAATCCATACCTAGTGAATTTTGGCAAAGTTTAAAAACCGCCAATTTACTTAGTGAAGACGCCCCTGTACCCGCGATCACCAAATTATCGAGTATTGAAAATGCGAATTGATAGCCATCAACACTTTTGGAAAAGAGAACTTGGTTATTACAATTGGCTAACCGAAGACATGGGCGCCATATACCGAGATTTTTCACCTGAAGATTTACGTCCTCAGTTAAGAAAATCAGGCATTGATAAATCAGTGTTAATACAAGCCGCACCTGATATTGCAGAAACTGAATACATGTTGTCTTTGGCCAACAATACTGACTTTATTGCTGGGGTAGTTGGCTGGGTCAATATGCAAGAATCAGATGCCCCCTTTCAACTTGCACGGTTATCAAACAATCCTTATTTTAAAGGCGTCAGACCTATGATCCAAGATATTGTGGATGATAACTGGATGCTGAACCCTGCTCTTGAACCTGCATTCTTAACCTTGATAGAACTTGGATTGTGCTTTGATGCATTAGTTAAACCCAGGCATTTAAAACAATTATTAACACTGGTTAAACGCTACCCCTTACTGAAAATTGTCATCGACCATGCCGCTAAACCTAATATCCAAGGGGCTGAGTTTGAGCAATGGGCGCTAGACATCCAAGCACTCGCAGAAAAGCCTAACGTGTACTGTAAATTGTCAGGCTTAGTGACCGAGGCGGGATATAACCCTAATTTTGATATTTTAGTGCCCTATATGCGTCATTTATTGAATTCATTTGGAGCCACGAGACTGATGTGGGGTAGCGATTGGCCAGTATTAAATTTAGCCACAGATTACACAGAATGGGTGAGTTTAACTGAAGCCTTCTTAGCCCAATCCAGTGAAGAAGAAAAATCACAGATTTGGTCAAAAACGGCCATTAAATTTTATCAATTACAGCATTTAGATGAGATGTCCTTCACCTCATCTATGAAATAAAAGGTCAACTATGAAGCAGAATTTAACCGATAAAACAGCATTAGTTACAGGTGGTGGCAGTGGCATTGGCAGAAGTATATGTCTGCGATTAGCCGCCGCTGGTGCCCACGTATTGGTACTGGATTTAGACGAGCAAGCAGCAGAAGATACAGTCGTCTTAATTCAATCGGAAAATGGCTCAGCCAGTGCTCACCCATGCAACATAGCTGATCATGACAACGTACAGCAAATCATTAACGATATTTTGCAGGATAGGCAGATTGATATTCTCATCAATAATGCGGGTATAGCCCATGTTGGTAATTTAGAAAACACCAGTGAAGCCGATCTAGATCGCCTCTATCAGGTAAATGTAAAAGGTGTGTATAACGCTATGGCAGCCACCATACCTTCCATGAAAGCCCGCAAATGTGGGGTAATAATAAACATGGCGTCGGTTGCATCTTCAGTGGGGATCGCAGATCGCTTTGCTTATTCAATGAGCAAAGGTGCAGTGTTAACCATGACATATTCTGTGGCTAAGGATTATGTGAATGATGGTATTCGCTGTAATTGTATTGCACCAGGACGGGTACATACCCCTTTTGTGGATAATTTCTTAGATAAAAACTATCCAGAAAACCGTGACGAAATGTTTGATAAGTTGTCAAAAAGTCAGCCGATTGGTCGTATGGGCCAAGCTGATGAGATAGCTGGGTTGGTCGCCTACTTGTGCTCTGATGAAGCCTCTTTTATCACAGGCTCTAACTTTCCCATTGATGGTGGTTTTGTCACCTTAAATAACTAAATTAACCTGACCAAGAATGAAATAATTTAAATATGTATTGGAGTAATAAATGAAATTAGTGCGTTTTGGCCAAAGCGGTCAAGAAAAGCCAGGTATTGTTGATGACAATGATCAGATCCGTAGCCTTGAAGGCATAGTTGACGACATTGATGGACAAGTACTTAACGAGGTAAATTTAGCCAAGCTTAAAACGCTAGATATCACTACCCTGCCTTTAGTACCTGCAGGCGTTCGTATCGGCCCTTGTGTTGCTAAGGTGGGTAAATTTATATGTATTGGATTGAATTACAGTGATCACGCAGCTGAATCAGGAATGGCGTTGCCAGCCGAACCCGAAGTATTCACCAAAGCCACCAGCGCTATTTGTGGTCCAGACGACGATATCATTAAACCCAAAAACAGTACTAAAATGGACTGGGAAGTAGAACTGGCCTTAGTTATTGGTAAAGAAGCCAGCTATGTTACAGAGGAACAAGCTGCATCTCACATAGCAGGTTATTGTGTATGTAATGACGTGTCAGAAAGAAGTTTTCAACTAGAGCGCGGTAGCCAATGGGACAAAGGTAAAGGGTGCGACACCTTTGGACCAATAGGCCCATGGCTGGTGACCAGTGACGAAGTCGGTGATCCTACCGATTTAGATATGTGGTTAGAGGTGAATGGTAAGCGTTATCAAAATGGTAGCAGTCGCACTATGGTTTTTAAGCCCGCTTTTATTGTGAGTTATTTAAGTCAGTTTATGAGTTTACAACCGGGCGATGTTATTTCAACGGGCACACCTCCTGGCGTGGGCTTAGGGCAAAAACCACCGGTTTATCTTAATGTGGGTGATAAAATATCGTTGGGTATTGAAAAGCTAGGTACACAAACCCAAATCGTTGTTGAACACACCAGTTAAGCTATATTTTCGGGCATTTGATTTTCCATAGGATTAAACTTAAGACGCAAAAAACCTATAATACAACACTCGCAATATAGTGGTTCCTTAGCTCTATATAGCCTAAGGAACTACTACTCTTTGGATTACCTTTCAATCAACACCAAGCTCACACTTAAGCAGGCATCAAACTGATTCACTTATGCTGTTGTATGCATCCACGCAGTTTAGGAAAGGGATAATTCACCAATTCGTCAATGTACACATCAACATTTATAGAGTTGTGGCCGTGTATTTTAAGGAGTATTCGTTAACAGTCTGTAAATTATAGAGTGACGTGAGTGGAGATTACTTCCATCTTCATTGAGTTATAAAATCCCAACAAGTCCAATAATTCCTTCCTTCTACAATTAAAATAGCAAAAATATATTTTTCAAAAATTAAAGACGTTTACTGAAAGAAAAGGTTTAGCTTTGCTCCCAGTAAACGTCCATTTTCTAAGTTGAATTATGGCGTAACTTCAATTCGGTCCAGAACGCAGTAATAGCCCCCTGAACTAGCGTTATGAGTACCCGTAGGATAGATTTCAATCGTATGATTGCCAGTGCTCAAGCTTAAGTCTTCAAAGATTTTAACCTTGTGCTGGTGTGACGGGTGATAAGTATCTACAGTGTCAGCAACATTACCATCAATTTCAATTCTACAATCCCCGTGGTTCTTACCCTTTCGGCTATACACAGTTACCCCAGATCCATTAAACGTATAGGTTGCTGTTGTATTAGTCGTATTCGAATAATAAACCGTATTGGAATATGCCTCGTCATTTTCTTGATATTTCCATCCAGCATCATAATCAATATCATGGTGGTTGGCGTCAATCACATAACCATTAGGTAATGTTTCATTCACTTGTATGTAATCTAGATGAACATATTTATTGTTCGAAGCTGGGTTCGTGTCGGCTCTCGCGGTGATTTTTATTTCATGCTCTCCCGGAACCAAAATTTCGCTAGCGAAAACTAATTGCTGGTGAACATAACTTGGCGTGTAGGTATCAACAGTCGCTACTACTTCATTATTAATAGACACATCAAACTTGCCACCATCGGGACCAACTTGTGAGAAAATTTGAAACTTATCTCCTGTAAAAGTGTAGGTGGCCGAAGCATCAGTGCTTCTAGTGTAATGAATTGTATCGTTATAAGATGCACTACGTGTCCGTGAATTCCAATTGCTGTCGTAGGTAAATTGAGCACCATCAACTTTGGTGGGTAACTCAGGGGTGTACAAGATGTGATCAAGATGACAACCAGTGCCCCCAACCGAATTTTTCAACTGAACCGTATGACTGCCTGAAGCCATCATGCCACTGTCGAAGACTTTCTGTTGAAATATGTCAGATGAGCTGTACTGGCTATGAGTACCATGGCTAACACCATCGATGAGTACCTCGCAGTTACCGGCAGTCGAACTCTTTTTCGCCCAAATTTCAACTTGTGAGCCATTAAATGAGAAAGTGGCGGTAGCGCCAATAGTAGTAGAGTACGCAATGGTTCGATCCGAATTCCACGTTTGGCTAATATCTCCATCGAAATTTACATAGACGATATTTGAAGCGGTATTAGAAACGTATTCTTTACCCTTACGCATCACTTGGCCTATTACTTCCATTTGAGCCGCACTTCTAGGATCGATGCTGCCGTCAATGTAAGGCGCCATATTCCAGTTCATTACCGCACCAACAGACCTTGTATCTTTCATATATTCTAAAAGATTGTCCATTGCATATCTTGGATGGTGAAAATAGCTAGGTACATCTTCAGGAAGTGCATCAATCCACCAACCGATATTATCAATATGCTCAACGCGGTGATTGAGTATGCCGTTGCTATCAAATTTCGATACGGGTTTTAAGTAATTTAGATTTTTGTTTTTAAGATGCCCTCCGGTGTAATCTACTATCCCAGCTATTGCAGCATCGTTAGCAAAAGGAATTTGACCGGCTTGCTGACCACCAACGTTATAAGCGATAACGGCATCAGGGTTACCCGCTCTAAGCTTTTGAGCTAATAAAATTCGATCAATATCACTAGAGCCTGGTTTGGCAGTAAGACTCATGTTTTCTAGCCACCAGCCACTTACTTTTGTTCCATATTCTAATGATATCAGCTCAACTAGCTCATAAACGTTATTAAGCCAATCGCCATCGGGGTATCCCCATGCAGCTTTAAAGGCTTCACTTTCACCATCAGCAAACGCATTAAAATAAAAGTACAGTTTAATGCCTCTGGAGTTAAGTTCATTGTAAAGATCCGACATTAAGTCCCTGGTCGCTGTCCGATCGGGTTCACTGAATATATTCTGCAAATTAGTGGAGGCATTCGCGGGCAAAGGAAAAGGTAAGTTTAAATCCCAATGAGTTAGGGTAAACATCAGAAAACTCGCACCGCCCGCTTCGGCTACATCTGCCAGCGCGACGACATCAAAATTTTGAATACGATCATTCCAAGGTACATTAGCGACATCTCTTTCTACGAAATGTACAAATACTCCGTGACCATCTTTGGACATGATTTCTATAGCTTGTTGCGGGGTAGCCATAGCTGTGCCTTGCATAGCGATGAAAACAGTCATTAATGACCATTTCCATAATTGTTTATAATTTAAGAAATTCATATTGTTACAGTTCCTCTTTATGTATGAGTTATTTTTGAACCCCATGAAATCATATATAAAATAATATTTTACATATGATTTCGCATTTATACAGGTTAAAATTTGTACTTTCAATCTTTTATTAACAAAAATTTTACAAGTACTCATTTTTAGGGCGCACTATTCTTAAGCATCATTGGCTAACTCATGGTTCGTATCAGCCAACTAGGAGGACATTTTTCAAACAAAAATTAACCACTAACTTGTTAAAACTGAATCAATTTGAGGTTACAGATTTAGTTGCAATGGTCTAATTATTCTAAACACTTTGTTGGAGATATCATTGCAACAGGTAAATCACCCGATGATAGGGCAAAAACCACCGGTTTATCTTAATGTCGGAGATAAAATATCGCTGGGAATTGAAAAGCTAGGTACACAAAACCAAACTGTGGTTTAGTTGTAATTGTTGTAGTTCTAGTTTGCTATGTGTTTATACTAATTGCATAAACACATAGCGAATATAAATGGCCCCTCTCTTCGATGACATATCAAATATCTATTTTATTAATGCTCTGCATGTTAGTAGTAACACCACTAGTATCAGCCAACACCAAAGACAATTCATCACCCTCATTTGATCAATATATTGGCTCCGATGCCTGCCAAAACTGCCATCAAACTGAGCATCAACTTTGGCAGCAATCAGATCACCACAAAGCCATGCAAGCGCCCAGCACAGAAAGTGTACTCGGTGATTTTAATAATGTTGAGGTTGAGTTTCACCAGATCAAAACGCGCTTTTTTAAAAGCGATAACCAGTATTTTGTAGAAACAACCAATAAACAGGGGGAGCGTCAAACCTTTGATGTAAAATACACCTTTGGTTTCAACCCATTACAACAATACATTTTGGATACCGGCAAAGGCCATATGCAAGCCTTTAATATTGCCTGGGATACGCGGCCTAAAACCCAAGGGGGTCAGCGTTGGTATCACTTGCAACCAGATGAGTCTATCACCCCAGATCACCCTTTTTTTTGGCAACGCCATTTTCAAAATTGGAACAGTCGCTGCGCTGAATGTCACACCACTGGGTATGAGAAAAATTACCAATTAGAAACCAATAGCTTTACGACCCAATTTGCAGAGGCAACAGTAGGTTGTGAAAGTTGTCATGGTCCAGCTAAAACACATCAACAACAAGCCCAACAGGGAGAGTTTTCAACTAACAAAGGTTTTAGCCAAGCATTAGCAACACCACCGGTTTGGGGTTTTGCGGCCAATGACCCTATCGCTAATTTAGTGGGAGACAGTAACACTCAATATATGCAGCAGTGCGCCGCTTGCCACTCTAGGCGGCTACCTATCAATAATGACACTAGTGTTAATCAACAGGATTATCATAATCAGTTTTTATTAGATTTAGTCTCAGCCGGTTCATATTTTGATGACGGCCAAATCAAGGACGAAGTGTTTGTTATAGGTTCATTCTTACAAAGTAAAATGGCCAAAGAAGGCGTGACTTGCTCTAATTGCCATAACCCCCATAGTGGTAAGTTAAAATTTGAAGGCAATCAAGTCTGTACCCAATGCCATAGTGTGAGTACCTATGACGTGCCAGAGCATCATCATCACTCAGCAGAATCAATAGACTCACAAGTGAGTGTACAATGCGTTGATTGCCATATGCCAAATACGACTTATATGCAGGTGGATCCCCGTAGAGATCATAGTTTTGTCATACCCAATGCCGACGTATCTTCTACTGTAGGCTCACCCAATGCGTGTCTCGATTGTCACCAAAAGCAAGGCTTGCCATGGGTAAATCAACAGCTTAAAACCTTATTCAAACAAACAAGCAGCACTACCAGTCAAGCCGCACATTTATCACAACGACATTGGTCACAATTGCACTTACTCGATGGCGATAAAAAAGTAGCCTTCGCACAACAAAAAATGCCAAACTTACCTGCCATAGTCAGTGCAAAATTATTAGAGATCATTAACCAACAACCCAGTCAGGCCTCTATCACGTTAGCCTTACAAAATCTGACTTCCAACGAGCCGATGATAAGACGTGGTGCGATAGCGGTTTTACGTCAATTGCCCCCCGACCAAGCATTTCAATATTTATATCCCCTGCTAAAAGATCCTAATAAGTCGGTTAAATTTGATGCGGCAGGCGTATTGGCTTCTTGGTTGTCGCAAATGCCCAAGCACTTGTTAACAGATTTATCTGCTGTCATAGAGGAATATCGTACATCACTCATGATAACCAGTGACTTTCCAACATCACAAGTTACTCTTGCTCAGCTCGCGTTATCCTTGGGTGATAAAAAACTAGCGCAACAACATTTTGAACAAGCCTTAACTATTGCCCCTAACTTGCCTCTAGCTATGTTGTCTTTCGCTGATTTTTGGAGACAAACCAATAATCAAGAAAAAGAACTAGCATTACTTGAAAAAGCAGTGCAGATACATACCGATTTTTCTGACGTGTTACATCAATATGGTTTACTTTGGATACGTAAAAAAGAATACGTCAAAGCCTCTGAATGGTTAGTAAAAGCCTCTCAATTAGCAGACGCTCAACCTTATTATGCATACGTGGCAGCCACAGCATTAGACACGATCAGCCGTACAAAACACGCAGTTACATTATTGCTTGAAGCTAACCAACGCTGGCCCAAACAACAAGACTTACTTTATTCACTTGCCCTGTATGCGGATAAAACCAAAAACAAAAAAGCGTTACAAGTCGCGATGCTTGACCTCCCCTCTCTGTTGCCAAACAATGCACAAGTTAAACAGTGGATGAATTAACCAAAGGCGAGCTTTTATAGTATTTAGAAGCAGATGTTGGGGAGTCGATATACCTATTTAACGACCCCCTGACATTGTCGATTCACTTAAATCAATCCTCCAATAATGGCCTAAGCATGCCCCTCATGCTCCACGGCCTATTGTCGTAAACAAATTTCATTACTTCGGGAAACAGTTCTACCTTTTGGTTTTTACGGGTTTAGGCATTCCAGATTGTTTTAAGATCAATAGATTGCAAAATTTCCAAATACAGCATCCAAAGCAAAGAATAGAGGCTCGATAAAATGACAGTTCAAAAATATTGTGTAAAAAGTCTGCTTGCCTGGATGCTCGCTTTGCCATCACTTTGCTTCGCTCAAGCAACAGAATTTGATTATGAATACGTGGGCGTAGCATTGCAGCGTGAAGGGATGCATATTTGGGGATCTTCGCCAGTGATTGGGCCAGAAGGCAAAGTTCACCTGTACGTTGCTCAGTGGCCCATGGATACTCAGTCAAACTTCAGTGGATGGTTTAAAGACTGTGAAATTGCTCACTACGTGGGTGACACACCAGAAGGTCCTTTCGAATTTGTTCGCGTGGCTGTACCTGATCAAGACGGTTCTTTCAATTCCCCACATAACCCAACCATTAAAAAAATCGATGGCCGTTATATACTTAGTTTTATCGTTAACGAAAATAACAATTTAAAGACCCAAAGGATCGTCATGTATGTCGCTGACGATTTAAACGATACATGGAAAGCGGCAAGTGGCGCAGAGGCAGATGGAACAATATTACGCAAGTCCACTAAAGCAACAGATTGGAACTATACCGGCCAATTAGGTGTGTCAAATCCGACCTTGATCAAACGTAATGATAAATACTTTCTCTACAACAAGTCGGTAGTCAAAAAGGATCCAAAAGCTAAGCGTGGTAACTATACTTATGGCGTTGCGATATCGGATAAACTCGAAGGCCCCTACCTACATCAGGCAAAACAGGTAACCGAAATAGGGATGGGCATTGAAGACGCTTATGCCTTTAACTTTAATGATTCGGTGTATCTGCTTAGCCGTGATTTTGGAAGAATAAAAGGCTCTCATGGCGGAGGTCTGTTATGGAAATCCGCTGACGGACTACATTTCCCCAACACAAATATAAGCCGATCTTTTGAACACCTTTCCCATTATATTGGCGAAGCTCCACTGAGGGACGCAGTTGTACATAGAGGGGATAAAAGTGGTCGCTTAGAACGCCCACAGATTTTATTTATAGATGAAAAACCCGCATATCTTTATATGGCAACAGGGACCAATGCTACGGCAGGGCATGGTAGCTTGTCCCATATATTTCGAATCAAGCCATAAATAATAAAGATATCTAATGTGATAAATACGCTAGCGCATTTCCCCAACAACAAAGAATCCAAACCTGCCAATTATTTTCTCATTGGCGACCCAATCTCAATTGATTATTACCTTGAGGCGTAAACACAGCCGAAGAAGTAAATACATCGGTGGATCCAACTAAAAAAGTTTCTGATTATGTCAAGATGTTGGCGTGCAAGCATCTAACCAAAAGCCCCTCTATCCAATAACTAATACCGAGGGGCGTAGATCTGTTATTTTAACCTTTGATTCGCCTGAAATTGCATATCACACGTACAGTGGCTTGTTAATCATTGAACAGGTTAAGCACAGTGCGAATGACTATTTTCCCTTCAGCTTAACCCATTATTGGCTATCGCTCACTAACCAAAACTCCGCGAAAACTTTACCATTAGTTATAGTTAAACCAGCATCATGTTCAAAATAACCCGTAATATTTAAAGTATATGGTCTTAATTCGGAGTCCAAGGTGATTTACCTGACTTTTCTTGTAAAAACTTAGCGTCTACATCCACATACCAGTTATGCAAAATTTTGGTTAACTCGTTCAGTTTTTGCGGATTTGTCTCTGCTAAATCCACTAATTCTCCTGGATCCTTACTTAAATTGAATAAGTTTTGGCTGCCATCTTCAAATCGTTCAATCAACTTCCAATCGCCTAATCGTACAGCACTACCAGGGAAACCTCCTTGATTTGAATAATGTGGATAATGGAAAAACAATGGCCTAGTTAAGTCTTTGGTTATGTCATCACCGGCTAACAACGACTTTAACGAAATACCATCAATAACATCTTTGTTATCAGGTTTTATCCCCACTAGCTGGGTCAAGGTTGGATAAAAATCAGTACCAAATACGGGGGTATTGACCTCAATACCGGTACTAGAGGTGTTTGGAAGTTTGACAATATAAGGCACTTTTATACCGCCTTCATACAACCAACCTTTACCACCGCGCAACGGTAAATTTGAAGTAGGAGAGCCTTCTGAGGTTGATAACCCACCGTTATCAGATGTGAATACTATAATGGTATCTTTGTCTAAACCGGTTTGTTTTAGTTTGTCTAATATGCGCCCCACGTTATTATCCATTTCTTCCACCATGGCAGCATATGTAGCATGATTTTGAACAGTTCTGACTTTACGGGGCGTATCCACCGGCCACACTTGTTCTTCCACTTTAAAATCACTATCTTTATTTGTTAGACCTAGCTGTTTAGCTTTATTTTCATATTTATCTACCGTTTCCTGAGGTGCCCCTAACGGTGTATGCACTGTGTAATAAGCCAAGTACATAAAGAACGGTTTATCCTGTTTAGCATAACCATCCAGTAAATTGATTGCTTCATTGGTCAGGCGCTCTGTCAAGTATTCACCTTCTTCGCCATCACTTAAACGTGGGTTTTTGTGGGGTGAGAAATAACCACTTGGACTACCAGCAGCATGACCACCAACATTCACATCAAAACCATTATTTTCAGGCCAATGCTTTTCTTCACTGCCTAAATGCCATTTACCTAAAAATGAAGTGGTATAACCGTTTTCTTGAAAGGTTTCCGCCATCGTTTGCTCCTCTGAGGCGAGAAAGCCTTTAATAGCAGCTGGTTCAAAATTTTCGGCGCGGCGTTTACGCTTATCATGTCTGAAAAAGTCAGTGCTATCGACTCTTGAAGGATGTTTCCCTGTTAATAATGCATATCGAGAGGGGCTACAAACTGGATTTGCAGAATAACCATTGTTAAATTTGGTTCCGGTTAAAGCTAATTGGTCAACGTTAGGCGTTTCATAAAACGAGTTTTGGTTATAGGCCTTAATATCTGAATACCCAAGATCGTCGACTAAAATAAACACCACATTACTATTTTTATTTGCCTCTATTAATGTAGATGTTTTATCAATGTCCTTTGCCATTATATTCGTTTCCATATTCCCACTGCAGGCAACAAATAAATAACTGATTAGGACAAGTACGGCCATTTTTTTCATGTTTAAACCTTAATTTTATTCAAATAATGTGAGTTGTTTACATCTGTATTGTTCAGATCATTTTAATCTCGTGTCTTCACTCGACGCTGGAGGATTTGCCTTTAGAATCCCAAAGGATGAATATAATCCGCGCAACCGTCCATATCAGCTTTCTTACATTCAATTCATTGATACCTGTAGATCCATAACAAAAATGCAGGGTAAAACCGTAAACAAAATGTAATAACTTTATGTGTACTCTTAATGTAAGGTTTATTGATAAGGACATTATGAGAAACATCATATGCGCTAATTAAATAACGGGGAGTCATCAAGACACACTGATAGAGCAAAAAACTAACATCCAATTTTATGTAATACTTTCAATAACATGCAGAAATAAAGCGAAAAAAATAAACTTGTCAGCATGATAAACTGACGTAACGGGCTATCCATTCTTGTACACCAAACATAATATTTGTTTACCCTTCAATAACATTGTTAAATACTTGTTGGCAATTTTACGGTAAAAGTGCAAAACACTGTTTAATCATTAATTGACGTGGCTAATTCTGACAATCAGGATCGCTATAGACCACAAACAACTTGATAATAATTAGGAAACTAGATGAATTTAGCAAATATCGACATCGGTATTTTTGTTGTGTATGTAGTTGGGCTTTTGGTTTTAGCTTTATACATTTCACGAGCCGAAAAAAACCACGAGCGTGACACCAAAGATTACTTTTTAGCGAGTAAATCCTTACCCTGGTGGGCCATTGGAGCATCCCTTATTGCCTCTAACATATCCGCCGAACAAATCATTGGTATGTCAGGTTCAGGTTATGTACTAGGACTAGGTATTGCCTCATATGAATGGATGGCCGCTATTACCTTGATTATTGTCGGTAAATATTTCCTACCAATATTCCTAAAAAACGAAATTTACACTATGCCGCAATATTTGCAGCAACGTTATGATGGCCGTGTTAAAACAATCATGGCGGTGTTTTGGATTGCCGTTTATGTATTTGTAAATTTAACTGCGGTGTTATGGTTAGGTGGATTAGCCATCACGACTATTACTGGGGTTGAATTAGCCTACGGAATGATATTCTTAGGTTTATTCTCTATTGCTTATTCATCTTACGGTGGACTAAAAGCAGTGGCTTATACCGATATAATTCAAGTAGTTCTATTGGTACTCGGTGGCTTAATGTTGACCTATATTAGTTTAGATTTGGTGTCCGAAGGCAATGGCGTATTAGCAGGTTTCTCAATATTAACCGAACAAGCACCTGAAAAATTCGATATGATTTTCGCCGCTGACAGCCCACATTACATAAGCTTGCCTGGCTTATCTGTATTGATTGGCGGAATGTGGGTCATGAATATTTCTTATTGGGGTTTTAACCAATATATTATCCAGCGCGCTTTAGCAGCAAAAGACTTAGCTGAAGCACAAAAAGGTATTGCCTTTGCTGCATGTTTAAAAATATTGGTGCCTTTCTTTGTGGTTGTTCCAGGTATCGCAGCTTCTATCTTGTTTACCGACTTAGACAAGGCCGACCAAGCCTACCCAAGTTTAATGAATTTGATGCCTGTAGGTTTAAAAGGTTTAGTTTTTGCCGCATTAGTTGCGGCGATAGTTTCGTCACTCGCTTCGATGTGTAATAGCGTTTCTACTATTTTCACCATGGATATCTATTCACACTTCAAAAAAGATAAGAGTCAAAGTCACTATGTTAAAGTGGGTAGAATTGTCAGTGTGAGTGCGTTAATTATTGCCATGATCTGCGCCAAACCATTGCTTGGTGAATTCGATCAAGCCTTTCAATATATTCAAGAATTCACCGGTTTCTTCACTCCGGGTATAACAGTTATATTTTTGTTGGGTATGTTCTGGAAAAACATGAATTCGATGGGCGCTATATCAGCTGCAATTGGCTCAGCCGCATTATCTATCGTATTTAAGATTTTACTCCCAACTATGCCCTTTATGGACAGAGTTGGATATGTATTCTTAAGCTGTGTGGTATTGGCCGTAGTGATTTCTTATCTGACCCGAAAAAATTATGTCGCCGGTGGAACAGGTGTTGTGTCTCTCGATGAAGTGGACTTCAACACTAAAGGTTCATTCAACATATTATCCATCAGTATCATCATCATTCTAGTCGCGTTATATGCCACTTGGTGGTAGCGACTGTTAAACGTTAAATCCCAAAGGCAATGCTAATCCCATTGCCTTTTTTATTGTCTATTCAAATATCCATTAACGCCGCCTAATTGAACAACACTCTATTCACAGCACAGAAGTAATGCTCAATCGTATAAAAAACCTTTGCTGATGGTTCATTTATAGCGCTGCAAGCTAATGAATTAGGGCTGCATTCAGTAACAATGAACATGCCTATACCACTAAACAGATATAGGCATGTTTGAGATTATTATCATTTAATCTTTCGATTTTGGTGTTTCCCCATTCAGGTATCATCCAGCATCTTTTAAGTGATTCTTGAGGAAAGGGTTGTTTATTAAACCTAGGTAGGGAAATCTCCAAAAGCCAATATACCGCTTACCTTAAAAGTGAACGGCATTCGCCTTATTAGTCCACTTTATTTCTTTCTTTTATTCACCAAGAACGACTTATGTTTATAAGTTGTAAAAAAAAATCACTTCATGTTACGGCTTTCGACTTTGGATATGTCTAATAAATACTTTAGGAGAACTAGCTGAAAGAATTTTTTGTTAAATCTCAACGAATAAATCTTCTAATTCTATAAAGCCATGATCCGCTAGCAAATGTTTGATTTGTATCATAGCTATCATAATTATTAATAAAATGTACCTGGGAGTTACAATTGAAAAAATTTAATTATAAAAAAACAATTTTGGCAGTGTTAATTGGAGCATATGCGAGTGGCGGTTTTGCCCAAGAATTAGAGAAAAAAGAAAAAACAATTCAAAATGAAACAGAAGTGATTTCAGTTACCGGTTTAAGGGGGAGTAACCTTCGAGCCTTAAATAATAAAAGGTATTCTGACTCTATTGTTGATGGTATTTCTAGTGAAGACCTAGGTAAATTTCCTGATCAAAACGTGGCGGAGTCGTTACAACGTATCACGGGTATTTCTATCGATAGGAATGGCGGCGAAGGACAATTTATTACTGTACGGGGATTTGGACCAGAATTTAACTCGGTACTTTATAATGGACGAGTCTTAGCAACTGAGAACTCTGGCCGTGAATTTAGTTTTGATGTATTGGCTGCTGAAGCTATTAGTGGTGCAGATGCTTATAAGTCAGCAACCTCTGAATTAATTTCTGGTGGCATAGGAGCAACAATTAATTTAACCACGGCTAAACCTATGGATGTAAAAGGTACACGCGCTGCTTTTAGCACCAAAGCAACTCATGACACCTTATCAGAAGCGACTTTCCCCCAAGCTTCGGGCGTTTATAGTATCTCAAATGACACTTTTGGGGCTTTAGTATCTCTTAATTATGTTGAACGAGAATATAGAGTTGATACCGCCTCTACAAACGGCTGGTTGATAGATGATATAAGTTACGTTCCGAATCAAACTGGCTCGGGCGATTTTTCAAACGTTCGTATGCCTCGAGGTATTGATTTCAAAACGGATGAAGGAACTCGAGAGCGCTTGGGCGGAACCGTAGTGATTCAGGCAAAACCCACTGATAACATTGAGATGACCCTAGATATTTTGTATTCAAAATTTACCGTCAAATCATCCGTAATGACGTCAGCAAACTGGATGCACAACTGGACTGATGGTATTGAATATGCAACGGTTGATGAAAACAATACATTACTTGCTTATCAATATGATGACACACGTAATTTTGCAGCTGACTTCGTTCAGCAGTCCTATAACCGTCCTACTGAATCGAAACAAATTGGTTTCAATTTAAATTGGGTAGCATCAGATGATTTGCTCGTTACATTTGATACGGCTTTTTCTAATGCCGTCAATAACAGTGGTGGTACGGGGAAATTTGTGATTACTGGCTCTCCTGAAGCTAACCCCCACTATAGTTTTACTCCAGGGGATGATTATGGTTCATTAGTTTTTGACCGTTCTGTAGATGCGAGTACTTTACGTAGCCATGGTACAACCTTAAATGGTAGTGATGTCAGTGATAAAATTTCACAAACAAGCCTTGATGCCGAGTATATTTTAGATACAGACTATGCTGATAAAGTAACTGTGGGCGTGTACACCTCGAATAGAACTAAAGGCGGTAATGATTACAGTTCTTTTAATGGAGGCGTATTTAGTGGTTATGGTTTTGATGTTCCGGATGATATTTTTGAAGCGGTAGATCAAAGTGATTTTCTCGATGGCAATGTGCCAAGTACTTGGTTTACTTTTGACCCTTACGAATATGTTGATTTTCTTTGGTCAGATGCACACATACAAGAGTTTATTATTGATGCTGAGCATAACTTAGCTGACACTATTCAACTTCGTAAAGATAATGGCGGTGCCTACCCTAGATTACAACAAGATAGCATTCACTCTGTAAACGAAAAAGTGTATGAAGCCTTTGTGAAACTAGACATAATGGCAGAGCTTGGTGATATATCAATGTCAGGTAACGTTGGACTGCGTTACTCTAAAACAGATCTTGTTTCCACTGGTTATACATCATTCCTTACCGATATCACACAGAATCCTAATGACCCAACAGGTTTGATTTTACAATATAGTGATTCAACGCAAATAACAGAAACGAATGATTATTCGTACCTATTACCCTCTTTAAATCTAAAATTTGATGTGACAGACGAGCAAGTTGTTCGTTTTTCATCGTCTAAATCAATTGCTCGTCCAACGTTAGGACGTCTATCGCCAGGATTGGGAGGATATAACGGTCGTCTCAATGCCAGTACAGCAAGTGGTGGTAATCCACAATTAAACCCATATGAATCACTCAACTTAGACTTATCGTGGTCTTGGTATTACGGTGAAGCCAGCCATCTTGGTGCTGCCGTTTTCTCTAAAGATGTAGATAACTTTATTGCTCAAGTGACAAAGCCTGAAGTCGTACTTGAAAATAATGAGTTTGGAGAATTTTTAGTTACAAGGTCTCACAATGCAGAATCTGCAAAGATATCTGGGCTTGAACTAGCTGTGCTGCATACTTTTGAGAATGGTTATGGTCTACAAGCTAACTACACGTTTGTGGAATCAGACGATGATTATAATGCTATAACTAACCCTGATGCATTTGCTTTGGAAGGATTGTCAAATTCTTATAACTTAATCGCATTTTATGATGCCAATGATATCCAATTACGTATTGCTTATAATTGGCGTGACGAATTTTTGCAAAGTGCTTTAGGTAGTCAAAGTCAACCTGAAATGGTTGAGGCTTATGGGCAATTAGATCTTAGTGCTAGCTATGATATTACAGAGAAAGTGACAATATTTGCCGAAGGCACAAACGTTACAAATGAAAACACTCGATCATTCTCAATTTATCAAGAGCGTTATTTAGATTATACCGATACAGGCGCTCGTTTTTCGATTGGAGTAAGAGCTAGCTTCTAAATAAATGTACGTGGTTGAATTTAAATTCAACTAAATTGCACTCATTCCCCGGAACTTTATTCGGGGAATTTTTAGTTATGTTTACATAAGGATGGCCATTTTTCCTATCGCGGTCGTTGTCTTCTTCACTTCATCAAATTGACTCTTCATTTAACCCTATGATTTGTTTGGCCGGTGTGTCATAAAGCATACTCCCTAACCCACCGTTTCTAACTGGTTACCCATTATCCTAATTAACCTTAGATTGTTCGAACCATATTGATAATGGCGTCTCAACTTTAGGGTTTCATTGACAAGTCTGAACCGCCAAAAGTACTAAAAACGAAAACCACACCCCCAACCTAGAATGGATAAAGCAGAAATGGAATAAAGTTATATTTTGGAGTTTCTTCGAACCTAGCGTCAAGTATTAGGAATATAATTTACGGTTTTTCAACCTCAACTTGTTTAATGAGTCAACAAGAGAGTATTCTCTGGGGCCAAGGGCAAACAAATGTTTAAAACATTACAATTCAACCTATTATCAAACAGTTTATTGCGCGGAAATAGCTATGTGTCATCCCTTCCCATGAAAATTTGTATTAACCAGATTCTGAAGCATGTACAGGCTCAATAATATGACAAAAATTTCTCAAATTTTCATTGATAACAGCGACTTTTTAAAGCGCTTTTTAATGAAATATTTGAAGTCAGAACAAGCAATAGAAGACATTGTGCAAGAAGTGTATATCAAGGCACATAACGCAGCTTTAAGTAAGGAAATTGAGTATCCTAAAGCTTTTTTATTTACTATTGCGAAAAACTTAGCGTTAAATGAATTGAATAAAAAATCACTGCAACGAACTGTTTATTTAGAAGATAGCAATAGTGAAGAACATGAGCCAATAGGCGCAACGTTAGAGCAACAGATTGATGCGAATAAATCAGTTGAAATTTATTGCAAAGCAATGGCTGATTTACCCGAAAAATGTCGCAAAGTTTTTTTGTTGCGTAAGATCCATGGTTTAAAGCATCAGACCATTGCAACAGAACTAGGGATATCTTTAAGCTCTGTAGAAAAACACCTTAAAACTGCCATGTTAAGTTGTCGAGATTACTTAAAGCGTCACCAAATTGATTTGCATGGCGTGACAACCGTTGAAAAGAAACAACTAAAATGAAAAGTCGGAAATAAGCATAATGAATCACAATATCCTAAAATTTGCAGCTTCAAAATCCATTGAGGATATCGCCGCAGATTGGCTAGTTAAAATGGACGGTGATTTTGCGCTTAACGAGGTTGAGCGAAAGGAATTCACAGTCTGGATTAATAGTCATCCTAGTCACCGCCAAGAGTTTTTATCTTTGGCCCAAATATGGGACGATGCGCCTGTTGAACAAATCCATCAAATGTTAAGTGCTCACAAAACAACGGAGCAAACACAGACATCGACTTGGCGACAACGTATGCTAAAGCCCGCCTACGCTTTGTGTAGTGTGTTTTTTGTGATGGCGATGTTTCTTGGCTTCTCTGATGATAAAACCAATGAGTATTTAACAAATGGAATATATATAACCAATATAGGCCAACAACAGCAATATCAATTGGACGATGGTTCTTCGATATTTTTAAACACCGATAGTCGTGTTCAAGTCGAATATAATGACCAAACTCGTAACGTCTGGTTAATATATGGTGAGGCTCATTTTGATGTGGCTAAAAACCCCAACAAACCCTTCCGAGTTTATGCAGCGGGCGGAAGAGTGCAAGCAGTAGGCACGGCGTTTAATGTCAGGCTAACAGATAAGCTATTAGATGTACTCGTCACAGAAGGAAGAATAGCGTTGTCTGCGGCCATTGAAGAGTTTGTTGTCACTCCTTTTACGCTTCCCAAAACGGAAAGTGATGCCAGTAGAATGAATACTATTTTGTCCGAAGTTGGCACCTTAGACGCAGGCCAAAGAGTAGAACTTAATGCCATATTTGAAGGACCTGGTGATTTAAAACGCGTAGCCAGCAATATAGAAACTCTCAGTGAAAGCGAGTTAGCCCGCAGACAATCATGGCGCTCTGGTACATTAGTATTTGATGGACAATCCATGAGTGACTTTGTAAATGAAGTATCTAGGTTTACTCATGCAACTTTTGTTATTAACGACCCTCAAGTTGCTAATATTAAGGTAGGCGGACGTTACAAAATAGACAAACTTGATCAAGTATTAATTGCACTTGAAGAGACCTTTAACATTCATGTATCGCAGCTAAGCAATAGTAAATATTTATTGAGCAAAAAGGAAGAAAGTAAACCTTAACCTTTAGCAGTAACTTTATGCTAGTTCACTTTTAAATAACATTAAACATCAGACACTTACAACGTAGGAAAAGTTAAATTTCAATTATGATTTTTACCTGAAAATCGCTACTAATTAATCCATATAATTGTATAATGGCGCTACAAAAAATTAACATTCGTTTTCTGTTTAGGCTGGCAGCGACGACAATTGATGTAGCGCATGTTTTTCAAACAATCCTTGATTGCTTTTTTTCTGTTATTACTGAGTTCTTCAACATTTTCGGCCACCTCAAATAGGTACCCTATTCATATCAAGGCTGGTAAAACAGCCGTATCTCTTGGGGTATTGGCTGAACAAACAGATTTGCTTATTCTTTACCCTTATGAACTTGTTAGCGAAAAAAAATCAGTTGCTGTCACCGGAAACCTAACAGTTAATGAAGCGCTTACAATTTTATTAGAAAATTCTGGATTAGAGGGAAAGAGTAGCCCAAGTGGTCTGTACAAAATTAGTAAAATCCCCGCCCCAGAAATACAGCCGGTCAAAGCAAGTGCAGTCCAAAAGCAAGAGCAAGTAATAGAAGAAATTGAGACCCATCTCGATGAACATCCAAGTGAGATAATTTCTATTGTAGGTCATCTAACCAAACATCAACAGAGGCGTTTAAAACGGCGATATTCTAATTTGATTGTGGCCAACCTAAGCTTAGATAATAATCATAAACACGTTCAACATAATATTGGTGACTTACTTCACTCAGCAGTGGGCACCAGTATCGATTACCGCAAACGAGAAGGTTTATTTTTGACCGTTAGAGGCTTCGGTCCAGAACTCAACACTGTGCTCTACAATAACCACCAACTACCCACCACGAGTTTAGGCAGTGGCTTTAGTTTTGATACCTTATCATCTGAGATTTTTTTATCTTCAGATATCTATAAAACCCAAGCAACAGAGTTAGTATCAGGAGGAGTTGGTGCTACCGTTAACTTAGTAACTCAGCCATTAATCGGTGAAGATAGTTACGAAATTAGAGGGGGCCTGACACTTTCTGCTAGTGATGATGGTGATTATTTTCCTGAGCTATTTGCGTCGTTACATTATTCAGGCAAACAATTTGCCAGTATATTTTCGATGAACTTTCTTCAACAAGACTACCGTATTGAATCAGCTAATACTGACGGGTGGTTCGCAGCAGATTTGAGTGATGTTGAATACAAAGAAGGTAGCCAAGACTATAGCCAAGTATGGGTACCGAGAAATTTCGACTTACGTATAGAGCAAGCGAAAAAGAAACGTATGGGTATCACCTGGGTAAGCAAATTAAAGTTAACACCTGACTTGTACTTCACTACTGACTTAGTCTATTCACGGTTTGATGTGTTGTCGAACATTACATCATCTGGCAACTGGACACATATATATGGGAAGACAGAGAATGATACATTTGAGTCTATAACGGTCGACGAAAATGCTACTTTGACAAGTTACAGGTATAAAGCTGAACAATCATTTGCTAGTGACTTTGTACAATTAGTTCGCAATCGTCCGAGTGAAATGTTTCATCTAGGGTCGAAAATGAGCTACGACTATTCACAAGCATCTAGCATGACTATTGACCTATCTTATGCCCTTGCCAAAAGTGACAATGGCGGCAACCGGCGTTTTTCTGCTGTAGGCTCTCCCAATGCTAATCCTGAATATACGCTCCTACCCAATCGTCCATATGCCAATGTAAGTTTCGAACAGCCCATTCAGGCAGCAGATTTACGTAGTCATATTACCATTGATACTGGTGACGATGTGCAAGACAAAATATTTCAACTCAAGGTAGATATGGAAAGCATACTCAGTGATGATAATTGGGAACAAATTAATCTAGGCTTATATTACGCAGACAGAAACAAACAAAAAGTAGCATTTCGTACCCCTTGGGGGGGAGAATTCGGGGGCTATGAGTTTGATTTGCCAGATGAGTTTTTTAGGCAGATCGATGCCAGTGATTTTTTGGAAGGAGGCGTACCCGAGGTGTGGTATGGCTTTGATTCACAACAATATATAGACTACCTTTGGTCAGACGAGCATATTCAACAAGCTATTATAGATACTCAACATCCATTAGCGGACACCATAGAATTACGTAAACAATTAGGCGGCTTTAACGCCACTGAACTACCAAATAGTAGCTGGCATATTCAAGAGCAGTTGGCTGAAGCCTATATCAAAGCATTTCTAAGTGGACAAATATTCAACTTAAATTGGTCAGGACAAATGGGGTTGCGCCTATCTGCCACAAGGATTAATGCCGATGGTTACGATCAAGCGATCCAAGACCTGACTTTTAGCACCACAGACCCAACTGCTTTGCTCATTACATATGCTGAAACTTTGCCAGTGTTCGACTCAAATAGTTATTTTAATTGGTTGCCCAATATCAACTTTAAGCTTGACCTCAATAACGACAAATACCTTAGTTTTGGCATGTCAAAAACAATATCGCGACCAACCTTAAGTAAATTAGCCCCTACTTTAGGAGAATATGCAGCAAGGGCCGGTGCAAGCACCGCAATAAGAGGTAATCCACAATTAAACCCCTATGAGTCAATTAATTTAGATATAGGGTGGTCTTGGTTTTTTGATGAGACTGGATTGGTCGATCTCACCTTATATTATAAAAGTGTCGACAACTTTATTATGCAACGTGTCGAGTTTGAAACTTTACTTGACCACCCAGAAGGTGAGTTTTTAGTCGCAACACCTTTTAATTTAAGTCGTACGTCTTTCTTTGGCTATGAATTTGTTTATCAAAATCAATTCGAGTCTTTGCCCTTTCCTTTTGATGGAGTCGGGATTGAATTGCGTTATACCCATGTTGATGCCGAACCATTTGAAGCCAATGATATTGATAAAGATGACGTTATTGAAGGACTGTCAGACAATTATAGTTTGGTGCTGTATTACGCTCAGGACAAATTTAACGGGAGTTTAATCTACCATTATCGTGATGAATTTGTGCGTAAACAGAGTGGGCTACAAGGGCAACCAGAAATGGTAGAGGGTTACGGTCAGTTGGACCTAAAATTAAGTTACCAATTGTCAGATAACTTATCTATATCTTTAGAGGGGCAAAATCTGGCCAGGGAAAATCCCCGTAGCTTTTCTCTGTATAACGAACGTTTATTATCTTATGAGCAACATCAACGCAATTTTACTCTGGGTCTAAATTTTCGTTTTTAATTTAATCACCATATAAGCTTAAGCCTGATAACTCGAGTTTAAATTATCTCGACACTCCGATAATGTCGCTTTGTTTTATAGCAGAGAAAAAATCAATCTACCCATAACCGTAAATCACAGAGCTACGTTTTTACTCAGCCAAAATACAGCTCACCCTATATATCAAGAGAATTCCATCCACTTTGACATACCATCAAATTATTAGCTGAATTCAAATAATAGTCTTAATCATTGAACTCTAAACTTAACACCTAAAGTTGCTGAAAAATTAAGATTTCAGGGTTAGATGCGATCCCCCCAATTTAACGCATTCAATGGCAAAACGTTACACTCGATACCAGGAAACTATTGAGTGTGCAATTTATAACGATTGAATATTGAGTGTCTTTATCAATTCTTAATAATTAACTTCTTTGTCTGTTTTCTTTTAAAAAAATCACAAAAAAACTTACGGTTTTACGTTAAAAACTTGTTATACAACTACACAATTTAGAATCAATATCTTTTGCAATGACTTAGGAATATATCCATTAAGATATTCTGTTATTTCCACTAGGTACGAAACAAAAAGGTAATTTATGCCAAGTAACTCTGGTTTAATAAAAACGATCACAATCTTGCTGAGTTTATCGTTTCTTGGTGGCACACAAGCGCAAGAATGGCAAAATCCCGAAATATTTAGAGTAAATAAAGAACCCGCTCGCAGCTTTTTCTATAGTTATGATAATGCTCAAGCAGCCTTTTCAATGAGCCCTTGGGATCAAGCTAACCATATGTTGCTCAATGGTCAGTGGAAGTTTAACTGGGTAGAATCAGTACAAAAAAAGCCAACTGATTTTTACCGTACCGAGTACGATGACAGTCATTGGGGCAGTATTGCAGTACCTGCTAACTGGGAGGTCAACGGTTATGGTACTCCTTTTTATCACTCTCACCAGTGCTTTAAAGCCCAAGCTAAACCACCAGAAATGCCTACATACTACAACCCAGTTGGCAGCTACCGTAAAACATTTACTCTACCTAAAGATTGGCAAAATAAACAAGTCTTTGCTCACTTCGGCGCAGTAAAATCAGCATTTTATCTTTGGATAAACGGTAAAAAAGTCGGTTACTCTCAAGATTCGAAAACCGCAGCAGAATTTGATATTAGTCCTTACTTAAAAGCGGGTGAAAACCAGATGGCCATGGAGGTATACCGCTACTCTGATGGCTCTTATTTTGAATGTCAGGATATGTGGCGAGTCAGTGGTATTGAACGTGATGTGTATTTATTTGCCACCCCTAAAGTGCATATCAAAGACTTTCATGCCTATACCACTTTGACCGACAATTACATCAATGGCGAATTACAACTAACAGCACAAATTAATAACAACTTAAATAAAAGCGTCAATGGTTATCAGCTACAAATACAATTATTGGATTTAGACCAAACTGAATTACTTAATCAAAGTTTAGAAGTCAACAAACTGCAATCTAATAAAAGTGGCCAAGTAAAATTTACCACAAAGCTTAATACCCCAAATCTTTGGAGTGCAGAGCAACCCAACTTGTATGATTTAAAACTCACCCTGTTAGATGCCAAAGGCACAGCCGTCGAGCATATAGGGCAAAAGTTAGGTTTTCGTTCCACTGAGTTGAAAAACGGCAATATTTTGATCAATGGTCAACCGGTATTGTTTAAAGGTGTGAATCGCCACGAACACGACCCTGTGACAGCTCACGTGGTTAGCCGCGAATCAATGCTAAAAGATGTCATGTTGATGAAGCAATTTAATATTAATGCAGTGCGTATGTCGCACTACCCTAACGACCCTTATATGTATTATTTAGCGGATTTATATGGCTTATATGTAATGGATGAAGCTAATACAGAATCACACGGCATTGGTGCGGCAAACCAAGGTCAGGGCTACAACCCAGACAACCACCTAGTCAATAAACCAGAATGGGCTGCAGCTTATATTGACCGAGTCAGTAATATGTACCATGCCACCAAAAATAATCCATCAGTTGTATTACGCTCGTTAGGCAATGAATCGGGTGACGGACCAAACTTAGAAGCCACTTATGATTGGTTAAAAAAACAAGAGCCTAATTCCCCAGTGATTTCAGAACAGGCCCAAATGCGCCGCCATACAGATGCCTATGGACAAATGTATGCTCCTATTAAAGACATTGAGCGTTACGCTAGACGTAAACTTGATAAAAGTCGCCCAGTTATATTAATTGAATATGAACATGCAATGGGTAACTCACTAGGTAACTTTAAAGAATACTGGGATAGCTTTGAGAAATACCCCGAATTGCAAGGTGGATTTATTTGGGACTGGGTTGACCAAACGTTCGCTATGAAAACCCTAGATGGCACACCTTACTGGGGCTACGGTTCTGATATAGAGCCACCCGCTACAGTATCGTCTTTGAGTTTCTCAGCCAATGGCTTAGTGTTCGCTGACCGCACCCCCTACCCTTACCTGTGGGAAGTAAAAAGTGCCCAGCAAAATGTTGGTTTTAGCAGCGAGCAAATACAGAGCGGAAAAATCACTATAAAAAACAAACACTTTTTTATTGACTTAACGGGCTATAACCTAAGCTGGCAGCTAATGGCAGATGGTAAAACAGTAGCCAATGGGCATAACATTGCCTTGAATGCCCCCGCACAACAAATCCAATCATTACAAATTGACTATGGCACTAACCTTAAACCTGGAGTGGAATATTTTGTCAACCTACAGGTAGCAAGTAACGAAACAAATGGTTTAATCCCAAAAGGTCACGTTATTGCATCATCACAGTTATCCATCCCTTTCCAAGAGGCATCAGAATCTGAGAGTCAATCCGATCGAACCCGATTATCGGTCAGCGATAAAAAAAGTTACTACCGCTTCGAAGGTAAAGATTACGACTTTAAAATTAGTAAAGTCAGTGGTTTGATAACTGACATGCAGTATTTTGATACCGCTATGTTAAAAGCTTCTCCTCGCCCAGATTTTTGGCGAGCCCCCATAGATAATGATTTCCCCATTACTGGTTATGGAGACAAATTTGCTCCTTGGCAAAAAGCAGGAAAGGACTTGACATTAGTCTCTATAAAAATGACTAAGGAGTCTAAGTATTCTGCCAAGGTAGAAGTAGAACATCGTCTGAATACGTTTGGTAGCCGATACTTCACCACCTATAAAATTCAAGGTAATGGAGAAGTACAAGCTGATATATATTTTTACGCTGCCCCACATAAAAAGCAGGCTGAAATACCACGTTTAGGCACATTATTTGAGTTGGACAAACAATTTGACCAAGTCAGTTGGTATGGCCGTGGACCACATGAAAACTACTCTGATAGACAAGATTCAGCTTACGTTGGACTATATCAAAGTACAGTTGCTGAGTTATTTGTACCTTATGTGCGTGCACAAGAAAATGGATTCCGTAGTGACGTTAGAAACGTTGCCTTTTATAATAAACAAGGACAAGGTATCCAATTTTCAGGCGAGCCATTAATCGGTTTTGGTGCTCAGTTCCACAGTACTGACGATTACCATGCAAATTCGACTGAAGTTAAAACCAAAAACATTCACCCCCATGAACTCCCCAATAAACAACGAATTTTTGTGAATATTGATTACCTCCAACGTGGTGTTGGCGGGACCAACTCCTGGGGGGCAGAACCGCTTTCTGATTACGTCATTCCCTATTTGGATTACCAGTATTCATTCTCATTTAAACCCTATACACATCGATAAGGCCGATACATATGATCTTTAACCTTCCACCAATTAAATTTATAGGCCTGTTAGGGGCAATGAGTTTGTCCCTATTGGCCACAAGTTGTAGTCAACAGCAAGATGCTGAGGTAGCTCAAAATAGCAGCGATAAACCTAACGTAATTTACATCTTAGTAGATGACATGGGTATTGGAGACATCGAACCTTTTGGCCAAAAATTGATTAAGACACCTAACTTGCAACGCATGGCAGATGAAGGGCTGATTTTTTCTCAACATTATGCAGGCAACCCTGTATGTGCTCCATCTCGCGCAGCATTAATGACAGGACAGCATTCAGGTACTAACCAAATTCGTGGAAATTTTGAATTAGGAGGCTTTGCTGATGAGGAAGAGTTTGGGCAGATGCCATTACAACCAGGCACAGAAACAGTGGCTAAAGTGATGAAAAAGGCAGGCTACACTACAGCCTTAATTGGCAAGTGGGGCTTAGGTGGCCCAGGTTCCTATGGTGTGCCAACCAAACAAGGTTTTGATTATTTCTTTGGTTACTTAGATCAAAAACAAGCACATAACCACTACCCAAGCCATTTGTGGGAGAACGAGGAAAGATTTGCCTTAAATAATGAATACCTTGACCCTCACGGGCAACTTGATGAAGATGCCGATCCTAACGACCCAGCAAGCTATGCAAAATTTAAACGCAGTGATTTCGCTCAGCAAAGGCTCACTGAGCAAGCGTTAGACTATATAGAAGGCAATAAACAAAAACCTTTCTTTTTATACCTGTCTTATGCCGCTCCACATGCTGCACTGCAAGCGCCAGACAAAGAAATTGCGAAGTATGCACACTTTGAAGATACGCCTTACGACGGTGTAGCAGACGGTAGCTACTTACCTGCTTTTAAACCAAGAGCAACGCGAGCAGCTATGATTTCCCATATAGACCAAGGTATTGGTTTAGTTATGGATAAGTTAAAAAAATTAGGACTAGACGAAAATACACTCGTTATCTTCTCAAGTGACAATGGACCAAGTTTCGAAGGGGGGGCTGACTTAGAGTTTTTTAATAGCAATAGTAAATTCAGGGGTTACAAACGTGATTTATATGATGGCGGTATTCGTATGCCTACTATTGCTCGTTGGCCAACCAAAGTGCCTGCAGGTCAAGTATCAGACCATGTATCTGCGTTCTGGGACGTATTACCAACTCTCGCTGAGTTAGTTAAGATTGAAGCGCCCAAAAATATTGATGGTTTGTCATTTTTGCCCACATTGTTAGGACAAGAAGGCCAACAACAGCATTCTAGTTTGTACTGGGAATTCCATCATTGGAATGGCTCCCACAAACAAGCGGTACGTATTCAAGGGCAAAAAGGCGCAGACTGGAAAGCAATTAGGTTCTTTGACACGCAATCAAAAGATGGCACTGCTATTGAACTCTATAATTTAGACATTGATCCGCAAGAGCAAATAAATCTAGCGTCTGAACACCCAGATCTCATTGCCCAAGCAGAAGAACTGTTTGTCTCATCACGTACTCGTTCCTTTATGGATTCATGGAATTTTGATTATTACGAAGGTAAACAATAACAAACTGGGATGTAAAAAATACCAATTGCTTAAATGAAAATATTTATCTTGTTTTATACTTTTGTATCAGCTTATTTCATGCAATTGGATAGGCTAATACAAGGTAAGCTCTACTCAGGCTGGCAATAGTCAGTCTTTAAGTCCCGAGACCCAATATCGTTAGGATAGTAGTAGACGATTTAGGTTGTAGTGATTTTTAGATGCCCTGAAAAACAACAGTGATCTCCAGCGCTAGAAGCTATAACAACATAGATCTTTAGCGCTGGATACTAGTGTATGCACAAAGCCCCCACCTTTTAAATGAACATATAGTATCCACAATTTTGCAGTTTTGGGCTTAAAGCCAACCTGTCGAAAATCAAGTTTTAAGCTATCACGGCGGGATCATGGAGTTGATGGTGAGTAGCTATTCTTCACAAAACAGTTAGTGGATAGTCGTTCATTACACAGCCAACTTATCCCTATGCTTGATGACCCCAAACAATGTTTGATGGAGCAAATCAATTACTCACCAATGGCTATTTAGAGCAAAAACGAGAGACCAATAAACAGTGCATATTTTGCAAGATTAGTAATGGTGCCAGCAATATCTAGCCTGATATTTTTATGCGCTATACCTTTGTTTTTGCAAAAACTCTATCAACATATGTTCAGGTAAAGGTTTACTAAAATAAAATCCTTGGATTTCGTCACAGCCCATAGACGCTAAAATCTCCTGCTGCTCAAGGCCTTCAACCCCTTCAGCAATGACCTTTAAATCTAAGTTGCGTCCTAACTCGATAATAGTGCGCACTATGGATTGGTCTGCGGTTTGATGTTGGATATCATGAATAAACGACTGATCAATTTTGAGCTTATCTATATTAAACTTTCGCAAATAACTAAGAGAAGAATAACCTGTTCCAAAATCATCAATTGCCAAATGTACACCTAACTTTTTGAGTTGCGCTAAGGTATCTATGGCTTCTTGTTCATTGAAGATAATGACTCCTTCGGTGACTTCCAACTCCAAATTTTTCGCTTGTAATCCCGTCTCCTTGAGTACTTTTTTAACTTTACTTAAGAAATCTTTACGACCAAATTGCAGAGGCGAAATATTGACGGCTATCATTAAATCACCGTACCCCAGATTGACTAAATTTTGCGCTTTTTGACAGGCAGTGTGCAAGATCCAATCACCCAGAGTGTCAATCAATCCTGCACGTTCAGCCAAAGGAATAAACTTACTAGGAGCAATCCAATATCCATTACGTTTCCAGCGGATAAGGGCTTCTGCGCCGATTATTTTGCCACTACTTAGGGCTAATTGTGGTTGAAAGTGTAATTCAAATTGGGTCTTCTCAATCGCAAAACGCATATCATCGATCAATTGTTGTTCGTAATGCAGTTTTTCTCCAAGTTGAAGATTAAACAACACATGATTTTTATCTTTACTACTTGCTGATTTATCTAGTGCGGCAAGGGTGTTTTTGTGCAGTTGGGCATAGTCAGTGCCATGCTCTGGAAAATTAGTAAAACCAAAATCTAGTTGCACTTGGTATTGGCAGTGAAAAATTGTTGAGCCTATCCTCAGCTCTATTTGTTCAACCAAAGTATCTATCTGCAATTTGTCTAGACAATTGTTACTTAACACAGCAAAACTTTTTTCACCCGCATGAAAAATTTGATAACCCCTCTTATCAATGTTTGACATGATGTTGATTAACGAGGCTGCCACTTCATTCACTACAGTAGACGCAACTGTGACCCCTTGGCCTGAGATTAACTGACTAAAAGAGCGAATTTCAATAAGTCCAAAGGTAAATTTTTGTTGGGATTGACACAAAAGTGTGACAGTTTTTTCTAGTTCGTAATGATTGAGTAGCCCCGTTTGCGGGTGATAACTTGCTCTATATTGCAATTCTTGCTCAAACATTTTGCGTTCGGTAATATCGGTTAAATGCATGTCCCATTGGCGTAGGTCTTCTAACCAATGGAGATCACATTGAAAGTACAATTCTGCAATCTGATATTCAAATTGTTTAGAGTCTGCTTTCCCCTCGAGCAAGAGTTGCTTTTGATGCGCCTCAATGTCTTTTGCTAATAATAACTCAGCTTTGCCCATGTCTAAGCCTAGCTTTTTGAGTAAATTTTCAGTCGCTGGATTGAAATAGGTCACCAGATTACGATTATCAAGACTAATAACAGGGTTTGGGTTTCGGGTAGAAAACAGTGATAGCCGTTGGTTATAAACAGAAGTAGACAAGTACGCTTTGATCGCCTTTGCCACTATATATGCTACAACTAAAGTGGCTAATCCATATAACACCACAAAAAATCGCACCAACTCAAGGCCATTCAAAATAACCCTTTCCGATTCTTCAACTTTATTTTCGGTTAGGTTAATTAATTGCTGAATTTGTGGGCTAGTCGCCCTGCGTACATCACTAATAGTGCGCAATTGTTGACGAGCTAAATTCCAATTTGTTTCTGTGGACTGAATATTTAACACAAACTCATCGGCGAGTTTGTTCAACTCTTGTAAACTGGACTGAGTGATCTGCAAAGGAGGGATATCACCAAATCTAACTATTAATTCGTCAAAAACCTCTTGTGCCTGTTGATTACTTTGGGCATACCCAAGCTGGAAATCATTTTGCTGCTGCGTAGCATAGAACTCGTACAAAAAGCGTTCTTTTTCTATTAGGCTATTGTTTAATTTACTCAACAAATCGTAAGAAGGAATTTGCTTTGCAATCAGATCTACAGTGTTTTGGGCGATATTATCGCCTTTATAATAAACCACAGCACTGACAGCTACCCCTAAAACCAACACTACAGCAAATATGACGTTAATAAGCTTGTGAGAGAGCTGGTTGACAATATTAATGGACAATGCAAAAACCTATTTAGGTAACATTTGAGTAAAGGTGAAGTGATAGAACAACTTAACAACAACTTATGTTGTGTTTTTTGTTGCCCTATCAATCAGAGTATATTTTAACGAGGTGGCGGTAATCCCCCCATTCCACCAGGAGGCATCATGCCTTTCATATTCCGCATCATTTTTTTCATGCCGCCACCAGACATTTTTTTCATCATTTTTTGCATCTGAGTAAATTGTTTTAGCAGTCTATTCACATCTTGAATTTGTGTACCTGAACCTGCTGCAATTCGGCGTTTTCGTCCGCCTTTAATCACATCTGGGCGTGAGCGTTCACCTGGTGTCATTGAATTAATGATAGCTTCCATTTGAACAAAAGATTTATCGTTGGCCTTGTCTTTAATTTGTGCAGACATATTACCCATACCAGGCATTTTATCCATCAAAGACATCATGCCGCCCATGCTACGCATTTGTTCCAATTGTTCTTTGAAATCTTGTAAGTCGAAACCTTTGCCTTTTTGAACTTTTTTGGCAAGTTTTTGCGCTTTCTGTTTATCTACTTTACGCTCAACTTCTTCGATTAGACTTAGCACATCCCCCATGCCCAAGATGCGCGAAGCAATACGTTCCGGATGGAAAGCTTCCAATGCATCGAGCTTTTCACCCATACCGATAAACTTAATGGGTTTCCCAGTAATATGCCTGACCGAAAGTGCTGCACCGCCTCGCGCATCACCGTCGGCTTTGGTCAATATAACGCCTGTAAGAGGTAATGCATCGTTGAAAGCTTTTGCTGTGTTGGCCGCATCTTGACCAGTCATGGCATCTACCACAAACAACGTTTCTATGGGATCAATTGCTTTATGTAATGCTTGAATTTCTCCCATCATTTCGCCATCAACATGCAAACGACCAGCAGTATCCACTAACAGCACATCAAAGAAATGCTTACGGGCAAAATCTATGGCCGCATTGGCAATATCAATAGGTTTTTGATCTTCTGATGACGGGAAGAACTCTACACCGACTTCAGTGGCAAGAGTTTCAAGTTGTTTAATGGCAGCAGGGCGATATACATCAGCACTGACCACTAGTACTTTTTTATTTTCACGTTGTTTTAATAAGGCAGCTAACTTACCGACACTGGTAGTTTTACCAGCCCCTTGCAAACCAGCCATTAAAACAACTGCGGGGGGCTGCGCCGCTAAATTCAGAGATTCATTGACCTGCCCCATCACCGACTCTAGTTCGGATTGTACAATTTTAATAAAGACTTGACCCGGATTCAGACTTTTACTGACTTCCGTACCAACCGCACGCTCTTTAACTTGAGCAATAAAATCTCTTACAACTGGCAGTGCTACATCGGCTTCAAGCAACGCCATACGCACTTCGCGTAAGGTATCTTTGATATTATCTTCGGTGAGTCGCCCTTTACCGCTAATATTTTTAAGGGTTTTGCCTAAGCGTTCGCTAAGATTTTCAAACATCTACTATGCTACCTACAATTTTCTATGGGGTTATTATATAGAAAATGCTAGCAGATAAGAATCCACAAAAGCATATCTATTAAGAGAATTTCTCAGTTAATGCTTAAAACTGAGTTGAGCTATGTTATGTGCTGAGAATAAGTGTTATTTTCTTACTTAACGTGTTGTTACATTGTGTATGGAAAATTCAGTAAGCAAATGTTTATCTCTCCTCCCAAAACTATTGATTCAGGTATGCTGTCATGTTGATAGTCAGCATTTGTTTTATTTTTTATATGCTGACCTCAGGCATTATTGTCACTGGTATGTTTCGAGAAAAAGGGCCAAATAAACTCGCAGCAATTATGACGGTAAGTGTTGCCATTGGGCTTCACATGCTGATTTTAAGTAGCGGGATCCTGATTGAACCCGAAACGGGTCAAAACATGAGCATGCTCAATGTGGCCTCTTTAGTAGGCTGGCTAATCAGTGTGACTATGCTCTTAGCGTCTTTTAGATTGCCCAATACTATCTTACTACCCGTTGTATACAGTTTTACAGGTCTATTAGTGCTGCTGAACGGTTTAATACCTAACGCACATGTCATGCAAATCAGCGTTAAACCTAACTTACTCATCCATATTGGTTTAGCATTGTTTGCCTACGCCTGTTTAGCCATTGCTTCTCTGTATGCGGTGCAATTGTCTTACATAAATTTGCGCTTAAAAGAAAAAAATGCGTCACTATTACATTCCTCTTTGCCCCCTCTGATGGCAGTAGAGAATATTCTATTTAAATTATTACTGGTCGGCACCGTTTTACTCACCCTATCGTTAGTCAGTGGATTCATGTTTTTAGATAATATGTTTGCCACGGAGCAAGCCCATAAAACTGTTCTGTCTCTTTTAGCATGGGGGTTGTACAGTGTTATCTTAATGGGTCACTCTATGTTTGGATGGCGCGGAAAACCGGTCATTTGGTCAACCATAGTGGGTGGTATATTACTTACCCTAGCCTATTTCGGAAGCCGATTTGTAAGAGAAGTCATACTTAACGCTTGAATAGCAGCTAAATTGCCCTTAAAGTGCGGTTTCATTATTGCCATAGGATTTCCATAGTTGGAAGACATTGCCACCAGTAGTTTATTCATTATTCTCGGTATTTTGATTTTATTCTCAGCATACTTTTCAAGTTCTGAAACTGGCATGATGTCGATTAATCGATATCGTCTCAAACATCTTGAAAATGAAGGCCATAAAGGTGCGTTGAGAGTGCAAAAACTGCTCCAGCGACCAGATAGACTAATTGGGTTAATTCTAATTGGTAACAATCTTGTCAATATTGCCGCCTCCTCAATTGCCACTATTATCTGTATGCGTTTATTTGGACATTTAGGACTGGGAGTAGCCACTGCTATCACTACGTTTTCTTTGACTTTAATCATTTTGATCTTTGCAGAAGTCACTCCAAAAACACTGGCGGCCCTGTATCCAGAAAGAATATCTTTTCCTAGCTCGTTTATTCTATTGCCACTACTTACATTGCTTTACCCCTTTGTGTACTTGGTTAATGGAATTTGTAACGGTCTATTAGCGCTTTTTCGAGTGCGGCCAACTGGTGACGATGGTAATAGTCTTAGCCGTGAAGAACTCCGTACTGTAGTGCATGAAGCTGGCGCTTTAATACCACAAAAACACCAAGATATGTTGATGGGGATCTTAGATCTCGAAAACGTCACGGCTGAAGATATTATGGTGCCACGAAGTGATATTGTGTCTATCGACATTAACGACGAATGGAAAGATATTCAAAAAAAATTGGTCAACTCCCAGCATACTAGGGTTTTATTATACCGAGACAGCATAGATGACGCAGTTGGTTTTGTGCATGTGCGAGACGCGCTTAGACTGCTTTCGAAAGATGAGTTTAGTAAAGCCACCCTGCTCAGAGCGGTGCGTGAAATTTATTTCACACCAGAGTCCACCCCATTACATACTTTGATGTACAAGTTTCAAGAAGTGAAAGAACGCATAGGTTTAGTGGTTGACGAATATGGTGACATTCAAGGATTAGTCACTTTAGAAGACATATTGGAAGAAATTATTGGTGATTTCACAACCAGCTTTTTGCCTGACCACAGTAAAGAAGCTGATTTGCAGCAAGATGGTAGTGTGTTAATTGACGGTAGCGCCAATATTCGCGAACTCAACAAAGAGTTAGATTGGCAATTCCCTACCGAAGGACCTAAAACCTTAAACGGGTTGATTTTGGAGTATTTAGAAGATATCCCAGAAGCCAATATCGGCTTACGCCTTGCCGGTTATCCAATAGAAATTTTAGAAATGAAAGATAATATGGTGAAAACTGTAAGGGTAATGCCCGAATTCCATCGTAATGACGAAACGAACTATTCGGAATAATTCATATTTTGGCGTTTGCGCGATTATTTTTGATTTTATTTTTAAAAAATTCTACTTTTTCGTTCAAGTTTGTCAGGCGATCATAAATACCCTGAAGCTCGTCATCGTGAGTCAGTTGCGATTCATTAACGTGATATTCCAACGCCTGTTGTAAGACAGCTGGTAAACTTTTGCTGATCATATTCAACATATCGGTTGTGACTAAGATTTTCTTAAACTAATTTAAACGGGATGATAAATTTTTTCTATTACACCACTTCCACTGTCAGTATCATAATCTAGCACCACAATACTTGAAGTGTCGAACAACATAGTCTGTTTGTCTCTATGCACCTCTTCTAGGAAATAACTCACAAAAGGCATGTGGCTCACAATCAGTAACACATTGTTTGATGGCGCGTCGTCAATTAGTACTTTAACAAAATCGTGTGCCACTTTTGGGTCTCCCTCAGGCGCCACATCATCACAAATTTTTGTCTCTATGACTGACACTTGAGAGCTAAGTTGCTGCTTTGTTTGCTGTGCTCGGACGTAACTACTTGTTAATGCCAGATCTATTGGTATATCAGCGCCTAGGTAACTTGCCAACCATTTACCGGCGTCTGTCGCTTGTTTTTCACCGTGGCTAGTTAAGATGCGCGTCTTGTCCTGCTCTCGAAACGTTTCAGCTTCGCCATGACGCATAATAATTAATTTCATAATTCTCGCGGAATTTGTGTTTGCCACATTAGAGTATGTTACAGCTAATATAGCAAAAAATTTAATTAAAAATCTGCACCTTTAAAAAATTAGTTTATGCTTGAAATGTCTTATACCAATCAGTATAAAGAATTGCTATCTCAAAACGTCCCAGCCGATTTTGGACAATGTATCGCTATTCAGAAATGCTAATACCCTTTCACAAAGGGTAAACGCGATACAAAGCAACTGGGGCTTTCGGAAGGATCCGTATTATATGTTAAAGATTTAAAGAAGCTTAATCAGACTTGTATGTGATTTGCAGGAGTTCCCTTAGCGGCAGATACGTGAACACCACATTCACTTGCCTTGTTTGGGCGCTGAGCATGTCGTCCATTGCAACTTGCTAAGCGGTCACTTCTTTAAATGGTTCTGTATTTCAACTGAGGAAAAGAAAATTTTGCTTAAAAGTGCCTACGATAATCGTCAATTTAACCACATAGAATTGGCTAATGGCATGCGAATTTTATTAGTACAAGACCCTAATTGCGTAAAAAGTGCCTGCTCTATTACTTTTAATGTGGGTCATTTTAATGATGATAAAGATTGTCATGGAATAACTCATTTATTGGAACACATGTTGTTTTTGGGCAATACTGAGTACCCCAAGGCCAATAATTTTAACGATTTTATTGGCACCCATGGAGGAAGTATTAATGCCTTAACCGGCACCGAATACAGCAGCTATTTTTACGACATTACTACTGAATATGAACAACAGGCATTGGCGCATTTATTTGCGATGTTTAGCCAGCCTCTGTTTGACCAATCTCTCATCGCCAGAGAAATTAACGCTATTGATGCAGAGTTTTTATTAAAACAAAAAGATGATTTACGACGACTTTATCAAGTACATAAAGAGACATGTAACCCAAACCACCCTTTTAGTCAGTTTTCGGTGGGCAATAAGCAAACTTTTGCACCTTTCAGCCCATTGCAACTGCAACAAAAATTGCGACTTTTGTTCGAACGTTTTTATCAACCTCAAAATGCCTGTTTGTGTTTGATAAGTCAGCAACAATTGTCCGTAAGTGAAGATTATGTTCGTAACCAATTTAGCCATTGGTCATCAAATAGTGAATTACATCGGGACGCACTACCAGCTCTTTATCTTGAATCTAACTTAGGAGTTCAAATCAACATATTGCCTTTGCAAAAGGCAAAAAGAATGATTTTGACCTTTGCACTTCCCCAGCAACACACTTATTACAGAAGTAAACCTTTGAGCGTTTTGAGTCATATATTAGGTGATGAAGGTGAAGGAGGTTTATTACATTTCTACAAAACCAAAAACTGGGCGACAAGCCTAAGTGCCGGTGGTGGAATTGAAGGCAGCACTTTTAAAGATTTCAATATTAACCTTCAGTTAACCGATGCAGGTATTAAAAACGCAGATGAAGTCATCACGGCACTGTTTTCGTATATTCAATTGATAAAAGATAATGGAATCGAACGATGGCGAATCGAAGAAACTGCCACACTTAACCAGCTGATGTGGGACTTTCCCGATCAAGCTAAGGCAATTGACGAAGCATGTCACTTTAGTCAGGCAATGTTTGAATATCCTGCACACCACCTAATTGCAGGCGACTATATTCTAGATAAACCGGAAGTGAATATAGTTTTACAGATGTTGGAGTTTTTCTGTCCCCAAAATATGCGCATAAAAACGGTCAATCCATTTGTCAAAACCACTCAAAAAGCCAAGTGGTATCATACGCCTTATAGTGTTACCCCTATTACTACTTCGCGTATAAAGTGTTTTCTTAATGGAAATTGGCGTTCATGTTTTATGTTACCAAAAGCCAATCAATTTTTACCTCCTAAAAAAACGTTAAACGCTATTAATTTAGAATTTGTACGACCAAAAAATATTATCAGCGAGACTGGTTTAGACATTTGGTATGGGCAAGACGATAAATTTAAACAACCCAAGGGAGATTGCTTTTTAACTTTTGATTGCCAAGCCGTAAATGAAGGGGTGCAACTCACTACAGCGAAACGACTTTGGGTCGCTCTATTAAACGAAAAACTTAACCAAAAATATTATCAAGCGAATCTGGCTGGTATGCATTTTCACTTGTATCCTCACCAAGGTGGATTTTCGCTGCAAACCAATGGTTTCAGTGCCAACCAATTACAGTTCTGCACCAATCTATTAACACAAATTGTCGTAAATGAAGATTTCTCTAATAGTTTTTCTCAAGTAAAAGCGAAACAATACCAAGGTTTATCCAATGCTATTTTGAATAAACCTATCAACCGTCTTTTTTCAACACTTGCAGTTATTATGCAACAACAAAATCAACCTACATCAGACATGATACAGGTTATGGAAAATTTGAGCCTTGATGACATTGAATCAACAAAGATAAAGTTACTTGATCAATTTCACTTAGAGGGAATGATGTATGGTGACTGGTCCCCAGAAGATGCGTACCGTGTAAGTGCTGATATTAAAGAATTCCGATTGCGCCATAAAACCGCTACAAAAATTCATAGAGGCGTCGCAGATATTAGGCACAGCACAGCGATTTCTTATCAGGTAGAGTGCCAACATACAGATCCCGCAGTTGTCATCTACTTTCAAGCACCTGATGCGAGCCTAAAAAACGTCGCATTAACTATATTGGCAGAACAACTATTAGCCACACCTTTTTTCAATCAACTGCGTACTGAACAACAACTTGGTTACTTAGTGGGTAGTGGCTACATTCCTTACAACCAACACCCTGGTATAGGCTTTTATATTCAGTCCCCCCACCATCCTGCCGCGTATTTAATAGATGCTATACACCTTTTTTTACAACAAATAGTAGAAAATATTGACCAGTTCATCCACATTTGGGATGCACTCAAAAAAGGCGTTATCAAACAATTAATGGAAAAAGACTCGAATTTAAGCATGAAAAGTCAGAGATTCTGGATGTCTATAGGCAACCAAGATACAGCATTTACCTACAGTGCTAGGATGACCCAAACCATATTGGATATTGACTTTTCCGCCCTGAAAATCTACCTGATTTCATTGGTATCACGACAAGGCTTTGGAGAGGCAATTTTATGCAGCGCGAGTACGCAACATGACCCCTTCACTTTCCAAACTGAAGTGATAACAGACATTCAAAGTTTTAAATCCAGTACCCAATACCTTTGATAATTAGAATATTTAGCTAAAAAAGCAACAATCAGTCACTTTTCACCATAAGACATCTATTTAAACAAGATTAACACTTGTAGCTGCCCTATAAATTAGGCATATTTAGGAATGGCAATATGGATATGCCGACGACGAAACCCAAGTATTATAAGAAGGTAGAAGACTACCTCAAGGTGAGAGTTGCATATTCGTACTTTAATAACATTTCGCAGTTTTTTATTGCCGCTTCTGCTAGGCATCTTTTTGGTGCATGCTTCTCATGCAGCTAACAATGTATTTGTTAAGTATTCTAAATCTCAAGGCCTAGTGCAAAACACTGTCACCAATATCCTCGAAGATCCCAATGGCTTTATGTGGTTTTCTACTTTTGAAGGCTTGAGTCGTTTTGATGGTTATGAGTTCAAAAACTATAGATATTCAAGTAAGGACCCTAACTCACTTCCAAATAATTTCACCAAAAAACTAATTTTAGATTCCCAAGGCAACCTTTGGGTAGCCACCCAAAATGGACTGGCTAAATACAATCCATTGACGGACAACTTTAAAAACTATAACAAAGATAATAGTCAATTAAGCAGTAATGATATTTTTACTATTGCTCTGAATGAAGATAACAAGCTATTAGTTTCCACTAATTCAAACCTATACATTTATGATGATTTAGCCGATAGATTTCTTCCATTAACTTATAGTGGATTGGAGCTTCCCACTCAGATTAAGGTCATTTATAACGAACCGGATAAAACTTGGTTTGGCAGTATTGGCCAAGGTATGTTTATTCTTGAGCATAGCTCAAACACCCTATTCAGCTTACAAAGCTCCAATCCCTGGAATATAAAGATTGATGCGAATGTCATTTTAGATTTCAAATTCATTGACGGTAATTATTGGATAGGAACAGAACAAGGTGCTTACAAAACTGATACTCAAACGTATAAAACCCTGCGACTAAATACGCAAAGTACCCCTTCCATTGTCGGCAATCAAATCAGAAGTATTATCCAAAATCAGGATAATAAAATATGGTTAGGAACGGAAGCTGGCATTAGTATTTTTGACACCGAAACCAACCATGTATTTTCATACAATAATAAAAATAGTACTAGTTTTGGTTTGGATAGTAGTTTCATTCATAGTTTGTTTTTAGATACCAACAAATCCATTTGGATAGGTACCTATTCAGGTGGTTTATATCGCTACAATACTGATAGCTCTCAAATAAAGTTCTTTCAGAAACAAAGTGATAACTCAAACTGGCTCTCAGGAGATGTAGTTTGGGGTATAGATCAAGATTCAAATGGAAAAATATGGGTTGGAACACAATCTAAAGGTCTAAACAAGTTCGATACCAATAATTATACTTTTAAGAGATATTTGGAAAACTTCAAACACAATATATGGTCAGTTGAAGTAGACCAGTTTGACAATATTTGGATTGCGAGTTCAGGTGGTATCTTTATTTATAAGAATGAAAATGAAAACCTGCTGAAAAGTATAAAAACGCTATTCCCAGGTAAAAACATTGGCAAACTTAAATATTTTTCTGAACGTATTTGGTTCCCAGTAGAAGATAATTCCATAAAATGGATCGAGCCAAAGAATTTTGAGGTAGTGTCGATTGAATTGGCGAATAAAAATATCAACTACGTTGATCCTATGCTGCTCGACAGTGACCAAAATATATGGCTCAGAACAAACTTAGGCTTAATGCTATTTAATATAGAAAATCAACAACTCCAACGAATAAACCTGAATTTTGATAATTCAATAAGGTCGTTCAATTCTGTTATCGAAACAGAAGATAGCTTTTGGTTAACAACTCTGACTCATGGGATAATTCAGTTAGATAAGGATTCTTATCAAGTTCTAAGTATTTTGAACACGGAAAGTGACCTAGCGAGTAATCAGGTCATAAAAACTATCCGATACAAAAATAGCCTTTGGGTTTCTCACACCAGCGATGGGATTGACGAAGTTTCCTTGGAAACCGGCAAAGTTTTGCAAAATATTGCCCCAGAAAGATTACTTTACAATGAGCTGAATGAAGACGCGGGTTTACTTTCGCAAACAGGTGAGATTTTATTTGGAGGTTCCGATGGTCTGCTAATGTTCAATCCAGACGAGTTGTCTTTTATCGCAAATAAACAGAAGGCTTCAAAAAACCAACGACTGAATAACAAAGCACCAACCATTACCCAACTACGTTTATTTAATTTACCAATATCGATTCATTCCTCTAACACCCCGCTTTCAAAACCTATCAATTTATCGAATAGTATTGACTTGCCAAATGAATCGTCAAGGATAAGCATAAAATTTGCACAGCTAAACCCTGTTAGTCCAGAAGCCGTAGAATATCGTTATCGACTTTTAGGTTTATCAGACAAATGGATAGAGACCGATGCTGAGTCCTTAAGGAGAGCTGAATTTTCGAATTTGAATTTTGGCAGTTATAAATTTGAGGTACAGAGTAAAAATCCTTTAGCCGCTTGGTCTGAATCAAAATCGCTACGAATCAATATAGCCCCTCCCCTTTGGCTAGAGCAAAACGCCTTAATTTTATATGCGTTTCTTAGCATTCTAATATTGATTTATTGGTTCAAACAAATCCGTTCTAGAAATGCCATACGTCAATCCATTTTAGAAAATGAAGAACGATTAAAACTCACCCTTTGGAGCAGTGGCGATGAACTTTGGGATTGGGATATATACCAAGGTCAGGTGTTTCGTTCCAATACTTGGGGAACCTTAGACTTTCCTCAAGATGATATTAGAGTGAATAGCTCTTACGAAGCCAACATCCACGCAAATGACATTCAACGTGTGCAACAGTCATTGAATGAGCATCTGAGTGAAAAAACCGAACATTACGAAATTACTTATCGAGCGAAAACCTACAAAGGTGACTGGATATGGGTGCTCGACCGCGGCAAGGTGGTATCTAGGGATAACAATCATCAACCACAAAGGATGACTGGCACATTAAAAAATATTAGCCATTTAAAAGAGGCTGAAGAGCAACTTAAATTATTTAAGCGTTCAATCGAAACCATATCAGATGGTGTATTTATCACAGACACCTCCTTTAAATTTATCTCAGTCAACAATTCCTATTGTAAGTACACAGGGGAAACCCGTGAGCAGGCTTTAGCCAGTTATTTAACCTTTCATCAATATCCAGGCGCATTTACCGAAGAAGTCAAAAAATCATTACAACAAAAAGGTAATTGGTTAGGTGAAGTGGAATCCCGTCGTTCAGATGGGGAAAAGTATGAAATGGAATTGAATATAGATGCCATCACAGATGAAGATGGCAAAATAAGCCATTATGTTGGAGTTTTCTCAGATATTACTTCACGTAAAGTCACAGAGAAAGAACTGCTTAAATTATCCAATACCGACCCATTAACGGAGTTACCTAATCGCTCTTTCTTCCAAGCGAGCCACAGTAATATTGTTCGTAGGGATACACAGCACGCCTTGATTTGTTTGGATATGGATAACTTTAAAAAAATCAATGACTCCTTAGGGCACCAAACAGGCGATATATTAATAAAACAAATTGCCAAAAGGTTACAAAAAATAGGTGGTACAAAAGCGACCTGTTATCGCTTAGGTGGTGATGAATTTAGCATTTTAATTGATAACTCTACAGATATTCACTACATCACCCATTTTGCACAAACTATATTGGATAATATGGCTCGACCTTTTATTATCAATAAGCAAGAATTTGTATTAGGCGCCAGCTTAGGTATTGCTTTCTATCCAGAAGATGGCAGTAACCCACAAGAACTCCTAAAAAATGCCGACACTGCGATGTATTTTGCGAAAAACTCTGGTGGCAATAAGTATCAATTTTTTAGCGGCGAAATGAATCAAAATGCCGTTCGTCAATTGCAAATAGAAAACCTTATACGCCATGGTTTAAAAGAAGATTTATTTACGGTTTTTTACCAACCTAAAGTAGATATTGCCACTGGCAAGTTAGTCAGCATGGAAGCCCTAGTGCGTTACGAACACCCTGAAAAGGGCCTAGTTAGCCCTGCTCAATTTATCCCTCTTTCTGAACAGACAGGGCAAATCATTGAGATTGGTGAAGTAGTGCTTAAAAAGGCCTGTGAAGACACTAAACGCTGGGTTGACGCGGGTCTCTTTACTGGTCGTGTTGCCGTTAATATCGCTGCTCGTCAATTTGAGATCCCAGACTTGGATGAACGCATTGTCAGTATTCTGCAAAAAACGGGCTTATCACCATTACATTTAGAGTGCGAAATTACCGAAGGCACCTTAATGCAAAACCCTGAAAATGCCCTTAGGATGATGCAGCGTTTGCGTGAACGAGGTATTCACTTAGCTTTAGATGACTTTGGCACAGGTTATTCATCCCTTGCGTATTTAAAACGCTTTCCTATCAACACCTTAAAAATTGACAAAGCCTTTATCGATGATATTGCAAAAAGTGCTGAAGATAGACATATGACCCAAGCAATAATCACCATAGCCCATAATTTAGGCTTAAAAGTGGTTGCTGAAGGCGTTGAGCATGAGAATCAATTGTCAATTTTACGACGTTATAAGTGCGAAATGTTGCAGGGCTACCTCTACAGTAAACCATTAAATGCCGTCAGATTTGAGCGATTACTCAAAGAAAATCACCAACTACAAAAAGTTATTCAAAACTCTAGCGTTTGAACTTAGAGCCGCATCCCTCACTACAGCCCTTGTACAATAAGACATTAGGGTAAATTATTTAAGCTATTAGTCGAATAAAAAGTGCTATTTCAGTGGTAAATATTATTCACTTGTCAATGTTGGCACACTTCTCGCTTTTATTACTGTGACCGGCAATATAATGTCGGCATAAACGTCAATAAAACAACGAGGAAATGAAAGATGTTAAAATCTTATGCAGTAGCACTAGTATTAGCCACAACTACTCCGGTAGCCCTTAAATCTGAAGAAAGTGTTCAAGCACCTGCCAAAAGTCAGGCTGCTACAACAACAACTGCAGATACTAGTAAAAATGGGATTAAAACTAATACTCAGTGGTAAAGCAAATCGACGCTCAAATTAGTATTAATGAGTGCTTGATTGAAATGTTGCAAATAGTCAAGTTATGACTATCCGTAGCTTAGGATGTAACATCCTTTCAGTATATTTGTAACTAAGTTAACTTAAAAAACAAAAGAGAAGGAACCTCTTTTTTTTTATGCCCAGAATAAAGCTTTACTCAATCCCCTTGCTCTCACTAGTTTGATTCTTTGTCTAGATCTGAATAAAGGATAGATTACTGGACCAAAGACTAATCCCGCCAATGCCCACTTCTTCGCCGTTAACCCCGTTTTAAAAGACTGCACATAATACATCAGACTAAACAGAACTGAGCTTATAAAAAACAACAACAACTTGTGTACTCCTGCATTGGATAAAACTCGCGACCAACAAGTGGCTAACACGATTAAGTTTGTGCTAGTGATTTTATCAAAACAAATCACATAAAAAAGCCCAACTTAGCTATAAGAAAGTTGGGCTTCGAATAAGAAAAAATTATTACCTAATTATTTAGTAAAAAGAACGCCCCTCTTCAGCCATCTTTTTCAAACTTTCGGCTGGTGTAAACTTATCTCCAAGCAAAGCTTGATAATGTTCTAATCTAGCCACAACATGAGCAATTCCTAGTGTGTGCATATAGCGGAACGGCCCACCTAAGAAAGGAGGAAAACCGATACCGAAAATAGCGCCAATATCACCGTCCCGAGCATTGCGCACCACACCTTCATCTAGACACATAGCCGCTTCGTTTAGCATTAATAACACACAACGTTCGGCAATTTGCTCATGACTCATTTTAGACGCCGGAGTAATGCCTAATAAGGTATACAAAGACGCGTCTACTTCTTTTCCAGGTTTCTTACCTGAGTAATCATAGAACCCTCGTTTATTCTTTTTACCCTTACGGTCATCCGCCAAAATTTTGTCGAATCCAGGGTTAGAAGCAAAACGATCACCAAACTGAGCCTGTAGGAAAGGTCCAATTTTAGTGCCAACATCAATACCTACTTCGTCTAACAATTTAACAGGGCCCACCGGGAATCCAAACTTCACTAAAGATTTATCAATGTAGTCTATTGGCTCGCCGCTTAGCAGTACTTCTGCCGCTTCGTTCATGTATGGCGCTAAAATACGGTTAACATAAAATCCCGCTCCGTCTTTCACAACTATTGGCGTTTTACCTTGCTTCTTAGCCAACTCAACTGTGGTTGAAATGGTTTGGTCAGAGGTTTTATCGTGAGCAATAACCTCTGCAAGAGGCATTTTGTCTACTGGGGAGAAATAATGTAGACCTATTACCTGTTCTGGTCTTTTTGCTTTTTCAGCGATTTGTGTAATGGGTATAGAGGACGTATTAGAGGCGAATATTGTATGTTCAGCACAATTCTCTTCTACTTCAGCTACCATCTTTTGTTTTAAGGCTAAGTCTTCAAATACTGCTTCAATGACAACATCGGCGTCACTAAAACCTGAATAATCCACTGAGCCCGTTAACAATGCCAATTGTTTTTGCATCTCGGACTTTTGCATAAACCGACGTTTGACTTTTTTGTTAAGAATATCAAAACTGTACTTAATCGCGTTGGCTATACCTTCAGAACGAATATCTTTAATACGCGCTGGTAGCCCTGCTTTGGTCGCAGTAACAAAAGCGATACCACCGCCCATCAACCCACCACCGAGTACCCCTATTTTCTTAAGCGGTGCGGGTTGCACTCCATCCACACCGGTTTCTTTTTTCATATCAGTTGTGGCAAAGAATAAACTTCTAAGGGAAGCCGATTCAGAACTCATAACCAAATTGCCGAAATGTTTGGCTTCGACCTCTAAGCCCTTTTTAAAACCTTTATTCAAACCTGTTTCAATGCAGTCAATAATAAGCTCAGGAGAAGGATAATTACCTTGCGTCTTACTCGCCGTTTGTTTGCGGGCTTGCTTAAACATAAGATTGCGTCCAACCGAGGTATTTTCTAAGAATTTGCCCATGACATCTAACTTAGGACCTTTACGCTTTGGCTTAGGTTTTTTCGCCATTTCAATAGCAACATCCAGCAAAATGGACTGCGGTACCATATCGTCAACTATGCCGTATTTTTTAGCCTGTTTTGCTCGCACTGAGGCGCCAGTCAACATCATTTTCATCGCTTGCTGAACACTGATCAGTTTAGGTAAACGTTGGGTACCACCACTACCTGGTAATAAGCCAAGCTGAACTTCAGGCAAACCCAATTGCGTTTTTGTATCGTCACTGCAGACTCTATAATGACATGCCAACGCTAACTCTAATCCCCCTCCTAACGCGGGGCCATGGATCGCAGCAACAAAAGTGACTGGCATATCCTCGATACGCTGAAACATATCTTGACCACCTTTAGCGATAGTTGTGGCATCTTCTGCACTTTCACACGCTGCCAGCATACTGATATCTGCACCGGCCACAAAAGAATTGTCTTTACCGCTTATAACCACTACGCCCTTTATGCTGCTATCTGCATTAATTTGCTCGAGTACAGCATTGATTTGTTCGGCGAATTCCACTTTAAGGGTATTCATACTTTCGCCTGGCACGTCCATAGTCAAAATGGCCACACCGTCGTCACGCACATCTAGAGTAAAGGCACTTTGCACGTCTGTTGCTTGCTTATCTGTTGTCATATTCATCACCCTACTCAGTTTCAACTATCATAGCTGCAGCTAAACCACCTGCAGCACAGGCAGTCAGTAAACCAGAACCTCCACCGCGGCGATTCAATTCGTTTAACATCTGCGTAATCATTCGCGTACCTGTTGCGGCAAATGGATGCCCATAGGCTAAAGAGCTACCCATCACATTAAATTTATCCATATCAATCTCACCAGTGGCCTTGCTACGGCCTAATTTTTCTTGGGCAAACTTATCACTGGCAAACATTTTTAAATTAGCTAAGGTTTGTGCAGCGAATGCCTCATGCATTTCTATCAATGTAAGGTCGTTTAATGTCATACCCGCTCTATCTAGTGCCATAGGTGTGGCATAAGAAGGACCCATCAACATATCTTGCCACACGTCGATTGCGGCCCAAGCATAACTTTTAATATAACCAAGTGGGGTATAGCCGAGTTCTTTGGCGCGACTTTCGGTCATCATCAATACAGCAGAACCACCATCGGTTAGCGGTGTTGCGTTCGCCGCAGTAACTGTCCCATGCTTTTTATCAAACACCGGACGAAGTTTGGCATAGCCTTCAAGTTTAGAATCAAAACGTACGTTATTATCTTTTTCTAACGCCCCTCTGAAAGGTTCAGCGTATGCCGTCATGACTTCGTTGGCTAACTTACCCTCGTTCCAGCTTTGTGCGGCCAAAGTATGTGAACGATGCGCCAAAGCATCTTGATCTGCTCGGCTGATATTATGAGTTTTCGCCATTTGCTCTGCGGTTTGTCCCATAGAAAGGCCAGTTGAGTACTCTGCTACTGCTGGCGGTACGGGCATGAGATCTTTCAGACCTAATTTTTTAAGTACTTGCCATTTTTGCCCAAGGGTTTTAGTTTTTTGTAAGTCAGTTAAGGCTCTGGCTAATTTTTTGGAAACACCTATTGGTGAGACAGAAGTGGAATCAGCTCCCCCTGCTATCCCTACACTAATATTTCCGGCCATCATAGACTCGGCGATATTCACTGTAGATTGAAAACTGGTGGCGCAGGCTCTAGAGACACTGTAAGCATCGGTGTGCACATTCATGCCTGTGCCTAGCACTATTTCACGGGCAATGTTTGGAGCTTCAGGCATTTGTACCACCTGGCCATAAATCAATTGCTCAATAATCATAGGATCAACGTTATTGCGCACTAACATTTCGTTGACTACCATTTTTCCGAGATCCACCGCTGGTACGCCATGAAAGTAAGTGGCCATTTTTGCAAATGGCGTTCTTAAACCTGCAACTATAGCGATCCTGTCGCCTTCTCTCGTTTTGACTATCTGCTTAGCTGTCATTTTATGCCCTTGTAAATGTTCAAACGCCAGTGGTCTGACCTGTAAAGTTTAGCTGATTGTACCTAGTAACCATTATGACTTCAAGGCACCTCTATATTTCCATTAAGCAAATGATTAACTGTCTTACAATGACCTATAAAATCCACGTACACTGGCCTCCATAGATGGCCTCCATAGATGGCCTCCATAGCCGGTTCATAGAAGTCTAGATGAAGAATTGGATATCCCAAGAACACAAAGAGTTAATTAGGTGAAGAGTTGTTTAGTCTAAAACTGCTCAATTTTTCTGCATATAGTGTTTTTTAAAGCTTTGTAACATTGTTTTTCAATAGGGGAACCTTATATCGGTTAGCATAGTCAGTAATCTGGGTTTTAAATCTATTATTTCGCTATAACCCAACTCTTTATGAATTCGACTTGAATTAAAAATTTCTGAATTTCCACAAAATTAGAAGGAAGTAGTTAACACTATGGCAGCCGCACAATTTAAACAGTTACAAGCCTATTTAGACAGCCAAGTGGTGGGTCAACAAAGATTAACGCAAAATATTTTAGTTGCGCTATTAGCGGATGGACACTTATTAGTAGAGGGCCCTCCCGGTTTAGCAAAAACCCGCGCGGTTAACGCCCTAGCAAATGGCTTAGAAGGTGATTTTCATCGCGTTCAGTTTACCCCTGATTTACTACCCGCCGATTTAACCGGAACAGATATTTATCGACCAGAAAACGGAAGTTTTGTATTTCAAAAAGGGCCTTTGTTTCATAATTTGGTATTGGCAGATGAAATCAATCGTGCCCCCGCTAAAGTGCAATCCGCTTTGCTTGAAGCCATGGCTGAACGACAAATAACAGTCGGCAATACTACTTATGCCCTACCCGAGTTATTTTTGGTTATGGCCACTCAAAACCCTATTGAACAAGAAGGCACCTACCCGCTACCAGAAGCTCAACTTGACCGTTTTTTAATGCATTTAGAAATCGATTATCCAGGCGCTGAGACTGAACTCGAGATCTTGCGCTTAACGCGTAATGAAGCAATGCACGCAGAAGTAGTAAATCCGCCAAGTTTAAGCCAGCAAGATATATTTAATGCGCGGCAAGATGTATTAAAAATTCATCTAGATGAAGCCTTAGAGCAATATATAGTGCAATTAATTATTGCGACTCGCCAACCCGAGCGTTACGACGCGGATTTAGCTAACTGGATAGAGTTTGGGGCGAGTCCTCGCGCCACTATCGCTTTAGATAAATGTGCTCGCGCACATGCTTGGTTAATGGGCAGAGATTTTGTGGGTCCTGATAATATTCAAGCTGTATTTCATAACGTGTTACGCCATAGATTATTACTCAGTTATGAAGCAGAGGCAGAAGGTGTCAACAGTAATCAGGTACTGGACAAAATTATACAGCTTGTGGCTGTTCCTTAAACACAAGGTTAAGGAAGCAGTATGCAAGACATTGCAAAGTGGTTATCTAAATACTCTAGTGACGGTGTGAACCTAGGTATTAAAGAACTTATTCATTACCAAGGTAAAACCGCATTATTAAATCTGTCGCCACGTAAAACGGTACAAGCCAAACTCGCTGGTGCCTATTTGGCTAAAACCAAAGGTCGTGGCATGGAGTTTGACGAGGCCCGTCATTATCAAGCGGGTGACGATATCCGTGCCATTGATTGGCGGGTAACTGCTCGCACCGGTAAAACTCATACTAAGTTGTATCGAGAAGAAAAAGAACGCCCCGTATTTGTACTCACTGACTTATCTTCGAGTATGCAGTTTGGCACACAGTTTTTATTTAAGTCAGTGCAAGCCGCGCATCTAAGTGCTCTCATTGCATGGTCGGCAAGAAAGCGTGGTGATCGTATCGGTGGCTTGGTATTTAATCAGTATCAGCATATCGAATGTAAACCATTTACCCGTCAAAAAGCGGTGTTGTCGCTATTAAATAGTATGATAAAAGTGCAACAAGGAGCGCAACTAGAGGCACAACCAAGCAATCAAGAACCAATCACTTTAGCAAATGCATGTGCCAGATTGCGTAGGCTGGCCCACCCCGGTAGTTTAGTTTTTATAATCAGCGATTTTAGTCAGTTAGACGAACTGGCTAAGCAACATATCGCCCAATTAAGTAAACATTGTGAGGTGATTGCTTACCCTATCAGCGATCCTTTTGAACACAGGTTGCCACAAGTCAAAATGAGTCAAAGAGTGACTTTGAGTGATGGCCACAACAGACAACAAATAGTGTTAGGCGAAAAAGACACAGAAATGCAGTACAGCAATCAACATCAGGCGCAATTTGATAAAATTGAAAACACCCTAAAACAATGTAAAGCACAGGTTATCCAAATTGACGCAGGTCATCCCCTAGAATTGCAGTTAGATCGATTTTCTGGGAGTAAATATAAATGAATCCACTACAAGATTTAAAAGACATTCACACTCCAGCAGCTATTGAAAACTGGCCACCCGCTTATGGATGGTGGTTACTGGGGATAATCATTGTAGTTGTTCTAGGCCTGTTAATCTTTTGGCTAGTCAAAGCTCGCAAAGAATCACTGGCGAAACGCCAAGCACTAAAGTCGCTACATCAAATAGATGCTTCAAACCCACACAGTGTGTCGCAGCTCAACCAATTGTTAAAGCGCGTTGCCATGACCTACTTCCCAAGCCAAAACGTGCAACAAATGCATGGCTCACAATGGACAAACTTTTTAATTAATACACTTCCTAACAAAAAGGCTAAAGTTTTTTCTGACTCCTTTGAGGCGATGCAACAAACATTATATCAAGCACAGAATTCAGGAAATACTGACTATCCAAGGTACTGCGAGTCAGTTGAAACATGGATTAAGCATGCCCTGCCCCCACGCAAACATGTCCTTCCCCCATTGGAGCAAAACAATGCTTGAGTTTGAATGGTTGTGGGTACTGTTTCTTTTACCTTTGCCTGTTTTGGCATGGCTATTGCCCAGTAAAAAACAAGGTCAAGAGGCGGCGCTACGTGTGCCGAGTCTAACAACAGGCATCGAAGCAAAAAGCCAACGTAAAGGCACTAAAAAACTGAGTTTGTTTTTAGCCACCTTGGCATGGATTGCTCTAATAGTGGCAACGGCGAGACCCCAGTGGTTAGGTGAGCCTGTTAGTATACCTGCCGAAGGGCGAGACTTAATGATAGCCGTAGATTTATCCGGCAGTATGAAAATTGACGACATGCAGGTTAATGGTCGCCAAGTAGACAGACTTAAAATGATTAAATTTGTTTTAAGTGATTTTATCAAACGCAGAGTTGGCGACAGATTAGGACTTATTTTGTTTGCCGATACCGCCTATTTGCAAGCGCCCCTGACTTACGATAGAGAAACGGTAGAGCAACTACTCAACGAATCCTTAATAGGTTTAGTGGGTGAACAAACGGCTATAGGCGACGCAATTGGACTGGCGATCAAGCGCTTTGAAGCCCGTAAAGAGTCAAATAAAGTATTGGTTCTGCTGACCGACGGTCAAAATACCGCGGGGAATATCACACCAGAACAAGCAAATGAATTAGCCGTGAACAATGGCGTAACCATATACACTATAGGTGTAGGTGCTGACAAAATGTTGGTTCAGAGCTTTTTTGGAAGTAGGCAAGTTAACCCCTCACAAGACTTAGATGAAGGCATGTTAACTGATATAGCCACATCAACTGGTGGTCAATATTTTAGAGCCAGAGATGCTGAATCACTCAAACAAATTTATGCCACCTTAGACGAACTAGAACCTATAGCCAGAGAAAGTAAACAAATGCGGCCTTTACAAGCCTTATATTATTACCCCTTAGGTTTAGCGTTATTGATAACCATGTTAATGGGAATAATGCCACTGATTAAGCAGTTTTGGTTAAAGGAGGCGACAAAATGATTGAGTCTTTTTCGGTTTTAAACGAATTTCATTTTATTCGCCCCCATTGGTTGTGGCTAATTATCCCCCTTTTAATAATGGTTGGGTTAATCCGTTATGTACACAAACAACAATCTGGCTGGCAGTCGGTACTTGCCAGTCACCTATATCAGCACCTGATCACTACACAAGGCATCAAAAAAGTCCGCCCTCCACTATTTTTATTAGGATTTTGCTGGGTTTTGGCGACAGTTTCACTAGCAGGCCCTACTTGGGAAAGATTGCCACAACCGGTTTACCAATTAAATGCGGGTAAAGTGGTACTCATGGATATGTCACTTTCTATGCGCGCCACAGATGTTAAACCTGACAGACTCACTCGCGCAAAATACAAAGCCATTGATTTAGTGAATGCCATTACCGAGGGAGAAACAGGATTAGTTGCCTATGCGGGTGATGCATTTACGATCAGTCCTTTAAGTTCAGATGCACAAAACCTTACTACTCTCATTCCCAGCCTAACCCCAGAAATAATGCCTATTGCCGGTAGTGATCCTGCCTTGGGTTTGCAAGCAGCCATCGAGTTACTCAGCAATGCTGGATATCAACAAGGTGAAATATTTTGGATCACCGACGGTATTAACAATCAACAGATGAAAGAAGTCAGCGAAATATTTAATACCTCAATGTTTCGCCTATCGGTACTTGGTGTAGGCACAGAAGAAGGCGCCCCCATTCAACTAATTGATGGCGAGTTGTTAAAAGACAGTCGTGGAGCGATTGTGGTACCCAAACTGACAGTCAATAACTTAAAGTCACTGAGTCGCAGTAGCGGCGGGCGATATGCGTCTATGCAATCTGACGATAGTGATATCAATTATTTGATTGAACAAAATCTAATTGAACAAACACCCACTAAGGATGAAGACGATAACAAGGAAAGCTTTGGGGATAAATGGCAAGAAATGGGACCTTATTTATTGCTACTCATCATTCCCTTTGCTGCCTACAGTTTTAGACGCGGTATTGTGACAGTGCTGTTTATTGGTGTTTTATTACCCACTTATTCCCCCCAAGCGCGAGCCGATTGGTGGCAGGATATGTGGAAAACACCTGACCAGCAAGCCATGCAAGCCTATAATAAAAATGAATATGAACAAGCAGCGAACACCTTTGACGATCCATTATGGCAAGGTACTGCTCATTATAAAAATGGCGATTATCAAGCGGCTTTAGAGTCCTTTTCGCAACTATCACCTAACGATAAACACTATACTGACGCCACTTACAATGCTGCCAATTCGTTAGCACAACTGGGCGAAGTAGACCAAGCTATTGCAGCCTATGAAAAAGTACTAGAACAACAGCCGGATCATGAAGATGCCTTAGCAAATAAAACCTTGCTTGAAAGACTTAAGAACCAGCAAGAGCAGCAGAACGACCAATCTGGCGAACAGTCACAAGATAAACAAGACCAAGATAGCGAAAACCAAGAGCAGCAAGAGGGTCAAAATGACGATCAGCAGCAAGAAGGTGAGCAATCTCAAGATCCCCAGCAAAGTGAAAACTCAGAACAGAGTGACTCACAAGCAGAAGACTCTGAACAACAAAGCCAAGCTGAAAAAGATCAACAAGAACAAAAAGAAGCAGAACAACAGCAAGCCGAAGCAGAGGCCGAAGCAGAGAAACAGAAATCAGAGCAAGAACAACAAGCTCAAGCTTTACAGCAAGGGCAAGAAGAACTGACCGACGAACAAAAAGAACAAATGCAACGTATGCAAAATCTGCTAAATCGAGTACCTGACGATCCGGCGTTTTTGTTAAAACGTAAAATGCAAATTGAGTCACAACGGCGAAAAAGAGAAAGATTGCCAACACATATACAGGGGAATTGGTAAGAGTGAGTAAGTCAAAAATGCCTAAAATTATAGTCTGCATAGTTGTGTTTATGGTTTCGACTATGCTGCGAGCTCAATCAATTGAAGTCAGCGCTTCTGTTGATAAAAATCCAGTGATGGTAGATGAGTCCTTTATTCTATCAGTAGTAGCTAATGGCGAGGTTGATAGAGACGCCTTTGATTCTTCATTCTTGATGAAGGACTTTGTGGTGGGTCGCACATCAGTCAGTTCGCAAACAAAAATGATTAACTTCGATACTACCAGAAGCACCACTTGGTCAACTGTGCTTATCCCTAAAAATAAAGGGCGTTTTACTATTCCAGCTTTTAACATTGAAGGCTCTCAAACCAAACCGATTGAAGTGTTAGTGATCCCTGTCACAGCCAATGCTTCAGAAAACGGACGGGATCTATTTATAACAACTGACGTAGATGTAGAGCAAGCCTACTTGGCGCAACAAATTCGCTACACTGTTAAATTACATTTAGGAAAAGATCTACAAAGAGGCAGTTTGTCTAGCCCTACCTTGGAAAATGCTGACATCAGGCAAATAGGTAAAGACAAAGAATATAACGAAGTAGTTGATGGTCGCCGTTATCGCATTATCGAGCGTTCTTTTGCAATCATTGCCCAACAAAGTGGCACCTACACTATTGAAGGTCCTTTGTTTGAAGGAGAAGTGATTGACAATTCACGGCAAAGTTTTGGTTTCTTTAACCGCAGCAAGGCAGTCAATAGAGTAGGACCGAGTCAGAGTATTACCGTTTTACCTATACCGAGTAATTACGACCAACATTGGTTACCCAGTGCCTTTGTGCAACTAGACGATGAATGGCAAGGCAATACCCGCGAGTTTATCGCTGGAGAGCCCATCACCCGAACTATTACGTTAACGGCAATAGGTGTAGTCGAAGAGCAACTTCCAAAAATTACCAGTGCTTACCCCTACTCTGTGAAAACCTATCCAGATCAGGCGGAAACAACCACTGTTGAAAAAGATGATACGTTGATCGCACAACGTAAAGAAAGCATTGCCATTATCCCAAGCCAAGCAGGTGAACTCATTATCCCAGAGGTAAGGATCCCTTGGTTCAATACCATCACAAAAAAAACCGAATATGCAGTATTAGCCGAGAAAACATTACAAATATTGCCGGCTACCACTCAACCAACCACTGCTATTCCAATTAGCCCTAGTATTCAAACAGCACCTCAAATAACGCCACAAGCCCCTGTACAGTCTGCTCTAACGAATCAAACTAACGATGTACCTCAATATTGGATTTGGCTAACTGCTAGTGTATTACTGTTATGGATAATGACTTTAGCAATGTGGTGGAGACACGTTTCGATAATAAAATCCTCCTCTAAACAGCCAAACAATTCTGTGGTTAGGCACACCCAAAGTGAACAGATACTGTGGAAAAATCTTGAGAAAGCGTTAAATCAAAACGCCTCACTTGATACTCAAAAGTATCTTCCTCTGTGGTTAGGCAGCTATATTAATGATAAAAATGCGACATTAGAACAGAGCCTAAAAGTCATTAACGACACACATCTGTCTGACGCCGTCAACTCATTGCTAGCCTCACGCTATGCAAAAAATCGAAGTGAATGGCAAAGTAAAGAATTACAGCAAATATTGCGTAAAATGCGTAAAAAAGGCAGTATTGAACAACAAACGAAACGTAATTTGTCACCACTGTATCCTGCGACTTAACAAATAAGTAGCATACATAGACAAGTGTTGTTTTATATTTCTCGAAGCTGTGAGGCAAAAATCGGATTCTTTAGCTTTGCGGTATTAAGCCCGCGGTTAGGTATTAACTCACTAGCCAAAACAATGTTGGAATTTTAAATGTTTTCGCGAAAGCAAACTAGCCAAGCCTCGGTCTCTAGTGACATGCTAAATAAACAAAAACGATATGAAGTGTTAGTGCTAGCGCTTCATACTGACATATTCCGTTATGCATGTTGGCTTGTGAAAAACAAAACAGTTGCAGAGGACATAGTGCAGGAGACTTTTCTTCGCGCCTGGAAATCTTTAGATTCGCTCAAAGATGAAAAAGCCGCGAAGTCATGGTTAATTACGATATTACGAAGAGAAAACGCAAGACGATTTGAGCGCAAACAATTTGATTTAGTTGACATAGACGACGTGTCGATAATTGATGACCAATTGTCTAATGAAGTTGAAATTGAACACAGAGAACTTCGCGCAGTCATGGGATCGTTAAGTGAAGAGTACAGAGAACCACTCATGTTACAAATAGTATTTGGCTATAGCGGTGATGAAATTGCACAGCAGCTTAATTTAAACAAAAATACCGTAATGACGCGATTATTCAGAGCGCGTAATCAGGTTAAAGAAGCCTTAGACAAGGCCAATGACAATAGGGGGCGTGAAAATGGATGAGTTAGAGTTTCGTCGTACCTTATATGCGGATCCTAATTGTACCGATGAGAAAATATTAGCCGCAATTGCCGACGATCCTAAAAAGCAGGAGTTCCACAAAGAACTTAAGCAACTCGATAAAAATATGCAGCTAGCGAGCCAGGTAAAAGTTCCTGACGATTTAGTGCACAAACTGATTTTGCGACAAACGATGCAAACTCATAGAGCGAGTAAGGTACGTAACCGTATTCAGCTCGCCATGGCAGCATCAGTTGCGTTTGTGGTGGGCGTGAGTTTTACCATGTGGCAACAACATAATCTCTTGAATATAGCCGACCAAGCAATAGCCCATGTCTATCAAGAAGGCAATTATGCGCTAGAGGCTCAAAACAATGTCTCGCTGCAACAAGTGAATGCCAAGTTGGCGCAGTTTGGTGGTGAGTTCACCGAAGAATTAGGTCAAGTTTACTACGCCAGCATTTGTGAATTCGAAAATGTCAGAAGCCTACATTTGGTGATGCAAGGAGAAAACGGCAAAGTATCGGTATTCGTGATCCCTCACGATGATACCCACGATGCCAAAAGCGAAGCCTACGATCGTGGTTACCAAAGCCAAGCTGTGGATGCCCAACGCGCGAGTATTGTAGTGGTAGGCGAAGAAGGTGCAAATATTCAAGGTGTGAAAGAGCAACTTAAACGCAAAATCCATTTCTCAGCTTAAATTTTTCAATAAAACATTCGTTATTTAAAATGTTAAGAATGCTCCCTTTCTGGGAGCATTCTTTTGAGCGAAAGGGTTAGAGGTGACAGGCTGTTCTGAGCCTAATAGCGGTCAGTCGAGCGTTAAACCTGATGGATATGTTTGCTAAAGTTTCAAATCCACAGTGCCATAGTAATATTTTGAATTTTCGATTAGTTGGAAACGAATATCTGATCTTCAACTATCATGGATGAAATTTGAAATCTATATTTCGAAAAGTTCCATCAGGGTAGTTAACAAGAGTGCTAAATCCTTCTCCTTTTGTGCTTGGCCAGTCCAAAAACAAATGGTTCATCGCCTTTGGATCTGAGAGTACGTAAGAACTATAACACCCTACAGAGTTACATCTTACTTCTGCGCTACCACTTTTTATACTCTCCCTATACTTTTCAAAAAGTTTGGAAATTTCAGATTCCAACTCTAAATCTTGCGCACGTACTTCCGCATTATTAAACATGTTCACTATTTTAATTTTGTCTTTTGGACTAGTGTTTTTTACTGATTCTATTACCTCATCATCTAGATAAAGTGAAAACTCATATTCAAAGAACGCTTCTGAGTATTCTTCATCTTCATTGTGGCTAACATTTGCAGTTTGGGCCTGTAGATCATCTTTATTTACAATGGCAGGATTGTAACTTGGGGCAGTATTATTAATAGCAAAGTTAGGGACTGTATTAGGTTTTTGGTTATTTTTAGTGTCTGAAAGATATGATTCTTTAGAATTTGTTAATTCAAAACTAAGTTCTTTTTCTGGTGCGAGAGATAGTTTTTTCACTTGTTGATATTGATATAAATTAAGAGCAACTGAGCCAATCAAAAGCAAACCAAAAAATTTAGTCAATATTTGCATTTTCCACCACCATTAATTCCTTTAAATCGTATCCTACTTATCTCTAAGACATAAGCAATGCAAAAATCAATTCTGGCGATCCGTTGCTCGCTCATACTGACTTTAGAAACCCGATTCACGACCGCTTGCCTTGTGCAGAGCAGTAACAAGGGAATTGAATCAGGCTGCTGTGAGCCTATAAGCGGACAGTCAAGTTATTCTTTAATTTATGACAGCAAGTGCGACACAGCTGACGTAAGCGATGTTAATTTTCAACGTTACAAAAAAAACAGTTTGGCAGGGAAATTATTATTTAAATTGACTACGCCCCCTATTATACCATTATATTTAGCACTTCAAATTATTCGGGGAAAAACCATCTACAACAGCAATTTGTTCGATTACATTGAAGTATTTTACATTCATACTGCATTTCATAATTGCCACCCTGTCATGTTCCTACGAGTGAATATGGAAATACATATTCACAGTTAAACAATGAGTCTTCAAATCTGGAGAGGTAGGTTTATCGATTGGATCTTTCTATAAACACAAATATCTGTGAGTAATCTTCATAGCAAACAAAAGTAATACCTACCAAAAACACAACCAAAGTGAATATTAGTTCATGCGAAAAAATATATACGAAAGTTGTTGAAAAATTTTACCTTGTACATTAACGTATGTGGCAAGGAAGCAATACTTAAATGGAAATTCTCTACAACTCAATTCTCTAATAAATCCACAAAGTCAAATAATATAATCAATGGCACTTTAAAGCTTGACTAAAATATTGGGGAACATCCTTAAGATTAAACCTGCGCAAAAAAACCTTAAGTTATTGAATATTATGAATATTTAGTTATTTTGTATTTTGTTGGGTGGTAATTTAATTGCGCATCTAAATCTGGTGCGTTTAAAGAAGGATACCAAAAAATGAAAAAAGCGATTTTGTTAGCAGCTATGCTTGGTTTCGCCAGCGCAGCGATTGCTGCACCTAAAACCTGCACAGGCTGCGAAAAAGTTGGGAAAATTTGGATTTGTAATTCTTGCAAATAAACAGAACTAATTTAAGGGATTTTAAAAAATGAAAAAAATTATATTACTTGCAGTCATGCTCGGTTTTACAGGTGCAGCACTAGCTGCTGATAAGAACGAAGTTAAAACATGTACTGGATGCTACAAAGTCCAAGGTGGCTGGATTTGTGAGGACTGTAGTTAGTACGTCAATCAAATTATCAACCGATAGGAAATAATTTTTATCGGTTGTTTTATAAATGGAGGGTTTGTGAAATATATTTTTTCCTTGGTTTTAATAATTGCAATATTTTTTGGTTATTGGCTTTACATCACTTCAATTGAAAGCGACGAAATTTCTGATCCAAAGGCGTCAAGTCAAATTTTAAAATCTGTTCAAAAAAATGGTGACCGCCCCAATGTCATTCAGTTCCAAAACACAAAGGAAGAGATGGAGCCTAGTCGGTTTATCGAGGAAAACTCTAATCAAGAAATTCCAGTTGAAGATAGTTTAGATCAAAAAGAGCGAAAACCAGATAAAGAGAATGTTTCAAGTCAAATGACTGATGCTGAAGTGATAGATATTAGTTCTGACCTGTATAGAGAACTGTTAGAAGATTATCAAATCGAAAAATTTCTAGCAAAAAAAGTAGGTGACAAGGAATTCGTAATAGCTAGGGAGCATCCCCACGGTAAAATTGTATTTACAAAACACAATGAAGATCTAGCTAAATTTGCAAATGAAGACCCTGAGGGATATTTCCAATTTGTCCGACAAAAAATTAGCGAATTAGCAGAAAATGAAGAGAGTGATCCAGAAAATAAATACGAATTTTTGGAATCTCTTTACAACTTATCAGCGGCTCTAAACATTGACATCATATCAACTTATTGTAATGAAAGTAGATGTTACTTCGAGGCTTTGTATTTATCTCTTGAAGAAGCAGATCGTTTACTTTGGAAATTAGAAGAAGATAGCAATTCTTATATAGTAATAACTGCTGTTTTCTCAAACATAGATAAATCATTTGTATCTACAGCTTATTTTAATTGAGGTAACAAAATGTTTGAAAAGATAAAACAAATTACTGTGTTTATTATTATAGGTGTATCCACATTTGTATTGATAAACATTTTTAGTTTTCAAAAAGACCAAGACGAAGTGTTAATTTATGAGGATAACGCAGAGTATTTTGTCAAAGCAAATGATTCAAAACTGCTAATTTTTACAATTGAAAAATGCCCAGCATGCTCAATGTTAAAAGAACATTTAGATTCTGAAGGTATCAAATATCTTAATTTAGATATATCAAATGAAGAAAAATATGAAGCCGTATATAACAAACTGGGATACTCAACTGTTCCTGTAATTAAACACAAAGAATGGACTCTTTTAGGATTTCATCATGAAATTCTCCAAGAAATTCTCTATCTATAAATATATGCAAATACCTTCTGATAGAAAAGTTTCAAACTCCACGAAGTTAATATCTGGAATGACACTCTTTAGTCTATTTTTAATCGGCTTTGGGGTATGGAGTCACTTTAAAAAACCGGCAGTTGAAACCGATAAAGTACATTTAACCGTTCAGAAAAGAACATTTGAAAATAAGATCTCTGCTTGGGGGATTTTGCAGCCTGAATCCGAACAAAGCATTGTAAGTCAGGTGTCAGGGACGATAAAAGAAGTAAAACATAGGGCTGGGGACATAGTTAATAAAGACGACATTATTATACTACTAGATAATCCTTCTTTGGTCAGAAAGTATGAGTATTCGAAATTAAATTATGAAAGCGCTAAAGCTTTGAGTGAAATGGAATTTATACAGTTTGAAGTCAAAAGAAAGGAATTGGAAGGAAATATAAATATTTTTTATATTGAGTGGTTAACCAAAACAGCAGAGGTTGAGGCTCACAGAGAGTTGGCTAAACAAGGGATTACATCACAGCTTTTATTAAGAAAAGAAGAAATGTTGTTAGAAAATGCCAAATTAATTCATTTACAGGCTGTTGAAAAGCTTGAACTAAACAACAAGTTTGAAAATTTATCAAAAAAGAATATTAGGCTAAAGGAATATTTGGCTGAAAATGAAATGTTGTTAGCAAAACAAAATGTCGATTCTTTGATAATTCGGGCGCAAGCATCGGGGGTATTACAAGGAGTAAACGACGAGATTAAATTGGGTGAATATATTTCTGAAGGTGCTTTTGTTGGAGTGATTGCTTCTTCAGATAAACTTTACGCAAAACTTAAAATTGGGGCTAGCTTTGTGAATTCTATTTTCATCGGCCAAGAGGTCAAACTCAATATTAAAGGTAATAGTATTGTAGGTAACATAAAGCGTATAGAACCAAATATACAAGACAATCAAGCTCAAATAGAAGTTTATTTTACAACTGATTTGCCGACGAATGCTAGATCATCATTAGACGTTACAGGTGAAGTAATTGTAGAGCGTATTTTGGAAGCTTTAGTTTTAGAACTTCCAAACAGACTAAATGAAACTGAATTAATTGGAAATGTAAAAGTTAAAAAACTTGATAGTAAAGGATATATAGACAAAAAAATTGAATTCGGTTCATATGCCCCACCACTAATTCACATAATTAGTGGTGTTGATATCGGTGACCAAGTCATTTTTTAGAAATAGGGAAAACACGTATGATTTTAAGTGAAATATTATTATGAATAATCTAATCAAATTAGATAACGTTTACAAATCATTTGGTAAAAAAAATTGTTTAACTAACGCCCTTAGAGGCGCTAGCCTCGATGTTTATTCAGGTGAATTTGTCACTATTGAGGGGCAATCTGGTAGTGGTAAATCTACATTACTATCAATCATAGGTTTATTAGATAAGCATGATGCAGGGAAATATAATCTATTAGATACTGACATTGAGCAATTGAGTAAATATCAGCTCAGTCGTTTGAGAAATAATAATATTGGTTGGATTTTTCAAAACTTCAACTTGGTAAATGAATTCTCAGTTTTGGAGAACGTCTTATTACCCACGAAATATAACACTACTAAACAAACAAACAATTCCAAAGAATTCGCTCAAGAATTAATTCAATCTGTTGGGATGATTGATAAATTAGATTCATTTCCGAACGAATTATCTGGAGGTCAACAACAACGTGTTGCAATAGCCAGAGCTTTGATTAATAAACCAGATTTAATACTTGCTGATGAGCCGACAGGAAATTTAGATAGTGAAAATGCGAAATTAATCTTCCAATTATTAACGAAGCTTCATGAAGTAGGCAATACGATAATTATGGTTACTCATTCAAAATATTTAGCTCAACAAGGTGAAAAAAAATTGACAATGCAGGATGGTGAATTTGTTTAACGCACTAAGCGATTATTAATTATCTAGGTAGATGGAATAGAAATTTGTGAACAAAATTAGTAATACAATAATAAATAATTCAATTTTCATTTTTGCTTTTGGCATATCAATCTCACTTTTGGTTGTCATTTTGTCTTTGGGAAATATTGCGTTTAAGGAAAACCCTGATTGGATTAAACCAGACATTAGATTTGCAACATTGGGAAGACAATCACAAAATAATAATATTATCCATACTAGTATCAACGAAATAGCGGAGATTTCAGAAAAACTAGCTATTAAGAATTATTACCATGTTAGTTTTGAATCTAGCGATCTTGAAATATCTGATAACTTATTCAAAGACATAAAAATTGCTTTATACAGTGACAACTTTTTAAAGCACTTGCTCGACGAATTAGAAGTTGTACCTAATGCAAATATCTCAAATGATGCTGTATTTTTAAGCCATAGGTATTGGGTTCAAGAATTAAATTCTAGTACAGGTGTTATCGGCCAAAAAATTTCAATAGGGCCTAATGGTCTCACCCTTAGTGTTTCTGGAATTCTGCCAGAAATAATAGATTTTCTAGGCGATGAAGCTCCTGATTTATGGATTGCAAGTCACCATGGTGGCGAAATATTAAATGTATCTATGAGTGGCGATGGGGAATTTGATTCTGCGGATCCTGCTGTTGTTGCGTTCCGGCGATCGTTATTTAGAAATATTCCTTCTGCGATGGGTCTATTTGCTCTAGATAAAAATCAGAATATTTCGAATTTAAATGAAGACTTGAGAAGCTTTATGGCGTCTACCGGAGACGTCAATGTAATGTCATCTACTCAAGGTTTAAAGCATATGATTGTTAAAGGGGTTACTTTTAATTACAACGCCAAAGAGCTAATGAAAAAGGAATGGTTGATATTAGCGCTGTTAGGGTTATTTTTTATTTTCAGTAATATTGTTAACTTTTTGTCGAAGTCGTTCTCTAATTCAATAAAGGAAATTGAACTAATAAAACTGAAAACTGCATTAGGTGCCTCAAAATCTCATCTTGCTAGAGAAATTTTAATCAGAGACTTGCCTATTATTATATCTTCAATGTTTATAAGCATTTTTATTTTATATTTGTTAGGAAAATACTTTAAAAAAGCAGAAGTGTTGGCGGGGTTAACTTCGAACGGTCTCATAGAACCGCATTTAAATGTTATTTTATTTAGTTCGGTAATAATCACACTCTTTGTTTATTTGTGCTCTATGCTTCCAACTATTTACGTAAGTAATATGAACTTATTTAGTCGTTCTAGTGGTGGGAGCAAAGTTTTAGGCACACTCACAAAGGTAAATGCTGGAATCCAGATAGGTTTTTCACTGACCTTGGTTTGTTTTTCTCTTAATCTTTATCAAAAAGAAATTTTGATGTTTGAAAACCTGCCTTTTAAAACAAAATCAATGGTGATAGAGCTGAGTACTAACAATAGGAGTGAGGTTAGCCCATACAACATTCTTAGAGCAAGTTTCAATGGTGGGAGTTTTAATTATGCAGCTTCAAATTTAGATTTAACCTTCCCTCAAGGTTTAAGGATGGAGGTAAATACTCCTTTGGACAAAGGACTGGCAGGAGTTTTTGCAACAATCATTCCTGTAAACAAATTTTATTTCCGCTCTTTGGGAATCAATATAATTGAAGACATTGGCCTAGATAACAAAGGTGTAATTATAAACTTAGCTGCTATTAATTCTTTGGCCGCTTCTGGTGAATATTTGCTAGGTCAGTCGTTAAACTTTAAATCAGGAGAAACTAATAATTCCAAACTTGTACTTGGCGTAGTCGAAAATTTTCCTCACTTTGGATTAAGTAATCCTGAGGAACCCATAATATACGAATTAGTAGATAACTTTTCAGCTTTTTCCTCTATACGGCTAATTGTATCGGAAAAGAATACAGAAGACTTTCTAAATTTTGCAAGGAAGGTCGTTGACAAAGAGGACGGCCTGCTAAACTTGAGAGTGAATGGAAGTGTTGAAAAAATTCTTAAAGAAAGCAATAAAGAACTTCAAAATTTAATCAATTTAGCAATTCTATTGAGCACTATTTTGTGTTTATTTGTATTGCTAAGTGTATATTACTCGTCATTTATAGACTTCGAACTGAAAAAACAAAAACTAGGTCTTTTTCTTGCTTTGGGGGCAACTAATAAAGCAGTTATATTGTATTGCAGTAAAAACATTTTTCACCTTTTTACTATCGCTATTCCATTTTGGTTTCTATCAAGCTTAGTCATATACTCTTGGGTAGTAAGTAAGTTTAAGATTGATTTACTAAATTTAAATATATTAATTTTATCTTTTTGTATTGTTTCACTAATTATAGCGTTGGCTTCATTTTTGCCTCTTTTTCAAATATTCAAAAAATCAATAATTAAATTGCTGTAACTATTTAACAGCATTTGTGAGCTGGACGCTATTTGACAAACTGACGCCCTAATAAGATCCAACAACAGGCTAAACTGTGTGAAAACTATTGATCACATTTTGGTCTAAGCTCTATGTTTTTATGATCAAAAAATCTTAATGTGGCAGCCTATTGAATCACCACCTTTAGTGAAATTATATGGTCAGCTAAATCATAGAGAAAACGTGATGGCACATCATATTTTAGGCCAGTCCCCCAGTTCTAAATATCCTAAATTTGCGTCATAATCGCAGAGAAATCAATTTGTGTCTCGGCGGTGAGTTTTCACACAGCCTGAGGTAATTTTTGACTTTAAACAAGATTACTCAACGGCGGAAAAGTGCCTAAATTTCCATTTTTGAACGTCCGCTTTCTTGGGCAAAGCAGTCGTTCGACTACAACAACTTCAATAGCTCAGACCAGTCCATCAGATTAAGCTTGATAAACCATCCCTATATGCATGATCCCGCCATCATCATACTTCTCCCCAAACTCAACAAACCCTAAACGCTGATAAAACTCACTTGCATCAATCTGTGAAGACAAAGTAATTTTCGCTTCAGGATATGCCCCCTTAATATCCTTTAATATGGCGACAATCAAAGATTTACCTAATCCCAGTCCCCTCGCCTGCGCAGCCAACACTACTCGCTCTATTTTCACTTCATCACTCTGTAAGACTTTTCGATATCGGGCATAGGCTATTAGATGGTCTGGGGGATCACTCTCTAAGAAATGAATGGCCTGTTGATCATAATCATCAAGGTCAGAATAAATACTAGCTTGCTCCACTATAAATACTTGCTGACGCAGTTTCAGTAAGGCGTAAAGTTCATCTTTAGTTAATTGATCAAAGGTTTTTGTATACATATTGGCATCTGACTAGCGAATTGAACGTTGAGTTGATAGCATACGACAACAGCTAAAATCTTCATATCTTTTCGTCACTTACTTCTAAGGTAGCTTTCATGGACCCCTTTACTTTTATCTCCCTCGGCCTGTACTTTTTGGTTATGCTTGGCATTGGCTTGTATTCTTTCAAACAATCCAGCACCGACGTTGAAGGTTATATGTTAGGTGGCAGAAGCTTAAGCCCTAAGGTCACAGCCCTTTCTGCCGGCGCATCTGACATGAGCGGCTGGATGTTAATGGGCTTACCTGGTGCCATGTATGTTTCAGGGCTTTCCAGTGCTTGGATTGCTGTTGGTTTGGCTATTGGGGCTTATCTTAACTATTTATGGGTTGCACCTCGCCTACGGGTTTATACCGAATTGGCAAAAAATGCCCTGACTATTCCTGATTATTTCGCGAATCGTTTTAATGATACCAGCCATAGCTTAAGGCTTATTTCTTCTATTGTAATTGTGATATTTTTCACCCTGTATACCTCTTCTGGTGTCGTAGCAGGTGGTAAATTATTTGAATCATCATTTGGTTTAAGTTATGAAATGGGCTTGTATGTCACTGCCGGTGTGGTTGTGGCTTATACCTTATTAGGCGGCTTTATGGCGGTCAGTATTACTGACTTTGTACAAGGCTGCATTATGTTTGTATCTTTGATATTAGTGCCTGTTGTAGTGTTGTTTGACCTGGGAGGATTTAGTGGTGCAGCGACACAACTAGGCACTTATGACGCTGATTTTTTAGATTTCTTTATTAACGCTTCCAACGGGCAAACTATGACAGCTATAGGGATCATATCCTTATTGTCCTGGGGCTTAGGTTATTTTGGTCAACCTCATATTATTGTGCGTTTTATGGCGATCCGTTCAGTCAAAGACATTAAAACGGCACGCCGAATTGGTATTAGTTGGATGCTCATTTCTATTACTGGCGCCCTTGCAACAGGTCTACTGGGCCTTGCTTATGTGACCAAAACCCAAGGCAATATGCAAGATCCAGAAACCATCTTTATTTACTTGTCTCAGATACTTTTCCATCCGTTAATTAGTGGTTTTTTATTAGGTGCTATATTAGCGGCCATTATGAGTACAATTTCTTCTCAACTATTAGTGACCTCAAGTTCTTTAACTGGTGATTTTTATCAAGCTTTTTTACGTAAAGATGCCAGTCAGCAAGAACTGGTTACCATAGGAAGAATATCTGTCGCATTAGTGGCATTAGTAGCAATTTATTTAGCTTACGATCGCAACAGCACAATTCTTGATTTGGTGAGTAATGCTTGGGCTGGCTTTGGTGCCGCTTTTGGTCCTTTAGTACTCATTAGCCTAGTTTGGAAACAAATGACCAGATTGTCAGCCATTCTTGGCATGTTGTCTGGGGCAATTACCGTATTGATTTGGATTTATGCGCCTATCACCATTAACGGCCAATTGTTGAGTGCGTGGATCTATGAAATTGTGCCAGGCTTTTTAGTCTCTAGCTTGACTATTATTATTGTCAGTTTGATAGGTAAGCAAGATGACAAACTAGTAGCGGATACATTCGACAAAGTTCAACATTCACTTAAACAACTCGATTAATGAATATGATACTAATCAGCGTAAAGAATGGGACACTTAGAAATGACTATTTTTTATGCTGATTGTTATTGTTTTTATCTTCAGGTCATTTAAGACTGTGATAGCACAAATAAGAATACAGTTTACTGTCGATTTTTGTTATTGTTCTAGGTATAGAACTTTTTAATATAAACAAACAACTTTGCGTGAGAAAGCCATGTCTAACTCGATCCCTACTGTATCCCATTTAAAGCAACTTGAAGCTGAAAGCATTCATATTTTTCGCGAAGTGGCAGCTGAATTCGACAACCCAGTGATGTTATATTCTGTGGGTAAGGATTCATCCGTGTTATTGCATTTAGCGCGTAAAGCCTTTGCGCCAGGAAAAATTCCTTTTCCATTACTACATGTAGACACCACATGGAAATTTCACGAAATGATCTCATTTCGTGACGAAATGGCCAAAAAACACGATTTGAACCTACTAGTACACATTAATCCAGAAGGATTAAAAATGAATGTAGGTCCTTTCAGTCATGGTAGCTCTAAACATACTGACATAATGAAAACCCAAGGTTTAAAACAGGCTCTCGATCATTATAAATTCGATGCAGCTTTTGGCGGCGCAAGACGCGACGAAGAAAAGTCTCGAGCCAAAGAGCGGGTATATTCTTTCCGTGATGAAAATCACAGATGGGATCCTAAAAACCAACGTCCAGAACTATGGAACGTGTACAACGCACAAATCAACAAGGGCGAAAGCATTCGCGTATTTCCCATGTCCAACTGGACTGAGCTAGATATCTGGCAATATATCTATATGGAAGGCATCGAAATCCCCTCTTTGTATTTAGCGAAACCTCGCCCTGTGGTTAAACGCGATGGTGTGTACTTTATGGTCGACGATGACCGTATGCCGTTGGAAGAAGGTGAAAAACCTGAAATGCGCTCAGTACGCTTTAGAACCTTAGGATGTTATCCCCTAACAGGTGCAGTTGAGTCAACGGCAGCTACTTTGCCAGAAGTCATTCAAGAAATGTTATTGACCAAAACGTCAGAGCGTCAAGGCAGAGTGATTGATCATGATTCATCAGGCTCAATGGAGAAGAAAAAAATGGAAGGATATTTCTAATGGCAACGAACATAGTATGGCATCAGCATGATGTTGATAAAGCTCGCAGAGCTGAAGCAAAAAAGCAGAAACCTTGCGTGTTGTGGTTAACGGGTTTAAGTGGTTCAGGTAAGTCCACTATTGCAAATTTGTTGGAAAAAAAATTAGCTGAACACGGCAAACATACTTATTTATTGGATGGCGATAACGTGCGTCACGGCTTGTGTGGTGATTTGACCTTTAGTGACAAAGACCGAGTCGAAAACATCAGGCGTATTGGTGAAGTCTCTAAACTCTTTGTTGATGCCGGCCTTATCGTGCTCACCGCTTTTATCTCGCCTTTTAAAACCGAAAGAGATTATTGTCGCAACTTATTAGCCGAGGGCGAATTTGTTGAAATATTTATTGATACTCCTATAGAAGAATGCGAAAAACGTGATCCTAAAGGTTTGTACCAAAAAGCCAGACAAGGGGATATTAAGGACTTTACTGGTATAGATTCGCCTTACGAGGCACCAGAAAACGCAGAAATTACTTTGGCTTATTCTGGACAAACTGCGGAACAGTCTGCCGAACAACTTTTTGACCTATTAAAACAAAAAGGGATCGTGGCTTAATGTTAACCGAAGCACTTATTCAAAGTATCATCGATATCAGTCACCAAGCAGGTGATAAAATCATGGCAATCTATCAGAAAGATTTTGCTATTTATGAAAAGTCAGATGCAAGCCCTCTAACCGAAGCAGATTTAGCAGCCCATAAATGTATTGTGGATGGCCTAAGCAAAGTATCAGATTTGCCTATTTTATCTGAAGAGTCAGCCGATATTTCATGGCAAGAACGCAACACTTGGGACACCTATTGGTTAGTTGACCCACTTGACGGCACCAAAGAATTCATCAAGAAAAACGGTGAATTTACAGTGAATATTGCACTAATTAAAGACGGTGTGCCGGTGTTTGGTGTGGTCTATGCGCCGGTTTTAACCCAAACCTATGTGGGCGTTTTAGGAAAAGGCGCGTTTAAGGTAACCGCCGGTGTCAAAGCCGATATCTCTCCCAAAGGTTGGACTAAAGGTGAAACCTGGAAAATTGTAGGTAGCCGGTCCCACCAAAGTCCAGAGATACAAGCCTTACTGGATTCCTTAGAAGGCGAAACTGAATTAGTCGCCATGGGCAGTTCACTTAAGTTATGCCTAGTGGCTGAAGGTGCTGCACATCTTTACCCTCGCTTAGGCCCCACTTGTGAGTGGGATACTGGCGCTGCCCAGGCTGTTGTAGAAGCAGCTGGCGGCAAGGTAACAATAATTGAAGATGCAACAGATGCCCTAAAAGCTGATGCTGCACCTCTTAGATACAATCAAAAAGAATCCGTCTTAAATCCTTATTTTTTGGTGAGTTGCTAATTATGAATAGCGAAAATACATTATTACAGTCCGATATCTTGGGCTACCTAGATCAACATGAAAAGAAAGACATGTTGCGATTTTTGACATGTGGCAGCGTAGATGACGGTAAAAGTACCTTAATAGGTCGTTTGTTACACGACTCTAAAATGATTTTTGAAGATCAACTGGCGGCTATCACCAAAGACAGTAAAAAAGTCGGTACCACAGGTGATAAAGTCGATTTAGCCTTACTAGTAGACGGTTTACAGTCAGAGCGTGAGCAAGGCATCACAATTGATGTAGCTTATCGTTATTACTCTACAGACAAACGTAAATTTATCATCGCAGATACTCCTGGGCACGAGCAGTACACCCGCAACATGGTGACAGGTGCATCAAACTGTGACGTGGCCATCATACTTATTGATGCTCGCGCCGGAGTTAAAACACAAACTCGCCGTCATTCTTTTTTAGTGTCTTTGTTGGGCATCAAACACGTAGTGGTGGCTGTCAATAAAATGGACTTAAAAGACTATAGTGAAACAGTGTACGAAGAAATCAAAGCAGACTATTTAGAGTTTTCTAAACAATTAGAAATTCCTGATATTCAATTTATCCCCTTGTCAGCGCTAGATGGCGACAATGTAGTCAACCCTAGTGAAAACACGCCTTGGTATAAAGGTGAAACCTTGATGACTATGTTAGAAAACGTAGAAATCAATGACGATATTAATGCTGATGATTTCCGTTTCCCAGTACAATACGTGACTCGCCCCAATCTTAACTTCCGTGGTTTTGCTGGTACAGTGGTATCTGGACAGATTAAACCTGGCGATAAAATCACTGCCCTCCCCTCTGGAAAGCAGTCTAAAGTGAAAGCCCTGGTTAATTTTGAAGGTGAACAAGAGATTGCTTATGCACCTCTTACCACTACCATCACATTAGAAGATGAAATTGATATTTCTCGTGGCGACATGATAGTTAAAAGTGACAACTTGCCACTACATAGCAATGCTTACAGAACTAATTTAGTGTGGATGGACGAAGAGCCGATGATGCCTAATAAGCAATACGGTTTTAAGTTTGCCACTAAATTTGTACCTGGCAGTATCACAAACGTGGAATATCAAATTGATGTCAACTCCTTAGAACATAAAGATACGGTACGCTTGGCGTTGAATGAAATTGCCGTAGGTAAAATTAAACTAACCCAACCTGTTGCTTGTGACCCTTACACTAAAAACCGTGCGACTGGTGCATTTATTATCATTGATAGAGTCACTAATGGTACTGTGGGTGCTGGCATGATCATAGACGTAGCCGAAGATACTAGTGCAGGTCAATTTTCTGAATTTGAATTAGAATTTAATGACTTGGTCAGAAGACATTTCCCACATTGGAATGCCACTGATATTAGTAAATTGTAAATCCCAGTTAAGCTGAAAAAAGAATAAGACAATATGGACATTAATCAGTATCTGGTATTAGCCATTTTTGCAGGTACTATAATGGCGCTTGTTACCACTAACCAGCGCCCGTCTTTAATTTTTTCAGCTTCACTTTTAGCCTTGATTGCTAGTCAGCAGTTAGTGCTTGCTGATGTCATTCACAACTTCACTAATCAGGGCTTAATCACTTTAGTATTATTGTTGTTAGTCAGTTCAGCAGTAGACAAAACTTCACTAATCAAACGCTTAGGCAGAACATTAGTCACTGCAAATTTTAAAAGCAGTTATTGGCGACTATTTGGTTTGACCTTCTTTTCGTCTGCACTGTTAAATAACACCGCAATAGTGGCAAGTTTGATTGGTCCGGTAAAACAAAATCAATACCACCATGCTTCAAGGTTATTGATACCTTTGTCTTATTCAGCGATTTTGGGGGGGACTGTAACCCTAATTGGCACCTCTACTAATTTAATTGTAGATAGTTTTTTAATTGAACATGGTCATCCAGGTTTCAATTTTTGGGACTTCACCCTATATGGACTTGTAGCAGGTTTGAGCTGTGGTTTGTTAATGTTTTTAATGACACCTTTATTGCCAGAAATCGCCAATAAAAACACCCAATACAATAGCTATTTTATCGAAGCAGACGTAGATGCAGACTGTGAGTTAATTGGTAAAAGTGTCGAAGAAAACCACTTAAGAAACTTACCTGAATTGTTTTTGATTGAAATCGCCAGAGGCGGCAAACTTATCACGCCAGTTACTCCTGACGAGGTGATTCAACCTGGCGACAAACTCATTTTTTCCGGCAATATTCAACATGTTGGAAACTTAGGTCATATCAAAGGCTTAAAACTTTTTGCCGAGTCCAATGGTCTATTACGGGAAAACCTTACTGAAGTGATCATTTCTAATCGTGCACAAATCATTGGGCAAACCATTAAAGCATTAGGCTTTAGAGCATTATTTGATGCGGCCGTGGTGGCCATTAGACGAGACGGCGAATCCTTATCAGGCAAACTAGGCGAGATCAAACTGCAATCTGGGGATTTTTTACTGCTGGCTACTGGCCCAGATTTTATGCAAAGGCATAACCTCACCAAGAACTTTTTTATTCTCTCGGAAAAAAAGATGGAAACCAAACTCAGTCCCTCACAGGACTTGATCACCCTCGGTGGTTTCCTACTTACCGTTGCTTTGGCTGCTACGTCAATTTTAAACTTAGCCACAGGTTTGTTATTTTTTATTGCCATTTTGGTAATAAGTGGTGTGACGGCAAATAACGAGATTAAGCGCAATATACCTATTAATCTAATAGTTGTCATTGTAGGTGCGCTTAGCCTAGCGACAGCCCTTGAAAAGTCGGGGGTGATTACACAAATTATGGAATTGATTGGCCCTTGGGCTGCCAGTGTCAGCCCCATATGGGCATTAGTAATGGTGTATTTACTCACCCTTATACTCACAGAATTGGTCACCAATAACGCTGCTGCTGCATTAATGTTTCCATTAGCCTATGGGCTAGTGCAAACCTTAGGCCTGCCAATTATGCCTTTTGCATTAGCCGTCGCTTTTGCTGCCAGCGCCAGCTTTATTTCTCCGTATGGCTATCAAACCAATTTAATAGTATTTAGCGCCAGCAACTATAGATTCAAACACTTTATTAAGTTTGGTTTACCCATATCTGTATGTTACTCCACTATAGTATTAACCTTACTCAAATATTCTTATGGGCTGTAAAACCGAATTACAAAAAGCAGTGCTTAATCACACAATAATACTGGTTTAGCTCGCTATTCGGCGAGTTGAATTTCAAACTCAGGTATGGCTTGGATCACTTTTTTGACAGTACAAGTATTGGCAGCTGCCAATAAGGCTTTTTTATACTTTTCAGGGAAATTTTCAGGCAATGACACTGAAATGGCAAAACGTTTGTGATATTTATCCTCGCCTATAGTGACGTGTTCTTGAGTAAGACTGATCCCTTCAGTACTTATGCCCCGTGACTCACAGAATTTTCTAATATAAAAACCAGCACACAGTGGCATACTCGCCAAAAAATAATCAAAAGGTTCTGGGTATGACTCATCACCACCTGCCGATACACTCTGATCACTTATGATTTGGTGTTTACCAAAATTTGCTTGCAATTTTTGCCCTTCAAGTAAACTAATTTCTATTTTCATATCCAATACCTATTACCTAATCCAAACCTAATTTTAGTGTGTGAATGATACTGAGAGCAACCAAGTCATCCGTCAAGCATATATTCAAAACGTTACGCTGATTGATAAATATATGGCCATCAAGATAAAAATAGATTGCTAGAATTGCTGCTTAGTTTATTATGCGCCACCCCGCAATATTTCACCCTTTAATCACTAAGCTTATATGTCTGCCAACGCCCTCTATACCGACCTTTCAAGCTACTACGACTTAATGTGTGTCGATATCGACTACCAAGCTCAAAGCCACTGTATTCAAAGACTACAGCAACTTTTTGGCAACAAAGGTCGTAGCCACCTTGATCTCGCTTGTGGAACGGGACCACATGTTCGCCATTTTATTGATATTGGCTATCAGTGTTATGGTTTGGACATAAACCAACCTATGTTAGATTTAGCCACGAACCGTTGCCCAGAAGCGCAATTTTCACTGCAAAACATGAGTCATTTCAGCCTCGCTGAGCCATTGGACTTAATCACTTGTTTCCTATATTCCATTCATTACAACGATGGGATGGCCAATCTAAAAGACTGTATTCAAAGTGCACATCAAGCATTAAAAGCTGATGGTATTTTTTGCTTTAATGCTGTTGATAAAACAACAATCGACAATCAACTCTATGTAAAACATAGCGCCAAACTAGAAGGCAGTTTATTCACTTTCTGCTCTGGCTGGCATTATCCCGGTGATGGCAATAAGCAATCTCTGAAACTCAGTATTGAAAAAACAACTACTGAAGCAACCCAAATATGGCATGACGAACATGCCATGGTTGCGGTCAGTTTTGATGAGTTAAAAGACATGTTAACGCCATACTTTGAAGTCCATGTATTTGAGCATAACTATCAAAGGCTGCGCCCTTATGAAAAGTCCTCAGGAAACGCTATTTTTATCTGCGTGAAGCGTTAAGAAACGTCCTAATGGCTTATAAAACATGGGCTTTTTAAGAGCAAGATTGCGTTTAAGTTTTGACCCCTACCATCTTAGCTAAAGACTTTTACCTGCTATAAGGTTGGGACTTTAGCGGTGCTAACAACAAGTAAAATATCCAAGCAAACCAAGACACAAAAATGACAGCTAAAATCCATGCTAACTTTTCACCACCGCTAGTACGATCAGACACTCCAATTAGAATAATTGGAATGATCCACACAATAAAAAAGACTAAACCACATAAAAAAGCAAACATATTGAATTCTCCATTTATAACAACGTATTAAAAATTTAGTGATAGTAATTGTATAAAGCAAAGAGCATTCCAAAATTAAAATCCATAATTTTCAATATGTTAGCCACTGCAACAAAGCATCCAATTATAGGTTTTGGCTAAATAGTGGCAGTTTTCACTCAGTAGCTTAATTTCTTATAGTGAGATATCTCGAGAAAACTTATTTAATCATTTTATTAGACATTTCCGTCAACAGCATCTAGGGTAAAAAAACAACCGGTGTCAACTTTCTTTACAATAAATTTACCAAGAGAATTTAAGAAACTTATAACCACTTGAAAAATAAGAATATTATAATTTAGGTAAGAAAAATGCATAAGATATAACAGCAAATATTGCTACAACGCCCAGTTAACACCATTTCAATAGGATGACAATACATATTTTAATTGCACTTAATGAAAGTAAAACGAGTTGTTAGATGGGTAATAAATAAACACATATAAACTTTAAATTTAAAGGAATGATTTATGAAAGTTCTTCTTAAAATTGTTTTTGCCGTTAGTTTTATGTTTGCTATAAATGCAAATGCTAATGTGGTTTTAACTCTCGACCCCGCAAACCAAGACTCCACTATAGGTAGTGTAGTATCCGTTAATGTAATGATTGATGGACTTGGGAATTTTAATCCAGTCACTCTTGCAGCTTTTGATTTAAATATTGGTTTCGACACTAGTGCGCTATCTTTTGTTGGCTACAATATGTTTGATGGCTTGGGTGTCGCCTCTACTGACCCATTAGACTACGTCTTTGGTCTTTCAGAAGCCCTGGATACAAGTGCTGGTGAAGTTGCTCCAGGGGTTATTCACATTGGAGAATTAAGCTTTTTAGAGTTCTTTCAACTTAATCCAATTCAGCCAGGTAGCTTTGCCTTAGCTGAACTCCTATTTACTGTTAACGCCGAAGTGACTAGTGCCATTTCATTTCTAGGCGGAAATCTTGTCAATAGTTCTGGAACAGCCGATGTCATAGCTGATATTGAAATTAATAATGCGACGGTTACAGGTGTTCCAGCGCCAGCCGCCTTAACCTTGCTTGGTTTAGGGATTTTAACTATGTTAGTTAGGCAGAAACGTTATGCACCAAGTATCAAAAGTCTTAATTAACAAGACAAGGTAATTTCAAATTAAATAAAAATATAAAAATATAAAAATTCTTACAAACACCTGTAATAGCTGTCCAGAGTATTTTGGAATTTAAATATTTCAACTTTAATACAAGGAAATAAACATGCATCATGTTAGTAAAATTGCAGCAATGTTGTGTTTAACGTTAAACACAACTGGGGCGCTCGCTGAAAAAGCAAAAGGCGCCGAAAATCTTCTAGCTGACAGAGCAGGTCAAGCTCAAATCAGAGTCGATGAAAACACTGGGTACGCCCGTTTTATTCGCCTAACCCCTACTTCACAACTTGGCCCCGTAAAAGCACAAACAAGAAGTTCATCAGGAACTAGTGCTAAAGTAGATACAAGTGGCATTTCAGTCTCATTTCTACGTGACTATGGTAGTGCCTTTGGGGTACAAGATTTTGATTCTGAATTGACTTTAGTGGGTACTAATAAAGATAAATTAGGCTCAGAACATAGTATTTTTAAACAACAATATAAAGGGTTACCCGTTTTTGCAGGTGAATTAAGAACACACTTCAATGCAAACGGAGAAATGATTGCTGTAAATGGTAAATTTCTTACTGATATAAAAGTCGTCACTAAACCGATTATCACCTTATCCCAAGCGACTAGAACTGCTTTTATGTGGGTCGAACAGGATCCAACCAAAGCGATCACAGCAGAAACTTTAGGTAATAAAGAAGATAAAAGGGGCACCCCTGCTGCACTTTCCGCAAGTTCTAGTACCTTATTGATTTTTCGAGCTGGGCTTATAAAAGGCACGCCTGGTGAGGATCATCTGGCATACGAAATAGAAGTCACTAATGGTGCCGGCAGTGTGCGTGAATTTGTTTATGTTGATGCACTAAATGGTGAGGTGATTGACCAGATAACTGGTATTCATGATGCGTTAGATCGTAGAGCTTATGATGCCGAAAGTGCTGCACATCCAGGACCTAACTATCCAGAATTCCCATTTTGGGTAGAAGGCGATCCACTACCAACAGCCTCAACTGAAGCAGACAACATGATCTATGCATCGGCAGAAACTTATTCATTTTTTGATAACGCCTTTGGGCGAGATTCGTTTGATGATGCTGGTACCACTATGGATGCTATTTTTAATCGCGGTGATGCCTGTCCAAATGCCTCTTGGAATGGCACTTACATTTCTTTTTGTCCAGGATTAACAACGGATGATGTGACTGCTCATGAATGGGCTCATGCCTACACTCAATATACCAATAATTTGATATACCAGTGGCAGTCAGGAGCATTGAATGAATCTTACTCTGACATATGGGGCGAAACGGTTGATCGCATCAATGGTCGTGATGCCACAGCTAGTCCTGACGGGCCTCGAACAGACGGTAGTTGTTCAATTTATAATGAGGGTACAGGGGATGATAGTGTTCGTTGGTTGATGGGTGAAGATTCAACTGCACCTGGATTAACTGGTGCGCTTCGTGATATGTGGAATCCCAATTGTGCAGGCGATCCAGGTAAAGTGACCGACGCGCAGTATCACTGTGCAACTACTGACTTTGGTGGTGTTCACATTAACTCTGGTGTTCCCAATCGTGCTTACTCTTTGATGGTAGATGGCGGCACTTACAATGGCTATTCAGTCACGGGCTTAGGATTGACTAAATCGGCCCATATTCATTGGGCTGCGCAAAATATGCTCACTCCTTCTAGTAACTTTCGAGACCATGCTGACGCACTTGAAACGGCATGTAGTGCTCTAACAGGAATAGATTTATCGGATCTGAGCGATGGCTCAGCAACTGGTGAAGTTATTGACGGCACTGATTGCGCACAAGTTAGCGATATTATCGAAGCAGTCGAGTTTCACACACCACCCACTCAATGTGGTTTTGTCCCCATTTTGGCCGAAGCTCCAGCACTTTGTGAAGGTATGGGCGTTGTTGATTCATTCTTCAGTGAAGATTTTGAAGCAGGTTCTTTACCCGCTGGTTGGAGCGTTAGCGCCCACGATGTAGCGAACCCTACCACTTTTGATAGTCCAGGATGGTTAGTGGTTGATGACTTACCACCTGGCGCAATTGGTGATTTTGCAGCCTTTGCTCCTGACTTAGTTGCTGGTGATTGTGATGCAGATACAGAAGCAGGTGTCGTAAACATTGACAGTCCAGTAATTGTACTTCCTGCTTCACCCACTCCTCATGTTGCCTTTGACCACTGGGTTTCAACCGAAGCGGGTTGGGACGGTGGTAACCTTAAGATTAGTGTTAATGGTGGTCCATTTGTTGTAGTACCTGGTTCATCCTATTCATTTAATCCTTATAACGGTGTTTTGACTACCCCAACTGATAATCCAATGGGTGGCGAAGAGGTATTTACCGGTGCTGACGGAGGCAGCTTAAGCGGCAGTTGGGGCCAATCTCAAGTTGACCTTTTTGGATTGGCATCTCCTGGCGACACTATTAAATTTCGTTTCGACCTAGGTACAGATGGATGTAATGGTACAACAGGTTGGTATGTTGATAGTGTGGAAGCTTATTCTTGTTCAGCTGAAGTTCCACCAGTTTGTGGTGACAGCCAACTTGATATAGGGGAAATGTGTGATGACGGTAATTCAATCGGCGGTGACGGTTGCTCTGCTAGTTGCCAAGTAGAGAGCGGCTTCGCATGTACTCTTCCAACTGATCCAATAAATAGTAGCAATATTGTTGCTGATTGGAGCTTTGAAGGTGGTGTACCAAATAACGATTGGTTGGCCAGCAGTTCCGTAAATGTTGGCATTCCAGAGTTTCCTCTTTGTGGACCTGGTAATAGTTGTAATGGCTTCCCAGCTACTGGAAGTTGGTCTGTAATAATAGGTGGATTATCAACTGGCGTAACCAGCAGTGTGGCACAGGATATTACTATTCCTACAGCAGCTACAGAGTTAACAATGAAAGCTTCGCGAGGAATATGTGACGCTGCTACAGACTTCATTCAGGTAACCCTTGATGGTACAGAAATTGGCAGGGTTGTATGTGATTCAACAGATGGAAATTATGTTGCTTATACTTTCCCTGTTTCGCCTTTTAATGATGGACAGGTTCATAGTCTTGAAATAGGTGGAACAGTCGGAGGCACTAATGGCACACACACAAACTTCTGGGTTGACGATGTGGCTATTGAAGACAACCTTCCAAAACCACCAATGCCTAGTGTATGTAACCTAGTAGTTACAGAGCTAGCATGTAATGTTGACCCAGTTGGTTTCGATCTTGGTATTGCATCGAGCTGGACTGTTGTTGACAATGCTGGAACAGGTGTTATCTGGTCAAGTGTTGCTGATTCTGAGATAGGTGGAAACTTTACCGGTGGTTCAGGTGATGCCGCTACCGCCAATAGTGATGCCCACATATTTACTGAGTTCGACACTGAACTACACTCCAATTCATTCAGTTTAGCGGGTTGGACTGGCGCGACGTTAGAATATCTTGTGGATTACCAGAACCTTGCTAATCTAGACTTCCTTGATTTGGATATAAGCACCGATGGCGGCAGTACATGGAAAAACCTGCTCAGTTGGAACGAAGAACACCCAGTGGGCGGATTGTTTACCACTAGTGGTGAGGCTGTGTCGGTTGATTTAACGCATTATGCAGGTGAAACGGATGTTAAACTACGCTGGCATTACTTTGATCCGAACTCAGGTGATTGGGATTGGTATGCACAAATTGATGATGTTTCTTTATCTTGTGACAATGTGCCACAAGCTCTAAGATGCGACGTTAATCTAGATGGGTTTGTTGACATTAACGACGTAATGTTGATTATGAATTCTCGAGGTCAAGCTGCTGCAGATGGTGATCCCCGCGATAATGATGGAGACGGTGTTATCACCCTCTCTGATTCGCGTCAATGCATGCAAGTGTGTACGTTACCGCGCTGTGCTCCTGTTGCTCCTTTATAGATGTTGCTAGGAGCACTTCCGTAAACTAAAAAAGCTCGGCGTAAGCCGAGCTTCTTTTTGTGGAGAAGATAAATATGTACAAATTAATTTGTGTTTTCTTAATTGCCCTATCAGGTTGTTTTGCTGGCAACGTAATAGTAGCGGAAACCTCTAACGATAAAACTCCTCTATCAGCAATTCAACAAAACTCAACACTCAACCATGAAGCAATAAGTTCTGTCATTCCCCTAGGTACTATACAAGTAGCACATTATCAAAATTTAGAATTGCGTTTAATCGACATAGAAGATTCTCGATGTGCTACCGGTGAGACTTGTTTCTGGGCGGGCCAAATAGTGGTCACCCTTGAAGTTACAAATGAGGCGGGAGAAAAAGTAGCAATAAAATTAATTCGTAAACGCGAAGCAGAAATAGCTTATGCTTTTGGTTTTAGTTTACTTTTATTAGATGTCGCTCCCCATCCCAAAAAAGGCAAAGTGATTCAGTTGAGTGATCAAACTGTAACATTACAACTCGAAAAAGTGATGTAAAATGAAGACAACATTAGCTAATCGATTGCTTAAAAATGCTCTTTAAAATTGGGCAAATTTACTTGTGAATAAATCGTTTATGCCCTAAGAATAATGAATCTAGTGTATAGAATAGAAATTTCACAAATTACAGTAGAACAGCTTCATCTAAATATCGATTAAGCACCAATTTTCATACCGATGCTGTTAACACAAAACGTTTAAACATTTGTAAGCTATTGAAAGCGAGTTCAAAAAAACAGACGCTTCAATAGCAATACATGGTGATAAGGCTTTTAGACTAGCTATTTAACTATAAAACGCTTCAACCTTACCTTTTAGTGTTATCAATAGAGGCTGTCCTCTGCGGTCCAACGCTTTAGGAGAAGGGATTTTTACCCAACCTTCACTGATGCAGTATTCCTCGACATTAGTACGTTCTTTGCCGTTTAAGCGAATACCAACATTGTGTTCAAAAATTTCTTCTACATGATAGCGACTGCGAGGGTTACTCGAAAGGCGATCCGGTAAAGCGGGTAGTGAACTAGTATCGTTCATAGTAATAACCTGATTTAATAAAAGTGCGCTATTGTAGACAATAAAGAATTACTGCTCAAGAAATGCCGCAAGCTTTAAAGGCTTTGTTTAGTGAAATATTATTATTTTAATAGCAGTTACAGAGCTGGCCATTTCTACGCAAAGACTAGGAATCATGACTTAACCCTGTATTATGCAATTTTTCAGTAATTAACTAAAAATTCCAGTAAGTAGTGACAAAAATGTGGTTGAATCAGCAACAAATAAGCGATGTAGCAATACAAGGGTTTCGAAAGTCATTAAAACGCTCCTGCCCCAACCATATTGTGATTGATGACCTATTCACGCAAGCTAAACTTGATGAAGTCCTAAGGATGTTAAAACAATCACATGACTGGCAGCCCCAAAAACACACTTACTCTGCCTTATATGTCAGTAATACCCAATGGCAAAAAACCAACAACGCAGAGCGTTTTGTAAGGCGAGATGTGTGGCGTCGTAATACCGTCAACGCAAATACAGCCAATACCAATAACTTCGAAACAAACATCGCCCAAGACTTTTTATCATACTTACGCGGTAATGAATTTATGACCTTATTATCAGCTATTTTTAAAGTGCCATTAACCGATATAAATGTGGCCAGGCCTGAAATTAACACTAATTATTTTCGCTTAGGGCCTAAAGACTTTGTTTGTGAACATGCAGATGACTCCCCCGGAAGAGAAGTCTGTATGTTGTTGTATTTAAATAAAGAATGGAACCACAACGCTGGGGGAGAATTGATATTTAATAGTAACAAAGAGAGGCCGGTTAGTATTGCTCCACTGCACAACCGCTGTGTTCTGTTTGATCCTTCATCAGAAGGCTCAGAACACTGGGTGAAGAAGTTGAACTGTGAATTCGCTGAAACTTACCGTTATAATGTAACGAGTTGGTATTGGTCTGAATAATTTTTATATAGATAATTGCTGTGCCAGACCTATTCGAAAAACCTATGGGTACTAGCAAACGCAACTCATGCAAACAAATACCTAAACCGCCGTTTTACTCGACCCCTCTACCGCCCTGTTTATCTCATCCATCTCTGCAGTAGTTAAATCACGCCACTGCCCGACTTTTAATCCTGCCAAGCGCACAGACATAATGCGTGTACGTTTAAGCTTCACTACTTCATAACCCAAGTATTCGCACATCCGGCGAATTTGCCGGTTTAATCCTTGAGTCAAGACGATGCGAAACACCATTTTGCTTTGCATGGTAACTTCACAAGGTTTAGTCACTGTGTTTAAAATAGGAATACCAGAAGCCATTTTTTTAATAAAATTTTCGCTTAAAGGCCGATTCACAGTCACTACATATTCTTTGTCATGGGCGTTTTCGGCACGCAAAATTTTATTCACTATATCCCCATCACTGGTCAAAAAGATCAAACCTTCTGACGGTTTGTCTAAACGGCCAATGGGGAAAATCCTTTGTTTATGGCCAATGGCGTCCACAATATTGCCTTTGATATGTAACTCAGTGGTACAGGTGATGCCTACAGGCTTGTGATAAGCAATGTACACCCTGTCGGCTTTATCTGTGGCGCTGGCTTGAATGTGTTGACCATCAACTGTCACTACGTCACCAGGCGCAACTTTAGTGCCTAATTCTGGAATGATGTCGTTGATTCTGACTCTTTGTTGTTCTATTAGTTTGTCGGCTTCACGTCTAGAGCTAAAACCAGAGTCGCTGATAAATTTATTCAGCCTAATCAAGTTACTCATGAGTTAACAAACAAAGGTTCAATTCGCTTCAGTAAAGTGATGTCACTTTTACTTAACGCCCCCGCTCTAATCCACTCTTTAAGCAAAGATAACAAATCCAGGCTATCGCCCGTTTGTAATTTTTGTGCCATCAACTGCATTTGGATCCCTTGACGTTTTTTAGCGTCTTTTTTCGGTGAATCTTGTTGTGCGACTATTTCCATTTTTATGGTTAAATCATCTCTATCAGTATCTACTTTTAGGTCACGAAAACACTGTTGCCATTGCTTATTTAAATGAGTCACACTAGCAGGAATGTCGCTATCTGTTTGCCACTCTTTTAATGCCGTAAATAAGTCTTGATAAGTTTGACTTTTAGCCGCCTTTGCCAGTTCAGCTAATTTGAGTTGCTGTTGTTCAATGATGCTTTGGACGCGTTGTTCTAACGCTTTACGATCACGTATTGGCAAGGTATTGATAGCTTCAATGACACCTTGTTTATCTTGCAAAACATTTTGAACACTAACGGTATCGTCGGCGCTATTAAATCTAGCTTCAAATTGAGTGACCTGTTCTTTGACTAAAGCCACGTGTTCATTCACTTCGGCTTTTTGTTGTTGATGCAACTCCGACTTTTTGGCGAACAGGCTATCGTTTGCTTTTCTAAAAGCAGGCCATAATTGGGCTTCAGCTTTTTTGCCCGCATGCTCAATAGTTTTCCAAGTCTGTTGTAGTTTTTTCGCTTGTTCTATGGCTTCATCCACAGACTCTAACTCTGAAAGCTTTTCCGCTTTAGTTACCAGGGCTTGTTTTTGTTCAGCATTGTCTTGATAAAAAGCCGACACTTTATCTCTAAGTGGATTAAGTAACTTTTGGTAACTATCAAATAACGCATTGCGCTGCTTGAAGTCTACTTCTCCAATATTTTTCCATTTCTGTTGCACACTTCTTAACGCCTTTGCGAGCTCAGTTACGCTGCCTTGTTGCTCGTCTAACCCTTTAATTTCGGCCAAAATTTGCTGCTTCGCTAACATGTTATGTTCACGTTGTTGTTGTTGTTTATCGTAAAACTCACGACAAGGTGAAAATGCTTTTTCTATGGCTGTTTCAAAGGCTACATTTAAAGCTTGGTCAGATTCTGTATCTGTCTTACCTAAACTATTCCATTGAGAACGTAATGACTTAATTGCTTTGGATTGTGCATCAACATCTAAGGGCTGTGTTATCAACGCCTCAACTTCCACCAAAAGTGCGGGTTTGCGAGGGGCGGCAATGTAATCTTGCCAATCTTTTAGGTTTTCAATTTGTTCTTTAACGTTAGTAAAAGCACGTTCTAAATACCCTTGCTGCTTCTCTGGCAGTTCACTAAACCACTTTTGAACTTTTTGATATAACCCCATAGCGGCCTTAAACTTGCCTTGATTTATCAGGCTTTCAACCGCTCTAAGTTTGTTTTTACAACGAGAAACCTCTCCATCTACTTGGTTTTTTAAGACTTTGATTGCTTGTTGCCAATTTTTTAACTTTTCATTCCACTGTTGTGACAACGATTTTGGCATATATTCTTGATAACTAGCGACAGTGTTTCGCCATTGATGCCTTTGTTCTCTGAGGTATTCTTCTGCTGCTTCGATCTGGCTGGCGTCGCTGGGTAAAGTTAAATCATCCATTTTTTGAATCAGTGCTTGGCACTCTTGAATGGCTTTTTGAAATTCAGGGAGACTCGCCAAGGTATGTAAACTAGACGACAATTGATTGTTTAGTTGTTCTAGTTGCCTATGAGTCGTTGATTTAGCTGCGGGCAATTGGCTAATTAACCCTTGTAACCGCTCAGTAAGTTGATTCATTTTTTGCACAAAAGAAGCGACTTCCGATGTACTCATTTCACTGATACGTGTATCTAATTGTATCCCTAGCTCAGTCAAACATTGTTCCACCTCTTGCACCAACATTTGCATGTTTTGAGTAAACGCCAATTCAGCTTGTTTCGCTTGCCACTGCGGCTTTAATAAGGCGATACTGCGTTCAACTCGTGCAGATATATCAGCATATTTTGTCTCAATTTCACTACGCTTAGGTTCAGGTAAACAGGAAAAACGTTCCGATATTTGTGTGTACTGCTGAGTGAGATCTTTTTGCTGTGCTTGAATAACCAATAAATCATTATGATCTTTCAACGCCAATAACCGAGATAGCAACATTTTGACTTGCTGTTCAACTTCAATTGGCGCTTGTTCTGCCCTTAACCAACTTTGAAGTTTATCGTTAGCTAAAGCTTGTAATTCACTTGAAGAGTTTTTTTTGTGGATTTTATTCAGCAACTTACGAGATTGAGCAGTATCCGCTAAAGTTTGTAATATCGCAATTTGCAAACTCTCATTTTCAGTTTCCAACAAGAGTTTATCTTGTAATTGTGGTTTATCTGCTTTTTGCAATAACCCCATTGCAAGTTGGGTATCTTGTTGCACCCATGGTTGCATCAGCAACTTTTCGACTATTCGCATATCCCGTGTTTCAAGAATAAATTTACGCTTTTCATTCTCGGATAAGGCATTATTTTTTTCATCTAACAAAGTACTTTCAACGTATTGCTGGGACTTTTTTAGGACTCTTTCATTTTTGGCAATTTCTGACATTTTGTACCAAAGCGTAAAACTATCGAGTTTTTGCAAGGCAGCCAGACTGACGTTCACATCTGAATCGTTAAAAGCCAGTTCATGTAACACAGACTTTTGTTGCGGATCTTGACTATTCAGGTTTTCTATTGCTTGAAGACGCACCTGAGGATCAGGATTTTGATGTTTGGAACGAAAAAGGTGCTTAAAGATCATCCTGTTTAAACCGCGCTATTGTTTGAATGTTATTAGAAGATTGTTTGAGTTCTTGCTGCAGTGACTCTCGGCTTCGATGCACAATTTCACCGTCGGCCCCCACTGTCATGTGTTGGTCTGATTTGAGTACTTTGGCTTGATAATACATCACCGCTTGCATAGACGTTTCGCGCTGTTGCTCGGTAAGTGGCGAACCGTCCAACCATTTACCCGTCGCCACTGCTTGCAGCAATTTTTGGTAAACTGGCTCAGACATAGACGTTAATAATGCAATATTATCCATTTTCTTAATTAGACCTTTTTAACAATATCAAACGCACTCGGTTCACTATGTACCAAACAAACCCCACTATCGAGACTCCAATTGCAAGGTTATGTTGCAAACCACCCGGCTCCGCATTACCCCAATACATAAATCCAAACCCGGCCACAAATAACAACATGGCAATCATAGATTGAGTCTGAATTTTTTGGCCTTTGAGGTACTTATTTAAGCTTTGTTTACGTGCTATATCTTCGGCATCAGCTGTACCTAAACCAAAACCACAATGTTGACAACTTTGTGCTTTATCTGACATTTTTTTACTACAAGAAGGGCAATCTATTAGTGCCATATCTTTTACTCCAAACTTCGATAGCCTACAAAGGTTCAAAATAGAAAAACGCGACTAATAGCCGCGCCTGTTTCAAACCTTGAAGGGTTATTTATTTTCTTTATTAAACTTGGTCCAGTACTCTGCAACCGAGTCTTTCATTTCTTTTCGCAGTAAGAAAATACCAAATAAATTAGGTAAGGTCATTACTACTATAGCAACGGCAGACAGCGTCCATACTAATGTAGTATCTGATACTGCAGCCCATACAAATCCCGCCACATAAACTACGCGATAAGGCATAACTGACCGAGGACCAAATAAATAGGTCATCGCCCTGTCGCCATAATACGACCAGGCAATAGCAGTAGAAAATGCAAACAACAATAATCCAACGGATACAATATATTTACCCGATTCACCAAAAAATCCTTTAGTAAAGGCTAAGGCAGTAAGACTGGCTGAGTGAATTAATGACTCACCTCTGACAATGATATTATCTTTAACTAAGTTACCATCCACTACTTTTAAGGTACCGGTGAAATTGTCTTCTGGTTCACCTAAAGAGAAAACAACATTGTCTGCAAAGGAGCGAGCATTAAAAATAGTAAAGCCTTTACTCACAGCTTTACCATTAATCACTTGAATCTCACCATTAAAGTCAGTGACACCATGCCCTTCAATACCGTTTATATAGGCGTAAAGAGTTTGTTTATCTTCTTGACTGGATTCAACATAGTCTCCCGCCAATATGTACATGTCGGTGCGATCGAAAGTATTCATATGTTTTTCTTTCCAAACCCCAGAGGAAAGAATAACTAAGCCTGTAATAGTACAGATAAGAATAGTATCGATAAAAGGTTCAAGAATAGACACCATACCTTCAGCTACAGGTTCATCCGTTTTTGCTGCAGCATGAGCAATAGGCGCAGAACCCTGCCCGGCTTCGTTTGAAAATAAGCCACGATTAACACCACGGTTAAAGGCGTAAGCAATGGTTGCTCCTAAAAACCCACCAGTCGCAGCGGAGCCAGTAAAGACATCAGCAAATACAGAAACAAAAGACGGCCCAACATTTTCCAAATTAGCAAATATTACGGTCAAGGCACCCACTACGTATATCAATGCCATAAGAGGCACTATTTTTGACGTAACAGCGGCAATACGGGTGATCCCTCCCAAAATAACCAAAGCTAAAAGTATGCCCAAAATACTGCCTACGAGTAGTGGATCAAAACCAAAGGTCGATTCGATACTGGTCGCAATACTGTTACTTTGCGGCAAATTACCGGTTCCGAATGAGCTGATTACTGTGGCAACGGCAAAAGCGACCGCTAACCATTTCATGTTCAAACGTTTGTCCATGTAATACATGGGACCACCCGCCATAGTGCCGTCTGGGGTTTTATCCCGATATTTATGAGACAAAGTCACTTCGACAAACTTAGTTGTCATTCCGAAAAAAGCAGTGGCCCACATCCAAAACAACGCAGCAGGTCCACCTAAAAATAGTGCGAAAGCTACGCCACCAATATTACCTGTACCCACTGTGCCCGAAAGCGCGGTAGTTAAGGCTCTAAAATGTGAAGTATCACCAGGAGAATCGGCTTTATCATATTTTCCTGTGACTACTTTCCATGCGTGCTTAAAATACCGCACTTGTGGAAATTTTAAGTAGATAGTGAAAAACAAACCAGTACCTAATAACACATATGGGAACCACCAAGCTCCCCCCAACATGCCATCCATCGATTTCAATAAATTATGAAAAGCTTCCAACGATATTCCCCTTAATTTTTTGTCGTTTTATTTTAATTATTCTAATTATTTTTATTGTTTGAAAAATATTTCTAGCGAAGAATATCAACTACAGCGCGCATGGCAATTAATACATCTTCACCTAATTGTTTACAGCGTGCCGGAGACCAGCCATAAACAGGGTCTGGCAAAGTAATATTGTCTTTAAAGGGCATTTCCAAGGTGTAAGATAAACAATCAAATTCATGACCGATAGCATTAGCAGCAACCGTTAAATTGCCTTTACCAGGCTCATCTTTATCGTAACCATGTTCATCTTGAAACTCTGGCGTGGCGACCATTAATGCCGACTTAAAACTGTTTTCTAACGTTTGGAGTCTATTACTATAATTAGGATTACCTTCACAACCGGCCACAAAGTTATAGGGTAAAGCCTCGTCCCCATGTACATCCAAAAACATATCTACACCTGTTACTTGCATTTTTTGTTTTACCAAAAATACTTCAGGGCTGTTTTCCATGCTAGGTGCTTGCCACTCACGGTTTAAATTCACGCCTTTAGCGTTAGTGCGTAAATGGCCTCGCGCAGCACCATCAGGGTTCATATTAGGTACGACATAAAACACAGCTTTATCGAGCAAATGGCGTGCTAAGCCATCATCTTCATCTAATAAACGTTCTAAAAAACCCTCTACTAGCCACTCAGCCATAGTTTCGCCAGGATGTTGGCGAGCCGTCACCCAAATCGCTTTTTTGCCTTCTTCTGGTTGGCCTACTACCAACAAAGACATATCGCGACCATCTAGGGTTTCACCTAAAAATTCTTGACGGCACTCAGCTGAGTTTTGTGCCCAGCTAATTAAGTCTAAGTGCCGCTCATAGCTATAGGGCGCAAAATAGGCATAGTAGATATTTTCAAATTCTGGTGTATGTGCAATAGTTAAGGTGTCACCGTCAAATTCACACTCTACTCTAAACCATTCCTGTCTGTCATAAGACGCCACAGCCTGATAGTTTTGCCAACCACCTGGATAAGCCGACTTTTCTAAATCAGTAATGGTTATCTGGTGAGAAATAAAACTTTGGGTTTCTAACTTAAAATGAAACCACTGATAAAATTCAGATTGGTTGTCTTTGCGGATACTGAGTTGAATATTTAACGGATCTTCTGCGCGGATAACTTGAATATTTCCGCTATCAAAATTGCTGCTGATTCTCACTTTTTGGTCCTGTGGAGATTTGCCCCGAGTAATTTATCACAGTCACTAAAAAAAAGGACCATGGATAGGCGTTTATCCCGAAAAAAACTGCCTTAATCTTAATCCCAAAGCAGTTGAATAGCCGAATGATTTCGCCAGCACTTTTTGTTGTTCGTCCATTATATAGTAGGTAGGATAGCCTTGAATTTTAAATTGTTGTTTCAGCTCCTTGTGACCTAACAAAATTTGACTTGAAATTTGATGTTCATCAGCAAATGTTTGAACTTCTTCTAGGCTTGAGTAATCCAGCGCAATTCTAACAATGTTGACCTTATCAGCATTTAAATACTCAAGGTTACCTATGCTCAATGAGCAGACACTGCACCAAGGCGCAAAAAAATAAATAAGGGTAGGTTTATCTGATTCGAATACTGTGTTTACTTGACCATCAAGCCCAACCAACAATTGTGCATCGAATTCAATATGACTATCTACCTCAAGCATATTGCGTGATTGCCAAGTCGTAATTGCCAAATATATTGCCACTATAACCAGAATATCACGAAGTAGAATATGCCATTTAGTGGCTTTTAGTTTGTTGTAAATTTTGTTCAAAAAAAGCATCCTTTGTAACCCTAATAGAATAAAACCCGCCGAAGCAGGTTTTTATTACATTAGTTTGCAAATAACTGCCCGGTTACCATAATTTACTCGGCAAAGGTTCTGGTAACGTAGGGTATACCAAATCAGCCATATGCTGCAGTACTTTCATTACCTGACAACTATAGCCAAATTCATTGTCATACCAAACGTATAAGGTGGCCCGATTTCCAGCCACTATTGTTGCTTGTGAGTCGACTACTGAAGGGGCCCGTGTCCCCACTAAATCTGTGGATACAATTTCTTTCGAGGCGGTAAAATTAATTTGATGTTGTAGGGGTGAAAATAGCGCTATGTCTCGCAGATAGTCATTGATAGCGGTTTTATCGGTTGACTCGCCTAAATGCAAATTCAATATCGCCAAAGAGACATTAGGTGTGGGCACACGAATTGAACTACCGGTCAATTTACCCTGTAACTTTGGATAAGCCTTAGCGACAGCCGTCGCGGCTCCGGTTTCGGTAATCACCATATTTAATGGCGCACTTCGTCCGCGGCGATCACCTTTATGAAAATTATCAATGAGGTTTTGATCATTAGTATAAGAATGCACCGTTTCTACATGGCCACTTTCGATACGGTATTTTTGATCTAATGCTTTAAGTACAGGGGTAATGGCATTAGTGGTGCAACTGGCAGCAGATAAAATATTATCTGTCGGCAAGATATCATTGTCATTTACGCCGTAAACAATATTTTTAATATCCCCTTTACCAGGAGCCGTTAAAAGCACTTTTTTTACACCTTTAGACTCTAGGTGTTGCCCTAGTCCTTCTTGATCACGCCATATTCCCGTATTATCAACAACTATTGCTTGTTCAATACCATATTTACTGTAATCGACTTCTGTGGGGTTATTGGCATAAATCACTTGGATATAAGAGCCGTTAGCCTTAATCGCATTTTTTTCTACATCGATTGTAATACTGCCATTAAAAGGTCCGTGCACAGAATCCCGTCTCAGTAGACTGGCGCGTTTTTCTAGATCACCTTCTTTACCTCCACGCACTACAATGGCTTTTAGACGCAACTTGTTATTGGTACCTTGCCTTTCGATAAGTAGTCTTGCTAATAATCGCCCTATTCTGCCAAAGCCATACAACACCACATCTTGGGATTTTTGTTGATCTTTAACATTGATAATACTTTTGAGTTGGATAGAAAGATAATCTTCAATAGATTGTGTTTTGTAGGCGGGTTCATAGTGATATGCGTAAGCTAACCTACCCAAATCAATGTGTGCAGGAGCCAATTCCATGTCGTTAAGTGCTTGTAACAATGGCCAACTTTCTCTTAGCCTAAGTTTACTTTGTTCTTTTAACCTAACACTACGATGGGCTTTAATTATATCAATGGCACTGGCGCCCAATAAAGGTCGACCATATACCGATATTTCAATGGCTCTATTACGATAAAGTTTACCTAATACTGGCTGCATTTGTTCGGCATACTCTTGCCTTTCTTGCCAACTACTAATGAGTTCTTGCTCTAACTGCTGATTCATAAATTGTTGCCTAATTCCCGGTAGTCATATCAAATTCGCGGGCATTCTAATCAAGGAAACACAAACCACCAAATTGTTGAAAAATTACCAATTACCTAAAAATTCGTATCTTGGACTCTATTTATAGGTAATTAATTTTCAGTATTAAAGATAAATGGCTCAAGAAGATTGTTAGTATTGATAATTAGCAAAATCAACGATCAAAAAAGCATTTTTAATGTGCAATCATGAAATTAACTTTCATTAAATAACATGACTTTTATAACAAAAAAGTCAAAATTTCCCAGTTAGTTAGGCTTATTTACACGATTATTTGCGATTGGGGTAAATGAACGAATGTTTCTCAAAAAATTGTTGCACTTGTTGTTGTTCTAAATCGAGGTTGATTTCCGATAACCAAGCGATAGCCGAATTGATATCCGGTAAAAAAGCAAACTTTAAGTCAGCCTCTTGATAAGCTGGCGTCAATTGATTTTTAATAGTGTTTGCTATATCCGAGTCGAGGATCACCACTGCTAATGCTTTTAACCCCATAGATTTTCTGATTAAGGTGTGTTTCGCAAATGAATTAAAGGTCGAAGGAGGCATTAAACTCTCACCATACAAACAGCTAAGCGTACCCCAAGGTTTTGATAAGTCTAGTTGTGCTATATTTTCCCCCATTTCTCTAGCTCCCCGTTTCATGGTTTCATCGTTCCAGGGGCCTCGCGCAGAAAACATAATAGTTTGCAGAGAGCGGCTAACGACATAATCTCCGTGCTCAATCGAATGTTTCATTTTACTTCTCTAAACATATTACTGCATATTCAGGCAATTCATCTTATTCTTGACTGTATGCAAAAATCAATTAGTTATCAACTGAACACCTAAATACACATATACTTCTAAATGCCTGCATATGTACTTGTTTTATCAGCACATCAGGTTGTTCGGACCACCTTGCATATCGTGTATCCAGCATAATTCTCCAGCCCGTATCAGCACCCAAATCGGGTAAATGAAAACGTACATCATGGTCACTGGCGTTAAAGACTAATAACCAATGTTCGTGATGTGAGATCTCTTCTCCGTTGGGACCACATAACTCAACCGCAAAGGCTTGATTATTGTGATTTTGCCAATCATCTTCTAGCTTTCGTTCGCCATCGGGTCGGTACCAATTGATTTTTTCAACATTATGGCCCAACGAATAACCGTCATCTTCTAGATTCAGGTGATTGAGGATCTCACTGCCTTTACGTAAAGAAATAGCCTGCTGGCAAAAAGTTAAAAAGTCTTGCTTTTGTTGATTTAATGTCCAATCAAACCAGCTAATTTCATTGTCTTGGCAATACGCATTATTGTTACCTAGTTGGGTACGACTGAGCTCGTCGCCACCCAATATATGGGGGACACCTTGGGACAACATTAAGGTGGCAAACAAATTTCGCTTTTGCCTTTCACGCATAGCAAGTATTTTACTATCTGTAGTGGGGCCTTCAACACCATAATTGGCAGATACATTATGGCCATGACCATCGCGGTTTTGTTCACCATTTGCGTCATTATGACGTTCGGCGTAACTGACCAAATCATGCAACGTAAAACCATCATGGTAACTCACATTATTGACCGAGGTGAGAATTGAACGGGCCTCTTTAGGAAATACATCACGAGAGCCTAATAAACGCGTCGCAAAGTCACTAGTGTGACCTTTATTACCGCGCCAAAACGAACGTACTGTGTCTCGATATTTGTCGTTACATTCCAGCCAATTCGACGGAAACTGGCCTAATCGATAACCGCCGTGACCTATGTCCCAAGGTTCAGCAATGAGTTTCGTTTTGATTAATACTGGGTCTTGACGAATTGTTCGGAAAAACCCTGACAGCGACGAAAATTCATAGGGGTCACGACCTAAACTGGCAGCGAGATCAAATCGAAAACCATCCACACCCATTTCTGTGGTCCAATAACGCAGCGCATCCATGACCATTTTAAGGACATAGGGAAACGCGGTATTGACACTGTTGCCGCAGCCTGAATTGTTGACATATTTATTGTAATCCACCGCACCATATTCATTACGATCGAATAAATAAAATGAAGAATTATCAAACCCTTTAAATGACAATAACGGACCTTCTCCGTCTCCTTCGGCAGTGTGATTAAACACTACATCTAAAATAACTTCGAGGCCTGCTTCATGTAGTGTACTGACCATAGTTTTAAATTCAGCCACACCGTCTTCTACGGCATACCTTGGCTCAGGACAAAAATAATTAATGGGATTATAACCCCAGTAATTTGTCAGTCCTTTATTTGTAATGTAGGGCTCTGGCATAAAAGCAGCCACTGGCATTAGCTGAATAGTGGTAACACCTAAAAATTTCAAATGGCTAATCACTGATGGGTGACATACCCCTAAAAATTTACCTTTATGAGATTCAGGTACATCGGGATGCAACTGTGTTAACCCTTTAACATGAGCTTCGTAAATCACAGTTTGATCAAGAGCAGTCTCGGGTTTTAGAAATTGCTGAGCATTGCCCTGGGGATTTTGCACTATGCCCTTGGGGATCATATGTTGGCTATCCCCTTCATACTGTGTCTTATTCCAAACAGCAGGTCTATTTAGGGCTTTTGCGTAAGGATCAATGAGTAACTTTTGATAATCAAATTTCTGCCCCATATGTACATGGTTTTCTCCAATCACCCTGTATCCATATAATTGACCTGCTTGAATATTATCAAGCTGACAATGCCAAATTTTGCCGGTTTTTGCCGGCATACTTATCACTGCTAGCTGTTCTTCAGTGTCTTTGTTAAATAAACATAATTCAACACCGTCAGCGTTAGGGCAATGCACCGCAAAATTACATCCTACTTTCCCAATAGTGGCACCTAAGGGATAGGGTTGCCCTTCTGAAACAACAAATTTGGACATAGATCAGCCCTTAAATAAAATAAATAAACAAGCCAAAGGAGGAATATTAACACTCACAGAATGTGGCTGGCCGTTCCATGTTTCAGGCACTGACTGCATTTTTTTACTAGTTTTGTATGCACTACCCCAGTATTTTTTATCATCTGTATTCAATATCAACTGGTAAGCACCTTCATCCTGTACACCTAGTTTAAAGTTATCGTAGGGCACTGGCGTAAAATTAATCAACACATACATCTTTTGTTTAGCGTCGGTAGACTTACGTAAAACAGATAGAATACTTTGGTCGGCATTACCGTGATCAATCCATTCAAACCCCTGTTTATTGTGATCTAATTCGTATAAAGCTGGGTACTTGCGATAGGCCTTATTTAGGTCACGATACAAATTTTGGATACCTTGATGTTTTTCAAACTCAAGTAAGTGCCAATTAATCGAGCTATCATGATTCCATTCTTCCGATTGACCAATTTCATTACCCATAAAGTTAAGCTTTTTGCCAGGATGGGCATACATAAATCCAGCATAAGCGCGCAAATTGGCTGCTTGTTGCCATTCATCACCTGGCATTTTACGTAACAAAGAACCTTTGCCGTGTACCACTTCGTCATGGGAAATAGGTAACACAAAATTTTCATCAAAGGCGTACACCATAGAAAAAGTTATTTCATTATGGTGATAACGACGGTAGGAAGGATCTTTAGCAATGTAATGCAAGGAATCGTGCATCCATCCCATATTCCATTTAAAGCCAAAGCCCAAACCGCCTTCAAATACTGGACGTGAGACCTTAGGAAAAGATGTAGATTCTTCAGCAATAGTCATGGCATGGGGGAATTTTTCGTATACTTCTTTATTCATCCACTGCAGAAAACTAATGGCTTCATAATTATGATTGCCACCATCTACATTGGGGATCCACTCGCCTTCTTCTCGGGAATAATCCAGATACAGCATAGATGCCACCGCATCGACTCGTAAACCATCAATATGGTACTTATCCACCCAAAATAATGCATTGGCCACCAGAAACTGGCGCACTGTATCCTTGCCAAAGTCATAAATGCACGAATTCCAATCAGGATGCCAACCTTTACGTGGATCTTCGTATTCGTATACATGCGTGCCGTCAAACCTTGCCAAGCCGTGGCCATCTTCAGGGAAATGCGCGGGCACCCAGTCAATAATCACTGCTATTCCGTTTTGGTGACACTGATCAACAAAAAACTTAAAATCATCAGGCGAACCAAAACGACTAGTGGGTGCAAACAAACCCACTGGCTGATAGCCCCAAGAGCCATCAAAAGGAAACTCAGAAATAGGTAAAAGTTCAATGTGGGTATAACCCATGTCTTTAATATAAGGAATTAGAGTGTCTGCTAACTCCCGGTAATTCAGATACCTTTCAGTCGAATCATTACCGGGTCGTTTCCACGAAGCCATGTGCAATTCATAAATGCTCATAGGCTGTTGATATTTATCTTTCTTGGCTTTCTTAAGCCATGCTTTATCTTGCCATTGATATTGTTTGTGATCGTATACCACTGACGTATGCGAAGGATATTGCTCAGCATAGAAGCCAACTGGATCGGCTTTGTGTGGCAACTCGTTTCCCGCCGCATCCTTAATTTGGTATTTGTATTTAGCTCCAGCCTGAATACCCGGCACCACCAAAACCCAATAACCAAAATCCGTTTTTTGCATGGGTAAACAAGACCCATCCCAATAATTAAACTCACCGATTAGGGAAACGGCACTCGCATTGGGTGCAAATACTGCAAAACGCGTCGCTTGAATAGGTGCATCTAAACCAACATCAAGATCAACCAGTTGTGCCCCGAGTTGTTGATACACATTTTGCGCACTGTGGTCGATAAAGTGCACAGCATGATAAGCTTGATCTTGAAATTGATAAGGGTCAATAACTTGATATTGCCCCTGTTTATTACCCACTTCGAAAGCATAAACCAAAGGGGCTTGTTTAACGGTAAACTCACCGCGAAACAAATGACTACCAGATACTTTTTTTAAGCTACCCAATGCCTTGCCTGAAGCTAAATCAATAACTTTGACTTTTTCAGCATTGGGCAACCAAGTGGTAACAGTGAAAATAGAATTTGATGGCTGAAAATGAGCGCCCAGATGGGCAAAAGGAAAAGTACATTTGGCTTGTTTTAGTGCGTGTTCTAGCTGCATTTTTTCGCCTTAGTAAGGGTGACTCACTGGTTAAGTGAGCCACTGACAGTTTTACTTAGAGGCGAGTTTTCGTGCCTCTGTTAAATTTGCTGCAAGATGATTTAACGAGCTGTCATCAAAAATATCCTGCAAATTGCGTGTTAGCTTACGTCGCCAATTAGGGTACTCGTTAAAAGTACCAGGAATATTAACTGGTTTATCCATCTCTAACCAATCTTCTAATTGTAAGCTAAGTAGTTCACTAGAGCCGCTGGCCATATGCAACTGCATACCAAAATTAAGCGCTTTGCTCATTCCCACATTATGCACATCACGACCCACTTCGTCATTAACCGATTGATGACCGTGCAAGGTGTCTAAAATAGCCTGCTTGTTTTCATGCCTACTAGTATATAGCGTACTTAAAATTTCTTCTGTTGGATACAACCCAAGCTCTTTACCCAACTCTAAATCATGACAATGCCAATAACCAGATAAGGTTGGCATATCGTGGGTGGTAAGTGTTGACATGGATTGTTCAGGATAATGAGATGGAGAGAAAAACCCACCGTCTTTAGCCTGTTCAAAAAAGAACACGCGATAGGAATACACGCCATTATCGGCAAGTTTAATCCTTATTTCTTCTGGCACAGTGCCTAAATCTTCGCCAATCACCAAACTTTGATGCCTATGACTTTCTAGTGCCAAGATGGCCAATAAATCATCCACCGGATAATAAACGTAACCACCTTGCTTAGCGCTATCTCCTTTTGCTACCCACCATAAGCGCAACAAAGCCATAACATGATCGATACGAAGCGCACCTGTAGCACGCATATTAGAATCAAACAATTCTATGATAGGTTGGTATTGTTGTTGATAGAGCTTTTCAGGATCCATAGGTGGCAGTCCCCAATTTTGCCCTAATGGGCCCAAAATATCTGGGGGAGCTCCTACACTGGCGTCGGTACAATATAAGTCCTTATTACCCCAAATTTCTGCACTACCTTCACTGACCCCTACAGCAAGATCACGGTATAAACCAATCAACATATCATTTTCTTGAGCGACTTGATTGGCTAGCTCAAGTTGTAACGCCGCTTGCCATTGCAGCCATAAGAAAAACTTCACTCGCTTGGCATGTTTTTTAGTAAAGGTTTTGACTGCAGAATTGTGGAAATCTGATAATTCTTTGGGAAACACCGGCCAGCCCCAAGAGGCTTTTCCTTGAGCCGCTAGGTTCTCTTGTAACGCATCGTATACCGCCAACGTCTGCAAACTATCGCCACCATCAGCAACAAAGGCTTTGAACGCTTTGTTTAACTTAGTATTTTTAGAGAGATATTGGCTATTTTGATATTCAAAGACTTTTTCTAAGGCGCTTAACTTTAACTCAGTCACAAGCTCATAATCGACTAAATCAGTCGCCCTAACCTGCTGTAGTTTGTGCTGAAAATCGACATCATTGACCACTTCTTGAGTGCTTGCTTGCTTATAACCATCAAGAGAGGTGACATCAATATAAATAAAGTTTAACCAGCGACGAGACGAAGGACCATATGGGCTACAAGCATTAGCGTTAGCTGGGTAAAGGGCATGAATAGGATTGAGGCCAACAAATTGTGCGCCTTGTTTGGCGAGTTTTTCAAGGAGAAAGGATAAATCAGAAAAATCTCCCACACCCCAATTATTTGCACTTCGCAAACAATATAGCTGAACACTCAACCCCCAAACTTTTTGACCTTGTGTCAAAGCTTCTGGCTTAAAGCAAGATTTTGGAGCGATAATTAGTCGCATAGTGCCCAACACATCTTCATCTATCACTAAAGATAACGTGTGGTATCCCAATGGCAGTTCATTGGGGATATCAATGAGATACTCTTGAAATTCTATTTCTTCAATATGCACTACATTTATTAATTGACCATCTATGGGCACAAAGCGATGTTCAATCACCTCCCCAAGCTCGGTATCAATCTGAGCCACATATTCATCTGTTACGAGTTCAATTGGGAGACGAACCGTAATTTGCGAGAGCTCATCTGTACGCAAGACCTGGACCGGGTTTAAAACAGACAACCAAGTCTTAGTACTATTTTCTTGAACTTGTTTCAGCAACAAATCTGGCTCATTGACTTGATAACCCATAGCTGCCAACAACTTTCTTTTGGTTGCAGGTTCTATGGTTGTTGGGCGACCCCAAGCATCGTTGTAGTTAGATTCAATACCACGATATTCCACCAACTGCTCGAGTAACGAAGATGTCATTAAAATGTATTTCCTGTGCTGTGCTTTTTGACTAGTGCCCACTGACCTCAATGTTTACCACCAATTTAAGTGATAACATTTAACTATGGTATATCGCTCTACTAAAGCGAATTGACCTTGCAAATCATTATCAGCGAAAACCCATCTTTGGTGACTATGAATACGTTTGCAATGACCATATTGTAATTTAATAACATATTTTCGTGAATATTTTGCCTTATTCTGCTATTTAGTCCATAATTTTGTAATTATATTTCAGAAGGGTGTTGCCACCTTTCTTTATAACTTTTTGAACATTGGTTAAGAAAGCTAAGAGGATTAAGACATGACAATTAAAGTAGGTATCAATGGCTTCGGCCGAATAGGTCGATTTGTATTCCGTGCAGCATGTGAACGTAACGACATTGAAATAGTCGGTATTAACGACCTATTAGATGCAGACTACATGGCGTACATGCTTAAATATGACTCTACCCATGGGAAGTTTAACGGCACAGTTGATGTGCAAGACGGTCAATTAGTCGTTAATGGTAAAAACATCCGAGTCACTGCTGAACGTAACCCTGCAGATTTAGCTTGGGATGCAATTGGCGCTGAAGTTGTGGTTGAATCAACTGGCTTGTTTTTAACTGACGAGACAGCACGTAAGCATATTGAAGCTGGCGCTAAAAAAGTGGTACTTTCTGCTCCATCTAAAGATGCTACGCCTATGTTTGTTATGGGTGTTAACCACAGTGAGTATGCGGGTCAAGAGATTGTATCTAACGCATCTTGTACAACTAACTGTTTAGCCCCTTTAGCGAAAGTACTTAACGATAATTTCGGTATTGTTGACGGTTTGATGACAACTGTTCATGCCACTACTGCTACACAAAAAACGGTTGATAGCCCGTCAGCGAAAGACTGGCGTGGTGGACGTGGTGCTTCTCAAAACATCATCCCTTCCTCTACTGGCGCAGCTAAAGCAGTAGGTAAAGTTATTCCAGCATTAAATGGTAAATTAACAGGTATGGCATTCCGTGTGCCTACTGCAGACGTATCGGTTGTTGATTTGACTGTTAATCTTGCTAAACCCGCTACCTACGCAGAAATATGCGCAGTAATGAAAGCGGCTTCTGAAGGTGATATGCAAGGCATTATGGGTTACACCGAAGATGCAGTAGTATCACAAGACTTTATTGGCGATGTACGTACTTCAATATTTGATGCCACAGCCGGTATTGCATTAACTGATACATTCGTGAAATTAGTGTCTTGGTACGATAATGAAATCGGTTACTCAAATAAAGTATTAGATTTAGTCGCGCATATCAGCAAATAAATCTATTGGTGAATCATGAGATCGGCTGATCTTTAATTTGAGCACTAAGATATGATAAAAAGGCGGCTATCTAAGTCGCCTTTTTTGATCCTCAACACAGAAATAGAGTACCGACATGCTACTGACTGAATCCACAAAGATCGTAACAAAAGAGAATATCCAGCTAATTCAAATTGAAAATGACTTTGCCACTGCTGAAGTCGCTTTATTTGGTGGGCATATAATAAGTTTCAAACCCAAACATGATAATCGTGAACGTCTATGGGTCAGTAAAGAAGCCATTTTTGACGGCAAAAAAGCGCTCCGTGGTGGCATTCCTATTTGTTGGCCATGGTTTGGGCCTCATGCAACTCAACCTAATTTAGCCGCTCACGGTTATGTGCGCACCCAAATATGGACAATCCTTAGCACCGAAGAAACAGAATTAGGTACACATATCTCTCTGCAACCCCAATCAAGTATTGATGAAGGATTAGACGGCAAGGCGCAACTCACCTTAACTGTTGTTGTGGGCCAAGAACTAAAAATCCAATTACACACCACTAATATTGGTAATACACCTTTAACCTACAATTGCGCATTGCATAGCTATTTTGCTATTTCAGATATCAAGCAATGCGAGTTGTTAGGATTGTCTGAACAATATTCTGATAAAACTCGAGACTTTCAATTATTTGAAACGCCACACCCCTACAAATTTAATGAAGAAACAGACAGAGTACATCTGCAACAACCAAAGCGACTCAGTATCATCGACAAGCAAATTAAAACCGACATTTTGTCATCTGGTCATGACAGCATAGTGGTTTGGAATCCATGGCAAGACAAGTGCATTAGCATGGATGATATGGCAAGTAATAGCTATTTAACAATGTTATGTGTGGAAACTGCCGTCACTCAAAACCAAGTAGTTAACGCTGGCGACACTCACATACTAGAACAAATCATCATCTAATGAGGGAGAAAATATGATCCGTGCGGTCAAGTATACAGATGCCTCACAACTTGCTGATATCTATAACTATTACGTTATGTTTGGTACTGCGACATTTGAAACTGAAGCCGTTTCAGCAGACGAAATGGCAAATCGGATCCAAAAGATAGAAGGAAATTCACTGCCTTGGATTGTTGCTGAAGATCAAAGAGGTAGCATTATTGGCTATGCGTATGCAAGTAAGTGGAAGGAAAGACATGCCTATAGGCATTCTGTAGAGATAACCGTTTACTTAGACAAAAATCACAGGTCTCAGGGGTTAGGTTCAAAATTATATGCCGCATTATTTGCCCATTTAAAAAGTATCTCTGTTCATGTTGCTATAGCAGGCATTGCTCTACCAAATGAAACCAGTATTGCTTTGCATGAAAAATTTGCAATGAAAAAAGTAGCACATTTTGCAGAAGTAGGTAATAAATTTGGTAAATGGGTAGATGTAGGTTATTGGCAGCTTGTGCTGAATACCATGAAATAATGTTTAAAAAATCAAAAGTAACACTTCATAAGGTTTCCAGAGTCAAGCCAAATATTTTTGGCACACACTGTTCTTTTTACCCCTTATGATGTTGGATTTCAGTGTCTAAAAAGCTCCGCAATAGCTTGTATCGCTAGCTTTGGGCTTGGACTTTTTATGCGGCATTTAAAAATTAACTGTTTAAGCTAGGTAAAATTAGGCTAGACTGAAGTAACTTGAGGCGAAAAAAGACTCTTCTATGTCTAGGTTAATATTTGCTTTGTTTTGTTTTTGGCAATTACCTGTTGCTGCAGAAAAATATATTGTTGCCTCACAACATTTCAATTATTACCCACACTACAATTTCCTGTCAGAAACGGATAAAGGTTTCATTTGGGCTGTTTTACAAGAGTTTAGTAAATTCAGCGGTCACCAATTTACCTATCAAACCTTACCCGTTCTTAGATTACAAAGGGAGTTAGAGAAAGGCAGCATAGATTTCGTTTATCCAGATAACCCACTATTTAACCATGACCAAACCTTCGCTAAAGGTAAGTATTATAGTGATACCATTGCACGAACTTTAGGCGGTACTATGGTAAAGTCATCAAGCTTGGGTGAAAATATCAACACTATTAAACGCTTAGCTATCCCATTGGGTTTTACGCCCCAGTTAGAATGGGCAACGTTGGTAGAAAAAAAGAAAATAAAGCTTATTCCTGTCGCTACCCCTTTAGCAGAGCTACAACTTTTAGCCATAGGTAGGGTGGATGCAGTTGAAGTTGACTACTTTGTCAGCCAATATCAACTGCAAAATAATCCAGAATTTAAGCAGTTTAAATTTGATCCAAGTTTACCTAAATCAGAAGTGGAATTTAAATTATCAACCATAAATAAAACATGGTTAATTGATGAAATTAACCATTTCATACACTCTCACCCCGAATTGATACAGCAATTAAAGCTACAATATGGTATTTCCGAGCCAGAGTTAATTTTACAACAATTAAACCAAGTTAAGCCTCAGGAATAACTTGGTACAAAGTGACCGCAATGAGTCATTGCTATGACCTAACAGGCGATTCAGTAGAAGCGCTAAGATAAGCGACACATAAGTAACATTTAGTCCCGCCAACATAGCATTGAATGCCTTAAACACTTTGTTAACCTCAGCTATCAAAAACCGCCCCATTTTAAGTATTTAGAGGGGCATCACATGACGTTTTTTTAGTGATTATATCATCTTTGTTGTCGCCATCCGCGACGTCGATAACCTCTTCATCATGTATTGTTGTTGCCTCAGCATATTCCGTATAGACACTCTCAGCTTCATGTAAATTTGATTCTGGCGCGCCATCAGGAAAATCCTTAAACGGAAATGGCATGTCGTCAGTATTGAAGGTTAAAAACAAAGTGATCTGATAAATATAGGTACTTAGGTTTTGCCCAAAAGGTCCCATGGCTTCATTAGTTTGACCTTTAAAGAGCACAGTAATAAATTGGAATATGGCCACTAAAGTAACGAGCAACTTTGCCACGCCAGAAATGATGGCAAATACCACCATGAATAAACCTCTTTTCCACGTTTCTAGGTTAGTTAAGCTTGCTTTGGTTTTATCGTCCATTTGCTTCTCCTTAATTAAGGGTTGAGTTGTAGGTTTCCACTTAACTAGAGCAAATATAAAGCCAATATTTTTTATTTTAAAATCAATAGCTTAAGAAAACAAATCAACTTTAGAATATATTAATAACGATATATTGAGTTAAACCACTAAATAATGACGAAAATCACTAAACACTGAATAAACAAGATAATAGCAACTAGAGGTTTAAGGTTATTGCCCATTTAAAAGGGCGTCAGGCTAACTAGTAGCCTCTTTGTTATTGCATACTATTGGGTTTAGTAATAGTAAAGCTTGGCTGACTACAACACGTCTTTTAGTTTTGTGGTCTCTGTTTTTTGCTGTGCTAGAAACAGTTCAGCGGTAGCAATAGCATCATTAAGGGCGTTGTGCGCATAGTAGCTTGGTAACTCATGGGTGTGCCTTAACGCTGCAAGTCTTAAATTTTGTGGATCGTAAGCAATGTCTCTTTGATCTAACTTACGTTTTGCCATCGCTAGGGTATCTAAGATCATTAAAGGGGGTGAAACACCGTATAATTCTAGACAAGCTTGCTTCAAAAATTGTTTCTCAATTCGGGCGTAATGCACCAACATCACCTTCCCTGCCAATGCTTGTAACAACGCTTCGACAACGATGCGTAATGGTTTGCCTTGAGATTTTTGTTGATCAGTAATTTGGTGAATTATCACATTGTCTGCATCAAGGCGCAGTTCAGTGTTAATGATTTGATGGTAACAACTGTTTAGTTTAATTTGTTGTTTATCAATGCTAACAAAACCAACGCTAAGTAGTTTGTCTGTCACGGCATTTAGTCCTGTGGTCTCAAAATCTACAGACACTATGTCCAGATCTGATAAAAAGCTATCTTCACTTGGAAAGGGTACAGACAAAAAATCATAGAGCGCCCCTTTAGGTACTTTTTTTAATAGCCGTTTTCTGCGCGCTTCAAAACCAAAGAAACTACTGAGAAACAAAAAACACCTCCTCAAATAACCGCTGACTGGCGATAGTCTTGCATCGCTTTAATGACCTTAAATGCATCTTTTAAATGTTCTCTTTCTAACTTCGAAATTTGTTTAGGATCAATATAACTATCGACAGATTGTTCCTTACGCAACTGCCTAGCTTGATGCACTAAACGCACAGAAGTCAAAAACTCATAGGCGTCAATTAAGTTTTCAGCTGAGGCTTTAGTCAATGAACGAGTACCTGAACATTGCTTTAATCGCTCTATAGTATTGACCGCGGCAATGCCTTCGCTTAATGCGTAAATACGGGCTAAGTCAACTATCGGGGCAATACCATTGTGTTTTAAGTCTAACGTTGCATTGTGTTTGCCGTCTTGAATTAACACAAAGTCCCTGAAAAACCCCAAAGGTGGCCTTGACCTTAAAGCGTTTGCCGACATATGTGCAATAAATAAGGTACTGCTTTTGGTTTTTACGAGCATCTGCTGACGTACTTTTTCTAGTAAACTAACATCACCATGAATCGTACTTAAATCAAAAAAAACGCTGCTATTTAGCAAGGATTTTGGACTAGGAGTATCAACCCATTTATCAAAATATTGTTGCCATATCTTCTGTGGTTGACGCCATTTTTTGTTGGTCGCCATGATATCGCCAGGGCAGTAGATAAATCCACATTCGGCTAACCCATCACTCACAAAGGTTGCAAGACTCATAAACCATTCATCATCTATTGGTTTCATGGTGTCACAAATAATTAAGGCGTTATCTTGATCAGAGTGGGCAAGTTGTTCCTGCCTTGCTTGAGAGCCGGCAGCTAACCAAGCATAGGGAACAGGTGCCGGACCCAATTTTTGTTCTGCCATCTCAATTAAACGTATGGTAAATGCCATAGTAATTGCACTGATACTTTTGCCAACATGATCGGCATTTGCGCCAAGTTTGGTGAGCTTTACTTGCAATTTATTTAACAACTTACTGACACTAACTAACTCGGCAATAGAGCTCGCTTTATGAATAATGCTGATCATGTTAACGGCGTTGTGTTCTTCGTTATTCACCAAATCAGTTACGCTTACCATGCCAGCCAGCTTACCGAATTGGGTTACTGGTAAATGGTGAATATGTTTACTTGTCATGGCCATCAAAGCGTCGTAGGCATTGCACTTTATATCTATGGTGGCGACGTCTTTAGTCATTATGTCACTTACTAGGTTAAAGATAGGCAAACCGACTGCAACACAACGTCGCCTGATATCTTTGTCAGTCACTATGCCTAATTGCACGTCAGACAAGGGCTCTGCTAGAGCGTTTTCATCAACAACCACTAGGCAAGAATATCCCTGTTCAGTCATTTTAATGGCGGCGTCTTGAATAGTGGCGTTATGAGATATGGTTGCCACAGGATAATGATAAAAGTCGGCCACTGAAGTATGACTTATTGAAGAGGATATAATAGCGTCGTCACTGAGTTTGTTTTTTTTGTCATGAAGTCTTTGTTCAGATGAACTTTCCAAAAACTCAATTACTTGTGGTACATCGGTGAGTAGTGTTTTTAGTGCGATAAAATCTAAGCTGTAAATTAACGCATCTTCATCCACTATGATGGTAAAGGAGGTATTAAATGCAGTTCTTTTTTGGCAGAAAACGTTGCAAACATCACCTTCGCTATATTTTCCAACCAGCACTTCATCTGCCGCTACATAGCGTAAGGCACCTTTACGTAAAACGTACAGTTGAGGGTGGGCCATATCAACAGGAGATAAGTGTTCCCCTACCCGCAAATAACGAATACCTATTTCTCTTACAACTTTGTCGAGTAATGGGTCAGGTAATAAATCAAAGGGGGGAATGCTTCCTACAAAAGCGATAATTTCAGCTAATTCATTATCCATATCAAGACCTTTTGGTAACCTTTCTAAAACTACTTTTAACCCGTATATCGCTAATTTGGGACGGCTCAACCATTAAGTCAACTGCTAAAACGTCGTATAAGACCAAGGTGGTATATCTGAAAAAAAAAAAGCTTGGTAGTGTTGTTGTTAGTTAAAGTTGTATATGAATTGTTATAAGTTGTTTTCAAGTTTGTTATAGAAAGCATTTAACGGCATTTCTCTAAACACTTTTTCTCGAAAATAAAGTTATTACAACAAAAAACGGCGTGTGTAATAAATAAAATAGCATGCAGTGCTAGGAGAATAATATGCAAAAGAAGACCACATATTGGCAGGAAAACCTGCGCCTAATAGCAATCTGTCTGGTCATTTGGTTTATCGTATCATTTGGCTTTGGTTTGTTATTAGTAGAACCACTGAACGAGTTTCGTCTCGGTGGATATAAGCTCGGATTCTGGTTTGCTCAGCAGGGTTCAATATACATTTTTGTAGCTTTGATTTTTTGGTATGGCTATAAAATGAACAAACTTGATAAGAAATACCAGTCTGAGGATGAATCATAATGGATGAGTTAAAACTTTATACCTATATCGCAGTCTTTGGTACGTTCACCTTATATTTCGCTATAGCATGGTGGGCTCGCGCCGCTTCAACCAGTGACTTTTATGTTGCCGGTGGTGGGGTCACTCCGATGCAAAACGGCATGGCAATTGGTGCCGATTGGATGAGTGCAGCGTCATTTATATCCATGGCAGGTTTGATTGCCTTTTTAGGGTACGGAGGGTCTGTATTCTTAATGGGTTGGACAGGTGGTTATGTATTATTAGCCATGTTGCTCGCCCCTTATATGCGTAAACACGGTAAGTTTACCGTTCCTGAATTTATTTCTGATCGTTATTATTCGAAAACCGCGCGTATTGTTGCCGTTGTTTGTCTAATTCTCGCATCGTTAACCTATATCATAGGGCAAATGAAAGGCGTGGGTGTTGCCTTCTCTCGCTTCTTGGAAGTCGACTATGGTTTAGGTTTAGGCATAGGCATGGCTGTTGTATGGTTCTACGCTGTGCTCGGTGGTATGAAAGGCATTACTTATACACAAATAGCGCAATACGTTGTGATGATCTTTGCTTATACCATTCCTGCGGTTTTCATCTCTTTCCAATTAACCGGTAATCCCATTCCACAACTTGGCTTAGGCTCGACACTGGCTGATGGCAGTGGCATTTATTTGCTTGATAAGTTGGACTTGGTGGTAACTGAATTGGGCTTCAAAGAATACACCACAAGCAACATGAATGGTTCATTAGATATGTTCGCCTACACCATGTCGCTAATGATTGGTACTGCAGGTTTACCTCATGTCATCATGCGTTTCTTTACTGTTCCTTCAGCACAAGCAGCCCGTTCATCAGCAGGTTATGCATTAGTTTTCATCGCATTGTTATATACAGTGGCTCCCGCTGTTGGCGCAATGGCGCGTCTTAATTTGATGAATACAATTGAACCTACTGCTGGTCAACATTTAGAATATGAAAAGCGTCCTCAATGGTTTAAAGACTGGGAAAAAACAGGCTTATTAGAATTTGAAGATAAAAATGGTGACGGAAAAATTCAATACTCTGCTGACAAAACAACCAATGAAATGGTGAAAGTGGATAATGACATTATGGTATTGGCCAACCCTGCTATTGCTAACTTACCTAATTGGGTCATTGCATTAGTGGCTGCCGGTGGTTTAGCTGCGGCGTTGTCTACAGCAGCCGGTTTATTACTGGCGATTTCATCCTCCATTTCTCATGATTTAATGAAAGGTGTATTAACCCCAGATTTGTCTGAGAAAAACGAGTTACTGGCTGGGCGAATAGTGATGACACTGGCCATTTTAGTATCGGGTTACTTGGGACTGCATCCCCCAGGGTTTGCCGCAGGAACGGTGGCGCTGGCCTTTGGTTTGGCCGCTGCATCAATATTCCCAGCGCTAATGATGGGGATCTTCTCTAAGAAAATGAGTGGCACAGCAGCAGTAGCGGGTATGTGTTCTGGTATTGGTATAACCATGCTATATGTATTCCAACACAAAGGTATTATGTTTGTTCCAGGCACATCCTTCTTGGGTGATATGGCGCCAAACTGGTTCTTTGGGATATCACCCAATGCATTTGGTGTAGTGGGCGCAATAGTTAACTTTGGTGTCGCATTTGTGGTACTTCAGTTTACAGGACCCGCACCTAAATATGTGCAAGACTTGGTTGAAAACATGCGTAGCCCAGGAGGCACCGCTGCAGTCAGCCACCACTAAGTATTTTCAATAAACATCAAAGGCTAAAGAGTTGTGCTCTTTAGCCTTTGTTTTTAAACTAAAAGTGTTCAGTCAGAACCTGTTAACATAGTTTAAAACTCAAATTGAAACCCTGTTAATTAGTGTGCGACCTTCACAATTTTTTAAAGCATTAAAAAAGATAAAACAATGAATAAACATACAAGAACTGCATTTATGGTGGCGCCAATTTTAGCTGTAATTGGATATATTGCGGCAGATTACTATGAAGAAGGCTTAGCTGAAGAAGAGAAAGTGATCCAGTTAGTTCCTTTTGAAGACTGTGATGTCATTAATCAAAAGTGCATCCTGCGCGCCGGTGATTTCGAAGTAAATGTGTTTGATAAAAACAATTATACAACGGTCAACTCAACGTTTCCCTTAGACAGCGCAACACTGTTTCTTGTAGATGCAAATAATACGCCCACGCCCTATCCATTAGGGATGATACAAAGTCCTTATTATTGGCATTCGGAAACCAATTTGAGAGAGTTAATCGGTCAATCAGGACAAAGTTACACACTTCGCCTTGTAGCAAATATTAAGGGTGGAAGGTATATCTCAGAGTTTTATACAAAAACGAAATAGTTTCTTTGAATTTCCCTCATACCCAGAGCGTCCAAATAAATAACTTGAAGCTAATTATGTATGGCCTAGTTTTTGTTCAAAAATTGGATCAATAATGGCTAAAATATTCTCTTCGAAAGTAGGGCTTGTTGTTTTAGCTGAATCAATTTAATTTCTCCAGATAGTTTCATACTGACTAATACCTGATTTAGCTTTGGCAGAATATGTTGATTTTTTTTATGTAAATAAGAGTAAAACTCATGATGTTCAATTGCAGGCTCTAACATTATGATGTTTTCTGACTTTTTAACATCGGCATCTATCTGAAAAAGTTGTTTGGTGCTTACCATTAAATCTATTCTGCCCGCTTTTAATAAACCAAACACTTGTTTTAAATTGACTAGAGGGTACAGGGAAATATCATGTTTTTGTGCTGCCTGCTCAATATACTGAACGCCTTTTCTGTAGCCAAGTACATAATCTCGGGGAATACTCCCCCAACCACTGACATTAAAGTCCTTGCCAGCCCTAACATATAAATACACATCATGAGAGAAACAAGAAACAGCCACTTTAGATAGATTGGGGAACTTAACTTCTATGCCTGCAATCCTAGCCACCTCACCATCAATTTTGCCACTATTAGACATAATTAATGAACGACCTGCAGGCATATTGTTTACTGCCAAATTTATGTTCAGGCGATTAAATGCCGTTTCGAGTACTTTTACACATATTGAACGAACATGATCATTTTCGATAGTAGAAGAAGAAAAAAACAATGTATCTGCTGCATAAGTGGGACTAAAAAAAACACATGAAAATAAAACTAAAATCCGCTTTTTCAATGATATTCCTCTACATGTCTTTATTACTGAATAAGGCTGAAAGTCAGATGATTACTCTAACACCTTAATAATTGTTTCTCATGCAATAGCAAGATTTGAAATTCAGATAATAAGAACTTTACTATTGTAATGATAATCTACTTAAGCGCTATCTATTCACAAGTGCTGACCTTTTAGTATATCCGGGCCAACTACAACTTTTTAATAGTGACCGACTGGGGGAACAATATGCTCGGTAATTGGTACGACTCTATGATTACACTAGATGCCACCTGAATGCATTGCATAAATCCGTACAATATTATTACCTACTATCCACATATAAAAAAGAGCCGTCATAGTGCTGCAAGCGCCTTGGTTAGGTGCGCTTTCAAGATCGATGATTTAGTTATTATCCTTGTTTGAATATAAAGCTATTTAGAGACAACTGACACGGATTCTCGATAATTGGCATACTGACGCTCAATCCCAGAATGAGCTAGATATTCTGGTTCAGAAACGTCGATGACTCTAGGTACAAACTAACTGGCAAGTACTTTTACATGAGCCACCACACTCCGCGCCAATGCACTAAGGGCATAACCGCCTTCTAACACTGATATTATTTTACCGTTACAATGTTTCTCAGCCAGAGTTTTAAGCTGTTCCGTAATCCAGATGTAATCATCTTCAACCAGACAAAGTTGCCCCATTTCGTCTTCAGCATGGGAGTCAAAACCGGCGGAGATAAAAATCATTTGTGGTTTAAACTCATCGATGGCAGTAAACCAATGTTTGACCATTTCACGGTAATCTGTGCCTTTAATGCCCGCAGGAATAGGCACATTAATGATGCCGTCTCGGCTAGGTTCAGTGCCACTAAAAGGGTAAAATGGATGTTGAAAGGACGAGCAAAATAAAATTCGATTGTCGTCTTTTACAATGTCCTGTGTACCATCACCATGGTGTACGTCAAAATCAACAATAGCAATGCGCTCTAAGCCATATTTTTCTAACGCATGCATAACCCCAACTGCAACATTATTAAAAATACAAAATCCTGATGATTTGCTACGACCAGCATGATGACCCGGTGGCCTTACAGCACAAAATGCCCTTTTGGTTTGGTTATTCATGACTAAGTCGACAGCATCAACAACCGCACCAGCGGCGTATAATGCGGCATCTAAGGTTTTGTCCATCATTATGGTGTCATCGTCTAACCATACCCTCTCTCCTTTTTCCTTAGGCGCACGGTCAAATACACTTTTAACAAAAGTTTTATCATGAGCTCGTTCTAACGCCGATATAGGAACTGGTTTTGAGTCACAAAAGTGCAACACATATTCCAGTCCTGAAGAAATAAACTGGTCATTAATTTTATACATTCTCGCGGCTTGTTCAGGGTGCTCGTCACCCATGTTGTGCAAATTGCACTTATGACTGCCTATTATCGTGACTGTCATTACAATTCTCCGTTATTAAGGCCAGATTCATTCGCCTTGGTGTTATTGTTTAAGTATTTAATTAATTCAATTTCACCAGGTTCTGAATTTAACGAACGCACAAAGCCAAATTGTTCAAACACCGAAATCATCGGAAGATTGTTAGTTTTCACTAAGGCAAACATAGACTTAAGCCCACGTTGTTCGGCAATGTTTATCATGGTTTTTAACAAACGACTCGCCATACCCTTGCCTTGATTAGTCTCACGGGTAACAAAGGCGACTTCACATGCATTTTGTTGTGGATATAAATAATACCGACCAACCGCTTCAAGGCGCACCTTTGAACCGTCTTGCCGCACAATGGTTAAAGCAACATCTTTGCTTTGATCCACACTGACCAGATCACATGACTTCTCGCGCGTCATGGGTCCGGGCACAAAGTTATAGCGTAAATTGATGGTTTCTTTGGTATGGGAATAAAAAAACTCTTGTAAGCGACGTTCATCTGAAGGGTTCAGAGGGCGTAAATAAAACCGTTGATTTTGAATTTGAATACGGGAAATTTGCATTTCCCCTAATTCAGGGATATCAGTCGGGGTTTGCTTTTGGTAATCAGGTACCCAGAATTGTTTACGGATCTGTGCAAGTAGTTCATCTCTAAACTTAGGGTGGGCAACGCGAATTAATTCGAGGGCGCGCTCCCGAACACTTTTGCCTTGTAAACTCGCAATACCGAACTCAGTCACAACAAAGTGTACATTACCACGGGATGTCACCACCCCCGCTCCTTCGGATAAAGTCGCCACAATACGTGATACTTCACCATTTTTCGCCGTCGAAGGTAAAACAATGACAGGTTTTCCGTTTTTACTTTTGGAGGCGCCAGTCACAAAATCAACTTGACCTCCAATACCACTGTAAAATCGGTATCCAATAGAATCGGCCACCACTTGCCCGCTTAGATCGACCTCAAGTGCACTGTTGATAGCGACCATATTGTCGTTTTTAGCAATGTTTGTAGGTTTATTGACATAGGCAGAAGGGTAGAATTCAACATGTGGATTCATGTTGACAAAATCATATAGTTTTTGAGTACCAAAACAAAAACTGACGACCGTTTTCCCCGGATGAAAAGTCTTGTATCTGTTATTCACAATACCCCGTTGAATTAAATCAACCACACCGTCACTTATCATTTCAGAATGAATACCTAAATTTTTATGCTGATACAAATAACGGGTGACGGCATCAGGAATTTTTCCTATGCCCAATTGCAAGGTAGCACCATCGTCTATTAGCATGGCTGAGTATTGACCAATACGGTCAACAATTTTTGATTCTACTGGCAAGTCTACTTCGGGCAGCTTCTGCTCATATTCAATAAATGCGCTAAATTCGCTTATGTGTAAAAATGAATGCCCACATGTTCTGGGCATCAGTGGATTCACTTGGGCAATAATATGCTTTGCTGCCCTAGCAGCCGACATCACTACATCAACCGATACACCCAATGAGCAATAACCTAACTCGTCCGGTGGCGAGACCATAATTAAAGCCGCATCAAGGGGTAAGGTGTCATCGGTAAACAAACTGGAAATTTCTGACAAAAAACACGGCGTATAATCAGCTCTGCCTTCATCCACCGCTTTCCTAATCAGGCTTCCGTGAATAAAAAAGGTATTTATTTTGAATCGTGCAGCATATTCGGGCAAAGCCCATTTATTATCCGATAAGGTACTTATGTGAGTAAGTTCAATATCGTTTAAGTGTTTAGCGTCTTCAATTAGGCTATCAATTAATGCGTTAGGCACCCCCGCATTTGAGCCAATAAAAACTCGATTACCTGAATTGAGTAAGCTCTGCCAATCAACTTTTTTTGTGCACTGATATTTGGACAATTGCATGAAAAACGACTCTAGCAAAAAGTGATAGTGATTATCTTATCAATAACAGCGCCAATTTATTTGATCTAGGGCAGTTATTTTATATATTCTGGCTTACAAAAAACCAGTGATAAGGGCGAAGCGATTTCAACTTTAACTTAATCGCGGTTACTATGGATACTGGCCCAAAGCGAGTACTGATAACTGCAAAAGTTAAACATATAGGTAAATATAATCCAGCGTTCTAAATACCTAACCAATGCCAGTCTAGTTTCATTTCGCAAAGACAAAAGTCAATGAGACCAAGGTCTTAGTAAGGAAGTGAATAAAGCTATGGTAAAGTCATGAAAATTAGTTTTTATTTGTTGAAAGGATGGGTATGGCGTTAGGTTGGGTCGTACTGGCAATTGTGTACTTAGCATGTTTGTTTTGGTTGGCACAATGGGGTGACAGTCACTCTGCTAGAGCTAAAAAACTCACATCTCACCCGGCTATTTATTCTTTAGCCCTAGCGATTTACTGCACCGCTTGGACTTTTTTTGGTTCGGTTGGCGAAGCAACAAGGGATACTTGGAGCTATCTGCCGATTTTGCTTGGCCCAATTTTACTGTACTTATTTGGCTATCGTTTTTTATTGAAACTTACACAGGTCAGTAAAAAACAACATATTACCACCATTGCCGATTTTATCTCTTCACGATACGGCAAGAGACAAACAGTCGCCTTACTGGTTACCATTATTGCTTTGTTAGCCACCATTCCCTATATCGCTTTGCAACTCAAAGCCATAGGTTCGGCATTTGTATTGGTTTCTGGTCAAAAAGACACCGAAAGCGTGGTGCTCGGAGCCACCTTATTTATTGCCTTGTTTTCCATTTATTTTGGCACTAAGCGCACCGATGTAACAGAATACCGACGTGGTTTAATACTGGCCATTTCATTCGAGTCGATCATCAAACTCACGGCTTTGATCGGCGTCGCACTTTATGGGTATTACTGGTGGCAACAACAAAACGACGGCCTAATGTTGGCGTCATTTGTCAGTTATGATGCATTAGATAATTTTCAATCAACCGCCTTTTGGGCGCAAACATTAATGGCTGCTGCTGCAGTCATTTGTTTACCCCGTCAATTCCACGTTGCAGTCATTGATAATCTCAATCTGAATCACCTCAAAACTGCACGTTGGCTTTTTCCACTTTATTTACTATTTATTGCTGCAGTCATCCCTGTTATTGCCGTTGCTGGCCAATCAATGTTAGGCAGCAATGGTAATGAACCTGACACTTTTGTATTGGGTTTAGCCATTATGTCTGAATCCTTGTTACTCAAAATATTGGTTTTTATTGGTGGGTTATCAGCTGCCACAGCAATGATTGTTGTCGCTACATTGACCTTAAGCACTATGTTGACCAATGATGTAATTTTACCCAAGTTTTTAGCAGCCCGCGCGCACCAACAACCCAGTACTGATTACACTCGCACTATTTTGCTGATCCGCCGTATTGTGATTGGTGTGTTGCTATTATTGGCCTATATATACCAACAACAAATGACCAATAGTCGCTCGCTAGCCTCAATCGGTCTGATTGCATTTTCTCTAGTGATCCAGTTATTACCAGCAATTGTTGGAGGTTTGTATTGGAAACGAGGTCATGCTCACGGGGTATATGCGGGACTCATTGTGGGGGTATTTGTTTGGGTTTTGTGGTTAATTTTACCGATAATTAACGATAATTCAGGCTTGATATTGCAAAGCGCGGTCATTAGCGAAGGCGCGATCTTAAGTTTAGTGGCTAACATTGTGGCCTATGTCATCTTCTCTTTCTTTTCACAAACTCGATTGATTGATCGCATCCAAGCTGAGGCATATGTCACATCGGTTGATACTAGGGGGGGACATTATGATAAGTACCCTTTAAGTACTACAGTGCAAGATTTAATCACCTTGTTATCAACCTTTTTAGGGGAAAGTCGCTGCCAGATGTTAGTAGAGGAATATCAACAACGACAAGGTGTCACACTTACCTTAACGCAGCCCCCACACAAAGATTTTGTGGTCTTCAGTGAACGGGCTCTAGGTGGTGTCATAGGTGCTTCGAGTGCAAAAGCGCTGGTTGAAAGTGCCTTAAGTGGTAAACGACTCAACTTCGAAGAAGTGGTTAACTTTTTTGATGAAACCACCCAGGCAATTCAATTTAATATCAGTGCTTTATTTACGTCATTGGAAAGCCTTGAACAAGGTATCAGCGTGATCGATAAAAACCTTGATCTAGTTGCCTGGAATAAAAGTTATATCGCTTTATTCAATTACCCTGATGATTTGGTGACGGTAGGTACTCCTATTGAGACTTTGATTCGTTATAACGCAGAAAATGGCGACTGCGGCGTAGGAAACGTTGACACTTTAGTACAAAAACGCCTCGACCACATGCGCAGTGGTACCAGCCATAAATTTTTAAGACAACGAAGTGATGGACGCGTAATTGAAATGGTCGGTAATCCATTACCTGGGGGTGGCTTTGTGACGAGTTTTAATGACGTCACACAACATATTGAAATTCAGCAAGCATTAAAAGAAGCGAATATAGATCTGCAAAATCGAGTTCAAAAACGCTCGGAAGAAGTGCAGACCATCAACGCCGAACTACACCTAGAAATTCAGCGTCGTGGCGAAGCCGAAAAAGAACTTGTTAGAGCTCGCAAAATTGCCGAAGAAGCGAACTCGAATAAAACTCACCTCCTCGCCCTAGCTAGCCATGACATATTGCAGCCACTTAATGCCGCAAAGCTTTATTTGAGTGCTCTACAAGAAGTGTCTTTGGAAACAAACGCCAGTCAAATTGTACAAAAATTGGGGGACAGCCTTAACGCCAGCGAAGTATTAATTGCCACTTTATTAGATATTGCACGTATAGACCAAGGTGATATGAAACCACGTTATAGCGCAGTATCCATCAAGGCATTAGTGACGCCTTTGATCGGAGAACTCAATATGCAAGCCGAAGAAAAAGGTTTGCAATTAAAGTACAGAATTCAGGACTTATGGGTTAAAACGGACCGAACCTATTTGTATAGAATTTTACAAAACCTGTTATCTAACGCGATAAAATACACTCCACAAGGACGGGTATTACTGAGTGTACGCAAACGAGGTAACAAGGTGTTATTGCAAATTTGGGATACCGGGTCAGGTATTAGTAAAGAAGAGCTAAACAATATTTTCGGGGATTTTTATCGAGCAGGCGATCACAGTCAACATGGTGTGGGCTTAGGTTTAGGGGTTGTGGCTCGTCTTAGCCAACAGCTAAATGCTCCGGTGCAAGTACGCTCAATTTTGGGAAAAGGAAGTTGTTTTTCAATCGAATTACCAAGTTGTGCCGAACAAAAGTCAGTCACTACGGGCAAGATAAGTGCGAATAAAGTAGGCTTAGCCGGTTTGCGAGTTTTATGTGTTGATGATAAGCAAGAAAACCTTGATGCCATGCTGACGTTTTTAGCGAAATGGCAAGTCAATGTCACAACCGCCCTCACCCCAGACGCAGCAATGGCAGAATTGAAAATCTGTGAACCTCAAGTCATTTTGATGGATTATCATTTAGAAAGTGAAGAAAACGGCCTGCAACTTATTGCAAAAATGCGTAAATTTCTAGGCTACCCGATCCCCGCTATTTTAGTCACAGCTAATCAAGATGATGAGATTGTGACTGAAGCATTTAACGCAAATTGCAATTATTTAAGTAAGCCTTTAAAACCCGCTAAGCTCAGAGCTCTGCTTCAGGCGGTACAAGCTGAAGGTGTGAGGCGATAAGCACAGCTTGAGTACGATTGTTAATGTGTAATTTTTTGAAGATGGCGGTGACATGTGCTTTGACAGTAGCAGTGGCAATATCCAAATTATAAGCAATTTGTTTATTCAATAATCCGTCACGCATAAAGCACAAAACCTTATATTGTGAGGGAGTCAGGCTGGCCACTTTCATGGCGAGTTCTGCAAATTCACTATCCAATTCAACATCATCTGTTGCATAACTTTCTGGTAGCCACAGGTCTCCTTCAAGCATGCTCGTTACTGCTAGTGCAATTTGTGCCGCGCTTGTGGTTTTGGGTACAAAACCCATAGCACCTAAATTAATAACTTTGGTGATAATGTCCGCATCGTCCAGACCTGATATCACTGCAACGGGTAATTCAGGAAAGAGTTTACGAATATGTATCAAGCCGAATAGATCGCCACTACCAGGCATGTGAAGGTCAAGGAGTAATAAATCGATATGATTATTTTGATGTAGCATTTCGACCGTTTCATTTAGGTCGGCAGCCTCAAGCAATGTGAGTTGCTTGAAACTGCTAATTAATGCTCCTCGTATAGCGTCTCGATATAATGGATGATCATCTGCAATTAACAAGGTTGCCATATTGTTACTTTGTTGTTATCTATTTGCTCTTTGTGCAATTAGTGTATCAACAACTGATGGATCTGCCAATGTAGATGTGTCACCTAACTGTTCATATTCGTTAGCGGCAATTTTACGCAAGATTCTACGCATGATTTTCCCTGATCGCGTTTTAGGCAAAGCATGGGTCCACTGGATTAGATCAGGTGTCGCAATTGGGCTAAGTTCTTTTCGAATCCAATTTTTCACATCTTTAGTTAAGGCGTCATCACACACTATGCCCTCAATTGGCGTGACATAAACGTATATCCCTTGGCCTTTGATATCATGTGGATAACCCACAACTGCCGCTTCTGCAATGGCAGGGTGTGATACTAAAGCACTTTCAATTTCGGCCGTGCCAAGGCGATGGCCTGATACGTTCAACACATCGTCTACGCGGCCAGTAATCCAAAAGTAACCGTCTTCATCTCGCCTTGCCCCATCACCAGTGAAATAGTTGCCTTTATAGGTAGTGAAATAAGTTTGCACAAAACGTTCGTGATCACCATAAACGGTGCGGGCTTGGGCAGGCCAACTGTCTTTAATGATCAAATTACCTTCTGTTGCACCATTGAGTTCAGTCCCCTCGCTATCAACCAATGCTGGTTGAATACCGAATAAAGGACGTGTAGCTGAACCTGGTTTTAAAGGTGTGATACTTGGCAAAGGTGAAATCATCATCCCACCTGTTTCAGTTTGCCACCAAGTATCTACAATGGGGCAACGTGCTTTACCGACTTTTTCGTGATACCAACTCCAAGCTTCGGGATTAATAGGCTCGCCCACAGATCCCAATAAACGTAATGATTCTCCGTTGAACCCTTCTACCGCGCGATCACCTTGCGCCATTAATGCTCGAATTGCAGTCGGGGCTGTGTATAAAATTTCAATCTTATGTTTATCCACAACTTGGCCAATTCGGCGTACATCGGGATAGGTTGGCACGCCTTCAAACAGTACAGTTGTGGCTCCATTAGCCAATGGTCCGTAAACCATGTAACTGTGACCCGTTATCCAACCAACATCAGCCGCGCACCAGAACACTTCATCTTTTTGATAATCGAAGACATATTCGTGAGTCATGGCGACATATAACAAATAACCACCTGTGGTGTGCACCACACCTTTGGGTTGTCCGGTTGAACCTGAGGTATACAAAATAAACAAAGGATCTTCTGCATTCATGACTTCTGGTTCACATTCAGCAGGACAATCTGCAACAAGTTCATGCCACCATAAATCTTTTGCGTGCCACTCCACTTCCTGATCAACATGTTTTAACACTACAACATGTTCCAAAGTCGCACATTCATGCTCAGCAAGTGCGATATCCACATTGGCTTTTAGTGGTACCGTTTTCCCAGCACGCAAACCTTGGTCTGCAGTTATGATGACTTTGGCACCACAGTTTTCGATACGATCTGCAATAGCATTAGGTGAAAATCCACCAAAGATAACTGAATGCACCGCGCCAATTCTTGCACAAGCAAGCATTGCATAGGCAGCTTGAGGAACCATAGGCATGTAAATGGCTACGCGATCTCCCTTCACTACTCCCAATTTTTTTAATCCATTTGCTAGTTTTGCCACTTCGTCATGTAAGCGTTGATAGCTAATTAAATCGTCAGTCTGAGGATCATCTCCTTCCCAAATTATGGCGGTAACATCACCACGTTCTGCTAAGTGACGGTCTATACAGTTATAAGATACGTTGAGTTCACCATCTTCAAACCACTTGATGGATAAGTTATTTGGGTCGAAAGAAGTGTTTTTGATAACAGTGGGCGTTTTGTACCAATCTAATCTTTTGGCCTGCTCAGCCCAAAAAACATCAGGAGAATCGACTGACTGCTTGTAGAGTTCAAGATAACTTTGCTCAGTTAAATGGCTATTTTTCTTTGCCTGTTCAGGCACCGGGTATACTTTATCGACCATGGTTACACTCCATATTCTGTAATAATTTCATCGAGATACTTTATTCTCCTCTGAAAACTTAGAAATAAGACTTTAGTCTTAAGAGGTATGTTTTGTCATTAGTTTTTATGCGACTTTGGTCTTATAGACCATGAGCTTATATAAAATTAAATGATTGTGGTTCAGAGTTTACAAAGTTTTAACACTCTGGGACAAACAGATGAATAACATTATAAAGAAAACCTCAGCACTGAGTATATTGCTTGTGGGTACAAGCCTTGTTAGTTCAATGGCAATGGCAGATGCATTCGAAGTAGACTTCAAAAATGGTGACAAGATGAAGTTTGGTGGTTATTTAAAAGCAGATGCTCGATATGTTAATGGTGACTTAAATTATCAGGATTATTGGATTGGTAATAACCCAGGAGCAGTAGAAACCTCCAAGCTTGGTTTAAATATAAAAGAAAGCCGATTCAATATTTCTTATGTACATGGTGATTGGACTGGCTTTATTGAAATGGATTTTTATGGAGGCGGTGGTAACGAAATCATCAGTAATTCAGTCAACCCGCGCTTACGTCATGGGTTTGTCAAAAATAAAAACTGGTTAATCGGCCAAACATGGTCAACATTTATGCCCCTTGCTGCATTGGTTGAAACCTTAGATTTTGGTGGACCTATGGTCGCAGAAGTATTTATCAGACAAGTACAAATTCGCTATTCAATTGGAAACTGGCAATTTGCGATAGAAAACTCGCAAACCTATGGAGACGGCGACGACAACGGTGGCTCGGGTAATGTAGGGGTAACAGGCTCCAATAATGACCCTGACAGCAAGATCCCGGATTTTGTGGCCAGATATAACTTTAAAGGCGATTGGGGACAAGCCAGCGTGGCTGGATTATTGAGGAAAGTTGACCAAGGAGGTATCGATGCCACTGCAACAGCCCTTAGTCTTTCCGGTAAGATAAATGCCATTGGCAATGATGATATCCGTTTTCAGGTTACCTTAGGTGAATCTGGTCGTTATGCAGGGATAACCTTAGCCACTGATATTGTTGTTGACCCTATAACCGATGAAACAAAAGCAGAAAAGACCACAGCTTGGTATTTAGGTTATAGAAGAATGTGGAATGACACCTATCGTAGTACAGTATTTTACGGCAATGGCGAAACCGACATTCTTGGACATGATCGTTCTCATTACGCTATTAACCTTATAAAACAATACACCCCCAACATGATAATCGGTGTTGAACTTGGCAAATATGTGGTTGATGACGGAGGTTTAGATCTGGATTCAAGTTATTTACAAACGTCTGTTAAGTTCACTTTATAGGGTTGACTCAATAGCCACAACAAATTGCGACACATAAAATAGGTGGTTGCATAAGTCAGCAGCTAATGCAAAGTGTTATGTAACGCAAATGTGCTGTTAGTTTTGCAGCAAATAAAAAAGGAGCCATAAGGCTCCTTTTTTGACAGTCAATTATAAATTAACTGATTATTCGTTACCTTCGGCTGCTGCTTCTGGAGCCGCTGGTTTTTCAGTCAAATCTTTGATACTTAAACGAACACGATTTTGACGGTCGATTTCAACAACCTTAACGTCTAACACTTGTCCTTCTTCTAAGAAGTCAGACACCTTGTTAACACGTTCGTGAGCAATTTGTGAAATATGCACTAGGCCTTCTTTGCCAGGTAGGATTTCAACAAAAGCACCAAAATCAACGATACGGGTCACTTTACCAGAGTACGTTTTACCTGATTCAACTTCAGCAGTCACTTGCTCAATCTTAGAGATGGCAATTTGTGCTTTAGCGAGTTCAGTAGCAAAGATCTTAATAGTACCGTCATCTTCGATTTCGATATTACATTCAGACTCTTCAGTAATCGCACGGATCATCGCGCCGCCTTTACCGATAACGTCACGGATTTTGTCTTTATCAACTTGCATTTTGTATATGCGAGGAGCAAATTCAGACATTTCTTCACGGTGACCAGAAATCGCTTGGTCCATCACACCTAGAATATGCAAACGAGCTTCTTTAGCTTGTTTTAAAGCCACTTGCATGATTTCTTGAGTGATACCTTCGATTTTGATATCCATTTGTAGTGCAGTGATACCGCCAGTTGTACCGGCTACTTTAAAGTCCATGTCACCTAAGTGATCTTCATCACCCAAGATGTCAGAAAGAACCACAAAGTTGTCGTCACTTTTCACTAAGCCCATTGCGATACCCGCAACAGAAGCTTTAATAGGTACACCGGCATCCATAAGAGCCAAAGACGTACCACAAACAGACGCCATTGAAGACGAACCATTTGATTCAGTGATTTCAGACACAACACGTACTACGTACGGGAATTCTTTTTCAGTTGGCATAACCGCTTGAATACCACGTTTTGCCAAACGACCATGGCCGATTTCACGACGCTTAGGTGAACCAACAAAACCAGTCTCACCCACACAATATGGAGGGAAGTTATAATGCAACATGAAACGGCTGTCTGTTTTTCCACTTAGGCCATCAATCATCTGCGCATCACGCTCTGTACCTAAAGTAGCAGCAACGATTGCTTGCGTTTCACCACGAGTGAACAAAGCAGAACCGTGAGTACGTGGCAACAAACCAGTAGCAACGTTTAGAGCACGGATCATCGCAGGATCACGACCATCAATACGTGGCTGACCAGCAAGAATTCGTGAACGTACTACATCACTTTCAAGCTCGTGCATCATTTCTGATACTTCTTTAGCGTTTTGCTCTTCGTCAGCTGCAACAATTTCTTCAACTGTTTTACTAGTTAAAGCGTTGATGGCGTCTTTACGCTCCATCTTGTCAGAGATCTGATAGGCTTCTGTCATGCCCGCTTCAGCTAATTCTTTCACCTTAGTTTTAAGGGCAGTGTTTTCTTCCACTGCTTGCCAATTCCACGAAGGGGTATTCACTTCAGCAGCAAACTCAGTAACTGCACCAATTACAGTTTGTAATTGCTCGTGACCATACATCACCGCGCCAAGCATCACTTCTTCAGATAAAATATCTGCTTCAGATTCAACCATCAATACGGCGTTTTTAGTACCAGCAACCACTAGGTCTAGTTGGCTGTCTTCAAGCTCAGAAGTACGCGTATTTAAAAGATACTGTTCATCTTTATATCCAACGCGCGCTGCGCCTATAGGTCCATTAAATGGCATACCAGAGATTGCAAGAGCTGCAGAAGTACCAATAAGTGAAATAATATCAGTAGGGATTTCAGGGTTAGCTGAAACAACAGTCACAATAATTTGCACTTCGTTCATAAACCCATTTGGGAATAATGGACGAATTGGACGGTCAATCAAACGAGACGTAAGAGTTTCGTATTCAGAAGGACGGCCTTCACGCTTGAAAAAACCACCTGGAATTTTACCAGCTGCGTAAGTTTTTTCTTGATAGTTAACAGTCAATGGGAAGAAGTCTTGACCAGGTTTAGTATCTTTTTTACCAACAACAGAAACCAATACACAAGTATCATCCATACTTGCCATTACAGCTGCGGTGGCTTGACGAGCAATTACGCCCGTTTCTAGAGTAACAGTATGCTGACCATACTGAAAAGTTTTAGTAATAGGAGTCATTTTTTTCCTTTAAATTATTTAAAATTGTCCCTCTTAGGACAATACACTTTTTGCTTTCTTTATATCGCTTTCAAATGCGGCGCATAGTGTATACCCAAATCCTTTAGAAATACACATTTCACCGCGAATTTTCAGGGATTTGAGTAAGCTGTAAAATTGTCGATGGTGATTAAATCACTCATTGCCATTTTAACGCTGGATGGCAGCAATACCCTCTTGTAAAGGGTTCAAACCAGTTAATCAAACTATTGCGAGTGTCTTTTGTCATGGCGGTGTTTGTTGAGCAAAAATTAATCTTAGATTTTTATGAAAAATGCTGCTTGTTTTACTTATACTCCTACAAAGCGAAATTCAGTAGTATGTTCAAATAACAACCAGTATAAAAATGCGCTATAAAGGTCATTAGCTTAGCTAAACGCGACCTGAATTTAGAAATATAGTCTGTATAGGTAGTACGCGGAAATAGTGAATTGGGTTCCCAAAGAGCAACAATGAAGTAGGGTAAGTAAAGAAACAGTATATTTCAGACGATCTAATAGAATAATGGAGCAATGCTTGAAAAAGCTATTTTAGGAGAATTTAATGAGCAAGTTAGTGACAGCAAAAGAGGGTGAGAGTTTATGCAGTATTGCAATGGAGCACGGCTTTAAAAATTGTGACACTTTACGCGCTGAGGCAAAAAATTCAGATTTTCTGGAACGCCCATTGCGAGATGGTGATTCTGTAACAGTCCCTGATATAGTCACAAAGACCCACCCAAGTGCCACTGAAAAAAAGCATGAATTCAAACGTTTCGGTCACCCTACTCCTAAAATTCGTTTTGTACACGGTTCGGCAAGTGCACCCTATACTGATGATCCTACTCTGAGTCACCTTGATATCAGCAATTATCGCACCAATAAGGGCGGCATCAATGGTACTGGTTCTTTTCCAGCTGGATTTGGTTTTCATGCTAATGGCGATGCAGATCCCGATACCTTCAAAGTAGAAGTGTGTGATTTGAAAAAACCGGGTTCAGTGGATGTTCTTTTGACCGCGCTAAAGCCAAGTGTTGCCGGAGGAATTACCAGCCATAGCAAATTTCAAGGAGCAGAGGCGACACGAAGAAAGCTTGAAGTCTCATGCGACCCTGTTAGTGGGGGAAACCCACATATTTTTCGCTCGGCTTATCTGCGTATTGTTTCAGATGAAGAAGATCAAAAAACCCTACCAGATCAAACTCTGTTAGTGACTGACATGGCGGATGGAAAAGGAGGGGAAGCAGATAACTTAGAAATTCTTGATCAAAAAGTCAGAGCCTCTGTGCAACTTAAATCTTGCCAAGCAGCAGATCCTCATAAATGCGTGACCGTAACTGAGTTACCCGTTGGAAGTAATAAAAAGCGCTTAAAATTATGTTTGCATGCTTTTCGACAAACCCCGGGAGATGATTCAACAATTGTTGGGGGTATTTCAGAAGAAATGTTGCGTTTGCGCACTATGAAGTGGTTCCGACGAGCGTATGCACAGGCCAACTTAGCACCTAAGTTAGTAGGCCCGGAAGTAGACTTTGTTGATCCTCCCGCGCCTAACATGCTAGTCATTTGTCAGGATCATGGAAGAACGGCAAGTGGAGTTGATGGTTCAGCTAATGCGTCAACCTTGTCTTTTAAATTAGGCTCTCCGCCAGGTACAGGTTTAGTTGGCACTATTTTATCTCTGCTAAGAACAACAACCGATCCAGAAGTAAAAGTGACTCTAACTGCAGGCATGACTCCGCTACAAATTAGTCAAGCAATAGTGACGGCATTGCCTTCAGGATTTGGTGCGCAAGTAGCCGAAAATGCCCGGGCATTTAACGCAGCAACGGCGTCATGCGATATTATTATTACTGCAACTGATGGCCACAGAGTCGTTATCTACAACGAGTCAACCTCTGATACCCGATTAACAATTGATGTGGCAAGGGTTGATATTAATAAAGTGATGTCAAGTGATACTAGTGGGGCTGTGATCCCAACAACTATAGATTTCAGGCGTGTTCTTAGATCAGTTACTGGTGCAGACGATAGATTAGATTGTTTTGTTGTGGGAGGGTTTGATAGAGCCGGTTTAAGAGGACGCGCTTTTGTACCTGCTACAGATTTAAAGGCGCCATTTCGACCGGCAGCATCATTAAGATGGGCCGCTATTATGGGGGCAACATCTTCCAGTGGAGCAGTAATGGATGGCTCTGATAACTTGCCATTTACCTTTCCTCATGAAGCAGGCCATGTACTTTGTGATGCTTTCCACACTGACAACACTGATCCAAATGGCCCCTCTGAATTAATGTCTGGTACTGGGACATCTCAAAGCAACTCAGTGGATGCCACTAAAAGGATCTGTGGGGGGGCCTATAAAGTGCGCTACGCGCATTTTGATCCGGCACAAAATAATGATGGTGACGCACTTTTCGAAGCGGTTGATGCTGTTGACCGTTTTAGAACCCGCGGTGCAAACGTAATAGAGGATTGGTAAAATGGATTTAACAACACTTAGTGATGTTCGTCATCGCGACGAAGATGCCCATCGCCTGCTTAGCGAATATATATACGGCGGACTCTATACTCCCCCATTAGTGCCTAGAGGCATTGCACATCAAGATGTGAGCAACTATATATTAGCGAATCTCAAGTTAAATGACAGCGTAACGGCATATAGAAATACCCTTGAAGTCATGAAGTTTTATGAAAAAGGAGAAGTTCTCGATATTTTACTTAGAGTAATAAAGCAAGAAATACACACAGCCGAAGACGTGGCTCGAGCTGCCTATGTTCTTCAAGCGACTGCCGAATTTAGCGCTGGAGAGATAGTCGAAAGAGCGAATAAATATTTTGATGATGTACTTGTTACGCATTCGCAAGCACTAGATGTATTGCCTATATTGCTAGAAACTAAAGTAGTGTTAGCCCCTATTGGAAATTTGGATAAATTAGCAAGTAGGATCAATACAGAAGTAAAAAAAGCAGAATCGGCTGTTAGCAATGAAAATACTATGGCCTATTATGACAAATTATCCGCAATCCAAAGAAATAACTTACCTCGCACACAACATAGGTTACAGCGTAAAGTTGAAATTTTGGCGATGGATAAACCCCAACAACAATCAGAGCTGATAGCTGTATATTTAGGGCAAGCGGATATCAGTGATTTTTATTCAGAAATCTGGGCGGCTAGACGATTACGGTTTGACCATATCAATGACATAAGTCTTCCTATAATTTCGCAACTGTCTAAAGTGTTGCAAAATACTCAAATAGAAGATCCCATTGGTAGTTTTATTTACGAAAGGTCTGCCAGAGCGATTATCTATTTAGAAGCCGAATTGAGCATTGAACAGCAACAAAAGTTCGATGCAATGGAAAAGGCCGGAGCGCACTTTTTAAGTGATAGTGTCACGATTTAAGCTGTGTTATGGGATAAGCCAAAGATTAGCTACCCTGCTAAACTTGGTTGTGAAAGTGGCTAGCCCTCACTGTTAAGCACAACCAAAAGGTTTCTATTAGACACTTTGTCCACAAAAGCCGATACACCACCGCTAAACATGCTTTGGTATTGAATTAACCAACACTCATTAGCGTTTTCTAGTGCTTCTAAAGAACCATATAAGGTCAAGGCATCAATACTTGGTTGTTCTATCTGTTTTAACAGTTGATTTGCTCCAGATTGACAATTGATTAATTCCACAGTGGCTGGAATCTGTGGTGATTGGATTAAATCCCCAATAAATTTTCTGTCTTGTTTTTTATCGGTTTCCAATAACACAGTGTTAAAATAAAATTCCTTAAAATTCGACAATATCAACTCTTTTTCCATCACAGGGGATCCCTCGTTGTTGCTCAACTTCTTATTATTTTTGATGCCAGCGTTATGGTTCGCTGCACATGCTGTCGACATCAGCAGTAGCAATAAAGTTGTGACTATATTTTGAAATAATTTCATTTGTTAATGATACCTGCGCCAGACTAAGCTGTTGTTTAATGACACTGTCCAAACATTATCAGCCTTTATCATGTGTCTGCAATTAACAAGGGAGGCCTAGACGGAAGCAGTAAACGGGTCCTCACTGTTTATTGTGGATCAAGGTTGTTTTACTGAGTAACAAGCTGCCCTGCTTTTGAGTCGTATATTCGTTAATTTTAAAAATAATATCTTTAAACTGAACTTCATCACCTTGATATAATCGCATAGGTTCGGAGATCCTATGGTTATTCACCACTGTACCATTGGAAGAATGTAAGTCTTTTATAAAAAGCATGTCTTCTTCAATGATGAACTTAGCGTGCATACGAGAAACATAGGAACGCAGCAGTGTTATTTCGCATTCGATTGCCCTTCCAATAGTGACACCGTTATCGATACGATATTCTAATCCTTCTACTGGGCCAGACAATGCTTTTGCATACCAACCATCTAAACGTACAGGAGCGCTAGTGTTTTTATCGAGTGAAATACGTTGGTCAACTAAGGGGGCAATATTGTTTAACATTCGCCGTTCTGAAAACGGTGCAATGCGCACAAACCCATTAATTGTAAAGTTGTAGAACCATGAAATACAAATGACCACAGGAAACAAAACAATAAAGATGCCAAGCAACCAATAGTAATAATCATTATGGATCTCAAAAATTGGAAAGGCGACAGTGCCAACTTGTAAAATAATCCAACAGGTGACTATGTACAGTACAAAAGTGTTAAGCACATTTCTGCGCCTGAGCTCTCCATAAAAGCGACTGATTTTACTTTTCTGATTTTCCATTGTAGTAATCCAACAATAAAAAGATTATAGGTACCACAATTTTTAGTTTTATCCTTATTTGAGCACAGTTCAAGTCTTTTCTACCCCTTATCACTGCTATTTTTTACCAGAAATGAAAAGAGCCAACACTTTTTAGCAAATTAAAGTGTGACTCGCCTTAAGATGTGAACTCAAACGGCCCTTAAAGTCTGAATCATTCTAGGGAAAAGTAAGGGGCATTTTTCTTTGTATAGGTATAGGACTAAACAAACATATCGCTCCAAAAACCTTTGGAATTTAAGACGCCTTTTTTCAGAATATAATGAATAAAATGCTGCACTTTTTTGCAGAACTTAAGGCCATAATGATCGAAACTCCAGAGTAAAGCCTGGTTGGAAATTGACTCATCAGCTTAATAAAGAATCAGGTGGACGATAACCCAGCCCTATTCACTTTAATCATTCAAATTAACTTGCCCGCCAAGCAACTCTGGATAAACTAAGCATTCAAACACAATAGTAAGGGATGTTATGAAGTTTATTTTTGGGTTAATGGTTTGCTGTACATTAATGGCTTGCCAGTCAACTATCGTCGACGCTAAAAACACAGTAAGCGTAGCTGAATCAGTAGGATTTTCCTCGGAACGCTTAGATAGAATAGCACCAGTCATGCAGTCTTATATTGACCAAGGTAAATTAGCCGGCACTTTAACATTAGTCGCCAAAGACGGAAAAATTGCCTATCTCAACGCTCAGGGCATGCAAGATAAAGAAGCCGGTATTCCTATGAGTGAAGATACCATTTTTAGAATTTACTCTATGACTAAACCCGTCACAGCAGTCGCCGCAATGACTTTATGGGAACAAGGTAAATTCCATATGTATGACCCCATTTCAAAATACCTACCTGAATTCAAAGAGATGAAGGTTTATGTCAGTGGGTCGGGTGAAGATATGGTGTTAGAAGACGCCAAAAGCCCTATTCGCATCATTGACTTATTTATGCATACATCGGGGCTAAGTTATGGTTTTTCTGCTAGTGAAGTAGACAAGATGTACCAACAAATGCAGTCTAAGCCGGATGAATTAAATCGCGCTAATATTTTATCTAAAATTGCTGCAATTCCCTTGGTCCATCAACCGGGAACTGCTTGGAACTATAGCGTATCCACCGACGTTATTGGTTTTTTAGTTGAAAAACTCAGTGGTAAAAAGCTCGGAGAATATATGCAAGAAACAATATTTTCGCCACTAGGAATGACAGATACTGGTTTTTATGTGTCGGCAGATAAACTTAGCAGATTGACGCAGATTTATACTGCAGATAAAAAAACTGGCAAAACAATCGTCATGAAGAATGAACCTTTGGGCGATTACAAAAGTGATCCTGAAATCCACAATGCGGGTGGCGGTTTAGTCTCTAGCATGCAAGATTATTTCACCTTCGCACAAATGCTGCTAAACGGTGGCGAAATCAATGGTGTCAGGATCTTAGGTAGAAAAACAGTTGAGTATATGAGCAGCAACCATTTACCAGAAAATTTAATTCCTTTTAATACAACCTCGCAAGGAGAAGGCTTTGGACTCGCTATGTCAGTTACAGTTGACCCAGGCTCCTCTGGATTTATGAGCTCAAAAGGCAACTTTGGTTGGGGAGGTATGGCATCTACTTATTTCAGAGTCGACCCAAAAGAAAAAATTGTTTTTATCTCTATGGCACAATTTGTCCCTATTGGTTTTCATCGCTATCATGATGATTTTAGAAACCTCGTTTACCAAGCATTAGTAGACTAAAAATGGCATGATGCGCCTTGCTAAGGCGCATCAAAGTCCCCAGTTCACACGCCATTATTTTTTAGCCAACTAATCATAGGCCCGTAAAGATCTATCACAGTTTGCCCCTGACGACGATTGGTATATAACCGCGTTAATTCTTGATTAAATGCCTTAAATTTAAAAAAGCCGCGTTTATTCAGCATAAAATTTTCCATATGGCTTTTAATCATTAAATACTCTTCATCTGAGTATGTTTCCATGGCATACAACAAAAATACTGACCATGTCATATATTCGTTAAATATTAGATAAGGTTTGTTGTAACCACCGCCTTTGTACCAGGGTGTTAGTAAAGGTAAAGCATCATTAATACTGTCAATGTAGTTATCTGAAACTGGATTGACGTAGGCATGATCTATTTCAGTAAACAATGTGCGACTCAATTTAATCGCCCTTGTCGAAGCTGAATCGACTTCATTTTCATAGCGATTAGGACCACTAATAAACATGATAGACTCTTTAAAACCGTTATTTTCGTACATTCGAGCACTATGTCTGCCCACCCCTAAGGGCGAAAAAAACACTTTATAACTCTGATACCTGGCAGGGAACTGCGACTCCAACCAAGTCCAAATAGTTTTAGGCTGAGTATCAGCCTGAAACTGTTTAATCAAACGTAAATAATACCCCTGCTGTTGTTGGTAAAACGTCCTAAAATCACTGGCTTTTGCAAAACTCTCGAGCAATGTTATGTTGGTTACTAATGCATCTTTTGCTCTAAAACCAACATAAATAGTAGAAGGTCGTATTTCATCATTAATAAACTCATAGGCAGGACCATTTTCAACAAGGGAATAATAATCGACATTGTTTAAAGCACTAAATAACGCATGTTCTTTGAAGGGTGCAAACCATTGCATCACCGCCTGATAATAATCACCTTCCACACGACTACCATAATTTGTTTGATGAAACTTATCTGCTACCGCCAATACAATATTAGTTAATTCGTACACTTCAGGGATCTCAGCCGTTACTTTACCTCTGTGCTGTTGAACATAATCAGAATCGTATTGAGCAGGTTTATCTTGGATCTTAAATGATATCGTTTTGACTATATTGTTTCGCGTTAAAACTATAGTTTCAGTCTCATTCCCTCGATAATTAATAGGTATAAGTTGTTGACCATACTGCAATTCAGCTTTTGGACTTGCTCCCCAATAGGTTAAATAAATGACTTGTTCATTTGGCAAAGAATCAAAATCCAACTCGCGACTAAAATATCCCTCAGTCACTAACACAAATTTATCGTCTTCTAAGGAAACGTAATGATGCTGAGCAGGAGAACTCGCACATCCCATTAAAAATAATATAAAAATAAATGACTTCATTTTGGTAATGCCCAATAAAATAACTCCAAAAGAAACGTGCTTGCAATACATACCGAAGCCATTGGAGAAAGGTGTAACACTGCCTTGATACTCAATAAGCTGCACAACCACCAATTCAACAATAATCCAGTTACAGCTTACCTAAAAGATGGAAATTTCCAAATTGGTCACTAAAAAACGAGTAATGATTATGCAAGGTCATTCAAAGTTGAAACCTATAACCCCCTTTGTTAACGACCTCAATTAGGTGTATTTCGCCACTTTTTAAGTCGCGTAACCAAAACAACAATGATCACTGGCCACAAAGAAGTATTAATAAAATCATGCAAACTGTTACCCCAACGACAGTAACCTAGTGAATTAAAATCATCATATAAATCCATAGCCTCCATCCCGGCCGCAACAATAAATACCGGAAGCAGACACTTAAAGGTTATTCTCCCTTTACTCAACACACAGACCGCAACGATAAATACACTCATACCAATGTGTATATGAATTGCATCTTTGGATAAACTTAACAATTCCACAATCTGAAGTTTTAAACCTTGAAAAGGTGATGTTTCCATAACTAATGGCCTATTCGATTGCAGGTAAAGGGTTTTAGAGACGTTTTGAACCAAGCCCAGTGCGTTAGCGTTTTCCTAACAATTACGAACTATCTTAAAAAGATCCAGCCATAATAAACTACCGAAAAAGCCGATTAACACTCGGCTCATCTAACCACTTTATGATTCAATAACGATAAGTTAGGGACAGAAAGTGCAACGGGCAAATTATCCATGTGAACAACCAGTTCTAATTCGCTGTGGTTTTAGCCATTGAGAACAATTATTCAAGCACCGATATAGGCTCTGACACCTTAGGTTTACCTTGATTAATGGAGATTTCAACACGACGATTGCGACTCCGAGCTTGTGAATCATCAGTATCAAGTAAAGGCGCCGTATCTGCCTTACCTACCACTGACATTCGGCTTTCGTCGAATCCTGGGGCCCGTCTGAGTTCTTCGGCTACAGCAACGGCTCGTTGTGAAGATAAATCCCAATTAGAACGATATAGCTCATTTGAAATTTGTTGGCTATCACTGTGCCCTGAGACTTCAATATCCCCAGGCATCTCAGCTAACAACGCACCTATTTTACGTATAATAGGTACAAACTGCGGTTGTAAGAAAGCTGACCCCGCAGAAAAAGAGCCATTTTCACGGATCCGAATAGTGATTTGCTGGCCCAAAGATTCCATTTCAATTGCACCGTCAATAATTTGTTTTTCTAACTGTTGCGCTACTTTACGCATGCGCTCAGCCACTTCTTCATTGCTGGCACTTTGACTAGTAGTTTGCTGTTCTGTAGCCGTTTGCTGAGCTGCACCGCCTCGTTGCTCACCACGTTGTTTCTGGCGCCCACCAGCTGAATCTTCATTACCGGCTTGAAATTCGAGCATCTCTTGGGTCATGTCTATGGTTTGTTGTTGAATTGTATCGATTGGAGTAGGTTCTGGGCGACCTGGGCGAAACTCCATGGCGATAACACTGGTACCTTTTGGAATGTCTTTTACTTCAATTTTATTCTGCACCCCAAATGCAAACTTCATCGAACCTGCGATTTGTTTGAATTTGAGTACGTCCATCTCAGAAAAGGATAACAATAGCACAAAGAAACACATCAACAGCGACATCAAGTCTGCAAAAGTCCCCATCCAAGCGGGTAATCCCTCTGGTGGACATTTAGGGCATTCGTTTTCCATTAGTTATTCTGCATCTTCAGCAGAGCCACGTTTGCTGGCTGCCAAGTAATTTTTCAAAATGCCTTCGATCACCCGAGGATTTTGGCCATCGGCTATTCCAATAATGCCGTCTAACACTAAACTTTGGTTGAGTTTTTCTTCGTCAGCTCGGTTACCTAATTTGACAGATATAGGTAAACACACAAGGTTTGCTAACATTGCGCCATATAGCGTAGTTAGCAGTGCAACTGCCATCGCTGGACCAATTGACTTTGGATCGTCCATGTTTGACAACATAGCGACCAAACCAACCAAAGTCCCGATCATGCCCATAGCGGGCGCAACGTCACCTAAGCCTTTAAATATAGTTTTACCAAATTCGTGGCGTTCTGTGGTCATAGCAATATCCTTACCTAAGGTTGCTCTGACCACTTCCACATCATGACCATCCACCAGCATATCTACGCCTTTTTGCATAAAGGGGTTTTCAATTTCAGCTTCTTCTAAAGCTAAAAAGCCGCCTTTACGGGCTGCATCGGCCATTTCTACAATTTTTTCTATTTGTGATTCTGGCGTATCGATTTTAAACATAAAGGCCTTGCCTGCGATTTTACCGGCACCAAAAAATTGCCCTAAGGTATATTGAGATAAAACCACAAATAAGCTGCCACAAAATACAATCAATATTGAAGGTACGTTAACGAACATCGCAATGTCACCACCTTGGATCATCGCCATCACAACAAAACCAATGGCACCAAGAATACCGATTATGGTTGCTAAATCCACATTATGCTCCCAATAGAATTAAAGGTATAAAGACTAAATAACAAAGACCAATAACTTAGTTAATTCTTTCACTAAGCTGCCCACAATAAACTAAAAAAGGTAAACAAATTTAACTGTTTTCACCTCATTTTATCGACAATCTTAAATAATTCTATAGTAACCATTTGGGTAATTAGTTCGACACTGATATTTTTGAACTTAATTATCCTAATTGTTTGTGTTTTTAAGACCTCATTGAAAAGTATTTGAAAGTCTTTTTTTGCTCAGGTAAGGTGCGTGCCACTTCAGAAATCGGTTGAAGAATAATATGACAACGCGAAAAAAACCAGAATCACTAAGCTTTGAACAATCTATGCAGGAATTAGAAGCATTAGTATCTAAGATGGAACAAGGCGATTTGCCATTAGAAGATGCATTACAAAGCTTTGAGCGTGGAATTAAGTTGGCTCGGCACAGTCAACAAAAATTAAAAGATGCAGAACAAAAAGTACAAATTCTCACCAATCAAAATGGTCAACAAAGCTTAGACGTATTTGAAGCAGATAAGTAACCATATGAATTTAAGTGCTTTTCAACAAACTTGCCGCGATAGAGTGAACGCCACTCTCAGTGACACAATCAATGCATTGCCTGAACATTCAGAAACACTTAAGCAAGCCATGGAGTACGCTTTATTAATTGGCGGCAAAAGAATGCGCCCGTTTTTAGTGTATGCCACAGGTGAAATGCTTTCAGTAGCAGAAACAGATCTCGATGGCCCTGCGGCGTCAATCGAAGCGATTCATGCCTACTCACTGATCCATGATGACTTACCTGCCATGGATGACGATGATTTGAGGCGAGGACATCCTACTTGTCACATTCAATTTGATGAAGCCACTGCCATTTTGGCTGGTGATGCCCTGCAAACCCTCGCATTTGAAATACTCTGTGATTATCCAATTACAACTGAATTAACAGTAAAACGTATTGAGCTGGTTAAAATTGTCAGTCATGCGGCAGGTTACAATGGTATGTGTGGTGGCCAAGCGATGGACTTAGCAGCGACCGACCAAGAAATCAGTCAACAACAATTAGAAGCGCTGCACAGCAAAAAAACCGGAGCTCTGCTCAGTGCTTGTGTGGAGATGGCTATTGCTTTGGCTGCAGACATCACCCCACAAAACAAACAACATTTGATGAATTTTGCTAGGACTATTGGCCTTGCCTTTCAAGTTCAGGACGATATTTTAGATGTGGTAGGCGATTCTGCAGTACTAGGAAAACCTCAAGGTTCTGACCAACAACAGAACAAAAGTACCTACCCTGCCATGCTTGGATTAGCAGAAGCACAAGCTTATCTCGATGATCTTCATCAACAAGCGCTTCAAGCTTTGCGCGCTTTGCCTTACAATACCCAGATGTTGGTGTCTTTTACCGACTTTGTTATCCACCGAACTTACTAAAATGAATAGGTAAGAAAGGCGTGATAAAATGAAATTTAATTAATTGATACCCATTTAATGACCTTAGAAATTGCACACTACCCTATCCTCGCTCAAGCTGATACACCAGAACAGTTAAGAGAATTGTCACAAGATAAGTTACAACAACTGAGTGTTGAATTACGCCAATATTTATTAACCAGCGTAAGCCAAAGCAGTGGGCATTTTGCCTCGGGTTTAGGCACAGTAGAACTAACTGTTGCTTTGCATTATGTGTACAACACCCCTTTTGACCGACTGTTGTGGGACGTGGGCCATCAAGCCTATCCACACAAAATTTTAACTGGTCGCCGCGAACAAATGCCGACCATCCGTAAAAAGGGCGGTTTACATCCCTTCCCATGGCCGCCAGAAAGTGAATATGACACTTTTGCTGTAGGACACTCTTCTACTTCTATCAGCGCAGCATTAGGCATGGCTGTTGCCGCTGAAAAAGAAGCTTTAGGCCGCAAAGTAGTGGCTGTTATTGGTGATGGTGCTATGACAGCTGGCATGGCATTTGAAGCCCTTAACCATGGCGGTGATATCAGTAAAGATTTACTCATAGTGTTAAATGACAATGAAATGTCCATATCTGAAAATGTCGGTGCACTCAACAGTCACTTAGCCAGATTATTAACAGGTAACTTCTTTAACTCTATTCGAGACGGAGGTAAAAAGTTACTGAGCAACGTGCCACCCATAAAAGAATTTGCTAGCCGAGCTGAAGAACATATTAAAGGTATGGTGGTACCGGGCACTATTTTTGAAGAACTTGGTTTTAAATATATTGGCCCGATAGACGGACATGATGTCAATGGCGTAGTGGATACGCTACGTAATATGCGCAACATCAAAGGCCCACAAATATTACATGTGGTGACCAAAAAAGGTAAGGGTTACGAATCAGCGGAACAAGACCCGATTAAGTTCCATGCGGTGCCTAAGTTCAATCCTAAAGATCAAGCATTGCCCAAATCAGCGCCTAGCGACCCTACTTTTTCTGCAGTATTTGGTGAGTGGTTATGCGATATGGCTGAACAAGATCCTAAATTGATGGCAGTTACACCAGCCATGCGTGAAGGTTCTGGTATGGTTAAGTTTTCTCAGCAGTATCCTTCCCAATATTTTGACGTTGCCATTGCCGAGCAACATGCAGTTACTTTTGCGGCAGGTTTAGCCAAAGAAGGCTTGAATGCCGTTGTAGCCATTTATTCTACTTTTTTACAACGTGCTTACGACCAGCTTATTCATGATGTGGCGATACAAAATCTACCGGTTTTATTCGCCATAGACCGAGCAGGCTTAGTGGGTGCTGATGGCCCCACTCACCAAGGCGCCTTCGATATTCCCTTTTTACGTTGTATACCCAATATGATCATTATGGCGCCAGCCGACGAAAACGAATGTCGTCAAATGTTGTACACAGGTCATAAATTACAAAAACCAGCAGCGGTCAGATACCCAAGAGGTTCTGCAACTGGAGTATCACCCGTACAAAAAATGGCGACCTTGGAGCTAGGCAAAAGCCGCACCATAAGAAACGGTGCAAAGGTCGCTATTCTTAACTTTGGAGTGTTATTGCCCTTTGCCGAAGAAGCAGCAGAAAAGATCAATGCCACTGTCATCGATATGCGTTTCGTCAAACCCTTAGATACCGAGATTATTAATCAACTCGCTGCCCATCATGAGTTATTTGTTAGCATTGAAGACGGTGCCATCATAGGCGGCGCAGGCAGTGCAGTAGCTGAATACTTAATGTCTTCTAAACATAGCAGTAAGCTATTACAACTAGGCCTACCTGATGAATTTATCATGCAAGGTACCCAACAAGAAATGTATGCAGAACTAGGGTTAGATGCAGCGGGGATATTGGGTAGAATCGAAGCGTTTTATGGGTAAAACAGTAGCTAGTGAATAGTAGATAGTAGATAGTAGATAGTAGATAGATTAAAGCTATTCACCACAGAGGTCACGGAGAACACAGAAGAAAAGCGCGCAAAAAGGTTTAGTTTATGGGCGCCAACCGCGTTGTCGTTACAAATGTCCTTTTCCTACCCGATGCAATCGCTTTAACTTAGTCACTTGTACGTCCATGTTAATCGGCAAAGCCGATTTTCTTGCTCTCTTTTAATGGGGGTACATAATGCCGCCCCCTTCATTACTGCTAAAGAAAACTTTAGTGAGCATCTCGTTCCATCCTCCATATTAACTTGCCAATGTAATATGCCATTTGGCGCACGGTATAGAAAAAGACGCTTTGATATAAACAAAAAGCTGACGAGATGAACTACAAACTTTACTATGGTTTCACAAGCTTAGAACGGCTTTTGATATTTTCGCGCATTGAAATCCCTGGCACTTGAATATATTGGGTAATAGTATCTGCGTACTGACCCACTTTTCCTAAATTTTTGCGGTAGGGCTTAAAAATAAGTTCAGACAAATTTAAACTAATACCAATAAAAGCTTCTGTGGTTTTAAAGTCTGTATATGGTCGGTCATCTTTTTTAAAACCTCGGCTATAATAACCAGCTTGAAGTTCTAAGTATTTTAACGGTGTGTTTTTGAAAATATCAATGCCACTTAGTTTTGCCACCGCCAAGTATTTCATACCGGAGTAATCTGTAATAGGATGAAATCCTTTCATGCCTTTTGATGGAGAATACTCAATTCTTAAATCTAACGTATCTCCCAAAACATCTGGATATTTAGTTTTCAAATACGACACCCCAATGCCTGTAGTATTGGCAATTAAGTCTTCATAACTGAAGCCATGATCTGCAGAGTAGCCGTCGAATATCTCAACGTATAACATTAAACCCCAGCTTAAATATGCACTATATTTGGCTGAAGAATCAACACTGTATCCTTTTTGACTCATACGATGCGTTAGAAACTCAGTCATCAAATAAGATGAGTATAAATGACCTAATTTATCTGCGCCGCCACTGCCTGCATTCATATCGAACCAGCCTTCTTCGTTAAACTTAAAGCTTGAGCTACCCCATTCCCACTCTTTGGCTCCTAAGTAAGTAATGCCTCCAAACACCCCGACAATCTCCAGCCAATTCTCGGCACTCGCTTCAGTTATATTTGCATATACAGGCAGCGCAACGGTTCTTTGGGTTTCTTCGGCTTGTAAACACTGAAAACAAAAAATAAAAATAACTAGTAAATAGATACTTTTTTTCACGAACGATAGACCTTTTTAGGGGAAGAGAAGGAATGTAATAATAACTAATATATAACCAGCAAATCGCAACGAAATGTAAACGTCGTATTTTACAGCTAAATTAAGTAACAAATAATTATTCAATCATTTGTTATAAAGGGGTAGCGTCTATACTTTTGGTATTCCCTTCGACACAAATCCCGTCGTTGATTCATTCCATTTTTAGGGTCAAAAAAACGCTCACAATTAACAAGCCAGCCACGATAATTACAACTGTGATTGATATGCGTTTTGTTAAACCCTTAAATACCGACATTATTAATCAACTCGCAGTAAAACATGATTTGTTTGTGAGCATTGAAGACGGCGCCATAATGGGCAGCGCAGTAGCGGAATATTTAACGTCTTCTAAACATAGCAGCAAGTTGTTGCAGTTAGGGCTACCCGATGAATTTATCATGCAAAGTACCCAGGGCTAAATTAACGTGACTGTCCAGTTTGAGTTGATTTTTAAGGAATACGATCCCTTTATCTTTATTGTAAAAATACGGTGCCTTCTTTCATCACAAACGCAACATTTTCTAACAAACTAATATCCGTAAGTGGGTTGCCTTTAACGGCAATAATGTCGGCCATTTTACCTTCCTCTAAGCTACCGAATATTCCTCTTGCTTAAGTAAGATAGCAGGATCAATGGTAGCGGCTTGAATGGCTTGTAGTGGTGTCATTCCAAATTCAACCATACGTGAAAATTGCTTGGCATTGTCGCCATGAGGGTAAACACCGGCGTCACTTCCAAATACCATTTTCACACCTGCTTTAACGGCTTTCCTAAAGTTTTCCCGCTGTATTTTACCTACCCTACGTTCTTTGGCTAAACTTTCTTCTAATATGCCTGCGGCCTCGCCTTCATTTAGAATATATTCCGTAACGTACACATCCATTGAAAAATAGGTGCCATTCTTCTTGGCTAAGGAAATGGCTTCGTCATTTAAAAAACTGACATGCTCTACCGAGTCTACCCCTGCCTTTATTGCAGTAACAATACCTTCAGTACCGTGGGCATGGGCCGCAACCGTTAATCCTCGCATATGAGCTTCATCGACGATGGCTTGCATTTCTTCATAGGTATATTGCTGAACGCCTACTTTTGTGCCTTTAGATAACACCCCACCTGTGGCGCAAAACTTAATGACTGTTGCGCCATATTTAATATTTTCACGTACTTTGGTTCGCACAGCCCACGGACCATCTGCCACACCACCGGCTATTGCATCATATTCAGCAGGTAATAAATTATTATCACAATGACCACCCGTAACACCCAATGAACGCCCAGCCGTAAACATGCGCGGCCCAGTAATATCACCATCGTTTATGGCATCCCGTAATGCAACATCAGCAAACCCAGGTGCGCCTAGATTTCGTACTGTGGTAAAACCTGCCATCAAGGTAAGGTTTGCCTGTTTTACTCCAGTTAACGTGGCACGGGGCAAAGATGCAGCAAGACCCGCATAACCATGTTGATGTGCGTCTGATGTTAGATGAACATGCATATCGGTTAAGCCAGGTAACAGCGTATGCCCAGTTAAATCAAGGGAATTTTGCGGTAAAGGTGTAGCAAAATTGGCAGTGATTTTAACAATTTTTCCATCTGCCACTTCTAATAAAGGGCGTTTTACTAATTTACCTGTTTTAACATTAATAAAGGCGTCTGCATAAACGAATTGAGTTTCTGCCATAGCTTGAGTGCTTGCCATAGATGCGACAAACATAATAATTAGTGCGTTACGAATGAACTGCAATACTTTCATGAAACTGACTTACTCAGATGTGATTAGTGATTTTTAATATACTGTTTTTTATAACTATCGTCACTGAAAAAGGCATGGCCATTTATCACAGTCGACACCGAGCATTAGGGCTGTTTATCACATATAAACATCTGCGTAGATTGTAGCCTTTGTGTTCCTGAATGCCCAGTTGAAGCGATATTTCAAACGTATTTACCAAGCCATATATGGCTTGGTAAATTTACTATGAGCTAGGAGCTGACATTGCCGTCATAAGGACTTAGAATTTCACAGATGTGTTATTACTAATAAAACCCATATTCAGAAACGTCCTCTATCCATCGGCCATGTACCAAAAGCCCACAGACATGGCTCGCTGGCCGACTTAGCGGTTATAGCAGATTGCAGGCGGTGCAATTAACTTTGTTACGACCCCAATTAATTTTGTTACGACCCCAATTAATTTATAATCTAGTTTGAGCAAGCCAGTTTCTTTGTTCTGTGATAGTTCACCGATAACGTTTTCCGCAAATTTTACATTTAGACTGTAAGCATCTAATTTGTCATTCATCAGTTAAACCCATTCATTATCTGCTAAAGAATTAGAGTCAGGGGTTAATAATTCTTTTGTCGTTAATTTTATTCCTATCCCTTGTAAAACTGAAAAAACTGCGGACAAAGTACAATTAGCATTGCCGTTTTCAATACGTGATAGAGTATTTATGCCGACTCCACATAGCGCTGCGCAGTCTGCCAGTTTCATATTCAATTTTGTTCGTTTTGCTTTGACAAGCATACCTAGCACTTATGCATTTTCTATATATGCAGAGCTGGGCATGTCTGAAACTTTAACTCGATTAGCCATATTAATAGCACTCTATTATTCACCACTATTAGTGAATATTTAAAGTGGTAGTGATAATAGAATATATATTCACCGCTACTGGTGAACAATCATTAAAACTAACAGGAAAATCACTTAAAGTAGTGGAGATAAATAGTGGTTGATACTAATAAAGAAGGCTCAGCAGGTTTAAAGGAGTGTAGGCGATCAAAATAGACCGTTCTTAAAATCCTAATCCAATCCATTAAAATCGCGGCTTAAAGACTCTACTGGATTAATTGACCATTACACTAGCGGTAAAAGAAATCAGAGGGGTCAAATCACTTGTCTAATTAAACTTTTTTAGACCTTGTAGAATACGAGTTGAGGAATTGATCAAAAGTATTGTGAAGCAAGCAACTTGCCCCCTTTTCCTAACGCTTACTGGCATCCATGCCAGTTTTGCCTCGAATCCCTTCGAATCAGTTACTTCTTTTATAAAGTGCATCCTTGCACTTTACCTTTCAGGCCAGCTAAAGCTGTTCCATATTTATCCTATAAATATGGTCAACAGCCAAAAGAAGTAACCAAGAAAGGTCGCTCGCTGCCAAAGTTTTTAACCGCACAAAAAGGCTTATTTTAGGGGCGCTACAAATGTATCTTTTCCTACCCGATGTGAACGCTTAAACCGAGTCAATCATACGTCCATGATAATCGGCACCCAATCTCGACTTCCCTGTCGAGCTGTTCAACTGGGCGAAGCCGTGCTACTAAAGCAACCAGTTTCCCCCATGCCATTTGCCCCTAAAATAAGTCTTTTTGTGCTGAAACTTTAAATGCGGGAAATGCAGTGGCGGAGCCACCAAAACGACTATCGGTAAAGCCGATTTTATTGCTCTCTTACAATAGGTGTCCACATAATGCCCTACAGCCTCAACGCCCGTATAACCGGCAAATAAAAAACGGGGCAGAAAGCCCCGTTTTTTATTTGTCCGAGTTAATGCGCTTGTTAGGCTTTTGTTTTTCTGCGGGAAAAACCCAACCCAGCCAAACCTAAACCAAGCAAAGCTAATGATGCTGGTTCTGGTACAGATTCAACAACTGAGCTTGTTGTTACAACAGCCCACGTAGAATTAACACTGTTATCTCTATTATTCCAAGTAAACCACGCATTATCAGGCTGACCAATCCAGCTTACTGCATTATTTGACCAAGTATTAGTAAATAAATTAAAGTCGCCTACATCAAACAAAGTGGTTAAATCAACCGTTGCTCCTTCTATATTATTGGAGCCTTCAAATGAAGTTAATTCATCAAATGTTAACAAGCTGTCCAAATTAGTATCAGTACCAATAAATGTACCCCCCCCCAAAAACCACCATTATTAGTAACTTCATAATCCACTGATATAATGGCAGCGTTTGATATTCCGGAGAACAACAAACAAACAAACATAAAACCGATTTTTTTCATTTCTTCATCCTGTAGCTAAATAGGTTATTGAGATACCGTATTTTTAAAAGCAAATTATGCGCCAGATTGTTATCTTATTGTATTTTAGTTGTTTTATTGGGTTTCGATGTGCTACTTGCAAAACAAGTGTAAATATTATTGACACATATCTGCGACCATTTGTTAAAATATTATACAGCTGGTTGTTGCTGCTCGTTTTAATGCCTCAACGCTTGCCATAACCGGCGCGGTGAAGTGGAGCGCAGCGTAGCTTTATGGCGACCGAGTTTATGGCATTGTTATGTGATCTTGCGATGAACTTTGAGCCTTTTATTATCATAATGCATGTATTTTAATTGTTCTACATGACTGATAATAACATTTTTGCGCTCAACAATAGCGAAACAACAGCGAATATTTTTTTCAATAATGACGCTGGTAAATTGTGTGACAGGCGTACGCCAATTGGAGCAGCGATTATACTCGCTACAGATATTACGATACACGCGGGAAGGTATACGTAGCCGACCGCATAAGGAATATTCAAAGTTTCCGACCACCCACCCACCATATAACCCGCCGCGCCCGAGATCGCAATCGGAAATCCAATGGCTGCTGAAGTACCAATCGCCTTTCTTATTTCTATACTCTTATAACTCAGATACAAAATCATAAGAAAGCCGCCACCCACGGCAGCCAACGCGGAAACAGCACCGATACCAAAGCCAACACCGACCAGTCTTCGTTGTGTCATTGGTTTTCTACTGGGATTGGGTTGCCAACCAATAAACATTTGAATTGCCACGAGTGCCATGAACATGGCAAAAAATAGTGCGATATACACAGCGTTAACTTTGCTGGCGATTTGGGTGGAGGCATATGCACCCATAATTATGCCCAAAGCCATGCCGCCAACCACTTTCCATTCCACCGCCCCTCTGGCGTTATGAGCACGGGTACTCGCCGCAGAGGTTATAATCATACACGTCAATGCAGTTCCCAACGCTACATGCACTTGCTGCTCAATGCCCTGATATGCGAACGTAGACGCCAGTAGTGGAACGAGGATTCCGCCACCGCCAACACCCAATAAGCCTGCCATAAAGCCAACGAATGCACCGAGAACTGCATAGAACAGAAGCCACTCCATACTTAACATAGAAACAGTAATCATGGTGCCCCCCCCCACAAAAGCCATGTGGTGATTGCCGCCTCCACCTTCCCCTTGAATCCACCGGCAATTTTCTCCTGTGCCATATGCTTCAGCAGGTAGTTTTCGCCATAGTACCGCTTCAATTCTTTTTCACGTACTGAAAAAGGCGGGCCATCATATAAACGTTGGTCGTATTCATAGCTGATCAGCAACTGTGGAGCCCCATGAGTAAGCGCTGTCAAATGAAACGCATAGCGTTGACGCATTTCCTCAGGGAGTGCCACCAAAGCAGCTCTGTCATAGACAGCATCAACCGCGCCTAGCATGTTGCTGGACACGTCGAATATGTCACCAACCCAAATATCAATATTTGTTGCGCTGTAACAAAGCAGCTTTCCAACCGGATTAATATCCGGCGTCAAATCCATTGATTGAAATAGTTCGTTTACTGCAAGTGAACTCAGCTCTGCGCCAACGATGCGATAACCCTGCGAGAGCAACCAGGCAATATCGAGCGTCTTACCGCACAAAGGCAGGAAGAGCCGCGAGCCCTTTGCCAGATCAAGTATTCCGAGATGCTCGATCAATGCTGGATTGACCTGATTTTCATGAAAGCCGATCTCACCCCGTTCCCATCTCAGGTGCCAAAAACCTGTATCCATAGCCATGTCCTCATATTATCAATAAGATAACTAGCCTAAAAACAACTTCTAAGGTTGCCTTCAGTAGTGTTCTTGAATAGGATACAAGTTAAAGTCAACTTTAAGTCAAGGGGTTTCATAGAAAACTTCATGGACATTGCAGAAGTTAGCAAGGCATCGGGAGTGCCAGCCTCGACCTTGCGGTATTACGAAGAAAAAGGGCTTATTCAGTCTTATGGCCGTAGTGGATTGCGACGGCTATTCCATAGCGATGTGTTACGGAGTCTTGCGCTGATTTCTTTGGGTCGCAGTGCCGGTTTCTCACTTGACGAGATTGCGGAAATGTTTACACCCAAAGGGCCTCAAATTAACAGGGAAGTGCTCCTAGAAAAAGCCAACGAGCTGGATCGAAAAATAAAAGAACTCACTTCCATGCGTAATGGTCTTCGTCACGCGGCAGTCTGTAGCGCACCCAGTCATTTCGAGTGCCCAAAGTTCCTTCGCCTACTGAAAATTTCGGGGAAAAGTCGTCACAGGCCATTAAATAAACTAACGAAAAAACCTGCTGGTAAAAAGCAGAAAACCTGAAACAGGCAGACTATGGATCTTTTGGTGGCACATAACGCCTCGCTAAGAGGCAAAAAATAGTTGGTTAAAATGTACGAGGAACGAGTGCTAGCCAACTGTTTAGCGTCCGTTTGAGTAACTTGTATGGATAATACACCTACCCATTAACCCCTTTTAAAACA